>Ga0209514_10000086_pt1 | contig 206204 bp, 225 predicted proteins | sample Subgrocontami58m_FD_187452 | JGI IMG/M metagenome (GOLD analysis project Ga0209514, IMG submission 187452) | Subsurface groundwater microbial communities from S. Glens Falls, New York, USA - GMW37 contaminated, 5.8 m (SPAdes) (version 3) | ecosystem: Environmental > Aquatic > Deep subsurface...
TGCTTGATTTTAGAATATCCTTTGATTGTATCAATTAAACTATTGTCATTCTGTAATTTAATTTTGGCTGTTCTTTGCATAGAAATACTATAATACGCAGGTTTATACATTTATTTATTCTTAATACCTTTAAACACAGACTAAGGCAAATTCATCGGATGATTAAAATCAATCAGTTTTCTTTGCAGGGGGTATATAAACTCTCATTAAACTCTATTAAACTATCCATATCGCTACTTTTTTTGGCTTCACCTCTAGCATATGATCCAAAGATGCCTGCTCTTTTTATATTATGTTTCTTCAAAACGAGAACAATCTTTTTTTTCTTATCTTTATCTAGTCTATATTTAGTCATACTTATTTCTTGTTTAGACAATTTAAATAATTAACTACTGAATAAAAAATTCTTATGGTTTATGGTGATCGGGTTCACTAAAAAATTTATGCGGTGGCTTCGCCACCGACGACGACTACTCGACCGTAGGCAACAGAGACGCCTAAGCAGTACCAGCCGGAGCCAAGATCCAATTCCCTGCCGAGGACCAACCCGGAAAGGCCGTCTTTTCTTGTAAACCACACTCTTGAACCCTTATGTTGGTCAAGGCCCACTGGAATCCCTAAATCGTCGGTTTCATCAAATCTGTAACTGTTATATCTTTCTAGGAATCTATCGTCAGAGTATACCTTAAATTCATCACTAGGGACTAGTTTTAATCCATAGCCCGTTTCATCGTCTGTCCATGATTCTAAGGTTAAACCGGTTATTAATGCGGGTTCTCTTTCTAATCGGGACGAGTCAATTCCTCTTTGTTCTGCTAAGAATCTAGCTAGAGGTTCATTTCTTGCATATAATGAATCTATAGTTCCTCTTAATACTAACGATCGTGAACTAGTGTAGTATTTGCCTCTTATCAAGTCTAACACTCTTGGGTCGGCTAACTCTGCTAAGGTTGGAGTTCTTGGACTCCCTTGTACTTCTTCTCTTAGTATTTGATCTACAAGGAATTGGTCAAAGGCTGAACGACCGGTGACTACTCCATCTTGGCAGTGTAATTTTAAATTAGGATTATTACGAAAGGTAGTTTCTCTTTCTTGGTTGTATCTTTGAAAAACTGCTTCTCCAAAGGATCCGTCTAAGAAGGTAGGAGTTTGGATTACATTTCTTGGCAATCCCCTTACTGCTTTATATTGTGATAAATCTTGTGTTTTTGGTGACATTTTTTGTTTACCTCGTTGAGTTTGATATAACTCAGAATAATGGAGAGTTTATAAACTTTTTTATTATGTGACTACTATAAAGTTTATCCCATGTAGTTTGTTGCCGTTCTAATCTCAGCGGACCTTGCCGTTCTTAAGTAATTATCCGCCAACTCTTGATACTGCTTAACATCTTCTTCTTTGACGGAAGGACCGACTACCCGTAAGGCTTCTTCAAAATGATGCATGGTAACCTCTTTTGAATTTATGTCTTTTCTTAAGGTAAGCATGGCTGCTTCTCTACATAGAGATTCTACATCTGAACCTACAAACCCATCGGTCAATTGGGCTAGCTCTTTAAGATCTACATCCTTACTAATCGGCATGTTTTTAGTGTGAATTTTTAAAATCTCTAACCTAGATTCTCTATCTGGCGTGGTAGTTAAGATTAATCGATCAAATCTTCCCGGTCTTAACAAGGCTGGATCCAATATGTCTGGCCTATTGGTTGCTGCAATCACAATAACATCGTTTAACTCTTCTAGACCGTCCATCTCTGCTAACAACTGATTGACCATTCTCTCTGTAACTTTAGTTCCCATTTCAAGACCTCTCCTTGATGCGATGGAATCAATTTCGTCAAAGAAAATCACCGTCGGAGACGCTTGACGTGCTTTTTCAAATATCTTCCTTACTCCTTTTTCCGACTCTCCCGCCCACATTGAGATAAGCTCCGGTCCTTTTACTTGAATAAAATTTGCCTGACATTCATTCGCTACAGCTTTAGCTAATAGGGTTTTACCACAACCCGGAGGACCATATAACAGAACTCCTCTGGGGGGCCTAATTCCTAATCTCTTAAACGACTCTGGATTAGATAGTGGCCACTCTACTACTTCTTTTAATTGTTGTTTAATTTTCTCTAAACCACCAATGTCATCCCATTTAATATTTGGTTTTTCAATTAGTACTTCTCTTAAGGCGGAAGGTCTAACGGTTTTTAACGATTCTTTAAAATCTTCCTTAGTTATAATCAACTTGTTTAGTACTGCTTCTGGAATCGGTTCGTCATCTTTAACTTTAATCTCAGGTAATAATCTTCTTAATACATTCATTGCCGCTTCTTTTGCTAGAGCAGACACATCTGCACCGACAAACCCGTGGATTATATCTGCAAGCTCTTCTAATTTCACATCTGGTGTTAAGGGCATGTTTCTTGTGTGGATCTTTAAAATTTCTAGTCGTTCTTTTTTATTTGGGACTCCAAAGGAAATCTCTCGATCAAATCTTCCGGGTCTTCTTAATGCTGGATCAATGGAATTAGGCCTATTGGTTGCTCCAATAACCACGACTTTTCCCCGTTTATTCAATCCATCCATCATCGTTAATAGCTGGGCTACCACTCTTCGTTCTACTTCGCCATGCGTTTCTTCCCTTTTAGAGGCAATAGCATCAATTTCATCAATAAAAATAATAGACGGGGCTTTTTGTTCTGCCTCTTCAAAAATTTGCCTGATGCGTTTTTCTGACTCTCCGTAGAATTTATTCATAATTTCCGGACCGTTTACTAACATGAAGTTAGCTTGGGACTCGTTTGCTACAGCTTTAGCTAATAAGGTTTTACCACAACCTGGAGGACCATATAACAGAACTCCTTGTGGTGGCTCTATTCCTAATCTTAAGAAAATTTCTGGCCGCTTTAGGGGAAGTTCTACCATCTCTCGAATTTTTCGTATTTCTTCCGATAACCCTCCAATGTCTTCGTAGGTTACATCGGGAACGGTTTCTTCGGGAACTTCCATTGGTTTTGAGGAAATTTTTATTTCTGTGTTTTCTGTAATAATCACTGGAGCATCTGTCGGTTTTGTTTCTACTACAATAAACCGTAAAGATCCAAAGGAGCCCATAAAACGCATAATATCTTGACCGAAAATATCTTCTAAATCAAATAAAGGCATCCCTGTCATAGTGGTTCTTCTTCTTTTAGTGCCGCCTAACGTAACTATATCTCCTTTTAGTACTACTCTTCCTAAAAAACCATTTCTAAAAATTAAAGGATCGGCTTTAATCATAACTCCTTGCTGGGCTGGAGCAATAGTAATCTTTTTTGCCTCTTTTACTTCGGTTCTACTTACTTTTACTAGTTCTCCAATACCGGTTTTAGCATTCCTTCGTAGAATTCCATCCATACGAATAATAGATTCTCCCACATCGGTAGGGTACGCTCTATCCACAATACCCACGGTTTTTCGTTTTCCTTCGATTTCTACAATATCACCCGGTCTAACGGCGATTTGTTTCATCGTTTCTGCATCGATTCTAACAATACCTTTATACGCCTCTTCTTGTAAGGCTTCCATTACTTTTAAGGAAACTTCTTTTTTTGACATCTTATTTGGTTTCTCCTTGATTTAATAAAATTTTCCTTTTACTCTTCTAAAAAAAATGGATACTTTTCCTGGTTCGTCTAGGGTTAGTCGAATCATATCATCCACTTCTTGTTCTAATTGTCTAAATCTATCTTCAAAGTCAATGATCTCTTTTGGAATAGAGATGGTATGAGAGTTACCCACCATTCGTAATTTTACTCTAAACTCTTTATTTCTTAAGTTTTGGTAATCCGTATATCTTTTTACATCTAAGGGATGATGCCATGTTTTCTTACATGTTCTACAGGTTAAGGCCCTGAACTCAAACCCTTCTTTTAAATCGAGAGTTCTTTCTGTTTCTGTGTTACACTCTGGGCATAATACCTTGGCAGATTCAAAAATGTCATTCATTTTAACTTTCTTGTGTATACTTTAGGGTGTATACTAAGTAGTATATAAATATTTCGGCGGGGTTTGGCTTTGCACATAAAATAAGTTAAATAAAACTTATAAACTCACAGTATTTAGCTAACTAAATGGGAATAATGCGTTACTATATTTTTAGTAGAAAAATACAAGAGAAAATACACTATGATCTTCGTTATGAATCTCACTCTGTAACTCCTTCTGTATGTGAATCGGTTATCGAAAGCTTAAATGGAACTATTCACCATACGGGTTTGTTTGAACTTAAGGGAAATAATTGCTCTTTAGAAGTTTTAGCACGAATAGTCCGTGACGCCAATAAACATCGTACCCTAGATTCTACTCTTTTAGATAAGGTTGCTTAACCAAAATAGCTTTCTGGAGGTAATTTTTTCTCTTTTCCTTGTTCTTTTGCTTCCTTTTCGATCTGCTCTAACGCTTCTGGCTTTTCTATTTTACCAAACTTCTTTTCATATTTATGTATGTTTTCTTGGAGAACTTGCTGTAGTTCTTTGGCTAAAAATGGATCCATGATTGCTACATTATGTTTTACAATGAGTCTTAGTAAATTTCCTTTCTCCATTCGCGGAGTAGTGCTACTAAAATCAAGGAAAAACTTGTTAGGCCTATGAAGGACGGTAACTCCGTCGACAAAGAACTCATTCCCCTCACCCGATTGAATATTAATTTTACCTTCTTCTTTCATCTTTTCATGATTATTTCCCTTTTTAAATACTTACCGATCACAACACATATATGGGGCATAGGACTTCTACTCGTATGCACGTTTCCTCAGGTTCAGTAGAATTAGATACTTTTTTAGAAGGGGGATATGCTAAACGTAAACTGTCTTTGATTTACGGGCCGGCGGCGACTGGAAAGACTACTCTGGCCTTAATGGCAGCTTTAGAGCAAGCTAAAACCACTAAGGTATTTTTTTTAGATACGGAGGGGGGGTTTTCTGTAGAACGAGTTAAACAAATAGTGGGAGACGAGACGACTTTTCTTTTAGAGAATATATTTGTGATGAGAATCAAAAGTTTTGATGAACAAGAAGAGGCTATTCGTAGTTTAAATAAATTAATTGGGTCAGTGAACGGTAACTTAGTAATTGTAGATACCTTAGGGGTGCATTATCGTAAGGAACTACCTGAAGAACCTTTTAAACTGATCAATGCTCGACTACAAAAAATGCTTGATGAACTCGAAAGAATTTCTAGACATTATAATGTTGCGGTCTTAATTAACAATCAAGTGTATCATGACTTTGAAGGTAACGTGAGAATGGTGGGGGGAGAGATTGTTAAGAGTAGAGTAGACAAAATTATAGAACTAGTTAAGAATCACGAACGATATGCTTTATTAAATGATAAGAAATTTACGTTTGAAATTTATGATAAAGGGATAAGAAAAACTAATTAAGAACTAATAAAGGTTTAGTTCTCGGTTTAGTAGTTATTTCTTAGTTGTTTTAGATTCTACAGACTCTGTCTCTTTCTTTTTTCCCCACCCGTCTTTACTCTTACAGTTAAATAAAAGGCACATCTGGAATGGTCTTTTTCCTGGCCTTACTACTTTAATAATGGGGTATTGACAGTCTTTACATAGCTCTTCTGTAGGTATTATTTTTCCTTGGGGGATGGATGCAGTCGTTTTACAATTAGGATAGCCATTGCAGGCTGCAAAAGATTTCTTTACTTTTCTAGAGTATAATATTCTTAATTGGCCTTTTTTACACTGAGGACATAATCCTAAAAGAGACGCTTGTACTTGGGTTTCTCGGTTTGCTTCAGACAGACTTTTTCCTATTTTTATTTCATTCTCTTTAAAATCTTTTACTATTTTATTTAAAACTGTCTTTGCTTGTTTAATCGTGGTATCTCCTTTTTTCTTTCCCTCTAAAATTTTCTCCAAATCTTCTTCAATATCTCTAGTTAATTTTACATCAATAACTTCAGGACAATATTTTTTTAGGGTGTCTATAGTTTTTATTCCTAAATCTGTTGCTTCTAAAGAAGACCCCACAAGGTAATGTCTTTGCGCTAACGCATCTACAATACTTGCTCTAGTTGCTTTTGTTCCAAGATTTAGGGATTCCATCATTCGAATAATGGAAGAAGGAGTATATCGTTTTGGGGGCTGAGTCTCCTTTTCTTCTAGAGAAATTTTCTTTACCTTTACTTCGTCTCCTTCTTTAGTTTCGGGAAGTTCCTCTTCTTTAAATCTAGCAAACCGTCCATAGTACCTATGCCATCCCGGTTCAACGGTCCTTGTGCCTTTTGCGATAAATATTTCCTTGTTAACCTCTATATCTAACGTAACGGTTTCTCTTTTTGCTGGTGGACCAAAGGTAGCAAGAAACCTCCTCACTATTAAATCATATATTGATGCTTTTCTTCCTGAAAGTTTTTTTGGTATTTCACCCGTAGGATAAATGGATGGATGTGCTGGATCGACTTTAGGTCCTTCATTCGGTGTTAGATTTGTCTCCAAGAGCTCTAGGCATAATTTAGTGTAGGCAGTTTGTTTAGCTAAACTACCCATAATCTTTTTTAATCCTAGAGATGCAGGAAGTTTTTGAGAAGAGGTTCTTGGATAAGAAATACACCCAGAGGTATAAAGAGTTTGAGCTAAGGCCAACGTTTCTTTCGGCTGTATTTTTAACGTCCTATATGCTTCGGTTTGCAGGGTCGTTAAATCAAACGGTGTTGGTGCAGATTGACTTTGTGTGCTTTTCTTAATAGACTGTACGAATGCTTTTTGGTCTTTGGTTTTTTTAATTACTTTATCTGCCTCTTTTTTGTCTTGAAACTTTAGTGCTTGATGTTGCGCGAGAATTGGTGATTTATTGAGTATTCCGTCTAAATAGATTTCCCAGTATGTTTCAGGTTTAAACTTTTGAATCTCTTTCTCTTTATCTACAATAATCTTTAAGGTTGGCCCTTGCACCCTACCTATAGACATAATCTTAAACTGGTTGGTTGCATGTTTAATCGATAATGTAAGTGCTCTTGAAAGATTTATTCCCCATATGAAATCAAGATAATGTCTTGTTTCTCCTGCTTCCACTTGTGGAAAGTCTAGGTGTTTGGATGCATTTTGATAACTTTCAACTAACTCGTCTTTAGTCAGTGTAGAAAACTTCATCCGACGAGCATCTTTCTTTTTACAAATGAATCTTACTACATTCCATCCAATAGTACTACCTTCAATATCATAGTCTGTAGCCACGATTATTTCTTGGTCTTTATCGCATAATTTCTGAATGGTTTGGATGTATGGCTTTGTGAAGGCTGCATCTTTTCTAATTTCATAACTAGGTTTCCATTCGAGATCATAGACTGGATAAGTCCAACCTTTTCCGCCCGTCTCTTTTAGATTATAAAGATGGCCTACTGCGCATACTACCGTAATAGGAGTACCTTGATGAGTTAACGTATAATACGAAACTCCTAAGTTCACATTCTTAGTTGCTTTTTTATCTGCTAATGATTCTGCAACCTTTTTAGCTTGACTAGGTTTCTCACAAATAATCAGTGTTTTTGTCATGGCTGTGTCTTTTTTATGCCCTTTAAAAAAGTTATGGTGAAAACCGTCGTTGCGTAGGTGGAAACTTAACCGAGGATTTCTGGCTTAAACCCGCGTATTCACCTGATTCTAACTTTTTAAGGCTAATCCCTTCTGTTGTTTTCTTCAAAATTGAATTCTGTTGCGCAGTATTATCTTCTCCACTTGGCCTCGTTTCTTATTTCTTGCAAATATTGTATACTCTTGGTTTTTTGTGACCTATTTCTTGTTAATCATTTTTCTTTCAGCAACCACTTCCAAACGGGTTTAATAATTATTTTTACTCCCTTCATCAATTGAGAATCGTAAACGGATTAAATCTCAATAATTCTTCCTTTTTTTCCTACATTAATTACGGTAGTTTTCCCTATCTTTTCTTCAATACCTTCTGCTTCATGCACATGGCCGCAAATAACTAAATCTGGCTGTAAAGAATCAATGGCTTGTTTTAAACCTTTACTACCTTGTACCCACTGAGAAAATTTTTCCATATTTGTGTCTGCAGGGTGCACATGAGTTACCATAATTTTTGTTTTTAAATCTTTAATCTTTTCAAATCCTCTTTTTAATAGGTCATACATTTCTTTATCGGTTAATGCCGTCAGCCCTACTTGAGCACCACCACACCCAAAGATGCCTACCTCTTTTAATTTAATATAATACCCATGTAAATTAGTTACCCCATACAATTCTGCTAAGAAGTCTGCCGTGGCTATACTCTCATGATTACCTGGAATAAGAATAACTTTTTTATTCCTCTTTACAAAGGGCCCTATTATTCCTTCAGGGTTCTCTTCATCTACAATATCTCCATTAAGAATGACTAAGTCTACTTCCTCTTGTTCTGCTTGCTCTGCTAGCTTTTCTGCTAAATCCTTTCTTCCATGGAAATCGCCTGCTGCTAAAATCTTCATTCATAACAGAAAGTACCACTATTTATAAGGTTTTTGTTCCTATTAAGTAACATTTTGTATACTTAGTAAACTAACTAAATTATTGGTAAGCTTAGAATTAAAAAAATACACGTATATACACTATAACCCATAATTTTAAACACATTTGCTATTTGAGTTTACCAGAAACTTTTGACTTATACTAACTCAATACTTTTTATTTATTGGACTCAAAGAAAAAAAGTTTCGGTTCTTCTTTGATAGGTTGGTAGCTCCTAACCATTAGTCATGTCAATCGAAGGGTTTATATACTATGGCGGGTTATATACTCTCTATGGTAACAACAATACAAGTGAGTGAAAAATTACTGAATACTTTGAAACAAAAGAAATTATATGATAAAGAGAGCTATGAAGAGGTAATTTGGGATCTTATAGAAGATACACAAGAGGTAAACACAGAAACTAAGCAAGAAATCGAACAGGCCCGCACGGATATAAAAATCGGCAAATTCTTTACTCATGAGCAAGTTAAAAATAGGCTGGGATTATAAATGTATGAGCTTATTTATTCTCCCCATGCATTAAAAACGTTGGAGAAGCTTGATAAGAGTACTCAAGGAAGAATAGTTTATGCCTTAGAGAGATTACGAATACGCCCTGAGTCTTGTGATATTAAACGACTTGTTGGTATGCTGGGGTATCGTTTTAGGGTTGGTGATTATAGAGTTATCTTTGACATTGATGAAAATAAATTAAAAATTCTTGTTTTGAAACTAGGTTACCGGAAGAATATATATGACTAAAAGTGCAAATTAGCTATGCGTATGAATTATATTTTTCGCAATGTTTTTAAAGGATAATCTTGGTTTTGGACTCGGCAGGAATTTGTCTTTATAGTTTTCTAAAATAAATTATTAACTCTTGAGTTGTAACCTTAATAAAGATTGGGCTTATCATTTTAATAGGGGAGAAATTAATAGGATAAAGGAAAAATGGGGTAGAATTGGTCAAGGATGTACTTGTGGGAGGCCTATTGTGCATTAGAAACTCTCTTAAATTATGTAAACACTAGATCTGTAGTGTTTTCAACTGAATTAGCAAAAGCACCCGGGCTCTCAGAAAAAGTTTACTCCTCTGCACGAGAAGCAGCAGAAAATGCTTCTTCGGGAGATTTTTATATGGGGTGGCTTAATGCCGCAATAGCCGGTTGGTGTGTTGTAGACATAATATATTTCTCTTCTGGAAATAGAGAGAGTTAAGAATAAATCTCTTGATTTTGTTTTTTGATATTTTTCTTAAACTTTTGTTAGACAATATTACTCTAACAATAAATTTTTCTCATTTTTGTGAATTTTTAACAAAAAAAGATATTTCAAGAGACCTTGATAGCGAGAAGAAACAAAACTAGAAGAAGAAAGATATTTATAATAGTAAGATTAGGAAAGTCATATGGTTCAAAAGGAACAGAGAGTTGGGGTGTTTGTCGATGTACAAAACCAATATTATTCTGCTAAGGCATTATATGGCAAGAAAGTTAATTTTAAGGTTATTCTTCAGGAAGCCGTTAGTGGTAGAAAACTAGTAAGAGCTTTAGCGTATGTAATTCGAGCAGAATCTAAGGAAGAGAACACTTTTTTTGATGCATTGGAACATATTGGGTTTGAAATTAAAAGTAAAGATTTGCAGATTTTCTACGGTGGACATAAGAAAGGAGACTGGGATGTAGGGATTGCCATGGATGCTATAGAATTAGCTCCTAAACTAGACGTGGTTATATTAGTAAGCGGAGATGGTGACTTTATTCCTTTAGTTAGGCACCTTAAATATGCTTTAGGATGCAGAGTTGAAGTGGTGAGTTTTAAAAAATCCACTAGCTCTCGATTAGTTGAAGAAGCAGATTCCTTTTTGGATTTAGATTCTAATCCCCATAAATTTTTATTGTCAGAAAGTAGAAGAAAAAAGAGTTGATTATTTCTGATGCTTCTTTTCAAATAGACTTGCACACTTTTCCGAACAAAAACGATATAACTCGCCATCCATCTCTTCTTCTATACTTTCTTCTTGAAGTATTTTTTTACAACTAGTACATTCTGCCGCACTGTCATTTTCATAACCTTCCATAAATCCTTCTTCCAACTCATCAATTTCGTCATTTTCTTCTAAGTCTTCTCTTGCTTCTTCGTCATAGATTTCTATTTCTTTGTCTTCTTCATCCATTTTTTTCTCCTATCACCTTTTTATTACCCATGTAGGGTTGTAAGACCTTTGGTACTTTGATGGTGCCATTTCTTTGTTGATAGTTTTCTAGGATGCACACCATTGCCCTAGAGGTTGCTACCATGGTATTATTTAATAGGTGGGGATATACTCGATTGCCCTTATCATAAAATTTAATGTTTAATGCCCGTGATTGATAATCCGTACAGTTTCCGGCTGACGTTACCTCTTTATATTCTTTTTGCCGGGGGAACCATGCTTCAATATCATATTGACGAGAAAACTTTGCTCCTAAGTCTGCAGAACAAATTTCTATCACTCTAAACGGAATTTCTAAGGACTTGAAAAAAGATTCGGTTATTTTTTGCATTTCTTCTAGATTGTCCTCACTTTTCTCAGGGGGTGAAATCATGACTTGTTCTACTTTGTTAAATTGATGCATTCTAAATAATCCTTTAGTGTCTACCCCATGGGCACCAATTTCTTTTCTAAAACATGGAGTTAACGCACATACTTTTAGAGGGAGATCATCTTTTTGAAGAGTTTTATCTTTAAACATAGACACTAAGGAATGCTCTGCGGTTCCGATTAAATAGAGGTCTTCCTTTTCTACTTTATAAATTACCTCTTCAAAATCCTTTAACCCGTTTAATGCTCCCCGTAAGCTTTCAAAGTTTAATAGCATAGGTGGGACAACTAAGGTAAATCCTTTTTTGAGTAAATAATCTACTCCATATCGTTGAAGACTATGGTCTAGTAAGGCTAAATCTCCTTTTAAATAATTAAATCCTTTCCCTGCAACGGTTCTTCCTGCTTCAAAATCGGCTAAACCTAAGTTTTCTACTAGTTCTATATGGGAGAGAAGATTAAACGATACTGATTTAGGCTTACCGACGGTTTTAATAACGGGATTATCTTTTTCTGATTTCCCTAAAGGGACTTTTTGGTCGAGAATATTGGGAATTTGTAAAAGCTCTTCGTCTATTTTCTTTTTTAGCGCGGTCGTACTCTCTTCTAATTCTTTAATCTTTTCTGGTAATTCTTTTGCTTCTTTAATAAACCTTGCAGAGTCTTTTTTTTCTTTTTTGAATTGAATAATCTGATGAGTTAATTCGTTTCTTGTTTGTTTAAGGGACTCTAATTTTTTTAAATTTGATCTCCAAAGAGAGTCTTCCTTAATAAGATGATTAACTAAACTAATTTTTTCCGGCTGTTGCCTTTTCTCTAAGGTTTTAATAACTTTTTCTGGAAAATCCCTCAAAACATTTATATCTAACATAGAGTTCACGATATGTAAGCCTATTTAAAGTTTTTTATAAGCTACTATTCCTCTTTAATGATAACAACATACTTATATATTAGAAACGTTATATTGTAATATGTTAATCTTTAAATATCTAATCGATGTTCCTTCCTACACGAGGGTAGTAATATGAAAAAGAAAGATATATTTGACGTTTTTTTTAGAAAGAAACCAGCGATGATTTTAGTTGCTTTACGAGCAAACAGTAAGAATAAATATGGTAGTGTTTTAGCCAAAGAAGTTGATTGTACGTATAGTCATGCCGTTAAGATTCTTCAGGAAATGGAAAAATCAAAACTTGTGGCATTTGAAAAACAAGGAAGAATAAAAACAATTAAGCTTACCGAAAGTGGCGGCAAAATTGCTGAACATATTGAAAAAGTAAGAAGTTTACTTTAATTTTTTTCTATTTTTACTATATATTCTAAAGCAGATTGTCTTGGACTAGAGGATGAATGAATATCTCTACCTACAATGACATGCCATTTTTCACCGGTTACTTCTTTTGGAAGGGGTAAAGAACCCCCTTGAGGACCTAGCCCGATGAAATAGAAGATTGGTTCTACCCCTTGACTTTCTAACGTTTCTCTTATTATTTTTACTTCTCTTAGTTTGTTAGAAGGAACTCCAAAATTGGTTATTCCTAATTCTAAGGCTTTAGTGTATATTTCTAGAACTGCCTCATCTGCGATGAATCCTTGTTCGCTCCTAAGATAATGATCGTGTGTCATGAGCCCCCCTACAATTACTCCTAATTCTTCTTCTTTTGCTGCTTGAATTAACGCGCTTTGTGTGTCTGGACCTGAAAGAGGATAGAGAAATACTGCATCGAAACCTGCTGCTTTTAGTTCTTTAATCATTGGCTTAGCGGTATGGGGTGTATCGGTTCCTAGTTTTTGGTGATCGTATAGAATAGGTTTAGTCGTGTACTTTCTTATCTCTTCTATCCATCGTTCCCATCCCACTCTTCCGGCTAGTGCAGGCACCTTATAGCCACCTACATGGGATAGATCATAGGTTGCCCTTAATAATTCAGGAAGTTTTTCGAAAGAAACATCACCACTAATAATGAGACTTCTGTTTATGAGGATAATTGGTTTCATTTAAGATGGGCCCGACGGGATTCGAACCCGCGACACCATGGTTAAGAGCCATGTACTCTACCAAGCTGAGCTACGAGCCCATAACGAGAGGGTGTGCGTTAAACCGTTTAAATACCTTTCTAAATCATCCTACAAACGAAAACCATAGGGCGGTTGACTATCACAAAAATAAAAAATAACCCATTAATAACCCATAAAACGGTCTTTTTATGGTGCGACCGTAAATATATAAGAGAAATTGCTAAGGAGAGAAATACTGCGATGATAATATCTATGGTTAAATTATTTTTTACTTGCGTCAAGGCACTTTGTTTTACCTCAGAACAAGACGGATCAGAACAATACCCTCCTAAAGACTCTCCGGTTACTGGATCTATAATCGTATAATCAATAATTCCTAGTTCATACCTTAGCACAGCAATGCTAAACAATAGGATAACTGAAGCGATTAACCATAGAGCTATAATTTTAAGGATTGTACCCCTCGCTTTTGATGACTCTAAAGGAATAGCAAAAGCACTATCAATTTCTTCGCTAGACCAATCTTCTTCTAAGAGCTTATTCTTAATTTCTTCTTTTGAAAATCCCTGTTTTATAGAATCGCGAATAAACTTAGTTAGTTCTTCCATCTATTCTTTTATTGAAAAAGTGGTTTATAATTATTTCTATTTAATTTCAAAGGAAAGATATATAAATGAGGGTGGACAAAAAAGAATATGCAGATTGTTTTAAAGAAAAAACCTAAAAATGTGATTATTATTGAGGGGTTTCCTGGTTATGGTCTAGTGGGGACCATTACTACAGAATACTTAATTGACCATTTACAAGCGGAAAAAATTGGTTATATATGGTTTAAAGAAATGTCTCCCGTTCTTGCCGTTCATAACAAAAATGCCGTGGATCCGTTTGGAGTCTATTATTCTAAAAAATATAATCTTGTGATTATGCATGCGCTTACCAATGTGCGAGGAGTTGAATGGGAAGTAGCTGAAGTACTAAAAGATGTATGTAAACAGTTGCAGGCTAAGGAACTTATTAGTATTGAAGGTGTTGGAGCCATGGACGGAGGCAGTACTTCGCGAGTGTTTTATTATGCAGATAAAAAGTCTACCCAATGGGAGAAAAGAGGGATTACTCCTCTGGAAGAAGGTGTTGTGTTAGGGGTAACGGCTTCTTTAATTATGAAGATTGATACCGTTCCGCTAAGTTGTTTATTTGCAGAGACCCATAGTAATCTTCCCGATTCTCGAGCAGCGGCAGCCATTGTATCTGCTTTAGATAAATATTTAGGTTTAAAAATTGATACAAAACCCTTACTAAAGAAAGCAGAACAATTTGAGTCTAAAATTAAAAAAGTCATGGAAAGTAGTAATGAAGCAGTAGAAGATATGAAGAGTAAATCTACTAAATTAAATTATTTTGGTTAAGTTTTAACCGATTTTAAAGATTCTAATTCTCGATCTATTTTTTGTTGGAAAGACTCGGGTAATTTTACCCTATCTCTTTTTGATTCTTCTACCAATTCTACTAACTCTTGCTTACACTTCTGTAAATCATAATAATGGCTTAGATAATTTGAAGGATCTTTCATCTTAGATTTTAATGTACTTAGTTTTGAGAAGACTTTTTCTATCTTTTTTTGCATATTAGACTCTGGAGTGAGAATGGGCATGGCCTGTTGGGGTTTAGCATCCGGTAGGATGGATCGATCTATTGGCCTAAACACTACTTTTTGCTCATCTTGGAGGCGTTCTAAACGTTCCTTGACACTGATTAACCTTTTTGGTTCTTCTCTAGACATATTTTCTAATCTCGTTTTTACGGGTAATACTCGATTGTCCTTTTCTATTTCTACTTTGCCTTTATTTTGGATAATATCCCATGCTGACGGCATTTTTGGTTTTTTTTGGAACTCTATCATGACCTTAAGAGACATTATTCCCTAATAAAGTTTATTGTCTTTGGGTTTGATAATACGGATTCGGTAGAGTCATTAGATTTCCTTGGGGCATAGTAAATGTAGGGACTAACGGCGGGTTATAGAATAAGGGGGCTGGAACGAAAGACAGAGGGATTGTCGGTTTAAATGGAATGGGGGGCAGTTCTTGGGGTAAAATCTGAGGACAATAGTGATAGTATTGCGGATAGAGAGAAAGAGAGAAGGAACCGTCGCATCCCCAATTGGGGTACCTGTAAGGGAGGGAGACGTTTTCTTCCGGAATTTTTGTTATTAAAGGAGTATAAGAACAGGAAGTTATGGCTGCCATAGCAGGAATTATCAAAGAGATAAGGGTTTTCATAGGATGATATAAGAACGCCCCTATAAAAAAGTATGGATTAGTTATCCCTTCTCTGCTAGTGTGTGAAGCGGTCGACCATACGATGGGGAAAACCTTCTGTCGGAATTATAACCGATTGTCCTTTTTGAAGGACTAGAATGGTTTGGTCTTAGGCTCTCTACCTTAGCAGAGAAGGAACTGGATAGGTGTAAGGAGTATTTTTTCATATGGGTGAATGCGAAAATCTAACTTATAAATATTCTTAGCTTTGAATGAATGTATTCAATAGTATATATGGTATTTCTCACTATATATAATATATATCAATTACTTGATAAGGAGTTTCAACTTCTTCTCTAATTCTTCGGTATACTCAATAAAAATGTCTGAATAAACTTCACCAAGAGGAAAACCGTTTACCGTGGGATGTTTTCTTATATGGATGTAGATGTAAGCGTTTTCTTTTCCCCGGGCATGAATTAAATTGGGGAGAATAGTAATTTCTTTTAACCCTATTTTCTTTAATTGCTGTTTAAACGAAGGAATACATTTTTCTTGAGTGTGGTAGGTTTTACACCCTTTTTCTAACAGGTTTGTCTTAAGAAGGTATTTCTTTCCTAAGAATATAATCTTTTTAACGTCTTTAGGGGTTAGAGTGATTTGTTCTAAGAAATGGATAATCTGGGAAAACTCTTTGACAGAAATTTCTTTTTGGTAAAGCTGTTTTAAGATCTTTTTTGATTCTACTTGTAATTGTAAACTTGTCTTTGAAAACTCTAAAATCGATACCATCTCTATTTTTGAGTGCTACCATTTATAATATTTTTTATATACTAGTGGCAAAGAAAACTGATTGATTTTAATCATCAGATGAATTTGCCTTAGTCTGTGTTTAAAGGTATTAAGAATAAATAAATGTATAAACCTGCGTATTATAGTATTTCTATGCAAAGAACGGTTAAAATCAAACTCATCAAAGACAATGACTTGATAGAAACCATTAGAATTTTCTCTAAGGCAAGGCAGTATGTGAATGATATAGGATATAAAAAGAAGATTTACAATAAAAACAAACTAAACAAACTAACGTACAAAAAGATAAAAAAACTATATCCTAATCTCCCTACTGGATTAATTCAGACGGCAAGAGATGTTGCTTCTGAAAGAATATAGTCTCTAATTTGAGATTGAATGCCTAAGGGAAGTTCGCTGACTACGGGCGGGGGAAGATTGCTAAGAGTAATTCTTTCTTCAATTTCCAACCCTAAAAATTGGCCTAATCTCTCATCGTCGCGAAGAATATTAGCTAAAGTAAATTCGTAAACTTTTCCTGATTCTGGATGATGGCGCCTTCCTAACTTTTCAAAAACTGCTAAGGGAGTCTGTGTCGCGGACATTTCATAGAGAATAACGCTCCCAGTATAAATAGTTATGTTACTACCTTTTATGGTTAGCTCATTCCCTTTTGCTTGGTTTGTTTAAAAGGTGTATGAATACCTATTGGTTGTAATTGGTCCTGTATTCTTTTTTCTTCTTTGTCTATATCTCTTTCTTGAATAAGGTAGACCCTATCTTCCGGCCTTACTTTCTCTTGCACTTTAAACGAAACCTCTTGGCCAGAACCTGCCATTTCTACCGCTTTATTATCTACCCTTAACCCTTGAACCTTTGTCGCAAAATAACCTGTAGTTGGACCTATAAAACCGATAAGATCATTCTCTTTTATCTCGTGTTCTTCTATTTTTATAGAAACAACGCTTAATTTAGAATAGTAGTGTATTACTTTGCCTAGTTTGACTTTCTTTTTTTGGGCACTAGACCCATAGAACCGATTCCAAGAATCATTAGTAGGAGTTCCTAGATAAAAATTAGTAGAAAATCCCCTATTAAACACTTTATCTAACTCTTTAGTTAACCTAATCATTTCTTCTTTAGAGAACTTGTTTTTTTCTAGGAGAGTTAATGCTTCCCGATAGACTTTGGTTACGGTGTAGACATATTCTGGACCTTTGGCCCTACCCTCTATTTTTAAGACATCTATGCCTGATTTAATTAATTCTCCTAGTATGGGTAAGGCACATAAATCTTTAGGGGACATCATATAATTCCCATCCACGATAAATTCCCTTCGCGGGTCTTCTATATCCGTTAGTTTATACCTTCTTCTGCACTCTTGTAAACACTGTCCTCGATTGGCAGATAACCTATTATGATATTGGCTCATAAAACACCTACCGGAGTATGCCACACATAACGAACCATGCACGAACGATTCTAACTCGATTTGTCTTCCTTTATAGGTAAGATTATCTTGTTTTATTTTATCTTTGATTTGTTTTATTTGTTCTAGGGTGCATTCTCTTGCTAAAACGATTCTTGGAGAAAATTGAGCAAAAAATTTTACGGATTGATAGTTAGCTACCGATAGCTGTGTACTAACGTGTACTTCAATGTTTCTTTCATGGCACATTTGAATAATAGCCATGTCTGTGGCAATGACGGCATCTACCCCTGTTTTTTTTACACTATCTAGTATTTTTTCTACTCTTGGAATTTCGTGATCATAAATAACGGTGTTTAAGGTTAAATATCCCTTTAGTTTATGTTTATGTAACTCTTTCATTACTAGGGGTAACTCTTTAATATCAAAATTTCTAGCAGACGAGGCCCGCATATTAATCCACTTAATTCCAAAGTACACCGAGTCTGCACCGGCTTTTATGGCTGCCGCTAAGGTTTCAAAGTCTCCGACGGGTGCTAATAGTTCTGGTTTCATTTTTACTGTACTTAAAAATAGGAGTATAAATCGCTTTTATTAGTTTTGGATGAACCTTTTTAGTAGAAATTAACTTTTTAATTATTTGATTTTCTCTCTTTTTATCTTCGAAAGCAAAATTTTTCTGTCTTTTTATACTCTTAATTTTATTAACTAATTTTATCCTTTTTTCTAATAAGGCTAGGAATTCTCGATCTAGCTTATCTATTTTTTCTCGTAAGTGCTCTATACGTCTCATAGTATTCTTCTTTTGTCTTGCATGATATGGATGACATTTACAGGGCAACAAGAAGCTAATTCTTTATTTTGTTCTAAGTCTTTTTTAGGAAACTCCTTCATTTCCTGATCTCCTAAGGCTACGCTCTTTATTAAGTGAGATTTACCGTCTGGAGCCATTACCCAATTTTTAGAGTCTAAGGATGCACACGCGTTACACCCAATACAGTTTTCCCTTTCATGCAAAAAATGAAATGCCATATAACTAGAGAATAGAATGAGTTTATAAATATTAAGATAAAATTAATTTTTCTTTACTAACTTGACTAAAACGGAGATTACTAGATATACTATAATCGCATTGCCGATAAACCCTAAAACCCCATTAACCCAGAGATTAGTCATATCTTCTTGAGGTATGTTTGCGGTTTCTCCGGTAACATAAACATCGAACGGTTGCCCGTGGTAAGTAATACAGTAGCCTGCATCTATTTTGTCAATACATACACCATGAGACGATATGATAGTTAGTATAAATAGTATAACTAATGAGAGTATAATGGATATATTGTTAGGCATAAAGGTTTCTTTAAACCACTTGTTTTTTTGTTGTCTTTTTGGCATATATACTCTAAAATATACTTAGTATATAAATGTTTTGGTTTTAAAGAATAAAAGAAAAACGAATGCTACGAAGTTTTTTGTAATCCTATAGCTCCCTCAAGAATCTTGCTTACTAAAATGTCTACTTCTTCAATATCATCTCTAAATTCAACAGCAATATCTCCTCTTCCCCAATAGACCTGATTATACTTGTCTATACCCATAGAATTTAAATCAAAAACGTCTCGATTTCTCCAAACGATGTTTTTATTTACCTCCACTATTCTAATTGCTTCATAAGGAATCGTAACATAATATGGTTCTGAAGGAATGCATGCCTCAAGCTTGGTTTTTGACATTCCTTTAAAAGGGACTAGACTATTAGGTGATCTATAGAGAAATATTCCTTCTAAGGTTACTTGCTCTTTTCCTCCGGACAGCATTCCATCTCCCGTTAGTACTCCTAAATCTTTTCCGCTTAGAGTTAAATAACTTTTTTCCATTTTTTAGTAGTTATGGGAGAGTATATTAATTTTTTGATTAAATTCGTTTCACTGTAGAGTCCCTGATTTCTTTCCCACTTTAGATTCCCCTCCGAAAGCTTTTTAATCGAAGACAGCTCTCGCTAGGGTACATGTAGTACAGAAAGCTAGCGTCCAGCTGACGCTACTTTTTTATTTTTTCTTAAGAAATACGTTCTGGTTTGGAGGCACTACACCCTTAGTCTTTGACTAAGGGTAATCGATCTCTAGATAAACCCCTTTTATATTTATTAGATTATTGATAAACTCACAATCGCAGGAAGAACAAATGGGGAAGGTGGTTTCTACATCAAATTCAAAGCTGAAGAAAGATCTATGAGAATTATTAAAAAAATTGTCGAAGAAATGGGTTCTGAATATTTTGTGGACAATCAAGTAATCCCAAAAACGTTGAGCAAATATGAAAAATGGAAAGACCAATGGATTCCAATTTATAGTACAAAACACAAAAATTTAGACATGAATATTATTTGCGGAGACAAAATTATCCATATGATTGCCCACAAATGTCCAAACTTTGAATTTGTAAATAAAATCCTTGATAAATACTGCGATTGGGCACAGATAAAATATAAGAAAGGATTTGGTCCGGCACACCCGAACAATTAGACATAATGATGTTATGCGACCACAATAGTGGCGACCGAAGGGAGAGTTTGCGATAGCAAATTTTGCATAACGATGTTATGTGTTTTTTCTGCAAGAAAAAATGCCGAAGCGAAGCTGAGGCACAGTATGGCGCAAGGCAAAGTTCTTTATATTTAATGAGAATCCTATTTGTATGGATATAAAAGAATTAGTAGATAAATATTTTGACCAAATTGAAATTGAAGACGTAGATTATGTTCCTGTTGATAACGCAAAATCTGATGTTGCTTATCTTCTTCTAAATATTCCAACTGCAATGTTAAAGGAATATTTGAGATTAAAAGGCCAAAATAAAAAATTACCTGATGGAGCAGAATTCTGGAAAGAAACAGGATTAGGAATTAGGCTAAGAAATTCTGACAAATACCATGGTCAAGGACACGAACCCTTGGGAGATATATTAGATTTTTTAGAAGATGAAGTGTGGGGACAATATCAAGAATTAAACACTCCAGAAAGAATAAGGCTGGATATTACAGAAGTTCCACAATTCTACGACGATTAAAAACTTTGCCCGGGTAATATTGCAACTAATGAGGTTATGCGACCGAACGAAGTGAGGCTAGGAGCGATAGCTACGAAGAGTTGCGAACGAATGTGAGCAATTTTGCATAACGTCTGTTCATATATGAAAGTCTAGGTTTTTTGAAGGCTTTGGGCTTTTTAGTGGCCGAATTTTAAGGTTTGTAAGGATAAATTTAGTCTCTAGTTTATGGCGGCTAAAGTTTATTAATTAAGAACAACTCAATTACATATTCTCTAATCGTTTAATCCGATCATTAATATCTGGATGCGTAGAAAACAACGTTTTGAGCCAAACCTTCCTATCTCTCAAGGGGTTTTCGATCCATAACGACGCCGTTGCTTTATTGGCTGCTTCTACTAAGGGTTCTTTATCGTCTCTAATTTTCTTTAATGCATCGGCTAAGCCTGGTGGATACCGAGTGAGTAAGGCCCCGTTAGCATCCGCTAAATACTCTCGTCGTCTAGAAATGGCTAGTTTCATTACTTCTCCAATAATTGGGGAAAGAATAGCTAAAATAAACGCTACCGCTATTAACGCAGGATGCACTCGCCTATTTTCATTATGCCCTCCGAAAATAAATGCTCTTAAGAGAAAATCACTTAGTAATACCACTACTCCCACTAGAATTGTGGTTAACATCATAAACCGCACATCATAATTTTTAATATGGCTTAATTCATGGGCTAACACCCCTTCTAATTCTTGACGGTTTAACTTATCTAAGGCTCCTTGAGTTGTTGTAACAGAAGCATGGGTATAGTCTCTCCCTGTAGCAAAGGCGTTAATGGCCGTATCATTAATCACATAAACTTTAGGCATGGGCAGATTTGCTGCAATACTTAGTCCTTCAACCGTATTCCATAGATACGGATGACTTTGCTTAGTTGCCGGTTTAGCCCCGCTGGATGACAAAATAATACTGTCTCCGGCATAGTACCCAATTAAAATAAAGATAAGCCCTACTATGACGGCTAGGGCAATTCCCAACGGGACGCCAATAAAGAATAACCCAATAATATATCCTAGAAAGATAATGAAACCTGAAATGGTTAGTATTAGTACTCTTGATTTCCACAAATTAGATGAAATATGGTCATAAAAACTTATTTTTTCTGCCATGGCTTAAAATTTTACTTTTACTGGCTCACGTTCTTTTTCGTCTGTTTCGAAAAATTCTTTCTTTTGGAAATTAAACAGATTCCCTATAAAATTACTAGGAAACGTTTCTAATTTAACATTATAGTTCTGAATGGTATCGTTATAGAATTGTCTTGAATAAGCGATTTTACTCTCGGTTCCCGATAATTCTTCTTGTAACTGTAAGAAGTTTTCATTGGCTTTTAAATTAGGATAACTCTCTGCTACCGCAAAAATAGACTTTAAGGACTGCTCCAGCATGTTTTCTGCTTTTGCTTTGCCTGCTAAACTCGTCGCTTTTAAGAACTCGGTTCTGGCTTGAGTAATTTGGGTTAATGTTTCTTTTTCGTGCTTTACGTATCCTTTTACGGTCTCTATTAAATTAGGAATTAAGTCAAACCTTCTCTTTAATTGAACATCAATTTGAGACCAAGCATTTTCCGCTTGGGTTCTTAAGGTAATAAATCGGTTATAGATATAGACGAAATAGAGTACTATGACGGCTGCTACTCCTAACGCTATCCATATTAGTATATTTACCATATTTTTTTGATAGTGTTTATGTATTTAAAGGTTATTATTGGGCGAGTGGTAAAGTAAACTTCAGATAAAGATAAGATTTTTTGAAAAACTGAACTGCTGAATTACACCTAATTCTAGTTATGTCTCCTGACGACTGAATGGGGAGAGTGCAGCGTGATCGAACACGATGTGACAAAGGAGTTTTTGTTGGCGATTTTCAGGCATGGACTCTTTAATGTAACTAATAAGTAATAAAATAATCAAAAGATTTATAAATAACCGACCTCTACTTTAGATTATGAACACAAGAGAATTAGCTCCAGAGCAGATCATTACGTTGAATGATTATCCGGTTCATAGCGATAGCGTTCTAACTAAATATTTTGCCAAATGTAAATCGGGAAAAGAAATACCTTTTGTTCCCGTCATAAGAAAAGATACAGTAAGAAAGTATTTTGATGACAAACTTCTTGAAGAATTTGAAATATTTGAACATCAAAATCCTGTTGCAGAATATTTTATGTTAGACGGTAGTCATAGAACTACTGCTTTAGCGCTTACTGGACGCAAAATTAGGGTTGTCATTTATCAAACTGATTCAGACATCATTGAAGCCAAAAAACTGGTCGCAACAGGCCAAATTCTTGAGAGTGGGACATTGGAATATTCGCTTGAAGAAAACTGCGAAGAACTTTATAGACATTTCAAAAAAAACCATATTTCATGACAGTGGAACAAAAAGCAACAAAAATGGTTAGAGAAAAAATCTTACCTAAACCCTTGATCGATGGTTATAACTTAAAATGAGTTACTTCATTATTATCAGAGGACCTTTAGGAATTGGAAAATCATCAGTAGCCAAAGAGCTTTCTAAAATTTTAAATGCTGAATACATTTCAATAGATTTTACTCTTGAAGAACTTGGTTTGGATAAAGTCTCTGAAATTGAAGAGTGCATTCCTGCCAAAAATTTCATTAAATCGGATGAATACATACTTCCAAAAATAAAAAAGCGATTAAGTGACGGAAAAATAGTAATCTTTGATGGTAATTTTTACCATAAAGAACAGATAGAGCATTTACTAAAGAATTTATCGAACCATGAACATTACAGCTTTACCCTGAAAGCACCATTAAAAGTCTGTATTGAACGAGATAAACAAAGAGCAAAGCCTTATGGTAAATTCGCGGCTATGGCAGTTCATAATCTCGTTTCAAGATTTGATTATGGTAAAATTGTAAATACTGAGAACAAAAGTCTTCATCAAGTAGTTAAAGAGATATGCAGTTACTTGCCCGAGCCAAAACGAACGAAAAAACTTTGATGACGGTAGCCCCTTTCTACTTCGCAACTCGGAAATTGAATATGATAGTTGTTAGTAGACCCGAAAAATCCGAAGGAGATTGAGAATGCAATGTGGTAAGCAAGATTAATTTTAGCGATTTTTTAGGGCGGGGAACTGCGGAAGATTATTAAATAGAACTAATATATTAAGATTATGCCCAAGAAAATTATCGGAGTTATGGGTCCTGGTGCCAGTGCAAGTGAAACTGATTTACAAAATGCATACGAAATTGGAAAATTTTGTGCCAAAAAAGGATGGATTGTTTTAACAGGTGGCAGAAATAAGGGAGTAATGAATGAAGCATTGAGGGGTGCGAAAGAAAATAGTGGCTTGACAGTTGGAATCTTGCCCACAGATGAAAAAGAGTTATTTTCAAAGTATCTAGATATTCCCATTGTAACAAACATGAGAAGTGGACGGAATTACATCAATGTTCTGTCAAGCGACGTAGTGGTGGTATGTGGAATCGATCATGGAACTTCATCAGAAATCAGCCTTGCAATAAAACCGGGAAAGACAATAATTTTGATTGGACTCTATGATGAAGCAAATGTTTTTTATAAAAAACTGGCACCAGACCAAATTATTTGTGTCAAAGATTTTAAAAAAGCAATTAATTTTCTAGAAAAAGAGATTAAAATATGATTAAACCCTCAAAGGTTGTATTTGTTTCTGATGAACTTGAAAAAGAGTTTAGTGAGTTAAAAGATGATGACTTAATTAAGAAAGGAATAATTAGGGAAATAAAAGATTAAAAACGCTTTCTACGGAATTCAAATTTCCAAAAAAACTTTTCCCTAAAGAGTATGTACAAAAATATAGCATAAACAATTTATGGAAATATGATCTGTCAAATGGTTGGAGGCTACTTTATACAGTGACACCTGAGAATAAAGTTGAACTAATTTCTGCAATCTTAGAATGGTTCAACCATAAAGACTATGAGAAAAGAATGAAATATTAAAGAAACTGCTCCCTTTTTTGATTGAGTTTAACCTATGGAAGATTGAGAAGTCGCCACCATGCGTTCCGTTATCAATTATGCGACGATCTGGACAAGGTACGAATGGAGAAGTCTTTTCTTCACGGGAAATTTGGTATGTGATTGAAGAAATAAATCTTGGAAGTATATCTTCAAATTAAATAAAACTTAAATATGATAGTAACATACCAGAACGCATATGAAACTTATCTTTCTCCTTGTAGCACTTTTGTTAACTATTTCTTTATCTGATGCGGCCAACCGCTCTGTTGCTGAAGAAGAACGAGAAGTAACTTCACAAAGCTTTTGTGGGGGAGCGGTTCATTGCAATTGTGGAGATACGGTAACTGAAGATTATGTACTAAATAGAAATTTAACCTGTAATGGCAATGGACTGATTATTGGTAACTCTCAAATAACTATGGATTGTAATGGAAATACTATTGCGGGAAGTGATAATGGATATGGGATTTATATGATTGGTAAGGATGGAATAAATGTAAGAAATTGTAAAATTAGAGATTTTCTCTGGGGAATTTATATACATAATTCCAACCTCTTTAATGTTTCAAATAACTCTCTTCGTGGAATTCCAGAAAGTGCAATTTATGTACTAGATAGTTCGAAAGGAATGATAATTAAAAATTATGCTCACCTTAATCTTAATGGAATTGTGATTTATAGTGGATCCAACAATAATACTATATCTAACAATATAATAGAAGATAATATTAATGGTGGTATTATTACCTATACTGCTTTAGATAACGAGCTAGAAGAGAATACTCTTATGGACAATAGATATGGGGTCTACTTAAACTCATTCTCCGACTATAACTCTATCTCTAACAATTATATAAATAATAGTGAAGACTACGGAATTTACATAGCTAATTCTCAAAATAATATCTTTTATGAAAACATTATTGTAGACAATCGCATAGGAAATGTCTATGAATCTCCTTTAGCTACGTCTAATTTATGGAACAATAGTATCAAAGGAAATTATTGGTCAGATTTTGAAAGTAATGAAGGATATCCTAATCGATATGTAATCCCTGGACAAGGTGGCGGAATAGACTGGAAACCTCTCTGGGATTCAGATAGTGATTCTATTATTGATAAAGAAGACAACTGTCCTTATGTTTATAATCCAGATCAATTAGATTCAGATCTTGACTACGTTGGTGACGCATGTGACAACTGTCAATTTAATTATAATCCTAGTCAGTTAGATAGTGATGATGATTTACTAGGAAATAATTGTGATAACTGTGCTTTTGTTTATAATGTCTATCAGCGAGACTTTGATCAAGATGGAGTAGGAGACTGGTGTGATAACTGTCCACTGACGAGCAATTCTGGACAAGAAGATGAAAATAATAATGAACTGGGTAATATATGTGAGGATAGTCGCTATATGTGTAAAGAGATTAAGGTTAGAGAGTTAGTGTCTAGATAATTTTAAATAACAAACATCCCTTGTGGTTAGATGGTCTTTTATTCTTGGATTGCGAGAAAAAATTACATCTTAGGAAAAACCATTAACCTGTATGCTTATGACGATCGGGAGAGAGAATTAGCTCAACGTATAGCTAGGGTACTTGCCGAACAACTATTTGAGGATGGAATCGTTCTTGAGCTTACGGGAGACGGATTTGATATACAAGACGGAAAAGGGTATTTCTCTTTAGAGGGTATTCTTACTGGCGGAAACCATGTTGTTTATACAAACGATACGAGTAGAAAGCGAAAAAGCGCACCAGAAACAACCCTTGCAAGGAATTCAAGGGCTTTTTGAGGGTAAGGATAGCTATTCCTAAGTTTAATTTTGAAAGCTTTTTAGTTGGTATTTCTGCTGAATAACGGAGTAATGAAAGAAATTAATGTTCTTTATCAATATCATTTACTTATAAATACTTGTTAACTGGTAAAGAAAGCTTTATAAAGTCTATAATCTAACAGAAAGCATGGAAAAGAATAAGTTAAAAGAAGTTTTACAGGATCAGCAAGGTTTGTTTGATAAAGTAGGTGATTTTATTGAAAGAGACATTTCTTTAAAGGATTATATGAAAGGAAATGAGATAGTAATTATAACGGGCATTAGAAGATGTGGAAAAAGCTCACTTTTGAAAATTATTTCAAAAAAACTTAATGAAAAAAATTTTTACATGAATTTTGATGATATAAGACTTACAGATTTTAAAGTAGAAAATTTTGAGGATATAGAAGAAATAGTTTCAGAAATATACGGGATAAAAACAAACGTAATTTATCTTTTGGATGAAATTCAAAATGTGCCTTCTTGGGAGAGATGGGTAAATAACTTATATGCAAAGAAAATTAAAGTTTTTGTTACGGGTTCAAACTCAAGCTTGCTAAGTTCTGAAATTTCAACATTTCTTACTGGTAGAAATAAAGTCATTAAACTATATCCTTTTTCTTTCAGAGAATTTTTGCTATTCAAAAAAATTAAAATAGATTATCAAACAACCGATGAGAGGAGGGCGGTTTCTCAAGCATTTAATGAATATTTTGAGAAAGGCGGATTTCCTTTAGTAATAATAAATGACGATTTAACCCTTTCAAAACAATATTTTGAAGATATACTTAACAAAGATATCATAAAACGATATAATATAAAGAAAGTAAAAGAGCTTAAAGATTTAATTTTATACTTATTCTCTAATGTTAGCAAGACTTATTCTTATTCAATATTAAAACAAGTTTCCAGTATAAAAAGTTTGAGCATGATTAATAATTATATTGAGTACCTAAAAAATGTTTTTGTTGCATCCACGATAAATAAATTTGACTATTCAATTAAGAAACAAAAAGTTTCTTCATCTAAATTTTATGTATTGGATAACAGCTTCTTAAAAACAGTAGCTTTTAATTTCTCAGAAAATGCAGGAAAAAGATTAGAAAATCTTGTTTTTATAGAATTAATAAGGCGTGGGAATGAGGTTTATTATCATGCTAAAAAGAATGAGTGTGATTTTATAATCAAAGAAGGACTTAAGATAACTAAAGCTATTCAAGTATGCTTAATCTTAGATAATGCAGTAACAAAAAAGAGAGAAGTCGATGGATTAATAGAAGCTGTGAAAGAATACAAGTTAAAAGAAGGTTTAATTCTAACTCTTGATAAAGAAGAAGAGCTAGTCGTAGAAGAAAAAAAGATAATTATCAAGCCTGTTTGGAAATGGTTGCTTGAGAAAGGATAAAAAGGTGGAAAGGAGCGATTTAATATGACAAATAATAATGGATCAAATTTAGGGTTCGAGCAGAAGATGTGGTAAGCAGCAGACAAACTTAGAAGCAACATGGATGCCGCAGAATACAAACACGTAGTTCTTGGCCTTATTTTTCTCAAATATATTTCTGACGCGTTTAAAGAAATGTATGAAGAGCTCAGCAAGGACAAATCTTCTAATGCAGAAGATAAGGATGAATACTTAGCTGAAAATATATTTTGGGTGCCAAAAAAAGCACGTTGGGACTATTTGCAATCTAATGCCAAGAAGTCAGAGATAAGCAAACTTATAGATGACGCGATGGATGCGATAGAAAAGGATAATCTGACTTTAAGGGGAGTCTTGCCTAAAGATTATGCACGCCCTAGCTTAAATAAACAAAGATAGGCGATAAGGAAAGTAAGAGCAAAGATGTTCTTGGAAGAGTGTATGAATATTTTATTGGGCAATTTGCAGATGCAGAAGGTAAGAAAGGTGGACAGTTTTATACTCCCCATATTCAAAGAACTTTTTAATGACCTTACGATTGTTAGAATTGACCTTAGGATCCTCTAAAAGTTCTTTTTTGCGTCTTGGATACCTCTCTTTAAACATAGAATCCATAGGTTATTGGTCTTTATAAATGTTGTCAGAGTGGAAGGTTTATATTCTACTCGGTGTAAACGAGGGTATACTAAACGAAGAAAATAGGTGATATATTTTAATATCTTTTTATTCTACGGTCACCGCTTTAGCAAGATTTCGTGGCTGATCAATTTCCCTACCATTCAAGTTAGCTAGGTGATACGCAAAGAGCTGAAGGGGAATTACATTAAGAATGGGAGTAAGCTCCCACTTGGCTTGCGGAACTAAAATAATATCGTCACTTAGACGCTCAATCTCGGGGGTGATCTCTGTACAGATACAAATAATCTTTCCTTTTCTACTTTTTACTTCTTCCATATTAGATATTACTTTGTCATACACTTTATCTTTGGTTAAAATAAACACGGAAGGAGTATTGGAATCAATTAAGGCAATGGGCCCGTGTTTCATCTCTCCCGCCGGATATCCTTCTGCAGGAACATAAGAAATTTCTTTTAGTTTTAATGCCCCTTCTAGGGCTACGGGATAATTAATATCTCTTCCCATAAATAACACATATCGTGCATCTTTATACTTATTAGCAACGGATTGAATATCTTGGAGTTTTAACCATGTGTCTATTTTAGACGGAATTTGTTGTAATTCTTCCACTAGCTCTGCTCGATAATACGGATCTTTGTTTAAGAACATATTCAGTAGATTGATGGCTATTATTTGAGAGGTAAATGCTTTGGTAGACGCAACTCCAATTTCTGGCCCCGCATGTAAATAAATTCCTTGATCACACTCTTTTGCTATGGATGACCCTGTAACGTTTACAATGCCAGCAACCTTACACCCCAATTTTTTAGCTAAACGAATCGCTTCTAAGGTATCTGCGGTTTCTCCAGATTGCGAGATGGCTACTACTAAATCAGTAGGATATACCATTGGCTGCCTATATCTAAACTCTGAGGCATATTCCACCAGGACTGGGAAGTGAGAGGTTTTTTCTATAATATATTTCCCCACTAATGCGGCATAATGGCTAGTTCCACAGGCAACAAAAACAATTCTTTGAATATTATCTTTTTTAATTGAGATGGCATCAATATGTCTAATTTTTCCTCTAAAACAGTTTCGAATAGTTTCGGGTTGTTCATAAATCTCCTTAAGCATAAAGTGTTCAAACCCTTGTTTTTGAATAGCTTCAATACCATACGGAACTTTTTCCACTTCTTTAATGATGTCTAATCCGTTAAAATCTTTAATCTTATATCCTTTGGGTCCAATAATGGCCATGTGTTTTTCTTCTAAATAAATAACATCTTTAGTGTACTCTAAGAAAGGAGAAGGATCACTCGCAATAAAGTACTCACTTTTATTTATTCCTAAGACTAACGGAGACCCTTTTCGAGCACATAATATTTGATTATGATCTTTATGGATAGCGACAACTCCAAATGCCCCTTCGATTTTAGTTAGCATTTTTCTGAATGCTTCTTCAAAATCTCCTTGATAGAAAAATTGGATAAGCTGTGCAATAACTTCTGAATCGGTTTGAGAACGGAACGTGAACGCATGTTTTTCTCTTAATTCTCTTTTTAATTCTGCATGGTTTTCGATTATACCATTATGAACAATCGCAATAGATTCGTCCATAGAGAGGTGGGGATGTGCATTAACATAACTTGGTTCTCCATGTGTGCTCCACCGTGTATGGCCTACCACGAGATGTCCACTCTTCCCCCTTGCGAGAATATTAAGCTCTTGGATTTTTCCTTTAGTTTTAGTAATCTCTAAAGATTTTTTATGTAAGATAACTATGCCTGCGGAGTCATATCCTCGATACTCTAAACGTTTTAATCCTTCTAGAACAATAGGAACACCATTCTTTTCACCATAGTATGCTGAAATACCACACATTTCTTCATCTTAAAAAAAAGAAGTATATAAGCCTTCTGAAGGAGTTTTCTTTATCGTGTGGCTTCTTGCACCATCTGGATTCCAGTTACTAATCCCCAGATCCAGACTCCAATCAATAAGGGAATTCCAATTAGTATAAAACAAAGAGGAATGGCAATAATAGTTAACACAATTTGGATTATTCCTGTATCTTTTCTTCCGCCAATAATACTCCCTAGACCGGGTAGGACTAATACATTCAAAAGTAAAGCAGCGATGGCAAGAGCTTCGGTAGGTTTCTTAGATTTTTTATGGACCGGATGTTTTTTCTGTGCCATAATTTATTTTTAGATTATGTTATTTATAAGGCTGTTGTTTTTCTTAATATTCTATTTAATTTCGTAATTCCAAAAACCAAGATTTCCGTTACATGGAATTGGTTTTTCAAACCGAACACTATCTTTAAGAACAAATCCATAGTTTCCCACACACTTGACGCTAAATGGTGGGCTTGATCTTTTCTATGTTCTTCTTCCGTTCTGTATTCTTTTACTTCTACTAGCGTAACCTTTCCTACAATACAACTTACCAGTAAACTAGAAAAACCGAATCGTTTCATTGCTTCTGGGCCTGGATGCTTTGATGCATGAATTAAGAATTCTCCTCGAAAAGTAGTATTCCACTTTCTTAGTTCTATCGTTTTCTTTCTTTGCAAAATAAGTTCTGCGTAAGGTTGTTTAAGGGATAATGCTTTCATAATTTCTTCTCTTTGATCCTCTTTAGGCTTATTTATCTTTATTTTCCATTTTATGCTACTATGAGTACTATTCTCTACATGTGTCCAAGATAAGATTGGCTGGATTCTGGCGGATGTTGGTGGATTGAATAATTAGGATTTGTTACAATGAACCTATCCAGATTTCCATAAAGAACGATTCTAGGATGGTCTATTTTTAAATAATCTAGCTCCGGTCCCCTTAACATCAACCTTCCTTGCTCATCTAAAAACCGATTTATAATGAATGTAGTTATTATGTCTAAACGAACTTGATCTTCTGGTAGAAGATGTTGACAGTCTGTAACTATTTTATCTAAAATATCTCCCCTACCCATTACGAGACAAGGAACATTTCCCGATACATTAGAAAGACTCATTTCTTTACGATAACCAAATATACTATTTGTACCTAGAATTTCCCTCCATTCTGCTGGCACTGCTACTCTATGTTTATCATCAAGTATTCTTCTATATTCTCCCCAAAGCATCCGATCGACGGAATAAACCATAGGGATATATAATGGGGAAGATATTAAAAAGTTAACTATGCCAAAAGTTTATGTATTAATTATTTAATCTTTGCTTAAATGTTTTAGTTGATTTATAGCTTAAATATTTTAAGCTTTTATTAGATATTTTGTTTTACTTAGAATGAGGAAAGTTAACAATAGTTAATTTTATACTATTAAATTTTTAAGTATTGCTTAAAAGTTATTGGCTAAATACTGCTTAAATATTTTAAGTTATGATTGTATGTTTTCATTAGAAAACATCGTTATATTTTCTTACAAATTCGGTAGATCTCCAGGCTTCATCTCTAGATATTTCTTGAGTCACCATCATTCCGTCTACTAGCCCCGCCCTAAATCGTTTGATAAACCTATAGGGCTCTGGTCTATTATTTCGGTCTACAAGATAGGTTATTGCTGCGTCCTCAAGAGTGCCAGGAATGAACTGAATGGCATCACAGAACCTTAAGTCTAAAGAATCGAATGTTGGTCTTACTAAGATATTTCCATCATTTGGATCACTAGAAAACCTTCCCGTTTTTGCCTGAATTATGACTGCAGCTTTTCCAAGTTCATATGCTAAAGCTCGATAAAATCCTCCCTCTGCTGTATAGACATGTCTGTCAGCCTTCTTAAGATTTAAGTGTGGCAGAAGTTCCATAATCATTAAATCCCCCAACGTTTCTACCTCTTTTGGCCTATAATGGGAGATGGGTCTAGGAAAGAACTCTGGAGTATTGCCCCATAACTCATGAAGAACGTTGTATTCCTCTAAAAGAAGTTTTTCTCTCTTTCTTGCTGCTGCTGCAGCCATAAACCTCTCATTACCTACACTGACTTTGTAGACTCCTTTTTCATTACCATTATCATAAAATTCGATATCGACAGGCTCGGCAGAACGGACTTCTGCAAAATACTCTCTAATTAGTCGTTGATGTCTCTGAATTTCTTCTTGTGTTAAGGAAGGATTAAGCACCATAAGATTTAGCAATATTACACGTTTATAATACTTTCTATTGTAACTACTTCATTAGGGTGAATTATGTCTTAGCATTTATTCTTAAATTAATGGGAGAGAGGGAAACCACTTTATATCTCTTCCTTCCAATTTCTTACGCATAATTATACTTATACGTAATATTTCTATGGTTAAAGCGTAATAAAATAGGAATATTTATATAATTGTACGTTTTAGTTTGTTAAAGCGTAATATGGAATACCTCACCTTACCTCACTCGCATTATTTTAGTGAAACTGATTTAAAGAAAGTTTTACTTGAAGTGTTGGATTCTAAACATCACTCTTTAATTTTAACCTTAAAACGAAGAGCTATTGTAAAAGAGGTTATTACCAATAAAGATAAAATTATTGGGATATGGATGACTAAAGAACAACTGGACTATTTACAGAAAAAACGGGAAAAAAATAGAGAACCGGAATACCTTGTCGAGGAAGATTTAGGATTTATACGCACTTACTTTTTGGCCCGTAATGATTCTGCCATTAAACGTCTCCAGCATGATATAATTAAGGTGTTTTTGGGGGTTGGATTAAGGGTACAAGAATTATGCGATTTTGAGCCGGGGTGGGTAGAACCAGAGAATTATCGGGTGAAGATACTTGGAAAAGGGAAAAAATGGAGATGGTCCCATGTTTCTGAAGATACCATTAACCTCTTATTAAGTATAGAAAAGAAATATGCCGTTCATCAAAATGAGCTTTTTAAGAATAGCTATGGAAAAAACTACCAACCTTTGTTTGTTAATTTGCGAGGAAAACCGTTTACCCCAAGACATGTTCAGAAGTTTATGGAAACTGTTTCAGGGCATCTACCCCAATTAAGCCATTCTCTACACCCCCACTTATTAAGACACACTTATGCTGTTTTTCGAATTATGAACACCCCTAATTTAAGCATTGAAGAATTAAGGCAAGATATGGGGCATGATGATATTAATACTACTGCAGGTTATTTTGCCTTAGCAGAAGCTGAACGAATTAAAATGGCAAAAAAAAGAGAAGAGAAAATCCAACCTGTATTGAATAGAGAAGACTTTAAAACTAAATTTTGTGTTTTTTGTGGGGGTTCTTTACCTTATGATGCATTATTTTGTTCTGGATGCGGAAAGAAACAATAAGGGATTATAAAATAAAACTGATTTATATTCTTTCCTTACTCCTTTAGGGATAGATTTTTATCTCGGTAGTGGCCTTATTTAATATAAAAATACAAAAAGAAGATTGATTGTGCAATAAAATAAACCTTTTAGCATAGATTAAACGTTTTAATCTTAGAATAACCCCTTTTTATGGGCAGAGGATAGAAACTTAGACGAAGAGAAAGAATTGGTGTATCTGAAAATACTAAGCATATGCTGGTTTAGAATATGGTTTAATGGGGTGGTAGAGAGATTATCTTACTTCCATGTCCTCTTCTAACCCTAACTCTTTTTCTATGGTGGGCAGAAGATGAATTGCTTTTTCTGTTAAAGATAAATACGTGTTTCTACCCTTTCTTTTTTTATTTAGAAGGTTTAACTCTACTAGATTATCTGTATACGTAGACAGTGTAGATTTTATATCTGAATATTTTTTACCAATATAACATTCTTCAGAAATCTTCTTCATAGTTATCCACCTATTCCCATTTTCTTTGCCTACCCTATGTGCAGTAGAGACAATTTTCTTATGTAAACTAGATAAACTGTCTATCAAAATCTCTTCTTTACTGGATTTAATGTTTAGTTCTAGTGGATCCATGGGATAAGGAGCTTCTTTTCTTTCTGTGACCAAATAAATCATTCTTTCTAGTTTTGCGATCCGCGTGTCTAAATGATTTAGAGTTTTAGAATGCACGTCGTGACCATATTCTATTTTTTTATGTGTTTGGACCATCTGTTCTTTAATTTTTTGAAAAGAATTAATTAGGGACTCGTGAAGCTGTATCCACTTTTCTTCATCGTCTTTCTTTTTGAAAAACCACCATACCATGTAATTCATTTAATTCGCTGGTTTAAATAGGTTTTGGATGGTTATGTGAACGTTCACATAACAGTTCACTTAATTGTATGAACGTTCATGAACGTTCATCGAACTGTTTGAACCCTTATTTTATGCAAAAAGGAGAATAAAAAGAGATGGATTTTATATGTTGGTTGAAAAAAGGAAGAATTGGAGGAAAAAACTGAAGAAAATGCTGATTAAATAGTAAATTAATAGGTTTTTAATCAAAAGTGAGAGTTCATTTATTATGTATGAACAGATCTTTTAATGTGGATTGGTGAGAGACTGTTGGCTGTCGGAGTCTTAAAAGACGTTCGACTAGGGTCAAATCGCGTAATTCGGGTAAAATAGAGAGGAATACACGTCGATTTGTTGAAATTTCCTTATGAAGAGGGATCTTTTTAACTAAAATGTTGGCAATATGGTCCCGAATAGAGCTTTGTGATAACCCGGATTTTTCGGCTAATTCGGCATAGGTAATAGGGGCATTTTTTTGCTCTTCAAGCTCGTAAATTAGCATAAAAAGCTTAAATTCTTGATCGGTGAGAGCTCTGAACCGGCTAAAAAGGTCATTTTTTAGGGTTTCTACTGTCGAAAGACTGTCTGATTGTCGAAAGGTTGTCGTCTGTCTGTCGTCTGTCTGTCGAAACACCCCATCATTTCCAGTGGAAACATTTTTTTTGCTTTCTTGAATTCTTGGGTTTTGAGGCTCTAAAACAAGGTTTTCCGCATTTGCAGCCTTTTTAGAGATCTCCAGAAGAAACAAGTCTATCTTCTCTTTTATCTCGTGGATCTCCCTGGATTGCCCTTTTAGCTCGTTTTCGAGCTTTTCTATGTGTTTTTTCGCTTGATAGAACGAGTATTTAACATTGTCTTCGAAATTTTGGTCCATGGCTGAGTGTTGTCTGTCTTCACTTATATTTATTTGGTTGTCTGACTGTCGAAAGAACATTGTCGGAGCTAGATAGAAATCTAGTTAGGCACTATGAATCTCTTTAGAATTTAGTCTAAATGACTGTAATAGTTCTGAAAGAAATCTATAAAAAAAGAAGGATCTAACTCTAATCCCCCGCTTATTAAGGTTGTAGCTAGAGACTTAGCTACCTCTTTTCTTGTTGCTTCTGGTGGGCGATAATCCATTATTTCTTGGATAGTATAGTTATTTAAGAACCCTTGATTTAATTCAATAGACACGGGTTTACCTCCTTGCGTTATTTTCCTTTGATTTAAATCTATAATAATTTGACCATATTTAAAGATACTCTCTTTCTCTTCTAAAAATCCATATTTTTCAAGCTCTAATTTTAATAGGATAACGCAGGCATCTTTAAGCGGCTGAGAGAATAAACTCGTTTTGTCTAGACTTTGCACAGGAACAGTGTCTTTTTTTAAGGTGATGATTTTACCCAAGTATTTCGTCGTTTTCTGTCTTGCGGACTTTTTTGATTTATGCCATTTATTTTCTACTAGATACGCATACTTTTGGTTTTTAATTAGTTTAACTCTGACAAACATTTCCCCATAACCTTTAAGGGGGTTTATAAATAATTAGGTAGGATAGAAGGGGTTTAAGAATCCAGTCATGTAAAACCTCCCTAGTAATAGGAGTGAGTACTTGACTGTAATCCTTCTTATTTTAACTTAAGAGGTATATCTCTTTAGAAAATCTATATGCCAAACTTCATTCAAGAATAACTACTATATTAACCCTAAATGTATTTAAATCGAAATTGGAAAAGAGGATAATGGAAAAAGAAGTAGAGATTCTAAAGATTATGAAAATACATAAATGTTCTTGGGAAGAGGCAGCTAAAAAAAGAGATGAAAGAAAAAGATTACAAGAATTCTTTAATTAGCAGATTTTACCCGCGGTAGACTTATATGGGGTGGAACACCGATATCATTCTCTAGATTTAATGCTTTTATTGTACACTTGACTAATACATGATTAATGATGGTTTGCATCAGTTTAGATGGTACTTTTTTCTCCGCTTTCCATTCTTCCATAATCTTAGTTACCTGCTCTTTATTTTCTAGATAGAGAACATGGCCTTTTAAGGAGATCTCCCCTACATCTGTCCCGTATGTGATGGTATACTCGAATAAGAATTTTATTACCTCTTCAGAAGAGGATAAGGATACTTTGTCTAGAACTAAATCGGTTACCCCTAAGTTGTTTTTTATTTCTATTTTGCCTTCTAGTCCTTTATACCTTTCTGCTTTAATGATATCGAAGTTAAATCCTATAATTGGCATTTTTGAAGGAAAGCCCTTCAATTTATAAGATTTTCTATAATGCAAATGTTTTACAAAAACTAAAAACGCTCTAGCAAGAGATATACCTCTTTCTATTTTGTTACCATTCTACACGTGTGATCTATTGGAGTCTACATTTCTTCAGGAGACTCTATACCCAAAAGATTTAACCCATTTTTAAGCGTTTGTCGACTTACTGCTACTAAGGTCTGCCTTACTTGAGCAAGCTCTTTTTCTGTTTGGATACATGGACATTGATGATAAAACTCGTTAAACGATTTTGCCAGATCGAGTAGATAATAACTTATTAGCGAGGGTTTAAGTTCTGTTGCTGCTTTTTGTGTTATTTCTGGAAAAAGAGAAAGTTTGGTAATTAATGCCTGTTCTGTTGGATGAACTATTAATGTAGCATTAAACGCTAGGGGTTTATACTTTGCTTTTTTTAGTATAGAATAAGCCCTAGTGCACACATATTGGAGATAAGGCCCTGAAAACCCTTCAAACGACAACGCTTGGTTACTATTAAACACGATCTCTTTTTGAGGATCTTGGGCTAACATGGTGAATTTAATGGCTCCAAACGCTACCTGGTGTTTTATTTTCTCTTTTTTATCTTTTGAGAGATTCCTTTGTTTTAATTGTTTTTCTGCTTTTACCATTACTTGATCTCTAAAATCCTCATATAACAAGATATTGCCTAACCTAGACGACATCTTTCCTTCTTGAAGCCTGACTAGGCCGTAGGAAATATGTTTTAGTTTTTTATATCCTTTAAAGCCCGATAACTCTAAGGTTTTAAAGAGTTGCCTGAAATGATGATCTTGTTCATTGGCAACAATATACAGTGAAGAGTCATAATGGTATTCTTTTTCTTTTAATTTGGCTAGAGCTAGATCTTTGGTGGAATATAACGATGTCCCGTTACTCTTTAATAGAACAAACACTCCTAAATTATAGGATTCTAGATCTAAGATTATTGCTCCCTCTGAATACCTTGCAATCCCTTTCTTTTCTAGGTCTTTTACTAATCCTATCCCTTCTTTTTCTACTTCTGATTCAAAGTAATATCTATGAATGCTACAATCTAACTCTTTAAAGATACGTTTAAAATCTTTTAAACAGAGTTCTCTTGTTTCTTTCCATAATTTTAAAAGTTTAGGGTCTCCTTGCTCTAATTGTCTTTGTATCTCTTGAATTTCTTCTTGGAAGGATTTATTTTTTTCTGATTCTACTGTTGCTTTTGTGTATAGGATTCCTGCCCACTTACTTACCTTTTCTTTAGGTATACTTCCTTTATAGAACTTCTTAAAGTACCATATCCATTTAGCCACGTGAGCCCCTATATCTCCCATATAGGCAGTCCTTATTACTTTGTACCCATTAAACTCTAAGATTCTTGATATTGCTTCGGATAATACTGCATTTCTTATATGGCCTATATGGAATGCTTTATGGGTATTAGGCTGCCACCCTTCTATTAAGATGGTTTGGTTGGTTTTATGCGCACCATAGTTTTCTTTTTCTTTTATTATTTTAGTTATGGTTTCTTCTGCTAAGGTAGACTTATTAATAAAAAAATTTAGATAAGGACCTACTGCTTGGATTTTTTTAATCGTTATAGGATACTTAATTGTTTGTAAAGATTTAGCGAGTTCTATGGGTGACTTCTTTAACGATTTACTTAGATTAAAACAAGGGAAGGCATAATCCCCTAACTCGGTGTTTGGAGGAACTTCTAGTAAACCTAAAATTTCCTCTTGGGTTAACTTTGTTGGTTTTTCTAAAACCTTAGCTATTTCTCTTTTGAAATCCATTTAATTAACTTTGAAGTGTTTTTAATAAAGGTTTTGGAATTATTTTTTACATAGGGCCAATGCATAAGTAGATTCTTTATCTACATAGAGTTTCACAGAAGAAAAAAATCTTGAAAGAATTTTTATTAACTCTTGTTTAGTATATTTATAAGATATAGCTGTTATTATAATGTCTCCCTTCTTAAATCTAACTGTCTTACCTAAATGGCTAATAAGTTTATCTTGTTTTATTTTATAAATCTCTTCAATTCTAGAATTTATAAATCTTACATCATACTCTAAATCTTGTGTACATAATCCTAAATTACAAGGAATATTAAGAAGCCATTTGTTAATTTTTTGATTCTTGTATTCTTTTACCCATGTTTTATTACCATTAGTTAGCCCATTTCCAATAATTAAGACATCTTGTTTTGTCATACTATCTTTTATACCGTGCAATATATCTTCCCTATCAAAATTACCCAAAGTGTTTCCTAGTAGCATCATAAAATGAGTCTCGAATCCCCTTTCCCTAAATAAAGGAGTTATATTATTAAGATTTTCAAAATCAGAAATATTCCATTTAAATTCTAGTACTTCCCCCACCTGTAGCTCTCGAATTGTTTTCGCTGCCTTAGTTACCATGTATGAGCTGATGTCTATAGGAAAATATCTAAGCTTTGTATGTTTTTCTAACTCTTTGATAAATAGAGATGCCTTTTTTCCATCTCCACAACCTAAATCTATAATGTTGCATGAATCTGGTAGAAACTTAGTAAATTCTGCTATGTGTTGTTTAATTAAATTAACTTCTTTACTTATTATAGATCTTTTATATCCTTTAGTATGGCTTAGATTGAGATATCCTTGAGCTTGTTTCGGAGTTAGATACCATAGTTTAGAGTCAGCTAAATTCCAAACTCTTGTATTTCCTTCGAGTTTATAACTCCTTTTTATTAATTCTTTAAAAATAAGATCGTTAATTTTCTTTGCGTTCACTAGTTAATTATTCAGTTATTTGTTAATATAGTTTATGTTTTTATAAAAAATAATAATTATTTTTAAGCGAACCACGACTGTAAATTATCTTGTTTTTCTTTGTCTTTACCAAATACCGAATCTACTCTATTTTGAGTGATCTCTAAGGTTTGCTGTAAGTAAGGGGGGAGATTATATTTTTTGGCTAATTCTACTGATGGACGTAAATATTTTGTTACGGATCCTTCTGAAATGGTAAAAATTAGTTTTCCTTTACACTTAGTACATTTACCTAGTAGAGGTGGACGTCTGAACTTTTTATTACAATTTACGCACCTAAACTGCTGCATAGAGAATTTTCTTAAATTACCTTTAATGTCTCTTATAAAATGACGTTCTATGACTAATCTTGCAACGTCTGAGGTATCTACTGCTCTTATTTTTTCTGCTAGATTCATTTGTCCTAGTACCTTTTCTCCCATAGTAGGAATAGACTTATAGGCAGAACATCTAACGCCTTTGTTAATATTAGATGTGTGATGAGTAAATCCAAATTTTTCGAACTGTTTTTCTGTCCCTAAATTATCTTTTACTATTTCTATTTTTACTTCCCATGGCATTTTGTACGCTTCTGCTGCTCGATAAAACTCAAGAGGATATTTCCAAGCTACATCCATATCAAACACCATATCATCTACTTCTGTAGGGGTTATTACTGACGTTAATACTAAGGGTGCGTCTTGGGTGGAACCTCGGTGACTAGGAAGGAACTTTCTCGAAAAATTAAGGAGACAGTCTAAGAGAAGAATTATTGCCACTTCATCGCCGTCGCACCTAGTATTAACAATTTGTTGCCCCCATATTATATTCCTTTCTTCTTTTCTTACCCATTCTACTTCTAAACAGTAAGAATTAGAGTTAGTACTGAGTATTTCTACTTTTTTGATGTAATCTATAAACGCATCTCCAAAAGAGATTAAAGGTGCATTTTTAAGCTTTCTTTTGCCTATTTTTAGGCCCATTAGTAATTGTAACTTTTTCTTTTTTTGTTGGTGAGTCAGATATAATATTTTACCTAATTTGTGTGCCTCTTTTCCATGAAAAGTAAGGTGATTTAAAATAAATTTTTTTATTATACCTTGTCTTAAATATTTATTAAGAACTGTCTTTCCAGGGATTCTAGGTTTTCCTGTATAATAACTTCCAATTATATTAAACCTATTTAATAAAAAAGCCACCTCATCTAACAACTCTTTTCTTTTAGAATATAAACAAATTGCCTTTCTTTCTGGTACAATTGACCCGTCCCCCTCAATATAGGCTGAAATATACCTCGATATTAAAGAATTACTACAATTATACAGAAGTTTAGGTACTTTCTTGTCTTTTGCATTAGAACCAGTTTTAAATATATCTTTAAAAATATAATAAATCAGAGAATTGGATATGGTGAACTTTGTTCCATCATCCTCTACTATTAGCTTTATATTAAAACTAGTAGCCACTATATTTTTTAAATTATCTTGTATATTTTTATTGCTATTTCTAAAACTAACTTGTTTGGTTGTTTTATTTGTCCTTAAGTGACCCTCTGCTGTGAAATATCCCAATAGTTGAGCAACATCCTCATTTATATTTAAAAATCTTGGAAAAGAATATGGACTGTATATAAAGTTTAGTTTTGCATTTTGAGGAAGATCTCCATAAGTTATTAGATCTTTTTTTATCAGTTCTTTTATATTAAATAAAGGAGTTTCTTTGTACCAATTAGATAAGTTAATTATATGAGACTTATATAAAGAGCATGATTCTAGTAATTTCTTCTTTTTTATTTTACTAACTAACCCTTTAAAAAATAAGTCGCTATTTAAAACTTTTATTTTCTTAAGTATTTCGTCTGGTGTATTTTCTATAAATTCTTTTATTAAATCTAAATTAAGATTTTTATAGATTAAATCTGGTTTGAAATAATCCGAAACTAAGACTTTATCCCCTTGTTTACATTTTTCTGCATCTTTAAACTTGAAGTTATTACTATTATCAAGGTACATAAACTTGTGAGTGGGAGTCATAACTAATTCCCTATTAGTAACTGTTGTAATTTTAATCCATTTTTTATTTTTTGGACCTTTTATAAAATATTTAATTTTCTTTTTTACTAATTTTTTAGTTTCTGGATCTTTTCCATATGCATATAGCTCTTCACTTGGATTTATGGCGATTGTTCCTACTTGATCTATTATTTTTGTATTTGCTCCACGTTTTAATAAATCCTCAACATAACCCCCTATTTGCTCATAATATACTTTACCTTGCACGTCTGAATATAGAAAATTAGTTTCTGGATGTACACAATCTCTTCTCACTGCACAGTGCAGCATTGGGTGTGCATAAAATCCTTGTGTTTTAGAAAAACCAATTATTCGAGAAACTATTCCTGCTGACGTATGCGGAGCTAACGATACCACTAAATGTCCGATTAAGTCTTCCTTTGACGTTAAATTGTAAAAAGGCTTTTCTTGATATAACTGTACTAAGAGATCGTCGACAAACTTTGCTGTTTTAAATAAAATTATATCGGCCCCTTCTTCATCTCCTTCTGTACAGGCAGGAAGAATAACATCTTGGGGTTTTATTTCTAATATTTGGTCTTCTGTCGTTAATGGTTGATCATAAATGTCTAAGACATATCCTAACTGTTTTAATTTTTCTATGGGTGTCCCTACTTCTATAGGTTTAAAATGTGTAATGGGTAACTCAGTCATATCATACCTAATTGTACCGTCTTTGTTTACGTAAACGTTATGAATTGAACGGAGAATGGCTTTTAATAGATGTTCTGGAATGTGCTCTTTATTGGATGTCCCTCTAATTCCTTTAATCAGCTCTGGGAGACTCGTTAGATTTAACCTTTTTTTAACTCTTTCGTAATACTCTTTAATAGGCAACTCTTGATATTTATAATTAGGAATTACTCCGTGAAGCTTGCACTCTTTTTCATTTTGTTGTCTTTTACATTCTTTGCACCAATATTGAGGAACGGTTAAACTGTCGCAAATATGACACTTTGGATAAATAGACTCTTTCTTACATAGCTCACAGTAATTAAGAGGAAATTCGGCAGATACCTTCGTTGCTTCTAGTGCGGACTGAAAACACCTTAGTCTTCCCCCTTCTTCTCCTACAGGGAATAAACCATGCGGAGAGCCGGTTAACTTTCTTACTTTTGCTTTTTCTGGACGCCCCATCCTTGCCCCAATAATCGTTGCGGACTTATCTTTAATAGGAACTTCTGCAAGCTCGTTAATTATTTCTAATACGGACTTACTTTGATCAATAATTACTGGACTCCACTCTTTATTATAAAACCCTAATGCCACCCTAAATCCTAACGTATGCTCTTTTGGAACTACAACATACTCATTGGTAACTACTTTATGAGGTATTCCTAATTTTTCTAGAACTCTTTTACTCTTTACTCTTTCTTCTGTAGTTATTTTAAAGGGCAAAATCAATTTTTCTTCTTTTATGGTCTTTTCTTCTAACCATTTTAAGAGTATCTCTAGCTCTTGATGCGTAATGTCTGCCCAACGATGGGTATAGAGGGGGTGAAGGGGAATATTATATGATTTAGATAAAATTAATGCTTCATAGGCAGATGGCTTAACTTCTAAAGGATTTTTAAATAACTCTATAACCCGTTTAAGATCTAACTGTGTTGTTTGAGCTATTTTTTCTGGGTCTTTTTCTTTTTCTTCTAATAATTGGACCCAATACTCCTCACAGAAGCCAGGAGGCATTAAACTATGGGCCCTATTAAAAAAATCACCATATGAGATTAAGATATCTCCTAAATAAAGAATCTCTTCTACCTCTTTAGCAACCTTTTTTGCCTCTTCACTACTATCAAGAATAATGACGTCTCCATTTTTTAATTTAACTATGGGCCCTTCTATGGTATCTGTAGAGTTTATAGTAGTTCCTTTTCCAGGACGTTCTGTTTTTAATTGTGTTCCTATTGCTATAAAATCATTTAAAATGTGCATTGTGGCAGGATGCATGCCGGTTGCCGACAACCCTGTGTTTCTTGATCTACCATACCTTAATCTTAACCCCCCAGAATATTTAGGATAGGTTATTACCGGTCTTCCTGCAACAATGTCTTTAATAAAGGTATAATCTGATTTTACTTTTTCTTCTTTATCTTCTTTTTTAATTCCTTTAGATTTAATCTTTTTTTGTAAATTTACAAATTCTTCCATAAACTCCCAGTCATCTAAACCAAAATCTTTCCCCCATTTACTTAGCTGTTTAAAGACCTTAGGCGCCTTTTGAATGATACATTCTCCGTATACTAAACAAACCCCATTTCTTAACCTATTGGTTTCTATTCTTGGAAGATCTTTATAGTTAGATACTTCTACTTTTTCTGAAGGATCTCCGTCAATTTGAAGAGGAAGATGGGAAACCATAAATTCTATCTCTTCTGGAGAAGGAAGATATTGTAGATTGGTTATTCGTTCATGATAATCATAAAGCTCGGTAACTATTCTTTTGATTTCTTTATCGGTTGGATCAAATTTTGCATAGTTAAAGTGTTTTCTTAAATAATCGGCAATTAACAACGATACCGAAGCGCCTGTTCCTCCTGCTGACCGGACCGGTCCTGAATAGTATAAACAGAAGTATTCTTTTTGATTGTCTATTCTCTTTTTTAATTCTAGTTTAACAAAACCTTCTAAGGGGGAAGACACTACTCCTACCGTTACATATGCAAAACCAATCCTTATGGCCGTTTCTATGGCCTTTATTTTAGTTTCAAATTTACAAAATTTTTCTTGCGCTACTTCTAAAGCAATGGATAGCGCTACTCTCCAGTCTAGTTTTCCAAATTGTTTTTCTAACTCTTGAATTCTTTCTGGAATCCCTTTATTTATAATTTCTGGAGCAGAAATAGAAATTAACCCCTCTACTCTTTCTGCCATGTTTTTAGCTAAAGGAATCTCTACTTCTTTTTCAGGATCGTATCCTTTACTTCTGGCCTTTTTTGCTATTTCGTACGTTTCTTTTACCTCTTTTTCTAGAACAGCAAAATAATTTTCCATATCTATAGAGTGTGTTTTCATTCTTGTATAAATTTTAACATTTTTGTTTCTCGGGTTTTTAAATTTACTAACGGCACTCTTCCTGGCTCAGGGGTATGACCTGTTTTTTCCTGGAAATCCGACCTTGACTGCCAACACGATGAACATATTAAGGTAACATTATTATAACTAATAATATCGGCTTTGTGAATATGCCCTGATACAAAAATATCTGGAATTTTATCTATAACTAAGGGATCTTCTTCTTTATCAGGAATAAACAAAGTAGAACCATGAACTGGGGCAAGATGACGCCTTTGAAGTAAATATTTCATTACAGAACTTACCCTATGAGATATCCCTATTCCTGATCTTCTTATGGATTCTACTTGCTCTGCATAAAAATCATAACTATATCCATGATATACTAAAACATTAATTCCTTCAAACTCTGGCGTTGATGCAATATTTACTAATGATGGATTAGTCGTTATCGTTAAATTTGGAATTTCATATAATTTTTCTGCATATTGTTTATTAAGCGGTGGTTGAGGTTCTGATATTCTTCCTGCATCGTGGTTTCCTGGGATAAGGATCATATTTATATCTTTTCTTACTTTACTTAAGATTTCTGCTGCTTTATTATATTGCTCTGTTATATCAGGAATTGCTAGTTCTTCATACTGGGAAGGAAATATTCCTATCCCATCTACTAAGTCTCCTGCAATAAATAAGTATTTCACTTTTTTAGCTAATTCTTTTTGGCCCTCATTTCCCGATTCTAAATTAAGCCAACGAATAAATTTTAACAAATCTTCTTCTAAAAATAATCGTGACCCTATATGCACATCGGATATAAATGCTGCATACACTTCATGGGGAGATTTTTTTAATATATTTGTTTTGGGAATATCGGGAATAAAAAGTTGAGTAGCAAATACAATTTTTTCGCCCATTGTCCCTTTTATACCTATCACCTCGTCTACTAAAATATCTTTTGCTTGTGTGTATAACTCTTCTTTTTTTTGAGAAACCATAACATTAATTGTGCCGGTAATGTCTTCTATAGAAAATAATAAATGATTATTTTTGGTAATTGATTTGTCTATTACTATTCCTATTAAGGCTGCTTCTTCTCTATTTTGTTTGTTATATAACCTATTAATAGAGATTACTGTCGCTAATTCCGGCCTACTAGCTAAAATTTTTTTTAGAGAATTGTATCTAGCTTTGTAATGGCCTACAAAATCTTGCACATCTTTTTTTTCAGGCGGTTTATTATAAGATTTTAAGATAATAACTGGATACGTTTCCTCTTCTGGTGAATTTATTTCTTCTACTATTCCTTGTTGAGGTATTTTTACTTCTTGCAGTAAGCTATTTAATTCTTCTTTTTTTTCTGGAGAAATATTATAATCCATTAAATCTAAAAAAGTTTTATAATTTTTTGTATCTTTTCCTTTTTCTAATAGTAGCCTTGACTTTTCGAACTCAGACCAATTAATTTCTAATTTTGATAGAGAATGATTAATTAAATAAAACAAATCTTTGTTCAGCACCGCTAAGTGTTTACTATTTTTTATTTTTTCGTTAGCTAACTTAGGCACTTTTTCCTGAATCTCAGAGGTTAAACTAGTTAAAAGGTCAGGACTTACTAAAAAACCTTTTTTTAAATAATAATTAACTACTTGTTCAGTCATTATAAGTTTAGTGCTTCTTTCATAGAGTCTATTAACGACGGAACTGATGAAGAGGGTATTCCTAAAGTTATTTCTCTTGTTCTCCCGTATCTACCCTTACTTATTACTCTTGCAGTGATTATTCCTAACATATCTAATTCTGAAATAATATCAGAAACTCTTCTTTGGGTTAAAGGTTTTAACCCTATTTTATTACAATAGACCTTATAATTAGAAAATACGTCCCCGGTGGATAAATTTTCAGACTTTTTAGATAATTCAAAAATAGCTAATAAAGATAATTGAAATTGTTTTGGTTGAGTATGAATGATGTCTAAAACCCGATCTCTTTCTATCTTTTCTTCTGCTTGATCTATGTGATCTATACCAATTTTTGGACGATTTTGCCTTTCTGCTAGTTCTCCGGCCACTCTTAATAATTCTAGCGCTCTTCTAGCATCTCCGTGTTCTCGCGCGGCATATGCCGCACACTTTTCTACTACTCCTGCTTCCACAACCCCTTCTCTAAACGCTTTATTTGCCCTTTCTTTTAAGATATCTTGAAGCTGTATGGCATTATAGGGGGGGAATACTAGTTCTTCTTCGGACAAAGATGATTTTACTCTTGGATCTAGGTTATCGGTAAATAATAAATCATTAGATATACCGATTAAGGTTATTTCTACATTTTTTAATTCTGAATTTATTCTTGTTAAGTTATATAAAATTTCGTCTCCTGCTTTTTTAACTAACTGATCTATTTCATCTAAAACTATAATAATCAATTTTTTTTCTTTATCGATCTTTTCTAAGAATAATTTATATATTTCATCTGTTGGAAGACCTGTTGCAGGAACTTCTTGTCCGAACGCTCTAGCTAACTGAGAAATTAATCGATATTCTGTATCTGCTACTCTTTTAAGTTTACAGTTTAAATAAAATGCTTCTAAGGGAATCTTCTTTTCATGAGTAATCTCTTTTATTTTATTAACTACATACTTAGTACTAAGGGTTTTGCCCGTTCCGGTTTTTCCGTAAAGGAATACATTGGAGGGCTTTTCCAGTCGTAAGGCGGGCGCTAGAATTGACGCTAGGATCTGAATTTGCTCTTCTCGGTGAGGAATATTTTCAGGAGTATGGTTTGCTTGTAAGACTTTTTTATCCTTAAATAAGGGTTCTTTCTCCATATATTCAGTAAAAAATTGATTAAGATCGGTCTTTGGCATAGGTTACTTTTTTTAATGGTTTATTTAAACATTCTTATCATGGGGAATATACTCTCCCACCTATATTTCCTATGGAGATCAAATTTACAAAAATTCTTGTTGAAATGGATGTTTTTATTGAATAGTGACTCTTATGTTTCCTGTGAAAAAAGTTGTTAATAATTTATATTTTTTAATATATATAATATATAACCGAAAAGCTTAAAATATAAATATAATAATAAAATTATAAATTCTTTATAATTCAATAGTTTTAAGCTTATTTAAGCTGTTTTTAACTTTTTTATTAATTTATTAGTAATTATGATTATTCTTCTATTTTTTTAAAACTTCTTTTTTCTCTTCCATAGGCTCCAAATGAAGCATTTTTCCTTTTTAAAAAGTTCCATGAGAAACTATGGTGTGGGTGTCCTTAGAAGATTTTATTAATTAGGAGAATTACCTTCATTTATGGCTATGTACTTGATTTTCTTAGGTTTACTAATAATTTTAATTATAATTTTTTTTCTAGCTAAGAAACTCTTGAAAATCTTTATTATTTTCTTATTTATATTCCTTTTAAGTGGAGGTGTATTGGGTTATTTGGCCTATAAAGATGGAAAAGAAATACTTACTTCTTTTGAAACTGGAGATATTATTGTTCTCCTTATTAATCAACAGACGGTAATTACTGGTTTTTCTAGTGATATGAGTTATTTAAATGGAACTTTTGCTAAAGAAGATTTTACCAATTTAACTATCTTTTCCTCTCCTCTTTTACGTTCTTATTCTCTTTTATTAGCTCAAAAAGATTATTCTTCTTTACTTACTTCTCATGATTTATTAATTTTAATAGATTTAGAGACCTATTCGTCTTTACTTAATGATGAAATAATTATTGAGGATGAAGTTATATTGAATAAGGAAGAACTTCTAACTCTTTTAAATTCTGAAAATCTTCTAAACTCTTATATTTATCAAACAAACTCTATTTTTAATCACACTGAGAGATTACTCATTCAGTCTTATATTTTACCTAGCTATTCTATTGATACTTCGGAAGAATTTAAAACTTACTTACTTTTAGCTAGTTTGGCTGATTCTTACTATAATGATGCCTTTTTAACTAAACTCTTTACTTTTTATAAACAAGATAAATTAATTATTTATCCTGATGGTTTTGTTCTTCCTTTATTAATCAGATTTTTACCCCCTACCTTTTTGGATAAGGTTTAAAACCTATGGTTACTACCTTAGAAAACTATTTAAATAAGTGTCTCTTTCATGGTTTATGGCTGATGAAGATAAGTTCTTTGCACGACAACTAAATGGAAAAACTGTGGTTAGTAAAGCAGGAAAACGTTTTGGTGAAGTGTCTGGTTTGACTTTTGAGGTTAGAACTGGGGAACTTATGCAAATAGTATTAAGAAATCCTACTATTTTTGCTGAGGGGATGGAGTTGGAACGAGATGGTGCAGGTTCTTTTTTAATTCCCTTTAATTCTGTTGTGGCTATAGGGGATTATGTTGTAGTTTCTGAAGAAGAAATTATTTAATTTTAAGAAAGTATTTAAATTAAGCTTATAATTAATTCCTATGCGCGATTTTACCACTACTGCCGATATCAAATTACCTAAACAATTAGTAGGTACAGTTATTGGTCAGGAAGAAGCAGTTACGCTTGCTCGAAAGGCTGCTAAACAAAGGCGAAATTTATTATTAATCGGTCAACCTGGAACTGGAAAGAGTTTAATTGGTCAAGCTTTAGCGGAAATGCTTCCTAATGAAAAATTGGTAGATATTATGGCTTTTCCTAATTCTAATGATGATAACTTACCTCTTGTCAATACTTTACCTCGAGGAGAAGGTATTAAATTAGTAGAAAGGGTTAAAGCACAGGCGGAAAATAGTAATAAAGTACAAGGATTTATTTTCTTTGCTTTAGTTATTCTTGCTGCGATTACTCCTTGGTGGGTAAGAGAGAAATATGGGGACGTTATGGCTGCTGCTTCTATGATTAGTAGTATCGTTTTTATTGCTGCCTTTGTGATTTTTATGAATCTAGGAAAAAAGATGAGAATTAGTAAATTTTCTATTCCTAAACTTTTAATCGATAACTCTAAGAAGAAAACTCCTTTTTTGGATGGGACTGGGGCACAGGCCGGGGCTTTACTTGGTGATGTACTTCACGATCCGCTCCAGACTTTTTTTCCTTATCAAAAAGTAGTACAAATTAAGAATATAGAATCACTCAAACAATTACAACAAATAGAATTAAATAAATTGTTGGATCCATTATTCGAGAAGAATAAAGATAAATTAATAAAAAAAGATAAGTATGAAGCGTTCTTTACAGAGAAAGATGAGCTATTTACTTTGGGTGCTAAAAATGGGTTAATTAATGATGTTGAAGTATTATCTGCTAATCGTTATCCTTATACTGGAAGACTAATTAAACTGACAACTGAAATGGGAAAGACCTTAATTGTTACGCCCGAACATAAAGTAGCTATTCAAAGATTTGGGAAAATAATTTTTAAAGAGGCTCGATTATTAACACAATTGGATAAAATAATAACTACTTATTAGTTCTCAATTTGTTTCTATTGTTTCTACTGCGTGCGCGTGAGGTTTATATTCTTATTTTCTTTATAGGTTTCTTGGAGGGGATGTTGATACTGTGATTATTCTAACCGAACAAGATATTATAAATACTTATGACCCAAGACAACAGGAACAGTGCCGACTATATTTTGAATATAAACGGATTAAAAACGAAAATTCTAACTTTGGTTATAAAAGAATTGCTAAACTCCTTGGGCAACCTTATGGGAAGACTAGATGGTGGCATGCCGGAAAGCATATTCCTGTACCCATACAAACTGTTGAATGGCTAAAGACAAGAGAATTATTACCTTTAACGTTAGATCATCCTAAATTACCTTTACTTTCTAGGGTGCTTGGAGCTAGTTTTGGTGATGGAGGTATATTTGCTAACCTCAATGCTATATTCTTATCTAGTTCTGAACTAGATGCAGTTAAAGAGTTTGGTGATGACCTTAAAACTATATTTGGTGATGAAATTGAAAAAAATTTTAGGATTATTGAAAGTGGAGAATATGGACATTCTTGGTGTTATCAAAATACTAATAGAAATATAATAAGATTATTTGTAGCTCTGGGAGCTCCTGTTGGAAGAAAATCTGCTCTTGCTTTGTCAGTGCCTTCTTGGATATTTTTGAAACAAACTTTATCTCATGAATTTTTCGGTGCTTATTTTGGGGGAGAACTAGGTACTCCTACTATTCATAAAAATAATAATCAGTTAACGTCTTTAGATCTAGGAATTGTTTCTAATAATAAAATTTTTGCTGAAGAATTTTTAGAACAAGTAAGATATTATTTGACAAATAATTCTATAAAGACTGGTTCTATTTGTATTACTCCTCATGATGAATTTAAATTTTTGTTTAGATTACAAATTAGTAAAGACCTTGAAAATTATAATAATTTTGTTAAGAAAATACCTATGAAATATTGTTTATATAAGCAGAAGAGGCTTGAAGATGCTTTAGTTAAATTTATACATCTCAAAAAAGAAAGATACAAAGATTTAAGAAGAATGGATTATACTCATGAGCATACCTTGAAATTGTTGAACCTCACTGAGGAATCATTTAACCTTATAAAATGGAACTAAAAGCAGAACGAATAAAGAAGATTGAGAAGATTCCTTACCAAGGATATTTATATAATCTGACTACTGAATCTGGAAACTTATTTGTAAATAATATCTTAGTTAAAAACTCAGGGGGGCTCGGAACTCCTGCGTATGAACGCTTAGTGCCTGGTTTAATACATCGAGCGAACGGGGGCGTTTTATTTATTGATGAAATTGGTAATTTACAACCCCATAGTCAGCAAGAACTATTAACTGCTATGCAAGAGAGAAAATATCCTATTACGGGCCAGTCTGAACGAAGTTCTGGTGCTATGGTTCGAAGCGACCCTGTACCTACTGATTTTGTTTTAATTGCTGCTGGTAACCTAGAAACCATTAAGAAAATGCATCCTGCTTTACGTTCTCGAATTAGAGGATATGGATATGAAATATACATGAATGATATTATGGACGATACGGAAGAAAATAGGGATAAGCTCGTTCAATTCATTGCTCAAGAAGTAGTTAAGGACGGAAAAATTCCTCATTTTGATAAAGGTGCAGTCTTAGAGATAATTCACGAGGCACAGAAAAGAGCAGGTACTTTGGGCAAACTTACGCTACGCTTACGAGAATTAGGTGGATTAATTCGGGCAGCAGGAGATTTAGCGGTAGAGAAAGGAGATAAACTCGTTACTAAACAACATGTTATGGATGCAAAATTATTTGCTAGAACTTTAGAGAAACAGGTAGCAGACCGTTATATTGATCAGAAGAAAGATTATCAAGTTATTAAAACTACAGGACTAGCTATTGGGAGAGTTAATGGACTAGCAGTTATTGGAGATGAGTATGCCTTTTCAGGTATGGTATTACCTATTGAAAGTGAAGTAACTATTGGTGGAAAGAAAGCTGAATTTATTGCAACGGGTAAACTAGGAGAGATTGCTAAGGAAGCGGTTAAAAACGTTTCAGCTATTATTTTAAAATATTTTGGAGAAGACTTGAAAGAAAAATATGATGTTTATACTCAGTTTATTGGAACTCCTGAAGGTGTAGAAGGGGATTCGGCTTCTATTGCGGTTGCCACGTCTATTATTTCTGCTTTAAAAAATATTCCCGTAAGACAGGATACTGCCATGACGGGCAGTTTAAGCGTTAGAGGAGACGTACTAGCGGTTGGAGGAGTAAATGCTAAGGTAGAGGCTGCTTTAGAAGCAGGTATTAAAAGGGTTATTGTTCCTAAGGCCAATGAACGAGATGTACTCTTAAATGGAAAAGAGAAGGAAATTAAAATTATTCCTGTTTCTACTATTCAAGAAGTTTTGAAAGAAGCTTTGGACTGGAAAGGAAAAGAAGCTATTTGGAAGAAGATAGAACGCCATTAGATACTCATTAAAATTCTTGTGATTATAATGACTATCTGTAATAAAATAAATATTTTTAGTAAGGTTCTTTGAAACAATAAATAATGAGTCATCCTTTTATCATTTTTGAATAAATTTTCAGTCTTTTTGCTTAATGATGTAAAAAGTAAATTATGGCTATATGGAACTCTATTTGTTTTTTTGGTTACTTGTAACCCTATTATTATTTCATTAATTCCTATTATGAGTGGGAGAGCTATTTCTAGGATCAAGATTCCTATTACTATTTGATATTCAACTCTATTTTTTAAATTCTTCCCTTTAATTGTATTTCGATTCTGTTTTAACTTTATGAAATAAAACTAATCTATTATTTAGTTTAAAAAACTCTTGGATTATTTTCATTTTAATAGAAATTTTTGATTGTAGACATAACCTTATTCTGCTAAGATCTATTTTTTTAGAACGTTCAGGATAAGGTCTAGAAACTAGTTAAATTTATAAAGATTACATAGACTGTTTAGAAGAATGGAAGAATATGCTCTAATTACTAGAAATTTACAAGAAGTAATTGGTGAAGAAGAACTTAAGAAGATTATTAAAAAAAGACCGTTAAAAATATATTGGGGAACTGCTCCTACTGGGAGACCCCATATTGCTTATTTTGTCCCCATTGTTAAATTAGGAGATTTTTTGAAAGCAGGATGCGAAGTTACTATCTTACTAGCGGATTTACATGCTTTTTTAGATGCTCATAAAACACCCCTAGAACTACTTGATGCTAGACTAACCTATTATGAAGAAGTCATTAAAGAGATGCTTAAGGCCATTCATATTGATATTAAGAAGTTGAAATTTGTAAAAGGAAGCAGTTATCAGTTTGATAAAAAATATATGATGGATATTTATCGTATGGGAAACGTTATCTCTGTTAATGATGCTAAAAAGGCTGGGGCAGAGGTAGTTAAACAGTCTGATAATCCTGGAATAAATAATTTATTATATCCTCTTTTACAAGCGTTGGATGAAATTTACTTAGAAGCAGATGCCCAATTTGGAGGGGTTGATCAACGTAAGATTTTTACTCTTGCTAGAGATTATTTGCCTAAATTAGGTTATACTAAACAAATTCATCTTATGAACCCTATGATTCCTGGACTAACGGGTGGAAAGATGAGTTCTTCTGAAGAAGCGAGTAAGATTGATTTACTAGATGATGAAAAAACTGTTATTACTAAAATGAAACAAGCTTACTGTCCTGAAGCAATTATTATAGATAATGGCGTTTTAGCGTTTGTAAAAACTGTTATCTTCCCTGTATTTAATTCTTTTGAACTTAAACGTCCTGATAAGTTTGGAGGAACGGTTACCTTTAATACCTATGAAGATTTAGAAAAGGCTTACTCTAAGAAGGAGATTCATCCTTTAGACTTAAAAAATGCTGTTACTACTTATATCAATCTTTTGTTAGAACCTATTAGAAAGTCATTTAGAACTAAACAGAATTTAATTAAGAAGGCTTACGGGTAATTTTGAAACTAAAAGTATTTAAATATCTTTAGCCTATCTATTTTTTAATGGACTTTATGGCTAAAGATCGGGGTGATATAGATTATTCTATCGATGATCAAACTAAACTGCTTAAAGCTACGGTTACTCATTTAAAGAAGGAACTAGACAAATATAAAGAACCTCCCCTCTTGGTTTGTGATGTTATTGAATTATTAGGAGATAAGGCTATAGTAAAGCTAGTAAATGGAAATGAGTTTTTAGTTAATATTTCTCACGAACTCTTAGAAAAAGTTGCTATATCTGACCGGGTTTTAACTGAACAGAAATCTTTAGTTATTGTAGAAAAGCTTGAAGAGGCTAAACCCTTAGATATCGAACAGTTTGTACTTGTTGATAAACCTCTTCTTAATTGGGAATGTATTGGTGGATTAGAAGAGCAAATTAGGGAAATAAAGGATGTAGTAGAACTTCCCCTAAAAAGACCGGAGTTATTTAAGGAAGTCGGAATTGATTCTCCTAAAGGAGTATTGTTATACGGACCTTCAGGAACCGGTAAAACCATTTTAGCTAAGGCGGTGGCTGCTAGCACCAATAGTACTTTTATTGAGATTGTTGGATCTGAATTAGTTCAGAAGTTTATTGGTGAGGGCGCTAAACTAGTTAAGAGAATATTTAATTTAGCACGGGAACGGGCTCCTACTATTATTTTTATAGATGAAATTGATTCCATTGCGGCCACTAGGGTTGACTCTGGAACGTCTGGGGAGAGAGAGGTGCAACGAACTTTTATGCAATTATTAAGCGAACTCGATGGATTTAAAGAGTTAGATAATGTTAAAGTAATCGGCGCTACTAACCGCGTGGATATTTTAGACACTGCATTACTGCGACCAGGACGACTGGATCGCCTAATTGTAATTCCTTTACCTAATTTACTAGGGAGAGAAGAGATTTTTAAAATTCATAGCTCTAAAATGGGCCTGGACGAGGTTGACTTACACGACTTAGCTGAGAAAACGGATGGATTTTCTGGAGCAGAAATTAAGAGTGTGTGTACGGAAGCAGGTTATTTTGCTATTCGAGAAGATAGGAAAAGAGTTATTATGGGTGATTTTTTGAAAGCTATCGATAAAGTAACCCACGAGGAGAATAGCGATCATTTGGAGATGTTCGGATGAACAGTTTACTCTTAGTTATTTTGATTATTATTTCGGCTTTTGTCATTTATTGGGTCTTGTTCGGGGAGCGATGGTGGAGGAAACAAGTTGGAAGAGAGTAACTCTTTTAAGTTAAATTTACTTTTTTAGAGAATGAAATTTAAAATAGCGGTTGTGCAATTTGAGATTAAGCAATACTCTCCAGAGGATAATTTGAGAAAAGCGGAAGAATTTGTTAATAAAGCTTCATTTCAAAAAGCTAAGATTATCGTATTTCCTGAAGATTTTGTCACCGGACCAATAGAGGGGAGATTGGAATTTGCTGATTCTAAGAAACAATATAGAAAACATTTTCAGAATTTAGCTAAGAAATATAATATAGATATTGTGCCTGGTTCAATAATTGAAAAAGATAAGGCGAAGTTATATAATACTACTTATTATATTGACTCAATGGGAAAAATTCTAACTAAATATAGAAAAATTAATCTTTGGCATCCTGAACGAAGGTACTTTACTGCAGGACATGAAATTTCGGTTGTTAGCACAAGACTTGGAAAGGTTGGTTTAGCTATTTGTTGGGACTTAATTTTTCCAGAACTATTTAGAGAAATGGCAAATAAAAATGTTGATTTAGTTATCTGCCCTAGCTATTGGTGTTATGGGGATGCCGGAAATGGTGTGAAACATGACGCCAACTCCGAAATAAAACTGGTTGATTCTTTGTGTGTTGGTAGAGCTTTTGAAAATGAAATAATTTTTGTTTTTTGTAATGCTGCAGGAAAATTACAACTTCCTAGATTTACAGATACTTTAATAGGACATTCTCAAATTACTGTACCCTTTAAAGGTACTATTAAAAAGCTGGAACATAACAAAGAAGAAATGTTTATCCAAGAGGTTGATACTGCCATTTTGAAAGATGCTGAAGAAGCATATAAAATTAGAAGTGATTTAAAAAAGAATTCTTTAGTTTTCGATACTCTTTTAATTCTTTCTCTACTGTTTCTTTTATGAATATTTTAGAAGTTCCGTTCGACGAGGGTAGTTTAGGAAAGAATATAGGTAGCAAAGATGCGCCTAGAGCGATCATTAAGCGACTAGAAGGGGGACATCGATCTTTCTTATTTAAAACCTCTCGTGCGCCTTGTAAGGGTAGTTTGGATGAAGTTTATGAAGAAATTTATCATCATTGTAAAGATGCCTATATCATGTTAGGGGGGGATCATAGTATTACTTATTCTGGGTTTAGGGCTTTTCAAGAGAAATTTAAGAATCCTGGTTTACTCATATTTGATGCGCACCCTGATTGTGAGGTCTCTACCTCTACGGTAGATCATGAAAGCTTTGCGAGGAGACTTATAGAGGATGGATTATTAAAAAAGGAGAATTTAATTTTAGTAGGACTACGGGCTTTTAGTGAGAATGAACTAACTTTCTTAAAAGAGAATAAAATCAAATGTTTTCCTATGGACAGAATTTTTGGAAATGTTTTATACACTTGTGATAGTATTATGGAGTTATGTCGTGAATTTGATGGGCTCTATGTTTCTATTGATATTGATGTGGTGGACCCAGCGTTTGCTCCTGGCACGGGTTATTTAGAGGCAGGAGGGCTAAGTAGCCAAGAAATGTTGTACTTTTTACGAAGAGTAAAGTTATTAAAGAATATGAAATTTATAGATATAGTGGAGGTGAATCCTAGTAAAGATAACAATGGGATGACGATAGAATTGGCAAGTAAACTTTTAATGGAATTATTATGAGATACTTTATTGCGGTAGACCTTTCTAAAGACCTTAAGGATAAGATATACACCACACAAAAAAGTTTTAGTAGTGATCTGGCTAAAGTTACGTGGGTTTCAAAACGAAATCTCCATATAACTCTTAAGTTCTTAGGAGATATAGATTCAAAAAAATTAGAAGAAATAGAAAATATTTTAAAACTAATTAAATTTGAACCTTTCACTCTTAGAGCAGGAAGACTAGGTGTATTTCCTGACTGGAACCATATTAATGTTATTTGGCTTAGTCTACTACCCGAGAAGGACCTAATTAGACTACAACAAACGATTGATGGGGAGTTACTACCTTTATTATCTGGAGATCAAACTTTTAAATCTCATTTAACTTTAGGTAGGGTTAAGTTGGTTAAGAAAAAAGATTTATTTACCGATAAACTAAAAGAGATTACTCTTCAAACAGAACCATTTATCATTAATTCTTTTAGCTTATACTCTAGTGTTTTAAGTAAGGATGGGCCTACTTATTATTTAATCAAAACTTATGAATTTTAAATTTACTTATACATTTCTTTTCTATGATCAAAACAGTTTATAATAATTTTATATTCTTCTAGCCTATAGACTATTCTGAATGGTGGAACCCTTATACTTCGATGGCCTTTTAGGTTATATTGCAGTGGTTTTCCTGACCAGGGAAGTTGTTCTAACTTTTTAATATGCTTAATTATTCTTACTAACTAATTTATCTTTAATCTTTTTGAACTCTTTCTTAAACTCTTCTGAGAATATTATTTGCATTTTAATTCATTAACAAGTCATCTATTTCTTCTTCGTTCATAGAAGTATCTGTTTTGACGAACTTACCTTCTTTTATCTGTTCTTCGCTTTTTTGTATCCTTTCTATTAAGAGCATATCCTCTTTAAGTGCTTCTTTCTTAATTTGTTTTAACATAATATTGCCTCCTTCATTAAATACTATAAATTTTGTTGAAGAATTTACACCTGCATCTTTTCTTACTTCCCTAGGAATGAATACTTGCCCATTTTCCGACATTTTTGTTATTGCGACGTCCATTTTATTTAAAATCTATTTTAATATTAAAACGTATTTGATATATCAACTTTTTTGTTTTATTCTTTTAATACAATTCCTATTGGGGCATGATCTGAGCCTAATGTCTCTTTTAAGATAAATGCATTCTCTAAGTGGGGTCTCAACTCCTTAGATATACAGAAATAATCTATACGCCATCCAATATTTCTTTTTCTTGCGTTAAAACGATAACTCCACCACGTATATTGATCTGGACTTGGATTAAACTCTCTAAATGTGTCTATAAAACCTGAATTCAAAATTTTATCAAAATTAGTTCTTTCTTCTATAGTAAACCCGGGATTTCTTTCGTTAGATTTAGGATTTTTAAGATCTATCTCTTTATGGGCTACGTTTAAGTCTCCACCAAAAATTATAGGTTTAGTCTTTTCTAAATCTTTAAGATGCATTAAAAAATCTTGATCCCACTGCATCCGATATTTTAATCGTGTTAATTCATGTTGAGCATTAGGAGTATAAACATTTACTAAATAATACTTTTTAAATTCTAAGGTTATTACTCTTCCTTCCGAATCTTCTATATTATTTAAACCATATTTAATGGATAACGGTTTAACTTTAGAAAATACTGCTGTGCCGGAATATCCTGGTTTTTTTGCCGAATTCCATGCGTGGCTATATTCTTCGAGGATTTTATCTACTTGGTGAGGGTGAGCTTTAATTTCTTGAAGACAAAGAATATCTGGATCTTCTGTTTTTACGAACTCGATAAATCCTTTAGTTAACACGGAACGAATACCATTAACGTTCCAGGAAATAAGCTTCACTTATACGAGAAGTTAACGGTTTTATTTAAGGATTTTGAAACATAATCTTTATTAATTGCTAACTGCCTAATACTACCATGGGCGTTAAATATCTTCCTTTTGTTCTTTTACTCTTAGCTATGAGTATTTCTTTTTATTTTTTATTCGATTATTCTGAAGAAGAACTGGCTCCTGGCGTTTGTACTGATATTATGATGAATGGGGGCATTAATGAAAAAATTAATATTTTATACTTACCTGATGACTATGCCAGTGTTGCTACTTTTGAAGATGCCGTTACTAAGTTTAATGAAGGATTCTTTACGATTGAACCTTATGCCTCTTTAAAGAATGAATTTAATATTTATAGGCTTGATTCTTTTGGAAATGACTTAGGATGCACTAAAGAAGGAACCGTTATTTGTTCTCAAGGCAAGGTAAACCGAGTCGGGAAACAATGCCCCCATGATTTTATTGTGGTTTTGAGTCAGTATTCTGAAACTGAAGATTTGATTAACCCCCTACGTTCTGCGTCTATTTTTAATTTGGCTTATGTGAATGGAGCTGACAGTTTTTTAGTGTTAAGCCACGAATCTGGCCATATGGTTGGAGATTTAGTTGATGAATACTTAATTCCGGGGGGGGATGTACCTAGAGATGCCGCTAATTGTGCCCAGGAATGTAGGGAATTTGATATTTTAGATGACTGTAAACAAGGATGTATTACTAGTGAATATTATCGAAGTATTGATGTTGGATTAATGCGAAACTATTGGGATACGCAAAATTTTGGTATTTTTAATGAACGAGAATTGACTCGTATTATTAAGGAGAAAGGTGGAAGTAGTGGGGGAGTTTTATTATCCCCTAAACGAGATAAAGTCTATATTGTTGATTTTTCGGTTAATGGTGAGGCTCTTAGTTTAAGTAGTATTAGTGGGGAAGAGGGATATGCACCTAAATTTAATAAAAAAGGATATTCTTATGTTTTGACCGAAGAGAATAAAGTAATTGAAAAACGGTTTTTTGGATATCCTACTTTGATTATGGAGCGGGGAAATAGTGGGGGGATGAATGGGGAGTATAAAACGGTTGAAGATTTTAGTTTAGTAGTTCCTACGGCCGACTTTATAGAAGTATTCAATGAAATGGGTGAATCTTTAGGAGAGTTTGGACTAGATGTAGACTGGGTATTTCGATCTGGACAGAAGATAACTTTTGATGTTGACTCTGTGTACAGAAAGTTGTACCTCTATGACTCTTATCATACTTTGAAAGGAAAAATTACTTTAGACTGTAAAGACTTATGTAAGGGGGAGTTTATTGAAAACTTACCTACCGTAAGTGACGGAGAATACATACTTTATTATTACACTATTACACAAGGATGGAAGAAACAGCCTATAACTATTGGCACTACGTCTTCAACTGAAAAATTGGTGTTATCATGAAAGGAATAAGCTCTATGATAGGAGTAGTTTTAGTTCTGGGGTTTACTTTGGTAATTGCTGCTTTGATTTTTACTTTTAGTGAGCGGAGTTTAGAAGAGAAGATTTCTAGTATTAGTGACTCGGAACTAGAATCTTATTGTGTACTACATGTTTCACTAGAGATGAGAAATGTTTGTTATTATCCTGATAAGACCCTTGGCCTTACGATTCAAAATAATGGTGACGCAACTCTAACGGATGATTCTGCTATTCGGCTGATCCAGGGTGACTCTACTTGTTTAATTCCGTTATTCTTACCTAATGGAAAGAAATTACTTCCTTTTGAAACCAGACTCTTTGAATTAGATGCTAATGGGTGCGGATTTATACCTACAATGGGAGAAACTATTTCTTTTGTTGAACTTGATGGCGAGAGCTATAGTTGTGGGGTAAAAGAGAGTTTTGAGATTAAGGAATGTTAACCTTCAAAAAATTAATTTTTTACTTTTGTTTCTATAACTAACCTTAACTTACTTTTTAAGCCACTTAAAACATACTTAGGAACAATCCTTTTTTTGATGTACTCTTGCTGTATGGTTTCTGATAGATATTTGAAATCTTGAATTCTTTTTCTACACTTAATACTTTGACAATTACAATTCATCTCCCAATTATCTTCATCCATAGTTATAGAATAATCAAATGTAAGCTCTTCCCCTTCCGTTATATCTCTAAGTGCTACAAGAAACACCCCATTTTTAGTTATTTTGATCCAACCATTAGGATCGCAAGAATGATTGATAAAACGTATAGTTTCATCTACATCTTTTAGATATGTGTTTTTATCTATTTGTATAGAATTATTTCTAGTAGATTCATCCTTTTTTAAAATCTCTTGGTAGGTAAATAACCCTTTTTCTGTATTAGGTGTATTTGTTATATATACCTTATCCATTCTTATATTCTTCATCTATTACTCTTCTTATTTCTTTTGCTTTTTTAGGTCCGACCTTTTCTACTTGTTGAAGAACTTCTTCTGGAGAATTTATAATATTACTAACTGATTTTAATGATTCTAAGAGAGATTTTGCTAGAGAAGGCCCTATCCCTGGAAGGGACTCAATAATAAACTCTTGTTGCTCTTTTAACGTTAGGGGCTTTACTCCTGTTCTTAACGTAAACTCTCTAGGTTTAGTGGTTTGAAATCTATTAGCGATTACTTTTAGTAGGGAGACGGTTTCTTTTGTATTTTTAGTGGAGATTATTGGAATTCCATAGGAAAGTGTTATTGTAGCTAGCATTCCTTGGATAGCATGAGCATGGATTTTTCTAACTGAGTAAATGTCTTCATCACCTTCAAGAATAATTAAGGGCCTAGGAAAATTCTGCTTTAATTCTTTTAATTGATCTAGTAATCTTCCATCAACGATTGAGTCAGCAAAATCCTGAACCGTTTTTCTTTCTATGCCTATTTCATCTGAAATAACAAAATCAGTAATTAGGTTTTTAGTTTCAATGTTAACGTTTTGATCTATTAATTCCTTAGCGATTCCTGAGTCTTTTTCTCGTGAATCTATGTAAATAGTAACTTTTGGCTCTTTGAGGAACCGATCTAATGTCGGAGTGTATGACTCTAATTTGATCTTTTCTTTTAGAGTTTTTAGTGTTTGATGCATTTTCTTTTCTTTGTTAAAGGCTACCCAGTGATAGGCTTCATCTCGTGTCTTTTGAGTCATTAAGATAATTACTCTTCCTTTGGTTTGTCTTCCTACTCGGCCTTTTCTTTGGATGGTTCTTATTGCTGAAGGGACGGGTTCGAAAAAAATTACTATATTGACTTCTGCTATGTCTAGACCTTCTTCACCAATAGAGGTAGCTACTAATACATTGTAGTGATACTCTCCAAATAATTTTAAAATTTCTGCTTGCTCTTTTTGTGATAAACCAATACCTTCTTTCTTGGTTTGTCCAACGAATAACTTGGCCCTAACATCTGGAATGACATTTAATTGTTTTTCAATTAGCGCGGCAGAATCTCTATATTGATTAAAAATGATTATCTTTACTTCTTTATTTTTTTTAACTTCTTCTTGAATTATTTCCTTAAGCTTAATTAACTTAGGATGTTCAATTTTTTCTTTAATAGACGATTCTGCCAGAATGTGGGCAGATTTAAAGTTTAGATCTTTAGCTAGATTTTTGACTGCTTTTGTTTTGGTTTTTTCTGCTTCTTCATATATTCTTGATGTATATTTATATAATGATTCTGGACCTTGTGTTTCTAATAATTCTAAGGCATGTTGCGCTTTTATTGTCTCTGCCGTTATAGAGATACCTTGCCATAATCTAATATCTTTCTCTCCATGACTTAACTTAAACTGAATGGACTTTTGTAGTAGCAGCAGTTGCTTTTTAGATACTGCCTCTTGTAACGAACCAATTAAACCCCATGACTTGAGCTGTTCTAATTTGTCTTTTATACAAGAATCTAAAAATTTTTTTATTTTTAATAATTTTTCCGGAAGCTCTACTTTTACCAATTCGACCTCTGTTTCTTGAACGTAAGGAGAAACATCGGAGTCGGTTTTGCTCCTTACTTCTATTTCTTCAATAAACAACGATTGACAGATTGCTTTTATTGTTACTTGGTCCGAACCGGGAGAGGCAGTTAATCCGATAATTCTGGGATAGGTTGCCGTTTGATAGTAGTGTTTTGCTAACCAGACATAATCATAATTACCTGTACCTCTATGTGCTTCATCTACTACTAGACATGAAACTTCTTCTACATTTATTCTTTTGTTAATTATGTCATTAGAGATGGTTTGTGGTGTAGAGACGATTACTTTTGCCTTGGCCCATAGTTTTTCTCTTGTTTCTGGTGATACTGAACCGGTGAATAGTACTACTTCTTCTTTTAGCAGGCTTGAGGACTCTTGAAATTCTTGTTGAATTTGTTCTGCTAGGGGCTTAGTTGGTGTTAGGAATAGTGTTTTAGATTGAGGGTAGAGATTTAGTCTTTCTATTGAGATTAAGAGTGCCGTTTTTGTTTTTCCAAGTCCAGTCGGAAGTATGATTAGAGTGTTATATTTTTTTGCCGTTTGTTGAATAGACTCTTGGTATGCTCTGGGCTGAAAATTTTTTAAGGTAATCATGGGAACAGAAATGTTTTTAACTATTTAAACTACTAGGTTATATGCTTAAACTACTCGGAATTCTTGACTTTATCTCTGCTTCTTTGTTTATTTTCTTAAGACTAGATATTCTAGACTTTTTGGGTTTTATCTTTGGAGCATATTTAATTATTAAAGGATTAATTTTTTTTGATTGGTATGGACTTTTTGATTTACTCTCTGGAGTTTTACTCATTCTTGCAGGCTTGGGATCTTTTTCTTTTTTAAGCTATTTAGCTGCACTGTGGTTGGCTCAGAAGGCATTACTTAGTCTTATTTCATAATAAAGAGGAATATTAAAAATAAAAATAATATGATTGTAGCGATTACTGTCAATGCGACTATCCCTGAGATTAATACTGGAATAATTATTAAGGTTAGGAGTAATGCGGTTAAATATAATGGAAGAGAACCGAACGCTGCTTTTACTCCGTCTAATAACCCTATGGGGATTAATGAGGAGAGAGCAATTACATACATCGTTTCTACAAAAGGAGTTTTTGGAAGATAAATAGATATTAATGACGATAAAAATAGAACAAACATCGGTCCACTTACGGCAACTAATGCAGATTCTAATTCTGTGGTTCTTCTAAATCGCTTAGTTAGTCTAGCATCTTTACGTAAATCCATTTTAGTCTCTAACATTCCTGCAAACTTTATATATCCAAAAGAAATGAACGTTAAAATAACCGATAAAATAATTCCTAAGGGTATTTCCCTTTTTAGCGTTAATTTTTTAGAAAACCATAATTTTTTCTGTCTCCAGAGATGATGGCTGGTTATTAAATCATGTCTTCTAGCCATTACTTTTTGAGCTAAGATATACACAAACCATGTAGCTATACTAATAAGAAAATATAAACCCCAGTTTAATAGGCCAGTTATTAGCGAGAACTCTTCATCTCCCCACTTTCTAAAAGATAATACAAAACCTAGAACTACTGATGCTAGGAGTACTGCTTTAATCTCTTCTTTATCTATTTTCATGTTTTATTAGATCAATAATTGCTTTTTCGTGTCCCGCTCCCACAATAGCGATCACTTTTTGATCTGGATAGTCTTGTATGACTCTATTTAAATTCTTTGCCATTATCTGATTTCTCTCTTCTACTAACACTTTGTAGACATTGGGGTATCTTTTTTTAGTGGCAGTAAGTAACTGGTGGATCACTTCTTCTGGGGGAACTTTATTTAAATCTATACTTGGATGGCGCTGGAAGGGAGACGTAAGTATGTCTTTTATGAACCTCATTTTTTCTTTAAAGGTTAGGGCATCTTTGAGTTTTTTTAGGGTTACTCTAATATTTTGGTCAATAAGCATTATTTTTATATCTTCCTTTTTAGCTAATTCTATTGCTTTCTTCATTTCATCTCCCGGAGTAGTTCCTACGGCTTTTCCTAAGAGCTTTTCTGTGTAATACCCTATTAGCACAATTATCGCTTCAGTTGGACTTAAGCCTTTTAGACTCAATGAATGCTTTTTATTTGTTAGTGCAATAAACCTTGTTTTATCTAGTTCTAGGGCTATAACTCCCGGATTTAAAGATTTAATAGCGTTTTCTACCTCTTTAATAGACTGCTTAGCTATGTGAGAGGTGCCTATTAACATTAGATTTTTGTAGGTTTGCATGGCTAATCTATATTCTTTGGAAGGAAAAACTATATAAAGTTAAGTAGATTTCTTTTTTTCTTGAGGTTAAAACCATGTTAAAAACAAAACTAGTTCAAGACATTTACGAGATGCCTGTTTATACCGATGATGGTGTTTATTTTGGTGACATTGAAGAAGGAGTGATTTTTAGGGGTAAGGTCTATGGGTGGAGAGTTGTTGCAACTCGTAATTCTCATCTTGGTAAGGTATTGGGTGGAGCTAAAGGTGTTGTTGTACCTCATCAACTGGTCAAATCCATTGGAGATGTCATGATTATTGCCAAGGGTGCATTGCCAGACTATGACGATATGCCTTCTGCGTAAATAAAAACTTTTAAATACTCTAACTTTTATTTTTGTTATTATGGCGAGTACGTTAGAGAATGCAATTCAATTTTTTCGTGATTTTGGTTTATTTGATGTAGTACTGCCTTTTTTACTTGTTTTTACTATTATCTTTGCGATTTTGGAGAAAACTAGGATTTTAGGGGTGGAAGGATCAGGAGAGAAAGCGGTAGGCAAGAAAAACTTGAATTCTATGGTGGCTTTTGTTATAGCACTACTTGTGGTTGCTACCAATAAGATTGTCAATGCGCTAAATCAAGCATTACCCAATGTTGTTTTATTAATGGTTGTAAGTATCTCTTTTTTGTTACTCATTGGAGTGTTTAGGAAAACTGAGGAATTTGATTTTTCTGATAAACATCAAGGTTATTATAAACTGTTTGTTTTGTTTTTTTTGATTGCCGTTATCTGGATATTTATGGATGCGTTACCTAGAGATGACGGATTAAGCTGGGGAGATTACTTTTTTAATTATGCTGTGAATAACGCTTCGGGAAGTGTCGTTGCTTCTTTTGTCTTTTTGTTAATTATTGTTGGAACTGTTTTTTATGTAGTTCAGTCGCCTAAACCGACGGAAGGTGGTGGACGTGGTTGATTATTATGAGGTAATTTCAGATCTACAAAATGCCGGATTTTTTGATATAGTCTTACCTTTCTTACTTTTGTTTATTACTATCTTTGCCATTTTAGAGAAAACTAAGATTTTTGGGACTGAAGGTCCAGAGAAGATTCCACGGAAGAAAATAAATATTGTTTTTGCTTTAATTACGGGTTTAATCGTTGTGGTTAATACAGATATTATTACTATTATGAATCTTTATCTCTCTAAGGTTTCTTTAGTGTTAATTATTATGCTCATGTTTTTAGTTTTATTTGGATTATGGGGGGGAGATGCAGAACACGGGCCAGGTGGATGGTTATTTGGACTAGGTATTATTGTTGCGATTGGCGGGGTGATTTGGGCATTAACTCCAGAGGTAGGATTGAATTTGCCGTATTGGGCGTATCCTAGTGATTGGGATGGACCTTTAGTGTTAGGGGTAATTGTAGCGGTACTTACCTTATTCTTTTTATTGTCTGATAGTACACCTAAAACTAGGCCAGGCAATAAAGACTTTTGGGAGTATATACGGGGGCCCCCTAAATAACTATGGCAACTTTTTTAGATGTAGGATTATTGGAATTTTTCTTACCTTTATTTAGTTTCTTGTTTATTGTAATGGTACTTTATGCGTTAATGCATAAGAATAACTTTTTAGGGCCTAGTGACCGAGTTCACTGGGTGGCTGCAATTTCTATTGGAATGATTGTTCTATTCTCCGGAGGATCTATTGAACTTATTAATATAATTACACCTTGGTTTGTGATTTTGATTATATTTTTAGTACTACTCTTTTCTATCTTTATGTTTTTTGGTACTAAAGAAACTGAACTATTGAGCACCATTGGGGGACCTATTGTGGTGGTTATTGTTGCCTTATTAATGCTACTGGCTGCTATTTCTGCAGTTTTTGGGCCGGTCTTTAATCCCTATCAAACCGATGAGGAAGGAAGAACTATACAAAGTGAAACTATTAGAACTCTTTTTCATCCTAGAGTACTAGGTGCCGTATTTATTCTCTTGATCGCTGCTTTTGCTACCCGATTTATTCCTGAGACGGTGAAGTAATATGCTTTCCAAGAAAAAAGTGGTGATTACAATTAGTATTCTTTTGTTACTCTTCACTGTTGTTTCTTTAGTGAATTCTCAATGGTTTTCTTTTCTTCAGTTCGCTCCTTCTCTTCCGCAAGACTTACTGCCTCAATCCATTACCGTCTATGCCTATGGGCCTAATGGGCTCCTTAGTAAACAGTCGGGTGGAGAGACTCGTTATTATCATACGGATTCGTTAGGTAGTTCTACGCTGGTGACGGATACGGAGGGGAAGGTTGTATATCGAAGTGACTATGAACCGTTTGGTGACTCTCTTCATACGTCGGGAGAGGAACGGTATACGTATACAGGAAAAGAACTGGACGACAGTACGGGACTCTATTACTCTGGTGCTCGGTATTATGACTCATCTATAGGTAGGTTTATTTCTAGTGATCCTCTTAGTGGTAATTTGTATAACAGTCAGCGGTTGAATCGGTATACGTATGTTCTGAATAACCCGATGGTGTATACAGATCCGAGTGGAGCAGAGCCACATAGAGCTTTAAGGAACATTAATTATAATGCAAACGAGAATATAGCTTATATTAGTATACCTCCATTAAATAATCGCAAAGAAGCAAATGGATATTCTATTGCGGGTCAAGAGTTTGGTCCTGAAAGGATTAATAACTTGCTTTATTTAGTAGGATGTAGTGCTGAGAGTACTCAATTATGTTTTAGTAACCCTATTTTGGCCAAAAGTGATTCTTCTAAGACAAAAACTACTGTGCCATATCTTCGTTTTGTTGAGAGTGAAGTACAAAGAGAAATACGTAGTTCTTTTGGGGAGTATTACTTCGCTTTCAGTATGCTCTGGGAGAATATGGTGCTTACTACACTCGGTGAAATTCCTCTAGATCGTGAACTTAGACATAAGCTTTTAGTTGAGGTTACCCACACAAAAAGTAGGGTGTCTGAATTAATTGAAGAGAACTATGAAGGAGAACGTTTATTCGATATTTCTATTAGTCCTGATGCACCCGAATACCAGTCTAATTATGATCTAAATCAGCGAGGAAATGCCTTAATGGAGTCACTTGATAATATGGATTTTATTAATTAGTATCTTGAGAAATAGCTTATTTCTTCTTCAACTCTTCTGACACTTTCTTTAACTCTTTAATCGAAGATGTTAAAGGATCTATAATTTTTTCAAACACTTTTTCTAAGGCTTTCATTTCCGTATTTACTGATTCCATGGTTTTATTATAATCACTTACTTTGTTTAATACTGCTTTCTCTAAATTTTCAAACCTCTGTTGAGTTCGTATTAACTCTTGTTTTAATGATATTATATTTGTGTCTACTTTCTCTTTCCATAACTCAAAATTACCTACTTTTTCATTAAAATCATTCCATTTTTCTTTGATAATTGACTCTGCTAATTGTTGAGTTCTTTCTATTTCTGTTCTCCCCATTAATTCTGGGGCTGATGTTCCTATCATGGTTGGCTGACTTTGAGGATAGAACGATGGCTGATAGGATTGAACGTCATGCAGTTTTGTTGAGGGGAAATCTTGATTTCTCGAAGGGCTAGGGGGCTCGGGAATATCTTGGGGAGCAGGCGCTTCTTGCAAATAGAAATCATTCCCTACACTCGCTTTAATCTCTTCTGTTTCTGATCCGTCTAACGCGAACTTAGGAAGCTCTTTAGACGGCGGATTGTTTGGCATGTTTTTTCTCCTTATGTTGAGATTCCTCTATAAGCTCTTGAACTTCTTTTTGGGTTACAAAGTTTAACGGATTCCAGAAGTTAATATACTTTTCTAAAACTTTTAACTGATCTTTTCTTGCGAAGAATTCCATTTCTTTTACAGTATTGGCAGTTATTTCTTTTATCTTTGCTAGATCTCTTTTTATTTCTGTAACCTCTTCATTAATTCCTTTCATTTCTCCCATTAATTTTTTGTATTCTTCTATCATGTTTTGATTAATTACAAATACTCTTTCTCTCATTAGAGTGTACTTACTTTCTAGAAGCCTTATTCTACTGTTTATCTCTGCGAGAGAACCATAATCTTGTTGGGTTTCTTCCATTATCAATCGAAAGCTATTTTAACGCTTTGACGTTAATATGGTGTTAACGGTAATTAAGTGTTCCGTTATTTTATATGAGTAGTATCATGGATGCCATACAAAAAGAGGTGAAGTGGGAGATTATTCGAGAGGGCATGGAAGATGTATTAAGAATTAACTATTCTGACTTTCCTTTTCCGCCTTCTATTGAAGACAATAAATTATGCATGGTTGACACCGTGGATAAGTTAATTCAGGCCCCTAGGGTGGCGAGGATTATTTTTACTCAAGTTAAACATTACCAATATGACAATGAACAAGTAGATTTGCTACGGGAGATTGCTAACTTATATACCTATTTTACTAAACAGAAGAAATTTTTAGATCCTTACTTGTATGGGGTGGGCAGTTCTAATTACGGAGTTATCCAGTATTTACTTCTCAATTTATTAAAAGGAGATCCTATTGGTTGTTTTGTTGAAACTAAACGGCTCATACGAGAAGTAAACCTGGTTTTAGCGTTACAGAAGAACGAGGAGATTAAGAAGACTAATCTTTTTTACTTAGGTGTTTTAGAAGAGATTCACGATCGATTAGAGAAGAGTGTTCTTATTTCTAGAGTAAAAGATGAACTCGACGGACTCACTATTGGAAATAGATACCTTTATTCTCGGCTATTTAGACCCCTCATTACTCCTAATTTTATTCTTACTCGTTTAATGAGTCAACCCCCCTTAGATGGGGAGGAACTTGATGCCTATACTGCAGGAGACAGTGAAATCATGATTTTTAGACTCCCGGGAGAGGTTAAATCTTTATATCACTTAAATCCTCCTGAATTTAAGATTAGTGAAGACAAACAAGAGTTGTTATTTCTTGCTAGGACGGTTTTATCTGAACATAAACCCGAGGCTGAGGAATTTATCGATCCTCAACGCATGCGACAAAACTTTTTTAATATTGGAAGAGACTTGTTAACGGAATTAGCTCAACGTAAGGGAATGGACTTAACCTATGATGAGATTACCGAGTTAACGGATATTTTAGTAAGATACACTGTAGGGTTTGGATTAGTCGAGGTTTTATTAAACGATGAAAAAGTACAAGATGTTACGATTAATGGGCCCATTGGGCAGACTCCTATCTTTTTAGTTCATCAAGACTTTGGAGAATGCGTTACTAACATTATTCCGTCTTTAGACGAAGCAGAAAGCTGGGCTACTAAATTTAGAGCCATTTCTGGTAGACCTCTAGACGAAGCTCATCCGGTTTTAGATACTGAGCTAATTGTTCCAGGGTTTAGAAGTAGAGTTGCTGCTATTTCTCGACCACTGAACCCTTATGGGCTAGCTTATGCCTTTAGGCGACATCGAGATAAGCCGTGGACTTTGCCGTTATTTATCCATAATAAAATGATTAGTCCTTTGGGGGCCGGGCTCCTTAGCTTTTTAGTGGATGGTTCTAGAAGCTTACTTGTGGCCGGGACTAGATCGAGCGGAAAGTCGTCTTTACTGGGTAGTTTAATGGTGGAGATTATGAGGACGCATCGAATTATTACGGTGGAAGACACTTTAGAGTTAGCAACAGATTCTTTACGACAATTAGGTTATAATCTTCAGGCGATGAAAGTACGAGCGGCTTTAGGTATTGGCGGGGCTGAAGTTACGGCGGACGAAGGGATACGTACTAGCTTACGAATGGGGGATAGTGCGTTAATTGTAGGAGAGATTAGAAGTAAAGAGGCTTTGGCATTGTACGAAGCTATGCGGGTTGGAGCCTTAGCTAATGTTGTTGCTGGAACTATTCACGGTGATAGCCCTTATGGTGTGTTTGATCGGGTCGTTAATGACTTAGGTGTTCCTCGAACTAGTTTTAAGGCAACGGATATTATTATTGTCGCTAACCCTGTGCGATCTGCCGATGGACTACAGAGTGTGCGACGAGTAGTTAGTATTACTGAGGTTAGAAAACACTGGGAAGAGGATCCTTTACGAGAAGGCGGTTTTGTTGATTTGATGAAATACAATGCTAAGACCGATGTATTGGAACCTACAGATGCTTTAATTAATGGGGATAGTGAGATTATCAAGGCGGTGGCTGGCTCTGTTAAAGAATGGGCAGGGAAATGGGATGTGGTTTGGGAAAACATTCAACTGAGAGCCCAACTAAAGAGTCTTTTGGTTGAAAAAGCAGTGGCTTCTAAACGATTAGATTTATTAGAAGCAAGTTTTGTTGTTAAAGCTAATGATGCGTTCCATATTATTTCCCGAAAAACTCAAGAAGAGCTAGGTGAGCAAGATAATAAACGAATCCTTTTTGACTGGGATGAATGGCTAAGAAAGGAGATGAAGAAGAGCTAATATGGTTAATACTAACGATGTTGACGATATTTTAGAGAAGTATAAAGGGAAGTTTAGGACTGCTCGGCAACTAGACGAGGCAGTAACTACTTTTAAGAGTAATACTGATTTTTCTATGGAGTATAGTGTTTTTAAAAAAGAGGTCATGGGTAGACCTACTAGTTTGTATGAAGGATTATGCAATTCTTTCGGGAGACTACTCGCGATTAAACCGTCTAGAAAAGATGAGAAAGCGTTACTTGATTCCATCGCGATGGCACACCTGAATGTTACTCCGTCTACGGCAACAGGACTCGCGGTGTTTATAGTCATTAGTGGAATTCTTTTTAGTTTATTCTTTGCTCTTTTTGGTTATTTAGTTACGACTGGATTCTTTTTACCGTTCTTAGGAGTTTTGTTACTCTTATTTTTTGTTTTGGCTTTAATTCCTTTAAGTAGACTACCGGTATATTTAGCTGCGCGTTGGAGACTGCAAGCAAGTAACCAAATGGTGTTATGTGTATTATACACCGTTATTTATATGCGTCATACTCCTAATTTAGAGAATGCTTTACGATTTGCCGCTATTCATGTAAAGAAACCGTTGAGCTTAGACTTAAGAAAAATTATATGGGATGTAGAAACTGGGACGTATAGCACTTTAAAAGAGAGTTTGGACATTTATCTTGCTAGTTGGAGAGACTATAATTTAGAATTTGTGAATTCCCTTCATTTAATTGAGAGTAGCTTGTATGAAAGTAATGAAGATAGACGATTACAATTGTTAGATAAAAGCTTGGAGACTATTTTACAAGGAACCTATGAAAAAATGTTACACTATGCTCATGACTTAAGGAATCCTATTACTATGTTACACATGTTGGGGGTTGTTTTACCTATCTTGGGATTAGTTATTCTACCTATGATTAGTTCGTTTTTACAAGAAATTCCTTTATTTTTTAAAATGGGGTCTTTAATTTTAATTTATAATATTTTATTACCTCTTGCCGTATTTAGTTTTGGTGTTAATTTGTTGAGCCAGAGACCTACGGGGTATGGAGAAGGAGATTATTTACTTGACCGAAAGATAAGTTTCTTTTTGCCTTTACTAATTATTGTTTTCTTTTGTAGTATTGCTTTTTTACCGGTGGTTTTTCACTTTATTGATCCAGCGTTTGATATTCCTTTAGGGAGTTTAGGAGGATTTTCTACTTACTTAAATGGACGAGGACCGTATGGAACAGGAGCAGTGTTACTTAGTTTACTGGTTCCTTTAGGGTTTGGTTTAGGGTTAGCGTTTTATTTCACTTTGAAAAGTAGAAAACTAGTGGATCAACAAGAGGAGACTAAGAAACTTGAGAAAGAATTTTCTGGTAGTCTATTTCAGTTAGGTAATCGTATTGGTGAGGGTATTCCTCCTGAACTAGCGTTTGGAAGTGTTGCCGATACTATGAAAGGTACTCCTTCTGGAGATTTTTTTAGACGCGTTAGTTTAAACATTCAAAAACTAGGTATGAGTGTTAAGGATGCTATTTTTAATAAGAAGAATGGGGCTATTTTGTTTTATCCTAGTCCTTTAATTGAAAGTAGTATGGAAGTTTTAGTAGAAGGGAGTAAGAAAGGAAATACTATTACGGCGTCTAGTTTAATTTCTATCAGCGATTATGCTTCTCGAATTCACCAAATTAATGAGCGTTTAAAAGATTTAATGGCAGATATTGTTTCTGATATGCATAGTCAAATTAACTTTTTAGCTCCGGTTATTGCCGGTATTGTGGTTGGAATTGCTAGCATGATTGTTACTATCTTTATTCAGCTAGAGACTTTGGTTACTGAGTTTAATGCCGACGGGGTCCAAGAATTCTCTCAACTTGAAGTCTTAGGTACTTTTTTAAATCCTTCTGACGCAATTCCTACTTTTTACTTTCAGATTATTGTAGGTTTATTTGTCGTACAAGTTATCTATATTTTGACGGTTTTATCTAATGGGATTGAGTATGGAGCAGATAAACTTAAGGAACAAGATAGCTTAGGGAAACATATGTTACGGAGCGTTACCCTGTATGTGGTTGTTGCTTTCTTAACTATACTTTTATTTAACCTACTTGCTGCAAGTTTACTGCGGGGAGTTACGGGTACTCTTTAGGAAGGTTTATAAATTTCCTTTTTGTGTTAGGAGTATGAAGAGGGGTTCGTTGACCTGGGATACGATTGGAAAGCTTGTGCTTGCGGTTGCTTTTCTTTTAATTATGTTATATCTAATTTTTTTGTCTAAGGATAAACTATTTGAAATTGGTGAGAAAATAAAAGATGTTTTGGCTCTTAAATAAGAAAGGATTTAGTGAATTGTTAAAAGGGATCTTGGTGGTAGTGCTGATTATTTTTTCACTTTTTGCGTTTAAAGGACCGATCATTGATGGATTTAATTCGGTTTTTAAGTTAGTGATTAGTGAGAAAGGGGAACTTAAGACGGATGATTCTGCTTTGGAAGTTTTACGTGGTGCGTATGAACATTGTAAGGGAGAGGCGGGAAGTGAATGTTTATGTAGTGGTGGAGTAAATTTAGTGTTAAGTAAGAATGAATTAGTTACTGTATGGGATAGTGGGGGGGGTGTTTTAATTGAGAGTAACCAAGAAGGAAGTAGTACAGTGGACTCGGTTACTTTTTGTGTTGCTGAACATAAACGGATAAAAGATACCTGTTCTTTTGTTTATGATGCGGATGCTATTTTTAATAGTGAAGAGATTTCTTTTTCTTTTTTGAACTCCGAGTGGGTCTATACTAGCGATACGGGGGTTTCTATTAATAATAAAGTATATCTTTTTTTTAACAACATTTTAGAACAAGGGTCTGGGTTATATCAACCAACCGGTATTTTCGATGAAGAAAATTATGTACGTGTTGTGGATGAGGCTAGTGACTTGAAGCTACTTACGTTTAAGGGCGTTACTTCTCTTGTTCAAAATGATTTAATCTTTAGTGGGAAGCTCTATTATGTTTCGGTTATTACTGATTCTACCACGGGTTTTCCTAGGGGAGAGTGTTTAGATACCTTTCCCTATCATTGTGTTACGGTTAACGAAGTTAAATTTATGTTTACTCTTGTTGACGTTCCTAATTTCTACTTTAATTATATTAACCTAAATTATGGAAATCCTTATCAAAAGTATGATCCTAACTCGGATGAATTCGGGGTGGATATAGGAGAAGGATATATTTATTATGACGGAACTGATTTCTATGGATTTAATTTTGCTACGACTGATCGACAAACTATGGCTGAGTTTATTCGTGTAGTGGGTATTAAAGATGCCAAGAAGGATACGGATGGGCTATTATCTTCTCTTTATTCTCATTCTTTAGATGAATGTAAGAATACTTATACAGATAAGGCCATTCTTTCTGTCTGTGAAGACTTAGAAGGAAAGGATTATCTTGGTGGTTTGAATGTTTTGGCTGAGAGCGCTAATCTACTAGATGATACGGTTACGGTTGACGGTTATTCTGGAAAGCGAGAACTTGGTGAACACTTTGATGCTTTTGATTTAGAGGACGCTTGTAACGGATTTTATACTATGGGAAGATTTTCTTTTTCGAGTAAGGGAGAGTACCAGAGTAATGCTCTTTCTTTTGGTTTAATTCCTTTTGTTACTCCAGTTACGTTTTATCGTGTGGTTGAAAAGGATAAGGTTGGGGGGGATAAGTTGTACTTATGTATAATTTCTAAATCTGGTTTTGACTCTGTTTCGGCATGTAAGGCAGAGGTAGCCAATCTTCCTATTACTGATCCTTCTGGTGCTTTATATAATCCTTATTATGGCTTAGACCTGGAATGGGGATATCCTTTAGAAGGAGTGGTTATGGAGAGTTTAGGTAAGTTTAATCATCCTAACTTTAATGGTTATAACTCGGAATATTATCCTCAGAGATATAAGTCTATTCATCGAGGTGTAGATTTGATGGGTAATGCAGGGGATCCCGTACTTGCCGTTGCAGATGGAGTGGTTAGGGATGTAAGGAGTTGTACTTATGTTGTTCACACCGACGGGCAGAGGAGTTATACTTCTTCTTACTGTCATGTGGATGGCTATGGACTTTTGAAAGATCGGCAAGTTAAAAAAGGAGAGGTGATTGGCGTTCTTAGTAGTTCTACTTCTCCCCATGTACATCTTGAAATATATAGTGTAGAACTAGATGATGAAAATATTCCAGGGGCAGGCGAGAGTTCTATTTTGGCTAATTGTGGATGTACCAGTGATAAGGACTGTGACGCTAAAACGTTAGAAAAAGGAGAGCCTATTAAGGGATGCGCAATTTTAGAGCAAGATTACTTCTTAATTCCCCCTGAAGAATTAATTGCTGGACTTTAGAAAGATTTAAATAGGAATATATAGGAATAAGGATAATGTTAGTTAATAAACGAGGTCAGGAACTCTCTATGTCTACTATTGTTATTATTATTCTTGCTATTTTAGTTTTAGCTATTGTTGCGTTAATTTTCTTAGGGGGGACTACGGGGTTGAGTCAACGTTTAAAGAGTATTTTCTTACCCCAGCAGGCTATTGCTTCAGATTTGGCTATTCAGACGTGTAATCAATGGTGTAGTTTAGGAGAGAATTATGATAATCCTAAAGAAAGTTCTTTTTGTAAGTCTTATCAGACTGGTGTAGATTATAATCCACGGGATGGTAACCCGGATAGAGACATAGAGGAGAAACTTATACGCTATTACTGTTCTGAGGGTGCCCTATCTAAGAATGCAGGTGGGGGTGCGGGTAGTGATATGGCAAGTTTAAACGTACGTTGTAGCATTGACTGTTAAGTTAACAAAACCTTTAAATAAACTCTTTATTATTATTTTATCTTATGGGTCATAAAAAAGGGATGGAGCTTTCTATTGGTGTATTAATTAAACTTATTTTGGGTTTACTTGTGCTAGTAGTTTTAATTTTAATTTTAATGGGTATTGGGGGACAATCATTTAGTGCTATTTCAACGCAAATGAAGAACGCTATTGCTTCTTTAACTAATCTGGAGTTATTTAAATGAAGGGAGAGGTTACTATAACTACTATCGGGTTGGCTCTTTTAGGTGCGATTGCTATTCTTATTGTTTGGGGAGCTTTTGCTAAAGTTTTTGGAGCTTTCTTTTCTAATGAAGATACTTGTAAGGACAGTGAAAATACTTTTAATGTCTTAACTCAATTTGTGGAGAAATATGTGGATGGAACGTATACGGTAGAGCAAAGTTTACCGTTACATTTAGGTGAAGAATGTGTGGTGATTGGATTTAGTAAGGAAGATAAAATAGATTTGGTTTCTCGACCTAATTCTTGCATAGGGGAGAGTTGTTTATGTTTATGTTCATTTGATAAAGAAAAGAGTGGGGAGGACGCGTTTAACTGTAATTTAGATAATCAATGTAAACCTTTCGATATAAAGTACTTTAAGGGGGGTAGTGATGGAAAGGTTAAAATTGAAAAGTTTTCCGATGAATTAGATGCTAGAATTGTTTATCTAAATCGAGAGGAAGAAACTATTACTATCACCACTAGCCCACATGTTCTTAATAAATTTGAGATTTCTGATATCAATAACAAGGCGTATATCTTTTTTGATACCCTCTTAGAACAAGGGTCTGGGTTATATCAACCAACTGGTATCTTTGATCAAGCAAATTATGTGAGGGTTATTGATGATAAGACTAACCTAAACATTCTAACCTACAATGGCTTAACCCCTATTGCTCAAAATGATTTAATTTTTAGTGGGAATCTCTATTATGTTTCGGTTATTGATACTAACTTTCCTAGAGGAATCTGTTTAGATACCTTCCCACATCATTGTGTTACGGTTAGCGGAGTTAAATTTATGTTTACTCTTGTTGACGTTCCCAATTTCTACTTTAATTATGTTAACCTAAATTATGGAAATCCTTATCAAAGGTATAATCCTAATTCGGATGAATTCGGGGTGGATATAGGAGAAGGATATATTTATTATGACGGAACTGATTTTTATGGATTTAATTTTGCTACGACTGATCGACAGACTTTGGAGCAATTTATAAATGTAGTCGGGGGCATTAAGGATACTAAGAAAGATACGGAACCTATTGTAGACCCTACTTATGGGGCCGATTATGTTTTTAATTCTGATTATGATCTAGAGAACCAGAAAGAGGTAGTGCAGCAGGCAGAAAAAATCGGGGTACCTACTCAATTAGCTTTAGGTTTGTCTTTATATGAAAGTGGTAGGTTTGAGCATATTGTTAAGGGAGAAGTGTTAATTGGATCGGACAAACATGGCTACGGACTAATGCAAATCGATGACCGATTCCACCCTGGATGTTTTGAGAACCCTTTCTTTGAGGATAGGGGTATTTGTGATAAAGCTGACAGCTGTAGTAGCAGTGACGTTAAAGAATTATCGTGTAATATTGGTGCTGGATTGACTCTCTTGCGTGATAATTATGATAAATGCTTATCTATTAAAGGAAAAACCTATCAATGTCATGAATTAAATGTACGGTACTATGGGTGGGACTGTGCTTTACGATTCTATAATGGGTGGGGTTGTAATTATCCTGGTGTAGAAGAGTATGTTACTAGAGTTAAAGAGAAAATGAAGGAGTTTGAACCAAAGGTAGTTTAAGCATGGAAGAAAAACAATTGATTTGGATCGGGAGCAGCATTGTCTTATTATTTACGTTTCTTTTTCTTTATAATTTAACAGAGAAAGCTCGAGACGATACCTTATTTTTACAAAAAGTGACTGCTCAAAACTTAGCACTACTCCATGATGCAATTCTTTCTAGTGCAGGAGATGTTACGGCAGAGTATTCTTTGGATAAAGACTATTCTATTATGTTTACTATGAAGGATGGGTGTGAGGTGAAAGCGTATATTTTAGATAAGGAAGAAAAGGCGGGAAGTGCAGGAAGTGTTGCTTTTTGTATTAAGACTGAAATGGATACTTCTGAGGGCTTAAGTTTTACTAAACCAAAGAAATTAATTTTTTCTAAACAAGAAGGAAAATTTACTATCAGTTCTGAAAAATCTTTAACTAAACTCTAAATTATTTAATCTTTCTATGTCGTAACCTTTAATAAGGAGTTTTAAGGTAATTATTATATGGAAGAGGGGGCAGGGGCTTTTGTTTTGAAAATTGTTGCTATTATTTTAGTAATCTTTCTAATTGTGGTTATGATTCTTTTTACTAAAGATACTTTATCTAAACTATTTTGTGAAGGGGGGAGTTGTTTCTAATGAATAAACAAGGGATAGAAATGACGGTCGTTGCTATTATTTTGGTTTTGGCTACTTTTGTTGTTGCCGGTATTTTTTTTAAGAATTTAGTAGATATTAGTAGGGAGAATGTGGATCGGAGTGTTTGTGGTACGGCTATCCAACTTGGCAGTGCTAAACAGAGCGTTACTAAATTAGAATCAGATATTAAGGGAAAATGTGACACCGAAGTAAAAGATATCAATAGTAAAAAGAAAGAAGAAGTTATGGAGTCTATTGCCCTAGAAATGTATTGGTGCTATGCGCATATTGGGCAAGGAAAACTAGATTTTACTAGTAATTTTGATTTCTGGTTTGAACAAAACAGTTGTTTATACTGTGCGATTATGGTTTTTGGAGAAGACACTAGGAAATTAGAAAAAATTGAAGGATATGAATTTAAAGACTATTTGATTAACCACCCTATTCCGGGAAATGATAAGAAGAGTTATGCTGACTATTTTGGGATTACTAGTTATACTCAAGATCAAGACAATTCTATGGATTTTAGTATTCATATGACTATTGACCTTACTCATAACTTAGAGATTTTTGATTATATGCAAAAACAATCTGGCGTACCTGCTACTATTACAGGTATAGCGGGGGTTCCAGCCGGGGCTGCTGTTTTTCTTTTTACTCCTGCCGGTTTTGTAACTTCTGTGGCGGTTGCTGGTGTTTTTGTGGGATTTGGTATTTATGACCATTTTAACACTGAGGATACCATTGAGGATAAGGAGTACGTAGCTGTTGTTTCCTATGCCAAGAGTGGAGAATTTGTAGCGAAACAATGTACCGTACTCAACTAATTTTAGGACTAACTGCCATTAACTTTAAATAATTTTAGCTTCCTTAAGAGGATATGAAAAAAGTGCTTATTACGGGTGCATCGGAAGGCATTGGTCGAGCATTAGCACGAAAATTTGCTTTTAGTGGTTTTGAGGTTACGGCTATAGCTAGAAATGAAGACCGATTATTAGATTTAATTAATGAGATTGGAAAAGAACATCATTATTTGGTTGTAGATTTAACTAAAGAAAACGATTTAAAAAAAGTAATTCACTTAATTAGGCATACTCATTTTGACGTTTTAATTAATAATGCTGGTTTTGGAATATATGGAGCGTTTACTACTATTCCTTTAGAGAAGCATTTGGAATTACTCGACCTTAATTGTAAAACTTTGTTAACCCTCTCTCATATATTTCTGTCGAATTCTAAACCTGGAGATGCTTTAGTCAATATTTCTTCTGTCGTATCGTTTGCTTCGTGGCCCTATAGTCCTGTGTACGCGGCGAGTAAGGCTTTTGTGACCTCTTTAACTGAATCGTTATGGTATGAGTTTAGATCTAAAGGGGTGTATGTGTTAACTCTATGCCCTGGAGCCACTAATACTAAATTTCATAGCCGTGCAGGTGGGAAGAAAGACACTCAACTTACCTGGACGCAAAACCCTGAAGACGTGGCTGAAACTGTATGGGCTGCTTTAATAAAAAGAAAAGACCCTACGGTTATTTCTGGTTGGTTTAATAAAGTGTTTATCTTTAGTCTACGATTTCTTCCTCGAAAACTGACGATAGTTCTTATGGATAGAATTAGTAAATAAAAAAACTTATTTTCGAAGAATAACTCTACCCTTTTAGATTTCACCTAATGGTAATTTTTAAATAGTCTATTTTATTTAATTCTCTATGGATAAAAAAGGAGAGTTATGGATTTTAGAGTATTTTTATCTTTTTGGGAGATTGTTTTTGTTTGCTTTAGTTATGGTCTTTATCTTTTTTTTGCTATCGGACTTTATGGTAAGAGAGGTTAATACTCAAGATCAACAAGCCGATATCTTACTAGCGAGAGCATTACATAACGATTGTTTTGGAGAAGGGTTAAACTCTATTAGTCTTAATAAATTTAATCAAGAACGACTTAACCGTTGTATGACCACTTCTAATGAAAAGATGGGTGCTAGATTTTCTTTATCTGATCTAGACCTAAATCTTAATAAGGATATTGTTACGGTTTGGGGTCCTACATGTTATGGTGAACGGAATTCCGTAGATTGCTACGTAAGGGAACTTCCTGTACGCGTTAATGGAGAAGAGGCGGTTCTTAAGATGGAGGTTATTTTCTTATGAAGAAAGGGGCCTTTTTAGAAATTCCTTTGATCATTTTTGTTTTCCTCTTTTTAATTATTCTTTTTATTTTATACTTTGCTTTTTTTAAATCTACTTCTTTATTTCAAGGGGAGGATGTACTTGGAGGCGTGGATTCTAGATTTACTGATACGTTAATTTTAAGTTATTTAACTCATCAAGTCTCTTTTGAACTAGATGGGCCTAACGTAATGAAAATGATTGATTTAATTGCACTGTATCATGACGCTTTACTTACGCGTAATAAAAATGCTTCTTTTTATCGAGAGTTACTAGTGAATGAAACTAACTTATTTTTTAAAACTCATACGGTTAATACGATCTGGACGGTTTATTATGATAAAATTGATTTAGATAAGGATGGCCATAAAAAGTTGGAGTTTACCTCTGCGGCAGTTTTAGATAGTATTGATTTAGATAGCACTCGTGAGAGTACGTTTAAGAAAACGGGGCAAACCTGCGTCCTTATCCCTATTTCAACTCGTAAAGAGCCAATTAAAATGGAATTTTTATTTTCTAGGGAAGGAAAAGATAGCACTGACGCTAGACAAGAGTATGATACGTTGAGAAGTGAAGAGGAGTTTAGTTGTTAATATGAATAAACGGGGTATTGTTTATGAGTATTTACTATTCTTTTTAACCGTCGGTTTTCTAGGCTACGTGGGATACGCCTTACTTACTGCAGGGAGTGAGCATAAAACCTTAGTTGGAAAAGAGGCAGACTGGGTTTTAGAAAGTGCTACTCATGCTAGGTACTACACGCTATACCTTCAAGAGGCTGGAACCTATGCATATTTTGACTCTTTAAGCAGGTTAATTGATACGGTCGGAATTGACACGGTGGGAGGAAGTACGTGTGGAACCCTAACCGCTGATAAAATTACTTATTATTATCTAGAGACTCCTACTAGTACCTGTTACTCTACCGATTTATTAGAGACGTGGACGGAGCTATTTAACCATGCTATGAATCTATATTTAACTGAACCTTTACTTAAGGATAATTATATTATTAAGGAAGATGCTGGAAACTATAACGCGGTAATGCAACAACCCATTACTCTTACTGGTGGAAGTGTTATCTATACCTTCAAAGAAAATCTTCCTTATACCCTTACTTTTGATGTTTCTGCCTTTAAAGAGTACTTACACTCTATTCAAACCTTTTCTTTAGCCTGTAAGGAAAAAGAGGGGCGATTGGTATGTTGGCAAGAAAAACTAAAAGATAATACTCATTATACAACGGATGTAACGGAAGATGGAAATCTTTTTATGTTTAAAACTACCTCGAAGGAGATTATTGCACCCTTCTTTGGGAGAAAAGAAGTGGTATTTTACTTTGCTATTGATTATCGGAGTGCTTTAGAATGATTAATAAAAGTTATGAAGAAATTCTTGAGAAGATAATTGCCGAACGTGGTCTGGCTAGAGATGCGATTGAAGGGATGGTGCAACAGAAAATTAAACAATTAGGCGACTTAGTTAGCAAGGAAGGGGCAGCCCATATTATTGCTAACCAATTAGGGGTTAAGATTTTTGACGGCGGATTTGGGAAAAAACTACAAATTAAAGATTTAGTGGGTGGAATGTATTCGGTTTCTATCTTAGGAAAAGTTATGGCTGTGTATGATGCCCGAACGTTTAAAACCAAATCTGGTGAAGGAAGGGTGTTAAGTATTTTACTTGGTGATGAATCTGGGGTTATACGGGTTGTATTTTGGGACGATACCCTAATTTTAAAATTTGAGAAACAAGAGATTAAAGAGAATGATATTTTAAAAATAAGGCAGTCGTATGCTAAAACAAATAATGGGTTTGTTGAACTTCATGTAGGAAGTCGGTCTAGTGTATTACTTAATCCCCCTGGAGAGACTATCGGGGTTGTTGGAGGAAGAGGACTAGTCGTTCGAAACTTTTCTAGGAAGAAACTTAATGAAATTAAAGACGGGGAATCTGTTGAAGTCTTTGGAACTATTGTTCAGGTTTTTGAACCAAGATTTTTTTTGGGATGCAAGGGATGTGGAAAGAAATTAAATGAAGGAAAGTGTGCAGAACACGGAGAGGTAGATACTCTTAAGGTTCCGGTGTTACCTTTCTTTTTTGATGATGGTACTGACTCGGTTCAAGCGGTAGCCTTTAGAGAGGTGGTGAGTCAATTATATGGAGAGAATTTAGTCGAAGGAACTAATTTTGATACGATTAGAGCGGCGCTTCTAGGGAAACAAGTGGTGATACAAGGAAGAGTTACTTACAATGCTATGTTTAATCGACTGGATATTTCGGTTAATTCTGTTCGAGATGCGGATGCTTTAGAAGAACTTGGGAAGATTTAAGATTATTTTGAGGTTAACTCTTCATCTCGATATAACTCACTCACTGATTGATTTGTATTTAATCTGTGAATTGCATCCGCAAATAAGGGGGCTGCAGAAATTATTTTTACATAAGGCATGCTAGCTATCAATTCTGGATCATGTCTTATTGTGTCTGTTCCAATGATTCCTTTTAACAGCCCGTTTCCATTATCATATAACTCATCTAATGTGTCTTTAGCTGTTTTTCCATTATTATTGTCATTTAAAATTAGATGTGTTGCTATAACATATACTTCCTTTGCTCCTAATTCTTGACTAACGTTTACTACTTTTGAAATGGTAGTTCCACTACTAACCATATCTTCTATACATACAATAAGACGATCTTTTACCATTCCCGTTAATTCTAGATCTTCTATTCTATGTGTAGAATAATTTTTAGTTTTTCTTCCTATGACTAATGGTGTTGCGTGACCTTTTGCATAAAAATTGGCTCTAGCTACCCCCCCTGTATCGGGAGAAGCAAATGTTAAAATGGTACCTTTTCTTAATCCTTGTTGATTAATATACTCAAAAAATAATTTAGATGCTCTTAAGTTGTTATATCTTATATCATCAAAGAATCCTTCGCTTGCATCATCGTGAACATCCATAGTTAACATGCCTGTTGCCTTAGCTGTTTTTTCTAAGAAGTTTGCTAAGAATTTGGAAGACTTAGGTTCTCTACCCCTTCTTCTCTCTTGTCTTCCATACGGTAAGTAGGGTACTACTGCCGTTCTATGGGTCGCTCCTGAACCTTGGAGGGATTCTAGAGCTAGTCCTAGGGCCCATAGATTTGAATGAAGATCTCTTCCCTTCTTCCTTCTGTCTTGGACTTGTTGGATTACATATCCATCTATTCCGGCTATCGATTCTTCATATGTCGGTTTCCTTTCTCCGTCTGGATAATACGTGTCTACTAACTTTCCTAGAACCACTTCCTCTAAATCAGAGCTGTTTCTTATTCTATTAATCTCGTCCACTACTTTTTGAGCGAATTCTTCTGATGATTTTAATGCGTATACTCTTAATGGTGCTCTCGACTCCCCGTTTCTCATAATTTTTATGAACATCCCCTTACTTTAAATGCTTTTAGGTAGTTTTTTATATTTATTTGACTTAGTTTAATGATGTTATTTAAAACTCATATGATTCTGGCTTTTTTATTTGGTTTAGTTAGTTTATCTTTTTTTGACGTAGACTTTGTTTTACTTTATTTACTTGTGGTTATGGCAGTAGGAGCACTACCGGACTTAGACCATGAAAATAGTAAACTAGGACGGAGGATTAAACCTTTGTCTTGGCTATTAAATACCTTCTTAGGTCATCGGGGGATTGTACACTCTATTTTTCCCATTATTTTGGCTTACTTATTTTTTGCCTATTACTTAGATTTAGTATGGGTTGGTGTCGCGTTTAGTGTAGGTTATTTTTCTCATTTAGTGGGAGATGCTTTTACTTATGGGGGGATTGCATTTTTACATCCTATCACTTCGTTTAGAGTTAGAGGTTTCATTAAAACAGGGGGTTTTTTAGAAGAAATTTTATTCTTTGTTTTTTTAGTTTTAAGTTGCGTACAGATTTACCGATTATTAATGTTTTGAACGGTTTCTCTTCTGTCTAATTCGTTGTGAACTATTATGGGGCAATGTGATGCAAATAAGGTGGTTGGACCTAAATTAATCTTTTTTGCACCTAATCTTTGTAACAATTTTTCTGTTTTCTTACCTAACCCAATATAATCTCCTAGAACGAACGTTGCATTTTTGTTGAGTTTACTTTCTCTTATGTCTTCCCCTTTTTGATGGAGGTAGAGCAACTGAGTGGTTTCTGCTTTTTCTTTTATTAAGGCCTCTAGGGATTTTTTAGCTACTTTAATTCCAGGCTGTACTTGTTTTTCTTCATTTAATTTTAGGTTTTTCCCTATTTCTAGGGCATGTTTTATGGATATTGCAATACTTCTTTCATCGGGGTTTAACCCTTTTAATGTTTCACCATAAAAACTTATTAGTTTGGGCGGGTCTCTTGGTCCATTTAAAACTATATGGATGACTGTGTCTCTTCTAAGGTCATTAGAAATCCATAATGCGTTAGAGATTGTTCTACACACTAAGTCCATTCTTCCTGCTTCTGGTAATTGATCTAGGTTGAAGTTAGGACTGGTTTTTGCTTTTAATGCTAGTAATATAAATTCTCGCATTTTATATTTTAGTTAATTGTAGTATTTATCTCTTTTTAATTAAGATTGGATATATGAATATCTTTGGTTTGTAGGGTACTGTTCTTGTCTAGTAACAATTTAGTTTCTATTGTTTATTTCATGCGCGTGAGGTTTATAAACTTACTACCCTACCTCTTTGTTAGCCGATGAAATAAGATCCGAAAGGGGCTACTATTTCTAGGCCATGAAATAAAATGCGAATAGCAAACGGAGGCAAGAATGAAAAAAACAGTGGAGTTAATAAATCGACCCGTCCAAAAATATAGGATTGGAAATATTGAGGCGTCCATCTGGCGAAATTCTAAGGAAATCGATGGTAATGAGGTAGGATATAATACCATTACTTTATCTAGGAGCTTTAAAAAGAAAGATGAAGACTTATGGAGAAATGAAGTTATCAATAATTTGCGTCGACAAGACCTACAAAAATTACGATTAATCTTAGAAAAAGTGGAACACTATTTATTCTTTGAGGCGGGTGATAGTCATGAGTAAAGAGAAGATTACGAGTGTTATTGATATTCCTGGAGTGGGTGCTGCTACTGCTGAAAAACTCCAAGAGGGTGGCTATGCTGACCTAATGAGTATTGCGGTGGCTAGTGCTAGTCAGATTACTGAACTGACTGGAGTAGGAGAGGCAGCGGCTAGAAAGATAATCAAGGCTGCACGAGACGCGTTAAGCATGGGGTTTGAAAGTGGCGTTGATTTACTTAAGAAGCGAGAACAAATTATTAAGATTAGCACCGGTGTGAAGGCTTTTGATGCTATGCTGGGTGGAGGATTTGAGACGGGAAGTATTAGCGAGGTGTTTGGTGAATTCGGAAGTAGCAAGTGTGTTTCTAAAGATACTCCTGTCTTTTACTTTAATGATGGTAAACCGCACAGAGAAACTTTTGAGGAAATGTATTCTAGCTATTTAAATAAGTTTGGTGAGGAAGCTTATGAAGGGGGATATGTTGTTAAAACTCCTTTTATTGAAGTGATTGGACTGAATAATAATGACTTAAATAGGACCGAAGCTCCTTTAATCTATAGACAGAAAGTAAGTAAAATTCTTGAGATTAAGACGAAGAGAGGTAGAACTATTAGATGTACTAAACAACATAAATTACTCACCTTCAAGGATGGCTGTACCTGGTTATCTGCAGGATCTTTCCAGTCTGGAGACTTAATTGCTTATCCAAGAAATATAGGATCTAAAAATAAAACTGAAGTTACGGATGATGATGCTTATTTCCTGGGCTTATTTGTTGCTGAGGGAACTAAGAATCCTTTATCAATAACTAATGGTTCTACTGTTATAATAGATTGGCTGGTTAGGTATGTAGAACGTAGATTTGGTTATACTCCTAAGGTCCGGCAATGGAATAATGCATACATTGTACTCTTAAGGAAAGAAACTAAAAACTTTTTGCAAGAGCTATCAAAAACTAATGCACACAGTAAATTTGTCCCTACCGATCTATTTTATTCTTCTGAGAAAGCTATAAAATCTTTTTTAGCAGGATATCTTGATGGAGATGGAACTATTACTAAAGAAGATAATACGAGAGAAATACTCGCTACAACCGTTAGTAAACAATTAAGTATTGACTTAAGTTATCTTTATATGTTAATTGGTGTTGGAACCTCTTATAAAATTAGACAGAATACCTATGGGGCTTATTATCAATTAAGCGTTGTTGGTGAAGATAAAGCTTTATTGAATGACCTTCCCTTGAAGATAAAAATAATAAACTCTAAGCCTCTTAATAGTTGGTATGGTTACGGTAGAGATATTGTTGAATACTTGAGACAGACCTATAAGAGAACTCTGGGAGGTAATCGGGGTAGGGTTGAAAAAGAACCTGGCAGAAAAAATAACGACGATCAAACTTTTTATCATTATCTTACTCGTGAATCGTACCGTAATAAAGTCATGAATGAAAAAACACTATTAGAAATTACTAAACAATTCTTGGTGGGTAGACAAAGAATTGATGAAATGATTCATAACTTGCTTGATGAGAACCTTTCTACTGAGAGATTCTTTGAAGTGTATGATGCTCTACCCTTTGCGGCTAATATATTTTGTGAGAGATTAGGCTTTTCAAAATCTGCTATACAAAACTATAGAAGTAGGGGCATACCTAAGAATAATGGAAACTTTGATCCTTGGAGAAAAGAAGTAATTAGAGAATTGTACGTTAGAAGATCTTTATTGGAAATTGCTCTAATTAACATTAAAAATGTTGCCTTTTTAAAATGGGACTCGGTTGAAACTGTCCAAGAAATAGGTTACGATGATTATGTATATGACTTTGTTGTTCCTAACGGACATAATTTTGTGGCCGGGAATATGCCTACCCTTATGCATAATAGTCAAATAGCCCATCAATTGGCTGTTAATGTACAATTGCCAAAAGAAAAAGGTGGGGCGGATGGTAAAGTTATCTTTCTCGATAGCGAGAGTACGTTTAGACCGGAAAGGATTATTCAAATGGCTAAGGCTTTGGACCTGGATTCGGATACTGTTTTGAGTAACATTAAAGTAGCGCGGGCGTTTAATAGTGATCACCAGATGTTACTTGCAGAGAAGTCAGAAGAATTAATCAAACAAGATCCGAGTATAAAACTACTTATTGTTGACTCGTTAACTAGTCATTTTCGTGCTGATTTTACGGGAAGAGGCATGTTAGCGGACCGACAACAAAAGCTAAATAAACATATGCATGTGTTGATGAGACTAGCATCTACTTATGGAATATGTGTATATGTTACTAATCAAGTAATGGCCAGGCCTGACGTATTCTTTGGGGATCCGACGGTAGCTATTGGTGGGAATATAGTCGGACACAATTCAAGTACTCGTATTTATTTAAGAAAAGGTAAGAAGGGATCTAGAGTTGCTAAACTAATTGATAGTCCGTATTTAGCTGATGCTGAAGTTGCTTTTATGGTGACTAACGATGGACTAAAGGAGGTTTAGTCCATACCTTTATATTTAACTTCTTTTTCTTATTTTTTATGTGTAATGAAAGTTGTATTATTTTCGGAGCTAAACATTTAACTAAAGAATTAGTTCAGGGAAAGAGAATTTTAGAGGTTGGTTCGTATGCGATGAACGGAAGTTTAAGGGCACTTCTTGAAACGTGGAGTCCTAAAGAGTATATGGGTGTAGATATTAAAGAAGGGCCGGGTGTTGACTTCCTTTGTCAGGCTGAAGATATTTTGGATAAATTTGGGAAGGGTCGATTTGATATAGTTATTTCTACTGAACTACTAGAACATGTACGAGACTGGAGGAAAGTTATTACTAACTTAAAAGAGGTTTGTGTTCCTAATGGGATGATCTTAATTACTACTCGTTCTTATGGGTTTGGCTATCATGCGCATCCTTCTGACTTTTGGCGGTATGAAATAGATGACATGAGGTTTATTTTCTCTGACTGCGAACTCTTAGCGCTTGAAAAAGATCCTCAAGAGCCTGGAGTGTATATTTTTGTAAAAAAACCTAAGAAATTTATTCCTATTGATTTATCTTTTCATTTGCTCTATAGTATTGTTGCTGATCGGCGAGTGAAAGAACTTAGTGAAGAAGACTTTACCACGTTCTCCTTTAAGAAGAAGGTGTTTAAGGCAAAACTTAAAACTCTATTTTTTGATGTAGGAAGATTTGTGTTTTCTAAACTATAGAATGAGCGGACGGGGATTTGGACCCCGGTCATAGCCTTTCTTCTACTTTTATCCGCAGGGCTATATTCTATCCAAGCTAAACTATCCGCTCTTAAGGCTATTATTAGTTATTTTCGTAATCTTTATAAAGCATGGTGGTGTCCATCTTTTAATGGAAAACTCTAAGAAATGCACTAGTTGTAAGGTGGATGTTGCTAACCTTAGTGGTAGTGTCCTATTCTCTTGTCCTAGTTGCGGAGAGCATGAAGTCATCCGATGTAGCCATTGTCGGGATATAGGAGTACGTTATACTTGTGTGTGCGGATTTACAGGACCTTATTAACCATGGGAGACGTTGTTATAACTTTTCGAATTATGCCGGCAAGTCCAGAGGTTGATTTAAGCGTTTTAGAAGAAAAGATAAAGATTGAAATAGAAAATTTTGGTGGAGAGGTGGGCAGGGTTAACATTGAACCTATTGCGTTTGGTTTAGACGCTCTAAATGTTATCTTTATTTTGGATGAAACTAGAGGATCTACGGATGAACTAGAACAACTTATTTCTGAAATCTTAGGTATTGAATCCGTTCAAGTTACGGATGTTCGACGTGCTATTGGTTGAACTTTAAACTATATATTCTAGTTCCGTGTATATATATATATATATCAGATAATTTAAGGTTGTCTTATGAAATATTATATTTATACTTTTGTTCTTTTAATCTTAGGGGTTTTAATTCTTAGTGGATGTACCTCTACTAAAGAGAGTACTAGTAGGCCACCAATAAAAGATATTGAGCTTGGAGGGGGTTGTACGGTAAAGGCAAGTGCAGCAGATTGTACTGCTAGTGAAATATGTGTTGCGTATATGTTCCAGAAGAATAATTATGTCTTTGATTCTAAAGAAGGAAATTCTTGTGTAGACTATAGTGAGACCATAACTGAAACTTATTTAGGCGACTGTAAAGTCGTACCTGCAGAAATAGTAGGTTGCAATAAACACAATAGAGATGTCCCTGGTGAATGGGATGAGGCGACAGAAAAATGGGTTTATACCAATAATGTAGAATTTAGGACTCAGACGATTCAGCCAATAGGGGCTATTTGTTGCACTGTAGGCTAGAAAAAAACAGTTTTTCATTATTTGTAAGCTAGGCATATTGCCACTAATAACTTTAATTTCATCTATTTTATGGATAATTATGGGGTTGATTATTTTTTAGTAAAAATATCTTATTCTCTATATTTATGATCAAAGACAATCTTTTCTAAATATAACTCTTTTAATCTTTCTGAATAAGAGAATATTACTCTCAATTTTCCTACTCTAATTCTAGAGCTAGCTTTTAAATTGTAACTCAAATGTTTGTGCCTAGTTGGATCTTGCGCTGCTTCTTCGATTTTAGCTTTAACTCTACTTCTTATATTTGCATCAATTTTCTTAAAATCTCTAGAGAACTCTTTAGTGGGCAATATCTTCTAGTTTGTCCCATTCATCAAAATCCCTTTTTTTAATTTGTTCTTTAGACTTCTTATAGGAATTCATAAATTCAGAACTAGACATCAATTCTATAGACTCTATGATGGAATTAAATTCTTCTTTAACCTTTATTAAATCCTTTACTGCTTGTTTGTTAATACTTATTGTTTCCATGATAGTTAGAACTCTTTTAGATTTATATTCTTTGTGATCTTGCTGTTTTAGACTTGGGTTTCAACTTTTTTGTTAAAGTGGTTATGTAAATCAAGATACATTGCTGCCCATAGCATTGCTTCGTCTGTTTTGTATAATACGGTAGAGAAGGGTTTTCCATTAGGATGAAATAATTCTAAGAAATTTTGATGAGTTTCTATTAATGTTTTATATTGCTCTAAGTGATACCTCGTTTTTTCTTTATCGATTTTATTTAAAAGGGTTAAATAGAGTAAACCTAGATGCATCCATATAGAATTTCCTTCGTAGTTAGGAATAAATCTAGCAATAAACAACTCTTGACGTTTATTCCTTACTTTCGTGTACTTTAACGGAAATGGGTGATCTAACCTTTCTTGATGTATTACTTCTAGTGACTTTTTAAGCATACTTTTCTCTTGGAATATCTCTAAATAGTAAGGGAATATATTAGCATCTGAACTTATTCTTTTTGATTCTTTGTCTTCTTGGAAATAAGACCCGTTCCAGAACGTATCATTTAGTATTTTTTTATAGTTATACTGACTTAATGGATTCTCTATACCTAGTTGTTTTAATTGCTTTGATAAAAGAGCAACATGAACATTATCATATACGCAACTCTTTCTTTTATAATGATCTTTAATTGAGCTTAAGGTGAGATTTTCTTTTACTAGGCCTGTGTCTAGGTCGATTAATTTTACATATTCTTCTGCTTGTCTTTTTAGAAAATCCAAATTTTCTTTTATTAGATCTTTATCGTTTAATATTTGTAAACTTTTTATTAGGGAGGGCAGAGAATCTGCAGAGGGATAGAACATATTGAGTGGTTTTCCTGACGGAGTTATTGTTGTGGTTACGGTGTTATTTTCTTGGTACTGTTTTAGCGCCCACTGTAATGTATTCTTTACTTCTTTTTGGTATCCTAACTTAATAAGGGGCTTAACGCACCAAGAAAAGTCTCGAATATAGAAATCTTTAAAGTGACCGTTACTCGTTTGAAAATACTTTCCGTTATAACAGTTTTCTATGACTTGAGTGCAAATCTCTCTATCTGTGCCTTTATACTCTTTAAATCCCAGTAGTTTTCTTTTAAGAATATACCACGGGATTAAAATCATAGTATACTTCCTATTATTAGACTTACAACCAAGGCTAAGAAAAAAACAGGAACGAAGGGAATGCCTTCTTTAATCAATATTTCTTTTAGTTTATGTTGCCTTAATATGTTTATTTGTTCCTTAGTTACTCCCGGGCTTGATGAGTTATACACTATTTTGTTATGAATACTAATATCTTTAGTAATCCAGTCCCCTTCAGTCAATTTGCTTAGGGGAATGGTTTTATAGAATGCAACGGCCTCTACAGATTTTATACTAATTATTAAATAATATAATAATAAAGGCGCTAGGATAAGGGGAATAGTAATTGGTGAAGGGTCTATCATTACTACACTTAGTGCAACTAGAATGGTGACTACACATAGTGCGTTTCTTATCTTCTTTGATTTTTGTCGTAATTCTTTAAGCTTTTTGGAACACTCTTTTCTATTCCTTATAAAGAGATAAAGACTCCATATTAAACTATAAACGGTCCCCACAAAGATAATATTTAAGAGAATTAAGAGTAAGAAAGGAATATTTGCTATTGAAGAAGATGGGTAATTAAAATAAATAAGGGATATTCCCATTAGGAGTTTTGCATCTCCGCCCCCCCATTGCTTGGTGTAATACATTAGTGATCCTAAAAGTGTACCTATTACTAAGCCTACTAACCCTAAAAAGATAAACTTTGGATTGTTCACGATAACCGAATAGACTGCTTGAATACTTAAACTTATGAGGATTAGCGAGTAGCTTAACCAATCAGGGACTTCTTTTGTTTTTAGATCGATAATAGATGCGGCTAATAGCCACATTAGAGAGATACTAACTAAAATGGGCAGTAACATAGGTTTATTTTGATGTGTTTAATTATAAGGATTTTGGTTGTTTCATTTTGTTTCACTATATCTTTATAAGGCGTTTCTCTATCCTTTATAGAAAAACTAGTGGAGGTGTTTGTATGAACAAACTTATCGGCGGGGCTTTGGCTCTATTATTATTTGTTGGTGTGGGCTTAGTGGTTGCCCAAAGTCAGGAGATTACTACATCCGTAACTCCTGTGGTTGACGCTATAAAAGAATTAGTGGGAATACAATCTAAGATTGCAGATGGTGTTGCGTTGAAAGGAGAATACGTTGTTTCGGTTAGTGCTACTAAGGCTAATGTAACTGCGTATGGTCAGGCGTATAAAGTTATGCCTGTAGGAACTTGTAACTACGTTACCTATGCGCGGGATGAAAAGGGAGCATTACTTAAAACAAATGAAGTAAAGATAGAAACTGCGGCTTATAGTGGTGGGGGATATAGAGACTTAGATACTAGTTGGACGGGTACTATTGATTTTGATGATGAATACTTTTTATTAAGCGTTAACTTTACCAATACTCGGATGAATGTAAGTCAGCCGCTTATAGGATACTTTGAGTATTCGTGTAACTAACTTTATATACTTCTTTATTTTTTATTTTTTATGCTGAGTACACGAGATATACAGGGTATTGTTGTTTTAGGGAAAAAAGAATTTGATCGATTGCATAAAGTTGATTGCGATTTTGACTTAGTTAATGAGTCTACTTTTTGGGATGTAGCTAAAAAGAGTAAATTAATCCAATTTGAGATTTCTAATCATTTATCCGTAAAAGTAGGGAGCTTAACGATACACGGTAAAAAAGACATCGTTCTTTTAAGTAAAGATGTTTTAAACCAACTCGGAATAGATAAGGAGGGGGTAAAAGCTTTAGTTATTCATGAACTTTACCATGTTCTTAATAAGAAGAAAGTAAGGAATACGTTTAAATGTTGTGTGGATAGCGAAGATAGTGTTGATTCTTTGTTTTATGAAGAATTTCCAGAATTAGCTAAAAAATTTGATAGTCTTCGATCTTAATACTCTTTAAACCTTAGTAATGCCGCTATCCCGGTTAAACCATCTAGTCTTTCTCCACTTTCGTGCTCTGAGGATATAATATGGATCGTCCCTTTTTGTTGATCTACGGCTTTCATGATATTATCCAGTTGTTCATACGTATTTTCTTCTCTTGTTTTATGGATCAATCTGTCTGTTACTAACAGTAGCTCTACGGCTCCCCTACTCACGGCATCCTCTACTTCTTTTATTCCATAGGTTGCTTTTCCTTCTGTAGACAGTTCTTTTAAAATTTGTTCTACTAACTTAGTTTCCTTAGCTATTTTTTCTTCTTTTAAAATTGTTTTTAACTCATCTCTTTTTAGAACTTCTTGGACTCCAGACTTCCCGCTTGTATTACACGTCGCTACTACCACTTTCTTTTTTAACAAAGGATCTTTTATTTCTTTTACTACTTCCTCTTTCCAAAATGCCGGAGACGCTATGATTATATGCTCTGGCTGATACTTTTTATCTGCTTGTTCTATTACTTCTTTAATTTCTTTATAGAAATTTTTCGTTTCTTTTGTGTCATACGCCTTTTTTTGTACTTCTCCGGTTAATTCCGTTATAATCTCAAAACCGAACTGCTTAATTATAGCTAGAGTTGCTTCTTCTCGGTCTAAGACACAAATTAAAAGATTTGGTCTTGTTTCTTTTAGTGAGTCTAGAAGTTTTTCTTTTTGATAAACGAGCCAGACTTTGGTTATGGTAACAATTGAGTCTGGTTCTAGACTTAATGTATGAAAGGAACCTTTTGGTATCTCTTCTAGGGCATCTACTGTTTTTCCGGATACTCTTAGTATATTTAAGGTTTTATGAAATTCTACTTTTTCTACTTCTATTTCTAAGGCGATTGATTTTTTAATAATCTTAGTATTTCTCTCACCTTCTGCGCCCAATTTTATTTTTCTATATGTCCTACTCTTTACTCTATCTTTTGGAGTTAAGATATGGCTTAAATACCATAAATCGTCGAGATTAGTTATTTTTAGCTTCACTATACCCTTTTTTACATCTTGAAAAATACATTGCATGTATGTTCTAGTATAAAGAAACCTTTATAAATTCTTATCGCTCATTCTTTTTTATGCGAAAAGGACAGACTAGCTTAATGGTGCTTATTATTCTTATTGCCTTGTTTATGACTATTTATATTTTGGTTTTACCCCCTAGTGAAAGAGAGATTTTATTAAATCAGAGTTTTGATGATGAAGATGGTCCACCTGAGGGTGTTTCTGTAGATTCTAGGAATTTACTTACTGAAGTACCGGGGATGGTTTATCCTATTACCTCAAACACACAGACTCATTCAGTTAATTCTGTAAGTTTATATGTTAGAGAAGAACCAGAGACTAAATCCCTAAGTGCGGGCTTTACGGTAAGCTCTAGTTTATTTGATACTAAGGAAAAAGAATTAAGGTTCTCTATTGATGATCTTGAGGATTTAGAAGAGCTATATTTAGCCTTTGAAGTAGATCGTGGAGAAGGTATATTACTTATTGAACTTAATGGAAATCCCTTATATTCTGAAGAAACCTTAGGAACCGTTGCTCTTTTACTACCTATGGGGATGATTAAGAGAGAGAATATTCTTACTTTTAAAACTAATAGTATTGGTGCAGCCTTTTGGAAAAGCTATAAATATAGTTTACGTGATGTTTCCATAGATAAGGTATTTGAACGTGAGAACAATCGGGAAGACAGAAGTTTTGTTTTAAGAACTGAAGAAATTGAGAATTTAGATAGCGCGGTTTTACGCTATTCTGTTTTTTGCAATCTTGGTGAAGGAATTTTATCGATTCGCTTAAATGATAATTCTATCTCTTCCGAGTCTTTACCTTGCACTCCTGGTAAGAAGAAAGTTGAATTGGATAAAAACCTGTTGAAGACTGGAACCAATGAGCTTACTTTTTCTCTTAATAAAGGAGATTATGTTTTGGATTCTATTTTAGTTGAGACTTCTTTATTAAAGAGTGAATTTAGAACGTATGCTTTTGTTTTGGATGAGGAAGAGTACGATGCCGTGGTTAGTGAAGAAAGGGGGGTAATTTTGTCTATGGGTATACGAGGAACTTTAAAGGTTGCAGACATTATTATTAATGGCTTTACGGTTTCTTTAGATACTACGGATACTTCTTTTAGTAAAGATATTTCTTCTTATGTAAGGGAAGGAAATAATATTGTTGAAATTGTTCCTAAACGAGAATTTGAGATTACTACTTTCTTAGTTGAGTTTAAGTAATAAGGGGTGAATGGTGGCTGTTGGTGAGAAGATTAGAGGAGCTTGGGCAGCTCCGGTTGAAGGAAATCTGTGGGAAAACGTTAAACGGGCGAGCGGGGTTAGACTCTTAGGAAGAATCTTTCTTTGGATTATTACTATTATATTTATTGGTGGAATCATTCTTGCGGTTATCTTAGGAGCTATCTTTCTCTATCAATCTTATACCGGAGGATATACAGGGACTATTGGGAAAGAAGGGTTAAAAAATATTGAAGAGACAGGTACCCCTGCGGCAGCAAAATTAGGAGTTCTAGATTCTTTAGAGTTTATTTTTAATCCTAGTCAGGCAAGACAGAGTTATACTTGGGAGTCTGAAGTTATAGAGAACGAACGTAATGAAGATTTAGGGGTGAAAATTATTAGGTTTGATGAAACTGCTTCTCCTTATTATGATGGGGATCAAATTCAACTTGTTGGGGAGGTGCACGCTAGTAGTTTAAAGGAAGAAGGTAGCGTTGTTTCTTTTAAGTGTGAGATGGAAGATTATCCAGATCCGGCTAGAGTTGTTCCGGAAACTATTGACGTGTTTTCTAATGGGGGTGTATACGTTGAAACGGTAAGTTGTTATTTTGATAACGGCATTAGGGTAGAAGAAGGTAAGAAAGAGGCGAGTAAGTTTGCGGTTCTTAAGGCTAGTTATGATTTTACCACACAGAGTTCTTTACGCGTTTACTTTATGGATGATGCGCTTTTAGATTCTTATAGGGCTCAAAAAAGAGATCCCTTTGAACAAATTGATGAACCTCGATTGAAAGAGGATAGAACCATTCGTTCTCAGAGTACTGAAGGGCCGATGGATGTAAGTATTAATATTCGACAGTCACAACCGTTTACTGAGACTCTACAAAATGGCTATGTTAATGTGCATTTTAGTCATCGATCGGATTGGCTAGGAAACTTTGAACGCCTAAATTATTTAGATTTTAGGGTGCCGGCAGTTATTGAATTGACTGACGATGCTTTTTGTGATTTTGTGTTTACGGGAGAATATGATGAGAATGGATTTAAAATGTATGCTTTGACGGATAAGGCCATGAATACTAAGGCTAATGTGGATTGCAGCAGTCTTACTTCGATTGGTATGGATTTAGATGCTTGTATTAAACAGTATAAGGATGAACTAACTTTTAATTGCAATTTTAAAGTGGACTATTTACCCGAAGGCAACCTTTTTTCCAGTGCTTTTTATGCTAAGACCGATTATGTGTTTACAGCTACTAAGAAAGAGGTAATTACTGCGTTTAAACGAGATATTGTAGTAGATAATTGTGAGGGAGAAACCGAAGACTCTTGTTTAGCGTTAAAAGGATGCAGGACAGTGTATGGCGCTAGTGAATCTGATTATTTGGGTTGCGATGTGTGTCCTAATGAATGGCGGTTTTGCGCAGATTATAGTAGTTCTCGAAAGCTTTGTGAGAATGATCCGTGTAATTTAGGCGGGCTGTCTAGTCAGTGTACTTTTGATGGAGTTAAGAATGTGTGCGAAGGCAAATCTCCACCATAGAAAAGCTTTTAAAGAAAAATTAGGTAAATAAGGGGATGAAGTACTTTTTGCTCTTCGTTTTAATTTTCTTAGCAGGATGCAGTGGCACTAGTACGATTAAGAGTGACGTCGGGGGAGTGGATATTTTTTTAGTGGAAGGGAAACCTCCTTTTGACGGAATTTATGAAGAAAGGCCCTTTGCTGTAGAAGCTATTTTAAAGAATTATTTAGATCGAGACGTGAACGGTGAGATTTGCACGTATGATAGTTTAGGTGATGAGTTTGGGGGGATTGAAAGAGTAGACTGTAAGGGATTTACAATGGACCCGGCTATTTACCTAGAAGGAGAGTTAATTGATGTTGCTGAACAGAGGTATTCCTTTGGGCCTTATATATATACCAAATTACCCCTAGGATTAGAGGATACTAATATTAATGTGGACGTTACTTATCTTACCCAGAGTAGAATTTCTGCGCCTGTTTGTTTAAAGAAAGATCCTTCTTTTAAAACCGACTTCCCTTGTGACTCTGATACTATCCTTAAAGGAGAGGACATGAGGAGAGATTTTGCTCCGGTTACCGTTAAAGAGATTTCTACTAAGATGTTACCCGAAGCTAACGCAAAGAATACTATGGTTTTAGATTTAACTCTTGAAAAGGAAAAAAGAGGATTTGTGGTTAAGGATCTTAATAATAACGAGCCTTTACTTGGTGTTGACGTTAAATTTGCCGGTACCCCCGGAACTTTCTCTTGTATTGGGTTACGCGATGGGTTTGTTAAAATGACTAATGAAAACGTTAAACTTAGGTGCAGTGGGGATCTTACCTTAAGCGACACTGCTTATGTAGATGCTTTAGACATTACTCTTAATTTTGGATATAAATTAGTTGCTCCTGACCCTGCTCAGGCTATTAAAATTTATCGTTTAGACGATATAGGGGGAAAATAAAAATATGAAACGAATGTGTTTATTATTGGTGGGTATTCTTTTTTTAGTTGCCGGTTGTAAGGAAGAGACGGTTGAAGGGATTGGGCCTTTTATTGGGGGGGTAGATGGAGTTACTATTTCTTTCAAAGAGGGAGCACCTATTACAGAGTTTAGTAAGGGAGAGTCAGTTCCTGTTAGTGTTTTACTAAAGAACAATGGAGAGTATACTATCCCTAGTGGATTTGCCTATGTTCGACTTTATGGAATTAAACATGATAACTTTGGTTTATCTCCTACCTATACGCCTATTAGTGGAGAATTAAGAGGAGCGCAAAAAGATTTTTTAGAAGAGGGGGGAGAACAGGAAGTCTCTTTTGGAAGTTTAACGTATAATTTAGATGTTCGTGGGAAGTTGGACCAGACTTTAAGGGCTAAAATATGTTATCCCTACAAAACTGAAGCTCGAATTAACACTTGTGCTAGTTCTCGGGAAATTTCTGAGGCGGGAAGTGATGAGGTGTGTACTGTGGAAGGAGAAAAAATTGTTAGTGGGGGCGTTTCTAAGGCACCCGTACAATTAACTAGTTTTACTGAACGATTAATTGGAACGGATCAAGTCGCTTTTACGATGGAATTTGCTAATCAACATACGGGAGAAGTATTTAATTCGGAAGGAAAATGTGAAGACTTTGATGATGCTACTACCTCTTTAAGCCATGCGGGGATGATTAAGATAGACTTATTTCCTGAGGACGTTATCTGCAGTTTTGTTGGACAAGATGCTAACTCTGGATATTTAAATGTCAAAGACGGACCTAAAAAATTAGTGTGCACTATGACGGTAAATAGTGCTGCAGATAGTAGCTATGTTGAAGAGGTTACGGTGAATGTAGATTATAAATATATAGATAGCACTTCAGTGGATTTAACCATTTTAGGTTAATTCTTTTCTTTTTTATTGTTTCTAGTTTGTTTATCCTATCTTTAAAATTGTCCAGACTATAGTTAGTATTAACCCTGCACCTAATAGGCATCCTGCTAATTTTCCTAGTGCAACTGTCAGTGCTGTTCTTTTATTTTTTATTTTTGATTTGGTTACTTTTTGCCATTCTTGACCTTCGAAGATGCCTGCAAATCCATCTGTAATTGCGTTTCCAACTAAACTGCCTATTAGTGCTCCTAGGATTCCAAAGAATTCTGCACCCGATAATGCAAAAATGGCTAGGATGCCGTTGTCTATTGCTCCAAAGATAATATCTCCTTTAAGTGTTTGAAAGGGTATTTTTAATAAAAAAATTGGCGTAAGAGAAATTATTCCTAGGAGTATTAAGATGGGGCCTATAACTAATTTTTTGTTCATGAAAAAATAGCTTACCAATAGTATAATCATTGATAATAAGATTATGTTTATTATGGAAATTGTTAGACCCTCTTTTTTAATCATCTAACTTTTTATTGTTTGGAATTATTAAAACTTTCCGGTATGTAAAATTTCTATATTTAGAGAACTGCTTTAACCGTTTTTCTTGTACGTGCTAGTTTATAATAAGAATTTGAGATAGATTAGTTTTTAGTAAGCATATTTAATATGTTATCTTTAAGCGATACTTTTCTCACCTTTCCATAAGCAATTATATCTATCAGCTTTTTTTCCTGCATTTTTTGGAGGGAGCGATAAGCTTTAACTCTGTCCATTCCAGGTAAGCGGGAGATTTCTGCTTGTTTAGATGAACCATTATTTTGTACGAGATGATTTATGATTTCTTTCTCCTCGTTATTTAAAAAAAGAAAAAGCATTTCCAATAATTTTTGAGATTCTTTCTTTGTTTTAGTGACTTGTCTGTATATTAAAGTAGATGAAGTGTATCCAATAAATCCTGAGAGAAGAATAAGGGCGATAGTTATAGGTAAGTGGTTATAAACAATCCAGAAAATGAGGGGGTTTGCACTCGTGGTATTTTGATGAATATAGGTTACAAGATAGATTACAATAGCAAGACCAATGATTATTACTGAAAACCCATGGCTAATGTATTTGTATAGCTTAACTGAGTGTCCATCCATAAATAGTAAGTAAAATAAGCTCTTATATAAATATTGCTACAAATCACGAAACAATAGTTTAGTTTAATTTTAAGGATTTCAGAACAATTTATATATTGTTTCATCTCCTGAAATAATGTGAACACAAGGAATTGTGGATTTGAAAACTAAATGAGGTGGTTAAAATCGAAGAACATCAGGGAATAAAACTTAAGGAGCATCAAAAAGAGGAAACCGTAACTTTTAGTAAAACCGTATTATGGAAAGGAGTTTCTGGAGTATTAGGGGTTTTATTGGTCATTTCTATTTTTACTGGCGGTTTCGGAGTTGGAAACAATTCTCCAACCGGAGCGTTTGTAGGAGTGCCCTCGCCCAGTGGAGTAGCACCCTTACCACAAGTACCAAGTGCAGGAATAACCGACATGAAAATACTTGCTGACGATGATCCTTTCATGGGAGAAGAAGATGCTCCTGTCACAATAGTTGAGTTTAGTGATTATGAATGTCCGTTCTGTGCAAGGTTCTATGACCAAACATTGCCACAAATTAAAAGCCAGTATGTAGATACCGGAAAAATCAAGTTTGTGTATAGAGACTTCCCACTGAGTTTCCATCAGAATGCCCATATTGAAGCACAAGCAGCAGAATGTGCCCGGGAACAGGGTGGAAACATAGTCTATTTCAAATACCATGACGAAATATTCAAAAGAACAACTTCGAATGGTCAGGGAATAGCTGTTGACCAATTGCCAGTAATTGCTAAGGATGTCGGCCTAGATGTAAATAAATTTAATACGTGCTTGGATTCAGGCAAGTTTAAATCTGAGGTTGATAAAGACATTAGCGATGGAAGTGCAGCTGGAATCTCAGGAACACCCGGGTTCATCATCAATGGAAAGTTGATCAGTGGTGCGCAACCGTTTAGCGTCTTCAAACAAGTGATCGACGCTGAACTAAATTAATTTTTTTTATTTTTCGAAATGAAATACATAAATAGGGTGCCGGAAGCAGTAAAAGAGGTGTATACTTCAAAGAAATACTTTTTGGTTACTTTTAGTATTGCTCTGGCTATTTTTCTGTTTAATGTGCTGGTGAATAATTATAGAATACTTTTTTCTGATTTTTCGTTTTCACTATTTTTTTCTTTGTTTTTAGGGACACTTGTGTCAATGACTACTTTCTCCATTGTGCTGCTTATTATACTGTCAGTTCTTGCTGGAATTTTAATGGCAATGACTGTGTTTTTAGTAAAGCGACAGATTAAAGGAAGTCTTAGAGCAGGTTCTTCAGGTGTTCTTGTAAGCTTGATAACTCCTGCTTGTCCCTCATGTGCAATTGGACTTCTTAGTGTGTTAGGATTTGGTGGTTTCTTAGCGGTGCTTCCATTTAAGGGGTTAGAGCTGGGATTTATGGGCATAGGTCTTTTAGGAGTATCGATGATTTATCAATCAAATAAAATTGCAACAAAGATATGTAATATTGCAGAACAAGGGGGTCATAAAATGGAAAATAGTAACGTTTCAATAAAAAAGTCTATACTTTGGAAGGGTGCTGTAGTTGTGTTAATCGTAGTATTAGGACTTTTTGCTTTTAAGGGTAATTTGGGAGGAAGTTTAACCGGAAATGTTGCAGCTGGAGGAAATAAGGATCCCTATGCAGACTTATCTTTCCAGGAAACATGTTCTAATACCGGTGGCATGTGGATGAAGATGCAGCCAACTCAAAATTATGTTCCTACGGGTGAACCAGCTTGTTTAGGCTGTATGCTGCCTAATGGAGATCATATCTGCGAAAAAGAAAGATACCTTCGAGCATTACAAATACCATAGGGGCGAATTTGTTAGATGAGTACAGCAAAAACCGATAGTAAGAAAATATCCAGTTTACTTCTTGGACTAGGTGCGGGAATCCTTTTCTTTTTTGTTTCTGGAATGATTACCTCGCTTTTGCCAAACTATTTTTTTACGAGAATGACTCCTATAAGCACCTTAGATTATATCTTTCTTGGTAGTAGCTCTGCCTTACTTGGAGCCTATGTCGGTGTCCATTATTACAAGAAGGGTACAGTCAAAAAATGTGATACCGTTGCAACTACGGGAAGTGTCGGCAGTTTCTTAGCGTTTGCTTGTCCAGTTTGCAACAAATTACTTGTTTTTTTATTTGGAGCAACTGCTTTGATGATCTATTTTGAACCGTATAGGTCACTTCTAGGCTTTGTTAGTAATGGATTGTTAGTAGGTGCATTATATTGGAAGTTAAGATCATAAATAACAGTCATGGTTCCTTGATTTTGAATAATTCGTTAATCTGGGAAACAATGAAAAGAACATATTGCTATTCTAAGGAGCATACTGGGATAACAGATGCTATACAGGTAAACTTAGGTGTGTACATCGGTTTATTGATCGCTGAACCAAGGGGGTTATACTTCCCTTAGCAAGAAGTCTTCATTCCTTTAGGTCTCGAGTTGAATTGCTTTGGTATAGAAAGCTATTTCTTTAAGGAAATGAATCTTCACCGGTAATCCATAATTTTTAACGTACGAATCTATCTCGATTTGATAAATTTAGTAGGATTTAGGATAGAATCGTTGTAGGCATGTTTAAATATTTCTTTTCTTTTAAGTTCTTTTAGATCCTAGGAAAGTATATAAGTTAAGTTCTCCATATGACCTAATGGGAAAAATTGGTGGAATTGTACGCTTGGAGGACCTGAATTTGAAAGAAATTTTTGTCCAATTAGAAAGCGAATTTTATAATCGTCTTAACCAAAAAATAAAAACTATTGGAATAACTAAGTTAGCTGAATCCTTGAAAATAAGTAATAGGATTTTACTACACTGGTTAAACGAAAAAGAAAAATGCTTAATCCGATTAGACGTTCTAACAAAAGTTTGTACTTATTTTAACCTTAATTTTGCAGATAAAATTATTTATTTGAGGGGGAAAGACGGTAGAGGTATAAAAAATCCTAAACTGCCTTTTGATTTTAATAACATTGAAGGTGTTAGAATTGTTGCAGGTATTATGGGGGATGGAGGTATTTCCTTTACTAGAAAGAGTCCTTATTATACTAATTCTAATTCCAGTCTTATCGAAGGATATATTGCGGACGTAATAAGTGTTTTTGGAGATGTTGAATATACTCTTGAAAGAAAACCTCGGAAAAATTGTGTTGTTATAGTTTTATCTTTTTCTCATTTAATCTCTTCTGTTCTAATAGAGTTAGGTATTCAGCGAGGAAAGAAAGTAGAGAATAACTCAAATATCCCAACTTTTATATTTAATTTAGAAGATAAATGTAAATTTACATTCATATCTCAGTTTTTTGATGATGAAGGAACTGTTAACTTAAAAGCTAGACATCTTTCGTTAACTTCCGGGTGTTTATCTCGATATAGTACGTCCAACGTTTTATCTGATGTCAAGCTTCTTCTAGGCAGTCTGGGTATATTTTCTTCTGATATTTATAGTTTTAGTACTTATGACTCTTGTAGAGGTTTACCTCGAACTATGTGGAGATTACAAATTAATGGCCAAATACAATTGAAAAAACTTGGTTATAACTTAATTCTAAGGCATGAACTTAAAAGAGATAAACTACAACAATTAATAAATTCTTATAAAAGAAGAGTTTTTCGTAGGAAAGAGTTTTTGTCAACTTACTTGGGATTTATGGATGATGTAGGGCTATCTAAGGGATATTTTACTAGTTTGGATATCTCAAAAAAGAGTGGAATGGCTATTGGGAGTTGCAGGAATCTATTTATTCAGTTTAATAAAAGAAATCTAATACAGTGTATAAAACCTTATTCTAGATATCCTTATTCAGATTACGGTAGGTATGTACTAAAATGAACATCCTAGCAGATCTTCAAATACACAGTAGGTATTCAAGGGCGTGTAGTAAAGATATTACTCTTGCTAAATTAGAAGACTATGCTAAAATTAAAGGAATTACTTTATTAGGAACTGGAGATTTTCAGCATCCAAAATGGAATAATGAAATTAAATCGAATTTAAAAGAGGATTCTGAAGGAATTTTATGGAGTAAAACAGGATTTCCCTTTTTATGGCAGACTGAAGTTAGTTTAATGTATAGTCAAGGTGGAAGGAGAGCGATACACCATCTAATTTTTGCCCCTGGTGGGTTAGTTGCTGATCAAATTGTAGATGCTTTAGGGAAGAAAGGACGGTTGGACTATGACGGAAGACCTATTTTTGGGATGAGTAGTGTAGAGTTGGTAGAGATTATGAAAGAGATTGATGATAAAATAGAAATAATTCCGGCACACTGCATGACCCCTTTTTTTGGTTTATTTGGAAGTAAATCTGGCTTTGACTCTTTGAAGGATTGTTTTGAGGAGAAACGAAATAAAATTCATGCTATAGAAACGGGAATGAGTGCGGATCCTCCCATGTTATGGAGGTTGAAAGAGAATGTTAATTTAGTTAGTTTTTCTGATGCTCATAGTTTTCATCCGTGGCGATTAGGTAGAGAGGTAACCTTATTTGATTGTTCCCTTAGTTATAACTCTCTTGTTAAAGCGATTAGGACCGGGGATGGACTTAAAGGAACTATAGAAACGATTCCAGGCTACGGTAAATATCATTATGATGGGCATAGAAATTGTGGAGTTGTTTTAAGTCCGAAGGAATCTAAGAAACTTAATGGAATCTGTCCTAAATGCAAACGACCTTTAACATTAGGAGTTGAATATAGGATTGAGGAGTTAGCTAAAGAACCTATAGGATATAAACCTAGAGATGCTAAATTGTTTTATGATTTAATTCCTCTTCATGAAATCATTGCTGCGGCGTATAATGTTAAGCAACTCTCTGGAAAGAAGGTTAATGAAGTTTATACTAAACTAATTAAAGAATTTGGTACGGAGTTTAATGTTTTATTGAATGCTGAATTTTCTGATTTAAATAAAGTTGTTGATGCTAAATTAGCTAACGTTATTCTTAAACTTAGAATGGGTGACGTTAAGGTTGAACCTGGTTATGATGGCGTGTACGGAAGACTTAAATTAGATGATAATGAAAAGGTTGGGAAACAAAAGAGTTTAATGGATTTTTAGAAGTGATCATGCCTAAATCTGCAAACGGAACAATAAAAAATAGACATAGTATTAAATAACTTTTTTTTCTTCCATCTTTGCAAGCCTTCTATACTTCCCATATCTATCTTGCGGAGAATATCTTGCCGGTTTAGTGGTTATGCTCACTTTATTACACCTGGTGCACGTACTTTTTAAGGTGTAGGTTTTACATTGCGTACAATATAGAATCTCGGTCATTTTCTTACGAATTCGCCTTTTCCGTGTTTTTCTTTAATTAGTTCTAAGGCTTTCTCTTGCACTTTTTTCATTGCTTGTTCGGCAGTCTTATAGTCTTTTGCTGATACCACTAACCGATATTTTGGCGCGCTTATATATTTTATTTCAACCTTTGCTTCTTTTGTTTTTTCTTGTTGAGCTCCTTCTAAGACCTCTTTTATTATTTCTATCCCATTTGGAGCAAACGACTGTAAGATTAAACTTCCTTCTATTTTTACTTCTGGAAGCTTTATTTTTTCTTTAACGGTAGAAATCAATTCTTGTTCAATTGCTTTAGGTATCTTAAGGTCTGTTAACGCATGTTCATCAATTAAAATTTGTTGCAATCCACCATATAAGGAACCAAACTCTTCTACTATTTGATACCCCGCTTCTTTATACATTGTTGGAATATCTTTATTTAATTTTTTTCCGGTTGATTCTAACAACTTTTCTGCTTTTTGTTCTTGTTTAAAGGCATTATTTTTATTTATCGTTTCTGCTTGATTAACTCTTCTTAAGGATAAATCAATATGGCCTTTTTCTGGCCTTACATCAAGAACTTTACATACTACTTGTTTTCCTTCCTTTACAAAATCTCTAATATTTCTTATTCTTCCTGCTGAAACCTCTGCAATATTAATCATACCTTCTTTTTTATCATATTCATCTAGTTCAACAAAAACGGCATGATATAGAACTGTCTTAATTGTACCAATTACTAATTCTCCTGTTTCAGGCATGCCTTTTTTCTTGTAAAACATTTTTAATTTAACACTTCAAGGCTTTTAGCAATAATCTTGGATTTTCCACCGGTAGGTGTTGCGAGAACGTCATTACATACTAAGCATGTAACTATGGTGCTAGCTTTCTCAAAGATAATTTGCTCGTTTTTGCACTTTTCACATTTTACTTTTACAAATTTACTGGTTGGTTCTTTATTGTATGATTTCATTGTTGCTCTAACTCTATTTTTTTAGCTCTTTGGATCGTTTGGATAGAACTTTTTTTACATTCTGGGCAAGTAAACTTCATCTCTGTTTTTTTACTTACTTTTGCTCCTGTTCTTTTAAACTGAGCAATAGGTGGTTTGGAATACTTTCCTTGATTTCCTTTTCCTTTCTTTTGCCCTCTTGCTTGCACTCTTTTTGTACTTCCCCAGGACAGAGGATGCGTTGCACTTCTTCCTTTAGGTTTAACTATAGATACTTTATGTTCTGTATGTTTTTTACACTTTTTACAGTACACTTTTTTTACTTTTGGATATTTCATAGTTCTTCTGCTTTTTCTTTTTTTATTAGTAACTCTGCGATTTCTTCATCGATGTTTACTACATCTTCCTTTTCTAAAGGGCCATATACTTGCATATCCTTACCTAGGAATTTAGGGATCGCTTTTGTGATCTTTATCAACTTGTTCTTGTTTTCGGCTATATTTTGGCTTTTTATATCTTTTGGTTTTTCTTTTTTGGGAAGGTTTCCGGATAGAAGATTACGCAGAATTCCTAAACGCGCATTATTTAGGATTATTATAAGGTCTTTATAGAGTTCCGCTTCTTCTTGCAGCATACTGGGTGTATTGTTTTGTTCTGTTCTAGAGGCTAAGAGGGCAATCTGGACAATTTTAGACTCTCTTTTTTCATATAACTCTTTTAAAACTTTATGGACTTGCTCTATCTGTTTTTTAGTTTTTTTGGCTTCTATGGGGGCGAAAATACTATCTTTAGTTTCTTGGGACTTAAGAATCGCGTTTTTTTCTTGAATATAGGTGATTAGCTCTTTATAGAACGTAGGTTCTAGTTGCTGAAGTTCTGGCCTAGTTTTTTCTCTTCTTAAGAACTCATATAACGTTTCATAGGTAATAATAGCTTCTTTAGACATGATTTAAGGAATTACTTTACTATTAAAATAGTTTAGCGTTCTACTAGGGAGATTAGAATTAAAAGATAAAATTTATCTTCTTTTTACGGGCATCCCGTATATTAGCTCTAGATTGTTAGGAATTCTAAAATATATACTAACGCCCCACATCTCCCTGAAACTAATTGGGCCAATATGTCAGTATCATCATCTTCCATAACAAATTTTTCTTTTTTTAACTACTTAATAGGGATTATAGTATCTTGTTAATTTTAGCCTTAACATACTCTTTCTTTGTAGAAGTTTTTATAAATGAGTAGATTCTTCTGTAGCTATCTTCCTTACACTCTTAACACTTACCCATGTACACCATAAAAGAAAAACCTGAAGATTTTATTGTAAACGAGAAAACTAATCTTCTTAGTAAGAGTAATGGGAGTTATAGCTATTACTTACTTACTAAACGGGGAATGACTACCCAAGATGCACTTAAAGAGATATCTACTTCTTTTGGGGTTGCTTTACGAGATATTGGTTATGCAGGAAACAAAGATAAGGAAGCACTTACTAGTCAATACATTTCTATTCGACAAAGACAAGAAAGAGATTATTCCTCTAAACTAGTCTCTTTATCTTTTTTTGGCTATGGAGATAAACCTATCTCTTTAGGAGATTTAGAAGGCAATGATTTTGAGATTTTAGTTAAACAGGTCACCCAAGGACGAAAAGTTCCCTTTATTGAGAACTATTATGATGATCAACGATTTAGTATTAATAATAAAGAAATTGGAAAATGCCTAGTCTTAAAAGATTTTGCCAAGGCTTGTGCTTATTTGAACTTAGATACCCATAATCCTTTGGTTTCTTTACGGAGTTTAGGAACTAAGGCTTTATCATTTTACTTTCATAGCTATCAGAGTTATCTTTGGAATGAAATGGTATCTAGATACGTTAAAACTACTGTACATTCTACTTTTAGTGTTCCTTATAGTCAAGGAGAACTTGTGTTCTCTGAAGAGAAATTAGAAAACGTTAAACTCCCTATTTTTAATTTTAATATCTCTTTTAAAGATGCCACCTTTAGCTCTATTGCTAAAGAATTATTGATAAAAGAGGGGATTACGCTGGATCATTTCCTTATTAAAGAACTACCTGAATTAGCTACTCTTCCTCAAACTAGAGATTTGGTCGTGGATGTTCATTGGAAACGAGTTGAGTTTTCAGACGATAGCGCACGACTAAAGTTTTTTTTAACTAAGGGAAGCTATGCTACTATTGTAGTTAAGAAGATGTTTTCTTAACTGTAAAATGTTTAATATAGTTTAGACCTTGGAAGTTACACTTACCGTCCTTATCAATCTTTATTACTGAAATAGCTGTATTTTGTGGTTTATACTTTATGGAATCTTGAATAGGTTCTTTATGTAAATAAGTAAGAAGACATCTTATTGGTCCACCATGGCTAACTATAAGAACGGATTGTTTTTGATGTTCTCTCTTAACTTTTTGATAAAACTTTACTACTCTATTCCAAACGTCTTGCCCACTCTCTCCGTTTTTTGGACGAAACTGCCCCCATTCTTCTTTTGACTTTTCTTGTAGCTTTTTGAGATCTATTTCTAATTTACCCTCTAACTTTCCTTTTCCTTGTTCCCTTAACTCAGGAGATAATCTTAGTTCTGTACTTGGGTGAAATTTTAATATTTCTTTTGCCGTTTTAATACATCTAGCCAAATCACTAGAGTAAATATAATCTAGGTTTTCCTCTTTTAATCGTAGGGCGAGTTCTCTAACCTGTTGTTTTCCTTCCTTAGATAACCTACCGGGAAGATGGCCTTGTATAATACCTACTCTGTTCTCTTCGGTTTCCCCATGTCTCACTAAGATTAGTTTCATGTCTATACTTATTCTTTTATATATTTACTCATCAAGTCTATGGACTAGTGGTTCTTATATATATGGTTGAATAGAATTAAAAGGATTAGAATTAATTCTTTTGTTTTATTTTCTTAATGGAAATCTTTTTATAGGTTAATACTTAAAACTTAGATATGAGTTACTTTAGACCCTTACTGCATTCTCTCTCTGACTTAAAGACTTCTTTTTCTTTGTTTATTCCCGACTTACTTATGTTAGGCATTAATCTTCTTTTAGCCTTAGGATTTTTAGCTATTAACGGAGATATATTTGGGGTGCTTCTTACTAATCCCGGGATGCTATTTAAACAAGATAGCGGAACTCTACTTAATTTATTAAATTCTGTTAAAGTGCAGAATCATGCTTTAAAACTTATCTTTTCTTTTGTTGGATTTTTGTTAGCTACTTTTTTGTTTGGTGCGGGGCTTTTAAGCATTAAGTATACGATGCTACGAAATCTTTGTAAACACCATTCTGTTTCTTTAAAGAAAGCTTTTAGGGAAGGTGGAACGTATTTTTTACCTATTTTGCAGATTAGGGCGTTTGTATTTATTTTAATCGCTTTGGTTACTCTTCTATTAAAACTTATTGTTGGAGATTTTTTGTTATTAAACGGAACGGCTTTACTTGCCGGTTACTTATTTGTTGAAATTGCATTATTTTTAGTTAATCTTTTTTTGCTCTTTAGATATCCTATTTTATTTTTAAACAAAGTGAATGCGTTTACTGCTTTAAAATCTGCTTTTATTTTTGCCTTTAAAAAACCCAAGGCAGTATTTTTTACGTGGCTAACTATTTTTTTAGTAACTAGTTTTTTTACGTTGACTATTGGTGGATTTTTTGGCTATTTAGCTTTTCTTAATCGGGGAGAAATTGGACTTATTATGTTGGTTTTGACTTTTTACTTAATTCGTTCTTTAATTCTTTTAATTGTACGATTATGGATGGATATTTACTTATTCGAGGTGTACTCGGACGTTCGCTAGATCGTGATCTCTTCTAAATCTTTTACTGCCCTAGTATTTTTAAATATTTTCTTAGCTTCTTTTTCTAGCTTTTGTATATCTTGATATCTTTGAGAGAAATGGGCTAGAATTAACTGTTTTACTTTTGCTTTTTTTGCTATTAACGCTGCTTGTTCCGACGTTAGATGTTTATACTCTTTTGCTAATTCTTCTTCTTCTTTTGAGAACGTTGACTCACAAATCAATAGGTCTGAATCTTTTGCGATTTTAATGGCATTTTCGCACATGAGCGTATCTAAAATTATTGTAACCTTTATTCCTTTTTTTATTATCGTCGCTTTTTCTGGTGTGATCTTTTTCCCTTCATAGACAATCGTTTTTCCTTTTTGTAATTCTCCTAGTAAAGGGTGTTGAATTAATCCAAACTTTTTAGTGTACTCTAAATTTATTTTTCTTTTATCTTTCTCTTTAAAACTATATGCTAGGCATGGAGTAGAGTGAGTCATATACAACGATTCTATACTATACTTCTCGGACTCGATCATCATTTTATTTTCTTCTACATGAACGTTTAATGACGGTCTATAGGGACTAATCTCAATTATTTTCTTAAATTTTTCTCTTGTTTTTTTAGGCCCGTAGATATAGATTTCTTTGTCTTTTACGGAAGCAGAGGCCGTTTGTAATAATCCTGGAAGACCTAAGATATGATCTGCATGCCAATGCGTTATTAAAATTTTATCTATATTCGCGGGATGTATATTTGCTAATCGTAATTGTCTTTGAGTACCTTCACCACAATCTATGAGGATATGTTCTCCTTCGTACTGGAGAAGAATACTAGTCTGATTCCTTTCTTTAGTGGGTACCATTGAAGATGTCCCTAGAAATGTAATTTTCATGATTTTTGATGGGTGAAAAGGTTTTTAAACGTTCTTATTTATTCTTATACATGGCTAAAGAGGATTTAGTGAAAGGTTTATTTATGGAGGACTGTGTTGTAGCTCCTTCTTCTGACTTAACTCGTGATTGGCATCAACAAAGTCGATTTGGAGAATTACAAGAGAGTAAGTTCCTTTATTCTTTAGTAGAAGGGTTATATCTCTTAGAAAAGAAGAGATTACTTATTGTAGACGGTAGGGGGAAAGAATTAGATTTTGATGCCTATTTACATAAGGTAAGGAGAAGAAATAAGGAGTTTTGGGTCAATTATATGGTTTATAAAGATATGCGAGATAGGGGCTTTATTGTGAAAACTGCTCTAAAATTTGGAGCGGAATTTAGAGTGTATGACCGCGGTATTAAACCGGGAGAGGACCATGCAAAATGGATTTTATATACTGTGCACGAATCCAATCCCTTTACTTGGCATGACTTCTCTGCTAAGAACCGAGTTGCCCATAGTACTAAAAAGAAACTTTTAATTGGAGTCGTCGATGATGAGGGGGAAGTTACGTATTATGAAGTAGGATGGATACGCCCTTAGAATTATTCTTTTATATGTCCATAATCCTTATAAATTATGCTTGGTTTTCTAAGCTATGGCTGACAATCGAGAGGAAATCGTTCGTTTTGTGAGAGTTCATGGGCCATTATTACCGGCCCAGTTAGCTAAGGAGATTAATACTAATATCTTGTTTGCTAGTGCTCTTTTGGGAGAGTTGGTGTCTTTAAAGAAATTAAAATATACGCGTGTTAAGTCTGGAAGTAGTCCTTTTTATTATGTTTCGGGGCAGGAATCTCGACTGCAAGTATTGGCTCAATTCTTAAAAGGGAAAGAGAAAGAGGCACATGACTTACTAAAAGAAGAATGGGTTATGCGCGATACGGCTATTGAACCCTGGCAAAGAGTTGCTTTACGTGAACTTAAAGACTTTGCCGTTCCTTTAGAAGTAGACATCCAGGGAAAGGTTGAGTTATTTTGGAAATGGTACATGCTGGATAATGAGCGAGTTAAAGCTAAAATTGCTACTCTACTCGGCATAGAACAAAAAACTGAAAGAGAACTTGTTGAATCGGTGAAAGAAGACGTTACTTCAGTGGTTAGTGCCCCTACGGTTATTGTACCGTCTGTGGAAAAACCTGTTGAACGCAAAAAAATTGAGCTCGAGCCCCCTAAACCCAAGGTTGAACCTGAATTACCTAAACCTAAGACGGTGAAACTTTTAGTAGGGAGTGCTTTTTATAACCGAATTCATGAATTTACTAAGAAAGAAAACCTAAGTATTATAGAAGAAACTATGATTAAGAAGAGTAAAGAGTATACCTTTACGGTTAGGGTTCCCTCTAAAATTGGAGAATTATCTTATTTATTAATCGCTAAAGCTAAGAAAACCCTTAATGAGTCGGATTTAATTTTGGCCGTGCATGAGGGAACCCTTAAGAAAATGCCGGTTTTACTGGTTGCTCCCGGTTCTCTTAATAAGAAGGCTGAGGCATATTTAAAGAGACATATTGGAAATATGTTGGTGTTTAAGAAGATATAAATTTGGAAGTAATTTTAGTTTAACCTCGTGACCAAGAAGTCTATATCATAAAATCTCGTAAGATTTAGGGTATGGATGAATTGGAGATAAAGGGAAGGAAAAGATATATAACTACCAAACACAATACTAGTAAAACATGCAACTTACACAACAAATAAAAATCAGAGTAACTCCTGCACAAGAGATAGTGCTTTCGGCACTATCTGAGAAATGCAGACTTATCTATAACTTCGCTCTCAAAGAGAGAAAGGATGCATACCAAGAAGGGGTAAGAGGAATAAGCTATATCAAGCAACAGAATGATTTGCCAAAGATAAAACAAAAGTTTTCTGAATATAGGTGGGTTTACAGTAAAGTTCTACAATACACCTTACGAACCTTAGATGCAGATTTCAAGTCATTCTTTGCCTTGAATAAGTTTGGCGACAAGGATGCAAGACCACCAAAATTCAAAGGTAAGAAATTCTTTACCACTATGGTGTACAATCAATCGGGGTTCAAGACCGAAGAAGGGTGGATGGAGTTATCACACAAGCATCCCCTTAAAACAAAATTACGTTTTGAGATTCCAGAGAAGTTTGTATTCACTAGAATATATCAAGTGAGCATCTATAAGAAAGATAATGAATATTTTTTGTCAATAATTTATAACAAGCCCGAATTAGTATTTCAGGATAATAAGCAGTATCAGGCATTTGATTTGGGGGTGATGAAACACGCTGCCGTAAATACTATAGGTAAATTCAAAGAGTTTACTCTATCAAGACCTGACAAATATTGGCAAAAGCCAACGGCAGAATTGCAGAGTAGACGTGACCATTGCAAGAAGTTTAGCAGGAAATGGTATACATTGACTATGCTCCATAACCGATGCAAAAAGAAGTCAGCCAATCAGTTAAAAGACTTTCAGCATAAACTAAGTAAAAAAATAATTGACAACACAAAAGCGAACACTATAATCATTGGTGATTTGTCACCAAAACAAATGTGCAAAGGAGAGAAATATAAAAAAGGTTTGCATAGGTCGTTACAGAATACAGGACACATCGGAAGAATAGTTGGATTTCTGACCTACAAAGCAAAACGTGCAGGCAAAAGAATAGTAGAAATCAATGAGAGAGGCACGTCTAAGACGTGCTGCGTATGTGCAAATGTACAAGCGATGCCTCTCTATAAAAGAGACTATGTGTGTGAGTGTGGTAACAAGATGGACAGAGATCGAAATTCCGCCATAAACATAATGTTACGTTACCTATCACAGAATGGCTTGTGGACAGCCTACTGGCAATTTGTCAGTAATCTGCGACAAACAGGACTAACGATCGTTAGTCACTCGCAGGAAGCCCTAACCTCAACGTCATAATGTTAGGTCAGGGTAGTTCACTCGTGATTATCTTTGTGAAGATGCCAAAATCGCCTATAGGAAGGCTATTAAATAGATACCAGTTATTTTTTATATATTCATGAAAGAATTTTTATTTATTTTAGGTAGGGATGAAGATTTAAGTTATTTGGAGTTACTTGCTTATTTAGAGTCTAGAAACTTTTCTTACTCTTCCCTTGAAAGAAAACAGTCGGTAGTATTGGCCCATCTAGACGATTCTTTTGATTATCAACAAGCCATTAACGATCTAGGGGGGACCATTAAGATAGGAATGAGTCAACACATCGGGAAAATTTATACTGATTTTAACCCCTTAACGTTTACTACTAGTGACTCTTTTCTTTATACTGTTACCGGATATGATGAAGATATCTCTCTTTTTTGCGCTTATCTTAAATCTTATTTTAAACAAGAGGGAGTCAAGGCTTTGTATAAGCCGAGAGGATTTATTCCTAAACGGTTTAAAGAAGAAATGGTTGAATTTATGTTATTTAAAGAGAGAATCTTTACGGTTGTTGCTGTATTTGATCCAAAAGCGTATAAACAAAGAGATTTAGGTCGACCCCACAACGATTTTTTAAGAAATATTTCTATTCGACTAGCTAAAATTATGATTAATTTAAGCGGGATTAAGAAAGGACAAACTCTACTTGACCCTTTTTGTGGAGTAGGCGTTATCTTACAAGAGGCTGGATTAATGGGGTGTAGCGTTATGGGGATAGATAAGGACGCGACAATGGTAAACTATTCTTATGCTAATCTTAGATGGTTAGCTCAAAAAGCGCCTTTTACCTATAAAACGGTTAAAGGAGATGCGTCCTCTCTACACGCTTATGTTAATTCTGTTGATGTAATTGTGACTGAACCGGATTTAGGGCCTTATTGGAAAAAAATACCCAAGGAACATGAAGCTATAACGACGGTACGTTATCTTGAGTTACTGTATACTTCTTTTTTACGGAGTGCTCGAAAAATACTAAAGAAAAACGGAAGGATTGTGATGATTGTGCCCATTCTTAAGACTGAAGTTACTAAGAAGATTAGAATCAACTTTGAGTCTATTCTTAGCTCTACGGGATTTAAAAAGGTAAATCTTTCTAAAGACATCAATATTCCGTACTTCTATAAGAAGAAGGGGAGTAAGATTGATCGGGAGATTTGGGTACTTCAGTGAGCTTCTTAGAGAGCAGTATCATTTCTAGTTCTCCTTGTTCGAACAAATCTTTTGCCTCTGGTTCTACTTCTAACATGTTACAGGCATAATAATAACGCTTTGCATCTCTAGTATTTAATGCCCTTACTTTTACCCTTTCCCATCGCACAAATCCGTTTTCTGTGAGCATCTTTTAACAAGGCCGATGTAGTATTTAACCTTGTTGCCAAGAAGTCCCTGTCCTTAACTATGTTAGGGTAGTGATGAATTGGTGTAGTTTAACAAACAGATATATAAACAAGAAAAACTATTGGGTGATCAAGGATGCAACTCACACAACAAATAAAAATTAGAGTAACCCCTGCGCAAGAGATAGTGCTTGCGGCACTATCTGAGAAATGCAGATTGATCTATAACTTCGCTCTCAACGAGAGAAAGGAAGCATACAAAGAAGGGGTAAACGGAATAAATTATATCAAGCAACAAAACGATTTGCCAAGCATAAAAGAGAATTTTCCAGAATATAATTGGGTTTACAGTAAAGTTCTACAATACACCTTACGAACCTTAGATGCAGATTTCAAGTCTTTTTTTGCCTTGAATAAGTTTGGCGACAAGGATGCAAAACCACCAAAATTCAAAGGTAAGAAATTCTTTACCACTATGGTATACAATCAATCGGGGTTCAAGACTGGAGAAGGATGGATGGAGTTATCACACAAACATCCCCTAGGAACAAAATTGAGATTTTTGATTCCAGAAAAGTTTGCTTATGAGAGGGTATATCAAATCAGCATCTATAAGAAAGATAAAGAATATTATTTGTCGATCCTTTATGACAAACAAGAGCCTATGTTTGCGGACAATCAGCAGTATCAAGCATTTGATTTGGGGGTGATGAAACACGCTGCCGTAAATACTATGGGTAAATTCAAAGAGTTTACTATATCAAGACCGGACCAATATTGGCAAAAGCCAACGGCGGAATTGCAGAGTAGACGTGACCATTGCAAGAAGTTTAGTAGGAAATGGTATAAATTGAATATACTCCATAACCGATGCAAAAAGAAGTTAGCCCATCAGTTAAAAGACTTTCAACACAAATTGAGCAAAAAAATAATTGACAATACCTATGCAAATACCATAATCGTTGGTGATTTGTCACCAAAACAAATGTGCCAAAAAGACAAATACTCAAAAGGTTTGCATAGGTCGTTACAGAATACCGGACACATCGGAAGAATAGTTGGATTTCTGACCTACAAAGCAAAACGTGTAGGCAAAAGAATAGTAGAAATCAATGAGAGCGGTACGTCTAAGAAGTGCTGCGTATGCGCAAATGTACACGCGATGCCCCTCTATAAAAGAGACTATGTGTGTGATTGTGGTAACCGAATGGATCGAGATAGGAATTCCGCCATAAACATAATGTTACGTTACCTATCACAGAATGGCTTGTGGACAGCCTACTGGCAATTTGTCAGTAATCTGCGACAAACAGGACTAACGATCGTTAGTCACTCGCAGGAAGCTCTAACTTCAATTGGTCAAACCTTTTAAGTCAGGGTAGTTCACTCTTTTAGTAATTGCTTTAGTAGTATTTTAAAATTTTTATTAGTTTGGTTCTTTTTATACTGTTTAAGCAAGGGAAGAATTTCTTTTCTATTCGACTTAACTATGCAGTTAGATAGAAGGAACTGACAAAACTGAGTTACGTTTTGGGGGTTATCGGTGACATAACACCGTTCAAAATCAATAAAGATGGGCTTATTGTTTTCAATAATGATATGCTTTATGGGCCTAGTAAACTCTCTTTTGTTTATTTTTAATTTATCTATTTCTCTACATTGCAAGAGAATCTTTTTGATCATAGTCTTATCTGTAGGATTATCCTTGATCCAATCTATAAAAAACGGTCCTTCAATAAACTTGTACACTACGGCTTTATCGGTGGATTTTATTAATTTTGGGCCTATTCCATGGCGATTAAGTTCTTTTAGAAACTTTGCTTCCTTCTCAATTACTTTCTGTGCTTGTGTTGACGCCTTTTTAATTTTAATTGCCACTTTTTTATTTTTGTGGACGGCGGTATAGATTATAGATCTTTTTCCGTGACTGAACTCTTTTATTTTTGTTAATTTTAATGGGATAGGGATCATAGAAAGGTTTTTAAACCATCTGCCTTATATTCTTTTTTACAAAGAGGGGTATTAATAATGAAGGTGCTTATTGTTTCCATTGTAGTTATATTTTTACTTTTACCGGTGATTTTTGCACAAGACTCGGTTTCTACGTTTAGTTCGGAGAAAGGATTTGAATGGTTAAATAAACAGATGAACGAGACTAATTGGACTGGAACGACCCAGGAAGTTGCTTTATCTGTTTTAGCGTTACGACAGGGAGGGTATCCGGTTGGGCAAGGAGTAACTATTTTACTTGATAGTCGAGATGTAGATAACTGGGGGGGAGATTTAATTGACACTTCTTATGCTACGTTTGCTTTGTATATGACTGGACATGCCATAGAGAATGAGACTATCTGGCTTAAAGATCAGGCTACTAAAGGAAATGATGACCTGGGGTGGTTGTTGCAGATTAGAAGTGCTTACAACGGTTCTTGTATTTTAGAGTATAATGAGGGTATAGAGAAAACGGTTACCCTTATTAATAATGAGCTTACTTGCGATACTACTTTAAAAGGCTCTTGGATTTCTCTAAGTAGTTGTATAGGCGTTTTAGATAGTTATGAACCTTTAGTGGTTAATTGTAACAATTTGGCTCAAGCTAGCGCTACCTTAATGTACCAGACTACTAATAATAATGGATTTTATTTACTTGAAGAAAAAACTGGCACTAAAATGCCCTTACCTATTCAAAACAACTTGTATGGCAGTCATGATGAAACCGGGATTGTTAACTGGGTGCTAAAAGAGGTCGGTGTTTCTGAAGAACAATACTTTAGTAAACATTATCTTGAAACTACTATTGATCCTAAGTTTGATCTCCCTTATGGCTTTGCTTACCAGGCCTCAGGAGATAGTCTTTATCTTAATATTCTACAACAGCCTGAACATCAAAAGTTATCCGGTAGTTGGAGTGAAGATGTTTTTACCACTGCTTACTTATATATGGTTACCAAGGATAGCGAAGCAGGTACATGGCTGAAAAATGAACAAAATGCGGATGGATCCTGGAATGGGGATGTTTTTGAGAGTGCTTTTTCTTTATTTACACTATCTACACGATTGCCTCCCTCAGTGGTTAAGGGATGCGATAATGACGGGATTTGCGAAACTGGAGAAGATTCGTTAAGTTGTTCTAAGGATTGCGTTTCTCCTACGGGTAGAGAGGATTGCGCTAATACCCTTGACGATGATGGAGATCTGTTAAAAGATTGTTTCGATATAGACTGTAAACTTGCTCCTAATTGTCTAGGTGGAAATGTGACTCGCGAACTCTGCACTAACACGATTGACGATGATGGAGATTTGTTCAGCGATTGTAGTGATTTAGATTGTAAGAATGATCCTAGTTGCGTAACAACTACCGGGTGTACGAGTGATTTAGATTGTGAGACTGACGAACGTTGTCAATTAGGAACTTGTGTTTCTAGTACTTCTCCTCCGGATAGTGGGGAAGAAAGTAAAGAAGGAAGTAGTTTTTGGCCGTGGTTCTTTTTAATCTTAATCTTTATTATTGCTATCGTTGGAGCCTACTTTGGATATCGAAAGTTTAAAAGTGGAAGAAAAAATCAACCTAACTTTGAAGAATTTTTGAGAATACAAGAGAATGACCGAAATACTCCTAAAAATATCCCGCCTAAAACTACTCGATCTGCGCCACCGCAAGAGGGGGCTTATAACAGTTCTGAACGTGAACTGGATGATGCGATTAGGAAAGCACGAGATCTACTCGGGAAAAAATGAAGTTTGTCTTCTTTTTTATTTTCTTACTTATTTTATTTACTTGGAATGTTCATGGGGAGAACGTTACTATAACTCTTGAAAGAGATAGTTATGCTAGTGGGGAGACCTTACAGGCGAGGATTTACTTTTCTATGCTTCTAGAGGATGAAATAACTGTGCGAGATATTACCCTTTTAGACTCTAAGGGAAAATCTATTTCTATTGCACCCGTTTTACTTGAGATTAACGCTAATGAAAGTTATATCTATTTTGATATTCCTAATTTAGCTTCTGGAAATTACTCGTTAGTTTTAGAAGGAGTTACTTATTTAAAAGAAGGTATTTTAGTTAAGGAAGACTTTTCGGTTACTTTTCCCATAATTAATAAAGACGTTATCCTCTCTTTGTTTCCTGCAGCCCTTATTATTGAGAACGATTTTTCTGATACTTCTTTTACTTTAAGAGTATATGCGCGAAAAGGAGATGCTAGTGTTGGCGTTTCTTCTTCTGACTTTATTCTTGTACGGCCTATTGGATTTACTTTAAACGAAGGTCAGTTTAGGGATATAGAAATTTTTGTTTCAGGAGGAACGGGGGAGGGGGGGATTACGCTTAACTACGGAGAAGAAACTTATTTTGTCCCTGCATTTTTACCTAATTTAGATTCTTCCTTCGTAGTAAACTCCAATTCTACGTATGAGCTTGTTTTTTTAGATATCACTACTATTAATAAAACTCTCGAAGTAGGAAAAAGTATTAGTGGGGCTATAGAAATAGCTAATATAGGTAGTGGAAATCTCAGTGATCTAACTTTTATTTTAGACGATTCTTTAGCTCCAGTGGTTAGAATGAACCTAAGTAATATCTCTTATTTAAACACGGGAGAAGTATTTGGCCAATACCTATGGATTAATGAGAATGCAAAAGTAGGTAGCTATTTCGGAAATTTGACTTTACATAATGATCTCTTTACCTTAACCCTTCCTATTTACCTTTTAGTTGTTAACTCTAAGATGGATGATGAACCTTTACCTGTTGAGGAACCCCTAAGTAATACTTCCCTTGATAATACGGATCGCAATTTTACTGATCTACCTCCTGAAGAAGAAGGCAGCAGGTGGTGGCTATGGATTATTTTTATTGTCGCTACTCTCTTAATTGTGTTAAGTGCTTATTTATTTTATTTAAAAAAACGTAAGCCTACGGAGTTTAATGATTTCTTAGAAGGACTCAAAGGACGATAGCTATTTCTTTTTTGCTTTTAACGATCTATTTTCTAGAATCAATTTATTTATTGCGGTCGTGTATTCATGTAGACGGGTTTGCATAAGATTTACGAAGTCTGTAAACTCGTTGGTGTCTAGCGTTATTTTATTTGGCTCCAATATCTCTACCGAAGACGGTAGAAAATTAAGATTGAACTCTAACAACTTATTAAGATTCGGCACTTCTAGTTCTACTTCTAGAAAGGTAGCCCACATTTTATTTATCTCTTTAACTTCCGTTATCTCTTTTTTGATTACTTTGAGATCTTTGTCTTTTTCTATTTGTTCTCTTATCTTCTTTATACTCTCTTCAATATGGCTTTTTGGAAAGCCTGCCAGTTCAATTATTGCCCTTATTACTAACTTCATTGTTTATATTTTGTGGGATGCGTATTGATTTATAACTCTTTCTCCGCTATTGGGCTATGTATAAGTTCTTCAAATTTTTTTCCTTTGGAGGTGGCTAAGTCTAAAGAAATGGCATAATTCTCATTTTTGTTCCCTTGTAAATCACTTGGTTTTAAAAAAAACCACCCTTTGTTATCAAATCTCATGCCTAACCACGGTTCAGCACCAAATAAGGAAGAAAATTCAATTAAACTGGCTAGTTTCTCTTTCTCTATATATTTTGTTCCTTCTTTAAGAGATTTACATTCTATTGCAAGAGTTCTTAGTGTATTAGATGCTAGAATGTCGGGTGACGGTAAAGGGGTCGAACCTGATCCTGCTGAACGACATGCAGCCCAATTATTCTTCCAAAATAGATGGAATAGTTCTCTTTCATACCGAGTCCCTTTACTTTTTGACGACATGGTTTTAAAATAAAAATAGAAATAAGAGAGATCCTTTACAGGTCTCTTGCTTGGACGGTTTTTCTACCATTTGCGTCTGCTCTTTGGCAAGCCCTTTTAACCATGGATTGAACTTCAGAGTTTAAGGCATCTGCAAAATCGCTAGAAACGTTCATCCCTTTTGCTGTTTCTTTAATCTTTGCTTTTACAATTAACGACATTTTTCAATACACCTCCGCGTCTTTTGGACGTTTATCTTTGTGTCTGTAAGAGTTACTATTATATAAAGGTTTTGGAAATCTACTAGAATTTTGGTGTATTGCGGCTTGTATTGCTTGAATTCTATACTTATGAGAACTTATCTGAGAAGAGAATCTTTTTGGTTTAACTTTATTCTTTCTTAACACTCTTCATAAAGGGAAATAGAATTACATCTTTAATAGAATCTTTACCGGTTAAAATCATCGTCATTCGGTCAATTCCTATACCTACTCCGCCGGTTGGAGGCATTCCTAATTCAATGGCTTGAACGAACTCTTCATCCATAGGGTTAGCTTCTTGGTTTCCTGCATTTAATTCTTTAGCTTGATCTTCTAACAATTTTCGTTGTAAAATAGGGTCGTTTAGCTCAGAGTATCCGTTTGCCAATTCTAAACCTGCAATGAACGGTTCAAATCTTTCTACTAGCTCGGGGCTTGATCTACTTCCTTTACATAAGGGCGTGCTTTCTCTAGGATGCTCGGTAATAAAGGTGGGTTGTATTAATTTTTCTTCCACTATGGATTCAAATAAGGCTTGCATGGCTTTACCTCGACTAAACTCTCCTTCTAAAAGTATTTTATTTTTTTTAAGCGTTTCTTTTATTTCATTATCTTTTAATTTGTCTAAATCGATTTTAGCGTGCACTTTAATTGCTTCTTTCATAGTAAGTACTCTCCAAGGCTTTTTAACATCGATAACATGGCCTTTAAAATTAATTTTAGTATTACCATTGATTGTTCTTGCTGCGTTTACATATAAATCTTCGACTAACCCCATCATATCATGAAAGTCTGCGTAAGACTGATAGATTTCTATTTGTGTGAACTCCGGATTATGGGTAGAATCAATGCCCTCATTTCGAAAATCTTTTGCAAATTCATACACTCTTTCAAAACCACCTACAATGAGTCGCTTCAAATATAATTCATTACTAACTCTAAGGTACACGTCCATCTTTAAATCGTTTAAATGGGATTTGAAAGGCTTGGCTGCTGCTCCCCCATAAATGGGTTGCAAGATGGGCGTTTCTACTTCTAAGAACTCTTTTTGATTAAGAAAATTACGAATAGAATCTATTATTTTTGTTCTTTTTATAAATACTTCTTTAACCTCTGGATTTACAATTAGATCCATAGATCTATCTCTATAACGTATTTCGGTATCCTTAAGACCGTGCCATTTCTCTGGTAATGATCGTATAGACTTACATAATAGTTCTAGACTTTTCACCCAAATAGATATTTCTCCTTTTTGGGTTCTAAATACCGTGCCTTTAACTCCAATGATATCTCCTAAGTCTAGTTTTGAGAATAGTTTATATACTTCTTTTCCTATTTCTTCTTCTTTTACATAGATTTGTATCTTGCCTGAGCCATCTTGAATGTGAGCAAAACTTGCTTTCCCCATTCCTCTCAACGTCATTACTCTTCCTGCTATGGCTACTTCTTTCTTTGTTTTTTCTTCACTTTTTAGCTGTTTAAACTCTTCTAAAATTTGACTAGCATGATTTTTCTGGTCGAAAGAATACGGATAAGGATTAATACCTTGGTCTAATAAATTTTTAAGCTTTTGAATTCTTTGTGATTTAAGGTGATCTTCTGTCATTTTATTATGACTATTGACAACCAATCGTTTCCTATTAAAACTTTCGCTTTTTGAATTACTTCTCTATTTAGAACGGAGAGAATTTCTGGTTTTTGAATGAGGGCTATGATTTCTGTATTTTGTGGGAGAAGCTGAATAAGCTTTTTTGCACTATTCTCTGATCTTCTTTTAGAGGGAGAAGGGAGAACGGTTATTATTTTGTCTATTTCTTTGGGTTGTCCTTCATTTAGGGTTACTTTGGCTACGGTCGCATTTACTTTTGCAGAATATAAATTAGTTGACTTAGAATCATGAATGTAGACCATCTCTATTCCTCTTAACTTTGCTTCTATAGCTAAGGTACCGTCTTTACAGAACGGATCGTATATTGTTTCATTTGGTTTTATCTCTGCTATATCTAACAAGGCGTTCGCTAGGGGGGCTGAAATAGAACCGGTTGCGGATCTAAGTTTGTACACTCTTTTCCCTGAGTAATCCCCCTTTTCTAGAGTTACTAAACAGAGTTGGCCCACTATCTCTAAGTGTAGCGTTGTTTTTGGATTTTTGTGTTGAACGGGAATATTGTACTTTTTGATTATTATTTTAACTACTTCTTTTTTTACTTCTTCTGACATAAAAGCTTCCTGACTCGTTCTTGTGCACGTTACGGTAAAATTTTCTATTAATTGAACTTTTAATTCTATTCCTTTAATTTGTTTAACTAAATCCTTTAAATCTTTAAAATGAATTTCTTGAATTTTTTCTAATTCTTTTTTTGCTAATAACGAAGAATGTTCTGATTCTACCATACCTGGAGCAATTATTCTTCCTTTTATGAAGGATTCTAGGCCGGGATAGGTTATTAGGATTTTCATAGGGAAAAGTATTTATAGTTAACTTTTAAAGGTATGGTTATGAAGAACGGAGTTAGTCCTTTAATCGCTTGGGTATTACTGGTTGGTTTTGCTGTGGTGATGGGGGCTTTTATTTTTACTTGGACTAAAGGAACGCTAACGGACTTACGTATAGGGGAAAGTCAAGAAAAGGAATTATATTGTGACGGTGTTAGTTTTTCTGTGGATTACTTATGTACGAGTGGCGATAATTCTGATGAACTTCATGCTAACATAACTAATAAAGGAAATTATGATATTACTACGATGACGATTAGTTTGGATTTTGATGAGGACTATCTAGGACCAGGGTACTGCTATCGCGATCTTGATATTCTCGGAATTACTTTTGAAGTGGGAAAAAGTTACTATACTTATGATGATTTTGAGGCGCCTTTAGTTTATTTAGATTCGTTATTAGTTGGTGCTGGTGGTGATGAACCTTCTGATAATTGGTGTGTTCAAGGACGTACTTTTAATAATGAAGAACTCGTTTATCTTGGATTAGTTCCTTGGATTACGATTGAAGACGAGAGTTTTCCTTGTAGTAATAAAGAGGTTGTAATTAATGGAAAAGATGAACCCTCTGTCGATAAAGATAGGGCTTTTTTGAATGTTGAATGTGTAATTTCTCAGGAAGAATAATAGAATTAAAATAAAAAAAGAAAAAAATAAAGTTTAATTACTTTTTACCACCCATGCTCCACACTGCTTTTAATGCAACTATGATTGCTGCAGGGCTAACTAATGCCACTACATTTCTTAGAATTGCTGTAACAATGCCTCCTAGTGCCGGTAGCTCTGATAATGAGCTTGCGGTTATTACTAGTGCCGTTGACGCAATCAAGAATGCAGTGCTTTCTTTTTCTGTAACGTTTACAAATCCTACGACTAAACCTAGGATAACTAACAATGCGGTAATCCATGTGACACTTGGAATAAATCCTAGAATCACTGCCAATACCAAGCCAATGGTAAACGCCCATGCACCGTATTTTTCATTCATGCTTTTTACCTCCCTTCTTTTTGTAGGATTATTACCCTCACTACTTCTCGACCGTTTATTTTTATAAACCTTTTGTTTTTAAGTGTTAAACTTTCTTTACTATATATAAATTATCTTTATTTTCTATAACTTTTATATTTACGATATCTCCAGGTTTGTTACTCGTATCTAGTACTGAAATTACTCGATTTTCTGCTACTGCTAGTTGTTGGCCTTTGAGCCACCCATTGGTTTTTATGATCGCTTTGTATTTTTTCCCTATTTCTAATTTAATGGGAAAGGAATCTCTTTTCTCTAAATTTACATCTTTTTTACTTAACACTAGTTTTTGTTTATTTCTCTTTTCCCATTCTTTTAATTTTTCATAGAACTTGTAGTAAGTAATATTTTTTGCTTGTTTTAACTTTCTGCTATACTTATATATTTCATATTTTTGGATTCCTAGTTCTGCCTTTAGTTCTTTAGCTAAATCTAAAATTTTTGGAATTTCTTCGTCGTTAACTTTAGGAAGATACACGGGAGTTAATACTAGTTTTATTTTAGTTTTAGAGATTTCTTTTAAACTTTCTAGTACTTGTTCTAGCTTATAATTGGGGTTACCCATAAGAAAGGTTGCTTGTTCTGGGTTTAACGAATGTAGTGATATGTTGATTTCATTTAGGCCGGCTTTTTCTAATAGTTCTATCTTGTCTTTTAACAATGTACCGTTAGTTACCATACTGATTTTAGAAATCTCTTTTAATTTTGACATTCCTTTTATTAAAGGTATAATATCTTTGTAGGTCAATGGGTCGCCTACAGAATCAATAAAAATCTGCGTATTCTTTCCTTTGAAACTTACTGCTTCTTTTACATATTCTAATAAATAGTTAAGTTCTACGGTGAAGGTGTTTGGATGGAGTTCTGGATTGTTGGCTGAGGTGGAACAGAACTGGCATTTTAAGTTACAAACTGAGGTAGGTCTTACTTGAAGAATATTGGTTCCTCGATCAATAAGGCCAAAAGCAATGCACCCCACTAGAGGAATTTCGGATTCTTTGTTTATATTAATTAACATATGTTCTGGAGATTAGTAAATCTTATAAGGGTATGTTTCTAAATTTTATTTTTAATGAAACATATTATTTCTGCTAAACAGTTTAAAGATCCGGTTATTCTTGAACGAGTTTTGGCTATGACGGGACACATTGAGACTAGTCTTAGAAATGGTACACTCGGTGAACCGTTACGGGGCAAAGTGATGGCTTCTTTATTTTATGAGCCTAGTACGCGTACACGATTAAGTTTTGAGAGTGCTATGTTACGTTTAGGTGGACAAGTTATTGGAACGGAAAGTGCCGGCCACTTTTCTTCCGTTACTAAGGGTGAGAGTTTAAAAGATACCATTAAGATCATTGGTCAATATGCGGACGTAATTGTATTACGACATTATGAAGAGGGAAGTGCGGAAATTGCTTCTAACGTTAGTCCTATTCCGATTATTAATGCAGGAGATGGGCCCGGACAACATCCTACTCAGGCGTTACTTGATATGTACACTATTCAAAAAGAACTTGGAAGAATTGATCGACTAAAAGTAGCTTTTGTAGGAGATTTGATGTACGGAAGAACTGTGCATTCTTTAGCTTACCTATTAGCCCAACGACACGATATTGAATTATTCTTTGTTAGTCCTGAGGAACTTAAGGTTAGTCGCGATTTTATTCATCATCTCGATACCCGGGAAGTATCTTATTTAGAAACTATGGACCTTATACCACTTATTAATGAAGTAGATGTATTGTATGTTACTCGGGTGCAAAAGGAACGGTTTAGAAGTGTTGAGGATTATGAAAAAGTTAAGGATAACTTTATTGTCGATGGATCTACTCTTAACCTTATGAAGAAAAACTCTATTGTAATGCATCCTTTACCTCGTGTACATGAGTTAAAAGAAGAAGTTGATAATGATAAACGAGCTGCTTACTTTAGACAAGCTCAAAATGGGCTTTACGTACGAATGGCACTACTGACGATGTTACTAAATGGTAAGTTTTCTGAGTAATTTATTTAAACTAGATTAAATTTTTCTTTTGTATGATTTTAGGAAGGATTATTGGAAAGAGCTCTACAACTCAATTTAAGTTTTTAGTACAAAGCAATGCTAAGAAGTTTAACTATGTGGAAATATTGGATGAAGAGGGACACGATGTATTGGCCCAAATCGTTGAAATTGAACGGGATAATAATGAAACGGTTGCGGACTGTATTATTTTTGGTTATCGTGATCAAGGAAAACTTAAACCTTTACTTCGGCCTTTAATTCCAGGGAGAGAGGTTCTTTTGGCAAGTGAATCTTTGATTATGCAGGTTTTAGGACTCGATCAAGAAAAAAAGAAAGGGTATATCGGGTTACTGGATGGATATGACCAAATTTCTGTTCATTTAGATCTTACTACTTTACTTACTAAACACGTCTCGATTTTGGCTAAAAGTGGTAGCGGTAAGTGTTTATCTCCGGATACTGAACTACTACTTTCTGATGGAAGTAAGACTAGAATTGGGGAATTTGTTGACTCTCACCTTAGAGAAGGCTATAAAGAAGAAGAGGGAGTTGAATATTCTTTACATAATCCCCATAGGCTATCTGTGCTTTCTATTTCTAATATGGAACAGTATAAGTCTCCAATAAAGGCATTTATGCGGAGAAAATCCCCTAGTAACTTGATACGACTAAAAACTCGGACTGGAAATGTTTTGGAACTGACTGAAGAGCATTTGGTCCCTGTATTCCATGAGGGTATACAATGGGTAGAAGCTAGGGCTCTTAAAGAGGGGGATTACTCTTGTTTATTAAAACCCCACTTACTTGGAAAGGAGACTGTTCTAGATTTTATTGATTTATGGATTAATTCTAAAGAAGTAGGAATAGGGAGTGACCTTATTGCGTTTTCTATTAGAAATGCCCTCTCACATAAAGAAATGACTCTTAAAAGATTGTCTGTTTGTTTAGACTGTTCCTATGGGTCTGTTTTGAATTGGTTTAACCAAAAAAGCTTTCCTATTAAGTATTTGACTTTAATTTGTCGTATACTTGACTTAAAATTTGACGATTTTGTTAAGAATATTTCTCTATTAAATAGGCGGGGGAAACATATTCCTTCTAGAATGAATTTAAATCAAGATTTTGCTCGTTTTTATTCTTATCTTTTAGCTGAAGGTCATAATACGGGGGAAGTCCTTGTTTTTACTAACTCAGACCCCCTTATTATGCAGGATTACTCTAACTTAGCTTATAATTTATTTAATGAAACGGTGAGCAAGACTCGTTATAATGAAGTTAGAATTTATAATAAACTTTTAGCTCAGACGCTTTTAAAACTAGGATTTACTGGATCTAGTCAGTCTAAATTTATTTTTGATGATTTATTTACCTCTAAAGAAGAAATCTTGTGGTCTTTTCTAGGTAGTTTTATTGATTGTGATGGTCATTTATGTAAGACGAAGGGTGGAGTGGAAATAACATTGGCCAGTGAGAAATTAATCCACAACATTCATTCTATTTTTTTAAGGCTCGGAATCGTTGGCGTGATTAAAACTAGGTTCATTAAGGGCAAAACTTATTTTAAAATTACTGTGACGGGTTCAAACAATCTGATGAGGTTAAAAGAAAACATTCAACTTTTAATTAATCATAAAAGAGAACGACTACATTATTTTAGTGCATTACCTCATAATCCTAATATTGATGTTATTCCTCATATTAATGACTCTCTTAGAGAAATTTTGAAATTATTATCTATGAGTTTTAGTGAGACTGAACTCTCTTCAACCTCTAACTATCTTAATAGACAGGACCATCCAAGTTGGGGGTCTTTAAGAAAACTGTTATTGGGATTTGAGAAGAAGTATACCCTATTGAATTCTACTATTTCCTATACCTCTTCTTTGTATTATAGTCTTCCTAATATTGATGAAGATTATGCACTAAATCTAGTAAAAGATGGTTATGAACGCGGTTTTAGCTTTGAACATCTTGCTAAGAACACTACTGTTTCCGGTACTACTGCTAGAAGAGTTGTACGTGGAATTACTCGACCGACTAATACTGCTTACCTATTGGCAGAATCTGCTTTAAATTTACAGGATTTATCTGATTCTAATATTTCTATAATAAATCATCTTGATCATCAACAACTTTTTTTAAATATAAGGGAGATTTGTAAATTATTTGGATATCCTATTCGTGATTTATGCACAGACGTCGGGCTAAATAAATCTGCATTACAATCCTATTGTTTTTTAGGAAACACTCCTCCTTATTCTACACTACATAGCTTTGCAAAAAGGTTAAGAGAAATTGCGAAGCTTAAATCCTACGACTTGGCTAGAGTTAGAGAATTATTAGACTTTTTGCATTCTTTGATGGATTCTAATTTATACTTTGATGAAATAACTTCTGTAGAAAAAATAAATTCTACTTATGATTATGTTTATGACTTAGACGTTGATGCCCATAATTTTGTAGCAAATAATTTGGTAGTCCATAATAGTTATTGCTCTGCGGTTTTAATTGAAGAACTACTCGATTATAAAATACCCGTGGTCATTATTGATCCTCATGGAGAGTATTCTACGTTAAAGTACTCTAATGATCAAGATAAAGAATCTATGACTAAATTTGGAGTTACCCCTAAAGGATACTTTAATTCTATATCTGAATACAGTCCTGTTTCTGAGATAAATCCAGAAGCTAAGCCCTTGAAACTTAGTTTGCAAGGAATTACGGCCACGGAACTTATTAAACTACTACCCGCTAAATTAGGAAATGCTCAAATGACTGCTTTGTATACAGCTTTAAAAGATGTAACGGTCGTTGATTTTGAAGATCTTATTCCTCGTGTCTTAGCTATTGATAATCCTGGGAAGTGGAACTTAATTCCTCTGTTAGAATATGTTAACTCACTGCATATCTTTTCTGATTTTTCTACTCCTCTTCGTGAACTCGTTACACCTGGGAAGGTTTCTATTATCAACCTAAGGGGGGTTTCTATTGAATTACAAGAAGTTATTGTCTATAAACTCCTTAACGATCTATTTAGAGAACGTAAACTTGGGAACGTTCCTCCTTTCTTTTTAGTTTTAGAGGAATGTCATAATTTCATACCAGAACGAAACTTTAAGGAAGCTAAGAGTTCTAGTATTATTCGACAGATCTTTGCCGAAGGAAGAAAGTTTGGACTAGGGGGATGTTTAATTAGTCAACGACCTTCACGGGTTGAAAAGAACGTATTAAGTCAGTGTACGACTCAACTTATTTTAAAGATTACTAATCCCCTAGACGTAAAAGCAGTAGTGCATTCTTTAGAGGGAGCTACGAATGAAACTGAGGATGCTATTAAGAACTTACCTATTGGTACGGCTTTAGTTACCGGGATAGTAGATAGCCCTTTACTGGTGCAGATTAGACCAAGAAAGACTAAACATGGCGGAGGGGCGGTCACGGTTGTTGAAAATAAAGTAGACGAGGCAGGATTAATGCCTTTACTTTACTCTAGTGTGAGAAAACACGATCTAGAGTTGATGGGAGGGAAAACTATCAAAACTGGACTTGTACCATGTGGCTTTTATTCTTGCGGTGACTTTTCACTTCTTGTTAATTTGGTTAATGGGGAGCTTATTACTAATTTAGAAACGGCGCGAGGAGTTAAACTCGAGATGCCAAAATTGAGTCCTAGTGAACTTAAACTCTTTGCTGTAGGAATGCGTTTAGGTACTTTTTCTTCTGGAGAGCTATTTGCTCAGTCTGGATTAACTTTTTCTGAAGTGCATGATATTCTTCGTTTACTTACGGATAAAGGATTTTTTGTTCGACAGGGAGCTAATTATTCTTTAGCGGAACGATTTTTATTATTTAGACAACTAGAAAAATATGCTTGTTACTCTAAGGTAGAATACGGAACTATTGAGTTTGATAAGAAATTTGATGCTGTGCATACTTTGTCCGATTTTTCTAGCGTTTTAGGGAATTATGTTACGATTACTAATCAAAAAGAATGTTATTTAGTTATTTACCAAGTTATGGAGAAGAGTTAAGAATTCTTGTGGTGACAAGATAGTTATATTTTGAAATTTTTTAATTGATAGGAGATGTTTATCTTGACTTATTATGAAATTTGCTTTTCCCTCTATTGCTGCTTCGATAAACTTATTATCATCTGGATCGTCTTTAATGATATTGACTTTTTCTTTCGGATCTACTAATATGGATTTATTGATCACTTTTAACATTGCGTTTATTCTTGCTTGTTGATCTTTAGACGTTTTATCTAATATCTCTTCGGAGTGAATAATCTTATTATACTCTTGAAGAATCGAATAGGACACTACCATAGAAATTATTTCTTGATCTACTAAACTTATGATCTTAAAGCTAGGTCCTGACCAAAACGTTCCACTAACTATGACATTAGTATCTAATACTACTCTCATAGATTAACCTCCTTTTCTTAATCGATGAACTAATTCTGGAACGTCCTTTTCCGCTATCTTTTTTTTTGCTTCACGTAGGGGCCTAGTTATTTCTTTCCATGATATGTTTTCTACTTTTTTTATTAATAAGGTATTTCCTTCTAAAAAAAAGAACACTTTTTCTCCTTCTTGTAATTGCATTTTTTCTCTTATTTCTGTGGGTATTGCTATTTGTCCCCTAGAACTGATTGTACCTATATCTACTGCTTCGGTCATGTTTACCTCCTTATCTTGTAAGTAAGATATATCTTATATTTAAGCTTTTCTACTACGTCTTGAAAAGATACAATTCTTTTCTTAACCTGTCTTTAATCTCTCTAGTGGCATTAATTTTCCTTTCTAATTTCTACCTTTAAAAGAGTTAGATATATATATCCTTATATTTAATTATGCTTTATGGAGAAGAGGTGGATTGCTGTTGTGGGTATAGCTTTGCTACTCTTAGTTTTGTTAAGCGTTCTTTTTCCTGATTTCTTTAGTCGAATACAAGAAAGTCCTGAACCTGTTTTACCTATCACTGAATTGCCTGAACCGTTTACCATGCTGCATGATGTGAATGAAATTAATAAAAAAAATCCTGCTTTGTTTAGTGAGATTTTAAGTCATTTTACGGTTCTTTCTGGTAGTTATGGGATGGAGGGAGATAATTCTTTCGCTAGAGATTTAAGAGCCAGAGGGATTTTGTATGCTTATCGTCTAGCTAGCTATAATGGCAAAGACGAAAACGGTTGGCTGGTTTGGTATACTACTGCTGAGGAAATGTATGCAGACTTTCGATCTCCTTTTTCTACTAACGAGGGAGATATTGGGTATGGTATTGAGTATGGATATGATGCTATTGAGATTGATGAAGTTGTTCCTGACTTTTGTGATGGTTCTAGAGATGGTAACGGAGAGTTACGAGGACAAATGTTTGTGGATGCTTTGGCCATGTTAAGAGAAGAGTTTCCTGAAAAGATTATTCTGGTTTGGGGGACTGAAGGAGTTATTCTTGCTAACCCTACTTTAGATTGCAGTACGGTTTTAAATGGAATAGCAGATTATGCAGATGTGTTTTTGCTTGAGACTTATATCTCTGAACATCAGCGATTGTCTTTAGATGATCCCGATCGATATTTTGCTGGTTCAACTGTAGATCCATTTACTTACTTTAATTCAGTCTATACTAACTTGTTGAATTATCCTGACTTAATTTCTAAAACCGTTTATGGGCTATATATCCCCCAGCGACCAGTCTTCTACGTTGATAATTCTTTTACTATTAATTTAGGGGCCCATATGGATGATCAAGCCTGTATTATTAGAAATAATTTTCCAAAAACTTTGAAGGGAATTAGTAACTGGGGCTATAATGTAGTTATGGCTAAAGAAGATTATTCTTATTTAATTAACTCACTGTTTACTATTAGTGATCACTATTACCTTAGTGACTTGACTTCTTGTTTAAGCGATCCTAATGACCTAATTAATGTAGACATAGATGGGAGTTTTGAGCAGAAAGACTGGATTGCTAACGGACAGGTGACTTTTGAAGAGTATAGTGGTTTGAGTAGTTTTGATTTATTAAAAAATCCTATGGATTCTACTCGGGGGGGATATAGAGATTCAGATTACCGGCCCCCTAATTTTAATTATAACTCCGGGCCAATATGGGCAGGATATATTGACTTGGGGACTACTTTCGCTAAATTTGGAAATGAAATTCCTCCTTTAGTGGCCCAAGAAGAAAATGAGATTTCTCAGACGGTTTCTTTAGATGCTGGTTCTTACTTTCTTCATGGATATGTGTATACTCAAACGCGCGGTTTGCCTTTAGATATTCGCATTTATAATCACGATGATCTTCTTTTAGAGTATTCTTATCCTATTTTAGTTTATCCTGAACATCGATGGGATTCCTTTGAACTTTATTTTGTTGTTCCTCCTGATGCTTCTGAAATTACTTTAGTTTTTAGTACTTCTACTAATGATTTGGTCTATTTAGATTATCTTCAAGTTGAACCTATCTTTTATGAGTTAGAAGGGTTCTGTGGAGAAGGATATGGTGCGTGTGATTGTGGAGAGATGTTGATGACGGACTATGTTTTGAGTGAGGAAGATCCCGTGACTCAAGAACCATGTTCTAGTGATGGACTTATTATCGGTAATAGTGGGATAAGTCTGGATTGTGATGGGCATGAGCTAGTTGGGGATGGTAATAAAAAAGGCATTGTTATTAATTCTAAATCTGACATTACTATTCAAAATTGCATTGTTGATGGGTTCTATACTAATGTTTATGCAGACTTTGCTTCAGATATAACTATTAAGAATAGCATCTTAAAAAATAGTGGTAATGATGGTATTGGGCTTTATATGATTAATTCAAAAGGGTTTAACGTTGAAGATAACTTGTTGGAGAATAATGATGATGTTTTACGTACTTGGTTTGACGGTGGTGGGCACACTATATCTCGAAATGTAATAAGAAATAATCGTGGACAGGGTATTTTCCTATATACTTCTTCTCATAATTCTACTATAACCTTCAATGAGATTACTGATAATGCTCGAGGGAGTATTTATGTTGGTGGTGAAGGTAGTAGAGTTGAACAAAATAAAATTAGGAATTCGGGTGATACGGGGATCTATGTTAGTGGAGATGGAGCTTATATTCTTGGAAATGTGATTGGTGGTGGAGAACGTGATGGAATTTCCGTTTCGGGGGATGGTGGGATTATAGAGAGTAATACCTTGTCGGGTATAAATGGAGTAGGGATTGGGGTAAATATGTTGGCGACTGATAACCTTGTGTTAAATAATATTATTATAGATTCTGAATATGGAATTGACATTGAAGAGGAAACAGATGGTGTAGAATTAACGGGCAATAAAGTTGTTGATGTAGCTAGAAATGGCTTTAAAATCTCTAGTGTTAATGGGTTGACTATGAACAATAATATAGTTGAAGGATGTGGTGGAGATGGCATTATTATTATGGGTAGTTCCAGAAATGGAAAGATTGTTAATAATGTGGTAAACGAATGTGACGACGGATTTAATATTAATGATGGCCATGGACTTTCTTTTAGTGAGAATACGGCTAAGGATAATAGGAATAACGGGTTTTGGTTAGTTTCTTCTGATAGTACATCTTTAGTAGCTAACAAAGCTTTGGATAACCTGGGTCACGGCTTTCAAATAGCCACCATAAGCGATGTTAGACTTGAAAATAATGAAGCTTCTCGGAATGACTACGATGGTTTTAATTTGGGGGATATTAACCTTCTCTTTGTTATTAACAATAATGCGTACTCTAATCGGGATGGTTTTCACTTTGAGGGAATAAGTAGTAGTGATATTACAAATAATGTTGCTCAATTTAATGAAAACAATGGATTTTATTTTTGGGACTCAACCAATATTAATTTAGAGAGTAATGTTGCTAATTTTAACTCCAATGGATTTGAATTGGAGTCTACTATTTCTAGTCTGGTTCGTAATACTGGGTGTAATAATAACTATGATTTTATATGTTTTGGAAATCCTGAGCCAGTTAGTGGGAGTTTAAATCGTTTTGATACTTTAGTAGAGGTATGTCTTGGTGGTTGGCCAGTCTATGGAGAGAACTATCTTTACTGTACAGACTGTGAGGATGGCACCTTAAACAATCAATGCTCTACTAAACAACCGTCGTATTGCTCTGAAGGAACGTTGATTAATGACTGTCAACAATGTGGATGTCCTAATGGAAAGGCTTGTAGTGGACGTGGAGAGTGTGTATTAAAGAAGACGACACAGAAGTCTAGTAGAAATTAATTAATGTATACTTTGTTGTCTATTGTTCTAAACTTGGTTATTAACTTTTCTTTTAGTTCTTCATAATACTCTGCTTCTCTTAGAATGGGTAACATGAACTCAAGGTAATCTCTTGTTCCTCGTATTTCTTTTCTTGCTGGAAGTATCCCCTTTCTTTTTGGTACAATATCAAAAAAATATATATCGTCCATCATTGGTAGGTGTTTCTTTTCATAAATACTTTATTTGTTTTTATTGCTAGACCCTTACTCTTCTCTTTCATTTCCCTTGCATCCATCTTAGAGGTTCCTAGTCCTATTAATTCTCCTTTTAATGAAAGCATGGCTATGTTATCTTCTTTTTGAATATCGGAGTCAAACTTTACTAATCCTGGTAAAGATAAGGATGCCCCATGGCACACGGTGTTAACGGCCATGTCGGAAACATATACTTTTTTTAAATGAGTTATTCCCGCTTCTATAGGGAGAACGATTTTTCTTAATTCTTCTTCTTTTCCTTCTTTATAAAATTCATAGGCATCTTTTAAGTCATGTAATGAATACCACCCTTCTTGGTTAAAGGGGCCGGCTTTAGTTCTGACTAACTGCTGCATATGAGCGTTGGTACCTAATTCTTTACCAATTTGTTCCGATAATCTTCGGATGTAGGTTCCCCCTTGACACCCTACTTTGTAAAGAATGTCTCTACCGTCTACTTCTAAAATCTCTAAATAGTACACTTCCCTTTCTCTTTCTTGTCGTTTAACTGCTGAACGCAACGGTGGAAGTTGAGTGATTTTTCTTATAAATGTGGGTAATACTTCTCTAATTTTTTCTTCTGACACATCAGTATGTAAATGCATCAAACACACATATTCTTTTCCAGAATTGAGTAGGGCTTGCATAATTCTTGTGGATTCTTCTAATGCAATGGGCAGAATTCCTGATACGTTTGGGTCTAGGGTGCCTCCGTGGCCGGCTTTATTAATATGAAGTATCTCTTTTACATAGGAGTCGATTTGAGAGGAGGTTGGACCTACGGGTTTATTTATGTTAATTATCCCTGATTTTATTAGTTCTTCGATAGGCCGTTTGTCTGGATAAACCCCCTGCTTAGGATTAGTTGTTACTTTTCTTCTTACTATTATTTCATAGTTTCTTTGTTCAAACGGCAATTGTCCCATCTTATTTAGGCTTAGGGAATCTTTATAAATGTTAATATTTTCATGATTACCATGGCATTTACTTCTTATTACTCTAACGTAAAGTACCTCTTTTTAGGATCCTTAAGTATCTTAGTCAGTGTAGCTAGTTTTTTTCTTTCTTCTTTACCGAATGTACGACGTTCTCCAGGATATGCTGCACCAAGTACTACTCCTCTTTTCTTTTTTTGGTTATTTTTAGGAATAGGTATTCTTTTACTAGTTATTGGTGTATGGACTAAACTACGAACTAAAAAGAAAGTTTTATAATAGTATTTCTTCTTCCATAAGCCATGAAATTAGAGATTCCTACTGTTTTAACTCTACTTTCTTTATTTTTATTCTTAGTATTACTTTTTCCTTTTTTTCAGACCTATGTATTTTATGGGGTTTTAACTCTTCTATTAATTTTCCTTATTTTATTTCGAAGAAAGAAATATGATTTTATCTTAAGCCTTAGTTTACTGCTTGCTTTCCTTGTTAGTTGGTTTTTATTCCCTAAGATAGACCTTACTACTTTGGTTTTACGAACCTCTGCTGTGTTAGCTTTTATTCTTTTGAATTTGGTCTTGTTAATTGGACCTTGGTCTCGTTTTTCTACTAATATACGAAAGCTATACTCCTTTCGGCGCCATTTAGGGGTTACTACTTTCTTTTTGACAGGATTACACGTTGCCCTTATTATTCCTCTTTACTTTTCTTTTTCTTTAACTAACGCTCTTTCTTCAGTGTTTATATTTTATGGCATCGTTGCTTTCTTTATTCTTTTTTGGTTAGCTCTTACGTCGTGGGATTATTTACAGAAAAAGGTTACTTTATTTTATTGGGCAATACTGCACACAGTACTATTGATCTCTTATGTAGCACTTTCTCTTTATTTTTATTCGTTAAACACTTTATCTATCTTTCATATTCTTATCTTACTCTTTTTTGGTTTTATTTGGATTTCTATTGCCCCTTATAGTCTAATTAAAAAGATTATAAAAACATGGATCTTTGGTTGGAAACAGTTACATGTTCTAATCTATATTGCTTACTTCTCTATTATCCTACACGTTTCTTTAGGTGCTCTTATTCCTCTTCCTTTATGGACTAAGTTTCTTTTTTGGGGGTCTGTGGCGTTTAATTTAGGAAGCCATGGGTATGGGTTAGTACACTTTGCCTTAGAGAAGAAAACTATGAACCCCTTAGGGGAAACTATCTCTGTTGAGGGCATTACTTTTATGGGACTAGATAGAACAGAAAATTTTGAGGAAGGGAAAGGAAGACGATTTTATATTGACAAAAAACCGATAGCGGTGTTTAAATATAAAGAGAAATTTATTACTGTTTCTGCAGTGTGCCCGCATCAGAAGGGACCTTTGGATAAAGGAAACATTGTAAGTGGGTATATTATTTGTCCATGGCATCACTGGCAGTATAGCGTTAAAGATGGGACCGCTCCGGTAGGTTACCGTGACTGCGTTCCTTATTACTCCACTAAGGTTATTGACGGGTGGGTGTATGTTTCTATTAACGCTTAAATATAGAAGAGTGTTCTAGAAAGTTTAAATAATTCTAATTGTTCTTCTTTATATGGAAATGAACGGAATCTATGAAGCGATGAGTCAATTCGCAACTGGTTTTTTTAATAAGCCGGTTTCTTTGGAAGGGAAAGTAGTTTCAATACAACGATTAAGCCAGGAAGAAGGTACGATTATTGTGTCTTACCGAACGAGTATAGAATTTAATGGTGGCGTTGAACTTCCTACTAATTCCTATAATGATTTTCCTTTATGTTACCGAGAAATGAGAATGGACAGTAAAATTACTCTTTCTTAGCTTTTTTCTTAGTTACCTTTTCTTTAGTTTCTGTCGTTTCTTCTTTAACTTGTGTTGTTTCTTCTTTAAGTTCTTCAACTGGTTCTTTTTGTTCTTGGGGTTTTTTAGCTCCTAACCTTTCTTTTAAAGACTGTTTTTTAGTTTTTGGTTTAATCTCTTCTATTGGAGCATTTACTAATTCTGCATGATATACTTCGCCTTTTTGAATTACTTTTACTTGTACTTTAGCCGGAGGATTTTTCATTCCTCTTTCCCATAGCTTTTGATTAAGATATTTTCCGAGTTTAATATCCTCTGATTTTAAATGTTTAACTAGAAATTCTCTTACGGTTTTTACTGCCTTAGCGGTTCTTTTATACCGTACTGCTTTTAAGAAGGATTTTCTTAAGGGGATAGTATATAATCTTTCTTTATCTGCCATTTTATATCTTCAGTCGTGAATGTGTTCTCCATGATCTTTTTATTCGGGTGATTCTAGATGGATGAACTCTTCTTCCTTTACCAAATTTTTTAGGAATGACCCAGAAGGGGGCCCATCTAGTTTGCTTTAATCTTTTTCCCAATCTTAATTTTTTTGCTTTGTGAATATATCTGGTCATTTTCTTATTATCCTAAATTCTTTTTTTTCTTGAAGTTGCTGTAGGAGCTTTTTAAATTGCTCGTCCGTGATTTTTTCTTGGATCTTATTCGTTTCCATGAACTTGGCTAATATTGTCAGTACTTGCACTGCTTTTTCTGGATGTGCTGCTTTTACGTTATAATATCTGGCTATCGCTTCTTTTGTCAGATGTTGTTTTACGAGGTTCTCGAGGGCTTGGATTTGCTGCTGGAACTTTTGCCACTCCTCGATTTGATTTTGATCCATTGTTTAATAATTCCTTTCCTTTTTTGGTTATTACCCTTCCTTTATGGCTCTTAATGGTTTTTTGCTCTATTAAGCCTGCTTTTTCTAATTGTTGAAGGATCTTTCTTATATGATTACCTGCGGATTTGAATGTTTTCTCTGGTCTAGAACCCCTATTTTTTCTACCCCCGTACTTTTTTCTTAACTTAGACACCCCAATGGGCCCTAATCTTTCTGTTTTTCTTAAAATAGAGGCTGCTCGTATATACCACCAGTCTCGTTCGTCTGGCAATCTCTCTTTAAAATGGCCAGTTTTTACGAAATCTGCCCATTCAGCAGGTTTTATTTCAGAGAGGCTTTTTAGCTTTTCTGCAGCACTTTTGATTATTTCTTTTGGAGATTGACTCATTTTCTTTTGAGAAGATATGGAAGCTTTAAAAAGGTTTCTTTTTTTGGCCATTATCTTTAAATAGGGGTTTATTCCTTTTTCTGGTATGGTGACTATTAAGTTAAAAGGGGGTGAAATAGGTCGTACGTCTATAAGTGTATTTCTCCTTTCTGAAGAGGCTTTGGCCAAATTTTCTTCTCCGTTAATTGATAAAATGAGTTTAACCCATATTAAACAGGATTTTAAAGCGAAGACTAATGAAGTCTATTTGTGCTATTCTAACCTTGAACGGTTTATTTTAGTCGGATTAGGTAAGGAACGAGATGTGACTTTACAAATCGTTCGATTAGCTATCTATGAGGCAGTGAATAAACTTAGAACTATGAATTTACTTTCTAGCACTTTTATCGTTCCTTCTTTACCTATGGTTGAGGAGACTTCCCTAGTGAAGGCAATGGTACAGTCTATTCTTTTGTCTGATTATAATTTTGATAAGTACTTGACTTGTGAAGAAAAGAAACTTAAGCACTTAGATATGGTTACCCTCTTTAAGAGTGTGTGGGCGCAAGAGTTGAAAGAAGACGTTAAAAAAACCATAACTATCGTTAGAGGAACTCTTTACACCCGAGACTTACAAAACGAACGAGCGGATCTAGTTACCCCCGATTATTTAGAAATTGTAGCTAAACGTTTAGCTACTGAGTGTTCTTTACCCATAAAAGTATTATCTTACGAAGAACTAAAAAAGAAGGGACTAAACCTTTTAACTGCCGTTGGGCAAGGTGCGGCTTCTTTACCTAGACTAATTTTATTAGAGTATCGTGGTAACCCTACTTCTAAGACGTGGATAGGACTTGTTGGAAAGGGGATTACTTTTGATTCAGGCGGGTTAAATATGAAGCCTACTAATTTTATTGAGAATATGTATTTAGATAAGAGTGGGGTTGCTAGTGTTTTAGGGGTTTTAAAAGTAGCATCGGAACTAAAACTAAAAAAGAATATCATTGGAGTATTAGCTATTGCAGAGAATGCGGTAGATGCTAAATCCTATAAACCTCAAGCCATTCTCAAATCTTATAAGGGATTAACGGTAGAAGTTACTAATACGGATGCAGAGGGAAGATTAGTTTTAGCGGATGCCCTTAGTTATGTACAGGACCATTATGCTATAACTATTCTTATTGATATTGCTACTTTAACGGGGGCTTGTGTGGTTGCTTTAGGGGAATATGCTTCTGGAGTATTTTCTAATGATGATACTCTAAGAAATGATCTTATCGTTAGTGGAGAACGATGTTTTGAGCGGGTATGGCCTTTGCCTATTTTTCCTGAACATACGGAAGAAATGAAGAGTAGTTTTGCAGACCTAAAAAATTCTAGTAAATCTCGGTACGGTGGAGCTTGTACAGGGGCGGCATTTTTACAGCAATTTATTAATGAGGGAGTTAAGTGGGCGCATATTGATGCTTCTTCTTCGATTACCAGTGAGCAACGGGCTTTTATTCCTATGAATGGAACTGGGTTTGGGGTGCACTTATTGATAGAATATTTACTTAGGACTGGTTGAGAAGTGATTACCGGTTCTTACCATAGAAATATTTCTTAAATAATCATCCATATATTCTCTAAGTTCTGGGAGTTCTATCTCTCTTGTGTGGGGATTAAGGCTCATTGGATCATCTGTTCCACTTTTGTTATGTTCTAATATTACTCCTTTTTTTCTTAGCATATCTATAACTCTTTCTCCGTATTTATGATCTTTTAATCCTGAATTATGTAGAATATGCCTTCTTGGTAGATATGCTGCTCCTACTAGACCCTTAAATCCATCGAGAACCTCTTTGATATCTTGAAAAGGGAATCCTAATACTCTTTCTATCTCTACTTCATATTTGGGTCTTACTGGTGTGCTTCCATCTATCAAACTATCTTCTTCTATTCTTTGTTTGTATTGTTCTAGGCTACGTAGACTACTTATTTCTTCTGATAAAGGATTTAACCCTCTCTTTATTGTTAAACCGTATACTCTTCTTAATTCACTTTCGTATGCATCAAATCCGGTAGATTTCATTCCTAGTAGACTAGGATTACTCCTAATAATCTCTATCGCTAAAATGTTTCCTACAACCGAGGAGATTCTTCTTTCTATTTTTTCAATACTTTCTACCGTCACACCTGGCATTTCTAGTATTGCCCCTACTTTCTCTGATGGAAGATCGTATAATTCTGAAACTAGTTCCACTGCTTCTTTTATTTTTGGTTCTTCTACTCTTCCTTTGATCTTTGTAGATTCTTCTAATCTTGCTAATTGTTCTTCGAATACTAAAGGGATAACTTCACGGTTTGCTGTACTTTCTGTGTCTAATGCGTTGGGTGATTGATTTGAATTTATTATTCTGTTACTTAACTCTTCTTTTTGAAATGAGGAAATATATCCGTTTGTGTATAAAATGTCTAGGGCTTCTGCTTTTCTTTCATTTGCTATTCTTCTTACTTTCTCTTCAAGCCGCTCTATATCTAGTGATGATTCTATGGATTGTTCTTGATTTCTTTGGTCTTCTATAAGCGTTGAATACTGTAGCAGTAGATATGCAATATTATTCTCTGCAACGGGACTAGCATTTATTCTCTTTCCGTTTACGAGTTTTTTAACTTTTTCTTTTACTTCTCTTAACTTTTGTATTTCTCTTTCTGCTTTGGCGTGTTCGTTAACTATTGCTCCACTGCTTCGTTGTTCATATGTTCTATTAATTTCGACGGTGGATAGATATGTTTCTTCTTGATCTTTGAGTTGATCTAGAATTGGATCTAGGCTGGTTTTTATAGAGTCTAGGGTAGTTCTATCATATACTTCTTTTAGTTGAGAGTATTCTCTTCGAATTTGGTCTTTTTCTTCGGCTACTTTAGAAACTTCTACTTCTCTTTCCCTATCTATGTTTTCTTCTATCTGATGGGTTCTTTGGTCTAATCCTTCCTGAATTTCTTTAGTTCTTCTTTCTAAGGGGGTATCTTTTAGTTCTATCGTATATCCTAGGGTAGTTAATATTTTAAGAACATCTCCTACTTCTGCAAATTGTTCATCAAATCATACGTTTGCTATCCTCGTGTTAGGATTAATGCTAACACCCGTAATACTATTTGTTGTATCTAGGTCTTTTATCGCTTTATACGACGGAGTAGGAAGATACTCTTCTTTTGCTGAAACTTTTAGATATAACCTTTTCATTTTTACGATTATGGTATTTTTGGCAATGGCTATGCCTTTATAAATCTCACTATTATTACCGTTATATAGTAGTTATTAGTAAGGGAAACCTATTTATGGTATTCTGTTTTAAGTAGGACATGAAATGGTGGGAAAGAAATAAGGTAGATGCAACTGGTGCTAAACTCATTGTCGCTAAGTACGACCGGCTTAAAGACTGGAGAATGGATCCTAAAGGGTATTTTCTTATTCGGGTAAATCATAAAGAGAAATCTTTAGAAGTAGGATATTGTAAGAAGGTCAATACGATTGACATAATTATTCAAGGTAAAACTGCGATGGACGTTTTTAACACGATTATTCGTGAAGGACTGGTTTCTAGTTTACAACATGCTGCTGATTTAGGGGCAGAACTGCAGAAAGCAGAAATTGCCTTACATTTAGATATTGAATATGTTCAAGATAGTCCGCTAAACTTTAAGAGGAAAATTTCCAAATAACTCCTTCTTTTGAATCTTCTAAAATAATCCCTTTTTGTTTTAATTCTTCTCTAATTTTATCGGCAGTTTTAAAATCTTTATTTTTTCTTGCTTCTTCTCTTTTTTTGATCAAATCTAAAATTTTTTGTTCTACCTTTGACTCTTTAAAATTAAGTATACTAAATACTTGATCTATTTCTTTCATAAACTTTAAAGATTCTTTTGACCCCCCATGTTTATAACTCTCTCGAATGAACTCGAAAATAATAGCGAAAGCTTTTGGTGTATCGAAGTCATCATCCATCGACTTTATGAATTCTTTTTTTGTTTTTTTAATAATGGAAGGATTATCTTTTTCTTTACTTCTCTTTAAATACCTAATAAAATCATCTAAACGATCTAAACTATTCTTGGCGTGTTCTATACTTTCCTGCGAAAACTCTATGGGAGTACGGTAATGATTAGAAACAAACAAGTATCTTATTGCTCTCGGATCGTACTTTTCCTTTAGACTTTTAGCGTTTATCGTGTTTCCTATAGACTTAGACATTTTCTCTTTTTTCAAATTTAAAAATGCCGTATGCATCCAGTATTTTACTAAGGGTTTTTTGCCTGATACAGACTCCATTTGAGCGATCTCTGCTTCATGATGCGGAAACGTTAGATCTTCTCCTCCGCCATGAATGTCATATTGTGGACCAAAATAATACTCTGTTATCGCTGTGTCTTCAATATGCCAGCCCGGTCTGCCTTTTCCAAAAGGAGAATTCCAGAATGGTTCTCCTACCTTATACTTTTTCCATAATACAAAGTCTATAGGGTTTTCTTTTTTTTCATTTATTTCTACTCTAGCACCTTGTTTTATTTTCCTTATATCTTGATGAGAAAGTTTTCCATAATCTTTAAACCGACTTACCCTAAAATATATTCCATCTTCTGTTTCATAGGCGTATCCTTTTTTTACTAATGTTTGGATTTGTTTTATTATTTCTTGGATATGGTTTGTTGCAGGAACATATTTGTCTACGGAATTAATGTTGTAAGATTTAATTTCTTCTAAAAATGCTTTTGTGTAAAACTCTGAAATCTCTTTAGGAGTCTTGTTTTTTTTTCTGGCTTCGTTTATAATCTTGTCATCAATATCTGTTATGTTTTGGATATATCTTACTTTAAACTTTTTATATCTTAGATATTTTACTATACTATCAAACTGTGTAAATGTTTTTAGATTTCCTATATGGATATAATCGTAAACGGTTGGTCCACATAGGAAAAAGTTAATGGACTCTTTCTTTAAAGGTTTAAATGTTTCTTTTTTTCTCGTGAGGGTATTATATATTTTCATAAGAATATCTGACCCCTAATATTTAAAAATGTTCTTATATTACTCTAATTACTATGACTTCTGACCCTATCTCTTGAGATTGTTGATCTAATGCTTTTATGGTAAAGAATACTGTAGTGCCTGGGATTTCTGCTTTATTTACGGTCACAGAAATAGGAAATCCTTTTATGTCTCCTGCGGAAACTGGTAAAGGTTCCGACGCGATAATCTCCCACGTTTTTCCTTTTTCTCCTTGCGGAGTCATAGTTACTTGGATATTTGTGTCTCCCCCTAATGTGTTTCGTACTCCAACGTTAATGGTTTTTGATTCTCCTGCTTCTAAATCGAAGGTTTGGCCAGAGACATAGAAGTTTTGATCTGCTTGCATTTTGTCTCTAATTTCTTTATCTGCTTGAATAAATGCTTGATCACTTAAGTCACTAATTTTTTCAAACACCCCCGAAATCCAGGTTAACCCTAAACCTAGTAATGTAATACCAATAATAATTATGATAATGGTAGTCATCGATAGTTCGATGGCACCTCGTTTAGAGACTTGTTTAAGCATACTCTTTTTTCTTTTAGTAAGTATATAAAGTTTTTGGAGGAATAATTTTCGTGTGCGGTAGAGAAATAAATGTTTGAGAGAACTATTAGATCCATCTATCCCTTTGAACTTTGTATAATCACTCTCTAGAGATGAATTAGTTTCTCTTGTTTCTATGTTGCCCGTGACACTTTTAAAGAATAAACTCTCTTCAAATAGATGGAGACACCATCGAATGTAGGGAGGAAAAAACGATTATATCTTAGAGAGTCTAAAAAACTAGCTGAGTTGATGGGGATTATTTTTGGTGATGGATGTATAACTATTTTTAAAAGAAAAGATAAGAATTCTATAGATTATAATCTAACTATCTCGGGGCACTCAATTGAAGATAAGGAGTATTTAACGAATTATGTTTCCCCTTTGATAGAAGATATTTTTAACGTTAAACCTAGAGTGAAATATACAAAGGGGCAAAAGGCCATGTTTCTTAGAGTAGTCTCTAAATCCATTGTCCATTTTTTAATTTCTAAAGGTGCCCAACAGTCTCCCAAGAATAATTTAGTTCCTCCACCTTGGATATTGGATAATAAAAAGCGTATGCGCTTTTTTGTCAGGGGATTAATGGATACCGATGGTTCATTAGCTGTTAAAAAGAGATATAGAGAATATCCTTATTACCCTACCATTAAAATTTGCTCTAAAGATAAAAGCTTAATCCTTTCTGTAAGTGAATACCTAAAGAGCTTAAACTTTAATGTCTGTTGCTATTTAGATACGGACAATAGGAGAGGAGATAAAATTCACAAGTTAAGCGTTATAATTTTAAATGGAAATAAGGGAGTATCTTTGTGGATGAAGAAGATAGGACTTAGTAACCCTAAACACTATAATAAACTAGATCTTCTTGGGAATGGCCCCTATATAAAAATGGGACCGCCGGGATTTGAACCCGAGACATCTACGGTACTGACATCTAGACTTCAGCGTAGTCTAAGAACTCACTTCTGTTTTTTAAGTGAATAGCTCTCCCAGGCTGAGCTACAGTCCCGTTAAAGCTAATTTAGACTACATTTAAATTACTTTCGTTTGCCCTTATATTAATTAGAACTACCTATTAATTTAAACCACTTCTATCGTTTCTTTATTTCCGTTAAGGGCTTTTCGGTTATTTCTAGGTAATACTTTCTTAACTTTGGTAGGTAATAGATATTTCCCCCCCAATAATTGTTTCGATTACCTCTGCTAAGGGAGGGGTTATTTGCATAGATTTCTATATCTTTTTAATTTATAAATTATGACTTTAGTCCTTTAGAAAGCTATATAAACTTTCTTTAAGGCTTGATTGACATGCCTGAGCCTAAATTGAAAGAGAAGCGTTGGACCAAAGAAATGGAGAAATCGGTTTACGATTCTTGGAAAAAACATAAGGTTTATGCATTTAATAAAAAAACAAAAAAGAAGGTTTATTCTATTGATACTCCTCCTCCTTATGTCAATAACCCGGTACACATCGGACAGGTTACTACGTATTGTTTAATGGATATGTTTGCTCGATTCCATCGTATGAAAGGATATGAAGTTTTATTTCCTTTAGGCTTGGATCGTAATGGTCTGCCCATTGAAATGGCTGCTGAAAAGAAGTTTAATATAAAATTTGGAAGGGTTGGTAGAGAGGCATATTTAGAGGCATGCAAAAAAATCTTAGAAGAGACTAGCTTAACTTCGCTAGATTCCTTTTTAAAATGTGGGATTAGTTTTAACTCCTGGGAAATTGGAACGGACTTGGGCCAAATTTATGAGACTGATTCAGAAAATTATCGACAACTCACGCAAGATACGTTTATTGACTTATGGCATAAGGGGCTTATTTATGAAGATGAGCGTATTAATAATTTTTGCCCGGGTTGTCAAACAACGATTGCCGATGCGGAAATTGAGTATAAAGATGTTTCTTCTACCTTTAATCATCTTACTTTCACCGTTAAAGAAACGGGAGAACTTATTACGATTGGCACTACACGACCGGAACTTGTTTGTACCTGTGGCATGGTATTATTTCATCCTAACGACGAGCGATATAAACACCTAGACGGGAAAACTGCGATTACTCCTATCTTTAAGAAAGAGGTTCCTATCAAGGCCCATCCTATGGCCGTTATAGAGAAGGGAACTGGGCTTGTTATGATGTGTTCTGCCGGAGACTTAAGTGATATTCGTTTTTTTAGGGAACAAAAAATAGAACCTCTTATTGCTATTACTCAAGACGGTACCATGAATCACCATGCGGGATTTTTACGAGGTGCTAGTGTGCGGGAAGCGAGACAGCTTATGCTTGATGCTCTAAAACGAGAAAAATTACTTGTTAAACAAGAGTCTATTCTTCATCGCACTCCGACGTGTGAACGAAGTAAACACGAAGTTGAGTTTATTGCTATGAAAGAATTTTATCTTAAACAATTACCTTATAAAAAGGACCTTAAGAAGATGGCTAAAGAACTTACTTTTTATCATGATTCTTCGCGGCAGATTTTATTAAATTGGATTGACTGCGTTACTATTGACTGGCCCATATCTAGACGACGATACTATGCTACGGAAATTCCTCTATGGTACTGCGATTCGTGTAATTTCATTTATATTCCTAAGAAAGGAAAATATTATCAACCCTGGAAAGATAAACCTGACATTCGTTCTTGTCCTGGGTGTAAAGGTAATACATTTAGGGGGGAAGAGAGAGTATTTGATACCTGGTTTGATTCTAGTATGAGCGCTTTATATATCCTTCACTATGGATCAACTTTTTTTAAGAATCATTATCCCTGTAGTTTAAGGCCGCAAGGGAAAGAAATTATTCGAACATGGCTATACTACTCTTTACTTAAGGGATATCTTTTAACGGATACCTCTATGTTTAATGAGGTTTGGATTAACTATCATATTGTCGATGACGATGGGAAGAAAATGAGTAAGAGCATAGGAAATATTATTGATCCCCATGAGGTCTTAGATAAATCTGGGGCTGAACCTTTTCGTTTATGGGCTGCGGTAGAAGGAAACTTAGATAAAACTGACTTTAGGTGTAGCTTTGAACGAATCGAGGGGGCAGGGAAGACGGTTACTAAACTTTGGAACTTGGCAGTATTTATTTCTGGGTTTACTAAACCGACTAAAGGAACTTTACTGGGTAGCGATGTATGGATCATGTCTGAACTAGACATGCTGATTAAAGAAAGTGAACGGGGATATTCTGTGTATGACTTTCATGCTCCGATTGTCCGTCTTAAACATTTTATTTGGGAAACCTTTTCTTCTCATTATGTTGAACTCGTTAAGGCACGGGCCTACAACTCTGAGAACCGGTTTACTAAGGAGGAGAGTGACGGTGCACGATGGACGTTGTATTATTGTTTAGAAAACTTATTAAAACTACTTGCTCCAGTTTTACCTATGATGACTTATTATATTTACCACCATTTATGGAAGAAAGATATTCACTTTGAGAAGTTTCCTAATGTGAATGGCAAGACGATTAAAGGAGTAACTACTGAGGATATTACTATGTTAAATAGTGCGATTTGGAGGGCTAAAAAAGATAAGGGATTAGGACTACGAGATGATCTTTCTAGTTTAGAGGTTCCTCTTAAATTTAAACCTATGGAAAAAGATTTAGTTGCTGCACATCGCATTAAAACCTTAACGTACGGAGAGCTTACTATTAGCGTTTAACTATGGATACTAGAGAAAAACAAAAGTTAAAACAGTTTATTCAACAACTTGCCCAATATCGAGGGAGACATACTGAACTAGTTAGTGTGTACATTCCATCGGGCTATGATCTTACTAAGATTATTCAACATCTTTTACAAGAACAAGGAACTGCGTCTAATATTAAAGATAAAACTACTCGAAATCATGTTATTGATTCTTTAGACAGGATGGTGAGATTTTTGAGGTTAGTTAACCGTACGCCTCCGAATGGTTTGGCAGCATTTTCTGGCAATATTTCGGATCGAGAAGGACAGGCAGATATTCAAGTATTTAGTATTGAGCCCCCTAAAGAGATTAAGATTCGGTTATATCGTTGTGATCAAACGTTTATTTTAGATGTACTTCGCGAAATGCTAGAACATAATGAAGTGTATGGGCTCTTAGTTATTGATCGACGTGAAGGGAATATTGGGCTTTTGAAAGGAACGAGTATTGTGGAACTAGCTGGGTTTACTTCGGACGTACCGGGAAAAACCACTAAAGGGGGACAAAGCCAGGCCCGTTATGCACGATTAAGAGATATTGCCGCTGCCGAGTTTTTTAAAAAAGTTGCGGAGACGGCTAATAAAGAATATTTAGAGATGAAGAATTTAAAAGGAATTTTGATTGGGGGGCCTGGACCTACTAAAGAAGATTTTTTAAATGGACCTTTTTTAAACAATGAACTTAAGAGAAAGGTTTTAGGTGTCAAGGATTTAGGTTATACAGGAGAGGAAGGGCTACGCGAATTAGTTGTTAAGAGTCAGGATTTATTGGCGCAAGAAGCGATTACCCAAGAAAAACAGGTTATGGAAGAGTTCTTTAAATTACTAAATACAGATGACCATAAGGTGACGTATGGTGAAGATGAGACGTGGAGTGCTTTGGAGGCTTCTGCTGTTAAAGTATTACTTATTTCCGAACAACTAGACTCTACTAAAGCGAATAAATTTGAGGCTAAAGCTGAGGAGACTGGAGCGGAGGTTAAATATGTGTCTATAGACACCCAAGAAGGTGCACAGTTGGCAGAGTTAGGGGGAGTAGCAGCTATCCTTAGATTTGCTTTGCATTGATAATTTTAAATTGCTTGGCAAAACGTCGAATAATCTTAAAATAAGAATTTTTTATTTTCAGGTCCTATTTTGTGCAATGACGTTGAAAATTAAGTGTAACAAAATATGTATCACTTTTGCCAATAAGTGTAACAAAATATGTATCACTTTAGAAAGATTTGAACAACAAAAAGAATTTTAAGAGAAAATTCAACAATGCTCCGAGAAATGGCTGAAAAAGCTATAAACTTAATTTCTTTAAGAGATTGGTATATTCATGTTATATTTTCAACAGAGCCTGTCCCTACATAATATTTTTAAACCCCCCTAAACTAGAAAGAACATGGATGATGTTCAAAAAAGGGTTGAGGCTATATTGTTTACAACGGGCAGATTTTTGGATTTAGAGGAATTAAGTCAATTAAGCGAGATTGCTTCTAAAGGATACTTAAAAGAAGTACTTACAAATTTACACGCTGTATATCATGAAAAAGATACTTCTTTAGAAATTATTGAAGACCATGGAAAATGGAAGCTAAGTGTTAAGAAAGAATACTTATACTTGACTGAAAAGCTATTAACCAGCGCAGAGTTAGATAAGCCTGTTCAACAAACCCTAGCTGTTATTGCTTATAAACAACCCGCTATTCAGAGTTATGTTATTGACGTGAGAGGAAATAAGGCGTATGACCATATTGCATTATTAAAAGAACAAGGGTTTATTATTTCTGAAAAATATGGGAGAACTAAATTACTAAAACTGGCACAGAAATTCTTTGATTACTTTGATGTAGTGGATGAGAAATTAACCATGCATCTTAACTCAGTGGATGAAGTGGTTGTTCTTGGAGACGATGATGCTAAGGGATAAATGGCATCTTTATGTGTTGACAATACTTTTTTTAAGTGTTCTGACGTTTAGACTATTTTTTTCATTGTCTATTCCAGGATTTACTGGAGATAACGCTTATGCAACGTTACGGCAGGTCGATCATATTTCCGAACATTACGGAATTATGCTTTATGATGACTTAAGCTATGGGGGAAGAGAATTATTAGTTTCTCCGTTATTTTATTACTTTTTAACCTTTAGTCGGTTTTTTATTAGTGAAACTTTTGTTTTTAAAATTCTTCCGGAAGTATTGTTAAGTTTACTTGTAGTAGTGGTTTATTTTATCACGTACGAACTAACTAAAGAAAAGGGATCCGCTTTAATTGCGGCCTTACTCTCGGGGTTTGTTCCTTTAGTTATTGGAGCTACTCTAAACTCTTTATCTTCTTATTCTTTATTTTTTTTAATTTTTTTGATGTTATTCTTTTTTTTAATTAAAATTAATCAAGGAGAACTTGCTTACGTTGACTGGTTTGTTTTTCTTTCCTTTTTATTACCTTTGATTCACCCTGGTGCTTTAATCTTTGTCTTAGCTTTAATCTTTTATTGGATCTTAATCTTAGCTGAATCTTCTAGTCTTAAACCCGTTACTACCGAACTCGTTCTTTTCTCTATCTTTTTAGTGTCTTTAGTTGAGTTTGTTATATTTAAAGAGGCTTTTTTAGAGCATGGACTTTCTTTAATACGATACAACTTACCTTCTCGTATTATAGAAGACTATTTTGTTGAGTTTTCTGCTTTATCTTTACTATACAGTTTAGGTATTGTTTCCGTCATCTTGGGATGCATTGGCATTTATATTGCCCTATTTAAAACTAAGAGTTATAATATCTTCTTATTTATTGGATTAATCTTATCCGTGTTACTTTTATTATTATTAAAACTTGTTGACTTTTCTATAGGAATTCTCTTCTTAAGTATTTCTTTCCCTATTCTTGCCGGATTCTCTTTACGCTATATATATCGTTATCTTTCTAATTTACGATTTTCTAGAACTATCCTTTATTTTAACGTACTATTAGTTTTTTCTATTCTTTTGTTTAGCGTTTTACCTAGCTATACCACGGCTAAATCTGTTATTCATTATGGGGTTAGCGAGGAGGAAATCCGTGCCCTTTCTGTACTTAAAGATTTACCTCAAGGGATTGTTCTTGCCGACTTAGAAGAAGGGAACATGGTTAATTATTATGCGGATAAAAAAACATTATTGGATCGTAACTTTTTACTTATTTCAAATGCTAATTTTGTAGTGAGAGATGCTAAACTTATCTTCTTAGGGTCTTCTGACCTTTTAACGAGTCAGAGGATTGCTAATAATGAGATTACTTATGTTTATTTTTCCTTTAGAACCAAAGAAAGATACAATTCCACTACTTTTTTATATAGTGAGAATACTCAATGCGTAGAGACATTACATAATGAAACCTATCAAATTTTCAGAGTTATCTGTTGACTACCTTTTTTTTGGCTTAGGTTTGTTGATTTGTATAGCTGTGCTTGGATTTTCTAATTTTTCTACTGATTATTTAGTTGGAGATGAGTCTTATTTGCATCTGAGACTACTTGGTTCGGGGGATTATGACCCTTTAAGTTATGGGGGTAGGAGTGTGGATTATCCTACTGGATTTGGAATTGTATTACGCTGGTTTACTTTTTTGTTCGAGCCAGTTCTTGCTGCCAAAGTTTTACATTTTACCTTGGGGATACTAAGTTTTACTTTATTCTTTTTTATTTTAAGAAAACTTACTCTCTTAGTTGAAGAAAAAAGACTTGCTTTGTTCTTCTTAGTTTTCTCTCCGACGTTTATTTATCTCTTTAGTTTTTCTGGAAGCTTTAGTTTGGCTATTTTTTTAGCCTTAGGTAGCTTTCTTTTACTCTTATATGAACATAACGCTCTTGCGACTTTTTTAATTTTATTAATCTCTTATGTTAATGTTTATGCCGTATTTTTTAACTTGATCTTATTATTTATTTATGCCGTATGGAATAAAAAATCGGTTAAGTGGGCAACTTTAACCTTTCTTTTAAGTATTTTTTTTACCATGTATCTTTATGGACTAGAGCTAGGTTATCGAGAACCGGTTTATCTTAGTGAACTTATATCTGATTTTGGTGGAGAATATGGCATTGCTTTCTTTTCTTTAATTTTATCCTTCTTTGGATTTATGGTGATTTGGAAACGTCCTTATTCTAAATTCTTTACTTATGGAATGTTTACTCTCCTTTATTTACTCTTGTTCTTCTATTCTTGGATTTTATTCTATTTCATTTTCTTTTTATCATTACTTGCTGCACTTGGTCTCTATGAGTTTATTACTAGGCGTTGGGAGAGTACTCTAATTAAACATTTTTCTTTATTGTTACTTATCTTAGGCGTATTGTTTTCCGGTATTTCTTATTTAGAACGTGTGGACGAACTAGGGCCTACGGCTAAAATGATTAATGCTTTTAGTGTACTAGAGGAATTTCCTAAATATCAAGAATCTACTATTTTTTCTCAGGTAAGCAGAGGAAACTGGGTTTCATATTTTACTCACCACAAAAATTTTGCCGATACTAATTATCTAAATGCACCTTATTCTTATACTCGACTCGATGATCACAATACCCTTCTTTTTTCGGGTAACGAAAATGAAGTTAGAGACTTAACGGTAGATTATAACATTCAGTATATCTTTTTGGATGGAGAGGTACTCAATATCCTTTTAGAAAGTGGAAGGAGTGGTATTCTTGAGGTGCTGGATGCTGATCCCACATTATATACTCTGCTTTATGAGGGGGATGACGTTCAACTCTGGAGGGTAAACCCATGATTGAAACTATTATTTTTTTGATTGTTAGTTTCTTAGGGATCTTTTTAGCAAGTTTTTGGATACAGGTTATCTTCTTCGTTGACAATACCGTAAAGTTAGATCGTACTTATTTACCTACGGTTACGTTGCTAGTGCCTGCCTTTAATGAAGAAGAGGGAATTGCTAATACCTTAGACTCTTTATTATTATTAGATTATCCTAAAGAAAAACTTACGGTGATAGTCATTGATAATGGTAGTACGGATAGAACGGTAGACATTGTGAAAGGGTATAAAGGAGTTAAACTATTACATGAACCTAAGAAAGGAAAAGCTTGTGCACTCAATAAAGGAATTAGAGAGTCCATTACCGAGCTAACGGGGTGTGTAGATGCGGATTCTATTGTTAGTAGGGAATCTTTAAGAAATCAAGTAGGATTATTTGTTTCTTTTGATGTTGGTGCCGTTATTAGTGTTATTAAAATTAGGCAGCCTAAAAATTTACTTGAGAAGGTGCAACATTATGAGTACATCTTGACTGCCTTTGTTAGAAAACTTATGAGTACTATTAATACTTTGTATGTTACACCCGGAGTTTTAACGGTATACCGAACTAAAGTTCTAAAACAAGTAGGTGGGTTTGACGAAAATAATAATCTAACAGAAGACTTAGAAATTGCTCTTAATCTAAGATATCACCATTATAAAGTTTTAATTCAGTCTGAGAGCATTACGTACACTAATCCCCCAAGAACTTTTTGGGCTTTTTGGAGACAGCGAGTAAGATGGTTTAGGGGGTTAATCCATAATTCTATTAAATATAGAAAGATGTTTTTTAATTCTGATTATGGTTTGTTGGGATCTTTTCAATTACCTTTAATTGCCGTCACTCAATTTGTTTTAATTATTTCTTTTCTTACCATTGCGTATCATATCTTTGATTTTTTGTATACGAAGATACATTCATTAGTTTTATTAAAAGAAGGAATTTTTAATCTTTTAAGTTTACCTAGTCTTACAGAGATTATCTATCGATTAAATCCGTTAGTGTTAATTCCAGTTTTGGTTAGCTTAATCATGGGAGTGTATCTAATGCATAAAGCACATCAGCATATTAAAGAATCTTGGTCTTATGTACCTGTATTAGTTTTTTACTTTTTTTTACTTCCTTTCTTGACTGCTTTGCACTGGTTTTGGGCTATTGTCTTGGAACTGACGGGGGCCCGACGTAGATGGTAGAGCGTACTTTAAGAAATATACTCTTATCTTCTTTAGTTATAGCGTGTTTAGTTTTTGTGGCAGGAATTCTACTGGGCATAAGTTTAAATGATTTTAAAAATCAAGATGCTTTTGATTCTTTGAAGTTGGTTGATTTAAACGCTGAAAGTTATCTTATTGAGAGAGAGTTTATCTCCACGTATAACGTTTCTTATACTGAAGAACAAGCTTGTGATACTCTTAGAAATCGTTTTTATTCTTTATCTGATGAGTTGAACGAAATTAGACATTTGTTAGTTAGTTTTGAGAAAGATCAAAACTTTGAAAATAAAGAATATGATCTCTTAGTTAGGGAATACTTTTTAACTGAAATTCAGGTGTATTTATTACTTGAGAACTTTAGGTCTGGATGCGATGATAGTATCAATACTCTTGTTTTCTTTTACGGCTTAGAGGGTAACTCTGAACAACAAGGGGTTATTATTGATGCCTTATTTAAAGAAAGAGGAGACATTTTCGTTATTACCCTTAAAAAAGATTATAATGACGGTGTTGACACTCTTGGTGCTAAGGACCCCCTTTTTGATCTTTTTGAAGATCACTTCACTATAGGGCAGACACCTACTTTAATTGTTAATGGAGAGAAATACGAAGGATTAATTAATTATCCTACTTTAAATGAGTTGGTGGGAGAAAAAATATGATCTGTGAAGTATGCGGAAGACATGGAGAGCTTGAGGAAGTGGTTATTGAGGGCAGCATGTTAATGGTTTGTAATAATTGTAAGAAGTTTGGAGTAGCGGTTAAACTCGAGCTGCCAAGGGTAGCTACTAGTGCACTCTACACTAAAAAAGAAGAGGTTATTGAATCTTTAGTAGAGGGTCATGGTCTTTTAATTCGATTAAATCGCGAGAAAAAAGGATTAAAACAAGGAGAATTAGCTAAGTATATTGGTGAAAAGGAAAGTGTTATTGCCGCGGCCGAAAGTGGAAAAATTCAGCTTAATCTTTCTGTTGCTAAGAAGCTAGAATCTTTTTTGGGAATTACTTTAGTAGACAGAAATTTTGGAGATACTCCTAAAGAGAAAAAAATTAATTTTAACGATAGTCGGCTTACTCTCGGGGATTTAATGAGAAAGGAATAAATTTATAAGTTACTATTTCTGTTTTTAAATATGTCCTCTAAAAAAGTGGTGATGGCTTTGTTAGTTGTTTTACTCTTATTTCTTTTAACTCTCTTTGTTGCTCAACCTCATTTATTTGATTTTCTACAGCCCATTCAAGCATCTCCTTTACCTGCTACTACTACCGTCTATGCTTATGGACCTAGTGGACTGTTAAGTAAACAAACTGGAGGTGAGGTTTCCTATTATCATACTGATTCGTTAGGGAGTTCTTCACTGGTTACGGACACGAATGGAAATAGAGTGTATTATTCTGACTATGAACCGTTTGGGGACTCTCTTCATACGTCGGGAGAGGAACGGTATACGTATACGGGAAAAGAACTGGATGCTTCTACGGGACTCTATTACTATGGGGCTCGGTATTATGATAGCTCTTTGGGTAGGTTTATTTCTAGCGATCCGGTTAGTGGGAACCAGTATAATAGTCAGCGGTTGAATCGGTATACGTATGTACTAAATAACCCGATGGTGTATACGGATCCGACGGGGATGGAAGTTGAGATACCTAATGAGAATGAACGACAAACTATTTTAGCTGCCTTTAACGAACTAGTCGGTTCGGATGTTGTTTCTTTATCTGAGAAGAATGGACGATTCTTTTTAGCGGGTCCAACTGTAGAAGAATATAAAGGAAGCTATCCTAATACTTATACGTTTCTTCAGGCTTTGATGGTACACCCCGAGATTATTCAGATTAGATTAACTGACGGAGCTACGACTTCGCCGAAGACTATTTTAGAATATTATTCTCTTGAAGGATCTCTTTTAGGGAAGGAAGAACATGTTTTTGCTGGAAGTAAGGGACAATTTATTGAACGAGAATATAAAAATGCTCTTGACTATTCCGGTGGGCCTATAGTCTATGAAGGAAAACCTGCAACCCTAGTTGGAAAATCTTTAAGTGGATTTAATGAGATTTATTTTTCTCCAACCGGGAGTGAAATATTTAATTTGGTCCCAGGGGGAGGGAAAAATCCGAGAGAACCGATGCCGGGCTACCTTGTTTTGTACCATGAGTTGGGTCATGCCTTTTATTACTTGGCAGAAAAACCCTACTCGGTTTATGGCGATGTGGAAGGTATGTACTCTACTCCTTTGTCTTTAGGGGGTGGTGTGGCCTTTGAAAACATCGCTCGAAAAGAACATGGGTTACCTCCGAGATTATTTTATATAACCGGTGCCTTGACCATGCAACCTGGACCTCCTTCGCCTTAATCATTAACAACTTTTTTAAATCTTTTTAATTCTTCTTAATGATGGATAAAAAACAATTAGCTAGGAAACTATCTTCTCTTAAGTGCTTTGGTTCTGTGGAGCCTTCTTTAGAACAATATGCAATGGAGCCAGAGATTGTTGCGGCGGTGTTATGGCATGCTTATCTACAAGGAGATATTAAAAATAAGATTATTGCTGATCTAGGGTGTGGGAATGGGGTTTTTGGCGTAGGTGCTTTGTTACTAGGGGCAAAAAAAGTGTATTTCTTAGATATTGATAAGAATGCCCTAGACTTGGCTAAGGAAAATAGTGGGGGAAAAGGAATTTTTCTTTGTGGAGATGTTTCTATCTTTACTCATATGGTAGACGTTGTATTTATGAATCCCCCTTTTGGTGTTCAAACTAAGCATGCGGATAAATCTTTTTTAGAGGTAGCTTTTAACCATAGCAAAAAGATCTATAGCTTTCATAAACTAGATAGTAAATCCTTTATAGGCGCCCTGTGTAAAGATTTTAATTGGCAGGTTATCGGTCTTATGCCCTTTAGTTTGTTTTTAAAAAAAACGATGACTTTTCATACTAGAAAAAAGTACTTAGTTTCAGTGGGATGCTGGATTTTGTGGAAAGGAAAGGTTTAAAAAGGAGATTTCTTCCCTTATATTCTATGAAAGTTACTATCTTAGAAGAAACTAAGGATTTATTAAAATTTGAAATTGAAGGGGAAGATCATACTTTTTGTAATGCTTTACGTAATGAGCTTTGGTCGTTTAAGGAAGTTACTTTAGCTGGGTATACGATGGATCATCCGTTAGTCACTAGGCCGGTTTTTGTTGTGGGAACGGATGGGAAGGAAAGCCCACGAAAAGTTTTATTAAAAACCGTAGACTCTTTAAAAGAAAATAATAAACAACTTGCCGCGTTATTTGCAAAACTCTAGAAAGCTTTTTATGGAACGACTATCTAAGGAATTTATGGATCCCTATAAAAACCGTTCTTTTCTTTATAAAGCGTGGTACTTTATCTGGAAAGATAACAGTCTCTTAAGCTGGTTAATTAATATCCTTTTAGCTTTTATTTTAGTCAAATTCTTAATTTACCCTGGACTCGGATTAGTTTTAGACACCACTCATCCTGTAGTGGCGGTTGTTTCGGGTAGTATGGAGCATGACATACCTTTTGAGCAGTGGTGGGAAATGTATGGGGGTTGGTATGAAGAGAAAGGCATAACCCAAGAAGAGTTTTTACGCTTCGATTTTAAAAATGGATTTAATCAAGGAGATATTATGGTTTTACGAGGAAATAAGCCAGAACTCATTAATATTGGGGACACCATTGTATTTAGGGGAAATAGTAATAATCCAATTATCCATCGTGTGGTCCACAAATGGAAAGATGCAGAGGGATATCATTTTCAGACTAAAGGAGATCATAATTCTGATAGTAGTTCGGGGCTAGGAGAGACCGATATTTTTGAAACGGACGTTATTGGAAAGGCGACTTTTAGAATTCCTTATTTGGGATGGTTTAAGATCGGTTTTTCTCAACTATTATAAAAAAGCTTATATATCCTTCACTACATTCTCTAGCTATGATATTCTGCCCTAAGTGCAGCGCTTTGTTAGTTTTAGATAGTGAGAAGAAGAAACTCAAATGCGTTTGCGGCTATATTCCTCGGAACCAAAAAGAAGTTGTTTTTAAAGAGAAGATTAAGGGGGAGAAAGAAATTGAGGTTATGGATGAAAAGTCTTTAAAGACTTCTCCTAAGGTAAAGGAAGAATGTAAGAAGTGTGGGAATACTACTGCTTATTATTGGATGGTTCAAACTAGGGCAGGGGACGAGGCTGAAACTAAGTTTTTTGAATGTACCAAATGTAAACACCGCTGGAGAATTAACGAATAGAATGGAACCCTATCGAGAACATTTAATTTCTACCTTGCCGCATCAGCCGTGCACTCTTGCGGTTAGCGGAGTTATTATTAGTATAGATAACCAGGGCTTTTTACTTGATGACGGGACAGGACATATTGTGGTGTTAAGCGAGTCTCCTACCTATAAAGAAGGAAATTATGTGCGAGTTTTTGGCAGACTTATTCCTTTTGAAGAGGGAAAGGAAATACAAGCTTCTTTTGTCCAAGATTTGTCTAGTATGCATAAAGAAATGCACCGAAAAGTGATTTTGGCTTTACAGTAATCTTTATATAGATGATTTTTACTAGATCTCTATGGCTCTTGAGGGTGTCGCTTTAATTCCTGCTTTGGTGTACGGAGGACTAATCGGATTACTCGAAGTGATTTTTGTTCATTCTGACGAATCTGGGATGGGTTGGTTTAAACATGCCGTTCATGCTTTTCCGTTTGCCGTTATTTTTGCGTTCATCTCTATGAATGCTCCGTTTGTGCTCGGCTATTTTAATTTAGTTTTACCCTTTAATGAGGTATTTATTTATGCCGGTATTGCGCTGATTGCTTTACTTAAAATTCAGACTGCGGCCGCTATTGCCGGTAAGACTGGAGAAAAATTTACTCACACCATAATTATTGCTCTACTAATCTTTGCTGCTCCGTATGTACACCAATATATTTGGCCTTTACTGCCTAGTTATTTACAATAACTTAGCGGTTTAATGACCATAAAGAGTCAACTATCCACTAACAAATTAGTTGGTTTGTAACTACCATCGGTGTTACTATCGGCTGGTTGACTTGCAGCCTGTTAAACATAGATATACCAAGCTTAACGATGTTTCTACTTGCATTTAAATCAGAGTGCAGTTCGTAACCACATTTTTTGCATTTGAATACGCTTCCATGCCTATTGGCTTTTTCTATATGGTTACAGCCAGATTTAGAACACATCTGACTTGTGTATTTAGGATTGACTTTTATTAGCAGTTTTCCTAAAAACTCTAAGTTATAGTGCAGATAGGTTTCAAACTGTCTGAAACTCCAATTTCCAAGTTTTTTGTTAAATCTGTTTCCATAATTGCAGTTGCTTATCTTTTTAAGGTTCTCAAGGACAAATACTTTGGAATCACTATTAGCAATCCATTTGCTCAAACAATGATTTGTATCAGAGACAAACCGTTTTTCTTTACCAGCTATCCTTTTCAATTTTCTTAAAGCTGAACTTGTGCCTTTGCTCTGCAATACTTTTCTTAAGTATTGATATTTGCCTTTTACTTCTCTTAAATGTGAACTGGTGAAGAATTGATTATTGCTGCCAGCCACTATGTTTTTAATTCCCCTATCTAGTCCTATGAACTCAGTCGGCATAATATTCTCGAGGTTAAGTGAAGGATTCTCTTTCTCTAAAACTAAATTTAAGTATAAATTATTATTCTTAAAACATAGTGTTCCTGCTATGGCTGACCAGTCTTTGTATTTCAAGGTCATGGGAGTATTGTTGAAATTTATCTTTTTCCTGTCTTCGATGGAGGATATGGATATTAAGTTATATTCCATATTAACTCGCAGATTGCGTTTATCAAGTCTCATCGCCGAGTATTCCTTACTTTTTACTTTCTTCTTGAGTTTTGTTCTTTTCAATGCCTCAGAAGCAACATCTCTTGCCGTTTGAAGTATTGCCGATGGCATCGCAGGGTATAGTAATCTAAGTTTTTTGTAGGTCCATTGGTGAAGTTTGTTCTTGTTGTATGACTTTTTCTTCAGACCAAGGTTGCAAATGTATTGCATAACCTTAGAATATTCTCTAATTGTTCGGATTAAATCATTATCCTTTTGCAACTTGATTTTGACTGTTCTCTGCATAGAAATACTATAATATACGAGTTTATACACTTATTTATTCTGTATATACAGGCTAATACAGGAGCAAATTCATCTGATGATTAAAATCAATCTGTTTTCTTTGCCCGAAAAGTATAAAAATCTACACCGTTTCTTCTTTTTATGAAACTTGTCTTAGCTGAACCTCGTTACTTAAAAGATAGTGTAATTATTCTAAGTGAATTGATTACGGATGCCCAAATGAAGATTAGTGAGGATCATATTGAAATTATTGCTATGGACCCGGCTAATGTAGCTCTGATTGTTTTCAAAATGTTAAACAGTGCTTTTGTTGAATATACCGTTAAGGAAGAACGAACTCTGGGTCTTAACCTAGATAGTTTAAAACAAGTATTAAAACGATCCAAACCTGGGGACACCGTTAGTTTAGAATTAGATGAGACTCGTAATCAGTTGATCGTTGAATTTAAGGGTGAAACCCATAGAACCTTCCACCTAGGATTATTAGATACGGACGAGAAAAAACAACGAGTTCCAGACCTGACGTTTACTGCTAAAATTGATACTCGTTCGTTAGTTTTTGATGATGCTATTGGAGACATGGATATTATTTCTGATTCTGTTTCTTTTATTAGCGAAAATAATAATTTAGTTATTCAGGCTAGTGGGACGATGAATGAAGGACGGGTGGTTATTGGTAAGGATGAAGAAACGTCGATTGTTTTACAGGATAAACAAGTTAAATCTCGATACTCTATTGAATACTTAAAAAAAATTATTAAGGGAAGTAAGTTGAGCGACCGAATCAGTATTCAGTTTAGTCATGATTATCCTTTAAAAATCGATTATACAGTTAAAGATGTATTACAATTAACCACTATCTTGGCTCCTCGAGTTGACGTTAATTAACGAAAGGTTTATTAATTTAGGCTTAGGTTATGTTGTTAATGAAAAAAAGAGGGCAGGTTACTATCTTTGTTCTACTCGGATTAGTAGTGGTTAGTATTATTGTTATTCTTCTTATGTTTCAAACGAATTTTTTCGAGCAAGAGATTAAAGGGGAAGAAGCTGAACGAATTTTAGAGCCACAACTTAATCCGATTAAAGAACGCGTAATGGATTGTGTGGAAGCTTCAGCAAAACGAGGGGAACTATTAATCGCTAAACAAGGTGGGTATTTAGATCCGCCGTATTATGTTACGTTAGGGGACTATGAGGTTAGCTATGGATGTTATTTAAGTGAAGGTGTCTATATGACTACTTTGCCTTTAATGAGTAAGGTTGAAGAGGAGTTAGCTGAGTACATGGCTTTACCGGAGACTTTAAATGAACTGGATGTATGTATGAACTTAGATGAATTTTCTTCAGAAGGTTTTGAGGTGGAAGGAGACATTCAAGAACTAAGAACTGAGTTTGATGTTTCTTTTTCTGAAATTACCCTTAAAATTTTATTTCCTTTAACGATTAGTAAAGAAAGTTATGCTACAACCTTAGATAATTACATTGTTCAATATCCTTCTGGTTTAGGGAAGGCACATTCTGTTGCTTCTAGTATTGTTAATGATGAATGTCAAAATATTGAGTTTGATATTGACTCTTATATTAGGGTACATGATCCTTTAGCTACGATTGCACGTCAACGGGAGAATGATGCACTAGGCGATAATACCTATTATTATTTAACTACTATTTCAACTGGGCAGGAGGAAGAGTTAGACTTTCACTTTGTCATACAGGAAGGATGAAACGAGAACTATTTTCTTTGGCAAGTATTCTTATTTTAATTTTTGCTAGTTTGAACTTTGCTTTAGTCTTTATTCCTAATGTAGAAGCTTTACCCACTGTTGAGGCTGCTACACTCAATACGTGTGCATGGACTGAACGTGATGATTTTTGTGTTGAGAGTGAAGATATTAAGGATTTTAATGGCGCAGAATGCAAGGCTGGTTACTTGTATCAGGGGAAAAGAGTTACGGATGCGAGTGTAACTGATTGTCAACAAGGTACTTGTGTTCCTGGTGATGGCACACAGTGTTTAACCGATAAAAGTAAAATAGAATGTACTACGTTAAATGGACGGTGGGATTCTTTATCTTTAGATTCTGTGCCTGAATGCCAAACTGGATGTTGTAACGTTGCGAATGCGGTGTGTCAAGTGGATCAAAAAACGGTGTGTGTTAATGGGTTGGCTGGTGGAGATGAGGGTGCGTTTACCCCGGGTGTGACTGATATTAATGCTTGTAATAATTTATGTCGACCTGCCGATGCAGGATGTTGTAATCAAGGCGGGGGAGTTTATACCTATAGCGTACGCAGTGCATGTCAAGGCACTTTTCTTTCTGGTACTTTTTGTAGTGGGGTGTTAGGTTCGAATGCTCAGGAACAAAGCTATCAAGCGTGTGGGAATGGGGACATTATTGATGATGCTCAATTTGATGTATATTGGTATGATAATAAAGGAAATATGGAAAGTGTTGTAGATAATTGCGATTATCCAGATGAGTTTTGTGTTGATCCCGATGGGGCACGAGGAGAACCTGCAACCTGTCAGAGTACTGCCTGTGTTGAACAATGTGCGGAATGTAGTCCTTCGCAGTTTTTAACTGGAGACTCTCTTTGTTCGGATGTCAGTCCAGGTCACTACGCTAATGATGAACGAAGTTATGGGATTCGCCCTTATCGGTTAACTTGTCAGTGGGGAGTAATTGAGCCGGATCAGACTATTGAAGATAGGAGTAAGGTATGTGTTGAACAAACGGTTGATGCATTGGATAGCGATGGGGACACGCGACAAGAAGTTCATGCTCAGTGGATTGATAACAACTGGGAAGCTTGTTTAAATGAGTGTGGTGATAGTGAAGGCTGGTTACCGGGTAGCGATATTTTTGCTTATACTTTTCCTATGTTTACCGGTCTATTTTTGACGGTAGCTGCTAATAAACCTTGTATCGGCGGAGGGGGTGATAGACTTACTGCTCCTCTTGGAGAGGTTTGTGAAGATATTGGTAAAGTTACTTTAGACGATGGCTCTAGCATTTCTATGTGCGGAGCTCCTCAAGTCTTTGCAGGAGACGAGGATTCTTATGATAATGATTTGTGGGCCCCTATTGGGAGTTGTGGGCCAAGATATCCGCCTACGGTGGTGCAAGAATTAAGCGAATTAAATAGTGCTAAAGCTGAAAAACAATGTGGTAATTGTGGGGGGGGAGCTGATGGTTGGGTGAATTTATGTACTGAACAAGAATGCAATGCTTTAGGAGATTGTCAGTTTGAGGAGAGTGGACCTGTTAGTAGTGGTACTTTGGCTGCTGGAGGAATTCACTTTGGGACGTGCACTTCTTTAGCTTTGTTAGCACAATTTGTTCCTTTACCTGGTGCTAAAGAGAGCTTTATGGGTACGGCTGCTGCTTATTGTATCGGGGTTGGGGCTTCTTTAGGCTATGGGGCAATGGCTACTGGAATTGCTTTAGGATATACGGTTGGAGCTAATGCGGCAGCAAGAGTGGATGATCCTGAGGAAATTCGATTTGAGTTGACTGAAGAGGGAAAGGCTAGATTACAGGATGTTGTTAAGGTGTCTAGGGTAGTTAAGAGTGCTACCGAAGAGAATGTAGCAGATGCTACTATTAAAGAAGGTGATTTGATTCCTCCTCTAGCTGTTGCGATTGTACAGGCTGGCGGGCGACTTTATCCTTCTCAACTTCTTGCTGTTTTAGATTCCGTTTTGCCTGTAGGTTTAGCTGAAGGTGCTTATAATTCCATTGTTAATGGACTGGGTGTGGTTTTTGCTAATATCGCTAGTGCGGTTAATATATTTACTGTTGGAGAAGCACTACAAACCGGAAGTTGTGTTCCTGAAAAATCATATAATAACAATAAACAATGTGAACAATGTGGTGCGGGAGATGGACAGTGGTGGTGTACTCAAGCACGATGCGGTATCTTAGGTGCTGTTAATGTTGATGCTAGTGATACTGATCCTCTGGATGCTAACGGGAATTGTCGATGGGTTGAGAAGGAAGATGGTGGGCAAAATGATGGGTTATGTTTACCTTTATCTCCTTCTGATGCACTTCCACCACAAATCAATAGTGTTAACGTTACTTTTTATGATCCCCTCGGTAATTTGAAAGGAACTCATTCTAGTGCTAGTGGAAGACTAGATGTTTCTAATGTTGGATGGGATGTTACTAATGCTAGTTTAACGATAACAACTACCGAACCCGCTATTTGTGGATATTCTAAACTAGGCGGAAAAACTTTTGAGGAAGGAGTTAAATTCGGTGAAGTAGGTTATCCTCTTGAACATACGACGGGTGTAGATTTTGATGCAAGTGATAAGGCTAATCCAGACTTTAGAGTATATCTTAGATGCCAGGATATAAATGGAAATACTATTATCAATGATAATAATTATTTAAGCTTGAAATTCCAAGAGAGACCGGACACTGAGGCGCCCGATATAGAACGAATTACTCCGGAGGGTGGACTATTTGCTTCGAGTACTACTCTTGCACAAGTTTCTTTAGTTGCGTATGACGAAAATGGAGTTAATGAATGTAAATATGAACCGATTGATACCACGAGTATTACGGATCCTAGTCTTATTAGTACGGATGTGAATTATGAGGAGATGACCGGGCTATTTACTAAAACTAGTAGTAATGTTTTATGTCCTGAGAGGGGCATTAGTAGTTGTGATGTATTTGAAACTACTATCGATCTTGCCACTCTAGGCGAGACTTTAGCTTTAGAAGGATTAGGAGACGTTAAAACTTATTTCTTTAATTTGAAATGTAAAGATACTGGAGGTAACGTTATGCAAGACGCTAGAATGGCAAGTTTAACTATTGTTCCTAACTTTATTTTAAACATTACCGAACCTAATGTCAGTAGTCAGCTGTGGGATCCTACTCCTACAATTCGAGTTGAAACCAACGTTCCTACGTTTTGTACTTATACTATTGATACTTCTTCAGCATATAACTTTAGTGAGGTAGTTGCAGCGGGAGTCCATACGGTAGAACATAATATTACTTTGACTTCTTCTCAGAGCGGAATACCTCACACTTTAGCCGTTCACTGCGAAGATCCGTTATCGGGTAATGAACAGGATTCTAGTATCATTTTCTATTCCATGCAAGATATTGAGAAGCCGGCTGTTAAGAAAATCTACACCGAAGGAAACTTCTTGAATCTATTATTAAGTGAAAAATCAAGCTGCGAATACAGCACAGAAACTCTTGGATTTATCTTTAATGGTGGTGAGGGAACCCTAATGGTGGCTAGTGATGATGGTACCCTACATCGTGCGGGGCTATCTAAAGAAGAAGCGGTATACTATATTAAGTGTAGAGATGAATTTACTAACGAGTTGACCTTAACGGTATATCCATGAAACGAGCTCAACTCTTAGGTCAACCGTTTATTTTTATTTTTATGCTAATTGTTGTTGTTTTATTATTATACTTTGGTTTTAATTTACTAAGTAAGACTATAAATTATGGAGAGAGTGTGGAATATGATACTTTTCTTTTAAATTTAGAAAAAGAACTAGAGTCGTTACGTCACTTAGATAAGGGAAGTTCTATAAATTTACAAAGTATTTCTGTACCTAAGGATGTAGATGAAGTTTGTTTTATTGGACAAACTGGAAGTACGAGAGGTACTTTTTCCCATTCTGATTTAACTTCGGTTTTTTCTACTACGAATGAAGGTGTAGTTTTACACTTAACTAAAGAAAATAAATTTTATGATACTATCGTTATTGAACGAGTATATGGAGATGTTAACCCTCGGTGCGATATTACGGATGACGGAACGATTGATTTGAAAGCGGTGAATTATGGGGGGTATGTTATTATTGAGGTGTTGTCATGAAACGAGGAATGGAAGATCATTTTAATTGGATCTTTGTTATGTTCGCCGGTGCTATTTTTTTAGCTTTTTTGATTGGGTTTGGGGCTAAATATATTGCATTAAAAGAAACGGGTCATAATGCGGAGATTGCTCGAGGAGTAGATTTATTATTTAGCGGTTTTGGCGAATTAACTCTATATAAAAATTTTAGTTTAGAGGTGCCGTTTACTTTGACGTTTACGTGTGATGAATTTAATGTTAACCATGACGTGAGTATGCCTTTAGACGAAATTGTATTTGCTCCGAGCGAACTTAACTCTGATTCTATTTTTGTTTGGGCGCAATCTTGGAATTATCCCTTTGATTCCGGTACTTTTATTTACTTAATTAATAAAGATACGACGTATACGTTATATGGTGATGCTATAAGATTATTAGAGTTAGTACCTCTTCCTTTACGCAGTCAATTTGTGGAACGAGATGGAGATGTAGCTGTGTTTTTTGGTGCACCAAATTTAAATGTAGGAGGTAACATTATTTCTATTGAAGATGGACCTAGCGGAACCGTTACTTTTTATGGTAGTGAAGTAAAAACTAGTTATCATTATGGGGACTTATTTATTTTAGGCGCTATTTTTAGTCAGGATTATACTCGATATGACTGTAATAAGGAGGAGGCTATTTCGCGTTGGAACCACTTACGCGAAATTTATTTTAAAAAATCTGGAATGTTAGCTAATTTTTGTTCGTATCAAGGAATACAAACTTATTTAATTAGTCCTCTAGATATTCCTTTGGTAGTTAAGCATTTAGAAGAAGAAAATAGTCGTTTAGCTAGTTGCGAGGTGGTTTTCTAGTGAAAGGACAACTTATGCTACAACAAACGACGTTTATTACTATGTTTGTGGTTATTCTTCTTGTTTTAGGGTTAGTCTTATTTTTTAAGTTTACTAGTGCTAGTATTGATCAAGAGGCGTATGAGTATGAATTTAGTCAGTTTCAACAATTAGTTCATATTTTTCCTAGTATGCCGGAAGTTCAATGTTCTAAACTCGGGGTTACCGAGGACTGTATGGATGTAGGAAAATTAAAGGCTTTTTCTGAAATCTCTAGAGACTATACTACTACCTTCGGTGCGAAGACGATTACTATTAAAGAAGTTTATTTATCTCCTTTTGAGTTAACGGTGTACGACGGGAAACCCCTAGAGTGGGAGGAAGAACGGATTGTGTCTACGTTAGTTAGTCTTTATTACCCGGAGCAAAAGATATATGGGATAGGAAAACTTGAGGTTAGGTGGTATGAAGGGACAAACTGACTTATTTGGTTTATTATTAATTGTATTAGTCTTACTCTTTACGGGAGTTATTATCATTGGAATTCTAGCTCGGGGGGGAGAGCGAGAGGACTCGACTTTTTTAAGTACTAAGGCTAATGCTATGGTTAGTAGCCTCGTTAAAGCGAGTAGTTGCGAACGCAGACTAGAGGATGCTATGATTTCTTGTTGTGAGAATGACTTGTTTTGCTATCAAAATGGATGTGCTTATTTACAGGATGCTTTACTAGGGGTATTTGAGGAGAGTGGTGAGGAAATTGGGTTTTCTTTAACGCGGGACGATGGAAGCGAATGTCTAGCGATTTCTCGGTGTTCTTTTGGCGTTAGTTCTTCAGGATTTTTACTTAAAACAGAGTCGGGAACGTATACTGCAAAAGTTACATTGTGCACTCAAGAGTGAACATAGAACTATCTTCTAGTTTTTAGATTCAGCGTTTTAAGGCTCTATTCCTTCGAATTCTTTGGTTTTAGCGATGACCTATCTAGTGTAGACGATAAATGCTTATAAATCGACCTGGAACAATTATCTATACTTCACCGAGACTTGAGATTACTATTTTAGAGATGACGTTGTTTACTGCTTTCCATAAAAAAACAAATACACTCGGAGGTGTTATTTAAATGAGACAAATAATTAAACGAATAGCCGCTGTTGGCACAACTGCTGCTTTGGCTACGATGACTATTGGTGGTGCTCTTGCCGCTGACCTAACTAATTTTAAGACAACTTTTGAAGGTTCAGGCACTGCTGTAGTTATTGGTGACGGAGTTACTGCCGATGAGGCTGCGCAAACTACCTTATATGAGTATTTAGGTGGAACTACGGAAGAAGACGATACTACTACCTATGAAGCTATAGAGATTCAGAAAGAAAACGTAAAGTTGGGAGATAATATAGCGAATAGTAATGCCTTAGATACGGTTTATACGGATGATGACGGATTTACTGAACTACAAGATAGTACTATCTCTATTGGTGGGACTACCTATGATTACCATGATGAGATTCAAATTTTAAGTACTAATCGTTCTTTGGATGTTGAGACGAGTTTATCTGGACTTCCGGAAGTAGGTATAGATGATGAATATGAAGATAATGTTGGACTTGAAATTGCTAAAGATGCGCTAAAATATTGTTGGGTCTTTGATAAAGCTATTAACATATCTAATAAAGTATCTAGTGCTAACCCGTGGGATATGACCTTCTTAGGTAAGTCTTTGAAAGTTACGAGTATTGGAGATAACGATACTCTTACGGCTGAGGTTGGAGATAGATATGTTATGAACCCTGGAGATACTATCACCATTGATGGTGTTGATATTGAATTAGTTAGTTCTGATGCAACTTCCGCTATCTTGAATGTTGGTACAGATGAAGGTAGATCTCTATCTGAAGGAAATACTATTACTTATGGAGATTTAGACATCTATTTAAGTTCTGCAACGGATGCAACCGTCAAAGAAGATAAGGTTGTTGTTCTCATTGCTGGAAAAGATGCAGTTAAAACGTATAATGACGCAGATTCTTTCAGAGACTATTGTTCTCCAGAAGGGGGATTTGGATATTCGGGTTGTAGTGAAAGTGATCCTGATTGGGTTTGGGATATTAAAGGATTAACTGCATCTACGTCTGGTACTACATTGGGATCTGACGTTACCACTAATGCACTATGCCTTGAGAATGACTATGTTGCTGATGATTGGAATGACGGTGTACCTAGTATAGGAGAAGCTTATGCTTATCCAGATAACTTTGCCAGTGTCGGTATCGATGCGTTAACTGTGTCTGATACTGAGTATTTGGAGGTTAAAGTGGAGTATGATAGTAGTTCAGATTTAAGTAATGCTTTGTCTAGTGCTACTTCTAACGCTACCATTTTTATTAATGCACCTAGAGATGAGGCGTTTGAGATTCTACAGGCTAACTTTAGTAACACTTCGTTGACCTCTAATGTAAAGACTGATAAAATATGGTTGTTCAGACATGGAACTAGCGGTGATAACTCTATACAGATATTCTATGAAGACTCAGATAATAAGGTAAGAGAAGCAGGTAATTTAAGTAGAACTAATACTACTGCTGTAGTTAATGACCCTGCAGTTTTTGCGAGAATGAATTACGCAGATACAAAGGGTACTGATATGACTATAGGATTACATGGTAACCTTAGTAAGGCTAATGCTGCATGGTTAGGATTTATTCCTGGTCAGAGTTTGATTACTGGTGACAGTTTATGGGTGCAGTTGAAGTTTACTGGTGCAGGTACTGCTGGTCCTTTTGCAGGTCTTGGAGCCAGTGCAAACTCAGCAGAAGCAGCAGAGTTAGCGTACGATGTTGTTGACCCTGGTTTTGCCACTTCTGCAAACCAAATTGGTACCAAGGACGAGAATCATAGAACTAGATATGGTACTATTGTTGTTGATCCTAAGAGTAAATTAGGTGGAGACGACTTCGTTGTGAAAATGCCTGCTGATCAAGTAAAGGCTTCGACGGCTGTCTGGCAAGGGGCTTTCAAAGGATCTGCGGTCAGTGCTGATGACGAAGAAGATGATACGACTGCAACGGGCGTTCCAGAACTATTAGAAGCTGCTGATGTAACTGACGTAGAAGCACAACACTTAGTCTTAGTAGGTGGACCTTGTGTTAACGCTTTGACTGCTCAGTTTTTAGGACTAGCTGAAGGAACGTGTGGAGAAGCATCTGGATTAACGGTAGATGAAGCAGTTGTTTCCATGGTAGCAAATGGAGAGAAATACGCTGCTTTAGTCTATGGTTGGGAAGCTAGTGACACACAAAGAGCGGCTAACGCTGTATCTGACGAGACCTTAGGTGCAGAAAGCGGAGATATGGAAGTATCGGTATAAAACCCCTTCCTTAATCTTTTTCTTTTTTTATTTTTTTCGAAATCTTTTTATTCTGGTAGTTTTAACTATATTTTATGATCCGAACAAAATCTAGCAATAAAACTAAGTACTTTTTAGGAGCGTTCATTATTATCTTAATGCTTGGGAGTGGTTTAGCTATCTTTTCTAGTAGTAATGATGAACTTACCTATAAGGGACATCGATTCAGTCTTCAACAAGGAAAATATGTTACCGAAATAGACGGAACACCTTATTTTTTTGATTTTTTACCTACTGATGTAGAGGATATTCCTTTTGAGTCTTACGCCTTTAATACCAATAAGGTCTATATTAGTGCAGATAATTCTTCTTTAGTGGTGGTGCCTAAACTAGAGGGAGTTTTTGTTTCAAATGGAGTTTTGCCTATTTTGCAAGAAAGAAACTGTAGTGGGGGCGTTGTTGTACTAAAATTGATCGATTCTGATACTGAAAGTAAAATTTATATAGACCAATCTTGTATCATTTTAGAGGGAAATCCCTATAAAACTAGTGATCGATTTGCTTACTCTTATTTAGGTATATTATGAACGAAAAGACTATTACTTGGGTTATTGGAATTTTGGGTGTTGCGCTAGTTTCTTCTATTTTACTCCTCCTTTTTTACTCCGGGCCTGACCAGTATGAGTACGAAGGGCCTGGAGGGACCTATCAGTTTGTGTACGCTAAGAGTAAGAGTGCGGACGTTTATTTTAATTATATGACTGTTTTTCTTCAAGATCAGGAATATATCGTACCTTTACGGCATAGCCCTTATGAGGTAGAATCCATTCCCCTTGATTTAAGAGTACGCGATGAAATACTAGTGCATGGATTCGATTCTCGTTGGATGAAAACTCAGGTATTATTTACTCAGGATCCAAATCTCACCGAATTGACTAACCAAGGAAGCGTTTTGGCGGTTAACCAAGTAGATCTTATTTTAAACACGGATGGGTTGTATGGGTTTAAAACGTTTAGAGGATTTACTAAATCTCCTTCTAACGATCCAAATTACGAGACTATTACTTGTAAAGATGCTACGGTTACTCATTCAGTCATTGAATTTAGATATGGTGAACCTAGTATATTTGTGGAAGAAGAAAACTGCGTTATAGTTCAAGGAAACAGTAAAGATAGTATTATGGCAGCTACTGACAAATTGATCATGCATTTTGTTGGGGTCTTTTAGTGGAGCACTATTTTAGTGCAACTCCTGATTCTAAAGAACTAACTAAAGAAGTTACGTTGACTTTACGCGGAGAGACTTTTTCTTTTTTAGTGGTTAGTGGAACTTTTTCTTCTAAAAAAATAGATAAAGGGACTTTGATTTTAGCTAAATCTATGTTACTACGTCGTACTTGGACGATGTTAGATGTAGGATGTGGCGTTGGTGTTTTGGGAGTAATTGCGGGAAAGTTTTGTAAGAACGTTTATTTGAGTGATATTAATGAACGTGCGGTGGCTTACGCGGTATTAAATCTTAAACTTAATCATATTAAAGGTGTTGTTAAACATGGAGCTTTTTACGAACTGTTTAATAAAAAATTTGATAGTATTTTGTTAAATCCTCCTCAGAGTGCAGGGAAATTAATTTGTTTTAAACTCATCGAGGATGCTAAAAAACATTTGAAAAAGAAGGGATGTCTACAACTCGTTGCGAGAAGAAATAAGGGTGGAAATACCCTAGAAAAGAAAATGAAAGAGGTTTTTGGGAATGTAGACGTTACTGCGAAGGAAAGTGGGTACTGGGTATATGTTTCGAAAGTTTTATAGTTTTACGGTGCTTCTTTAGTTTATGAAAATTTTAGTGGGTTGCCCAACGTGTTCTTTGTATGAGTATTGTCTTAACGAATATGCTTCTATAGTAAAACAACTTGGGTGCGATATTTTACTTATAGATAACTCCCAACATGAAAACTACTCTTTAAGGTTAAAAGAAATTGGAATTCCTTATTTACGTTCTCCTTATCGAGATCACGCTCGAGAGAGAGTTGTGGAGAGTAGGAATCTACTACGAGAGGTTGTTTTAACTCGAGGTTATGATTATCTACTTAGTCTAGAACAAGATGTTATTCCCCCCTTAGATGTCGTGAAGCGATTACTAAGCCACAAGGTGAATGTGGTTAGTGGATTATATTCTACTCCTCGACTTATGACAAGGAAAAGAAGTGATGGTAGTTTGGTTAAAATTAGAGAGGACGTTCCTTTGGCTACTCTTATTGGTGCTCCAGGAAAAGCTAGATGGATGATGCCGGAAGAAGTTAGAGAGGATCGACTATTAGACGTTGGGGGGATTGGATTAGGGTGTGTTTTGATTCATCGAACTATTTTAGAGAGAATTAAATTTAGATACGATCCTCACACTGCTGCTTTTGACGATATGTGGTTTAGTCGGGATGTACGTGCATTAGGAGAGAAAATTTATTTAGACACTGGTGTTAAATGCACACATAGGACTAAACGAAATTGGACTTGGAATGATCTTAACCTTTAAATAAGAGTAATATTTATAAAATTAGAGAATATTTTACTTCCATGGTCAAAATTGTGAGTATCGGAGAAAAAAGTCAGATAGTGATCCCTAAAAAGATCCAACAAAAATTTAAATTAACGAAAAGTACAAAATTGTTGATTAAGGAAGATAAAGATAGGATAATTATAAAATCCGTGAAACTAGATGACGATCATCTTTCAATGTTGTTGGGTGAAAGTTCTTTAAAAAAAACATGGGGCAATAAATATGATGTGCGATGGGATGAAGTACTCTAATTTCAATTCTTTGTTTCCTCAATTGTTTTGCCTACTTATTATTGAAAGAAGATAGGTTTTTAAATCTGTTTTATTGCTTGTTTCTTTAAGCCGGGGTCGCCTAATCTGGTATGGCACAGGCCTTGAAAGCCTGACCCTCTCGGGTATCTGGGTTCAAATCCCAGTCCCGGCGTGAGAGTATGAGACATGCTCCCAAATCATATCTAACCTTAATAAGGGGCTAGCTATGGGGGAGAGTGTACCATACCTGAACAATTAAAATAGATTTTTATCAACGAGAGGAACGGTTTAGTCGAGAGAGCTCTAGAATAGCAGATTGGTGCAAGACCGATGGAAATAAACAACAAGTCTATAAGCTTCTTAGATGGGCTGAGGCTCGAGATTTGAGCTTTGCTCGACGACTGAAATATTTGTTGTTTCTTAAGCTAATAAAACACACGTATACCAAACGGGTCAGTTTGTGGCTTCGTTAGGTATTGATCACTTTCAAGCGTCGCACAGTGTTCCATCTACTGATGAAGGGCGACTGAAAGGTTTATAAATACTAACACTATTCTATAATAGTGATTAAGATGGAAACTCAAAATCCACAGGAAGGAGAAGCAACCGAATGGTTATGGGGTCAATTTGATAGAATCTTTGATAGGTATTGCACCCAATTACGATTAGGTATACCAACAAAGATACTCACAGAAGATACGCCAGACAATAGGTTATTGCTGGAAGAATTTAGAAATAATTATTTACGTCAAAGAGCAGAATTTGAAGGATGGGAATATGTGCCAAAAAGTTTCCAAATTGTCTATGTTTCCGAAACTGACAAATTAACTCATAATACAACATTATTCTACAATCCTCATAAACAAAATTTAGGTTTTGAAGAAGTTGATAGGCAACGTGGTTTTCTAAGGAGACTACAACAACGAGATGCAAATCAGATAATAGCTAATCTACAAACTATTCTGGACAGAGAATCTCAAGAATAAATAGAGCGAACCCCCGAATTTTTGCTAACAACTATTATATTTTTACTACGCCTTTTTTCTGAATGGGATTATCTTAGTTCTACTTATCTGTTTTATCCCATAAATCTTAATAAACCTGTACATCTATAGTAGATTAACAAAATAAAGACTTGGGAGTATGTCTCATTCTTTAATGTCCAGTCCCGGCGCTTTTTAAATGTACTAAAGTTTCTTATTTGAGATTTATGGGCTTTAAAGGACTAAAATTCGTAAGAATTGAGTTCCAAAATGTGCCCGTACTTAGAGATAAATTTTTGATTCTAACTTACTTAGTTAGATGCAGATGAAGCAAGTGATGTATGAGCCTTTATTGAACAGGTTAATTACAATCGTTGATTTTATTAAGGTTGGTAAGAAAGACTTACATAGGCATTCTTGCTTCAATCTTTGGTCAGGTAAGGTATTAATCAAGAAGAACGTTGAACCAATAAATGAGGGCATTTCGCAAGTTTTATATACCTAACTTGTCTATTCTCATTTATGGAAACTGTAACCATCCCCCGGACTGAGTACGAACGCCTTAAAAAGTTAGAAGCGCTCGATTTTGATTTGATACGGCAGTTTACGTCTAGTCTTGAGGACTTACGAAACGGTCGATTTACGAGACTTGCTTAGCGACGCTTTCTGCTACCTTTCTGAACTCATCTAAATGATCTTTTACGTGATCAATGGTTGCCTGCTGGTCTTTCTTTCCGCTGACTGCAATTAATAGTACAAGCTTAAGATCTGAATATATTAAATAGTATATTCTTTTTTCTCTTATTCTGCTTTCTCGTAAAAATGGATAACTCAAAGGATTGCCTGATAGTGGATTAAGAGTAAGTTTTTTAGGAAGCTTTTCCGCCCGTTTCTTATATTCACTGGACCATTTGCTAATCTCTTTTAAATATGTGTCCGTTCCTATAACCTTGAACATATACTAAAACGTTTATGTTTGTTTATAAAACTTCACAAATTCACTATATACTTAAGCAATTTTCTCGCTTTCTTTTACTAGAAAATTCTTATTGTGACCCACTGGTTTTTTATCTAATGAATTTCTATTAAGAAAGGTTTGACCTAGCATGGATATTAGAGATAATTTTTAGATGGTTTGACGTGCGTTATTGTAAGACTCAACGATGGACCTTATTTTAAAAACTATTTTATTAGATACACTTTGAACTACCAAACGTTAATAAACCCTATTTATTTCTCTTTTTTATGAACATTTTATGGATTAGTGATTCACCTAATCAAGCAACTGGATATGGGACTGTAACTAAACATATTGTGCCAAGGTTAATCGATAAGGGATTTTCTGTTTCCGCCTTAGGCTTACAGTCTTTTGGTCAACCACTAGACTTTGGAAACTATCGGGTTTTTCCTCGTGGGAAGGATGCGTATGGGGCAGATATGCTTCTTTCTTATATTAAAGATCTGAGTATTGATACTATTATTACTTTAGGAGATTTGAAAGATTTTATGTATTTTAATCGACTTTCTTTAGGGAAGGTTAAGTGGATTCCTTATTACCCTATGGACGGAGTAGGTATGCCTTTAGCGTATGCCCAGCTATTACGTAAAGCTTCTGTACGTATTGCTATGAGTCGTCACACTCAACGAGAAACTGAACACGCGGGGTTGGAGTGCGAAATGATTTACCATGGAGTGGATACTTCTATTTTTAAACCATTAAACAAAAAAGAAATTCGAGAAGCTAATTCTATGCATGACTCTTTTGTTATTGGATGTGTGGCAAGAAACCAACTAAGAAAAATGATTCCTCGACTACTTCAAGCTTATTCAATCTTTTCTAGTGATAAAGACGACACTAAACTGTTACTTCATACTACCCCTATTGAGGAAACCGGAAATAATTTGTTTGAACTTCTTGATCGATTTAATTTGGCTAATAAGGCACTTATTAGTGAGAAAACCTCTTTGGCTTACGGAGTTAATGATAATACTTTGAGTAGTATTTATAACTTATTTGATGTTCATGCTCTGGCAACTTGTTTTCATCCGAAGACTTTTGTTCAAACTGAGAAGGGTGTTAAATATATTGATGACATTCAAGAGAATGAGAAGGTACTAACCAAACTGGGAACTTATGAAAGAGTTAAAAAGATAAATGCCTTTGATTATTCGGGAGAGGTTTTAGAAATTAAAGCTGATGGATTACCCTTAATTACTTGTACCCCCAATCATAGGATGTTTTTTATAGAACGTCGGTTAAAGGGTAGCTATGGGAAAAATAAAACACTGTTAAATAAGAAAATAGTTGAAAAAGAAGCAAGACATATTAAAAAGGGAGATTTTGTACTGTTTCCTATACCTAGGAAAGATAAAGAAATAGAATATTTGGATGTTAATTGTACTAATTACATTAAACGAGGAAGAAATCAATTTGGTAGTACCTTTGATCATCCTAATGTACACGGGTTGCCTACGAAGGTTAAATTAGATAAAGAGTTTGGTTTATTAGTTGGGTGGTTTTTAAGTGAAGGTTGTGTAACTAAAGATGGAATAGCTTTGTGTTTTCACACTAAGGAAGAAAAAGTGTATTCTTTACTAGACAAAATAATTAAGAGGTTATTTTTAAAGACCACTACTCGAATAAGACATAACTCACGAAATAGAACTACTTTGTGGGTGAATAATGTTGCGTTGGGTAGACTATTTGAAGATTTTTTTGGGCGTGGTGCACATAGCAAAAAAATTCCACTATGGGTTAGAAATGCTCCTTTGGAATTCCAAAAACGTTTATTGGAGGGAGTATGGTTAGGTGATGGATATTATTACCATAATAAACGATTTAATGGAAATGCTTTTGACTTACAAACAGTATCTCAACAAATGGCATGGGGAATATTTAGATTACTAGTTCAGTTAGGCTTTAGGCCGACTATTTCATCTATTAAAAGAGAAAGCGAGGTTTGGAGCATAAAGTTAAATGGATCTCAGAATTTTGGAGATATTATTGGGATCAAGGAAAATATGCCTAAGAAAATAAAGAAGAGAATATATAATGATCAAACTTTTGTTTATTATCCTATATTTAAAATCAATAGGAAAAAATATTTTGGAATAGTCTATGATCTAAGTATTGAGAATGAGCCTTCTTATGTTACTAGTTTTGCCGGACATAATTCGGGAGAGGGATTTTGTCTTCCAGTTTTAGAATCCATGGCGTGTGGTGTACCGAATGTTTTAACGGATATAACCACTTCACGAGAATTGATTGAAGGACGAGGAGAGTTAGCTAAGGTACAAGCGATGATTATGGGGCCTGATAATATTGAGCGTGGACTAGTTGACATTAAGGATTTTGCTAATAAGCTACAAATTTTATATGATGACCGAAAGAAACTAGAGTCGTATAGTAAACAATGTGTTGAATTTGCTGCTCAGTATGATTGGTCTATTGTTATTAAGGACTGGGTTAAACTATTAGAATCTAATTAATAGAAAAATAATGGAGTTACAAATACTTCTAATAATCCTGCGAATATTAATAGGGATATTGCTAGTAATAGTAGATCCACTGCATCCGTCATAATTACCCCGAATTTATTACCTTCTAAATCATGATTGATCATTGCTACGGAGATTATACCCCCGGCTATTCCCCCCACAAAATAGGCAGCTATTTCTGGAATACCATGAATCATATAGCGGATGATTCCTAGACTTGCAATATGAAAATAATTAACGACGTTTAATGCCCCTAGTGAGGCTAACATTTCTGCGATTTTATTTTTAATAAAAATGCCGGTGGCTGCTCCTATTACTGAGGCGTTCCACGTCAAGATAAATATTGCTCCTGCTCCATAGAAGAAGGCGAAAAAAATACAGAATAATAATACTTTGATATTATTAAAAAAGATCTGAGTAAAGAACTCGGTTGAGGTTATATGGGCAGTTATGGTTTTACCTGATAATTGAGCGTTAATTGCACCAATAGTTTGGATTTGCGATTTAAACACTTCCTCTACTATCGTTCCTGGAAGAAAAATAAATGCAATAGAGTAGGCAGCGACAAACCCGAGAAATAAAAAAATTAGATATTCTAGTACTCGTGCGTGGTTTTTCATAATTCTTCGTTCAGAACGCTCTACTAAATCCACTTTTTCTTGTTGTTTTAAACTGTTATAAATTAACGGAACACAGGCGAATACCGTTAGAAATACCATAACTAGACTGGCATACTCTTTAAATATCCATAAACTTAAGAGAATTGCTACGGATGCGTATAATATCCCTATAAAAAACATTTGCCAGGGGTGTTTTAGGGCGGAAATAGGAGTTTTAAAATCTTCTAGCACCATCTTTACCTTTTGATCGAACTATTTATAGACTTTTCTATTTTTTTACCATTGTAGTTTCCTGAAATAATTTCCTCTTTTGAATTTGTGTTATTTTTTTATTATCATAATCTTTATAAGAAGAGATTCTTTCTGTTCATTATATGAAGGATTTATTGCTAATTGACTTGGATCTTACTTTGTTAGATACTAATCAATGCGGAATTTACGCGTATACTCGCGCATTTCATATGTTTAACTTACCTACCCCTCCTACGTCTACCTTAAAGTCTTATTTTGGAATGCATGGTGCTGAAATGATTCACCATCTTTTTCCTGGGCTAGATGATCATGAGGTAAAGAAAGTATATGATTATGTACAAAAACTCATGCTTTCTACTGCATTACCTTACGTTAAGGTTTTTCCTGGAACAAAACTCGCTTTGTCTAAATTGACGAGACAATATTCTTTGGGCATTATCTCTAATGCGGAACATGATCGTATTCTTGCTTATTTAAAGGTAGTAGGGATTAAGAAAGATCTTTTTGAAGTTATTATCGGAAATGATGACGTGGATCATGGAAAACCTTGGCCTGATGAAATTTTTAAGGCGGAACACTTGACGAGAAAGGATGCTAAATATATCGTCGGAGATAGTATTTATGATATGAAGGCGGCTAAGAGCGCTAACGTTAAAGGAATTGGTGTTTTAACGGGAAATACTTCTGCTTATAAACTTAAACAAGCGGGTGCTTGGAAAATTATTTCTTCTATAAAAGATTTGCCTTCGCTACTTTTATAGCAAATATTTATAAGGCTTTATATCTAAATGTGGCTTATGACAAGAAAAGAGGTGGATTATAAATATGTTATTTATTTTTTGATCTTTTCGTTAACTCTTTATTTGTCTTTTTTAGTAATTAAACCGTACATTGTCTCGGTTTTGACAGCTGGAGTGTTAGCTTTTCTTTTTTTCCCGCTTTATCGTTTTATTAATCGCTATATTAAACATAAAAACTTGTCTGCCTTAGTATTAATTTTACTGTTACTCTTTATCATCGTAGTTCCGCTAGTTTTATTGACGAATGCTTTACTTAAGGAAGCGGTTCATTTATTTAACTATGTTCAAGGGTATAATTTCTCTCTTTTACTTCCTGATTTTGTTGACGCTTTTAAAGAAGAAATAGAACTACAACTTTCCAATGTTTTAGCGGTAGTTACTGGTTTTGTGGTCAGTTCCGTTACTCAGTTTTTGATTTCTATTCCCCAAAAATTACTTCAGTTAGTAGTTCTTCTATTCACATTCTATTATTTGTTGGTCGACCATGAGAAAGTCGTTGGACTTATCTATTCGGTTTTGCCTTTTGAGAAAAGAAATAAAGAAATTTTATTAAAGGAGTTTAAAGAGGTTACTTATGCTTTAGTTTTTGGAACCGTGGTTACGTCTTTAGTACAAGGAGTTGTTGCAACCCTTGGTTTTTATATCTTTGGTGTCCCTAATCCTTTACTATTAGGTTTAGCGGTGATTGTTGTAGGAGTACTGCCTTTATTTGGTCCTACGCTTATTTGGCTTCCTGCGGGGTTATATCTAATATTTATTGAGAATAATCTTACTTACGGTATCTTACTTATGGTTTACTGTGTTTTGTTTATTAGTACGTTGGACCACCTCCTTAAACCTAAACTCGTTAGCAAACACAGTAACGTGCATCCTCTCTTAGTGGTTATTGGGGTTTTAGGAGGTATTGGTCTATTTGGATTTTTTGGATTATTCTTGGGGCCTTTAATCTTAGTGTTCTTAGTTAAGTTCCTTAAAATTTATGGGCTTAAGAAGGAAATTGACCACGTTGTAAGAAAAGATTTATAAATACTTGATTATTTAATAAATGATATGAAGAAAGGGGTGATTGTCTTTGCTTTACTGTTTGGCTTATTTTTAGTGAGTCTTTATTATGTTCTTGCTGCGGCTATTGATACTACTAATGTTGAATTTATTTCTTCTACGGCTACTAAGGATGCACCAACCAATAACACTAATACTAATCAATCCAATATAACATTCCCTTATAATTTTACGGGGGGATCTAACTTAGTTGGTAATTGTTCCATCTTTATTAATGGGGTTAGAAATACTACTAATGCTACTATTCCTAATGCTACTAGGACTAACTTTACTTTATTTACTTTCCCTGAAGGAGCTTATACTTGGAATATTTCTTGTGAGAATGCCAGTGCAGGGGTAAGTGTTAATGCAGGTCGATATAACGTTACTGTGGATACTACTGCCCCTACAGAACCTACTCCTAGCACTCCTAGTAACCAGACACGAAGTAATAATTTAACGCCGGTTCTTGATTGGGCTAGTGTTACCGAACTAAACTTTCAGAACTATACCGTTCAGGTTGCTACTCTCTCTAACTTTAGTCCTTTTAACTATACTTTTAATATTTCGGGTAGAACCGATAGCAACGTCAGTATTGACGTGAGAGGTATCAATTTAACGGCTAACCTTGGCTGGTATTGGAGAGTTATTTCGTATGATACCGCGAATAACGCTTTTACGGGGGGCACTTTTATCTATACTACGGATACTGTTGTTCCCGTTGCTTCGGACGGTAAACCTACTGGGGCTATTACTACGGCTATCCCTAATGTGAGTGTTACTACGGATGAAAATGCAACGTGTAAGTATAGTATTAATCTGGATGAAACGTATGATAACTTGGATTATACCTTTACTGCTACAGGGGGTAGAAATCATAATGCTACTAATGATATTAGTCTAGGCTCCAACACTTTTTATGTTAGGTGTAAGGATACGGCTACTAATACCATGAGTTCTTCTTTATCGTGGAGTATTATTTACTCTTCTGGGGCGGATAGTGGTGACTCTGGTGGAGGGGGCGGTGGAAGCGGTAGTGATGATGACGAGGAAGTAGAAGTTACCTCTGGACAAACTAAGTATTTAGGAGTATTAGAAACTACCTCTACTTTAGCTAGCATTGCTGAGAACGGAAAAATTAAGTTTGAGTTTAATGGCTCTAACTATACTTTAGATGTAACTAGCGTAAACTTAAACAGTGCAGACTTTGAATTTGAGACTATTAATTTGACTCTTAACTTAGCTAAAGAAACTAATACTACGATTGATTTAAATCAAGATTCGGTTGATGATCTTTATTTAGAATTAACTTCCATTGAAGAGGATACGGCACATATTGAATTATACTTATTGGAGCGTGTTGATGAAGAGATTTTAACGGATGTAGGTGAGGAAGAACAAGTATTGGAGCCTAGTTATGAAACTAAACCATCTTTTTGGGTGACGCTCTTCGTGATCTTTGCTATTTTAGTGGCGGTAGGGTATTACTTTGTTATTCGATTTAAAAATCGTCGACGACATGGATGGCAAATTAAGAGAAAGTTTTAAATATTAGTATAGAACTTAGTTCTATAATAATAAACTTTATGGGGTGAATGATTTGAAGGTGATATTAAAAGGGGTAAGTCAAAAGTTATTACTATCTTTATTATTAATTATTGGTTTCTTAGGTTATGGGGTGTATTTGGTGGTTGCTGCTAATGTCGCTATTGATACTACTAATGCTGAATTTATTTCTAGTACTAATATTCGAGATGCTCAGACGAATAATACTAATACTAATCTATCTAATTTAACGTTTCCCTTTAATTATACCGGTAATAATTCTATTGGTAATTGTTCCATCTTTATTAATGGGGTTAGAAATACTACTAATGCTACTATTCCTAATGCCACTAGGACTAACTTTACTTTATTTACCTTCCCTGAGGGAGTGTACACGTGGAATATCTCTTGTCAGAATGCTTCTGAGAATGCGAGTGGTGCAGTTGGCTATATTAATGCGGGGAGATATAACTTTACGGTGGATACCACGGCTCCTACAGAGCCTACACCGGTAAGCCCGGCTACGACTCAAGTGGGTAACTTAACCCCCACGTTTGATTGGACTACTTCTACAGAGTTAAATTTCCAAAATTATACTCTTGAAATACATAAATTTGGTAACCTTAGCCCGGTTAACTTCACGTTTAATATTAGTAAACGTGCGGATAGTAATATTACTCTTGATCCTTCTACTATTAATTTAACTCCTAATGAGAATATCAGTTGGAGAGTCTTTGCGTATGATACGGCAGGGAACCCTAGTAATGTTTCTATTATTAATTTCTCTTATATCACGGATACGATTGGTCCCACTAACCCAATCCATGAAAATATTACGGTTGGCTCGACTAACTATCCTAATGGATCCTATTTGAATGCCAGTTTCTTAACCGTTGTATTAAATTGGACTACCATTACTGAGGTTAACTTTGGAAACTATACGATAAGAATTGCTGATATTAATAATTTTACTTATGTAAATCAGAGTTATAACTTAACTTCTGGGTATAGTAGTAATTCTACGGCAAGGTCAGATAGTAACTTTACTCCTATTAACTTACCTAACGGAACCTGGTATTGGTTAGTTAATGTGAGTGATCAAGTTAATAGAATGAATTTTACTCAGAATGTGACTAACTTTGTGATTGATACGATTTTACCTGGTGAACCTACTCCAAACACTCCAGCTACGACTCAAGTGGGTAACTTGTCTCCTAAGTTTGACTGGGCTACCTCTACCGAGGTTAACTTTGATAACTATACTATAGAAATCACTAGTGTTCGAAACTTTAGTCCAATCAACTATACTTTCAACGTTTCTGGAAGAACAGACAGTAACTTTACTATTAATCCTGCAGAGTTTAACTTGACTCCGGACTTAAACTGGTCTTGGAGAGTTAGAGCGTATGATAAGGCTAATAATGCTAATGAATCGGTAGCTAACTTCTCCTACATTACCGATACGATTGGTCCGAGCGAACCTAGTTTTGAGAATATCAGTGCTCCAAACTTATCGGGAGTGATTAGGCAGAATTATCCTAATGACTCGTACTTTAATGCAAGCTTCCTTAATGTTACGTTGAACTGGACGAGTGTTACTGAAGTAAACTTTGGAAACTATACTATAAGAATTGCTGATATTCATAACTTTACCTATATTAACCAGAGTTACAATATTACTAATGGAAGTAATGCTAGCAGTTCTACGGGAAACAGCAACTTTACTCCTATTAACTTACCTAACGGAACCTGGTACTGGTTAGTTAATGTAAGTGATCAGGTGGGAAGGACTAATGCTACGGTGTCTAGAACTCGATTTACGATTGATACAATATTACCTACGATGCCTACCCCTAGTACTCCGACTAACCAGAGTAGGGTAAGAGATAATACTACTAATCTTAACTGGACTATCTCTACGGATCGAGCTTTAGATAACTATACTATTGATGTGTCGACGTCTGCAACGTTTGCTACTATAAACTTTACGTTTAACCATACTAGACAAAATGAAAGTAATATTACTTTAGATACTGAGTTACCTCAAGATCCTACGGTAGACAATATTACCTATTACTGGAGAGTACGTGCTTATGACAAAGCAGGTAACGTTAATATTAGTTCCACGTTTGTATTGTATATGGATGGGAGTACTCCTGGTGCTAGTGCAGGATCTCCTATAGGAAGTATTACGGATGATACTCCTACGGTTAGTGTTACGAGTACGGAGAACGCTACGTGTAAATATGATCTTAATCAAAATAAAGCTTATGGGGATATGGCTTATACCTTTAGCGGTGCCGGTACACGAACCCATACTCGAACTCATGAATCTTTGGGTACGGGAGTTTATGATGTCTATGTTCGATGTATTGATATCGCAACGAATATTGCTCCCCAGTCTTATACCTATGAATTTACTTTAGAGAGTTCATCTGCTGGTGGCGGAGGGAGCGGTGGTGGCGGAGGTGGCTCTGGCACTAAGGTTGTAGAGAAACCTACGGATAAGAAAACCGTATCTACTCCACGGCAATCTCCTGAGGTTCCGGTGGTTGAGTCTGGACAGACTTTAGACCTAGGAATACTTACTAGTAGTGGAAGAACTCTTGGAGCCAAACAAGGATCTACGGTTACGGTAGACGTTGATGGAACTAGTTATAGTGTTGGTATTGTTAGTGTAAGCGGAGAAACCGTTACGATGAGTGTCGGAGGACAGGACGTTAGTGTTGGCGTTGGTGGCTCTAGTAATGTTGATGTGGATGGCAATGGAGAGATAGACTTAGTTGTTTATCTTGCCGGAGTAAGTGAGGACGGTGTTGCTGAGGTAACGCTAAAAGCACCAAGCCAAGAGATTACCCTTGAAGAAGCGTCTTTAGCGTGGGTATGGTGGATTGTAGTGCTTGCGGTCATTGTTGTTGCCGTCGCCTACTTTGTGATGCACCGAAAGAAAGCTAGTAAACGACGATACTAGCACTACTTTTATATATCTTCTTTTTCTTGATTTTATTGTATGACTAACTATACTAAGTTTATTATTCGCGGTAGTTTATTTATTCTCTTTATTACTGCTTTAAGTGCGTTGTTAGGTTATTCTCTAAGGGTTATTTTAGCTAGAAATTTAGAGCCTATAGAATTAGGATTATTTTATGCTATATTTAATTTTGTTATGTTTTTTTCATTACTACGTAACTTTGGTTTGGGTGCTGCTTTAATTAAATATATCCCCCAATATCAGGTTAAGAACGAAACCCACCTTATCTCTTCTTCTATTAGTAGTATCTTTTGGCTTAGAATCTTAATTGCTGGACTCGTGAGTTTAATCTTGTTAAGCATAACTACTTATCTTAGTGAGCATTACTTTAAAGATCCACGGGCTACTTTAATCTACTTCTTTATTGTTTTGTTTTTCTTTTTTGGGATTATCGTTGATAATTTACGGAATTTGTTTGAGGCTTTTCAAAAACCTTTTTTATTCCCCTTAGTTGATTTTAGTAAGAATTTAGTTGTACTTTTATTGTGTATTTTCTTGTTTTATTTTAGTTCTCTTGAACGAGTGTTAATTCCTGGAATTGCTTACTTTTTAAGCGTTGTTTTTTTGCCGTTTATCTTCTTTCCAATATTTCTGTATGTTTTTCCTTTATTTAAGTATTCTCTTCGTTTTAATAAAACTCTAGCTAAAGAGTATCTATTCTTTGGCTTACCCTTTATTCTTATTTCTGTTTCAAGTATTATTATCTCTCAGGTGGACACTTTAATCTTGACGTACTTTAGAACTTTAGAAGAAGTGGGAGTATATAACATTGTTTTACCTACTTCATTATTACTCTTATACTTTAGCAATGCCTTGTCTTCTGTATTGTTTCCCTTGTGTTCACAATTAATGGCTAAGAAAGATTTTAATCAACTCTCTACTATAATAAAAGTAATTCAGAAATATATCTTTGTAGTGATCGTACCTATAGGCTTTTCTTTGTTTGTCTTTGCTAGAGATTTCTTAGGTCTTTTATTTGGCGAGGAATATACTACCGGGGCCTTAGCGTTACAAATTCTTATACCGGGCGTTATTTTTTACGTCTTGTCTATTGTCTTTCAATATATCTTGGCAGGCATTGGGCATCCTAAAAAGGTTGCTTTTATTGTTGGTGCTGCTGCTTTAACTAATCTAGGTTTAAACTTACTCTTAATTCCTTCTTTTGGTATTAATGGGGCAGCGATTACCACTAGTTTTAGCTACATTCTTGCACTAGGCCTAACCCTTTACTTTTTATCTAAAGAGATTACCTTATCTATTCCTTGGAAGAGCTGGCTATTCACTTTTTTTGCAGGTTTTATTTTTATTATTACTTTAGATTATCTTTTTAGTGTATTATCTTTTAATTATTTCGTTAATTTAGGGATTTCTTTAATTGTTTCTGGACTGGTTTATCTAGCTTTAATTCTTCTTTTTAAGGTAGTTGATCTAAGCGAGATAGCGTTGTTTTTGAAGAAAGTTTGATAAGCTTTAAAAGTAGACTCTTTCTTTCTTTTTTATGAAATCTTTAGTTTTTCCTGAAGGAGATGATTCACGAGTTATTGAAGCTTGTAGCCAATTAATTAGAGACATCAACTGTATTCTCTTGACGACTGGTACTTTGAACGAACGTTTAGAAACTGGTATGAAGATGGTGGTTGAGAATAAGGCAGATGGATTAATTACGGGAGCGACTCACCCTACTCGAGATACTCTACTCGCTGCTTTTAAATATATTGGACTAGAAGAGGGAGTTAGGAAAGTTAGTTCTGGATTTTTATTTAAATTAAGAGATAAAACTTTCTATTTTGCTGATTGTGCTGTACAAATTAATCCTACTGTAGAGGAACTAGTCGAGATTGCTCGACTTTCTGCTCGAAATTTTGAGAGGATTACTAAAGAAAAAGCTAGAATTGCTTTACTATCTTATTCTACCTTAGGGAGTGCTAATGGGGAGAGTGCGTTAAAAATGAGAGAAGTAGCTAAACGTTTAGGGCTTATAGGAGAACTACAAGCGGATGCAGCTTTAGTTCCAGAAGTCTTTAAACAAAAAACGAGAAAAGAACTTAGTGAACCCTACAATGTATTTATTTTTCCTAACTTAGATGCAGGAAATATTTGCTATAAAATGGTTGAGAGATTAGCCGGGGCTAAAGCTACTGGACCAATTTTGCAAGGATTAAAAAAACCCGTACACGACTTAAGTAGGGGGTGTTCGGTGCAAGATATTGTAGACTTAGCTAGAATTGCAGTCTTATAATATTCTCCCTCGTTGTGTGTTTCTATTTAAATTTGGTGCATTTTCAAGAGAAAGTTTTAAATATTAGTATAGAACTTAGTTCTATAATAATAAACTTTATGGGGTGAATGATTTGAAGGTGATATTAAAAGGGGTAAGTCAAAAGTTATTACTATCTTTATTATTAATTATTGGTTTCTTAGGTTATGGGGTGTATTTGGTGGTTGCTGCTAATGTCGCTATTGATACTACTAATGCTGAATTTATTTCTAGTACTAATATTCGAGATGCTCAGACGAATAATACTAATACTAATCTATCTAATTTAACGTTTCCCTTTAATTATACCGGTAATAATTCTATTGGTAATTGTTCCATCTTTATTAATGGGGTTAGAAATACTACTAATGCTACTATTCCTAATGCCACTAGGACTAACTTTACTTTATTTACCTTCCCTGAGGGAGTGTACACGTGGAATATCTCTTGTCAGAATGCTTCTGAGAATGCGAGTGGTGCAGTTGGCTATATTAATGCGGGGAGATATAACTTTACGGTGGATACCACGGCTCCTACAGAGCCTACACCGGTAAGCCCGGCTACGACTCAAGTGGGTAACTTAACCCCCACGTTTGATTGGACTACTTCTACAGAGTTAAATTTCCAAAATTATACTCTTGAAATACATAAATTTGGTAACCTTAGCCCGGTTAACTTCACGTTTAATATTAGTAAACGTGCGGATAGTAATATTACTCTTGATCCTTCTACTATTAATTTAACTCCTAATGAGAATATCAGTTGGAGAGTCTTTGCGTATGATACGGCAGGGAACCCTAGTAATGTTTCTATTATTAATTTCTCTTATATCACGGATACGATTGGTCCCACTAACCCAATCCATGAAAATATTACGGTTGGCTCGACTAACTATCCTAATGGATCCTATTTGAATGCCAGTTTCTTAACCGTTGTATTAAATTGGACTACCATTACTGAGGTTAACTTTGGAAACTATACGATAAGAATTGCTGATATTAATAATTTTACTTATGTAAATCAGAGTTATAACTTAACTTCTGGGTATAGTAGTAATTCTACGGCAAGGTCAGATAGTAACTTTACTCCTATTAACTTACCTAACGGAACCTGGTATTGGTTAGTTAATGTGAGTGATCAAGTTAATAGAATGAATTTTACTCAGAATGTGACTAACTTTGTGATTGATACGATTTTACCTGGTGAACCTACTCCAAACACTCCAGCTACGACTCAAGTGGGTAACTTGTCTCCTAAGTTTGACTGGGCTACCTCTACCGAGGTTAACTTTGATAACTATACTATAGAAATCACTAGTGTTCGAAACTTTAGTCCAATCAACTATACTTTCAACGTTTCTGGAAGAACAGACAGTAACTTTACTATTAATCCTGCAGAGTTTAACTTGACTCCGGACTTAAACTGGTCTTGGAGAGTTAGAGCGTATGATAAGGCTAATAATGCTAATGAATCGGTAGCTAACTTCTCCTACATTACCGATACGATTGGTCCGAGCGAACCTAGTTTTGAGAATATCAGTGCTCCAAACTTATCGGGAGTGATTAGGCAGAATTATCCTAATGACTCGTACTTTAATGCAAGCTTCCTTAATGTTACGTTGAACTGGACGAGTGTTACTGAAGTAAACTTTGGAAACTATACTATAAGAATTGCTGATATTCATAACTTTACCTATATTAACCAGAGTTACAATATTACTAATGGAAGTAATGCTAGCAGTTCTACGGGAAACAGCAACTTTACTCCTATTAACTTACCTAACGGAACCTGGTACTGGTTAGTTAATGTAAGTGATCAGGTGGGAAGGACTAATGCTACGGTGTCTAGAACTCGATTTACGATTGATACAATATTACCTACGATGCCTACCCCTAGTACTCCGACTAACCAGAGTAGGGTAAGAGATAATACTACTAATCTTAACTGGACTATCTCTACGGATCGAGCTTTAGATAACTATACTATTGATGTGTCGACGTCTGCAACGTTTGCTACTATAAACTTTACGTTTAACCATACTAGACAAAATGAAAGTAATATTACTTTAGATACTGAGTTACCTCAAGATCCTACGGTAGACAATATTACCTATTACTGGAGAGTACGTGCTTATGACAAAGCAGGTAACGTTAATATTAGTTCCACGTTTGTATTGTATATGGATGGGAGTACTCCTGGTGCTAGTGCAGGATCTCCTATAGGAAGTATTACGGATGATACTCCTACGGTTAGTGTTACGAGTACGGAGAACGCTACGTGTAAATATGATCTTAATCAAAATAAAGCTTATGGGGATATGGCTTATACCTTTAGCGGTGCCGGTACACGAACCCATACTCGAACTCATGAATCTTTGGGTACGGGAGTTTATGATGTCTATGTTCGATGTATTGATATCGCAACGAATATTGCTCCCCAGTCTTATACCTATGAATTTACTTTAGAGAGTTCATCTGCTGGTGGCGGAGGGAGCGGTGGTGGCGGAGGTGGCTCTGGCACTAAGGTTGTAGAGAAACCTACGGATAAGAAAACCGTATCTACTCCACGGCAATCTCCTGAGGTTCCGGTGGTTGAGTCTGGACAGACTTTAGACCTAGGAATACTTACTAGTAGTGGAAGAACTCTTGGAGCCAAACAAGGATCTACGGTTACGGTAGACGTTGATGGAACTAGTTATAGTGTTGGTATTGTTAGTGTAAGCGGAGAAACCGTTACGATGAGTGTCGGAGGACAGGACGTTAGTGTTGGCGTTGGTGGCTCTAGTAATGTTGATGTGGATGGCAATGGAGAGATAGACTTAGTTGTTTATCTTGCCGGAGTAAGTGAGGACGGTGTTGCTGAGGTAACGCTAAAAGCACCAAGCCAAGAGATTACCCTTGAAGAAGCGTCTTTAGCGTGGGTATGGTGGATTGTAGTGCTTGCGGTCATTGTTGTTGCCGTCGCCTACTTTGTGATGCACCGAAAGAAAGCTAGTAAACGACGATACTAGCACTACTTTTATATATTCTTTTTTAATTGTTTAAGAGTCAGTCCGTAAGGACTCTTTTAATCTCTTCTTTAGTTAGATGTCTTGCCTTATGAGAGTTATATTCCTCTTCTGCAATAGGTTTTTCTTGTTTAAAATCCTGTTGATAATGTGGTGTATGGATCTCTGGATGGAGTAAAAATATTTTTTCCTCGTTCTTTGTTCTTTTTGCTTCTTCTTCAGTGAGTAATAATTCATATTCTTTTTCTCCTGGCCTTTTTCCTATGACACTAATCTGGATCTCTTTATTAGACATTTCGATCATTGCTTGAGCTAGATCTATGATTTTTAGCGCTTTCATTTTAAGAATAAATATTTCTTTTCCTTTTGCTTTTACTCCTGCTTCCAATACTAAGTTGACTGCTTCTTCTAAAGACATAAAGAACCTCGTCATAGTTTCAGAGGTTACGGTGACTGGCTTATTTTGTTCGATCTGACTTTTAAATAACGGGATAACCGAACCGTTAGACCTTAATACATTTCCAAATCTAACGCATGAAAATATAGTGTCGGTTTCTGCATAACTTGCCGTGGACATTAGTTTTTCACTTAATAGTTTTGTTGCTCCCATCGTGTTAGAGGGATTTACTGCTTTATCCGTACTTATAGCAATACACCGATCTACCCCTTCATTTCTTGCACTGTCAATTATATTTTGAGTACCTAAGATATTAGTATATACTGCTTCTATGGGATCGTATTCACATGCTGGAACGTGTTTTAAGGCAGCTGAATGGAAAATAATATCGGTTCCTTTGACTGCTTTTTCTATTCTTTCTCTGTTTCTTATATCTCCTAAGAGGTACCTTATATTAGAGTGCTCTTTAAGTTCATTTTGCAGATGAAATAGTCCTGATTCATTTTGATCTAGAACTCTTATTTTTTTGGGGTTTAACGTCACTAGCTGTCGAACTAATTCTGAACCAATAGAGCCTACTCCTCCGGTTACTAGAATATCTTTTCCTTCATAGAGATTCATTTTTTTTCACCGGTTTCAAAAAAGGTTATAATTCTATTTATAATATACTTTATTTCTTCTTCATTCAAACTTGGATATAATGGTATAGTAAGAACCTTTTTTGAAACAATTTCCGTTATTGGTAAATCCCCTTTTTTATATCCATACTCTTTAGTGTACAAACTCTTTAAATGTGCAGGTTCAAAATAGACTTTTGACATTATGCCTTTTTCCTTTAAGAATGATTGGAGTTGATTTCTCTTTTCTGGGTCTTTAAAAACAAGAACATACATTTGATAAACATTATTAAACCGGGAATTTGAATAAAATGTTAACTCTTTAATATTTTTTAATCCTTTTGTATACAATTCTGCATATTTCCGTCTAGTCCCTATAAGATTTTTTATTTTGCTAAGTTGTGAAATTCCTAATGCTGCTGCATAGCTTGAAATCCTATAATTATACCCTACTATTGTATAATCATTATCTCCCATGTTTGAAAAGTAGTCTAGGCCTTCTATTTCAAGTCTCCCGTGCGAACGAATTAATTTTAGTTTTTCATATAGATCTTTATCGCTTGTAATTATAGCTCCTCCTTCTCCTGTTGCAATTATCTTATTTTGACAGAAACTAAATATTGCTGCACTCCCAAAGGTTCCTACTAATTTGCCACTTATATCTGCCCCCATCGATTCTGCTGCATCCTCTAGAAATAACAATTTATTTTCTTCACAGAATTTCTTTATTTTTTCTGTATCTCTCGCCGGAGAACCACCATAATGAACGATTATTACTGCTTTCGTGTTACTATTTACCCTTTTTTTTATATCTTCAAAAGATAATCCGAACGTATCTTCTTCAATCTCGGCAAATACGGGTTTTCCACCGGCAAGTATAACTGAATTAGCTGTTGAAATAAAGGTGAATGAGGGGACAATTACTTCTTTATTCTTTATATCATATGCGACTAATAATGAGTGTAATGCTGAAGTGCCGGAATTAAACGCTAAGGCAAATTTTGTTCCGGTGAAATCTGCAATTCTTTTTTCAAACTCTTCAACTTCTGGGCCTATTGTCCAGTATGTTCCTCTTTGGATGACCTCTGATATTGCGTTAATATCGGATTGGTCTGAATAAATTTTAAACAAAGGTATGTCTTGTTTCATTTTACTTTTCTAGACTCCTCACTATTTTTGCTGGAGAACCATACGCTAACGTGTTATCTGGAATATCTTTAAGAACTAAGGAACCTGCTCCGATAAAACAGTTGTTTCCAATAGTAATTCCGTCTAGGATGGTTGTACCGGTGCCTACCCATACGTTTTTTCCAATGCTTACTCTACCTGTTACGGTTACTTTTGGCGCAATATGGGTGTAGTCTCCTATCGAAATATCATGGCATAGTTTAGAGCCGTTATTGATTATACATCCCCTTCCTACTACCGTGTCTGGTTCTATGGTAACCCCTGTATGAATAATGGAACCTGGGCCTATCTTTGCTAACTTAGAAATGCTGCTAAATGGATGAATTAACGTGTCTATTTCTTCATCGCTTAATTCTTTGTAAACTCTTTCTCTTAAGTTAGATGCACTACCTTCAAACGACTCTAATGAATCATGTTTACCTATAGCAATAATTGCTTTAGCTTTATTCTTTTTTAGATGTTGCTTTAAGTCTTTTCCTTTTCCTAGGATGGGTAGATTTAAGAACATTTTATTTTCGTTATAATCGTCTATAAATCCAATTACCTCTTTATTTTGTTCTTGAGCTATATCAAAGGCTATTTTGCCTTCATTACCGGTTCCGTAAATTATCAACCTCATTTTTAGTAGGTAATTTGTTTTTGTAATAAATTTTGGTTTATTTCTATTGTTGCTAGAATCTCTGCAATTTGTTTTCCTGCTGTGCCTTTTCCATAGGGGGATACTGGGTTAGCTATATTCTGTTTAAACTCTTTACTTAGGGCCTTTTTTATTGATTTTTTTATTTCTTCTTTACTGTGAGTACAATGAATAACGTTAATTCCGTGTTCTCTTCCTTCTTGCCTTATTCCTATATCGATGACTGCTACAGGAAATGCTGACGCGTCTATCATTCCAGAGCTAGAGTTACCAATTATTATGTCACAATACTTTAAAAGAGATAAATACTCTTTATGGGGAAGAGACTTTTGTGTGGAAAAGCCAGAATTTAATAAATTTTTAATTATCTCTTCATGACCTGGATCTGAATTGGGATAAATTGCTAGTGTTTGCATATTTTCTTCTTTAAGTGCTTCTAAGGTGGCTTTAATCTGTTCTTCTGACTTTTCAGGACTAGTCGTTACAGGATGTTGTATTAGTAAGGTTGTGGGTTTATTTATATCTAAATTATATTTTTCGAAAATTTCAGCTTTAGAAAATAATGGCGAATTAAGAATAGTATCTAAACTAGGAGACCCTACCATAAAAATATGTTCCTCTTTTTCTCCTAACTTTTTAATCCTTTCTGCACTTTTTGGTGATGCGGGGAAATGTATATTTGCTAATTTAGTTATGGCATGTCGCCTATTTTCATCAAAACCTCCTTTTGTTCTATCTCCGCCATGAATATGTGCCAAGACAACTATATTTTCCATGATGGCTATACTTGCGGCTATTATTTCTGATCTATCTCCTAATACTACTGCAATATCTGGTTTTAACTTATTAAGTGCTTTGGAACATCCTATAATCTCTTGACCCCCTCCTTCTGCGGTTGCTGCACCTTTATTGTTTAACTCTATTTTTATCTTATTAAGTTTGGTAGTAGGAAATGTTTTTTCTATTTCTTTTAGGGTATAACCAAATTTTTCCTCTAAATGCATGGCAGTAGCGATAATAGAAAGTTCTAATTGTGAGTGTTCATTAATTGCTTTTATTATGGGTGTAAGAATTCCAAATTCCGCTCTTGTACCGGTGATAACTACAATTTTTCTCTTTTTTTCTATACCCATACCTCTTTGGTTTTTAGAGCAATTATAAATCTTATGCAATTTCAATTTTAGATTTTAGTTGAATAATCTTTAAATAGGTCAATTTAGCCTCTTTTTTATGAGTGGAACAATTATATCTTTGCCCATTCTTGCTGGGAAAAAAGATCAACTTGAGGCAGTAGTTAGTATCCTAGAAAGAGAAGTACCTTCTTCTTATCGTAAAGGTATTCAGATTTATTGTGGGGGTATGGATAGGCACAAGCTAGACTCTTATGAGGGAACTATAAGAAATATTCGGGAAGTAGTACCACGTTCTTACTCTATTACGTGGCATGCTCCTTTTGGGTTACGAAATCCTAATTCCTACTATAATTTTATTGATGCAGAGTCCAAAGAGTCTTTAGCTGAAAATATAGCTATTGCTGAAGAATTAGGGGCACGTTCCGTTATTGTGCATTTAACTACTAGTTTTTATCATCCTGATCGTCAACCTGATGAGACTAATGGTGGATCTTATCCTAAAGAATATTGGAAACGATATCGTTGGAAACCAGAGTGGAATGATTATGAGAGAGTTAAACATGAAATAATTGATGTTGCGTATCGTCATTTAAGAGAGGTTGCTAACACTACTTCGATGAGAATTGCGGTTGAGAATATGCCTTTAACTTTACGAGGAGATATATCTACTAAGGAAGAAGGCTTAATGTATGATCCTAAACTACATACGGTACGCTCTATTCGAGATTTTTTAATGCAGACTAATGATTTAAGAAATGTTGGAATTTGTTTAGATACTGCCCACTATGAGTTAATGAGGCGTACTCTAGGTTTAGTTTATAGTGGAGATGCTAGTTTAGAAGAAGGCAGGTTTATAGGAGTTAATTATCCTGAGATTTTAGGAGAACAACCTCCTTTAGAAGAATTTACTTTAGAATTATTTCGTACTGGAAGACTTTATGAGGTACAATTGGCTGGTGCAGGTGAACTATGGCTTAAAGATACTCATGTTTTAGGAGAAGGTACTGATATAGCTCCAGAAACGGTTCAAGGAAAAGAGTTACTTAAGGTAGCTAAATTTATAGCGTTACATGCTCCAGGTACACCTATCTCTTTTGATATTAACGAGCCTGGAGAATCACCTAGAAAATATTTAGAAAGACCTTCGCAAATTCGTTCTTTAAGAAGCTTTTTTGAGTATATGGCCTGTTAATTAAATTTAAGGATTAATTACTTTTAGTATTTCAAAAGAAAAATAGTCAGTTTAATACCTCTAAATGTCTCAGTTAAAATCTTTCCTAGACTTTCTGACTAGTTTAATTGCATCGGTTTCGTTTTTAATCTGGGAAGTTAGAAATTTAACTGGGTTTTTTATCTCTTTTTTTTGAATTTTCATTGTCTTACCTTTTGTTTTTAGTTGAGATATTATTTATAATTACTTTTTTTAGTTTTTATCTTATTTCTCTTAATAATACAAACGCTTCTGCTACAGTTAGAGATACTTCTTTTCCTCTTGCGAGATTACTTTCCTTTACTCCCTCTATAGACCGGGGATGAGGGTAGGTTTGTATTTCTGACTGGTATAACTTAAGGATTTCTAATTTCTTTTCTAAATGTTTTGACATATCTTCGTAGACAGAAGGAATAAATTGATTGGTTGGTGAAGGAGATCCCCACTCAGTAGATGACCTAGATTCATAGGCAAGTACTTTTTTTATTGTACTATTAGGTATAGGTTTAGTTGCTACCATGGTTGCTGAATGAATTACCCGATGATCTTGATTCATATCTTCCCAATGATGCGTATAAACCATCACAGGATTAGTTTTTTTTATAACCTCTTTAATATGTTGGATTATTACTTTTTCCGGCATACGGTCTAACATTACAGTTGGTAGCTCTGCAAAAAAAGTCTCTTTAACGCCTAGTGCTTTTGAAACCGCTAGGGCCTCTCTTCGCTTTTCTTTTATTACTTCTTTAGACCACTCTGGTTCATAGGCTACGGTCATAATAAGAAGATATACCTCATCTTTGTTCTCAATATGTTTTAATATCGTTCCCCCTACGCCTAAAACTTCATCATCGGGGTGTGCTGCTATTACGAGTACGTTCATCTTCGAATTTCTCCTTATCTATTTGTGGTGCTGCTCTTTGTATTACTTCTTGATTTAACCCCGTTACTTCGGGATGACTGTCTAAATAACTTATTACTTCTGAAAGTGAGAATATCTCTCCTTCTTTATATAATTCATTATATATCTTCTCCACCACTTCAAAATCTCTTGCTTCGTCTACGGTTAATCTAAACTTTCTTTTGTGCTCTGGGTTTACTTCCAGTTTTTTTATTTTAAACAAACCTGTATCGGTGAAGTATGGCCCCCAAATTTCAGTATCGCTTTCTTTTTTTAATTCTATCACTCTTTTTAATGCGGGTACTCTAAGGGAGTAGGCAAACGTTCCTATTGGTAGGTCTAATGCTGAAATATAATCTGCATCCGTCTCCTTTATCTCTTTAATCATTTTGTCTATATATTCCGGATCGGTTAAAGGATTATCTCCAAAGGTGGTTATAATTGCTTGACAATTAAATACTTCGGCAGCTTCTTTTATGCGTGACAATACGTCTTCTTCTGATCCCCTGAAATAAGGTATTTTTTCTTGTTTAGCCACTTCAATTAACCGATCATCTTCAGAATTCGTTGACGTACATAGAACTAACTCTTCTGGATGAGACTTTTTTAGTCGATCTATCATATGGACGATTAATGGTTTATCTTTAATTAATTTCAATGCTTTCTTAGGAAGCCTTTGAGATTTTAATCTAGCAATTAAGGCTACCATTACTCGGGGTTCTATATCGGACGCTTGTAGGTTTTCGTCTTTTTTTATTATCCTAATCACTTTTTTTCCTATGTAGTAATCTTTGAGCGAAGGATCGATTCCTGGTGGAGATCTTTTGGCAGTAATACTATCTCTTTGTATTAGTTCTCCCCTTTGAATATCTCTCGTTGCTACTAGATTTTTTCTCACTAGATTTCTATAATTTATTTCTTTAGGGGTATACTGCCTTATCTTGGATCCTAACGCTACTTCCGCTTTTCTTACTAGATCTACAAACTTACTAAACTCAGCTGGTTCTAATGCAGAAATATAATCAGTAGGTTTAGTACTTCTAGAGAGAGTAACATGTTTTTCAATTACGGATGCTCCTAAGGCTGTAGCCATTAAGGGTACAACATATTTTGTTTCACTTTCCCCATCGATATGATCACATATACCTATAGAAAGATTATACTCCTTTTTTAATTGGGAAAGATACTTTAAATTATGTTCTTCTTCTGGAGTAGGATAGGCTTGAAAACCAAACATAAGAATTACTTGATTATGGGGAATTCTTTCTAAGGCTCCTTTAATCTCTTTTTGAAAACATCCACCTATTTCTATAAATATTGGAAGACCGCTTTTTCCGATTTCTTCTACTAACTCATAATCCGTAATAAAGGCTGGGTGAATGTAGAGAGCATCTACCTTATTTTCTATTGCTATTTTTAATGATACTCGGTCGTTAGGCATGGCAATTACATGCTTACACTTTTCTTTTGCAAACGAGAATAGTTCTTTCCATTGGCTTTCATTATAACAGATTTTCTTTACTAGTTCATAGGCTTCATGCTGTGGAGTCATATAGCTTTCTAAATGGTGCATATGAAGCTTTACGGCATCTGCTTTGGTTACTGCTAGAATTAGTTGTTTAAAATTCTCAATGGAGCCTTCATGACCACAGGCAGGTTCACCGATAATGAAAACGGGTTGGTTTTCCCCTATTTTTCTTTCTTTTATAAGAATCTCTGGCATCTTTTTTTGGCTTTTTGTACGGTTATAAATCTTATGGATAATCGTTCTAAGAAGAATATCCTTCAATTCCTTTGTCTAAATACTTTATTCTTCCGATACTTACGTCAATTTTTTGAGATCGTTCTTGAATCGAGTGTTTTAATCCTTTATTTTTAATCGTGGTATTTCTATATCCGCAATCTTTACAAATTGCAATTCTGTGAGATGTTCCGTCTCTATTGGCTTGTCGTACTGACTCTACAATTGCTCCCCTCCAGACTTCTTCTAAACTATGTACTACTTTAACATACTCTTTTTCTGGATTTGTTCTTGCATTTAGATTTGCAGAGGTTTCGGTAATCCTGAGATGCGTTATTTCTACGGAATCTCCTTTCTTTATTCCCTTAATGGTACCGTTTTCTGAAATTAATCCTTCTCCTGCTACCACTTTTCCTGTTTCTTTCAAGTGTTTCTTATAATGCTCTTCTTCTGCTTTGGTTAGAAACTTACCTAGGGGTAACTTTTGATATAAATCTCCGCAGCATAGTGTTACTAATCCATCGGCGAGCACAAATAGTCTTTGCCATGGTTGTTCACAGGTAAACCCTTCGGATACTAATACCCTTTCGTCTTTATAGATACTATAGTCATTTAAGTCTACTGTGGTTACTGCATCTGCTCCTTCATTCATCCAAAATTTTATATAATCTTGAATTATTTCGTGGGTTTCTGGCATATCAATGGTGGTAATTCTAACTATTGGATGAGATACTTTCATTTCTTTTTTAAGTTGAATTAATGCCCTTACATTGGCTAGAGTATTATTAAAATTCCCTTCTACTTTTGCATTATATCTTCTAATCTTATTATAAATCTCTGGGATATGTGAATCTATAGAACAAATTATTTTATCGAGTCCTGCTTCTATTAATTGTTTTGATTTTTCCTTAGTTAGTAGTGTCGCATTTGTGTTAAACGAAACTTCTATTACTCCATGGTCTTTTGCATACTTTACCATTTGTGGAAGTTCTTTATGCAGAAGAGATTCTCCTCGATATTGGAGTTTTATCGACATTAATCCTTTTTTTTCTCCTTCATCGATGATTCGTTTAAAGAGTTCCATATCCATGAATGCTCGTTTAGGTCGAGTTTCATCGTATGCTTGGTAACATTGAGGGCACTGTAAATTACATGCAGATGTGGCTTCTAAATCAACATGAATCGGAAAAGCATTAACTACATCATCTTTTGGATTTTCATTCCATTGTCGTCGATACTCTTCGAATTTATTGTCGTGCCGTTGATCATCCCCTGCTCTTAAATGATAAGTAGCATTAATATGAACCTCATTTTTTTGTGCCATTAATCGATGGCTGTTTTTTTATTTATAAGGTTTATGCAACGAAATTATTGGTTTTTTGGAATAGAAACTATGGGCTATTTGCCTATTAATTTTTCTATTTCTTCTGAGGTTATACATTCTATCTTTTTTATCTTGTGAAATCTCTTTTCATAGGACCAGAAGGGACAGTTTAGATATAGTGCGAGGGCTATACATATGGCGCGTCTTTAGAATGTCCTTTCAATAATTCTTTTGCTTCATTAAACTTATAAATAAACCTCTCCATTGCAACTATTTTTACTCTTTTCTCTAATAATTCAAGAAGTATTTCGAAGTCTTTATCTGAAAAATAAGACTTTTGTTTTATCTCTTCTGTATGCTTTCTTATTTCTATAAATAGTAATTCTGGGGCGAAGAGCTCGAGCTTTGGTGAGAGGAATGTTTCTGTTAATTTTCCACTTATCAATGCTGAGAATACCACATTAGCATCTACTACAAGCTTCACTTAGTTTATTTCCTTAAGCTTTCTTTCGTAAGACTTGTATAGTCCTTCGTTAACTTTCTTTCCTAATTCTAGGGCATCTTTTTGAGTAAGTTTTGACTTAGCAACTATACTTTTAAATATTTTGTATTCTCTTATTTTCTCGATAATTGCTTCCCTAGCTATTTCAGACCAGTTAAGCTCTGGTAAATCGTTCATTTCTTTCTTTAATTCGCCAGGTATTGCAAGGGTTAAAGTTGGCATTCTTTATAGTACCTCCAGTTAATACACTTAATTATGTGTACTCAGTATAAAAATGTTTCGATTTTTAATTGTTTTGAGCCTAAGACTAGTTATAAATTAAAATTTGTGTTTTCTAGAGTTATTGGTTCATCAGAATTAATATCTCGGGTTGCCTTATAATTTTTTGAACTAAGCTTAAAGAAATACTTTGGGGCCAGACCAGAATTAGGTCTTTTAACGTCTATATTCTCTACACTTATTACTTCTCCTTTCTTAATTAACATTGTTGCTACAATAGACTTTCTTATTCCAGGCATTATTCTTAACTCTGCTTCTGTAGGCTTCTTTATCCCTGTACCTAAGCTCTCTTCTAACTCTTTATCACTTAACGGTACTTGTTCGTTAATATATTCATAGTATTTTTTTACTGCTTCGACGGGATCGTTTATTTTCTGTTCTCTTACCCATCTAATTGCTTGCATCGTGTCTTTAAGTTCTTGTGGTGCTAGGGATGCTACATGATCGGGGCTATTTCCCTTTAGATTTTTATCAATGGTATAGTGCTTTTCAATAATTACTGCTCCTAGTGCGGTAGCCATAATCGGAACTATAATTCCAGGGGTATGGTCCGAGTATCCTACTTCTACGTTACACTTTTCTTTTATTGTTAGCATTGCTCTTAAATTTACTTCTTTGTATGGGCATGGATAATTCGTTGTACAATGTAGCACTACTAAATCTTTATTTCCTTCTTCTTGGATTGCTTGAATTGCTTCTTTAGTTTCTTCTAGGGTGGCCATACCGGTTGAGATTATGATTGGTCTTTGTTTTTTTGCAACGTACTTTAAGAAAGGAATGTTAGTAATATCTGGAGAGGCAATTTTAAATGCGGCTACCCCTAATGATTCTAAATAATCTACGGACCATGTACCCGAATGGGGAGTTGAAAGAAACTCTATGCCCTCTTCAACACATAACTTTTTGATTTTTTCATGGCCTAACTCATCTAATTCTAACTTTTTAAGCATGTCATACTGAGAATCTTGGTTTTTTAGATTCGTTTGTTGATATTCTGCTTTTGCTGCTTTTTTAGTAACAATTAAATCTGCTTTGAAGGTTTGTACTTTAACGGCATCTACTCCTGCCCAGGCGGCAATGGACAGAAGGGCTTTGGCAAGATGTTCATTTCCTTCGTGATTAACGCCGGCTTCGGCTATAAAATAGACTGGTTTAGTAGAAGAAATTTCTTTAGCACCTATTTTCATTTAGTTTCTCCAAATAATTCTTTACTCAACCTTCTCATTCTCCCTACATCTAGTAGCTCTAAATAATAAGGATAATTTGGATGTTTAAAACCATTTTGGAATACGTCTCTTAATATACCACACACATTACGTAAGGTATTATTAATTAATACATCGAACATTGCTATTTCTTCTTTTGTAGACATTTGATAATGCCTTGAGAAAGCATGTAAGAACTTCTCAGCCCTATCTACATGTATTGTTTTTCTATCTGGATCAATAAATGCCATTCGGTCTAGGGTGTATGCGGCGTCGTATACTCGTGGCCTTTTTTCCATAGAATCCCAATCAATTATGGCCACTAACTTTTTTGTTGATCTATCAAAGATCATATTATACTCTTGAATATCTTGATGAACCAATCCGGTGGGTACTTCTGGTGCAGGTTCACTTGTATACCTTTCATATTCTTTTATTGTTGGTTCTAAAACGTTTCTTATTGCTTCCTCTAATTCTCCTCCTACCGTACCTACTTGTTCTCTATATTCTCTTAACTCTTCTCTAAAATCTCTACCTGTTTTTTCGTTTGTGAATGATTGCCAACGAGATTCTCTTGCTAGTACTCTTTGTTTTAGTTCTAGGGGAACAGACAATAAGCCTTTAGTTACTCTACCTACTGCGTCACCTACTTCTTCAATTTGACTTTCTAACTTACTACATTTTTCGCCATTGGAATAAAATTCAGTTACTTCTACTAAATGCCTATCCTTTTCTTCCTCGTAAGATATCCACGCGTAACTCCTTCCTTCTAGGGATCTAACTGGAATAAGTACTGGTACCCCTTGTTGCGCTAAATGTCTAAGGACTTCTGACTTTGCTTCTAAGCTTTTTTCACTTTTATTTATATTCTCGAGTAGAATTTCTTTGACTAAATATTTTCTATCTACCACTACTATTTCACTACCAAAATAAGAGGCCTCTGGATCAATGGAGGAAAGTTTTTCTATTCTAGGATGTACAGATAATTCTGAAAAATAGTTACTTCTTAAAAAAGTTGTAATCTGCGAATCAGAGAAATTGCTTAAATGTTTTACTCTGGTATCGGTCATTTTAGGGAGTCTTATCTTAACTTTATAAACTTTATGAAAAATCTTTATATTCTCTTACCTATTCCTCTTTTTATGGACCTTAACCTAAGAGATAAGCTTATTTTTGTCACGGGAGCTGCTGGAGGATTAGGCTCTGAAATTGTTCGTTCTTTAAAGAGTGAAGGAGCTTATCCGATGGGTATTGATGTTAACCCCTTGGATGGTTCTGAACTGGAAAAGAAATTAGACGGAAAAACTGATAACTTTCATTTTTTTTGTGGTGACTGTAGTAGTCTAGATTTTATGGAAGAAGTTCAAAGAGAATCTGTAGGATTGTATGGTAATTCTCATGTTTGGGGGCTCGTTAATTGTGCAGGACTAGGTGGGGGAGATAAGAAATATGGGGGAGAAAGAACTTTACGTAACCTTGATTTAGTATTAAGATCTCACCTTCACTCTGCTGTTTTAGCGATTGAGTCTTTTTATCCGAGAATGAACGTCGGTGCATCTATTGTAAATATAGGCTCTATTGAAATAGATATGACTTCTCCTGAAATGGTTATATATACTACTGCTAAAAATGCATTATTAGGAATGACTGTTGCTTATGCGGTTACTTTGGCACCTAAAGGAATTCGGGTTAATATGGTTTCTCCCGGGCTTATAGAAAAAACTGGTATACAACTACAATTACAAACTGCTGCTAGGAGAGAGTTAACTACTAGTTTTGAGCGAAGAACTCCTTTAGGAAGAAGTGTTTATCAGAGAGAGGTTGCAGACGCAGTTATTTATTTTTTATCTAATCGGAGCAGTATGATTACTGGAGAAAACTTACATGTAGACGGAGGTTACACTCGGGCAGCTTGGGATTCAGGATGGATAAAGGGTGATATTGCTGATGTATACAAACCCGTTTAATTTTTCACTATCTTTAAATATTTACCTTTATCTCTCTGTTTATGAGTATTGTTTGGCTAAGTGCTAATCTATTTGGATTTGAATTACTTAAAGAAGCTGTGAGAAATGATCCTAAGGCTATTTCTGCTATTATTACTTTGAAAGAAGACGCTAAAACTAAGATGTATGATGGAGTGGATCCTAACTTCTGGAAACAGTTTGGAATTCCGGTTTATTACATCTCTAGAATTGAGAAAGAAGAGGAACTTTTACGGTCGTTAGTTCCTGATTATATCTTAATGATGGGATGAGGCAAATGTTACCGGATACTATTTTGAATATTCCTAAGTATGGGGTTATTGGATCTCATCCTACTATGTTGCCTAAGGGAAGAGGACCGGCCCCTATTATCAATACCCTCTTAGGGGGAATATCTCTAGGAGGAGTTTCCTTTTTTTATGTAGATGGAGGAATGGATTCTGGAGACTTACTAGACCAAGAAGCCTTTGAAATTACTTATAACGATCATGCTTTAGATATCTATAAAAAAGTTATTGATACGGGTAAGACTTTAATTAGACGAAACCTTTCTCATTTACTTAATCCTATGGTCTATAGAACTCCTCAGCTAGAAAATTTTGCTACCGTTTTTGAGAAACCTACTTCTAATGAACTTTTTTGGGAAGACTCTTTAGAAATGAAATACCGAAAAATTAAAGCTTTTTCTCATCCCTATAACGGGGCTTACTTAAAGAAAGATAAACTATTAATTATTTGGAGAGCGAAAATTGTTTTAGGTGCATTAAATCCTTTGTTAGAGATTACGTCTGAGGATTCACTAAACGAGATGTACCGTAAGGTTTTGGAAGGAGGATATATTAAAGAAGGAGAACGAAAGCTCATATTACTCGATGTTGCCTTAAGTTAAAACTCTTAGCATCTTTTTATCTACTTTTTGAGGGGGTGAAACTTGATTTCGAAAGGCTTAAATATAAAAACATATTATACATATTAAACGTAACATACTAAGTAGGAGGTAACTATGGTGAGTATAACTTTATCCGTTCCGAAGGAACTAAAACGTGATATGGATGATTTTGAAGATATAAACTGGAGTGCAGTAGCAAGAGAAGCTATTAAGAAAAGAGTGTTATTATTAAAACAGTTTAAACAGTTTACAAAAGAAAGCACTTTTACTGAAGAGGATGCATTAAGACTAGGCAGAGAGACAGATAGGAAAGTTTCTAGGCGGTTGATGGCAAAGAGGAATAATTGAATGAAACTTGTTATTGACGCTAACCCTCTTTTTTCTGCTTTAATTAAGGATGGGTTTGCTGTTAATGTTATTGTCAATGAATGTTTTGAGTTGTATGCACCGGAGTTCTTGTTCGATGAATTTTTAGAACATAAGAAAGAGATTTTGGGCAAAACTAAAAGAAGTGAAAAGGAATTGAATCATTTAGTTGATAACCTTAAGGAAATTGTTCGGATTGTTCCCAAGAATGAATTTGAACCTTATTTGGAAGAGGCTAAACAATTAACTTCTGACATTGATGATATCTTTTATCTAGTGCTTGCTTTAAAGCTCAATATCGGAATATGGTCTAATGATAAGAAACTAAAGAAACAAGATAAAGTTAAAATTTATTCTACAGAAGACTTAAAGAAGGAATTTATATCCTCTAGTCGCAAGAACACTCTACTCCTTTAGGTCTCGAGCTGAATTGCGAAAAATAGAAATCTTATTCTAGTTAGAAAATAAAAAAGTAGCGTAGCATTGACGCTATGCTACTGAAAGC
>Ga0209514_10000087_pt1 | contig 202145 bp, 202 predicted proteins | sample Subgrocontami58m_FD_187452 | JGI IMG/M metagenome (GOLD analysis project Ga0209514, IMG submission 187452) | Subsurface groundwater microbial communities from S. Glens Falls, New York, USA - GMW37 contaminated, 5.8 m (SPAdes) (version 3) | ecosystem: Environmental > Aquatic > Deep subsurface...
TCGTGTCGGTGTCCAGGCCGTCGGCTCCGAAAACGAGGATGGAGGAGAAAGAAGAAGTGGCCGATCCGGTGGATTCAATTCTTCCGTCAAAGGTGACGTCTCCGGTGACTCTCAAGGAAGTGAAGAGCGAATCAATGCCTTGGATTCCCTGAAGAGTGGAGGTGGCTCCTCCGGTCACTTCCAGTCTGCCCGCGGAGGAAAGTTTGCCGGAAGCGAAGATATTGCTGGCGGAGAAATCATTGTCAATCACTAAGGCGCCGATGGTGGAGGAAGCGGTGGATTGGACATCCAGGAGCCCCGAGACATTGAGATTGTCTCCGATGATCGCTCTTCCATTGACGGCGAGTTGAGCTCCGGAGGGTGAGGAAGAGCCGACACTCAAAGTGGAAGTGGCAATAAATGAGGAAGCGGTGGAAGTGGCGCCGATGTTCACATTGCCATTAAAGACCGCGCCGCCGCCGACATTGAGACGCGCTCCATCATTGGTACTGGTACCGATTCCTAGAGTAGCGTCATCCCAGATGCGGAGAGTGTCCGCCACGCCGGTGTTCAACAAAGCGTCATCGGGACGAAGGTAAGTAGTCTGATCGTCCCACTTGGAGGCGCCACCACCAGTTTCATCAGTACCGCATTTCAAAACTCCGTTTCCGTCAGTATCAATCGTGTTGCAGTTGAGAAGACCTCTAGCCACGATCTGGGTGTCGGAATGAAGAAGCACGGCAGCGAGCTGGCCGGGAGTAGTGGTAGCGGAGCGGCCGATACTCACTCCTCCGGAAAGATAAGCGTTGCCACCTACTGACAATTGGGTATTGGTTCCGGGAGTGGAAGTAGCAACAGCCAAGGTAGAAGTGGCGATAAAGGACGAAGCGGTGGAAGTGGCTTCGGTGTAGAGAGTGCCTTTGAACACTCCCCCGCCTCCGACTTCGAGATGAGTGCCGATGGAGCTCGTGGCAATGCCCAAACGAAATTCGCTATCCACCAGCCAGCGGTTGATGCCGTCCTGAGATTCCTGAATTTGGAAAAGATTTGCGCTTTGTCCGGACGCGGCCCTGATAGTAATGCCGATGGAAGAAGAGGTGGTGGCTTCGGCGGTAATTTGGGAATAGCCGATCGGCGTCACTGTACCGAAAGAAGACGGCGTGGAGGTACCACTGACCGCGGCGGATAATTGAGCGAAGGCGGAACCGGCAATCAACTGACGAGGGGTGAGAGTTTGAAAAGTGCCGCCGCTTGTTGATGACACTTCCACCTGCAAATAAATCGTGTTGTTGGCATTAAAATTGTAATTCAGTAAGTCCGGATAGCCGTTGTCGGTATCGCCGATGTTGACGTTAAAAACTCCGCTAGTAACCGTAGCCGAAACTTCCGACGGCTCGGCGCTTTGGGGCCACAAACGACTGCCACTGCTGGAAGCATCCCAGATAGAAAATTTGAAATAGTAAGCTGTTCCAGAAGAGCTGCCCAGAAGCGCGCCACTGGAGTCGGCTAAACGGCCTTGATAGCCGATGATGGAGGGTGGACCGGAAACAGCATAGACTTTGAATGGAAAATTATTAAAAGAAAAAGCAAAAATTAAGCCAAAAATAAGCAGGCTAAAAATTACTTTTTTAAGCAGGAAAACTGCCTTAGTGCAGCTCATTTCTTTCTTATATTAACCTGATTGAATTTTAACATTTTAAGGAACGACTCTCCTGTGCATAACTTTTCAATAAAAACCGCCCTTATTTTAAGGGGGGTTTGAGCTTATTTTCCTTCTAAATTAGGCCTATTTTTTTACCCAACTCGAATTTCTTCACTATCTCGTTGGCAAAATCCCAGTCTAAATTCTGGAAAAAGGAATTAGCGTAGTCTTTGTCAAACTTATTTTCTCCGGAATAAAAGCTTTTCTCATAAAATAGATTTTATTTGGGCAATAAATTCCTTAAGAGAAGTTTTGGTTTTTATAAAATAACCCGCCACTTCTAGCCCCATCTTCTTGATGCTGTCTTCATCGCCTGTCAGATTACTAAGTATGACCACGGGGATATTTTTAAATTCTGACGCCGGTTCCTGGATTTTCCTCAAAAATTCCAGCCCATGCATCTCCGGCAGAACCAGATCCAGAATAATTAGGTCCGGGTGGACGGCCGGCAGAATTTTAAGCGCCGTCGCGCCATCGGCGGCAATTTCCACTTCATAGCCGGACTTCCGTAACGTCTCCGTTAAAGGCTTGGAAAAAATTTTATCCTCCTCAACAATTAATACTATTGCCATTGCTATTTACGGGTGATCAAGTGCTTTTTAATTCTTTCCACGACCTCATTAACCGGGTGCTGGGTTTTTACCAAATAATCAATTGCCCCCAACGATAACACCTTTTTTATATCCTCGTCTTGCTCTAAATTCGACAGAACCATAACCGGTATGGTTTTTAATTCGACGTTCAATTTTAATTCTTTTAAAATTTCAAAACCGGTCCTCTTCGGCAACATTAAATCCAAAACAACAATTTCCGGCCTTAAACGCTCAACCGCCGGCACTACTTGATCGCCATCGCTGACAACCAAAACATCAAAACCGGCTTTCTCCAGTTTTTCTTTCATAACCTTCGCTAAGACTTCTTCGTCCTCGGCTATTAGTATTTTCATATTTTAATTATATCACAATATATTTAGGCACAGTAAAGTAGAAAGTAGTCCCATTTTCCGCGTCGGAATTAAACCAGATTTTCCCGCCGTTCGCTTCCGCTGCCGATTTCGCGATAAAAAGCCCGAGACCAGTGCCGGAAGGCTTAATTTTCTTGCCCGCTTCAGACCGATAAAATTTATCAAAAATCTTCCCCTTCTCGCCCGCCGAAATTATTGATCCTTTGTTGTTAATGGAAATTTTAAGGTCGCCGCCCTCGTCTGAAACAACAACCGTAATATCAGAATTTACTTCGCCGTAGCTAATGGCATTATCAAGTAAATTTTCAAAAGTTTTTGTAAAAAGTTTCGGATCGAGAAAACCGATTGTGGTCGATGAACCAACTTGCAAATTGACCCTTTGTTTTTTTTGTTCAAGCAACGGCTGGAGAAGCTGGACGATATCTAAGATCAACGGCTTGATGTCCGAGATTTTTCTTTCGGCTTTTATTTTGCCCAGTTGAATTTTGGCAGTATCCAGAAGGTCGTTGACTATCTCAATCGAGTACTGGTTGGTCTTATAAACATCGCGCAATTTTTCTTGTTGCACGGGTTCCATTTTTTCTTCCAACAAGGACTCGGCTAGCCACTTAATCGCTCCTAATGGCGCCCGCAGTTGGTGAATAACCATGGATTCATTAAGCCAACTTTGATAAGGCGTAAGGTAAATCACGTAAACGCCATTGAGCTGAAAAATCCTATCAACGGTTATCGCATTACTTGGAGATTGAAGAAGAATCGCGGCGGCATGATTGCAAAAAGCTACCTCTTCTTTTTGATAGTCCAAAATCAATAAAGCGGCATCCGCGTTTAGAAGTAATTTTTCGTAAGAATACATCGCGCATGATTCATTTTAACTTATTTTGAGATTTCCTTTATATTCTCCAAAACATGGTTTTGCGCTTTTTCCAGATTATCTTTAAGCCGATTTATTATAAACTCGATCTCTGATATCTCGCGCTGGTCGAGGCGCTTGTCCGCGTAACTGGCCAGCACTTTTTCTAAATCCTGTTTTATCGTCGCAAAAAGATTGGCAACGTCCCTTTGGGCGATAATTGCTCTCCTGTTTAATTGCCTACGCCAAGCGCTGTAAGAAAACCACCCTATCGCGAAACCGAAAAGTAAAATGCTTAATAATCCGATAAAGAACCAAAACTGCGTTATTTCAAAACCGGCAATAGTCAAAAGCGGACGCTCGCGCACCCTTATCAAGTCTGATTGAGTCGGCAAACTCAAAGCCCCTCGCGCGTCTTGAGCTGTCGCTTCGACAAAATACTTACCCTTTTTTAACGGCTGATCTATTTTCACTTCCCAGCTTCCGTTTACATCGGCATTGACCGTGGTTGAAAAAATAATACGACCGGAATTGCGCTTAACAAGTAAAATTATGGATGCGTTGGGAATAGTTATTCCGCTAATTTCCAACTCTCCTTCGCCGACAAAAACATCCCGGCTAATTGAAGTTATCAGCGGTGAAGCAATCGGGAGAATTTCAATTTCTAAGTTATTTTCGGAAAAATTTTTAGCATGATCCACTGCTCTGACCAGCACCGAGTGTTTGCCGGGCTTCTGCAGCGGCGAGATTAAAAAGCTGTGATCCGTGGAAACAAATTCGCCGTCATCAATTTTCACTAAATATTCTTTGATGCCGGAAAGCTCGTCCCCGGTCGGGAAAGTGATGGTAAGTTTTGGCTGATCGGTGGGACTCCCCTCCAGAATAAATATTGAAAACGGTATCGGGGGTTTTGTATCAATGGCTAAGCGATAATGAGCGGTTGGTCCCCAACCGACGTTGTTGCGAAAACGAATATGCAGGTAAGAAATACCGTCGCCAAGCGGCGCGAAGATTTTATTGTCAAATAAACCATCGGAGCTGGGCGGCGGAATAGCTGTTGACCCGCGAGAAATTAAAGTGGACACGCCATCAACATCGTCAGGCAAAGTCCACTTGGCTAAAAATGGAGCCGAAATGTTATACCAAGCAGAAGCATCGGGGTACAAAGGCACGTCCGGCGCAGGCCTTTCCGGTAATTTTTTAGCTGGCGCGGACTTTCGGACGATGGGCGTTGGTTTTGGAATTTCTATAACAGCGCCGGGGGATGTTAGCGCCACCGGGACAACGGGCGCGATTAGTTCCGAGATTGCAAAAGCTGATCCTTCTGCCTCGGTAAGAATGTTCGTTCCGCGGCCATCATTGGCAGTGATCGCGGAGTCGTTAAAAAACAGTTCGGCTGATCCGACGGCTTTGGTTCTAAAAGTTATTTTTAATACTCCCAGCGAAGCGCCCGATACTCCTCCGGTCGTTCCTCCGATAAAAGAAATTGCGCCGGCTTCATTGTCAAACTTGGGCTCTTGAAGCCAAAACCTAAAAACGGAATCTTCGCGATCGATTTTTTCCACCGATAAAAGCCGCGGAGGAAAATTAATGGTGGCTTGAGCGGCATTTAAACTTTCTTGCGTTTCAGTGGAAATTTTTATCTCTACATTGAATAATTGGTTTAGATTAAGTGTTCCGCTTGCCGGATTAAGCAAAAACTTAGCGGCTTCCGCCTCTTTAAAGGCGAGCAGCGCGAGAATAAAAATAAATGTGGCAGTAAGTCTTTTAATCATGGATTAAATAATCTAAGAAAAATACTGAAGTCATAAACATTAACTCGTCCGTCCTGATTCAAGTCCGCCTTTTTAATTAGGATTTGATCCGGCGAACTCCAAGCATTTAAAAAGACGCTCCAGTCCCGAATGTCTATTCTTTTGTCATCGTTAAAATCTGCCTTAGCTCCGAATAATCCTCCGATAGCCAACACTTTGCTCAAAGAAAAATCGCTTTCCGAAAAACCATCCTTGGCTTTTAGCCGCATTTGGTGAAAACCAATGCCTAATTTTCCCGGATCCGCTTGATAGGAATATTCGCCATTGGCATCCGCTGATATTTCCTGAATCATCCTATTATCAGCATAGATTAAAACCTTGCCGTTCGGCCAGCTCTCTCCCCTGATAATATTTCCCTGAACTTCAATGGTTGGAGGAAAATCAAGTTTCGCTTCCGGGATCACTCGGATCTTTGATGGTGAATTTCTGCCGTTTTTATCAACAATAAAAATCGTGAAAGGACCGGGGTAAACAGTACTTTCGAAAGTAAAGGAAAAAAAGCCATCCGAAGAATCAATTTTATGGGTTTTAATCAAAATTAGAGTTTCGCCCATAAAAACACGCACTTCCGCTTCCGGGTAACCGCGCCCAGAAAATATATATGGCGGATAAGCCGGGCCGATACCCACTACCGGCGCGATGCTTGGCGCCGGTAAAATAGGAGGCGGCGGTCCTGTTAAAGTAGTTATTGAAACAATATTGGAAATATTTGAAATATTGCCGGCCTCATCGGCGGTTTTAATCGCAAAAAAGTAAGCGGTGTCTGAAGAAAGACCGGCGACAGTCATCGTCTGAACAGTGCCGGCGATCTGGGGGGCGGGTTCTCCGGCCACTTGCGTCGCGGAAGAAAAATTACCGTCATTGATTGCCGAGGTGGAATAACGAATGTCATAGCTCGCGGCTGTTCCTGTGTTTCCATCGTCTCCAGGAGCGGTCCAGGTAAGACCGATAGATGAAGAAGTTGGATTGGATAAGGCGAGATCTGTTATCGTGGCGGGAACGGTGGTGTCGCCGCCGGGAGCCAGCGTGCTTAAGCTGGGCACGTTAGAAAGTCCCGATATGTTAGGAACCTCATCGGATGTTTTCACGGCAAAGAAATAAGTCGTATTAGCGGAAAGTCCGGAAACCGTCATAGATTGCGAAGCGCCAGCCACTTGTGGCACGGGCTCGCCGACTACCTGGGTAGCGGAAGAAAAATTGCCATCGGTAATCAGGGAGGTTGAATATCGGATATCATAAGTGGTAGCCGTACCAGTGTTGTTGTCATCGCCGGGAGCGGTCCAAGAAAGATCTATTGAAGACGCTGTAGCGCCAGAAAGAGCCAAGTTAGTAATAGCCGCCGGCGCCGCTGTATCACCTGCCGCCGTCGTCGTTCCACTCGACACATTGGACAAAGCCGAAGTATTGGGCACTTCGTCGGAAGTTTTCATGGCGAAGAAATAAGTGGTGCTTGGGGAAAGTCCGGAAATGGTCATTGACTCGGCAGATCCGGCAATGGAAGGAGTTGGCTCTCCGGAAACTTGGTTGGCGGAGGAAAAATTGCCTTCAGTAATGGCGGAGGTGGAATAACGAAGGTCATAAGTTGTGGCTGCGCCCGTACTGCCATCGTCGCCTGGAGCTGTCCAGGTAACCACAATTGAGCTCGAGGTAACAGCTCCGGTTGCGAGATTAGTCACGGCAGCGGGGGCGGTGGTGTCGGCTGCCGCATTCACCGTAAACGTCTGGGTATTTGAAGTCCCGCCTCCGAGAATCGGATTAAAAACAGTAATGCTAAAATTACCGGCTGTGGTCAGATCGCTAGTGAGAATGCTCGCGGTTAATTGGGTCGAGTTTACAAAAGTAGTAGTTCTATTTGAGCCATTAAAACGCACTACGGAATTCGATACAAAATTTGTTCCGTTTACCGTTAAAGTGAAACCTGCGTCCCCCGCTGTTTTCGAAGTTGGCAAGATGCCGGTTGTCGTCGGAACTGGATTGTTGACGGTAACAGTATTACTCAAAGCCGAAGTTATGCCGCTTGAAGAAACGCAGATTTTAATGCTTTCGCCAAAAGAATACTGCATGGCGGTGTAGGTCATCACCCCGGCAGTTACGGCAGCGCCGCTTGCAGGAGTTGATGTTAATGCTCCGGAACCGGCTGTTCCTCCGCAAACCTGTGTTGAAAGTACAGCCGTACGGGTGATAGTAGTTGCATTATCCGAAGTAACGGTATTTCCAAATTGGTCCCGAACCGCAATGACTGGTTTGATAGTGAAGTCGGTGGCTACAGTCGCTGAAGTTGATGGTTGGGTAGCGTAAACTAATTGGGTTTTAGCACCCACTACTTCGGTTAATGTACCAAAATTAGTAGAACCAGTTACGCCGACTATTGAGGAGGTGCCGCTTTTGGTGATGTTCCCGAAAGCCAATGGCGTGCCAGCCGAAGGACGCACTCTGATATTCTGCCAAGTAAGGGAGTTTCGAACGCCGTTGCTGGTAGAGCCAGATATCGTAAGGGTAATTTGAGTTGTGGTTCTGCTGGTGATGGCCAAACTCGTGCCGCTAGCGACGTCGTTAATATTTCTAGTGTTAGCGCCGCTACCGGCAATACGAGTTACCAGTACAGTAGGAGCGGTACCGCCGGTATCAAAAATAAAACCCGAGGGAGCGTTTAAAATAATAGTGCCCGTTCCAATGTCGGCAACAGCGCCTTCGGAAATAATCGGACCTGTTAAAGAGGCATAGGATCCACCAGTGGTATCGGCAGAAATAGCTGAACCGCCAGTAACCGCTGTTACTGTAGCCGTGGCAAAAGCATACTCAAAACTTGTTCCGAGTAGGGACAACGTTAAAGAAGTAACTACAAACGCCCTAAAGAGAAATTTTAACATTCGCTCTGTGTTCTTATATTTCTCAAGCTCGTCCGTTCATAAATTCAGTTTAACACACCCGTAGAAATGCAAGCAGTGAAAGCTGGGAATAATTCCGTCATCTTACGAGGTGAGACCTCGTTATGAGGTCTCACCTCGTAAGACACAGCAGGAAACAATTAAGCCCCGCTGCGAAGCGAGGCTTAATTGGCATCATCACGATAACGTAATAATGACTACTTAACGAAGAACACCGCAACTTGCCTGACCCGTTGGCGTACTAAGCTGTGCATCACAGGTTGGAGATGGCTCAAGGCAAACCGCTACGAGAGGATCCGTGGCACACGTGGTAAAGTCAACATAACACTGCGCGTTGAACCCCGGCATAGCGAAGTCCGCTTCGGCACAGTTAGGACCTACGGGCCCCGAACAACTATTTAGCGCCAATGCCTTATCAATAGCGTCCAGCGCTCGCTGGGTCTTTACTCCCCTTGCCTTAGCTTCCAGCAACGCGCCGCAAGAAGCTTCACCGCCTTTGGCAACCTGCCCAATGGTCAAAAAAGACGCTGCGGAAATTACTAAAGCAACCAAGACAATTACCAGAGAAAGAGATAATTTTTTAGTCATTTTTATTTTTTTATTTTTTTATTTTTGCGACCTTTATTGGGTGCAATTATTCGTTATAGCATTATTAAGACCTTGATCTTGAGGAGCTCTGACTCGAGCTTGTTCGAGCGCCGGACAAGCCCTCGCTTCTTGCGTTTGCCCGTGAATATTTCCAAATTTGTCTATCCTTACACTTTGACCGGCTGACAGCTGGACGGTTGTGCTATTTGCGGCCATAACCGTAGCACTGCCCCTCACCACGCTTACTGTTGTAGAACCGTCAGGATTTTGAACCACGTGCACTTCAGAATCAGGCGCTTGAGTAAAGCTGTATAATTTAGGTTTGTCGGTGTCGGTATTGCCAGTGCCTGGCTCCGCAAGAACTTCGGTTTCTATATTTTGAGTATTAGTAATTGGAGTAATGATCGCGGGATCGCCAACTTGATCAACTAATTTAACTTCTTGGCCGGAAAACAGTCTGACGTTTACAGCCGGAGTGGCGTTGGGAGTAAGTGGCGGGCCTACTTTGATAGAAATGTCCCCTATATTCCCAACATCAGCCACAGCAGTCAAAGAAGCGCAAGTATTGGTAACGATCTGCCCAGCATTAAGAGTGATGAGGAACTGACTACTGCAGATTTTAACTTTCACGCTTGCAGCTAAGCCCGTCAGATTAAGCCCTTGGAGAGCGTTAAGAGCATCTTTAATCCTAATATTCCCAAAAGGCGCAGTTTGAGTTTCGGCAAAGGTGGTTCCACCGCTAGTGCCGCTGGTCTGGCCGGAGCAGCTTACATAGGTACCGGGGAAAATTCCGGTCATATCATCAGCGCATCGGCTGAAAATCAACGGCTGGGTATCTACGCTGTTAGCCGAAAGAACGGTGGCGCCGCTGATGCCGGTATCCCAGAGTTTGTCGTTATCGTCGTCAACATCACAGGAATCACCGCCAACCTCTTTTTCAAGATCAGTGATGGGAGTAGCGACTTGAGAACCATCGTTATCAGTGTTGAGCTGATTGGTGTTGGGAGTGTTGATGCAGTTGTCGGTTGAATCGGAAATGGTATCGCCATCGGCATCTGCAATAACAGTCCAAGAATGGCTGGCCGGTGTCAGGTCAACATTGTTGGCGGCATCTTTAGCTCTCACTTGGAAATTGTGGCCACCCAGAGCTAAGCCGGTATAGTTTTTAGGAGTGGCACAAGTAGTAAAAGCGACGCCATCTAAACTGCATTCGAAGCTGGTTACGGCAACGTTATCAGTACCACTGAAAGCAAAGGTAATGGAAGTGGAGTTTGTTGAACCTCCGTTAGAAACGGGACTGCTGTTGCCGTCAATGGCGGTGTTAATGGTTGTGTCGGGCGGAGTGGTGTCTGGCGGAGCAGGGGTAACAGCGCTGGCAGTATTGGAGTAGCCGCTGAAGTTTGGAACGGCATCTCGGGCACGCACTCGATAGCTATAACTTGTACTTGGAGTCAGGCCGGTGTTGCTGAAAGTGGTGACATTGCCCAATGCCGCGATCTCGACAAAACTACTGCATCCTACGCCTTGGCAACGCTCAACGTTGTAACCAACAACACCTACGTTGTCTGTGGAAGCAGTCCAAGAAAGATTGATTTGAGTGCTACTAATCGCGTTGGCAGTCAAACTTGAAGGCGCAGAAGGAGGGGTGATGTCAATAACGGCGAAACTAACTTGAATGGGGAAGCGTTGATTTATATCGGCCGTGGACCCATTACCAAGTGCGCCACCAAAACCACTTCCCCAAGCCCAGACCGTATTGTCGCTTTTAATAGCTAAAGAGTGGGAATTGCCGGCAGATACCGCAATAACACCGGTTAATCCGGATACTTGAACCGGAGTGTTGCGATCGGTAGTTGTGCCATCTCCTAGTTGACCATAAAGATTACTTCCCCAAGCCCAGACTGTGCCGTCACTTTTAATGGCGAAAGAGTGGTCGTAGTCGATTCCAACGGAAATTGTGACAAAAACACCAAACAATGCTGTCACGGGAGTAGGAATATAGGGCGAGAACGGATTCGTTGTCCAAACAGTGCCGTCGCTTTTGAGGGCGAGGGTTTTACCTATTCCAGCAGAAAGCGCGGTGACACCGGTTAAGCCAGACATCTGCACTGGAGCGTTACGATTGGTAGCTGTACCATCGCCGAGTTGGCCTAAAACATTATATCCCCAAGCCCAGGCCGTGCCATCACTTTTAATGGCGAAAGAGTTGTATTTCCCAGACGCAATAGCAGTAACGCCGGCTAAACCAGATACTTGGACAGGAATAAGATAATTAGTATTTGTGCCATTACCAATTTGGCCAATACCACCAAAACCCCAGGCCCAAACAGTGCCGTCACTTTTGAGTGCGAGGGAGTGAATACCTCCAGCAGCAATCGCGATAACACCGGTTAATCCGGATACTTGAACTGGAGTGTTGCGATTGGTAGTTGTTCCATCTCCTAGTTGACCATAAAGATTACTTCCCCAAGCCCAGACTGTGCCGTCAGATTTTAGGGCAAGGGAGTGGACGCCTTCAGTGGAAATAGCGGCAACGCCAGTTAGCCCAGACACCTGCACTGGGGTACTGCGGTTAGTATTCGTACCATCACCAAGTTGGCCAGAAGCATTATACCCAAAAGCCCAAACAGTACCATCACTTTTAAGCACGAGGGAATGGCTAATTCCAGCGGCAATCATTGTTGGCTGCGCTACTTGCGCGAATCCGGCACCGGCCGGAATGAGTAATGCAGCCAGGGTTAGAGTTAACAAAGACGAAACGAAATAACTCTTTATTTTGATAGACCTTTTACTTTTTAAATTTTTAATCATTTTATTATTAATTTTTATTTTATTTTTATTCCGACTTTTTTATTATTTTTAAAAAACGACCCAAAATAGATTGAGCCGTGGACCGATTGAGTCAGGTTGAAACTAATCCGTTCATAAATTTATCTTAGCACATCAAAAAAGGCCATGGTGGGATAACTTGTGCATAACTAAATCCCGCTTTTAAAGCGGGATTTAAAAATTTTTTAGCTTATTTTAAAACGAATTTGTTAAATATGCCGTTGGCAAAGTCCCAATTCAAATTCTGAAAAAAGGAATTGATATAGTCTTTGCGGTTGATTCCGTAATCCATAAAATAAGCGTGTTCGTAAACGTCTAAAACTATTATAGGAATTGCTCCCCAAACTGCTCCAACGTTGTGCGCGTCGGAACCGTAATTATGCAAACGATTATCTTTATAATCAAAGGCAAGGACTGCCCAGCCTCTAGCCGCCAAGCCAGTCGCGACCATATCAATTTTCCAATTCTCCAAAGAACCAAAATCTTTTTCGATCATTTTTACTAACTCTCCGCCAGCTGGCGGATTTCCATCACCGCCGAGGTGCCCAAAATAAACTTCGTGCAACTTCATCCCATTCACGGCAAAAGTTTCCTGCCGCTTCAACTCTCCAATGTAACTAAAAACGCCGTTGGCCTCGGACTTATCAGCCTGTTCAATTTTGGATTGTATTTCATTGGTTTTTTTAACATAACCCTCATAAAGCTTAAAATGCTCGTTGAGCATTTTTAAAGTCATGCCCGGCAGGTCTTTTGTGAATTTATTCTTTTCCGGCTGAAAGTCTTTCCTCATTATTTGCTTTTATAACTTAATACGATCTCTTGGTTGTCTCTAAACACTAAATTTTCCAATTCATTGCTAGGTTTGCCGTCAACCGACATAGTTAAGTCGTAACCTTCCCGCTGTATGGATTTTCCCCAGACTTCTAGAAATTGCCCCAAGGTATAATCTTTAACGACTTGGGACTCGACGTGAATCACGTTGTCCGCCGCATGAGTATGCAATGGCAAATGACAATTACCCGACAAGCCAGCATTGGCCGGAACGACTTCTTCTCCGCCATTAACTGAAATTCGCAGCTTTGGGTGAAAATGCTGGATTTGCGGAAGATTAGAAGATAGACACGTTAAATCACCGGCATAGGCATTTTCCTGCTTATTAAGTTTGGGATAAATAAAAAGGGCCGCCAAAATCAGAACGAGGCCGCTGATAACCAAAATTGACGCGCGTTTGTTAATCATAGAATTTTAGTATAATCCAATAAACCAACCAAAAACCGATAGAATCTCCTGGCGTGTTTGAATTAGTTGAGATTCCGTCTTGAAATGCCAATGTTGTTGGGTTGAGCTACTTTCCCGACAGCTTGCTTGATGAAATCAACATGGAAAGAACCGCTAATATATCTAATTACCGATGTCCAGAGAGATTCTCCAAAGGATAAGGCGGATGAGAGGGTGGCTAGGAAGGGTTTTCCTTTGGACTTTTCCATAACGACACTTGGCACGTTTAGATCTAGCGTCTGAACTTTGCCGTTGGGTCCTTTAGCCAACAATCTTGCGTTTAAATCCCATTTTGGGGGACTGCCTGTTTTAGTAACATCAAAAGCTACGACTTTAGTTTCTTTATTAACAAAGGCTTGGACACAATCTTTGGTGGTCATCAGGGCGCCAGATTCGTCGTAAACACCTAGAATATCGTAGCCGTGTGGAACTTGAGCGCAGACATCCACTGTCCAGTTGCTGTCGGAGATGAAGATGAATGGATAGAACTGCTGGATTCCCGACCAAATGGTATACATCGGAGAGATCACCTCGAGGAGTGAACCGGTGATCGCTTGTCTTCGCGAAGCATGCCAGTCACCTCGGTTGTCTTTGGCAAAGTAACTGGTCTGAGTAAATGTAGAGGTTGGCGTATTCTCAAATCCGAGATCTAGCTGTTGGCCAGTGGCGGAATTAGCTACAAAACCGACATAGACTTTGGATCCGTCGTTGCTGACTGGAGATTCGACGAGCACAAGCTTGGATCCGGTGGTTACGTTAATTCCAACAAGATCGGAATCAAGATTCTGGGATGGAGTTCCGGGAGAGTTGGTTTCTAATTTTGTGGTCTCTGGAGCGCAGAAACTGAAGATTTGCGCGTAGTTCATGGGTTGAACGCCCGTGTTGTCTGCGCAACTACCGGGGCTGGCATCAAAGACTTTTGTTGTCAGCGCTTGATCAAGACGAACTGCTGGTCTGACACTAGCATCAACAAGCTCGACTGAAACACGAAAGCTTGATGTACAGCCACTAAATTCAGGGGTGCCAGGAATAGTGGAACACTGATCAACGGCGTCATCCACGCCGTCATTATCAGCATCCTCAAATCCGCTAATAGCGGTGTGCTGAAGACCGGCGACAGTCATCAGGCCGCCTGCCACAGTGCAAGTATAATTACGCAAACCATCCAGGAAGGTTATGGATTTAGCGCCGGGGCAATCCATCTTGACTCTAAAATCCGGCACGGAATCGGTGCAGTTATTACCCAATGTACCAACTACTTCTGCGCCAGCGGTTGGGCTGTCAACAATACAAATTTTTGGTGAAGCTTTTAATTGCGCCGTCTTCGTAGTACCGGCCGGCAGAACTGCCCCGGTAAGTGTTAGTGCCTGACGAGTTCCTTGAATAACTTGCGCGGTTAAGGTCAGTGTTCCGCTTGGAACAGTGCTTCCTGGAGGCAAAACAAAGAAGGCTTGGGATAATAGGAATGTTGATGATACGCCGCTGAATTGCATGGAGCCATCTGCCAGCATTACTCCGCTTAAAGTACCTGCTTCTACGCCCGTGGCGTTCACCGTAAGCCCAGTCGGACTGCCGGTTAAGGCCTGCTCAACACTATTCGTCACTCCGTCATTGTCGGCGTCCACAGTTATAGTCCAAGAAAAGCTAGCCGGTGTCGGATCTACATTGTTGGCGGCATCTTTGGCTCTGACTTGGAAGGTGTGACTGCCAAGAACCAAGCTAGTGTAGTTTTTTGGAGTGGTGCAAGCGGAAAATACTGCGCCATCTAAACTGCATTCGAAGCTGGTTACGGCAACGTTATCAGTACCACTGAAGGTAAAGGTGATGGAAGTGGAATTGGTTGGACCTCCGTTGGAAACAGGATTGCTGTTGCCATCGATGGCGGAGTTGATGGTGGTGTCGGGAGGGGTGGTGTCGGGAGGGGTAAGTGTGGTTGCGTTAGCCGGAGTAGAGTAGCCGCTAAAATTGTTAACTGCGTCAGTCGCTCGGATTCGATAATTGTAGCTAGTAGAGGGTGTTAAGCCTGTATCCGAATAACTGGTTACGTTGCCGAATGCGGCAATTTGACTGAAATTGGAGCAACCCGCTCCCTGACAGCGCTCCACTAAATAGCCGGTCACTCCTACATTGTCGGTGGAAGCTGTCCAAGAGAGGTTGATTTGAGTACTACTTATCGCATTGGCAACTAAATTACTGGGCACTGTCGGCGCCTGGGTGTCGGCCGCAGCCGGAAATAAAACTTGAACTGGGGTGAATCTCCGGATAGTTGTCCCATCGCCTAATTGGCCATTCAGATTAGCTCCCCAAGCCCAGACTGTGCCGTCAGATTTTACGGCAAGGGAGTGATTGTATCCGGCAGCAATAGCAGCAACGCCAGTTAATCCCGAAACCTGAACCGGGGTGAGTCTGTTGATAGTTGTCCCATCGCCTAATGCGCCATTATTATATCCCCAAGCCCAGGCTGTGCCGTCAGATTTTACGGCAAGGGAGTGATCGTTTCCGGCAGCAATAGCAGCAACGCCAGTTAATCCCGAAACTGGAACTGGGGTGAGTTTCTGGATAGTTGTTCCATCGCCTAATCCGCCAACGCCATTATATCCCCAAGCCCAGACTGTGCCGTCAGATTTTACGGCAAGGGAGTGATTGTTTCCGGCAGCAATAGCAGCAACGCCGGTTAATCCCGAAACTGGAACTGGGGTGAGTTTCTGGATAGTTGTCCCATCGCCTAATTGGCCATACAGATTAGCTCCCCAAGCCCAGACTGTGCCGTCAGATTTAAGGGCGAGGGAGTGTCTGTATCCGGCAGCAATAGCAGCAACGCCGGTTAATCCCGAAACTGGAACTGGGGTGAGTCTGTTGATAGTTGTCCCATCGCCTAATGCGCCAGTGCCATTATATCCCCAAGCCCAGACTGTGCCGTCAGATTTAAGGGCGAGGGAGAGATTGTCCCCGGCAGCAATAGCAGCAACGCCGGTTAATCCCGAAACCTGAACCGGGGTGAGTCTGTTGATAGTTGTCCCATCGCCTAATGCGCCAACGCCATTATATCCCCAAGCCCAGACTGTGCCGTCAGATTTAAGGGCGAGGGAGTGGTAGGCTCCGGCAGCAATAGCAGCAACGCCAGTTAATCCCGAAACTGGAACTGGGGTGAGTTTCTGGATAGTTGTCCCATCGCCTAATGCGCCATTATTATATCCCCAAGCCCAGGCTGTGCCGTCAGATTTAAGGGCGAGGGAGTGGTAGTCTCCGGCGGAGATCATTGACGGTTGCGCCACTTGCGCGAATCCTACGCCGGCGGGAATAAGCCATGTAACCAAAGAGAGGGTTAATAAAGACGAAACGAGATAACTCTTTATTTTGATAGACCTTTTATTTTTTAAATTTTTAATCATTTTATTTATTTTTAATATTGGGTTTATAATTATGTAAATTCAAAATACTTTTCGACGAAAAAGTTTTGAACTTTTAGAGTAAAATCAGAATAATTTTACTGATTGAGTTAATAATAACATATCCGAATTTTTAAAGTACTAAGGTCGTAAATGAGTCTAAGCTATTCAGAAATACCCCTTTCTTGAATATTTTCTAAATTATCCTTAGTTTTTTTAATAAGAAATTCCATTAAAGAATCCTTCTGGTAAAATAGCCACGGCGACAATAATCAAAAGGTATTTGCCTTTATTCATTATCGTAATTATAATATACTCTAATTTGAATGCGAATCGTCGGGCTCTGACGCGACAACGCAAATTTTAATGGGTTAAATTGGGGGATCTGCTAATGGTAGGCAACATGGCTCTGAACCATGGAATCTAGGTTCGATTCCTAGTCCCCCAGCCACAATTAAAAAACCATCCGTCAGCTGACGGATGGTTTTTTATTTCGCGTTACGGCAAAACTTCTCCGGAAACAGCGTCAACTCTTATTGACACGCGCTTGAAATCCTTGATTCCGGAAATGACCCAGACGAGCGCGTTGTTCTCCGGACGGCGGGAATCTTTCGCCGAAAAGACGGTGTCAAGATATTTTCCGGCTACCACCGTATCAATCGCCGCTTGGGCGGAAACTTTCAGATTTTTTTCTTCGTCAGGCGAAGTAACGACAATGATATTTTTTATTAAATCAAGCTTGGCCGAAGGATTAATGGAGGAATTCACTTTAACCTCGCCGCTCTCGTTCATTCCCGCCTCAACGTTATACTTCAGGTTGCCGCCGAATAAGTCCACTTTTTGCGATAGAATTTGCACCTGCGTCACATTGTCATACGCCTTCAAGTTTATTACCGGAGCGAAAATATATTTTCCACTGCCTGTTTGATGTAAAGACTTGTCGGCTAGAACATCAAAAGTCAAAGCTCCGGTAGTCCCCTTGCCTAGATTAAGATCGGTTAAAATCCTTACTTCGTTGGATGGCAACTTGGCATCGTAAGCAACGCCGTCTTTCATTACTACTATCGCGCCAAGAAGCAAACGCGCTTGGCTGTATTGGCCGCTTTCGATTTTAATATCACCCAAGAGCACAAACCGCCCGTCTTTTTTTAACTGCATTAAATCAAAAGTTTGCGGAATATTGGAAACCGTTACCCATCCGCCTCCCTGCTTCAAAACCATTATTTCCTTGATGTTGAAAAGGATGGATTGAATGCCGGTCAAGCGCGCCGCTTCATCTTTGATGGCCAAAACCAACCTTGCTGAATTTTTCGAACTTATCGGCCTGCCGCCGGAGGAAGGTGAAATAGGAGTGATTGGTTCTTCTCCGACCACGGTCGGTTCAACAACAGCTACGCCGGGTTTTTCCGCCGACTGGGAAAACAAATAAACACCGCCGACCGCCACTAAGGCCGCGATGGCCCAAATTAAATATTTTCTGGTCATAATCCGAACATTACCACAAATCAACACAAATATCTAAATCTTTAAATATCGGCGAACCGCCACCGCGGCCGATCCCGCTCCCAGAATCATGCCGAAAGTAAGTTGATAAAAAACAAATTGAGGTAAATTGTTGAAAAAGTAACTGGATAAAGAGAGTTCCGGAATAAAGGCATCAACATATGGCGCGGCCAGCGACACTGCCGGAACAGACAAAATTAAACTTATTGCTCCGGCAAGAAATCCATAAATTAGGCCCGCCACAATATACGGACCATTGATGAATTTATTGGCCGCTCCGACAAGACGCATAATGCCGATTTCTTCGCGATTGGAGTAAATCACCAGCCGAACAGTATTAAAAATCACTAAAACCGCCACCAAAGCGAGAAAAAGAGTGGCACCGATTCCGGCATTTCTTACCGTGTCGATAATGCTTGCCAAGCGATCAATCACCAGCTTGTTTTGACCATAGCTGACTTTTTCTATCAACGGCTTCAAGTTATCGGACTCAAGATAACCGGCAATAGTGGAATAATGCTCCGGATTTTTCGCTTTGACATTCAAAGAAGCAAGAAGCGGATTGGCCTGCAATTCAGCCAGCGCCTGGCTGATGGTGTCATCTTCCTGGTGCCTCTCTTTAAAAATAGTTAGCGCTTTATCTTGAGAAATATACTCCACTGCCCGAACTTCGGAGAGCGATTCTAATGCCCGTTCCAATTTTAAAATTTCGTCTTCGGGCGCGGAATTTTTGAAATAGACGCTGATATCAATCTTGTCTTGAAGAGACGCGATGGCTGAATTGGCGACTACTCCAAAAAGGACAAGACCGTTAAACACGAGAAGCGCCAATACCAAGACAGCAATGGTCGTCGCCGACAAAAGAGCGTTTCGCGAAAAATTCTGAAGACCGAATTTTAAGATTCTAAAGAATGTAGTGGCCATTGGGGTCGTCTTTTATTATTTTACCATTATCTATGGTAATTACCCGTTTACCGACTTTATCAATGATATCGCGACTGTGAGTAGCTAAAATAAGTGTTGTGCCGAGCTCATTGATTTTTAAAAGTAAGTTCACGATTTCGTTCGCATTAACGTGATCGAGGTTGCCGGTTGGCTCGTCGGCAATAACCACCGCCGGCCGATGGACCATTGCCCTGGCAATCGCTACTCTTTGCTTCATACCGCCGGAAAGTTCGTGGGGAAAATTATTTTGCTTGTCGGCAAGTCCCACCAGATCCAGCATTTGCGGCACCAACTCTTCGATTTCCTCCTGCGAACGCCCCTCAACTTCTAAGGCAAAAGCCACGTTTTCCGCCGCGGTTTTGGTCGGCAAAAGTTTAAAATCCTGAAAAACTATTCCGATTTGCCGACGGAGCGGCGGCAGCTCATGAGATTTCAGCTTAGTCACTTCTTGCGAACCAAAAATAATCCGGCCCTTTTGGGGCTTCTCCTCTCCAATCAGAAGCTTAATAATAGTAGACTTCCCTGCCCCGGATTTTCCCACGATGGAAACAAATTCTCCCGGCGAAACCTTAAAACTAATATCTTCCAAAACCGATTGGCCATTATAAAATTTAGATACGTTGTTAAAGGCAATCATAGAGTAATCGCGAATATACGAATAAAAAATTAATATTGCGAATTAAGACATCGACGAATTCAAAATACGTCGATATTTAACGCCTTCTCTCGTAAAGTATAACAGAATCCCCAGCTTTAGACCAGCGTTACGTAAATAAGTCAAAACTTGCTGCGCCGGTAAAATTACTTTACCTGTCTCTTTTATTTGCAATATTTTGTTCATAAATTCGCAATATTAGCGATTACTCCAGCTGTAACTCTGCCTCAATAAATTTATCCAGGTCTCCGTCTAAAACCCGATCCGGTTGATGATGCTCAACATTTGTCCGGTGATCTTTCACTTTTTTGTAGGGATTTAAGACGTATGACCTGATCTGACTCCCCCATTCCGGTTTAACTTTCGTCCGCAATTCCGATAATTGTTTCTTTTGATTTGCGATCATTAAGGTCATCAATTTAGATTTTAAAAGACTCATCGCTTTTTCTTTATTTTGCGGCTGGGATCTTTCCGATTGTGATCTGGCGGCAATGCCAGTCGGTAAATGAACGATTCTGACTGCCGTTTCCCGCTTGTTTACGTTCTGACCTCCCGGACCGCTGGAGCGGGAAGTTTCCACTCTCAAATCTTCCGGCGGAATTACGAATTGTTTATGCTCGATATCTTGAAAAATTGGGACTACTTCTATCAACGCGAAGGAAGTATGACGCAATTGTTTTGAAGAAAATGGCGAAATTCTCACCAAACGATGTACTCCCATTTCGTTTTTTATCGTGCCGTAAACAAATTCTCCGTATATCTCGATACCCAAATCTTCGGTTTGAATCACTTTCCACCCTCTTTTTTGGGCGTACTTAACATACATGCGGAAAAGCATGTTCGCCCAATCCTTGGCGTCCTCCCCGCCCACACCCGCGTAGATCGTAAGGTGCGCCGGTCCTTGATCGTATTTACCTGTTAATGCCTTGAACATACAATAAGCGGTTATCTAATCTTATCCCGATCATTTCTTAATCCAGCTTTCAATATTAATGCAGTTATCCGGGCCGGGTTCTAAATGGGAAAGATACATTCTAAACCAATCTTTGGTTTGGATAATGGCAGCATCACCGCCCGAAAGAAGGCGTTTATCTATAATGCTGAAATTTAAACCGTCTTTTGATACCGCCTCATAAATTCCGCCCCAGGCCCAGCGTTTCCATGGCTGCAAATCCTCCCACGGAGAGAAACCCGCGGTAAAATACATACGATACTCATCGCCGATTTTAACCACCGAGGAACTGCCGGCTCTTTGCATCTCAACAAGCGGCGACTGTTCAACTTCTATCCTTACTCCGGGATCAAGAGTCCAGCGCAACCCGTCTTGAGAAGTAATACTTCTGACTCTCCACATAGGCCATGCTTTTTCTCCGTATTTTCTCACATCAGCACGCATTCCTCCTTCATCAAAGAAAATCCGGTAACCGCCCTGTTCGAGTTCAATAATGTTCAAATGAGCCATCGTAGTGATATCTTTCGGGTCGCCCGGCCCCGTCACCGCGTAAAATTGTTTGTACCCGATTACATCTTTAGGCGCGCCTCCACCAATCAAAAACCGATATCCGTCTTCAATGGAAAAATAAAGTCCGTCAGCAGAAGATACGGCGCTCATCACTCCGCTCGCTTCTGAAGTGTTTCTGACAAAATAAAGCCGGATTCTGCCATCGGGCAGTTGAACCGCGGCTGGCATAGACGCTTTTTCAATCAGCATTCCTTCGGCTTTCCAACGCAGTCCATCGCGTGATGAATATCCGTAAATATCATTCCTGCTGTCGTCTTTCCTTGGCCATCCGTGGGTATACATCATCCACGACCCATCGGATAATTGCGTAATTTCCGGGTTGGCCATCATATTGCAATACTCCGAAGTAATTACTATTCCTTCATTCTTCCAATTAGAAGAATAGGAAAATGGCCGCCAATAACCTTTAAAAACTAGGAGTCCGCTAAGCATAAACAAAAATACCACCCCGCCGGCAATAAAAATATACGCGCCAAAAGATTTTTTTGAAACACTGGTTTCACCCCCAGCTTTTCGGTAAGAATCCACAATAGCGTAGCAATAAACTATAATAAATCCCAACCAAAAAATATTTGATCGTAGCGAGCCGAAATCTAATGCTTGAGAATTTTGGGGAAAAATCATCACGTACCACAGAAAGGCGGTTGCAATAATAAAAACAGCCCCATCGGCATACTTTTTTATGTACAAATGGCCAAACCCGGGAAACAGCAAAGAAAGCAGGGCAGATATTTTTTTACTCTTGTTTTTCATAATGTTATTTTAACAAATTTTATTGATTAAGATTGTGTTTACTTTATAGATTTATACCATTGGCTTATCACTTCCTCTGCCGGCTTGCCGCGCACATTATATTCTTTGGTTAATGGAAAATCATCAGGCCAATAAGTAAACGGATAGATTCCTATAATATAAGAAGTTTCCGCGACATTTTTCATTATCGCTTCAAATCCCATTGCCTGTTCTTCCAGATCAAGTTTGTATTTGTCAGAATAAGGTTCCCAAAGGGCGGTTGCCGCGTCATCAACTCCTGCTTTGCCGGTCAAACCCCCATCAATACTTGGATAAGCAGCCTGTTGAAGAATGATCGGTTTTCCGTATTTTTCGTATAACGGTTTTAATCTTAAATCAAAAATTCTTTTAACGTTGGCATTTAATTCTTCCTGCGTTGGACTGTTTTTATCAGTAAGGCCAACCCACCAGTTAATGCCAATGAAGTCGGCTTGCGCCATAAACGGCATACTATCTGTGTTTGGCCAGATATCCGGAATTTTGCTTCCAATCTCTCCGCCAATAAAAAGACTGCGGCCCAGTTTTCCCTTATAGGCAGATTTTACTTTACTATAAATTGCTTCCAACCTTTCTTTGTAATCCGCCGGCCTTTTATCAAGCGACGCCCCCACCGCTACCCAGTCGCCGGTGATAACCAAATATTCAACATTGTACTTATTCGCCTTATCTACAAAATACATGGCGTATTTTTCATACTCGCTAAACCAGACATCCCACCATTCTTTGGAAAAACTTGCCTTGCTAGTATCGGCGCAGCAGACCTGGGGCGCCATATAAACCTTAAAGCCGTCGGCTTTCATCTTGTTTAAATGAAAATCCAACGCGTTATTAGGATAGGTGTGACCGAAGCCTTCAGAAGTAATTATTGGAACGGGATTTACCTGTTTGTAATCCCACGGCGGAGCTATTTCAATCCATTGGAATCCCTTTTCCTTTAAACGCGCATGAGTGCTGTTTAGCAAGTCAAAAAAGTTGCCCCACCAAAAATCAACAAATAGCGCCCCCTTCTGATATTTTTCATTATTAACTCTTGAAGCAAACGCGGTCTTCCCCGCGTTTGTGGGTATTATCGGCATTACAAACTCTCCTCTTGGCAGCCATCTCCATTTTTCAACAGTGTCATTTATTTGCTTTGGTTCGTTTTCAACTAAAACCTTGCGTGAGGCCGTTTTTGAGTCCGGGGAAAATTCCTCTGCCCCGACAAAACCCCAATTATTACGCAGATATCTGTAACCGATTTCTTTGTCTTTAAAATCTCTCAAGTCAGCTTTCAAATACCAGATATTTCCAGCTTTTTTCTCCATTTTTAAATTTCTTCCCCATTCGTTTAATCCTTCACGAATTTGAAGGTAAACTATTGTATGGTTTGGTGTATTTTCAGAAACCCGGACAGTAAAATCTACAATAAAGGGGGCGGCGGGTTTAGTTACGGCGGGCTTAGGAGAAACTGTGGATTTTTTTGTTTCTTCGGAGGGGATTGATGCTGATTGAGGAACGACGGTCTGTGATCCTGGTAATTCTTTCAAATATTTACTCCATGGCATTTCGATTGTTTCTCCAGATTTAGCTTTTTGGCACATTTCAATCGCTGGTGAATAGACAACCCACTTGCAGTTTGGCGGCCAAATACCGAAAACCAGCGCAAGAATTGGCGGTATAATAAATAAGGAAGCAATCCCAATAATAAGGAAAATAAATTTTTGTCTAATCATAAATAATACTTTTATTATATCTTGGTTTAGCTCGCAATCAAAATATCCACAACTTGGGACGGGAAGTGGTTCGCCCCGCCAGAGACGGGGCGAACCACAAAACCAATGGGCGGCACTTCGTGCCGCCCACCGATTCGTCGGTCAAAAACCGGAAAGTCTAATCTTGGAGCCGATGGTCGGATTTGAACCGACGGCCTACTCTTTACGAAAGAGTTGCTCTACCGCTGAGCTACATCGGCAATGCAGTTATCTTAGCTGATTTAGGCCAATTTTTCAAAAAAGCAACCCCGACGGGTGTCGGGGTTGGATGCGTGGCGTCGGTTACCGATTTACGTTGGGAGCAGGACCTCCGGCAAGGCGACCTCCCAATTTCATCGGGCCAACAGCCACGCGGCATACTTATTCTGCGTTGTAGACTGGGTCGGCTACCGGACCGCCCAGGCAACATCAGAGGATTATACTATCTGGTAGTTTAGGTAATTGTAATGATTTTGTCAAATTCTTTCCTAGCCGACGACTTCCTTAAAATCTTCCGGAGTTTTTTCCCAAGCAGGCATAAAAATCCAGAAAAGAATGTACAAAAGCAATCCCCAACCCATGAAAAAGACGGTAAAGGCCCAAAATAGCCTTACTACCCAAAGCGGCGCGCCGAGCCAGTAAGCAAAACCGGCGCAAACCCCTCCAATTACCGCGTGCTCTTTTACTCTTTTTAATTTTCTTATTTGTTCCATATTTTAATTATAATCCAATTCAACAAAAGCAAAAACTCCTCTACTATCTAACGATCGTTAGATAGACTAGAAAAACCCCGCGCGCTATCAGCGCACGGGGTTTCAAAATTACACATAAATTCTTGCGATCCCCAAAGCGATGCAGGAAAGCAGAACAAAAGCAGCAACTGCGAACAAACACATCTTCAACAATTCCGGGAAGAAAATTTTGTACCAAGGGGCGTCAACAATACTATGAGCATAACCCCTAAGCGAAGACCAGCCCAAGATAATCGGATAAGAAATCCAAATCAAAACCGCATAAACGTTGAACAAAAGATGGCGGTAAGTAGGAACGGATTCCGTAGGAAGAATTCTTCCGATAATGGGCAGTGTAAGCCCGTTCCACATAAAATCATTTCCGGAATTTCCCAACCATTCTTTTGGAACAAGGCCGAAATAAACTGCCTCCGGCGGCATAAGATTGAAATACGGCAGCACTCCGCCTATCCACAAAGCAATAATATTCACGGGCAATAAAAATGCGGCGTAAACTCCAAAAGATTTCCATTTACTCACCAGTACCCGATAGATCAGGAAAGTCATAGCGTATCCCAGAACTATCAAAAGAGAGGGATCGACTAAAAGCGTGGCTAACGCGGTTGCTCTCATACCCACTTCTCCTCTTTGTACCAGGCAATCGTCTGCCTTAATCCGTCCAAGGAATCGGGATATTTAAATTCGTAACCGAAGCTCTTCAGTTTCTCATTGCTGATCCAGCTGTTGGTTGTAATTAGATCAACCAGCTGATGATCCAATGCCGTATTCACTCCGAGCTTTTTGGATTTTTTATTTGCCCAATCAACGATTTTATGGAGCACAAATGGCGGAATTTTCAGCCAAGAGATAAACGGCAGACCAAATCCATGGGCAATACAGCGTGTTATATTTTCAATCGTATAGTTTCCATCATCAGTTACCTGGAAAACTTCCCCTACCGCTTTTGAATGGCGGCTAAGAAATTCGGCGGCGCGAACTACATCCTCAACATGGACTAACCCCGCGTGATTTTTCCCATTGCCAACAGTCATCGGAGGAAGAATGCCCCGGCCGATCAAAAGAATGGACAGCGCCATACCGTAATTAGAACCGGGCCCATAAATGGCCGATGGTCTGATAACCGTTACGGGGATGCCGTGGTCTTCCCAATAATTCAAAGCTTCGCGCTCCTGTAGCCATTTGGATAACAAATAGGGATTGTCGGTCTTGGGGAGCATGTCTTCGGTGGCTGGTAAGCGAGCCAGATGGTCAAAATGCCCGAAAATTCCAGCCGCGCCCCAAACAATCACACGAGGATTCGCTTCTTTTGGCGATGACTCCAACACCGGCCGCCGGCTCCGCAAAATTGCGTTGAAAAGATTTTGCGTTCCCAAAACATTAACTTGAAGTAATTTTTGAGGCGGGGCGCTGTAATTGAACAATCCCGCCGGATGAAAAATGACTTTGGCCGGTTCTAGAATTTCTTGAAAATCCTTAGCGTAAAGATCGTCTGATTTAGTTATATCTTTTTCCAAAAAAGGAATAGGCGGATAGTGCGGATCTGTTGGTTTTTTAAGATCCGTTCCAATTACTTCATACTTCGGATCGGTACAGCTAAGCAAATATTTAACCTGATGCTGGCCGGTAAATCCCGCGGCTCCAGTAACCAAAACTGGAATCTTTTCTTCGCTCATGCGTTACTCCAGTTGTAAAAGAAACTACCAAGAATATAGCAGAAAACGACTATTAAAGCCAGCAAGATCTGATACTAGAGCGGGCGAGGAGAATCGAACTCCCGTCTGTTGCTTGGGAAGCAACCATACTGCCACTGTACTACGCCCGCAGTTGTAAGACTAAACCCGCAGTTTTTCTTTCAGTGCGGGATACTACCAAGCCGACGCTAAGTCGGCTTCCCGACTTCATCCACTTTATTAGAAATAAGTGCGTCGGGGCTATACTAACCCCGTAAAACTACGCTCCCGTCTTTCCAAAAAAACTCCGGTGTTAAAATGAAAACTCTCGCGTCGCCGGTTGCTTCAGCCACCCACTCATCTAAATTCTTTTTCTCCAGAAACAGCCGCCCCTCCAAAATTTCCCTCTCGGCCCTTGGCGCCAAAATCATTTCTTTAAAATCCGCCAAATTCAAACCATATAAAAGTCTGGCGGCTTCCTCAAGGTTTTGTTTGTTATCTGTCGAAAAATTAATTTTTTTCTCCACAATTCCAACGAGATCCCGCCCAACCCTCTTTTCTAATTCCTGGCTAATCAAAGATTTTTCTATCAAGTCCTGAAGGGTGGCTCGGCGGAGTTCTTTTTTAAACTCCAAACTTTCCATCTCAACGTTTTTGCCGGGCAATAAAACTGCCCCCGCGTAGTATCTGTAAACAACCGCGTATTCCTCATTTAACGCGCTGGCGGTAATCAATCGAAAATTGATAATCGCCACCGGATAATAACCGAAGCGGACGAAATAGTACGCGCCCAGACTGACAAATACTATCATAAGAAATGTCAGGTAAAACCATTGAAATTTATGATAATGTTCAATCATTTATAATAAAATTATTGTAAGATTGCCGCGCCCCGCCTTGCGGGGCTCGCAATGACGAATTTTTTGTCATCGTCATCGTCATAGTCATGGTCGTGGTCATAGTTATTGTTATTGTATCTTAATAAGTTTCTCTCCCGGTTTTTTATAATCAAATTTGGATTTCAATTCTTTGGCCAAATTTTCCGGTTCGGAAAAATAGCTGATATCTGCTTTGAGACGCTCGGCCTCGTCTTTTAACGCTTCCGATTCTGCCTTTATATCGTTAAGTTTCGCTTCAAAAACCCCGTTGTTTTTATACGAATGATAAAGCTGGATGCTCAAGGCCCCTAAGGTTATTATTACCGCAAGCCACAATATCACCTTCATTAACTTTATTTTAACCTTTTATTGACTCCCACACCAAACATGGCGCGGGAGCTTACTATCTTTTAAGAAGTTCTTTGAAGATGTGGGCGGGGATTTTAATTTGGTTGGACTCGCCACGCTCCTGTAACCGCTCTTTGCCCCTTTGCTGTTTTTTCCAAAGTTTCATTTTACGGGTACGGTCGCCGCCGGTTTTGCCGAAATTTCCTAAAAGTTTTTTCATCGCGGGAATCGTCTCCCGAGCGATAATCCTCCCGCCCACTACGGCCTGGATCGCTTGCGTGAACTGCTGTTTGGGCAAAAGCTCTTTAAGCTTTTCGCAAGTTACGCGCGCCTCTCTATCAATATCTTTCTTTGGCAAAATCCGAGTTAATCCCGGGATGGGGTTCTCGGCAACGTGAATTTCCAATTTAGCCACATCCGCCGGAGCGAAACCAATCAGCTCGTAATAAAACGAAGCGAAGCCCTGCGAAACAGATTTTAGTTTATCGTCAAGATCGCGGATCAGATCGGCAAGAGGCAATTTTGCTTTCACAATAATTTTATTCTTCAGGGTTTCGGTGGTTAAATCCGAAAATCTAAAAATTTCCTGCAACTGCATAACACTGCCCAAAAATCGCGGCGGCGTAACAATTTCTATTTTCGTCATCGGCTCTTCCGCGATATTGTAATCATTTGGAAAATCTTTTGGATTGGTAATAATGTTCCCGTCTATTTTGTAAGCCACGGATGGGAAGCTATGGACGGTTTCAATTTTAAATTCTCTTGCCAGTCTTTCCGCGGCTATTTCAAAATGCAGACGGCCTAAAAATCCTCCCTTGAATCCCCTGCCCAAAACCTCGCTGGAATCCGGCTCTATAGTTAAAGAAGCATCGGTTAGTCTTAATTTGGCCAGCGCTTGTTTAAATTCATCATATTGATCGCTTTCTTCGGGATAAAACGAAACGAAAACCACCGGCTTCGGTTCTGTATACCCCGGAAGGGGCGTACGCGCCGACCCACTCGATCCGCAGATAGTATCGCCGATTTTTAATTTTCCCGGATCTTTTAATCCTGTAGCTATGTATCCAATCTCGCCAGTTTTAAGACTTTGTCCCGGTTTAAGCTGTGGGGAAAATGTGCCAATTTCTTTTGCTTTGGCCTTAGTTTTTGTCGCAAGAAGTTCAATATCTTCGTTAATGTTAAACTCTCCGTCAAACACGCGGATATACGCGACAACTCCTTTATGCTCGTCATACATGGAATCGAAAATCAGGGCGCGGGCAGTTACTTGGTTACTTGGTAAATTAGTTACTTTGAAAGTTGGGGGCGGGATTTTTTTAACTACGGCTTCCAAAAGTTCCGGAACTCCCTCTCCAGTTTTTCCGGAAACTCTTAAAATTTCTTCTGTCGGAACCCCAATCAATTCTGCCAGATCCATAATAGAATTTTCTATTTGGTCGGACTCGGCAACGTCAATCTTATTTACCGCCCCAATAATTTTCAAGCCGGCTTTTTTGGCATTTTCAAAATTTGCCAAAGTTTGCGCTTGGATTCCCTGCGTTGCGTCAACCAACAATACCGCCCCCTCAACAGCGGCAAGCGCGCGAGAAACTTCGTAAGCAAAATCTGAATGGCCGGGAGTATCTATCAGATTCAGAATATATTCTGAATCGTTCGATGTTTGATCGCTTCGCTTGTTCGATCGCTTCGCTTGATCGATTTGTTCATCTCGATCATTTCCATCAGTTCGATCATTTCGAACTTTGTATACCATCCTGACAGGGGCCATCTTAATTGTAATTCCCCGTTCCCTCTCAAGCTCCATTTGATCCAAATATTGGGGTTGCATTGCTCTTTTTTCCACCGTTCCGGTAATTTCCAAAAGCCGGTCCGCAAGCGTGGATTTTCCGTGATCGATGTGAGCGATTATTACAAAGTTTCTTATATTGTCCGTCAACTGGTTCATAAAGATAGCTTATTATATAATACATTTTAAGGTCGTTAAAGGCCTAATTTTTATGGAGGGGCAACAAGAAGTCAAACTAGCCCGTACCTTGGGTCTGGGCTCGATTATTTTATTAGGAGTAGGCGCGCTTTTGGGCGGCGGTATTTTTACTTTACTCGGCCCGGCGGCAGGATTGGCGGGTCCCGGGCTTTTTTTGTCTATGCTCTTGGGCGCCGGCGTTGCTTTTTTAAACCTTCAAATGTATATCGCTCTTGGAACAACTTTCCCGGGAGCCGGCGGCGGCTATGTTTGGGTACGAAAAGGGCTGGGAAACTTCCAGGGGTTTCTGGCCGGATGGCTTGACTGGTTTGCCCATTCCGCCGCCGCCGGTCTTTACGCTTTAAGCTTCGGATATTACGCCTATGAATTCATAAAAATAGTTTTCGGAGACGACTTCGGTTTAGAATTATTGTCGCTAGAAAAAATCATCGGTGGTTTAGTGGTTGTCATTCTCGGCTATATCCAATGGAGGGGCAGTAAAACCAGCGGGCGAACCGGAAACATCATCGCCATTTTGCTTCTAATCGTCTTGGCTATGTTTGTTTTATTCGGCGCTTTTAAAATCACGAGCGAACCCGCTCAATCTCTGGGTAATTTTTTTCCTCTTTTGCCGGGTGGAATTCTGGGAATAATAGCAGCGGCCGCGTTTTTCTACATCGCCTTTGAAGGATCGGAAATTCAGGTCCAGGCGGGCGAAGAAACCAGGGACCCCAAAAGAAACATTAAACGTGGATTGATCACCTCTTGGGCAATCGTCAGCGTAATTTATCTTTTGATTTCTTTGATAATTATGGCCGCTACTCGCGATGGCGGACCAATCTGGCAAGTGTTATCCCAATGGGGCGAGGGTGCGGTCGCAAAAGCTGCCCAATCTTTTATGCCCTTCGGCTATTTCATTATGGTGGTTGGCGGATTGCTGGCCAACTTAGCCGCTCTCAACGCGACCATCTATTCTTCAAGTCGGGTAGCTTTTGCGTTGGCTAGAGACAAAAATATCTGGTCCCGTCTCTCCGCGATCCATCTTAAAAATCTTACACCTCACCTTGCTGTTATTGTCTCCGCGATTTTAATTATTACCATGGTTGTCTTTCTGCCTCTTTTTGACGTAGCAAGCCTTGCAAGCTTGCTTTTCATTCTCTTGTTTTTGCAACTCAACATCGCCGGCATCAACATTCATTACAAATGGCCGGATACCCAATGGGGTTATAAAATTCCGTTTTTTCCATATATACCGCTTGCCGCCATTGCCATTTACATCCTTCTCGCCTTTACGTTTCTACATATAAATCCAACCGCCTGGGCGATTGCCGCTTTTTGGGTATTGCTCGGCTTTGTGAACTACTTTGCTTACGCTGAAACCCGCAGCCGCGAGACTTTTGAGACGGGAATAGTTTATGAGCAAGCCGCCCGCATCGGCCCGAAAACAGGCAAAAGAATTCTTTTGCCCCTCGCTCCAAATCTTTCCTGGGAAGAAACGAAAAACTTGAGCGAGACGGCTTTCGCTTTAACCAGTAAATTTGACGGCGAGCTGGTCATTGTCCGCATCCATGAGATTCCTCCGGCTCTGCCGCTCGAGCAATCCATGATTGACGCAAAAGTTCTTGAACAAGAGAGACAGCTTCTTGATCAACTGCAAAAATTGGTAGCCGAGTACAACGTTAAAACCGGCCCGGAGAAAAAAGACATTAATTTCCACAGCTTGATTTTGATCGGCCGCGACATCGTGGATGTCATTTTGGACGTGGTTAAACAGGAAGATTGCGACCTCTTGATTCTGAACTGGTACGGCTACACCCAAACGAAAGGCGTAATCCTCTCCAGTAAAATTGACAGGATTTTGCGAGAATCTAAATGCGATCTTCTGGTAGTGCAGGACGCGAAACCATTCAAATCCATCTTAGTCGCTGTTCATCCTTCCGGTAAGAGTCCTTATCTTGGATTGGTTGGAGAAATCGCTGGCGGATTACGGGAGTATTACAAGCCAGGAATGGAACTCTTTGGCGTTGTCAGCCAAGAGATTCCTTCTTATTTTAAGCCCGATCCAACCGAACTATTAAAAGGGTTGGGACTAAAGAAAAAAGATTTTGATGAAATTAATTTCGTCGCCGGAAAATCCATCTCCGGAACGATTCTTGATCAGATGAAACGAAAAAATCATGATCTGGTAATAATTGGCGCCGCTATTCCAAAATTCTTATCGCATTTCAAACTAGGAAGCGTCGCCGAAATTCTAGCTAAAGACACCAGCACTTCTCTAATGATTGTCCGCGGCCACGAAGGCGCGACCGAAGCCCTCATAAAGAGGATCTTGGCAAAATTCAAACCTTAGAGTATAATCTCAAATAGTTCTTTTTTGGAAGCTAATATGAAAGGACCCTCCTTCGCGTAAAGCTACGGAGGGCAAGGGTGGCCAGTGAATTTCGAAGATCGCTTAATTGCTTTTACCGACTTAGAAACAACCGGGCTTGAAAAATTTCGCAATCACCAACCCTTAAGGGGAGATATCACGCCCTGGCATGAAATTATTGAGATCGGACTTGTTTTAATAAATCAAAAAACTCTTGAGGTGATGGATCAGTGGGAAACGAAAACGAAGATTCAATATCCGAAACGCATGTCCGACAAAGCCCAAGAGGTTAACGGCTATGACCCGGAGCAGTGGCTCTCCGCTATGGAACTGGAAGACGCCCTCCGAGAATATGCCAAACGCACCGAAAATGCCGATTTCGCGGCTCACAATAATACTTTCGATTGGGGATTCTTGGAAGTTGCTTCTGTCCAATGCGGGGTTCCGTTGAAGATGGATTACCATCGCATTGATCTTTATACTTACGCCAAAGCCGTTCTGGATGTGAAAGGGTACAAACTCGAATCCTATCGCCTTTCCAATTTGGCCGAATTCCTCAAGTTGGGCAAAGAACCCCTTCCTCATCGCGCGCTAAACGGGGCAATGAAGGCCTACGAAGTTTACAAAGCCCTCCGAGCGCTTCCGGTAAACAAAACATCCGAAGTCAATCCCGCTAGCGGCTGTCAAGTTGATCCTGTCAAAAAAAGTGACGAAAGCGAATCGATAAGGGCCTGCTGCGACGGCGGATGCCACTAATGAAATTGGATAATTAAGACGGCTTTCGAGCCGTCTTTTTTGATACTTAATATGCTATAGTAAATAAGATCCCGCTTTAGATTTCCGGATTATCTTTTATAAAGGACGAAGCGAATCGCCCGACACTGCGGTGTCTCGGCTGAGCTTGTCCACCTGACTAAAAACCGGGGATAAACTAGGCGGGATTTGAGTTTTAAGTTTCGAGTGTTAGGCGCTAAGATCGGAAAATCTATTTCATGGCGCTCGACACTTGCTACTGCCACGCTGGTTGGCATGAAGTAATTAAAGAACTTTACGAAAATTGCAAACAACGATAAAAAAAATCTCCCGTGATCACGGGAGATTTTTTTACTTTCTTATTGTGTTGAACTCGGCGGTAAGCAAACGGCGCAAGAATGGCAGTCCAACTTAACGGGAATGGAAAGCGCGACAAGCACCAAGGCGTTCCAATACCAGGCGAGCGGATCCAAACCGAGAACAGCTCCCCGAATGCCGACCGAAACCCAAGCCAAGATCAAAGACAGCGCGCCAAGCCCCCACAGCGCCTTCCAGATCCGGCATTTCCAATGTTGTTTCATATACGAAATATTGTTACGAAATTACGAAACTTTACAAAAGTACGAAATTTAATTTTTCGTAGTTTTGTATTTTTTAGTACTTTCGTAAGTTTACTCGACCTTTCAAAACTATTTTTAATTATAACAAACTGTAATAAAAAAACCGCCCAAGCGGGTTAATTCCACATTCCAACATTCTGCAGAATGTTGGAATGTGGAATTAGCAAACAACGTCTCGTCGAAAGGCGATCATTCTCGTCTCTGATAAGAATGATTGCCTTCCCGGGGGAATTTTGCTTAAATTGAGTTAGCTCATTAAAGGAGGTGGCCAATGGCAAAGAACAGCTTCGACTCGTTATGGAAAGAGTACCCGTTTTTCAAAGATTTGCCATTTTTTGAATGCGGCATCGGCTGGTTCGACTTGATCAAAGAACTCTGTGAAAAACTAAACGCCATGAAGCCCGGCAAAAGTTTGAAAGTAGTACAGGTCAAAGAAAAGTTTGGCGGGCTCCGTTTCTATGTCGAAGGGGTTTCGGAAGAAAAGTCCGAAAAAGTTTATAAACTCATTGCCGAAGCAGAAGAGAAAAGTTTTACAACTTGCGAATACTGCGGGAAGCCCGGCAAACAATCCGGTAAAAACTGGGTCAAAACCCTCTGCGACAATTGCCGAAAAAAGTAAAAATATAAAAAACCCGGTTACCTAACCGGGTTTTTGCATTTTTAAGAGCTCTTTTTTGCTCGTGGTTTTCAGAATTATTTCGACAAGCAACCCCGTAAGCTGTTCGGGGCTAATCCGAAAACCGACTAAAAGACTTGTCGCTTCCGCCAGCTTCTTCACATATTCCCAAGTTGTGAGCGCAAACTCCATAGTCAGCAAATGCGATTTTTTCGGCCCACGCGACACTGCCAAACCACCCCGCGACCGCATTGTCTTTTTCGCGTAAATCGGCAGCAACGCCACCCGGTCAAAGTCAGACAGTTTCTTTCCCATTAATATTCTCCTTTAAAGAAACTAAAATTATGTTAGCTAATTATTGCAATGACAACAAGCCGCTATGACGCGTCAAAGTGCTTCTATATCCCATTATCCAGCCATGGCGCGATAACGGGATAAAAAAAACCGCCCTAGGATCGGGCGGTAAATCTGTTATAGGCTAATTCGTGCCTGCCCCGCCTTGGCGGTGGCGAATATGCCCATAACAGAAAATAAAAATCCGGTCAAATGACCGGAGAAATTTTAGAACAACCACCGCGCGAACAAATCGCACTTAGGAATATCGATCCAACAAATACTACATTTGTGAGCCTCATCTCTTTTCAAAGCTTCCAGACACTTCTTATAGCTTTCGATTCTTTTTTGATAAATCTCCAAACAAAGGGCGTCTCCGTCTACAGCTTTTTTAACTCTCTGATAAAATCCGTCAATCTCTTCAATTGAACGACGCGCATACATTATTTCTTTAACCACCACAAGGATTGAAGGTGAATTATCGCCAGTAAAAACCCTGCAGCTCATCAGTTATCTCCTAGAAGAGAACCGAATGTATCATATCTGAAAATTATAAATACTGCAATCTCTCTCGCATCTTGGGTCGTAGGTAATACTGAAATTTAGAACATCACATCTTCCTCTGCTCTTTTGTAGGCGTGTATTTCCTCTGACTTAAACCAAAGCGCAATTTCCGCTTCCGCTTCGGCGAGATTGCCGGAGGCGTGGACTAAATTCCTGATCCCTCTTTTCTGGGCATTTGCCAAAACGGCGGAATCAACGGAATAATCGCCGCGAACCGTGCCCATTTCTGCTTGCGAAGGCATCGTATTCCCAACCAACTTACGAACCATCTCTACCGCGTGCAAACCTTGCACCACTATTTTCACCAACGGCCCGGAAGTCATAAAATCAGTTATCCAACCATGCACCATCTTTCCAATTTTCACCGGATCGTTTGTGCCAATTTCTTTAACCGCATCGAGTTCGTATTTTTGATAGGTTGCGAGCGTCTTATCGCCCATCGCCTTCAAATTCGCTTCGGAATCGGAGTAATGTTTCGTCAATTGTTCCTTCGTCGCCTGAAACATTTGCATCGCGATAACTTTCAAACCTCGCTGTTCAACGCGGCGGATAATTTCACCGATCAATCCCCGCTTAACTCCGTCTGGTTTTATTAATACTAATGTTTGTTCTTCTTTTAACTTCATTTGGATATTTTTATATGTAACTCCTTTAACTGTTTCTCGTCAACTTCGGACGGCGCTTCGGTCATTAAGTCACGCCCGTCTCCCGCCTTCACAAAAGCAATTGTCTCGCGGATATTCGGTTCATTTAATAAAATCATCATCAAACGATCAAAACCAAAAGCCGCTCCGCCATGCGGAGGAACCCCATAAGAAAATGCCTCAATCATGTGGCCGAATTTTTCCATAATCACATCATCTTTATAGCCCAAAAGCTGAAAAGCTTTTTTGAGCAATTCCGGCTTGTGATTACGAATACTGCCGCCGGCAATTTCATAGCCATTTAGAGCTAAATCATATTGCTGGGCCAAAATTTTACCCAATTTACCATTTTTGTCATAGTTATCGTCATTGTCATGGTCGGGCAACGCCTCTCCGTGCGGCATGGAAAACGGATTGTGCCCAAAATCCCAACTCCCTTGCCCTGAGCCCGCCGAAGGGTTTTTCTCCTCTACCCATTCGTAAAACGGAAAATCCACAACCCAAGCAAAGGCAAGTTCGTTAAGATCGTTTTTATCTTTTCTTAAATCGGGCTTATCGGATTTATATTTTTCCATTGCTTCTTTATGGGAAATCCGCGGAAAAGGAACCTGTGTAATATGTTTTTCCGGAAAAGCAGTTTTCACTAAATTAATCATTAGGCCTTCCATGAATTCCAAAACGTCATCACGTTTCACAAAACTCATTTCTAAATCAATTTGCGTAAACTCCGGCTGGCGGTCGCCTCTCGTATCTTCGTCTCGGAAACAACGCGCCACTTGGAAATATCTTTCAAGACCGGCAACCATCAAAAGCTGTTTATATTGCTGCGGCGCCTGCGGCAAAGCGTAAAATTTCCCCGGATAAAGTCGTGACGGCACCAAATAATCTCGCGCGCCCTCCGGTGTGGATTTTCCTAAAATCGGAGTTTCTACTTCAACGAAATTATGGTCTTTAAAATAATTGTTTATAAAGCGAAGCGTTTGGCTACGCATTCGCAAATTTCTCTGCATCCGGGGCCGCCGCAGATCTAGGTAGCGGTATTTCATTCGGCTTTCCTCGCCAATTTCGTGTCCATCGGTATCAACAGAAATGGGTGGGGTTTTCGCCTCGGAAATTATTTCTAACTTCGTCGCCAAAACTTCAACTTTCCCGGTTTCAATATTCGGGTTCACCATATTCGTCGGCCGCGCATTCACTTGGCCAGTAATTTTCACGATCCATTCGTTGCGTAATTTATTCGCCTCTTCGTAGAGTTCTTTAGTAAAAACAACTTGAAGAAGTCCGGTCCAATCTCTTAGATCAATAAAAATAAGCTTCCCGTGGTCTCTCCTCCCGTTCACCCAACCAATCAATTCCACTTCCTTGCCCTCATTTTTAACTATGTCCGCAATAAGCGTTCGCATGGCTTTAATTGTAAATCTTTAGCTTTTCCCCGTCAAAAATTATTTTTATTGTGCCGTTACGATCGGTGCGGAAAATTTGGGTGCCAATATTGGCAAGACGGCCAAGCGTAGCTGGCGTCGGATGGCCGTAAGTGTTTTTTCCAACTCCAATCACTGAAACTTTTGGTCGAACGGCTTTCAAAAACTCCGGCGAACTGGAAAAGCGCGAACCGTGATGTCCGACTTTCAGAACTTGCGCGGAAACGTCGTATTTCCGGATTAGCTTATCCTCTATATTTTTGCCAATGTCGCCGGTGTAAAGCGCGCGCAATCCGCCGTTTTCCAGCATCATCACCAACGTAGTGTCGTTCAGCTCTTTGCTTTTTAGATCCTGCCGTGATGGGGATAGAATTTTCAAAATTGCGTCCTGGTAACGAATTGCGTCGCCCTCTCTCAAGACTATATGCTTTGCGCCATTTTCTATAAGCGCTTTTTCAAAATCCGCGTAGGCTTTCGTGGTGCCCTTGCGACCGTTATCAATGACAACGCCTACTTTGTAGCTTTTTAAAACATCAATCAAGCCAGAAAAATGATCTAACTGCGGATGACTGACAACAATTATATCTATATAACGATCCTGCGGCGGCAAAACTTTGGACAAACTTTCTAATACTTTCGCGTTTGGTCCGCCGTCAATTAAAACCTGCACATCTCCCGGAAAATTAATGAGTTCGCTGTCGCCCTGCCCAACGTCCAAAAAAGAAAGTTCCAGATTCTTCGCGTCACCCCAAAATAAAATCGCATTCCAAATAAACCCATTCGCCGCGATCAAAATCAAAAGCGCGAAATATAAATTTTTTTTAAAAATAGATTTATCCATAATGCAAAGAAAAACCAACTCTGACGCGTCAGAGTTGGGAATTTTTTATTCCGGTACCCCGCGGACGAGGTGGATTTTTAATTATTTCCCATAAATCGACGTCGCCAAAAAGATTATCTAACCACGAATGTTCTTTTAGCTTATTTGAGAGATTGTTTTGCTTTTTTGTTGTTTTGAAAGATCTCTGGCTCTTATAAACCCCGGAGGCTAAAAAGGTTTTTTTAAGGGCGCTGATTGTTGACCAAGACAACCAAAGTAAATCGCTGATTTCTTTGGAGCCCCTCCCCTCTCTAAGTAAAATCAGCGCCGCTAAACGTTTTATTATTAATTGTTTTTCGTAATTGCTAAAAAGCATATCAATGGCCGTCCGTTGCTGGTTTTTAGATTTTATCCCCGAAAATTTTTCTAAAAACCTACCCCATAAAAAATCTTGCCATTCTGTCCGATGTTTATTTTGTCCGCCAAAGGCGGATCCGCCTCCGGCGGAAAAATCCCTATCCTTAGCATTGGTCATAATGATTATAATACCATATTCCACCTCTGACGCGTCAGAGGTGGAATATGGTTTAGAAAAAATTAATGATCTTTGAAAAAATGTCTATTATTGCTAATTCATAACTCAAAAAGGCATAAGCGGGAAGGGCGATAAGCCAAGATAGCCAATAGTTGATAACCGCCGCGAAGCCGATAAAAAATCCCAAACCCATTGTAACGGGGATAAATTCCAGTAAAAGCACGTTGGTCAAAATGGAAACCGGAGACACGAAACCGAATTGATAAATAAGAATGGGCAAAACGGCGAGTTGGGCGGAGGTGGTAGTCCAAAAATGAGATCGCCAACCGAAAAATCCTGGTTCGCTTTTGGCTTTGAATTTTTGACGAAGCCAGGGCTCCAGATAAATGATTCCAAGAAGCGCCATAAAGGAAAGCTGAAAACCAATATCAAACGCGAGAATCTTGGGGCTGATTAGAACCATCGCCAGCGCGGCCGCGACAATCACGTTAGGAATATAAGCTACCCGGCCGATCTGATCTGCCGACAGAAGAATCATCGCCATAATCGCCGCGCGAACCACGGACGGCTCTGCTCCGGTCATTACAACAAATCCGATGACGACCAAAACGCTTAAGAATAATTTTAATTTTCTAGTCACCCACCATATAGCAAATAAACCGCCCACATAACGAACGATGACAGAAATATTGTAACCGGAGAGCGCCACTAGGTGCGTTGTGCCGGTTAGGCGCAATTTTTCTTTGAATTCATCGCTAAATTCTGAAGTATCGCCGAGCGTCAAACCCGCCAGAAAAGTCGCTTGCTTAAAAGGTAAAACTTTTTTAAAGCTTGACGCGAAGAAAGATTTTATTTTGAAAAGTTCCGCCTTAACCGACGAGCCGTTATTTTTAGAAATCAGCTCAATCGTCGGAAATGGCATCAAACCGGCGATTCCTTCTTTTGAAAAATAGTTCTCGAATTCCCCTCCCGGCTTTTTGATTACGCCGATTATTTTTATTTTGTCGCCGTAATCAAACTGCGGATAACGACTGGTAGTAATCTGAATATCGTCAACCACTAATTTTTGACTGTTGAGACGCTGTTCGGCTTCGGTGATGATCCTGGAAAATTCCACCTTGCGATCGAATATAATGCCATCGTCTTTCTGAAAATAATCAAAAGTAAAATAGTAAGCCGCTCCCAAAAACATCGCCAAAACCACCGCTATCATATATGATAGCGGTGGTTTTTTAAGCAAAAAGATTGTTGTTGCCGCGAGCAAAATTATAACGCCAGCAGTTAAATACGCCTGCGAAAATCCGCCAACAACGCTCGCGATAAAAACGCCTGTCAAGAAAAAGCAAGCCGCCCAAAAGAAAATTTCGTGAATGCGCATTGCCCGCATTCTAGCAAAGATGGCTGGAATAAAAAACCAGCGCCTAAGCGCTGGCGGTTTGTTCCAATTGTTTCGGTTTGTGCGGAGCGAAAATTGCAATCACTAAAGCAACCGGAGCTATGAAGATCGTGTACGGCCAAGCTGGCGGTGATACTTCCAAAATCTTAACCGCAAAAGGCAAAAGGAGAAGAGGTAGGGTCGCCGCAATCCCAGAAATAATTGCCGGCGTAACTCCCCAAACCCGCCTCGCGTACATAACAGTCAGGCACGTAAAAGCAACATCGCCATTGCCGAGTATGCGCTCGCCCCACCTGAAACCAAGCGGGAATGGAAAATATTGCATAAATTCGCTTTGAAACATTGCGACGTACCAGCTTTTGGCGGATTCGCTCCCTTGGCCGGAAGAGCCGGCGGCCATCCAAACCAGATAAATATCCAAAAGCATTATCAAGGAAAAAAGCATTGCAAACGCGCCACGCTTCAATCTAACGGCTAATTCTATGATTATTGCAACGACAAAGAAAAGAAATAGATTATTTAAAACCACATTATCCGAGAAAATTTGCGTCAATATTAGGAAAGCAAGAAACACAGCCAAAAATAGCCTTGCAATAAGTTGCCAACCGGAATAACCGCTAAGCCATCCCTTTATCTGTAGCGATAATTCAGAAAAAAGAGCAATCCACAGAAGAAGAGCAAGGAAGGCGATTACTGACCATTGCACAAAAGAAAGGCCGGTTCCGGATTGTGAATCTTGAGAATCTTGTGGAGAATTTTCTTGGAAATTGAGGCTTGTTAAAAACTTGAAGGCGAAAATCATCAAGGCAAAACTCGCAAGAAAAACCGCGACATACTTGAATCCCAGCGTATTTTGGTGCTCTTCTTTAGAAATTCGAACAAATCGGTAGTAAACAAGAGCCGTAATCCAAGCGAGTGTTGCCAGCGCGAACAAACCGAACATTCGGCCTCCTCATTTGTAAATCAAAAAGCTACCCGTAAATTAACACGCTGTGGAAATTTAGACAATTATTCCTCCGCCGAGCATTACACCTTTTTTGTTGTAGAAAACTGCCGATTGGCCTTCGGCGACGAATTTAATTGGCTTGGCAAATCGGAGAATATATTTCCGTTTATCCCCTAATTCGCACGAATTAGGGGTATAAAGCTTTGCTTTCTGGAGCGGCTGGCGATAGCGAACACGGGCATAAACAGTAATGTAAGATTGTCCCGATTCCATCGAGGATCCTCGATCGCTCTGCGATCGGGACTTCTCCGCCGGCTGCCGCCTCGCTTCGCAAGGTGAGCCTCGCCCTTGCTGGGCGGGGCGGATCGCAATGACGGGAGTAAGAAAATTCATGTCTGTTAAAATAACTTCTTTTTTATACAAAGCCGGATGATCATCTCCTTGCGCTACTGTAATCGTGTTGCTTCTTACGTCCTTCGCAACTACATAATGCGGTTTCATTTCTCCCTTGCTACTTACTACTAACTTCTTGCTACTAACGGCAAAGCCGTGGCGCTGGCCGATGGTGTAGAAATGCGCGCCGTTGTGGGTACCGACCAGAGGTAGTCCTTCGACAAGCTCAGGAACTAATTTATTTTGGGGAGCAAGGAAAACGGAGCCCTTTTTTGGTTTAATATATTTCTTCAAAAAATCCGGCAAAGAAACTTGGCCAAGGAAGCAAATCCCCTGCGAATCTTTTTTAGCGGCATTATGTAAACCAAATTTAACCGCGAGTTTACGAACCTGTGGTTTTTTATATTCGCCAATTGGGAACAAACAATGTTTTAACTGCTCCGGCTTTAAAGTCCATAGAAAATAGGATTGGTCTTTATTCCTATCTTTGGCAATTGCCAAAGATAGTTCGATGTTCGAAGTTCGATCTCCGCCAACTGGCGGATTAATCGATCTCCGCCAACTGGCGGATCGTGTATTTCGAACACCTCGAACATTTCCAACAATTCGAACATAGTGACCTGTTGCGATGTAGTCCGCGCCCAAAGCCATGGCCTTCTCGTAAAACAAGCCGAATTTTATTTCCTTGTTGCACATCACATCCGGGTTCGGCGTAATCCCCTTTTTATATCCGTCAATCATGTACTCCACCACCTTATCCTTGTACTCTTTTTCGTAATCAAAAGTATAAAAAGGGATTCCCAAATGCTCCGCGGCCCGGCGGGCATCTTCAGCGTCTTGCGCGGCGCATCCGTCCACATTAAAACATTTCAAATGTACACCCATCACTTCGTATCCTTGCTTTTTCAGCAATGCGGCGGCCACGGAGCTATCCACCCCGCCGCTCATTCCAACGAAAACTTTTTTTCTTTTTTTATCCTGAGGATTTCGGCTGAGCGATTCGGCTGATCTCATCGTCGAAACCTCAGTCGAATGCCCTTGTCGAAGGATTGGCATGCCGATATTATAAAACAAATTTTCGTTTTTGGCAAAAAAAGCCGCTAGCTAGCAGCGGCCCATATAACTAATATTTTCCAAAAAGAAGTTTATCTATAAGGCGTAGGAACGGCGCAAGAAGTAAAACCCATGCAAGATCAGCTGGCCAAAACACAAGCTCTACGATACCCCAACGTTCATCACCATACTTATGAATATTATGAATTCTTACCACGGCATAACCAATTACAAGATAAACAAATCCCCATAAAATCCAAATAACCAACGGCACACCGAGCCAACCCATATACGCCTCCTAAGAACTGACCATATTATATCGCAAAATCCGAAGATTGCAAGAGAGATTGCCGCGGGCGCTTGCGCCCTCGCAATGACAGTACAAATACTTGATTTCTTACTAAATTAGTATTATTTTGAAGGATATTCGCATTGCAATTAGCCATTAGCCTAATTAGTGCCGATTAGTAATTAGTAATAATTATTCGCGATTACTCCGATGTTGGCTTACAACGAACTCAAAAAGGGAACTATTTTTGTACTGGACGGCGAGCCGTACGAAGTTTTAGAATATGAATTTCTGCGGATGCAGCAGCGCAAGCCGGTTACCAAATGTAAAATAAAAAACTTGATTTCGGGGAAAATTGTGGAACGGGCTTTCCATCAAAATGAATCGTTTGAGGAAGCGGAAATGATTAGAGAAGAAATAAAATACCTTTATAATAACCGCGGCGAGTATTGGTTTTCCGCTAAAGACAATCCGGCGCAAAGATTCACCCTCAAAGAAGAAATTCTCGGTGAGCCGGCCAAATTTTTAAAATCCAATTCAATGGTAACTGCTTTGAAATTCGGAGAAAAAATCATCGGCATTAAACCTGCTATCAAAGTTGATCTTAAAGTCAAAGAAGCTCCTCCGGGATTTAAGGGAGATACCGTTACCGGCGGCAGTAAAAAAGTGGTTTTGGAAACCGGAGCGGAAATCAACGTTCCTTTGTTTGTGAACACCGGAGATGTCGTAAGGGTAAATACCGAAACTGGCGATTACGTTGAAAGAATGGAGAAATCTAGGGAGTAATCATTACTAATTACTAATTGGTACTAATTAAGCTAATGGGGGATTCGCGAATTAGGCATTAGTAGATTAGAGTTTATTTGTAATTGGCAATAATTATTCGCGATTACTCTTTTTTCTTTTGGAGGGACTCGCTTAAGGCTTTCCGTAAACCTTCTAAGTCAACCGTTTTTTTCTCGTGGATCGGTCTTTCTTTTTCGGGAATTGGCGGACGAGGCGGTAAATCTTTCAGGGAGATTTTTGGCGCAATCGGTCTTACTGTCGGAGGAACTTGTCCTGCCACCTCCGGCGAGCCTCGTCCGTCAGCCGACGGGCGGGAGCCAGCTTGCCCCGTTAGAGGCAGAGGCACGCTGCGGGCCCTCGCGACCTCTAACGGGGCCTGCCCCGTCTTGGCGGTGGTCGAAGGAATGGAACGCTCCGGAGATTCGGGCCGTTGCGGACGCTGCGGCTGTTCCGGATATTGCGGCCGCGGGCGCTCCTCTCTTTCTGAACGATACGGACGCTCTGAAAATTCCTGACGCGGACGTTCCGAATGATCCGAACGTCCTTGGAACTGCGGACGGCGGAATCCCATAGAACCAGACGAGCTCTTTGGTCCTCCAAAGGAGGACCCGCCTCCGGCGGAAAAATCCATCGTTTTAGGCGGCAATGTTCCAGCTTCCCCTTCGGGTACGGCCCAAATCTTGGCAATTTTTTCTTCAACTGTTTTAATCGGCGTGGCATAGGTCTTCCGGGCATATTCGATGATTTCTTCCCGATACGATATTTTCGGTTTTACGATCGGTGGAATGCCTTTGGCCGAAAAAGGCCGCGAAGCCACGCCGTCAATCATCAGCTTCAGGTAAACATTCGCTTTGGGCAGATTAACCAAATCGGTAGCCATAAAATCCGGCTCAAATTCCTTTTCCAAAAATTCCGCGTCTTCCGCGCCAACGCGGAATACTATCATAGTACCGACGTTGCCAAAAACCGCGTCCCGGACTTTCGTATTCATCTCGTGAACTAATTGGCCGATGTACTGATGGGCTAAAATCAAGCAAAGGCGGTATTTGCGGGCTTCCGACAAAATGTTGGCAAAAGAATCGGTGGCAAAATTTTGGAATTCATCTACGTAGAGGAAAAAATCTTTTCTCTCCTCTTCCGGAATGTCCACGCGGGACATCGCCGCCAATTGAAGCTTGGTGATGATCATAGAACCAAGCAAAGCGGAGTTGTCTTCCCCTATCCTGCCCTTGGAAAGGTTGAAAATCAGGATTTTCTGCTCATCTATGGCTTTGCGTAAATCTAAGGCGCTGCGAGACTGGCCTAAAATGTGCCGCACCAAGGGATTGGAAACAAATTTTCCTATTTTGTTTTGGATGGCGGCGGTGGCTTCGGTTTCGAATTTTTGCGCGTAACGCGCGAACTCATTCACCCAGAAATTCTTAATCACCGGGTCTTTGAGATGATCAACAACTTTTTTGCGGTAATCTTTGTCGGAAAGAAGACGCATTACATCAAGAAGCGTAGCCTCAGGAAATTCCAACAAAGTAAGCAAGGCGTTGTTCAAGATGTATTCCATTCTCGCCGACCAGACATCCGGCCAGATTTTTTTGAAAACGCCCATCAAGCCGGAAGCCACCAGATGGCGGTGCTCGGCGTCAATGCTTTCGATCGGATTGAAAGCGATCGGGAAATTGATGTCGGCGGGATTGAAATAAACCACGTCCTTGACTCGCTCTTTAGGAACGAATTCCAGCATTTTTTCGGCAAACTCGCCATGAGGATCAACGATACCTACGCCGTGGCCGGACAAAATATCGTTGGCAACCATATTTTCCAGCAAAGTAGTTTTTCCCATGCCGGTTTTACCGATAACATAAACGTGGCGACGGCGGTCGTCGACTTTAATTCCAAATTTTTTATTTGCTCCTCGGAAATTTACTTCTCCGAAAAAATTGATTTCAGACATGCCGATTATGTATAAATTTTCGAGTCTGTAGACGAAGAAAATTTATCTACAGAATCGAGCACCCGCCTAAATTTTTCGACCAAAAAAAAGATAGTTGTATCTTTCATAATTAATGTTCCTTTGTTGAGTTTATTCATGATGGTATTTAGATAAAATTTTGGCGGGTCAAGGTTTTGTTCCTGAAATTTGCGTGCTTCGGCTTCAAATTTCAGACAAAGCCCTTTATTCCACTGGTAATCCCGCCGGCGGCTCGCCCTTTTTCGCTCCCAAACGCCGCAGTAAAGGCGCTTCCACCACTATCGTCGGGAAATGATAAATCGTGGCCAGCTCTTCGGTATTTAAAATAGAAGTTCGCCTTGGCCAATACATCCGGCGATAAGATTCCCAAAGCCGGCGCTTTTTATACCACACGCGAGTGCCTTTAAAGTACTTTATGTTGCCGCGAATGATGGTTATGGTATCCAAATTGGGACGAAACCCATTCATGTCTTGAGCGGTAAATTGATGGAAAGTGCCCATCACCGCGGCAACGTTGGAACGGGTAAAACTATCCCGCTTATCAATATAAAGAAAGCGGATATTGGTCCGGAAGCCGAGCTTGCTGATTTTAGTTTCAATCCCTTCAATAATATTTTTTTCACCGGGAGTCATCATTAACATTTTGTTCGTTTCGTCTTTTTTTGGCTCTTCCGCCCACTCCGGATGTTCAATGACGGCAATCGCTAAATTTTTGAAAAACTCGCCGATCTTTTGGGGCCATCCCTGCTTCGCCGGCTTTTTACGGCCTACTAATTTATCCCTTAAAACTTCGGCATCTGTTTTCCAGTCATCGCCCGCGTCGGGACCGGTGGGAGAAATGAAAATCTGGATCCAAATGGCTTCGTCGTTTTTCAATTTGGACATTGCTTCGGTAATGGCGGCAATCGGATCAAGTCGCTTTTCTTCCTGCGCTTCTTCAAAATACTCGTAAGTCCGGATTGGATAAGAATTGTCGCGGACAAGATGATAGTCTGTCCCCCAAATATCATAAACTTGATTGGGCAAAGTGCGGGGAAATAAATCCTGATAATCCGGAGCTTCGTTAATTTCCGCGCCCGGATATTGCGAATAGACAGCGGACTCCATCATATTTCTGTAAGAATCCGGCGTGCGAATATAAAAATGAACGCCTCCGGCAAAGCCAATTAGCTCAAAGGACATCCAGTCTTCCCTCAAATGGCCTTCCCAGTATTTTTGCATAAACTTGAAACCAAATGAATAAATGCCGTAAGCGGCGGCGAAAATCTGCTCCATCGCCTTGGGAGTTTTCTCAATGATCGCCGGAATTTTGATTTCCAGGAGTACCCACTTGATGCTCCGCAAATAAGAAACGTAAATGTAGTAAAGCCAAAAATACCAAAAAAGAAAGGCCAGCGCTATCGGCAAAACCGCCCACCAAAAAACGGCGATAACAGAAATAATACTTGTTAAGATGCCTTGGAGAATATCTGTAGTCACTAACTAATTATACCAAAGTGGCGTAACGGCCGTCATCCAACCGCTTGAAGTTCTTGCGGTTCTGAAGATTAATCAAAACGGTGTTCTCTTTGAAAATACGTTCTTTCAAAACCATCTTAACCACTTCCGAGGCCTTCATCGGCCCATGCTTTTTCAAAAAGTGATTGATTATTTCCCGAGCCGTGCCGGGAATTACGCCAAACTCTTTCAGGGTGTAAGTGCCCTTGCCAACCAAAACGAACTTGTCGTCTTTAATCAGCTCGTTATGAATAGTCGGCGCGTGAGCTTGCTTTCTGCGCAACTCGGTTACCTTTCGGGCAATTTCCGTAAAGTGCAGCGGCTGGCGTCCCTTCCTTAAAACCAAGTAAGCCCAATCGCGGGCAGTTTTTGGATTAATCTCCGGCCACTCGGAAAGACCAATTTCTCCAAAAGTATTCATCGCCACCTTCTTGGAAACGGAAGCGTAATTCCGGGCGGCGCCGTCATTAAGACCCAGGGATTTGGCGATAGAAACAAAGCTGACAGAAAAATTCTCCCGATCGGCATTTTTCAAAAGGTAGGAAATAAAAGAGCCGACTTTCTTGTGGTCGGCGTCATTAACATACCAATAAGGATAAAAATCTTTGCCGTCGCGAGAGTATTTAAATTTGCCGCAGATTTCCAAAATGAACTTAAGACGGTTGGTTTGCGCGACTCCCGCCAAATCTTCTATCAACAAATCTTCCCTTCGCAAACCGCCGGTGTTTTTTAAAGTGTCGGTTGCGGTTTTAATGAAAGAATCAAATTCCGAACCGCGAGCTTTTTCTTGAACGACTTTAATAGCTATGGCTTCAATCTGCCGAACCCGCTCCCTTGTCAAGCCGTATTTACCGCCCAGCTCTGCCAAAGTGGAACTCTCGGTGCCATCAAGACCGTAGCGGCCCTCCAAAACTTCTTTTTGACGTAAAGATAAACCGCCCAGGCAAGTTTTGATAAGATTATTTACTTTTGAGTTGTCTAACATGTCGTTGGTAATACTACCATAAATACCTTTAAATAGTCAATAGGGGGCTGGCCACGAAGATTTTTAAGCTGTCTAACATATCGTTGGTAATACTACCATAACTACCTCCAAATAGTCAATAGGGGGCTGGCCACGAAGATTGAAGAGTAAGTGCCCACCGTCACGCCCACTAAAATCGTCAAAACAAAATAGTGAAGACTGGCTGGCCCAAAGACCAACAAAGCAAGCAGAGTCAAAACCAATGTTAAAGAAGTATTAATAGATCGGGCCATGGTTTGATTGACACTGCCATTCACTAAACCGTTAAAATCCGAATTGTCCGACTTGGACGTTTTCAAATTCTCCCGGATGCGGTCAAAAACAACGATAGTGTCATGAACTGAAAATCCCATCACCACTAAAATCGCCACAATAAAATTCGTGTCCACTTCCACATTGAAAAAAATTCCTAGCAGCGCGTAAAGTCCCGTCGGTATTAAAGCGTCGTGGAAAAGCGTAATCAAAGTAATGATCCCGTACTTCCAGGAACTCACCGGCTTAGAGACCTTACGAAACGCGAGCGCCACATAAACCGATATGGTTATTAAAACCAGAACAAAGGCCCAAATCGCTTTCTCCTTCAGCTCCTCCCCCACCACCGCGCCGATATTTTGAAAATTCAACTCTTCAACTTTTCCAAACTGCTTATTTCCGCCGGAGGCGGATCCTCCTCCGGAGGACAAATCTTGTAATTTACTTTGGCGTTCTCCATCTGTAAGAGTTTTTAACCGAATCAGCGCCTGATTCTGGCCTTGCGGGGTGATAATCGCTTCCGGAAAAATTTTCGCTAATTCTTCACGGGCCGGCGGATTCTCAAATTGCAGCTGCCAAGATACTCCACCAGCAAAATCAATACCCGGCTTCAAACCGAAATAAAAAATACTCGCAACGGCCGCCAATACCAATAAACCGGAGACGGTCAGAAAAATAAATTTGTTTTTGATTACCTGCATAATTATGATTTAACGAAAGTCCTTAAAATAACCCTCGAAACGGTAATGGCACTGAACATGCTCACTACTACACCAATCAGCAGTGCTAATGCAAACCCGCGGACAAAACTGGAAGTCAGATAATAAAGAACAACGGAAGTAAGTATGGTGGTAATGTTGGAATCGCGAATGGATGGCCAGGCGCGGCGGAAACCCTCCTCCAAAGCGGCTAAACCAGAAACGCCTTTGGCTTTTTCTTCTTTAGTACGGGCAAAAACCAGAATGTTGGCGTCAACTGCCATGCCTATAGATAAAATAAATCCGGCAATGCCCGCTAAAGTCATGGTGATACCGAAAAGTTTGAAGACGGCGGCGGTAAAAATCATGTAAAAAACCAGAGCGAGAGCCGCCACTAAACCCAGACGCCGATAATAAATGGCCATGAAAAGCATAATGGCTAGCGCGCCCGCGCCTCCCGCGATTAAAGCTTTGTTAAGCGAATCTAATCCCAAAGAAGCTCCAATGGTTTGCTGGCTAATCAAGTTAAGCGGAGCCGGCAAAGCGCCCGCGTTAAATAAACTTACCAACTTTTTGAGTTCTTTGGAATCAACTCCGGTGATCTGCGCGCTGCCTCCGGCAATTTTTTCCTGAACTACCGGCATGGAAATCAGTTCGTTATCCAAAAATATCGCAAGCGGCCTGCCAATGTTTTTTTCCGTTAATCTCTCAAAAATCTTCGATCCCTCGCTATTGAAATTAATCAGGATTAGAGGTTGATTGGTGGTGGAATCCAGGCCAACCTGGGCTTTTTGCAAATAGCGGCCGGTCAATTCGGTTTTCTTGAAATTTATTTTGGCGCCCTCACCCTCGCCTACTTGCCCTGCCGTTGGCGGGACTTGCTCCACCTCGCGGAAATCCAGAAGCGCGGTGCGGCCGATTTGTTTTATCGCTTCTTCCGTATCGCGAATCCCGGCCAATTCCACAACTAATTGATAAGATTCGCCCCGGCGAGCAGTGGTTACTCTCGGCTCGCTTACTCCAAAAACATTTACCCGCCGCTCCATCACATCGCGCAAACCGCTCAATACGGAATTCCTATCTTCAGAGGCAACGCCCGACATGTCTACTTCATAAACCAAATAACTTCCTCCTACCAAATCCAATCCCAGCCGCCATGGTAAAACCTTATTTCCCAATCCTTTCGGAAACACAAAAAATCCGGAAATCACCGCCAGCAAAACTATGATGAATAAAGATAATCTTGTATTTTTCATTAATGAAAACTAAAGTAAATTCTAGCAAATTAAGATTTGCGTGGCAAACTTTACTAAACGTCATTATTATATTACAATTTTAAAAAGTTCGCCCCCATAGCTTCCTCCTTCGCTCGTATTAATATCCGAGCTTCGGATGGACAAGTAGTGATAATACATTGTCCGCTTGCCCTTCGAAGCTCTGGTAGTAACCAGAGCGCAGTAGGGCCCCCATAGCTTCCTCCTTCGCTCGTATTAATATCCGAGCTTCGGATGGACAAGTAGTGATAATACATTGTCCGCTTGCCCTTCGAAGCTCTGACGTTAGTCAGAGCAAAGTAGAGCCCCCATAGCTCACTGGTAGAGCAGCTGCCTTTTAAGCAGTTGACCTAGGTTCGATTCCTAGTGGGGGCACCAAGCTCGAACCTATTTCCAAAACAAATGATGTGCCACGCGCGGAGCGCGTGGTGGCTTGAAACTAAATTATACGCTCGGGTATGGTGGAATTCTCCCCACACCTCTGCGAGTCTGAAGACTCATCAGAGTCTGAACGACCCCCTTCCGCCATGCTCTCGCTTCCGACGGCGATACTTGTATTTTGCAAAGCAAAATGCGCCGCCAAGTTAATTTCCGACATACACACAGTGTGTTTTAATGTAGTTTTGGTATGTTTTCATCTCGGAATCATATTGCCTCTTGTCTACTTCGTAAGTCGCTTCTTGCGCGCTATAGTCATCGGCTAAGGCGTCATAGTTATCGGTTAAGGCGTTGTAGTTATTTGTTGAATTCTGACTGCCCATCTCGTTAAGTTGAGCTGCCATGCTATTAAGTTGAGCTGCCATGCTATTAAGTTGAGCTGCTACGTTATTAAGTTTTTGAGGAAATGAGTCGCTGGGCGCGAGTGCTTTTGCCTGGTTATCATCGTACTTCGGACTCGAACATTTATAGCGTTCTATTATTTTTGTGTTCGGGTCAGAAAAAGAAACAGTATATGTTGTGGGTGGGGAAGTTTTGGAATTTGATATTCCAGAATTGGTATTAGTAAGATCAAGGGGGCCGAAAGTGAGCCCTCTTATTAAATATTTACTATCATATTTTCGAAATTGGACTGTAAATGCAAGTATATTAATCGGGTCTTTTTCAAATGTCGCCCCATACACAACATTGATAACTAATGCCTCAATGATGACCAAAGGGGAATTGTTTTTAGGAGCTACTTTGCGCAATTCATCTGTTGAAATTAATTTGCCCGATTCATTCCGGGCAGACAGAAATTTATCCTGACTGAACTTTCCCTTCATTTCATCACTGAAATCTTTGGAAAGTTTTTGGTAATCTTTGTCATTCCAAGCCTCGATAAAGTCATTGATTCGCGGTTCAACGCTCGCTAATATTATTGTCCTGTCTTTGTCGATGATCGCGATCGTAGAATAAGTATTCATAACAAACGATGCTGAAACCATCCCTATCATTGCGAAGATCAAGCCCACGCCCAAAAGCCGCAAGCCGATTCCTTTTCGCATAATCATAAATATCGCAATTCCAATCGTCAAAGCCAAAATCATCAGGCTTAACGATATCGTGAGTAATGAATAATTAGGTATAGTAGCATTTCGCACGCCAACAAAAACGGCCGCCAAAATCAGTAAAACGCCAATTATTTTTAATAAGCGTTGTTTTGTTATTAAATAGGCGCCGCCGAGATAAAATACTGCCGTGAACAATGATAAAGTATTAACACCAGATTCGAGTATATTTGCCCTAGAGACCAGTGAAATCAGATAAATAAGCCAAAGCGCGACCAAGACGATAATCGGGATTTTAAATATCTGGCGTCTCGCGATAAAAAGAGAAACCAGCAGTGACAAAGCTACACCTGCTAATACCCAGCCGGTGATTGAACCAAGACCGCCTTCTCCGGTCAGTTTATATATTGCCCAAAAACTGAGAACTGTGGCGGCAACGAAAATCAGCCAGGACACTAAAAATTTAAGAATTGATTTAAGTCGATCCATAGATTTAGTATTCCCGTCTTCTTTATAGCTCAATAGAAACCGTCTGATCGACATAAAAAGAAAAACCAGCAGCAACAAAGTTATACCTGCGAACACCCAGCCGGTGATTGAACCAAGACCGCCTTTTTCTGTCAATCTATATATTGTCCCAAAACCGAGCATTACAGCAACAACGAAAGCTGACCAGAACGACAAAGTTTTAAATATTGATTTAAGTCGATCCCTATTTTATCTATGATGCTCGACAGCTTAAACAGAAAGCTGCGCCCAGGAAGGCACCTAGAACAGTCAAAATAATTACTAATATCCCCATTAATCTTGAAATTTTTCCTTTCTGCGAAATCAAGAAGATACCCGCCAAAAAAGGAAACAATAAAAAAACTCTCGTCGCTTTAAACTCGCTAGCGGTATTATAGGGAGAACTTATAAAAACAAAATTAAGGGCAATGGCTATTATAAACAAAACGATTCCCAACGCTTTAGACCAGCCATGTTTCCTTAAAAAATATCCGCCCCAGAAATAAAACACTAAAATTTCTGGAATTCCGATGGCGACGTCCTCGTTTAAATTAAAATACCGCAGGACAGAAGTTAGAAAAATAAACAAAACGAAGGTACCTAAAACATAAAACACCCACAGGCCTATTTTTTTTAATATCAGTAATTTATTGTCGGGTAATATATTCATGTGATATTTTTTCTATTTATTTAACTCCCAATCACTGTCTTTGCAATTCAATTAAAAATCGTGATAGTAGAATTAAAATATAAGTGCTATTACCTTTCTATTATTTCAATGCTACACCAAAAATCAAAAAAAATAAATAAAGAGATTTCTAAGCTTGCTGAAAGTATCGCCGTCGGAAGCGAGAGCGTGGCGTGGAGGAGACCGGCAAGAACGACCTGCCGTGTGACTGTCCCGCGGGAGCGACGGCTCTTTTCAACCAAGCGGGTGTCAAAGGTCTCGTGACTGGAGCGGAAATCCGGCGGCACTTCCTGAATGGCTCGCCGGAACCCATCAAAACCGGCAGAAAGCCGATTTCGGCTTCGAGCTTGCCGGGAAGGAAGAAGACACCATGACCGCATGGCAAACGATCGGCGGCTACGAGTACGAGTACAACGAGCACGGCTACACCGGATGGTATCGCTGTGTCGGCGGTCGTCTCGCGGACGGTCGCTGGCCGCAGTGGAATTGCAACATCAAACAGCGGCGGTGATCCGACGTGTTAGCGGCACTCCTCATCAACACAGGCGCACGACCTTCGGGTACGTGCGCCTTTCTTTTTGTGTGATTTTTTCGTAAGTTAATTTCATAATTGAATCGCCACCGCGTCCTTCGCTAAAGCTATAGAGTGCGGGGCAAGTTCAAAAATGTTAATATTTCTAGGATGAAAATTGGCATCTTGGGTTTCGGGCGCGAAGGGAAATCGGTTTTAAAGTTTTTAAAAAGGAATCCTGCCTACAAAAAGGCGGCTATAACAATTCTCGATCAGAAATTAAACAAAGATTATTTAAAAAACTTAGATTCTTTTGATTTAGTTTTCCGCTCTCCCGGTGTGCCATACAACCTGCCGGAAATAAAGGCAGCTCTCAAAAAGGGCGTCAAATTTTCAAGCAGTACCAAGCTTTTTTTTGATCTTTGCCAATCGTCTATCATTGGAATAACCGGCACTAAAGGCAAAGGAACGACTTCCACGCTTCTCTATCAAATACTAAAAAACTGGCAAAAAAGCGTTAGTCCTAAGCAACGTCGAAGGATTCTCTTAGCCGGGAATATCGGTAAACCGGCTTTGGAAATTCTCCCAAAAATTAATAAAAGGGCTTTGGTTGTTCTGGAGCTTTCCAGCTTTCAACTCCAAGATTTACAAAAATCTCCGCAAGTTGCCGTCATAACCGAAACTTTCCCGGATCATATGGATGTTCATAAAAATATGCGCGAGTATATCGAAGCGAAAAGCAACATTGCTCGTTATCAAAAAAAGAGTGATGCGATATTTTATTTCAAAGATAATTTGCTATCCCAAGGGATAGCAAGAAAAAGCTCCGGGAAAAAGATTGCCATTTCCGCCCCCAAAACTTTGGAAAAAAATCGAATTCTGGCCGCCGCGGTTGCCCGCTATCTCGGCTGTCCGGAAAAAATTATTGAGAAAACCGTCAGAAATTTCCACGGACTGGAACATCGGCTGGAGTTAGTCAAAAAGGTCACGGTTCGACGAGCTCACCATAAAAATAAATCGCAGATTTATTTTTACAATGACTCGGCGAGTACTAATCCACAAACTACCGCCGCCGCGATTTCGTATTTCAGTTCCAAAACTCTATACCCTAAAACCCTGCCTACCCTAATTTTAATTGCCGGTGGCAAAGATAAAAATCTTGATTACAAGCCACTAGTGCAAGCGATTAAAATATCTCCAAATGTGAAAGAAGTTATTTTGATTGGAGAAAACAAGAATAAAATTAAAAAGGCACTTTCACGCGTGAAAGTGCTTATTGTAAATGCTGAAAGTCTGCAGTCCGCGGTAGAGACGGCGTATAAAAAAGCTAAAACCCTATACCCTAAAACCCTGCCTACCGGCAGGCAGGCCTATACCCTAAACCCTATCATATTGTTTTCCCCCGGTGCCGCCAGTTTTGATATGTTTAAAGACTACGCCGATCGCGGCAATAAATTTAAAGAGGCCGTCAGAGGCCTCTAAATTTTAAGGGTTGCGATATTCCAACCAGGCCATTGCCGCGTTTCGACCCCCCCAAATTTGGCCCAAGCGGGAAACTGAATAATATTTCGGTTCATAAAATCCGGCGCAGGAGGTACAAGTAAAATCAATTGATACATTTTTTTCTGGAACACCGGCCTCCAATAATTGATTGGCGATCAGTTGATAGAGATCAATGGACTTCCAACCGCTCCGAATATTGCGGGTAGCGCGTCCATATGGAATATCCGCGGAAAAATCCAGAATCTCCGGATAGTCGTCTTCGGTAACGCCAAAACAGCAAGGACCAATACCATAGCCAACAAACACCCTGCTATCTTGAGCAGAAAAATCGTGATCTTCAAAAAGAACTCGAATAATGCTTTTATCTTTTTTGCCTCCTTTTTTAAGGGAAGGGACCAAGCAACGAAACCCAGCGTGCAGAACCGCTAACCGGTCGTTAAGAATTTCATGAACGGCAACGATTGGGCAATCAGCATTAAAAATCACTACAGCGTCATAAGGCTGGTCAATGATTCCGCCATCGGCATCTTTTTGGCTCCGCAAAAACCACCTCTCGTGGGCCAATGGGATGTCCATATTTTTTCCAATCTCAACAATATTATTGGTAAAATTACAGCGTGGCGCAAAAAATTTATCTACGCCGACTGTCCTTCTCACGGTACTCAAAATAGCCACCGTATTAATGACCCCGATTCGGCCGATATCAAAATTGCCCTGATTGATTCCCAAAAGGCTGTGCCGCAGGAAAGATCCCATCTAATCACCTTGTTAAGGAACATCGACTACGTTAACAGAAAAGCATTGTGCGGTCAATAAAAGGGGTGATTAAAAACTTGATTTATCCATCTGAAAAATATAATATTTATCTACAAGCTGCTATGCGGTGGTAGCTCAGTTTGGTCTAGAGCGCCCGCCTGTCACGCGGGAGATCACGGGTTCAAATCCCGTCCACCGCGCATTAGATTTTTCCCAAGAGCGCAGCGATTGGTTGAAAAATCAATGCCCCGCCAACGGCGGTGGCCAACTTTAAACAAAATACCCCTAGTGGGTTTTTTGTTTATGGCCTTGAGATGGTGGGGATTTGAAGGGTATCGCAAACAATATAAACTGCTTTATATTTTTGCGAACCCGGGCTTCGGCCTCTGGCCCAGAGGGCCAACGGCCCGGCGGGAGGAGAAAATTTCCATGTGCATAAGCACCGGAAATTTTCGGGGAAGAAGAAATCCCGTCCACCGCGCCCCGAACCAGTAAAAAGCCCCTTGCGGGGCTTTTTACTGGTTCGGGGCTGCCCAGCATCGTGCTCCGAAAGAACTCTGGTGCTGGACGCACGCCATAAACAAAAATATCCGCAATGGGTATTTTTGTTTTTGGATTTGAGATGGTGGAACTCGAGGGGTAGTTTCAAAAAGCAAAGAAGTTCGCTTTTTGAAAAAAACAAATAACGAAACATCCATCACTATCGCATGCGATAGTGATGGATGAAATAAAAATTCCGTCCGCTGCGCAAATTGCTTGAAAAGTTCAATCCGGTCGGCCGCTTAAAATAAAAATGACCGCTGCTGGCGGTCATTTGATCTTTTTCCGATCGTCTGTCTTGTCAGATTTAAAATCTCCATCCAACAGCGGGCGTGGTTTCCATTCTTTAATTTCTTCGGCGAATGTCCGCAAAATCTTCTGTTCTGTCGGAGACAAGTATTTTTTCACATATTGCTCTTCTTCCGCTCTAGCTTTATTGTGAGCCTCTTCGAGAGACAATTTGCTTACAAATCTCCAAAAAGATTCGCGCAGTTCGTGATACAAAATTACGTCTTTGATTGCTTCAGGGACCAAGGCACCCACCGAAATCATCACTGCTCTCATGTCTGCCAACGACTCACATAAAACAGTAACTAAACTGTTCCGACCAGAGATTTTCTTCAGATGAGGCTTGCCGCCGGACAGAAAGAAATCATTCTCTTTTATTTCCAATGCCCAAAGAAAGTTATAGGTTTTGAACAGTCTATTGGTCATCGGAACTGTTTTGATTTGTGCCAAAGAATAAAAATCAATCCGCTTGCCCTCTGCGTCAATAGGCAGAATTTCAAAACCGGATTCTTCAGTCATTATCTCACCTCCTTTGGGAAATCCTCAGTAAGATACTTTACTATCGCCTCTTCCGACTTTCCGTATCTGTAAAAGGCCGCGGCTAGAATATTTTGGGTTGATTCTTTAACGCGCAATTTGGCTTGCGTTAGAAGATCGGCAGTTTCGATGGAAACTTCCATAACCACCGGCTGTCCGCGCCATAGGCAAAAAACAAAAACCATCTAGCCACCTCCTTTTTTGAAGAATTGGTCGGATTTTTCTAGAATATATTCTAGAATTCTTTTTTCATCCAAAACATATTGATTTCGGCGCGCTATCTCTTTCAAAACCTTGGTCCGCGGCTTTCCCGTCTGATTGCAAAATTTTTTAAGAAACCGATTCGTCGATTCGGAAATCTCACAAACAATAATTGATCTCGGACCCCTCAGAAACACTTGTATCACTAGCCACCCTTGCCCTCCGTAGCTTTACGCAAAGGAGGGTCCTTTCAAAGAACTGCAGGAGAATATTAAACTATCGGCCTTGCCTAGTCAAGCAAGCCAAATTCCTGGAAAGATTTTTTATAGACTCGCAAAATTCCTAAGGCCTCTTCTTTGTTAATTATGAAATCCGGCTCTTGGGCGACACGGTTGCGAACCCGATGAGCTTCCTGAATTTGGGCCGCGTTGGATAATTCCTCGGGTTTTATTTGCTTGAACCGCTCGTCAGCCGTATCAAAACGATAGCCCGCCGCTTTGAGAAGATCGTCCATCAATCTATCGGCTTCCAAAATGGCCATTTTCCAGTTGGAAAGATCGTCGGTCCTCATTCTTTTTATAATCTGGTTCCAAGCTCTCAATCGGCGCCGCTTTCCAACGTCCCCCTTTCCAAGGTAATCCATCCAATCCTCAACCCTTTTGTTCAACCAGCCGCTCCGCGAAGTACAGTAAATAATCAGCCAAACAAAAACGCCGGAGATTATCAGCGAAAGCAATTGAAAAATTAAAAGCCGGGGCGAGATAAATCCCCCGACCATCTCACGAATATCCAAAAGTATCTCAATGATTGTTTTTAAAACTTCATTCATTCGCCTAATTTCTAGCTTCTTGTCTCTTTGCGGTAGTCATAGTTTCTATTTATTTCTATCGGTTTCTATAAGTTTCTCGTAGTATTGTCCTATTCCCAGTATATCAGCTTCTCGCCACGGCTTCCCAATCAGCTGGAAACCGATTGGAAGGTTTGATGTTCGATGTTCGGTCATCGAATTGCGCACCGGTATCGAAATAGCCGGTAAGCCCGCCATATTAACGGGTATGGTGAAGATGTCGGAAAGGTACATGGCTAGCGGGTCGCTGGTCTTTTCACCGATTTTAAAGGCTGGAGTCGGAGCAACGGGAGTCAAAATAACATCCACTTCCTTAAAAGCGGCATCAAAATCATTTTTTATTAACCGGCGGACTTTTTGGGCTTGAGAATAATAAGCGTCATAATACCCGGACGACAAAACGAAAGTTCCCAAAATAACCCTCCGCTTGGTTTCCGCGCCAAAGCCGTGGCTTTTATTTTTCTTATAAAGTTCGAGTAGGTTTTTAGCTTCTTTGCCGTGTTCACGAGTTCCATAACGAATGCCATCAAAACGCGCTAAATTAGAACTCACTTCAGCCGGCATAATAATGTAGTAGCAAGAAAGAGCGTATTGAGTATGGGGTAAGGTAATTTCTTTAAATTGAACGCCTAAGCTTTTCAAGGATTCGATCGCCTCTTCAACTCCTTTGATTACCATAGGATCAACGCCAGCCACAAAATATTCCGAGGGGAGGCCGATTCTAAGTTTCCTAATATCTTCCAGTTTGGGATTCAATAAATCGTCGCTGTATTTGGCTTCTACGGAAGTGGAATCAAACTGATCGCGACCCGCGATCGCTTTAAATAAAATTGCCGCGTCCTCGACGGTTTTGGTTATAGGCCCGATTTGGTCCAAGCTGGAAGCCATAGCAATGAGGCCATGGCGGGAAACCGCGCCATAAGTGGGCTTCAAACCAACAACACCGCAAAAACTTGCGGGCTGCCTGATTGAACCGCCCGTATCCGAGCCCAAAGCCGCAACTGCCATATTGGCGGAAACCGCAGCGGCCGAACCCCCCGAAGAACCGCCCGGCACTCGCTCCAAGTCATGAGGATTTTTCGTTATCTTATAGGCCGAATTTTCGGTAGAAGAACCCATAGCAAACTCGTCCAAGTTCGTTTTTCCCAGAAAAACCGAACCCGCTGACTTGAGCTTGGCAATTACCGTGGCATCATAAGCCGCTTTATAATTCTCTAGAATTTTGGAAGCGGCAGTTGCCGGCTGATTTTCAATCAAGATGTTGTCTTTAATAGCGAGCGGCACGCCGGCCAAAAGATCAACCGGCTCATTTTTCGCGACCGCGATATCCGCCTTTTCCGCCTGACGCAGCGCTTCGTCTTTGGCCAAACTCAAATAAGCGCCGACTTCCTTATCTTTTTCTTCAATGTATTGAAAATGGGCTTCCGTGATATCAAAGGCCGAAAATTCTTTTTTCAACAAACCCTCGTGAAATTTTTTAATTGTGAGATCGTGTAAATGCATCATCAAAAAATTCGAAATTCGAATATCGAAATTCGAAACAAATTCAAAATCCCAAATTCTAAATTCAAAACGTTTTGGATTTTTGTCATTTGAATTTTGGTCATTGTTTCGGATTTCGGATTTCGTGCTTCGGATTTACTCAAAGACGGGCGGCACTTTCAGCCAGTGTTTTCCATGTGGTGAGCCCTGCCTACCGGCAGGCAGGCCTATCGAACCATCTTGTGGTGAGCCTGCCGAACCATCCTTCTCCGGAAACGCTTCGACAACCAGATCCGGCTTCAGACTGCTTGTAATTTCTCCGTCTTCACGGAAAACATTATTTAATTCCGCCTGTCCCGACTTCAGCGTCGGGGTGCCGCCGGTCATCGGCATTATGCCATCGGTATTTAAAGTCTGCAGCTCCTGAAAATGATCTAGAATTTTCTCTAAATCTTTTAAAAATTTATCTATTTCGTTCTCCTGCAATTCCAGACGCGCCAGATCAGCCAAGTGTTCTAAAGATTTTTTATTGATTTCAGCCATTGTTTTAATAAGATTATTTTAACAAAAAAGCTTCATTTAGGAAACGAAGCTCGAATATGGGCAGAATAGTGTTTTTTTTAATTTAAAACCGTTCCCGTGGCTCAAAAGGCCCAAATAGGATTGTACTACCGCTTTTTTGGGATTTTCTTTAACGCGTTTCATCATTCGGTGTTTTGTCGCGGTGCGCAACACTCGATGATCGGAGAAGTGCACCCATCCCAGAAAATCAACTCCGGAAGCAAAAGTTTTTATAAAAACTTTGTCTGGATGAAGTGAGAGTTTCAGCCTTTCCCATAAAAACCGCTGTATCACTGGAATCATAGATACGAGTAAATTTTTATGTTCGGATAAAATTACAAAATCATCGGCATAGCGAATATAATGCCGGACTTTAAGATTGTGCTTCATGAATTGATCGAGTTCATTCATGTAAATATTAGAAAAGATTTGCGAGGTTAAATTACCCAACGGCAATCCCTTGCCGGGATTAGTTGAAAAACTATTAATTACATTTCCTAAAAGTCTTAAAATATCTTGATCAGTAATGTAATTATTGAGAATACTAAGAAGAATTTGGTGGTCAATGCTCGCAAAAAACTTTTTAATATCGCATTTTAATACCCAACAAGTACGCGTGTGGTTTTTACTCACTTCATAAGCCATTGCCTTGAAACGATTTAAGGCGCGGTGCGTGCCTTTATTTATACGGCAAAAAAAAGAATCTGCAATGAATTTCTTTTCAAAAAATGGGTAAAGCAAGCGATGTATGGCGTGATGTAGCAAGCGATCGCGAACAGAAGCTTTATGTATTATGCGGGGCTTGGGATCGGCTATATTAAATTGATAATAACCGCCGTGCTTATAAATTTTACTTGCAAGTTCCCGATGAAGAGTTAAAATGTCGTTGAAGAACCTTGATTCGAAAGTCTGTACGTCTTTCTTTTTAGCCTTTCCGGGTAAAAACTCCCGCCATGCGGTCAGTAAATTTTCCACGGAAGTCATTTCTTGAAAACTATGGATAAATTTTCTAATCATAGGTCATTTAATGATCCGCCAATATTACAAAAAATTAGCGGTTCGTATCGTTTATTGCACGAATTTTTGGACAAAATACCAAAAACTTATCGCTACACTCTTGGATCTAGAGTAGATAATAACTTTATTGAATTTGCTGAAGAAATAGTTACCGCTACCTATTCCAAAGACCAGCAAAAATATAATCATCTATCATTAGCTAGCCAAAAACTAGATGCTTTGAATTTTCTTTTGAAAATGAGTTGGGAAATCAGAATTCTGGATACTGCAAAATATGCCGCCCTAGGCCAAGCATTCGCCGAAATCGGCCGAATGCTTGGCGGTTGGCAAAAACAAGCAGTGAAATAAGGAGTTGCGGAACGCGAGGAAGCGATAGTTCCCGTTCCAATCGTTCTCGAGGTAATTGAGGTTCAGGTTCCGCTCGCCGTTCCAATCATTGAGGTAAGGCACGTAGAGATTGCCGTCCGAGTCGCGCCAAGATATGTGCAGTACGCCATCAACTCCACCATCCATAGAAAATTCTCCGGATTGTATCGAATTTGGGATCTGGCCCATTTCATTGGGCATATCCTCCAGCGCTCTGCACCAAGTCCTTAACTTCACAATGACCGCCCGAAGCCTTAGCCGCAGGCTGTTTCGTCAACATCATAATAACATTTCAGGAATAAAAAATCCCCACCAAACACTTTCGTGTTTGGTGGGGATACGAGAACCGAGGACCAAGGGCCCAAGGGACTGGCCCGCCTACCGGCGGGAGGACTTGCGGAACGCGAGGAAGCGATAGTCCCCGTCCCAAGCGTCCCCGAGGTAACCGAGGCCCAGGCTCCGCTCGCCGTTCCAACCACGGAGGCAAGGCACGCAGAGACTGCCGCCCGAGTCGCGCCAAGCCTGCTTCCGAGCCGCGATGGGGAACTTCCGTTGGAGATCCGGGCGATCCACTCCTAAGGAAAGCAGTTCTCGGGGATCGCCGTCGGTGAGCTGGAACTGCTTCATTACCCTCGTCACCTCCGCGTCGCTGGCGTTGCTGTTGAGGCAGAGGAGAATCGCTTCCCTCTTCTCCGCCTTGCCCTTCTTCGCCGGATAGTTCTTCTCATTGACGTCCGAATTGACGAACCCGTTGAGCTTGTTGGCCTTGACCAGCTCCCCGATGGTGAGGTCGTAGCGGACGTTGACGGTAACCGGTTCCAGCGTCGCCTTGCGGACAACCCAGTCCTTCAGGAGTTTCTTGCAGAACTCTCGGAGACCCTTCCACTTCTTGTTGGTGGGGGCGTTCTCGGCGATGTACTGCAGATCGTCCTGCTGGGCGTAGGTTTCCAGCATCTTGCCGAAGTTCTGGCGAAGGGACTTGAAGTCGTGGAGCTTGGCCTGGATTTCCTTGGGAAGCCGGTCGGTTTCCCAGAAATTCTTGAGCTCGCCCTGCTCGCCTTCGTTGGGTCCCAGACCGAAAACCAGGCGGGCGCCGTGGTGCCCCATGAAGTCGTTGTCCTTAGAACCCTTGAGGATTTCTTGGGTCCTTTCGGAGAACAACACTTTGTCATCCGAGTAAATAATGTGGTCTTTCCCATCTCGCTTCACCTTCAGCCAGGAAATGAACTCGCACATGTCTCGTCTCCTTTCCAAATTTTGGTTTTTATCCGCGAATTGCGGATGTTTGAACTGGTGTTAATATAACACAGTTTTCTTTATTTTGTCAAGAGTCGTAAAAAATCCTCTTCCGCCAGTACCTTAACCCCTAGTTTTTTTGCCTTTTCATATTTAGAGCCCGGCTCGGCACCAGTCACAACATAATCAGTTTTTTTAGAAACGGACTCGCTTATATCCCCTCCTAAAGACCTGATTTTTTCTTTAGCTTCGTCGCGAGGCATTTTTTCTAAAGTCCCCGTAAGAACAAAAGTTTTACCGTGCAATTTTTGACTTTTGGGCTTCACACCCGCGGTTTCCAAAACAACGCCCACATCGTCCAATTTCTTTATTAAATCCCGGTGCGGCTTATCCTTGAAATATTCATAAATACTCTGCGCTACTGCCGGTCCTACATCGGGAATTTCTTGGAGTTGTTCGAGTGTTAGATGTTCGAAGATGTTCAAAATGTCTTTTGGTGAATTAATTTTTGGATTAATATTTAAAGTTTTTTGAGCGAGCAGCCGCGCCGTCTCTTCGCCGACGTGCAAAATCCCCAAAGCGTAGATAAACCGCTCTATCGGAATCTTTTTTCTTTGCTCAATCTCATTAACGATATTTTCCGCGGATTTTTCTCCAAATCTTTCCAACGCTTCCACGTCTCCTTTCCGCAAAGTGAAGAGATCGGCCGCGTCACTGATTAACCCCTCATCCAAAAATCGGTCAATAATTTTGGGACCCACCCCGTCCATCCCAAAAGCGGCGGCAAAATGATAAAGAAATTCTCGTTGGCGCGCGCCGCAATTTTTATTACTGCAACGATATGCCACGCCGTCTTTTACAACCCCCGAGTCATCAACGAGACATTTTTTCGGCATATGAAATTCCTTTTCTTTGCCGGTCCGCAATTCCTTCAGAACTTTGTTTATCTGCGGAATCACGTCACCGGCCCGCCGAACAATAACCGTATCGCCGATTTTTATTCCCAAACGCTGAATTTCGTCGTAGTTGTGAAGTGTGGCGTGAGTAATCGTAATACCGCCGACCTGCACTGGTTTCAAAACGGCAACCGGTGTCAAGACCCCAGTTCTCCCCACTTGAACTTTTATATCTTCGACGATCGTAGTCGCTTCTTTGGGAGAAAATTTGTAAGCGACGGCGCCACGCGGAGCTTTCCCGATTACGCCGCCGGTTTCAAATGTTTTATTATCATTGACGATTACAACAATTCCGTCGATTTCATATGGAATTTTTTCCCGATGCTTATTTACCTCTTTATGAAAATCCAAAACTCCTTTTACGGAACTGGCGAGTTTATTGCGCGGGTTGGTTTTAAATCCCCAGGAGTGCAAAAATTTGTGCTCTTCTTCGTGAGTTCTCTGGCCGACATCACTTACAATCGCGTACTCGAAAGAATCGAGCTTTCTGCTGGCGGTTATTTTAGGATCCAACTGACGCACTGTGCCTGCCGCCAAGTTGCGGGGGTTAGCAAAGGTTTTAGCACCGGCTTTAGCCAGTTCTTTGTTAATCCGCTCAAATTCTTTTTTATTTAAAAAAACTTCGCCCCTCACGACTAAGTGTTTTGGAATCGTAACTCTTCGACTTCGCTCAGAGAATAATGATTTAGTTCCTGAGCTTGCCTGCCCCGCTGTGGCGGTGGTCGAAGGACTTCCCTCTAACTTCAACGGGATGGCTTCCACGGTTTTTAAATTTTGAGTAATGTCTTCGCCAACTAAACCATCGCCGCGAGTAGAGCCCTGAACAAAAATTCCGTTCTCATAAACGAGCTCAATCGCTAAACCGTCAATTTTATGCTCGCAGTAAAATCCTTCGGCAGGCTCAGGACCAAGTTCTTTTCCGAGGTAATTTCCCAAACGTTTTAGCCAAGCGTCCATATCCTCTTCCGAAAATGCGTCGTTTAGAGAAATCATCGGCTTTTCGTGATGGACTTTTTTAAATTCTTTCAGCGGCTCTCCCGCCACTCTTTGCGTCGGCGAGTCTGGCGTTATCAAATCGGGAAATCGCTGTTCCAAATCAAAAAGCTCTTTTTTCAGAGCATCCAGAGCCTCGTCGGAAATCAACGACTTATCCAAAACATGATAAGCGTGGCGATACTTATTGATCGCCTTTTTTAATTTCTCTATACGTTCTTTGGCATCTTTTCTCTCCATGGCATATAAAATTATAGCACAAACCAAAAACCCCTTGTGGGGGGTTTTTAAGATTTTATAAACCTTGACTCTTTGATTTTTGGGCCCGATTAATCAGTTCGTCTCTCAATTTCTCGGCGTCCTCCTTAGAAAGCCCCGGCAATCTTCCTTCCGCAAAGACACCTCGGCCAGAACGCCCGACACTGCTCATCCCTGCGGTTTGAATGTTTAAATCCGACAATCCAAGTATCCGATCCAAAATACCCCGATAAATATCGACATTCTGAATCCGGTCATAAGGAATGGTTACATATTTTTTTAGAATCACGCCAAGTTCTTTCTTAAAACCGTTTTCCGTAAGTTCATAACGATAATAGCGGTAAGAAAGCCGAGCCCAAATGTAAGAAAGGATAAGTATAAATAGAAGCGGCAAGAAAAATGAAGTGACGCGAGAAGTAAAAAGCGTGGCAAGTTGCTGCGCGATTTCCGGCGATCCTTGAGAACTGGCAAAGAATAACAAAAAGCTTACAAAGGAACTTAAAATCCAAGCCAGAACAAGCAATAACGGAATAGTTCTGAAAAAGAATAGCCAAACCGCTCTTGGATGTAATTGTTTCATAGAATTAGTATAACATAGTCGAAATTATAGAAGAGGCAAAACAATTTTAACCATTAAAGCGAATACCAAAGCCGACCAAGCAACGATAATCAATCCCTCCTTGCGATGCTCCGGCTCAATCAATAACGCAATGCCATAAACAATTCCGGCTAGAACGTTAAAAAATCCAATCGCCACGCCAACCCAAAACCATTTTTTGTAAAGTTTAAAATTGTCCGGCATAAGTTTTATTATAACAAATATTGAGAATAAAAATTGATCAGCTTATCTCCGGCAAAAATTACCACTACAGCCGCGATAGCCAGAAACGGCCCGAAAGGAATCGCGTCTTTCAAAGATTTTTTCTTGGCAAGCAAAAGCGCCGCCGCCCAAAGCCCGCCGATTACAAAAGCAAGGCCGGCAATCAAAATAATTTTCGGCCAGCCGAACAAAAATCCCAAAGCGGCGGCCAGTTTCAAATCACCCATCCCCATCCCCTTCCTCTTGGTCAACAAAATAATCAGGCCAAAGAGTCCCGCTCCAAAAGTTACCCCCCAAATACTCTCTAATCCTACCGATGCCAAACCGAGCACTGCCAAAAATAAATTTAACTGATCCGGAATAATGGAAAGCCGATAATCAATCAAGGCGATCAAAATCAAAGTGAGAACGACAAAAATCCAGATTGGCGCGGGGTCCGCGTAGATGGGCGCCAAAACAAAAGTCAGGCCGGATAAGATTTCTACTATAGGGTATTGCCGGGAAATTCTTTGATGACAATGACGGCATTGACCGAGTTGAATCGCAAAACTTAAAATCGGTATTAATTCATACCAACGCAATTGCTTCTGGCAAATCGGGCAATGCGATCGCCCAGAAAGAATGTCTCTGGTAAAAATCCAACCGCCCGGTTTATAACGGAGCGCGAGTACATTTAAAAAACTGCCGGCCCCCAGGCCCAAGAGAAAAAGCAAAATCATTTGGAGCATACCTTGTAAGATTGCCACACGCAACATTCTAACGTTCTGCAGAATGTTAGAATGTTGCGATCGCAATGACGAAATTATAATAGATGATGGGTTAAAAGATTAGAAAGTGATCCTTTGTAACCCACTTGATGTTTTTAATTTTTTTCTCGGCAACAATATTTTTAACTTTATTAAGTATAACATCCGGGCTATCCGAAGCTAAAGTAAAATCAGTTTGTTCCACGAAAATCGGCTGGGCGTTTCGAGCAACTACAAAAGTGGTGGAGCGTTCATCAAGATCAACAATCAGAATAGACTCGACTGAATTTGAGAAATTTTTGGCTAAAATTAAGCTTTTTGATTCCCAGCTAGCTGATTCAAAACCGACCCCGCCCAAAACCCGCCCGTATTTTTCTATAACATCATTGGGAACGGCGGTCAGGAAAAATTTATTTGGGGCTATGCCGACAGCGTCAATCTTAAAAGTGCCGGGCGCGGCCGGGATTCGGTTTAGATCCGCGGATTCGGCAATGGCAGTAAATGTTAAAAATGCCGGAATATACGCTACTGCCGCACGCGGTGTTACGTTCATTTTCGCCAACAAGATTCCGAGGTGCTCAACAACGTCTTTTTCCTCCATCGGAGAAATGCTGGTATGAAAGGGCTTGGCGGGCCTTTCTAATTTCCCCCACCGCGAAATTTTGCCGCTTGAGTCCTTTTCTAAAACCCGTATTGAATTAGTGCCGATATCTATGCAAAGATACATGTGCTCTATTATGTTTGTCTTAAAAACAATAAAAAACTGGTTTCTCGATATTTTGTTTCCAATCCAAGATTTACCACAAAATATCGAACTTAATCAAACTCTCTTCTGCCCTGTTTGTCGGGCGCGGCAGGCGCGCAATGTAAAAATCTGTCATAAGAACTCGCAATACAAACTCGGCGCCGCCTTAAACTACAGCAACGAATGGGCGCGCGGAATGATTTGGCGATTGAAGTATCGCGGCAAAACCGGCAATGCCGTCTTGCTAGGCAATCTTTTAACCGATTATTTTTCTGGTCTTAATTTGCAATTAAAAAACTGTTTGGTTATTCCTGTGCCGCTGTCCGCGAAACGTCAGCGAAAACGCGGCTACAACCAAGCGGCGCTGATTGCCAAAGTCTTGGCCCAAAACTTCAATTTGCCTCTGGAAAATTCCGCGCTAGTGCGCCAAAAAGAAACTCCACCGCAAATGGAGATTAAGGACTGGGATCAAAGAAAACGAAATGTTATAAATTGCTTCGGCATTGCCAATCCCCGACTGATCCGAGATAAAAACATAATTCTCGTCGACGATGTTTTTACTTCCGGCGCTACTCTCAACGAAGCCGCGCATACTCTTAAAGATTTCGGCGCCCGCCAAATTATAGGATTGGTGGTCGCGAAAGCCGGGTAACTCATAATAGGACTAATTCGCCACCGCCAAGGCGGGGCAGGCACGAATTAGTCCTATTATCAAAATAAAAAATCCCGCGTTGGCGCGCGGGACCTGACGACTAGCTTTCCTTGGCCACAACGACAGGATCATTTCCAGACCAATTTATCTGGCCAGTTTCGTGCAACTCATTGAGTCGTCGAGCGGCATCAACGGTCGCGAGAAGATCTCTGTTCCAAATATGTCTCCAATCTCCATTTTCGAAATTCCCGGGAACAGCCAAGGGAGAAACTCTGCCATCTGGAGAAAGACCGTTGACTTGGAATTTCGCTCCGGATTTTTCGCAGAGGACTATCACTAAAAAAGGGTGGGATTTCAAAATCTCCCGCGAGATGGCGCCAACGTGGAAAAAAGAGACCACCGCAACACCTACAAAATCCATTTCAGCTCCTTTCAAAAGCTTCTGCGATTATAGCACACACACAAGATTTGTCAAATATTAACTCCCGTTCAACTTCCACTTCCGCAAAACCCACTTACCCAATTCGATTGCCGCGATATTAATAACGCCGATAGCCAAAACGCCCAACAGCCAAATCGGCGGCAAGGAAACCGTCCCAAAAATTTTCTGGGCGATAGGCCAGTAAACTACCGCCAAAACCGCGGCCAATCCCAAAGCCACTCCGGCCAACAAGAACGGATTAGAAAATGGGTTATAGCTAAAGAGCGGCTTTCTCAAACTCCGCACGGAAAAAATCACAAATAAGGAGTAGCTCGCGAAAGCGGCGAAAATAAAAGTTTTTACCAAATCAACGGCAAAACTCTGCTTCGTCAAATAGTAATAAATGCCGAATAGAAGCGCGCTGGTCGGAATGCCGATCGCTAAAGTTAAAAAAGACATTTCTTTGTCGAACAGATTAAGCGGCGTCTTTTTTCTTTTTTCCATCAAATGATCAATATGGTCCTCAAACGCCAAGGAAATTGCCGGAAAGCTGTCGGCGATGAAATTAACAAAGAGAATCTGGATCGCGTTTAAAGGCAAAGCCAAGCCCAACAAAATTGCGCCCCCAATTAAAATTAACTCGTTAAACAAGGAAGAAAAAAGATAAACGATGACTTTCCGGATAGTTTCCAAAATTCGACGGCCCTCTTCAACGGCGGCAACAATGGTGGCAAAATTGTCATCCAACAAAATCAGATCGGAAACATCCTTTGCCACATCCGTTCCTGAACCCATAGCAATGCCGATATCCGCTTCTTTTAAACTGGCGGCGTCATTGATGCCGTCTCCGGTCATTGCCACCACCTCGCCGATTTCCTTGAAAGCTTTGGCAACCCTTAATTTTCCTTCCGGACTAACCCGCGCCACAATTTTCAAAATCGGCAGTTTTTTCTTGAGTTCTTCATCGGACATGGCATCCAATTCTGCTCCGTCAATTATCTGATCGCGATCCGCGTTAAAACCTAATTCTTTAGCGACGGCTTCTGCCGTACCGCGGTGATCGCCGGTTACAATTACCGTCCGCACGCCTGCCTGTCCGACTTTTTCAATCGCCTCTCGCGCTCCGGGACGAATCGGGTCACGAAAAGAAATTGTTCCTAAAAACTTCAAGTTTTGGAAAGTGTTTTTTTCTCGTAATGATATTTCTTCCGCGCCGACAATCTCTTTCACCGCCAAACCCAAAACCCGCTCGCCGCTGTAAGCCATCTTCTCAATTTCTTTATTGAGACGGCGCTTTTCTTCTTCCGGCAAATCGGAATCTTTAACCAAAACTTCCGGCGCGCCAAAAACATTCAGCAAAAATTTATATTTCTGGCCGTCTTTTCCGCCGGAAGACACCAGCACGGCGGAATATTTATTGCGGGAGGTAAAAGGCAGATAATCCAGCACTTCCGTTTCTTTTTTTACTTCCGGCAGCAAAACCCCAAAACGAGCGGCGGCTTTCACCAAAGCCACCTCTAAAGGCCGGCCGATCACTCGCCATTTTTCATAATGGTCGCGGGGATTTTCAATAACCACGTCTGTATTTAAAAGTGCCAGCCGTAAAAGCCGCTCTCTGGAAAATTCTTCGGTTAAAGTAATGATTTGGGCTAAATCCATCTTGGCTTGGGTAAGCGTTCCGGTCTTGTCGGTTAAAATAACCGACGTGTTTCCCAGAGTTTCCGCGGCCAGCAATTTTCTCACCACTCCGTTCTTTCCGGCTAATCGCTGAATTCCGATAGATAAAATCACCGTTAAAGCCACCGGCAATCCTTCCGGAACGGCTGCCACCGCGACAGCAACCGCGATCAAAAACATGTCCAAAACATTTTTGCCGGCCGACAATCCCAAAAAGAAAACCAGAACGGTCAAAATAAGCAAAATGACGCTGGTTTTGACGCTGAAATTTAAAATTGCTTTTTGAAGCGGCGTTTGTTCTTTCTCGATTTTGGCAACCAAGCTTGCGATCTTACCAAGTTCGGCATCCGCTCCCGTCACGCAAACGACAGCGTTCGCGAATCCTTGCACTGCTAAAGTACCGCTGAAAACCATTGAGTGCCGCTCACCAAGAATCGCTTTAAAGCTTGATGGTTCGGTGGTTTTGGCCACCGGCAAAGATTCGCCGGTTAAAATTGCTTCGTCCACCAAAAAATCGTTGAGATAAGTGAGGCGACAATCCGCCGGTACCCGGTCGCCTTGAGCCAGATGAATAATATCGCCGGGAACTAATTCGCTCGCGTCAATTTCTATTTCCTGGCCGCTGCGAAAAACCCGGATTCTCTCGCGGATATATTTTTTTAAATGGCTAATGGCCGCCTCCGCTTTATTTTCCTGATAAAATCCCAAAAGAATGTTCGCGAGTACCACGGCGAAAATAACACCCGCGTCTTTAAAGTCATCCAAAAACAAAGTGATGCCGCCGGCAATCACCAAAAGCGCCAAGAGCGGGCTTTTAAATTGCCGCAAAAAAATTCTCAATTTAGAAAGATTTTTTTTATGCGGCAAAATATTTTTATTAAAAAGCAAGCGCCGTTCTTTGGCCTCGTCTTCCAGTAGTCCGCTCCGGGTGGTTTCTAAAATATCCAAAACCTCGCCAATCGGCAAAGCCCAAAAAGAACGCTGGAGAATGTCTTTGGTAATCATGAACAAGGCAATTCATGCCTTGTTTTAATTTTAGCACAAGGACTGCCAGCGTCTGACGAATATCTGCTTAAGATTTTTTGGCGGGGCGCGGGGAGTAGTGGACGACGTTAGAACCTATTGGATGAATACCACTGACCGATTCTTTATTCCAAAGTTATCACTAACTAACGCAATGGTAAAATAAAAGCTCGCAGGTTTCTGCGAGCACGCACAAATTAAACAGTCAGTCCCTTTCGGAGGGGAAACTCACGCACACATAACCCGTCTCTGTAAAAAACTTTTCTGATGAGTCCTTCTATTTCGTTGTCTGGCCTATGACCCTCCATTTGTTTCCTCATCTCTTCTTTGGCTTTCTTATCGCTGTCTTTGAGTATCGCCCTTGCTTCTTTCTCATTCGCCGCTATCACCACCCGCTTTTCTGGGAAATAACGCGTTGTCCCCTTGGTGTCCGTAACGCCTAATCGGGTATTTGACCAGTAAAAGCAATAAACTTTCAATTCGCTCTGCTCCTGTGCCATTTTGCCTCCTCGTAAAGGAAGAAGAAAGTTCTACCCCATAGTATAAGAGATAGAACTAATCGTGTCAATCGCAGGAGGTTCTAACGCTCCACCTGTCGGAGTCAAAATCTCCGCACCAAACGAGGACTATTTTACTGGCGGAGGGGGTGAGATACAAACTCACGATCCCCTTTCAGATATAGCAGTTTTTCCCGCACAAAGCGGAAGGTGGAGGATTCCCACCGCCTATGGCGGGGTCCCGCCTTCTTAAATTTTTATAATATGGTGGCGGTGAGAACCTCCGAGAAGATTTCTCTTCTACCGCATTTTCCCGATTTTGTTCTCACTGTAAATGAGATTACAAAATCGAGGATCCCGTTCAAAGCGGTGGGGGAATCCGCCAGCCGGCGGAGAACTCACGAGTAAAGCGGAAGCGGGAGGATTCGAACCTCCGAGGCCATTTCTGACCTACTTGTTTTCAAGACAAGCCCTTTAAACCACTCAGGCACGCTTCCGCTTTACCAATCAGTTTTTCCCGCCACTTATTTAAAACTACTATGGTTGGCGGGATCCCGCTAGAAGCGGGACAAGACTGCCGCCTTAAACCACTCGGCCACCCCACCGCTTTATTCGGGACAAGTGCGGCGCATTAGACCACTCTGCCAACCTTCCATGTTATTCCAATTTATATCCCGATTTGATATAATCGTCAAACTGTACATATAATAAAGGCGTACATTGACAAGGTGCCCTATGAACAACGCCTCGACCATGACGACTATCGAAACTGCCCGCGCCATCATGGGTCCAAACCTAATCGATATCAAGGAAGCCAGTATCTTCTTTCCTCTCCGACCGGATAATCTTTGCCGCTACGATAAAATTCTCTTTAGCGAGGCCTTGCTTTATCACTGCAGCGAAGAAAGTAATCCTTATATTCTGGTGCCCGGCATTCACTACAACCGATCAGTGACCCGACCTCTGACTATTTGGGAAATGAAAAATTCTTTTGCCGATCTCTTCGCGCCGTGCGAACCGCTTGATAATCCGACCATCTCTTTTGTGAACGACTCAACGCCATTGCCTCGCTGGTATCTCCTCCCCAAACGCGCCGTTGATTTAGAAACTATTGATCGCCTATTTGAAACAATGGAAATCGCCCAGTGCCACGGCAAAAAGGACCCGGATTCAAAACCATGGGAAATTGAAGATGCTGTTGTTTATATCTACGCCTGGATTCTTTTTTTCTTAATTCGCAAAGAACGAATTTTCCCCGAAGTTCCGATTAACACCGAAAATATCTACTCTTCCAAGCACCGCACCAAAGTCTGCCTGCGATTCAAAAACGGTAAAATAATAATCGGCCCGAAGCCGATTAATGGCGTTATCGGTATCGTGCCTTCAATCAAGCTCAATCTAAAATAAACACCCCGCTCGTTAAACGGCAGGGTGTTATTTTTTTCTAAAGTCGGGAAGCAAAACGGCAATCCGCTTTCAAGGTCCACATACTCCAAAACCACCCGACGGGTGGTTTTGGAGTATGTGGTGTTATTTTAGAAAAAAGTGAAAACTATTTCGCGTGGAAAGAGTTTTTCCAACAAACACCACATATCTGCAGTAGACAGCTGTTTATGGCGAGGTTTACGAGGCGAAACCTCATTATGAGGTTTCGCCTCGTAAAATATGTGGACCTAGGCAGAATCGAACTGCCGCCTCCTCATTGTCCCGATGGATTTTGGTGGGCCATCCAGTGTGGACCCGGCGAGAATCGAACTCGCGCTTCCTCATTGCAAATGAGGTATTCTACCACTGAATTACGGGCCCACCAAAATCATACGGGATCCCGACTTCTTCATTGTAAAAAATTGTGCGTCGGGACAAATGACCTGCCTGCCGGTAGGCAGGGGTTTCTACCAAGCCGACGCCAAGGTCGGTTCCCCGACTTCTCTATTATAAATTTTATAATGTGCGTCGGGACTGAACTATAGGCCCTCCCGACCCCATTATATAGAATTTTTAATTCCTGCGAAATCGGTAGCTCCCGCCGCGATTGTTTGATGGTCGCTGACTATCTCGAAAGGGTCGGCCTTGGCGAGGACCGCCGGAGCGCGAACGGCCATACGAACGCGGCGAATATTGCGAATCTCTGGGAATAAATTTGGGAGCGCGGGCCGGCGGAAGCTCCGGAAGTTGCGAAACTGGAAGATTTTTTCTGACCAAACGCTCAATGTCGCGAAGTTCTCTGCGCTGATCCGGCGTGACGAGCGAAATCGCGTGCCCGCCCGCGCCGGCGCGAGCCGTACGTCCGATCCGATGCACGTAATCTTCGGTATTAGTCGGCAAGTCATAGTTGATAATAAGTTCAATGCCGGTCACATCAATACCGCGCGAAGCAATATCGGTAGCGATTAACACCCGATATCTCCCTGATTTGAATCCCTCAAACGCATCCCGGCGCTGGCCAGGGGAACGATTGGAGTGAAGCTCGGCGGCCGTATGCCCCATGTCGCGTATCTCTCTGGTGAGTTTTTTAGCTCCATATTTTGTTCTGGTGAAAATAAGCGTCGTGCTTGTGTATTGCTGTAAAAGTTTTTCTACCAGACGAACTTTCGCGTCTTTGGGAATAATAAAAATTTCCTGCGTAACTTTTTCTACAGTCGTTCCACTCGGAGCTACTTCTATCCGAATCGGCAGTTTCATGTAGGTTGTCGCCATCTTCATAATTTCTGACGGCATCGTCGCGGAGAAAAGCATCGTTTGCCGGTCGCGTGGAAGAAATTGGAAAATTTTCTGGATTTGCGGCGCGAATCCCATATCCAGCATGCGATCGGCTTCATCAAGAACTACGACGCGGACGGTATCCAACCGCACTGTTTTTTGATTCAGATGATCGTTAAGCCGGCCGGGTGTCGCGACAATAATTTGCGGATCTCTCGCCATTGCCTGCATTTGCGGCCGCATTGCCATACCGCCGATAAGGACTGCCGTTCGCAAGCCGAGACCGGCGCCAACCCGACGCAAAGATTCGTCAACTTGAATGGCGAGCTCCCGCGTGGGAAGCACTACCAATCCCCTGCCTTTTATCTGCTGCAATCGCTGAATCATCGGAACTCCAAACGCCAGAGTTTTTCCGGTGCCCGTCTGGGCAATACCGACTAGATCTTTTCCCTCCATCGCGACCGGAATTGCTTGTTGCTGAATCGGAGTCGGACTTTTATAATTTAATTTTGTGAGCGACTCTAAAAGACCCGGCGCGATACCCAGTCCAGAAAATCCCGAAGCTTGAAATTGAGAATTTTGATTCATAATTTTTGTCGCCCCGCCTATGGCGGGGCAGTGATTTTCCGAAGCGCTATGCGCTGGGAAAATCTACTGCGGAAGGGGTGAGATTTGAACTCACGAGGAGGTTTCCCCCCAATCGGTTTTCGAGACCGACGCCTTAAACCGCTCGGCCACCCTTCCAGCAAAATACCTAGCCCCGCAATACGGCGCTAGGTATTTTGCATCTATTTATCTAGGCCTAGATAAATATTACTTCTTAGCTCCCATGATGCGGAACATCTTGGTGCCGCAAACTTCGCAAGTGCCGGTCATAGCCCTGCGCGGTTTATCTCCTTTTCCTTTCATTTCGACCTCCTGCGCATTCATCATCTTCCGATCCTTGGCCTTACACTTCACGCAATAGCCAGTAACTACTGGCGCTCCGTTTTTCTCTGCCATTTGTTTGGAATTTTTATTATTTGGACCTTTGAAGCTATTTAAGAGCTTATGCGTCTATTATAGCACATGATAGGAAATTAAGCTATCTTGAGGTAAGATAAGCTCACGATTGCCCCCATAGCTCAACTGGATAGAGCAGCGCCGTCCTAAGGCGAAAATCTCCGTTCGAGTCGGAGTGGGGGCACAAAATATCTCATTTGTTTTACACATAGCACATTTCTGTGGTACAATTAACGCATGCCGCGAGGAAAACCAGACTATGAATTGCGTGAAAAATTTAATCAATTACGCAAAAGGGGTAAAACGTATTCTGAAATTCTAAAAATATTAAAAGTTCATGTACCAAAAGGGACTCTTTCTTATTGGTCAAGTAAAATATCCCTATCAAGGCAATCTTTGCAACTTTTAGAAGCGTCTAGAAAAGTCGCACTAACGAAAGCACAGAAAATATCTTTAGAAAGGAGAAGAGAAAGGCAGTATAATTTTTTGCAGGAATTGAAATCAAAGAATGAATATCTACTAAGTAAAGTCGATAAAGATATTAGCAAGTTGATGTTAGCGATGTTGTATCTAGGAGAGGGGTCAAAACATAGTGCAAGAAGTGGTTTAGCGTTGGGAAATTCTGATCCGGGAATAATTAAACTTTATGTAATGCTGCTAAATAAATGTTATGGAAAATCGTTCGATCAATTACGATGCTGGATTTCATACCGAGCCGATCAGGATCTAAATACTCTAATAGCTTTTTGGTCGAGCATTACGGGAATTCCAGTGAATCAATTTTATAAAACAAAACCCGATCCGCGTTCAATTGGTAAAAAAACATTAAAAACCAACTACAACGGGGTTTGTGTTGTTAGTTGCTTGAAAAGTACAAAAATTCAGCTAGAATTAGAAACAATTTCTAAGATGATTATGGAGGGCCTATAATTCAGTGGTAGAATACCTGTATGGCATACAGGAGGCGCGAGTTCGATTCTCGCTAGGTCCACCAACAGGAATTTTGCAAACATGGAATCAACGAAAGAAAAATTTGATAAAAAATTTCCAGAAGCAAAAATGATTCGGGAAATGGAGCTAAGGCGGACATCTCGCGAGCTTTTTAATAAATCTTCTGTTGGCAAAGCAATAACTGTAATTTACCTCCTAATTGCTTTAGGAAGCATTTTTGTGTATTGGAAATTTTTTGAAGTGAATATTTTTCTTTCGATCCTCTATGGGTTAATCATATGGTTTGTCATTACTTATATTTTTGACAAGATTCTCATTAAGCTCTTGGGCGTAGAGAAAATTGTGAAAAAAATAAATGATGAAGAAATAGAAGCCGTCGGAAAAGATTTGGAAAGTAAAACGGGCATTTCAATGGATAAATTACTAAAATAACTTTATAAATTTATGAAAATTACAATGTACAAAAACTTGATTACGTCTCTAGTGTTGGGAGTTGCAATTTTTGCAGGATATACAAATCCTGTGTTTGCACAAACGCCTTATTCTGATTCAGTAAACCACTACTCATTTACTTTGCCGAGTGGATGGGAAGAGATTCCAAAATCGGTTATAGATCAATATATTGATGAAGTTGTTCGCCAAACACAGGGGCAACGAATTGAGTACGCGGCTGGCTTCCAATTGAGTGAAAAAGATTATTTTCAATACCCCTATATTCTAATCCAAGAACATGATGTTAATACGCCTTCTTACTCGCAAATCGAAAAAGCATTTAGCGACAGCGATTTTCAAGGTTCGGTGAAGCAAAAGACGGATGAGTATTCAGAGTTGCTAACTGGCGCAACACTTGAAAAACCTTTTTTTGATAAAGGGCGTAACATCATCTTTATGAATATACAGCTCGATGTTGCGAATATAGGAAAAGTTAATGGACTGATTGCGATGTTCTTGGGCAAACAAGGCATAACGCAACTAAATTTCTACGCTGTATCCAATGAATATTCTCGATGGCTGCCTATCTTTAACTCAATGATTGATTCGTTTCAATACGATGCGGCGTACGCCTATAATCCTGCGGAAGCTATAAAAAATGATTCGCCGAGTCTTTTTGAAAATGTTGCTGAAAAAGGTTTGAGCGGAGCAATCATTGGAGGAATTATCGGGCTACTCGCCGGAGCGATTGGATGGGGCTTGAGAAAAAAGAAAGGCAAGGATTTGCCACAATAATATTCATTGATTCGACATACTTATTTTGCTACAATATAAGCACTATGAAGAAAACATCACAATCACAAAAATTGCTCTCAAAAGTAGCCTCAAGAAAGGTTTTGAAGCAAAATACTGAAGCCTTGAAATCTTACGGCTTCTATAAGGAAACCTCCGACCTTATTGATCGGGCTGATATTGCATTGGGTAGAAAACCAGCTTTTAAGGTGGCTAACGGCTCAACAATTAATTTTGAAATTAACCAGTATGGAGTCGCCTCAACCACAGCGTAAAAAATTTAAGACAACGCAAGATTGGCACGATTATTTTGGTGCCGCGCAACAAGCGGGACAACCAATAACCACAAAGGACTTATTTGCACTTCGCAAGGCTTGCTACGAGGAAATCGAAAAACATCGTGGCCGTCCACTTTTAATTTACGCTACGAAATTTTTAGAAGGCGTTCCGCAAGGTGCGCCAAACTCTATTGATTTGTCCGATGTGGACGGCTTTACCGATCTAATCAATTCAGTAAAAGGTAGCAAATCAATCGATGTTCTCTTGCATAGTCCGGGTGGTAGACCAGACGCAACGGAGCGTCTTGTTTGTCTATTGCGTGATAAGTTTGAAGAAATAAATTTTCTTATTCCACACTCTGCCTATTCGGCGGCCACGATGTTGGCTTTGTCTGGCAATTCTATCGTTATGCACTCTAGCGCAATTTTAGGGCCAATAGACCCGCAAATAAACGGGGTTCCAGCTCGTTCCATTAAGCGAGGTTTTGAAAAGGCAAAAGAGAGAATTGCTAAAGAAGGACCCGAAGCTCTGCCCGCCTATATTCCACTCATTGAAAAATACTCGCTGGAACTTTTAGAACTTTGCGAAGATTCAGAAAAGTTATCAAAAGAGCTTGTTTCAACTTGGCTCAAAAAGTATATGTTTAAGGGCGAGAAAAATGTTGATAAAAAAATCAAAAAGGCGGTGAGTTATTTTTCTGACTACGATACACATTTGATGCACTCACGCCCTTTACCAATGGATAAACTCACCGCCTTTGGTTTGAAAATTGAACTTGCCGACGATACGCTTCAGGATTTACTTTGGGAGTCGTACATTTTACTCAATGGATTTTTCAATGTTAGTCCGTTTGTAAAATTGTACGAAAGCACGCATGGCGTATCGTGGGGCAAGCAATTTCAACAGATTTTTATTGGACCACAACCCCAGCAACAAATCAAACCGAAACAGTAGCCTAAATCATAGCCGCCGAATTTCCGAAAACCCCCAGTCAGAAACCCGCCCGCATTCCTCCCCAGACCCCTCCTGCGGGCGGGAAATCAGCCGAGGCAGGGCAAATCCAAAACCCCAGAAAAATAGTTTGTCCTGCCGAGTCCGCATTAGTTTTCAGGGTTCTCCGCAAAATGGGTTCTGACTTTTTCAAACAAACACCACCCAAAGAAAAACGACCATTCAGATGGTCGTTTTTATAAACTTAGGATTGCCTTCAGGAGACTGTATTTCCGCTTTTGGTACGCGGTCGTCCAATCAACGGAAATTTTTACGAATCCTTTTTCTTCCAGCAATTTGCCAATGCCCGGCAAGTGGGCGGCGCCCCAAATGGAAACAACGTTGTTCCCCTTGCGAATCTCTTCAAGAATTCCTCTCGCGGCGATTTCGTTCCGCCAGTCAAGTATGAGCCCAAGAAATTTTTTCTTGGACGGGATTATCCGGCACATTATCTTGGCAACTAAGAACGTGGCGGCGGCCTCGCTAAACATTTTGTTCACCAACCACTGGATTGCCGGTCTGCTGGTTTTCTCAATCAGTTTTTCCACCTTCTCGGCTTCGGAAGCAACCATCATTCCTTCCTTGATAAATTTTTGAAAGAAAACTTTACCTTCTACGTCGTTGCAAATCCACGACGGAAGCGCGTAAAATACCAGATCCGTGTCAAATTGATACTGAAGAGACATTGCCTCCGCGATTTTTTGGTGCGAACTCCGATAGACAAGCAATTGTTCGTGGAATTCTTTCTCGATTGGATCGAGTGTTTCCACTTCCTCCGGTTTGATTCTGACGAACTCATAAAGTATTTTGTATCTTCCTTTTTCTTCCAAAAACTTTGCAATGTTATAAATATCTTCAAAATATGCCTTTTCCGCAATATGAGTCATGCCTATCAGCAAAACAATTTGCTTTGTTTCGGAATGCTCATAGCAATGACTTGGCGTTTGCAACGCGCCTTTGCAATTGCGGATTTCCTGAATGCCGATGAAATTCACCAGCTTCACAAAAATCTTCCAGCCAAGAAGCATCAATCCCCAAAGCGGAAAAGTTAAGAGCAGTGCAACGCGGACGGTCCAGCGAAGCATATGTTTTATCCTTTAAAAGAACTGTTATATCATACAACCTTCTGTACAAAAATCAATGCGACGTGCGCTATCTATAGGCTAATTCGTGCGAATTAGCCTATAGAGCAGAAAAATCATGAACCCTAATCTGGGGCTCTATTTTTGTCTTTTGAGTTTTACTCGCTCGTTTTCTGACAGAATTGACTTTCGGATTCGGATATTTTTCGGCGTCACCTCTACTAATTCATCCTCGCCGATATAATCTAAAGCGTTTTCCAATTCCATCTGGCGAGGTACATCCAAGACTTCCTGGACGCCAAAATTTTTGGTACGGAAGTTAGTCAGTTCTTTGGCTTTGCAGATATTCACTGCCAAGTCGTTGTCCTTGGCGTTCTCGCCAACAACCATTCCCCCATAAACTTCGACTCCCGGCCCAATAAAAAGCTGGCCGCGACTTTGCGCGTTAATAAGTCCGTAGCTGTTGGAAGCCCCTCCTTCGGAAGCAATAAGCGACCCGTGAGGATGGGAAGAAAACTCTCCCTTAAAATCTTCATAGCCAAGAAAAATACTGTTCATAATTCCCGTTCCTTTCGTAGCCGTCAGAAATTCGTTGCGGATGCCGATAAGACCTCTGGTGGGAATGGCAAAATCCATAAAAACAGTACCCCGATCGCTACGCATATCTTTCATAACTCCGAGGCGCTTCCCCAGCATTTCTATAATCACCCCGGAAAATTTTTCCGGGACTTCAATAGAAACTAACTCTACCGGCTCCATCTTTATTTCTTGCCCTGAGCTTGTCGAACGGGCCTTAAAAATTACCTGCGGCTTGGAAACTTCGAGTTCATATCCTTCGCGTCGCATTTTTTCAATAAAAATTGCCAAGTGCAATTCACCGCGCCCGGAAATTACCCAACGATCCAACGATCCGGTAGAAGCCATTTTCAAGGCAACGTCGGTTTCCAATTCCTTATCCAACCGCTCTTTCAGATTTCGGGAAGTAGTATATTGCCCCTCGCGGCCCGTAAAAGGCGAAGTATTGACGGCAAAAGTCATTTTTATAGTTGGCTCGTCAATTTTAATAATCGGCAAAGCCACCGGATTATCGGCATCGGCAATAGTTTCTCCGATGGAAATATCTGGAATTCCGGCCACCGCGACAATATCTCCGGCCATCGCTTCATCAACATCCACGCGGCTCAATCCATCAAAAAGCATAATGGAAGTTAACTGGATCTTACTGATTTTACCAACGCGGTTTATATGGACGGCGGACATTCCTTTTTTTAAAATTCCTGAATATAATCTGCCGATCGCGATTTTCCCTTTGTAATTATCGTAAACCAAATTCACCGTCAGCATTTGGAGCGGTTTAGAATTATCCATTTGCGGCGCGGGAATGTATTCAATAATTTTTTCAAACAAGGGCAGGACATTCGCCATTTTTTCCAAATCCGGTTCCAATCCCGCCTTGCCCTGAATCGCGGCGGCATAAATAACCGGAAAATTAGCCTGCTCGTCCGTAGCTCCCAATTCAATGAATAAATCAAAGGTTTGGTTCAGCGCCCACTCCGGACGGGCTCCAGGCTTGTCAATTTTATTTATAACAACGATCGCTTTATGCCCTGCCTGAATTGCCTTTCGCAAAACGAATTTTGTCTGCGGCATCGGACCCTCCTTGGCATCCACCAAAAGCAAAACACCGTCAACCATTCTCATAATCCGCTCCACCTCGCCTCCAAAATCAGCGTGGCCGGGAGTATCGACAATGTTGATTTTAATATCTTTGTACTTGATTGCCGCATTCTTGGAGAAAATAGTAATTCCGCGCTCCCTTTCAAGTTCGTTGGAATCCATAATCAAATCTTTTGCCGCGTCGGTTTTAATCCGGAAATTTTCCGATTGCTTCAAAAGCGCGTCAACTAAGGTAGTCTTGCCATGATCAACGTGAGCGATTATTGCTATGTTGCGTATTTGATTCATTGCGGTAAGAAAACAAAAATAACACAAAAGTTTATTGAAGTCAAGCTGTGCCCTCGGAGGGAATCGGACCCCCATCAAGACCTTAGAAGAGTCCTGCTTTATCCATTAAGCTACGAGGGCGTTATTATAATTCTAATCTAATGTATCCCTCTCTGACCATTTTTTCAATATAATCCTTTCTCTTGAGATTCTTTATCTTCCTTTCGATTTTTCGCGCAGATTCTAAAGAATCATATTCTTGGATTAACACTGGTCTGAAATTATGCATATTGCGAGTTGTTTGGGTGTGCCCTAGAGAGTGCTGTTTTGATCTTCGCCTTGGCTCATCGGTGCTACCAATGTAAAACTTCCCATTCTCGCTTTTTAAAATATACACATATCCCTTTTTAATCATAAATTCTCTATCCACTCCGACGCTCCGATTTGAATATCGGAGGTCGGAGAGCCGACCTTGCGTCGGCTTTGAGTTACGGGGGCCTGTCTACCGCCTGCCTGCCAGTCGGCGGGGCGAGCAAGCTAGTCGGGGTGCTAGGAATCCTTCTCCTCCGTCGCTTCGCGGTGCTTCACACATGCTCCGCTCCTCCTCCGAAGCCCGGGTTTTTCAAAAAGCAAAGCAGTTTGCTTCTTGAAAATACCCTTCGATTCCCAGCTGGTCGGGGTGCTGGGAATCCTTCTCCTCCGTCGCTTCGCGGTGCTTCACACATGCTCCGCTCCTCCTCCGAAGCCCGGGTTTTTCAAAAAGCAAAGCAGTTTGCTTCTTGAAAATACCCTTCGATTCCCAGCTGGTCGGGGTGCTGGGAATCGAACCCAGTCTACCTGCTCCCAAAGCAGGCGTACTGCCGGTATACTACACCCCGTCTCGTTTAAATCCGAAATTCGAAACTGTTTAGAATTTTGAATTTGTTTCGGATTTCGTGCTTCGTGCTTCGAATTTATTTATTGAATATCTTGTCGAATTCCGCCATATAGGAACTGAACTCTTTGTTCAATCTGTTGATTTCCTGAGCCTCATCGTTAATTTTAGTAATTAAATCCTGCACTTGTCCATCAAGATACGAAACCCCGGGCTTTTCAAATTTAACTTTCAAAGTCTCAAAAAGCTGATTGAGGTAGGTATTATAGTAAAGTAATCGGCTTACCAAGGCAACTTCGGCGGTAACGGCTTGAGTAGCCAATTGTCTGGCCCGCTCCGGTTGGATCCGAGACAAATTTTCCGCCATAGCTGTTAATTGAGATGAGAGTCTTACGGATTCAACTTGATTCTCGCGATTCGCGATCAAGGCGTTGGAAATGGCAATTAAGGCTTCCGGGGGATTTCTTTGCTGGTCATACTTGGATACTTCGTTGAGTCGAGAAAGCGTGTCGCGTGATAACTCGACCACTTTTTGGGCAATGATCGCGCCTTTGATACGCGCGTCAGAAAACTCGCTTGGCAAATAGTTTGGCGGAAATACTATATAGCGAAAACCCAAAACAATAGCTGCGGCAACAGCGGCCAATAATATATGCCTCGGTTTGAGCTTAAATTTTACAGCCATTATCACTTATGGAATACAGCACTATCTTGACTCATTTCTTTACTTTTCGCAAGTTTCAAAAGTAATCGCGCCTGCCCGCCTCTGGCAAGAACAATGCAAATCTTGGCAAAGTAACGCAAATAAAATACAATGATGTGGTCGCGGGTATCGTATAATGGCATTACCTTAGCTTTCCAAGCTAAAGACAGGGGTTCGATTCCCCTTACCCGCTCATAACAGGAATCTTTGACGAAAAAGATTCAAAATCCTTTATAGCTGCTGGTGTCTTCACAGGTTCGAGCCGTTCTAATTCTTGCTCGGCTTGAGAAAGCCCTTCAAAGATAAAATTGAAGGATTTCCTCATTGTTATAGCCAATTTTTGGTCTTTGAGTAAAAAGTTCGAGCCGAGGCACGAAAAGATGGCTCGCTTCGTTTCTGTGTCTCCTTTAGTGAACCAGAGCCGTGCATAGCGTGCAAAATTAAACGTGCGCTCGCTTAATTCAACCCACTGGTCAATTGCTTTGCCCTGGACGCTTAATTCTGCCTCAAGAATGGATTTTTCTTTGAAGAGGCGGGTCTTTAGTGATTCAAAATCTTGGTCGCTGATAAGATGTCCGTCTGCGTTATCTGGGAGAGTATATTTAAGCAAGAGATTGTGCTGTTGCTCTACAAGTTTAGTTAGAGCTTTCTGCTTTGCGACAAAGCTCTCGTCCTGTGACCTGGCTTCGGTCTTTCTGATTTCGTGCAGATACTTTACTGCCCAATCCTGAAAGCGTTCTGATATGCTAAGTCGTTTGAGAATACCATCAATTTGTTCATTCAGTTTTTTAATTTCAATAGCTTTCTCTACGCAACCTGGCTTAATTTTTTTTGTGCAATGGTAGTAAACATAATGATGCACGTTGCCATTCTTCTGTTTCTTGTATCTTTCTTCCGCCGTAACCATTCCACCGCAAGGACACTGGATTAAACCAGTGAAAGCGAATTTATGCTTGGTTGGTTTGGGACGCCCCTTCCTGCCGAGTATCTTCTGCGCCAACCAGAACTCGTCTTCCGCTATCATTGGCTCGTGATTGCCCTTTATCTGAATTGAGTTGCCGTTCTCGTCCTTCCAGTCGTACCAGCCATAGTAAAATGTGTTGCTGAACATATGATACAGAACATTCAATGTCAGTTTTCTCTCTGGTCGTTGGGGAGTAGCTGGCTGAGTTAGATTCAGTTTGCCATTCGCAAAATCCAGTAGCTCTGGCACTGTATAATTTCCAGTGAGCATCATTTGCCACAACTGCTTTACTGAACCAAATCGTTCCGAGTCATTAGACAAATTCTGCTCTCCTTTCAAATTGATTTTGCTATTCAAGTAACCCAATGTCGCACGTGTAGGACGCCAGCCAGTTTTTGCTTTATCCCTCAAACCACGCCTTACATTTTTAGCCAGGTCACGACTAAATTGGTTGGCGATTCCAAACTCGACAGACGAGATAACGGCGTTGTCATCCGAGTAGTAATCCTTGCCATAGGTCTTTATATGCTTTATCTCGCCCCTTTGGAGCATTCCCATTATCAATCCAGCTTCGTCAGGGTTACGGGCTAATCTGCTCAATTCCCAACAGATAATTCCGTTCGCTTTGCCAATCTTGATGCTTCTTATCATTTCGGCAAAGACGGGTCTCTTGTCGGGAGCTTTGGCTGATTTTGCTTCTCTAAAGGCATCAATGAAATTGAGCTTACTCTGTACTGCAATGCTTTTCATTGCCTCTTCCTGGGAAGGTAGACTTAAAATCTGCCGCTCTTTGTCATCGGTGGACTTACGGCAATAGACGAAGTATTTTATTTTGTTGTCTTCATTTTTTGTCATTGTTTTTAGGATTACTGGGATTCTTTTTGTGAAAGATTATCTGCATCTCGCCCCCGCCTTCAGGCTTCATCTTTTCGGGAAACAATTGTTGATATAATTCGGGATAGTCTCTCTCAAGTTGTTCGGATAAATCCTTAAAAAAACTTTCCCACTCCTGTCCACCCATCTTATTTGCGGCTTTTCCAGTTTCAACAGAAATGGCGAAGCCACTCCTTAAATCAATAGGAAGACTAAATTCTTTTTCAGCTTTCATCCGTCTCACAGTTGTGAATAAACGTCCAGCACCCGTGTGAAGCGTTAGGGGGTATTCTTTATTAAGTTTTTCTAACAATTCTTTAGATTGGTCTGCCTCTTTTTCTTTTGTCATTTCTTTTTGTATCTCTGTAAGCGACGCGCGACGAGGATTGGTAGGGTTATCTGGCACTTGCGAGAAGGGGTCGCCGCTTCGGGGGTTTACCCCGAGACGCTTTTGCTCCCATTCCTTAAACTGTTTTTCCTTTTCCCATCGTTCCATTAACTTTGGATGGGGATAGTAAACCGTCTCTTTGCGCCTTAATTTACCAAGCTGTTCCTGTATTCGTTTTTCTTCCTGATTTTTGGAATAGAGATAAGTGCCGATAATCCCTCCAGCCCAAGCAATAAGTAAAAGATATGATTTATCAAGCTCGGTAATATCTATTTCAAGAATCCATTGCAGAAACATAGCCAGAAATACTAATGAGGATATTCCGTATAGGAACCCCATACATATAAGCCCTAAAATATATTTTAGGTTTTCCCAAATCTCTTTGATTGGTGATTGTTCGTTATTCATAGTTAGTATCCTCTCTCAAGTTTTTCAATTCTGTCTTTAAGGCTTGGCGAGGGGCTGAACGGAGGGCAAACGACTCCACCAAATGCCCCCCTACAAACAATTTCAATTGTTTGTTTCAAGTCGCTTGCTCCTACACCAGAAAGTCCAGAAAGCATCGTCTGTCTCGCCAGCTCATTAGAAGTATTAAAAACATCCTCCTGCAATAATCCAGTTTTTCTTTCTAATTCAGTAACTCTGGTATTTAAGCTCGTAACTTTCGTTTCCAAAGTGCTCCCAATAGGAGTTTGCGGCGTGTTTTTAATTTCGCCCCTGATAACTGCAACTATTTCGGTTGTATATTTAAGCAATTCGTTATGAGCTTTGTATAGATTATCGAGACTCGACTTAAGTGTTGCCACTTCTGCTTTCAACGCTTCGATTGTCTTCGCATCGGACGGTTGAGTGTTATTCAAAGGAGTAACCAATTTTTGCCTTTCTGCCGCCTCGACATTCTCGCTGACTGTTTGCGGCTTTAGAGCCGCGTTGCTTGAAGCAGCACTTTGCGGCTGCTGCTCTTCCACTTGTTTGCTTTGGGAAAACCACGAAAGTGGATTCCACCACGCCGCATAGGTTTGACTCGGCGGTGCAAACGAAATGATGGCAATAATTGAGATGATGGGGATAATTGAAATTATTTTTTTCATAAGTTTTGATTGATTTAATTTTATTTCCTGCGACCCTTTAATAACTATTCAAAATGCAAAAAGGGACTACCCGCCGACTTGCGTCCCACATCTCAGAACACCGTGAGGTGTCCTTAGTGGAAGTCGGGAGTAGTCCCTTCCTGCCCGCTAAGGACGAAAAAACCTCACAAATATACTGAAATGTAGGACGCATAGTCATTATAGCACTATGTAAAACCCTGACAAGGGGTAAATTGTTAGCGTATGGATTTCTCATAGTTGATGGCTTATTATCTTATCCAGCCTGGCAGCTCCTTCAAAAGCGCTGCGCCACGACGCCGCAGGGATTCCAGCACGGGCTTGTAGCCGAGCTTATCGGCTTTAGCGTCGCTTGCGACGATTTCCTCTAAAGCGGCAACCATATCTTCTTTGCTGAAGTAGTTAGTCAGTAGGGACTTCGAAGCTGGCGACAAACGTTGCAGTAACTCCGTTCCCTTAATTGAAGATTTTTTTAATCCGTCTTTGATTTCTTTATTTGACTCCGTTATATGACTTCGTGTCTCATCAGTGCCACTGTTATGAGGTGGATTTTGAGACTGTTGACCCTGCTTTACTGATACCGTTCTCGGTTTCTTTATCCTTTGTATAACAGTCTCAAAAGGAAGACTGTTGAGGCTTGTCCAATGAGACGGTGCCAGGAGAGCATAGACATTCGGCACGCGCCCTTTGGAGCGGTGGATGATTGCAATGATGTTATAAGCCTCCAGTATCTTGAATGCCCTGAATACGGTGCTCCTGTTTGTTATTCCATCAAGCTCCATAATTGTTTTTGCGGCAGGAAAGCAGATTTGTTTTTCGTGGTGTGCATATTTTGCGAGGATGCAGTACACAGCGGTTGCGCTGTCTGGAAAGGCTGCGGCGTATCCCTTCTCAAAGTATTCGTTGTCCAGGTAAAGCCGCGTCTGCTTTACAGGCGGTCTTATCGGCAAGCCCTCAAACGAATCCAGCTTTGGCTGCCACTTCTTCTTATTCAGAATGTTGCCTGTGCTTTCCATTGTCATCGTCATCGAGCCACGATTTCTTAATCGGCTTATAGATTGCATCAAAGAGTATCAAAAGCTGCGTTGCTTCTTCCATAGCCTGTTCGTCGGAGATTTTTTCGTTCTTTTCCTCTTTCCAAATCGCTTTGAACTCTTGTAATGCTTTATCGGAAATCATCGCTCGTAAATACGCGCCTTTAACGTTTTGAGCTGGTTGAAAAATGCTTGCGGTTCAACCCGCAAATCACCCCGCCAGTATCCGTTCACTGCCCCTTGTAGCTCGGCGGAGTTTTGGAAGATGAAGACCGACCGAGTGGGGTTTACTCGCTCCATCTCTTCAACGACAAAGCCAGAAACGCAAAGAGCCGCAGTTAATGCGAGGTCTGCGGTTCGGAAAACATCTCGTGTTGTGTTTACAGTCATCGTCATAGAGTTTGCAACAAAAATAAAAAGCTACGTCTTCAGCGTAGCGACTTCGGGTTGATTCACCTTTGAGTTATGCGATTCGCATAACTGGTAGCTTTCCAGCTATAGCTCTTTTATCCAAATTGTGTTGTTTCTCCAACAAAATAATTCAAGGATACCTAAGTCTCTTTTTGCCCTCGTATTAACTGCTCTCATAGAGTCGTAAACGCTTCTTGCCCCGTCTTTTGACCAATCAATCATATCGAGTATATCTATCTCCTTAACTCGCTTTCCAGGCGTTTCACTAAACAACTTTTTACATAAAAAATACTGGTTGGTTTTAAGCGGTATTTCAGACTCCTTGCCATTAAAGAATATCTTTCCGCTATTCTCATCGAAGCTTGGCTTGTCGCTTGGTGTCGGTTTAGCTTCAATCAGCGCCAAAGCCGAGCGGTCAATCTTGAGTAGGTAAACGGGTTGGCTGTAGTCGTTGCTCGATACAGAAGATAACTCCGCTGCTTTAGGATAGGAGCTTTGGGTTTTTGTTGCTGCGAACATTACCTTTTGCCCTGCGATAACTTTATTAAAAGTTGATTTTTTAAGATTCCAAGCTAAATCTTGTTTAGTTAAGCCAGCTTCCAGGAGGGTGGATTCAAGGATTTTTATTTCATTGTCTTCGGGTTGGTTGTAGCCAAGAGCTTCCTCAATCAGACCCAAAAACTTACCGTGTTTAGTATTCATAGTCATCGTCATTGATAAGGCACCCTGTCAAAAGTTGCCTCAATCTTAATAACAGCATAGAATAAAGATGCTAACGAGTCAAAACAATTATGATTAAAACATACACGCTACAAGACTTGGAAAAGATACTCGGCGTCAAAGAAAGGACATTGTTTCGGTATCTGCAAAAGGGCTGGCTCAAAGGTTCAAAGCTCGGAAAGTGGCGTTTTATCGAGCAGGACATAAAGGATTTCCTTAAACACGGCAGGAGCGAACCGAAAAAGTAGCTCTCCATACAAAATGACTATGACAACAACCGCTCCCAAAAAACTGAAAGCCGATGATTACCTGCAAGAGCTGGCAAATCAAAGCGGCGAAGAATGGCTCAAGTCCCTTGTCGGAAGGGTTTTGTTGTCGCGTGCGATTCCAGATAAAGCGTTCCTCGACGAGACGTACAAACAGTTTCTAATTGCCCACAAGTTGCGAGAGAAGAAAGCTGGAGAAGCCGAGCCAGCATCGCAGCAACCCGCACCCGCTCAAAGAACCGCTACCGCGAACGGATTTGTGCTCAAGAGCTTACAGCACGAAAGCGGCGTGAACGCCCTTGAGCGCGGTGCAACGATTCCATTCCATCTGAAGCTAACAGTGGTGTACGGCAAGAATGGAAGCGGCAAGTCTGGTTTTGTGCGAATACTCAAAAGAGTTGCTGGCTCCAGGACGCAGGAAGAAGTATGGCAGAACGTCCACAGCGCAAAGACTCAAAATCGCTGTAAGGCGAAGATACAATATGCGAACGGCACAACCGATGCCGTCTGCCAGTGGAACGGCGAAAGCAGGCTTGCGCCCTTCGACCAGATGGCGATTTTCGATGGCAAGTGCATTCCAATCTATCTGAATAAAAGCCTCGGTTTCTCTTACCAACCCTACGGCTTTGAGTTGTTCCAGGCTCTCTCAACGTCAATGCAGGGACTGCAAGAACGCTTGGCTGGAGACATCCAGACCGCAGCGAATGACAAACCTTTGATTGATGACATTTTCAATGAGGAGACTTCAATCGGAAAGTTTGTTGCGGGGATAACGGCAGCTACAAAATCGGAAGATTTGAATAAACTTCCCGCTTGGGATGCGAAGGCTCAAAAAGCTCTTACGGATAAAACAAAGGAAAGGAGGGGGCTGCAAAATCTCGACCAGCAATCGGAGATTCTGCGAACGCGACATCAAAAACTCAAAGCGTTGGAAGACGCACTCGCGCAAGTACAATCCGACTTGTCCGCCCAAAACATCAGAGTCTATTTCGGCTTGGTAAAGAAGTTTGCTCAGCTCAAAAAGAAGCAGGCGGCAAAGAAAGGCAAGACCCTTGAGGATTACGACATCGCGGAAAAAGAATCGGACGAGTGGGAAAAGTTTATTGACGCTGGAGAGGATTACATTCGTCTTGCAGAACACGACGAGTATCCAGGCGACGATGACCGCTGCATATACTGCCAGCAGAAACTATCGAAAGGAGCGCAAAAACTCATCCAACTTTACCGACAACTTTTCCAGGAAGAGGAAACCTCCGACCTCGAAGATGTCGAAGCAAAACTCGATGAGGCTTTGAGTGATTTGGAAAACTCTTCTTTTGCGGAAGACTTCCCGTATGGACAAGAAGATTTTGAAAAGTTTTTGCAGAAGCGAACCGTCGCTACGGCTTTTGCCGCATTGACCGAAGCTGACAGCCTGGCTCAAAAAGTTGCATCTTCTTTGAAGAACAAAAAACCGCAGAAGTTCCAGCCAGTAAAAACCGCTGGCACCATTGCCAGTATCCGCAAGGCACGAGCTAAAGTGGAATCCGACATAAAGGTACTCCAAGAATCGCAAAGCAACCTTTTCAAAAAGTCCCAGGAACTCGACAAGGCGATAGCTGAACTGCAAGACATTCAGAAGTTTTCAAAACACCGACCACAAGTTGAAAAGTACATCGCAATAGAGCGATGGATAACGAAAGCGTCTCCATTGCAGGCAAACAAACTCAACACGAAGCCAACAACCGACCTCGGCAAGAAAGCCTGGCGTGAGCTGGTATCCGATTCGTTCAAAGCACAATTTCAAAAAGAGGCGGCAGACCTCGACGCGCCAGGAGTCAATCTTGAGTTTCGCGGCGAATACGGCTCGCAGATGCGGGCAAAGAATATGGAGGGGTTGGACGGCATAGACCAATTCTTGAGCGAAGGGGAACAAAAGGCGGTTGCTCTGTCGGACTTCTTCGCGGAGCTTTCAATGCAAACCGAGCACGCACCAGTGATTTTCGATGACCCCGCTACAAGTTTTGACCACGACAGGAAGGAAAGAATCGCAAGAAGAATCGTGCAGGAATCCGAAGCGCGGCAGATTGTTGTTTTCACTCACGACCTGATGTTTGCGAGTTATCTTCACGACCAGATTGAAAACAATGATGGCAACATTGACCCAGCCAAAGCCGCCTTTCACGACCTACATTCGGAAGCTGCCAGAGTTGGTGTGGTAACACAAAACTACTATCCAGGCTCGGTAAAGTTCGATGCTTACATTCAAAAAATTGAGGTAAAAGTTCGTGAGCTTGGGACTCTCACTGGCGAAGCTCAAGCGGACGGCATCAGAGGCACTTACGGGATGTTACGTGGAGCAGTCGAGAAAGCGGTTGAAGAAAGAATCTTCGGCAGAGTTATCACACGCTGGTCTGACCAGATTCAGATGCACAACACTATCCGCGCGAGCTTGAGTCGCGAAAAGCTGGATAAGGCGAAGCAGCTACACGAAGAGTTCAGTAGGTACATAGAGGCGCACAATCAATCCGACGAGATGGTTCAGCACGCAGCACCAGACATCGCCAAGCTCAAAGCGGACATTCAGCAAGTAAAAGACATAGCAGCCCGACAAGCCTAAAAGTTTTCAGACAAAAAACGTCAACTTGGAGAGGGTGTCCCCGCCGCGCGCGCAAAAGTCGAAAGGAAAACACCCACCACCTATTTTCGTTTTTTCATAAAAACGGACGTAAGAAAGCCGAGGGTATGCCCCGTCGGGACAGTTGCAATGACGCTACTGTTCAAAACGCCTCATCGGTTATGCCGCAGCATAGAATGACCACTACCTGGCATATAGCAGGCATAGAAATAACAGACTGACATAATTTGCCAATGGTATGTCAAAAGTCGCAAGGGCGCTACTGTTCGGTAGGTACGTAATGGATTGTACGGAACAGACCAGAAGATACTATACTAGCTGTACTGATTCCAGCGATAGTTTCGGGACAAAGAACCGCTCAAAGTCAGACTTAAAGTAGGTTCGAACCTGGTATACTATCCCGCTCATCAGAATAAAACTTCCCAATATTGGGAAGTTTTATTCTGCATATGTCTGGTTAGGGAATCGAGCCCAGCCAGCACCCCGATCAGGAAGGCAACCCAAAGTGTATTGACGCGTCAATACACTTTGGGTGTCGGAAACCTTTGGTGTCCGAGATGGGGGTCGGGGTGCTGGCGGTGTTCGAGGTTTCTCCGCCATCTTGCGGAAAAACCCTTGTTCCCCTTACCCGCTCCACAATTAAAATAGCGACTCGCGAAGAGTCGCCATTATTCTTTATAAAACACTATTTCTTCCTTGCCTTCGTCGCCTTCCAACTTAACCAGCACGGTATCTTTTCCCGTCACCTGACCACTCCGCAAAATGCGCGTCAATTCCAACACAATCTTTTCCTCAAAATCCCGCTCCAAATACCAAGCTCCGGATTTTTGCTCCAGCGACCGTTTCACCAAGTATTCCTTAACCCGTGCGTCAACGTTAACCATTAACGGAAGATTCCGAATTTTCAAAGTCAGAATCTTCATCAAACCATCCACGTCCAGTTTTTGGAACATCACTATCTGCAATCTGTCTAAAATACCGACCGGGAAAATTTTTCCGGCTTCTTCCATTATGAAATTTTTAACTTCCTGGGTGTGCGTTCCCGAATGTTCGGGTCGGAAACCTAGGTGACCTTCGCCTTTCGCGACTTCCTCAAATTTATCCGCGGAAAGACCAAGCGAAAGAAAAACAAAGGAGTTCCGAAAAGAAGCGGTCATTGGGCCTTCATCCCTTATGAACATAGCTTGCCCATTATCCATAATCTCGGCCAAAAAATCCGAGAAATCCTCGTCTGCGTCTTCTACGCGATCGTAAAACACTACCGAAAGGAGATTTTGCGGCGGATTGCTCTCGTCATAATGCCAACCCTTCTTAGCCGCTTCGGCCATCTCTCGGCTAAGCTCAAAACTTTTATTGAAATGATCAACTTTTATTTTTTGGTGCTTTTCGGTCAATTGGCGGTATTCCGTATTTTTCTCGGCAAATTCTTTCCTTAGGTTCTTTGGCGCAACCTTTTTCTTATCTTCCATTTCTTTAATAGTCCTTTGTAGATTCTTTAACTCCGCGCGCAGCGAACGAAGCTTCTCAAACATTGCTTTCAACTCTTCTTCTATTTCCATCAGTTTGCCGCTACGCTCGTAAAGCTTGTCCATATCGCCAACGTGCAATTTCTCAAGCATCTGCTGGTGAGCCCTGTCCATGCCGCGCTGGGTGAACGTTACTTGATGTTTGCAGTTTATGTAGCAAAATCCACTGGGATCTTTAAAAAAATATTTTGCCAAAGCGCGAACGGTGGCCATTTTACCGACGCCCGGCGGCCCCACAAAGAGAAAAACGCCGATTGGCTTATTGGGATCGCCTAGTCCTGACCGATGAAATCCGTAAGCTCCGGCAATTTTTTCCAGAACTTCTTCCTGACCAAAAACTTCCCCTCGAAGATTTTCCAATAGTTTTCTTTCTTCCGGTCCGATCGCGCGCGGGTCCAGTTTCTTAGACATATTAGCCGCCTCCCTAAATCAAATCTCTGATTTGATCGGGCGATCAATCCACATTGGATTGATTTAGCCTTTCTGATTATCAACGGTCTACTATCACACTAACTAAAAATAAAAAAGGAGTCCAGTTAAGGACTCCACGAATTTTATTTATTCACTACTGCCAAATGTCTATAGTTCAGAGTGAAACTAGATTATTCAATGGCATTTCTAAACAACTTTTTCCCATTGACGGCAAATGGCTTAAGCGCGTATCTGCGCATCGTTTCCGTATCAAGAATAACAAACACGACTGGACCGAAAGCAAATCCTCCCACCGGCACACCATATACCAGTGAAAAAACGTTCTGTTCAGAACCGTCAATTTCTCGGCCGTAAGCTCCCTCGTCTTGCTGACCGCCGGTTTTGATATTCACGATACCCCGAGTAATTCTAATGCCGCCTTTATGGTTGTCTCCCGACAAATTAATAATCGGCAAACCAACTTCATGTTCATTCATACTTCTTTTTTGGCTCTTCTTCTGCGTCTTGTCTATTTCGCCTTGTTTATGCTTCAAAATCATCGCGTAAAGCTGATAGCCCTGAATCCCAAACGATCCGCGCGCTTCGCCCAAAGGCCCGTGTTGCGGCGCGGTAAGTTCGTTTTCAACATATTCCTGAAGACCGTTGTCTTTTTTATTAATCAAGTGCGCAAAAAGTAATTTTTTGAGCTGCTCGGTGATGTTCAGCGCGTCTGAAACGAACACATCCGATGTCTTGTAAGTGTTTTTGCAATGATTGCCCATAATGTGCATAATCGCCGACAACCTGCCGTTGAAAGACAACTTAGATGCATTCTTGCGGCTGATAATCTGCAGGAAATAATCCAGATACGGTTTCAAAGATTTTACATAACCTTTAACCTGTTCGTCGGGCTGAAAAATCCCTTCGCAAATTTTCTGATCAAGCGCGAGCTTCTTCAGCTTCTTGAACTTTTCAGGACAAGAATCATTGGAAGATTCGATCTCTTTCGCTTTTTCCAGAAAATATTCCGGAAGAAGATATTCCGGATGCACGTTTTTCCAGTAAGGATGGTTCGCTCCTTGGGTTATGTCTCCATCGTGCTGATCTGTGAGAATCGGGGCGTTTGCCGCAAGCAGAAACTCCATAGCGACTTGATAATGGTATTTAACAGGCACTCCATTCGGATCATTGGGACTGTCGTATCTCATAACGTCGCTTGCGCCATAATGAGTGCATCCCCTTTTATGGCCATACATAAGCCGGTGCTCAATTTTCTTCCCATCAACCAAATTTTGAATATTTTTCTCGCTCTTGAAAATCTCTTTGTTCTTCAGCAAATTGCTAGTCCAAGATTCAATAACTGGCTGAGACACGCCTTCGTGCCAACGGAGCGTGATGACTCCCGATTCAAAACCGCTCTCTTGTCCAACCCGCGTAATATTGTCTTTCAAAATATTCTGGTTGCGGATAACATCGCGATATCTTTCTGCGTCAATACACATTGGTAACTGAATAATGGTGCACGTCCTCTTGTCTCTGGGTTCATCGGATGCCTGATAAGTCACAAACTTAACGTCAAAAAACGGGTTAAGGCCCATTCCCAGCATAACGTTCGGAATATTCCCCGGCTTGCGACCCTTGGAATAACTTTCCGTTTTGTCCAAAAGCCAAGTGCTTAATTTTCCGCTGGAAACATTTCTGTGCTTGTCGGTAGTAATCATTATGTTGCGCGAATTGATCTTAATAAATGCATCGCCAACGCTGATAACTTTTGAGTTTGGAATACTTTCTTCGTATCTCTTAATGAGGTACGCAGTAACCATTTCCCTTTTTTTATCAATAGACTCATCCGCCGAATTGCTCAAGACGACAAAGATATTAAGCCACCTTTTCCAATCCAGAAGTTCTTTATAAACTTCGTCCTTTATCGCTTGATCTTTCTCTTTTGCCCATTTTGACGTACATTCGTAAACTCTTTTCTGCGCCCAAGCCCGGGATTTAAACAAATCAACCCTTAAAAACTCGTTCGCGTAAAACATGATGAGCTCGTCTTCTAGTTTGCCGAAGGTGATATACACCGAGCCGCTGTACAGCGACTTACCCTTGTCGTCGATAAAAGTCTTGTGAAGCATGTCCAGATTATGATCTAAACGCTGTCCCATGGTCACAAACACTACTTCGCCTCTTTCAAGACGTTTTTCAATTGACCTAAATTCCGGATGGTTCACAACGCTTTTGGGATAACCCGCTTCAACTTTCTTGGCGTTAACCTTCACGCCGGACACTTGCGTCTTGTAAGGTCTGTGGGTTCCGTAACGCTGCGCCAACATATACATAAGGTTACCGGTCACAATAATCGCGTCACACTTTGACGCTTCGGCGAGACGAAGTGAATTTTTTACGATATCAATATATTCATCTTCGGCGACCAGCGAACCAATAAGCGGAGAATTCAAAATTAAAATTTCTCCTTTTTTGGAATTAATTTCATGCGGCTTACTGGCGTCCAAATGCGGTAATTGATGCGGTTTAAGTGATACTTCTCCAAAGAGTTGCTTCATCCGCTCGCTAACCTGTTCGTCGACAGATTCTTGGGGCAACTTTTCCGCGGTTTCGCTCATCCTCTTTTCTCTACCGCGCAGCTCCAAGCCGAGTAAGGAAGCATGCAACCTAATTGCGTTCCAGTTATGCCTTGGGAGTTCTTTTTCTATTTCTCCTTGGGAATGCTCGGTGAGCCAAAACTTCTTTAAAATTTTCTCTTCTTCGTCTGACCAAGAAAAACCCAACCCTCGATTAACACGACTCAATTTCATTCTACTGGCTTTTATGCCGATTGATTCCCAGTTTCTGCCGGGCAAAGATTTCAAAATCTCATCGTCTGAAGCGGTGGGGTAAACCTTTTTGAGAATCGCTTTTTCCTTATCACTCCAAATTTTCCTAGACTGAGTCCGCTTTTCTGCCATCTTCATCTCCTTAATGTCAAAAAGCTAATTACATTTTTACTTAAAAAATAAAAAAGGTCAATACTTCGCGTACTGACCTTTTTAAAATTTTTATCTCCTCTCCAAAATTTCACGCAAGCGATCGCGAGCTTCCGTTACCCGGGCGATGATTTCCTCGTCGAGGTGTTCCGGCACAATGATGTCCAAAACAGCATTGCCAACACTAATACTGCCGCTATCCCGATCGTAATTGAGCTTGAACTCGCTCTTTTCCGAATCAACGTCGTCACCGAAGAAAAGTAAGATGCCGCTAGGATTATTCCAGAGAATGGTTGGCCGTAAACCCAATGACCAATACTGACCATCATCCAAATCCTTAATCAGCTTTTTATAAACGACATAATCCTGAAACGCCTCCTGCTTAATCAATGCCCGCAAAGCTTCTAAAAGTTGCTCGCCCGAAACGTAAGACGAACCACTGATGTTCGCTCGCAAAATACGACGGCATTTCATTGTATTTTCCTCCCTAAATCAAATCTTTGATTTGATCGGGCGACCCGATTCGCTACACAGCGAATCCGGGTTTAGCCTTTCAAAGTTCCGTCAATATTATAAAGTAAAGCGCGGAAAAAGTAAAATGTAGCTCCATGGGCTTATGCCCGTGATATTAGCTTACTATTTACCATTTAAGGCTGAGGATATCTATTCTCAAATTCTCAAGAATTTGAGAATAGATGCTAAGCAATAAAAGGTCAAAGAATGAATGGTAATTGGTAATTAAAATTTCTAATTACTAATTACTAATTACTAATTTCCGATTTCCTTTTTCTTTCCCAGAACTTTTAGAAATTCCTCCAAGTGAGTTTTCGCGGCTTCTCGATCTCCGGAAACCTCCGCCTCCATTTCAACTTCATACCACTGTTCTTGCAATTCGGGAGTCAGCTGGTTGTAAGCTTCTCCGGCATAACCGCTATACAGCGTATCAAACAATTTTCTAATCCCCTCCTCAACATTTTCCGGACTGGGTTCTTTTGGAAATTCTTCCATCAATTTTATTATAGGCTAATTCGTGCGAATAGGCCGATAAAACTCCGCCCGAAAGTCAAGAATATTTCTTGGGCTCTTATACAGTCTATTTTTCGGACCCTATTTTATTTAAGATTTCTTTCACTTTTTCCATACTTTCCCAATCGTGGGTGGAAATGGCGAGGGCGTTTTTATTTATTTTCTTCAGGGTCTTGAGTTTTTCTTTTACTTCTGCCGGCGGCAATAAATCGCTTTTGCTTAAAAACAAGTGTTCGGGTTTTTCTGCCAACTCTTCGTTGTGATTCGCAAGCTCTTTTTTAATTATTTTGTAATCTTTCGCCGGGTTTTCCGATTCCGCGGAAATCAAATGAAAAAGAATTTTGGTCCGTTCGATATGCCGCAAGAATTTTATTCCCAATCCTTTGCCGGCTGACGCTCCCTCAATCAGTCCGGGAATGTCCGCCAAAATCAATTTGTAATAAGCGCCCAAGTTCGGTTCCAGAGTGGTAAAAGGGTAGTTCGCTACCTTGCTCTTGGCTTTGGTAAGTTCGTTTAATAAACTGGATTTTCCGGCATTGGGCAGACCGATAATGCCGACATCCGCGATTAGTTTGAGTTCTAACCTAATGGTGAAGCTTTCTCCTGGCGTACCGTAGGTAAAGATCAGAGGACTGGTTCGATGCGGCGCCCGAAACTTAAAATTTCCTTTGCCGCCACGACCGCCTTGGGCCGCCAAAACCCGCTCCCCGATTTTTATAATTTCCTGAACTTCTCCGGTTTCAATCTTACGATCTTGTTCCGGATTGATGGCGGACGAAGTCGAATCGCTCGTTTTGTGAATCACTGTGCCAACCGGAACTTTCAAAATTAAATCTTCGCCATCGTTACCATCGCGAAACTGACTCCGGCCGTCCATTCCATTTTTGGCGACAATCTCCTTCTTATGCCGAAATTGAAGTAACCCGCTCAAGTCGGAAATTCCTTCAAAATAAATACTGCCGCCATTGCCGCCATCGGCGCCAGCCGGCCCAAGAGCCATTTTATTTTTATCAAAAGCTACCGCGCCTTTGCCGCCATTCCCCGCGCATACTCTGATTGTTACTTCGTCGATAAGCATCCCGGTAGCTACAACTTCGACTGGAAGTTGCGACAGAATTTGTTTATATATAAATCTTTGACCTTTTTGTAAATTTTTGCCTTTGCTAGAAACTTTCAACTTTAGTTGGTCGAAGTTGTAGCACCGGGCATTGATTCAACATAAGCTAAAAAGAAAATACTCACAACGGGGCATCGTGGATGATGCCTGCCCCGTTGTTGCCGAAGGCAACTTTACGGGGTTAGAACTGTGTTTCAACGGCAGACAGCGTATATTCACGTACCCGATTTAGCTTGTCCCGAGCCAAGCCGAGGGGCTACCCCACGGGGCTGAACACTGTTTCTAGAAACTCTTGTAAATACGAGAATCCTGTGATAAACTAAAACTATGAGTAAAGAAAAGTTGCCTCATAATGGTGAAGAAAAAGAAATCCCCGTAGTGCCGTTTGAGTCTTTGCCGCCTTACGTCAAAGAACCACTTTTAGAAGAGTTGCAGAAGAAAGGTTTCAGACCAGCCACATTAGAAGAACAGGAGGTAGTAAAACGAATGAAGAAAACAGGTTATTTGATATTCAAAGAAGGAGAGTGGCAACTTGTAAAACCCGCCGAAAAAGAAAGCAATAAAAGGCAAGGTGAGTAAGAAGGAATTCCTTGGCAAAACCAGGGAATTTATTTACCCCACCCCGTTTATCCTGAGCTTGCCGAAGGGACTACTCACTATTATTTGGCAAGCTCTAAAACCTCCGAATTTCTGATGAGTATGGTACGATTAGTTGTAAAAGTTAATCCTTTGTTCGGCAGCATTTCAAAACCAAGATAAATGCGCTCTACGTTTCTTTTTCGTAACTCAGCGATAGCGGGCTGCAAATCAGAATCAGAACTGCCAATAATTGCAGTTTTTAATTTACCATCGCAAGCCGCGACCACCATGTCCACTGCGACTTTTACATCAATACCTTTTTCTTTGAAAACTAACGACTTCTTTCCACGAGAATCTTCTTCAATATGTCCCCGCACCCTGCCAGAAAGCACAACCTCAAATCCTTGTTTCTGCAAATGGTTTTTTAATAATCACTGGTCTTCAATAAGTTGCTGGGATTTTTCTTTGGTATCAGGATGTTCTTTGAGATGGGCGAAATAAAAAATTGTTTTGTCTATCTTAATATCCTTAAGAACCTTATTAAGTAATCCTTGGAAATCGTAAGTGTCTAGACGTGGTTTTGATCTTTTCTCGGTTTCAAAAACAGTTCTAATTTTCTTAACAAAATTTTCGCCGTCTATAAACAGTATGGTTTGCATAACGACAATAATAACATAAAACCCCGTCGGGCCTTGCGGCTGGACGGGGCGTTTATACTTGTATAATACAGCACTATCATTCCGTGTCAAGCCTCCTGTGGATAATTGGTAGAACCAAAAAACAGCCTACAACCCACCGTCGCACAAGGCTATGGCGGGCAAAGCAAATGCTTCCTCAAAAATGCTCTTCCCGATCCAGATTTGAGATATTTTTCAAAATTGTAGGCGGTGTATTTATTTTGGAAAGCGAAATAAGAAATTAACTCGACAGGCAATCTGGTCTTAGTTGCTGGAACATAACCTTTGTTATGACGCTCTAATCTTTCATCGGTGTTTTCTGTACAACCAATGTAGGTTTCTTTATCGAAACATTTGAGGATGTAGACGTAGTTCATATTAAAATTTGCGAAGGTGAGTCCCGCCTTCGCTCAGCTTAGCGGGTTTCACCCGCCGAAGCCGAGCTATGGCGAGGCGAAGGCGGGCAGTGTCGGTCTAGAACCCTTCGGTAAACTCAGGGCAAGCCAGCCAGAACGAGGCTATTAAAGTCCCGAGCTTGCCGAAGAACTTTTCCGGGGCTCTCATTACAGCTGTCCGTTTGAGGTGTCTCCCTCCTTCGCGTGAAGCTATGGAGGGCAAAGCGGTCGGGGGTGTTTATTCGGGAAATGGGACAAATGGGACACCGTTAAGGGGTGTTGTCCTGTGCCTCATTTTGGATTGACCGACTTCTGCCAAATCTGCTTGCAGTGAGCTTGTCGAATCTGGTATATTCAAAGCATGAAGAAAATCATCCAGGTTCATATTTCCAAGGGAGAAAAATACTTTGTAGCAGAATGCGTTGATTTGCCTGTAGTAACCCAAGGCAAAACCCTTGATGAGCTGGCAAATAATCTACGGGAGGCCATCTCTCTCCAGCTGGAGGGCGAGGATCCTGCTGATTTTGATTTAGTGCAAAAACCGTCAATATTAGCCAGTTTTGAATTAGAGACCGGCGTTCATGCCAAAACTTAAAAACCTTTCCGGCAAGGAGGTTATAAAGATACTTTTGTCTTTCGGATTTGAAGTGGCTTCCCAAAAAGGAAGCCATGTTAAATTGCGCCGGGTTTTGCCGGACAATCTTAAATAGACAATGACGATACCAGATCATTCGGAATTGGACACAGGAACGCTCCGCGCCATTTACCGCCAAGCGCTTCGTTATATTTCGGACAGCGACTTAAGAAGCTACTTCTACGCCGAGTAATTAAATGGGTCGTTTATTTCCTCTTTTGCTTTTGATGATATTCAAAAAGTTTTTCTGCCGGCGACAATATCTCGGTCACTCGATAAAAAATGTTGATGGCCCCGCTTCCGCTTCGCTTCTTCGGGGCACTGATTTTCCAGCCAATCACTTCGCTCTTGGGGAAAATCTAGTGCGGGCAGTGTCGGTCTAGAACTGACCGGATGCAAGCATTATAAGGCTTTTTCGGGGCTCATTCCAGCGGTCTGTTTGGGGTGTCTCGGTCTGGGGTCTTTATTCGGGAAACGAGACATTTGGGACACCGTTGGGATGTTTCGTCACATTACACGAGTTCGTTCTCGTGAAAATAATTTATGGGCATCAAGATTTAGTAGCCTCAGATCGCCACGAAGAGCAATTAGTCCATTCCATGCTCCCCTATGGCAATCTGGAAAAGTTTTGCCAGACCCGCATGGGCAAAGCCGTTTTGGTTTAGGTTTTAAAAGGTGATCCCTATACTTTTCCCATTTCGCATCATTTCTAAAAGAAACTGCCAACTCCTGAATCATTTCCGCCGTTTTATCTGCGACATCCTCCGCATGAAATTCAAGAAGGCCAAGGCAACCATGACTATACTCACGCCAAGGCCACCGACCATACTCCTCGAAATAACTCAGTCCGTAAAAGTAAGGAATAACTAAGTTCTCGATAAAGAAAACCATATCCGATCCTGAAGGAAACTTTATTTTTTCTTCCTGCTTCACGCATAAGCAAGCTCCGTTCTGTGAGCTCCAATGCGCATCCAAAACGTCTTTGCTATGCTTCTTTGCTGCCGCAACCACTCGCCCTCCAAGCTCTGAAACATGGGGCAACCGATCAGGATAAGTCGCCGGGACTGCTATGCTAATTTCATAGTTGTCTATGATGCGGTAGTCGCGGTACACGCGATCGAATTCCAGAGCTCCTTTCCAAACCCCGGTTGAAATATAACCCAACTTCGGGAATTGGCTTTTTACGGCAGCAACTTCTACTGAAGAAAATTCATGGAAATCCATGTCATATCTACCAAGCCCATTGACCGGACGGATTGTGAATGGGGTTCGACTTACTCGGCGGGATGAACGTGAGACCGCTATCGCTGGATTCTTCTCGGAACACACTCTTCCAATTCGCTAGGTTATCCGATTGAGATACTTTTTTCCACGCCTCTTCCGCCGTCTTCGCCACCATCACACGGTGGGACGGGCTGATCAGTTGCGATACAATGTTAGCCTTGTTCGCTGGGTCTACGAGTTGAAGCATGCCGAATTGATCCTTCATTGCCCCAAGAACCTCTCGGAATGCCGCTTTGGGGTTACTTTTGTTCCGTGATCCAGTTAGAGCTCTCACCACGAAAATCTCCAGCACGAAGGTTTTAATATCCATATTGTTCCGGCAATTCCAAAGCTTCGCGAGCCGAATAACATCGACGCATCCGCTGTTCGCGACTTGATCGATGTGTGTTTTTAAATTTGTCTGCATCCGTTCCTTGTCGCCGTAGGCCACGTGCAGGAAAACATCCTTGCTGCCTTCGATAAACTTCCCAGGCACAACATCTATATGATATCCGCTTGGGGCAGAGGCGTTTTTCAGATTTGTTATCCTTTCGGCGGATGATTTGTCCTGCATCAAATACCGCTTGTTCAGATGAGCGGATACGTCATCGCGTATCTCTTTGAGGGTGCGGGTATCCGTGCTCGGAAAGTAGCACACGATATCGAGGTCGTAACTCTCACGGATCGCAGTGCCCTTGGCGTGCGATCCCGCATATTTTATTACCGGCGCGGCTCCGAATTCAGCGCGAAGAAAATCGGTTACTTCTTTCTTATTGGCTTCTAGGGCTGCTTCTTGTTTGGGAAGCAGATTTTGGGATTCAAGTAAGTTCTTTAAAAATTCTTCTACGGTCATAGTTTTAGTTGATGTTTAGAGTGGGGACGAATCCACCGTTATCTTTTTCGTTATCATACACGATGAGCTTGGGATCAGATTTTGGAAGGAGCTCCCTACCGCAAGCCACCGCTACGGGAGCTGGAATGGCAGGAAAGAGATGAATTATCGCTCCTCCTCCATGCCGATCTCTTACCTTACCCAGGAGAGCTCGGTATACGTCGCGAAACTTACTTAGCCGCGACCTCCGATCTAAAAACCCCGGATTCGGGTCATCAATTTCTATCTTATAAACATGCGGTCGAACAGGAAACAGCTTGAGAAATTCCTCATCATGTATCTTCCCACTCAAAGAAAGAACAATCGCAACATTCTTTTCGTCTTCCCCTGCGGACTCAACTAGCCGGTATTGAAAATCCTCCTCACCATTCGGCTTCCAATTCCAGCTTTCAGTATCACGATGTCGCTGGTAGATGTCGGCGGAAATAGTATTACCAATGGATTGACCTAGTTGGATTAAGAGCGGGATTGGACCGATAGCAAACACCGATATGTGGTCGGGGCGCGGCCTGTCATGGCCAGCCATAAGCTCCCGACTGACTTGAGTGCTAATGTCGCTTGCAAAGGAAGCCCAATAATTTGCTTCCCCGCGACCGGGACGATTTGTATAATCCATCAAAATTCCCCGATCATCGCCTGGGAATCTCGGGAGAATGGCGTTATGCGCCTGAAGTAACCCTATTTTTACAGGACGATCTCCGATGTTGGCCATAAATCGAAGGACCATAGTGGTCATTTCCGGACGGAGTTCCGTTTGTCGTCGAATCCGATCTTCGTGGGATTGCTTATACCGCTGCAACTCTTCAAGCGGATATTCCGTACGATTCTTCCCATCAATCAGCTTGGAGTGCCTAAGACAGACCAACATCAAATTATTAAAGTCGGCCGCCTGTTCCGAAGAAAGAACCTCGTCACCACGCGGACCATCTGGGCTGGCGGCAATCATATGTGCCATGTGAGCGAAGTTATCTTCTTTCAACGTCAGGCCATCCCGCCAAACATATTCATTGCAACCGGGAAACTCGCACCGGCCGCCGGAAAGAACCCAAAGCTTAAGCTTTACAGGATCCGGTATGTTGGGGCGCCTCTGTTTCATGTTTATACAATTGATTTCGGTAACACAGCGATTACCACTCCCTGAATTATAAAATCTTCCGACAGAACAATAGACTGCTCGTTCGGATCGGTAGAGTTTGGCTTAAGAATAATAACCTCATCATCGTGGTAAAGGTGCTTAACCGTCGCGTCGTCATTAATTAGTGCAACTACCATTTCTCCATCGTCAGCAGTCGGCTGTTGCCGAACCAGCAAAAGATCCCCATCATTGATTCCGGACTTATTCATACTTCGTCCCCGTGCCCTCAAAAGAAGGTAGGCGTTGCCTGGTCGCGCGATACGAGTTGAGACCGGAATCAACGCCTCAAAGTCCTGCTCGGCGAGCGATGGCTGACCGCAAGCGACTGATCCCACCAAAGGAACATTTATAGTTCGTTCCACGGTTTTGGATTTGTTATGGGAAGAAAATTTCACAACCCCTTTCACGTAGGAAAGCAGCCCTCGTTTATGGAGGCGGCCCAACATAAGCTGGACTGAGCGGGGCGAGTTATATCCGACAACACGCCCAACCTCCCTAAGCGATGGCATTGTTCCCATATGTAAAATTTGGTTGCGGATGAAGGCATATCCTCGGAGATCTTTTTTGTCTGTTCGGTTCATGGTACGAAGTATACTCCTCTGTCCACAAATGTCAACTTATGCTAAAGTGATCCATATGCTAGAACTTCCCAAGCAACGGATCGCAAACAGTGGAGTAGGACTAACAATAGTTGAAAGCGCTAAACGGAGCGCTCAGGAAGCGCTAGAACGCATGCGCCCCCTCTTTGAGCTGGCCATCAAATTTCACCGCCACAACCAAGAAGCACTTGCTCCAACAATTAATTCCGCGCTGGCATTCCAGGAAGCGGCAAAGCCGGTTCTACAAACCATTCTCACTTCTCAAAAGGCGTTCGCGGACATGGTTCGAACGATGCGACCAGTCACTGGGCCGGATACAAGAATAATAATCCCGCTACCTACCCGAAGATACCAATCCGCTGAAGACGTGGCCGAGGTTCTGTTCAAAAAGCTAGAACAACGCGGCCAGGCCAAACAACGAACCAAGTCTCTTGATAAGGAAAAAACGATTCCAGTTCCGGATGGGACGCAATGGAATGAACTTCGGATCGATCTCAAAGATAATAGAACTGTCGACGTTTTTCATAAAAAGGAACGGCTCGGCAACTATGACTACGAGAGTTTAGGGCTTGTCCGAAGAAACACCGATCGGAAAGTTCCCGATAGGCAAGGCGAACTTTTGAAATTACTAGCGATTGCTTCTATATTCGGCGGTTCTTTTAAGCCGACCATTTCGGCAATAGCCGATCACATGAATATCTCAGGGAATGCCTGCCAGCAAATTAAGAAATCGCTCTCTCGCAAATTACAGATAGCATTCGGCATCCAAGGAAGCCCGTTTCATCGCTACGATCCCGTTGCAGGATATCGGACACGCTTCGAACTAAGACCCGAAGCACTGCTACGGGGCGATGGGGAAATTCACGCGTCGGGTGGCTCTCTATACGACGAGGCTACTGATTACACAGAAAATTAATAGTTCGCCGTGACGATGCCTCGCCCCCCCCCCGCTGAGATTTCAGCGGGTTTTTTTCTGTCCAGAGTCTTTATTTTAAGGGCACTCCGGCGAGCTGCTGAGATCTCAGCACATATAGGTATAAGGTCCAAACAAATACTAAAATATGGATAACAAATTAAAAACAAAGTTAAAAGTCGAGTACATTCTGGTTTCGGAACTCAAAAAAGCGGACTACAATCCACGCCAGTGGTCGAAAGAGCAATCGGCTCATTTAAAAGAAAGCATTGTCTCTTTTGGCATTGTGGATCCGCTTTTGGTTAATTCCGCTCCGAACCGCAAAGGAATAGTTATTGGTGGACATTTCCGGCTAGAGGTCATAAAGGAGCTTGGCATCAAGGAGGTGCCGGTCGTCTATATAAACATTCCAGACATCGAGAAGGAAAAGGAATTAAATATCAGATTGAATCGCAATACCGGAGAATTCAACTGGGGCTTACTCGCAAACTTTGACGAAATATTTCTGAAAGACATTGGCTTCTCATCCGAAGAATTAGACGACGTCTTTGGCATTGATGAAAATCCAGAAATCTTTGATCTCCAAAAGGAGCTAAAGAAACTCAACATCACCAAAATTTTGATTAAGAAGGGTGACGTTTGGCAATTGGGTGCCCACCGGCTTATGTGCGGCGATTCAACTATTGAGTCTGACGTCTTGAAACTGATGGGTGGAGAGAAGGCATCGCTGGCGCTAACGGACCCACCGTATATTTTGGATTACCTCAAAGGTAAAAAGAAAAATGGTAAAGCTACCGAAGGATTTGGGTACAAGCGCGATCGCAAGTATCTCGAAACCGATTCAATTCCAGATGACTTCACGGAAAAGTGGATGGCGAACATCGCTAAGGCAGCCAAAGAAGATTTCCACATCATCGTTTATGAAAACTGGAAAAATATCCGACTCATTTGGGGAGAGATGGAAAAGCACTGGAAAGTCCGCAACATGATTGTCTGGCATCTGCCGAATCGGATGCAGGGCTTTGCGGCGAAGTATAGGTTCTTCAACAAGCACGACATTGCTATGGTCGGCTCCTCGGGCAAATCCGAGATCCGCCTGAACTCTGAAGGAGAGCTGTTGGATAACGAGTATCAAACGGCTCTTTATGCCACAGCCGGTAAGCCGCATTGGGAAGGTTACGAGAAAGGAAAGAAAATCTGCCCGACGGACTTCATCGAATACAAATCCGCAGACGCAAAGAGTTCCGGACAAGGAATCATCTTCGGCACCAAGCCGGTAGAGATCTTAATTCCGTACATGAAAGTTCTTACCAAGCGTGGGGATCTAGTAGTTGAGCCGTTCGGTGGCAGTGGCTCTACGTTGATCACAGCCGAGAAGATGAAGCGGCGCTGCTTCCTGATGGAAAAGTCGCCAGTCTACGCCGAAGTAATCAAACATCGCTGGGAAAAGTTGACCGGCCTCAAGGCTAAAAAGCTATGAAACGGACAGCTAAGATGCTGCTTCTGGAACAGCTGAAGAAAACTCCAATAGTCCAGATCGCTTGCGAGAAAGCTGGAATAGGCCGAGCTACGTATTACCGCTGGCGAAAAAAAGATAAGGAATTTACTAAGGTGGCTGACGAAGCAATCTCCGAAGGCAGTTTCCTCGTGAATGATATGGCAGAATCGCAGCTTATGTCTGCTATCCGCGATCGTAATCTGGCTGCGATAATTTTCTGGCTCAAACATCACCACCCGGCATATACCACTCGAGTAGAAGTTAGCGGCCGAATCGAGCATTTACGTCAAGAACTGACCGAGGAGGAAAAACAATTAGTAGAGAGGGCGTTGCGATTGGCGATGCCCGCTCAAAAAGAAGAATTAGATGAAGAAATTAACAACCAAAATAAACACAACAATGGAGAACAATCAAATCAACAATAATATTCCTTCACAGGAAGAAATAATCCAAAAGATGATATCGGATCGGAATTTCCGATTAGAGTTAGTTACCGGCAGCCATTACTGGTTTTCTCACTGCTACTTCGCTCATTACATTACTTATCCGACTGCAGAATTCCAAAAAGAAATGTTTAGTTTAACGGAAGATGAAAATTCTGGAATCGTGGTGACTGTCGCTTTCCGAGGGTCGGGAAAATCAACAATTTTCACCATGTCCTATCCGATCTGGGCAATTCTCGGTAAACAGCAGAAAAAGTTCGTGATCATCCTAAGCCAAACCCAGCGGCAAGCGCGGCAGCATTTGATGAATCTTAAGCAAGAGCTGGAACGCAATAAGCTCCTACTGCAAGATCTCGGGCCATTCGAAGAAGAGGCCGACGAATGGGGCGGCTATTCATTAGTTCTTCCTAAATATGGAGCTAAAATTATGGCCGCCTCTACAGAGCAAAGCGTTCGCGGATTACGGCATAGAGAACACAGACCTGATTTAATAATTGCCGACGACATCGAGGACCTGCAGTCGGTGAAAACTCGAGATGGCCGTAATAAAGTATATAATTGGCTTTTGGGTGACGTAATTCCGGCTGGCGGACCTAATACCAAAATTGCCGTGATCGGAAATCTACTGCATGAGGATTCCGTAGTTATGCGCCTTAAATCCGGCATCGAGATCGGTGAACTCGCCGGAACGTTCAAGGCGTATCCTATAGTAAGCAATGCCGGCGATATTTTATGGCCCGGAAAATACCCGTCTCTTGAGGCGGTTGGCGCGGAAAAGAAAAAGATCGGCAATGAAATTGCCTGGCAGCGCGAGTATCTACTCAGAATAGTGGCTGATTTCGAACAAGTGGTTCACCCCGAATGGATCCAGTATTACAAAGAGCTACGATCCGATGGTCAGCTTATGTACACCGCTACCGGAGTTGATCTAGCAATTTCTCAGAAAGACACCGCCGATTACACGGCAATGGTTTCGGCTAGAGTGTATCGAGATGGCGTTGATGAGAAAATAAGAATCTATATTCTTCCCAACCCAGTTAATGAACGGCTAACTTTTCCCCAGACAGTAGAGAGGATAAAGGCATTGAAGAAAGTTATCGCCAACGGTCATTCTACGCATACTTATGTAGAAAAGGTTGGTTATCAAGAAGCCCTAACACAACAGTTAGTCAGGGAGGGCTGCCACGCCGAAAGCGTTCAGATACACGGACAAGACAAACGAGCCAGATTGGCGTTGACTACGTCGTTACTCCAAAACGGCCAAATTTTGTTTCCAGAAAAAGGCGCCGAGGAATTAATTCAACAGCTTGTAGGGTTTGGCGTGGAAAAACATGATGACCTCGTCGATGCGTTTACTTTGTTAGTGCTGAAAATTATTGACGAGGACCACGGAGCGGCACACATTTATTGGCTGGTGGACCCTCCCTCCGAGCGTGGCTGGAACCCATTTAGATTGTCAGGTTGGTAGAATAATTAATTTTAAGGGCAATTTAAGGCTTTACGCCAACCGGCAGAAGTCGCTTCTGATTCTGAGCAAAACCAACGTTCGCCCTTAGATTCGTCGATGACCGTCTTACTATATGATCCGCAACCGGAAACGTGATAGATTTTTTCTCCCCTGGAAGAAATATTACCCTTGATTTGGCAGGAATTTTGTTCCGGCGCAGTTTGAGTTGACGGCGCGGTCGGTGAAGGCGCGACTGGCGCCGGCGTTACAGATTGATCCGATCCGGTGGTTATCGGACAGCTACCCCATAAACCCTTCTTTTGCTCACGCGCTGCTCGTTCCGCTTCGGTAAATTGCGCTTGGTATTTTACGTCTGGTGGATAGGTGTAGGAAAACGCAAACCCTTCGCTAATTAATTTAAGATTCACTAAAACGTCGTTGACATAAACATATCTAAGTAGTCGGCCGTAACGATCGGCATCAGTAATATCTTTTTCCAATCTAACCCGTTGCCCAGCTACTAGCGATTTATTCTTCTCGCTAGCTTCACGGCCAAAACATTGGACTGGCTTTCTTGGATCAACCGTTTCCGGCGTATCTATGCCGAGATAACGAACACGCTGGCCACCCTCAATCTCGATCGTGTCGCCATCGATAACGCGCGTTACCAAAAATCTTGCATCAACACCTTGAGTTTTTTGTTCCGACACGGCAACGCTCTCTATTTCGTTTTGTAATGATTCATTTGGGCGTGGGGTGGTAATGCCGCCTAATACAAAAGAAAGGAGTGTTAACGATCCCAAAATTATGCCAGCATACTTTCTTGTCTGGAATTTATCCGGCAGCCAGCGGAAAACGAACGTTGGCTTAATAAGTCCAACTATGAGAAGTACCGCTGATGCAAAAAATAGAAATATGAAAATTCCCATCTGCTTAGCTATTCAAATTTTATGTCTAATTTTACATCTTTGAGATTCATCGGGTCTTTCACCGAACGAACTATGTGCAAGATTGCGCTTAGAATGTATGGATTGCGGGCGGTAAATATAACGCTCTTAGTTCTGGATTCTATCGTCACCTCGGCACCGTCGGTAAATGTTTCAACGGACAATATCTTATTAATTGGAAACATTCTGTTTTCTTTTGTGCCTTGAAAAACGATTTTTTCATTGGTAACGATCAACTCTCCTGCGTCCAAAGTCCTCCATTCCTGATGACTTTCGGCTTGCCCACTGTAACCGCCAACGTAAACACCTTTTGCCACTCGAAAGCCAACACCACCACCGCCAGTTTTTCTCACGGCTCTCGTTTCCTTCAAATTCGATTGCTCTTCAAAAAAGGCGTGTTCGCCGGGATTTAAAAAGATTGAGGGCTTAACCGTCGAAAGAGCTTTACTTTCTTTGGCTTTCTCAATATATAATTCCGCTTCTTTAATAAGCTTCGCTTTTTCTTCAAGCTTTCTTTTTTTACGCAGCTTGCTGTAAAAGACCAAGCTGGTAATAAGGAAAATCGGCCACAGCACCGGAACAATGAACAGTGAAATAACCCCGAGAATATTCCAGCTTATTAATGGGTGTTCGACGAATGGTTTAACGATTGTCTCGACTTTTATATTTTTTAGTTTGATCATTTTATTAATATTTAATTTTTAATGTGCTGGCGAAGAACATAAAACTCCCCGCCAGCGATCTCTTGCGAGACCCATATCCCTTTCGAGATATGACTATCCCTAGTGCTCTGACGAGGAGTTTGATACTAGGGATAGATTTAGAGCCATGCCCTGTAAAGGATTACAGGGGTTAGGCCCGCTTTTCAGCTATTAAGTTGTAAATATATTTTAGCTTACATTCAGAACCTTGCGAAGTGGCTGGGTCTGGACTTCCTAGGCGGGTTGCGTCATCCCTTGTACTACTATGAATATCGAGATTCCAAGGGATTTAAGAGGGACGCAGACCAAAAGTGGCGTTGTGGAGCAGGTCAAAATCAAATACTGCCTTTACGCGAGAAAAAGCACCGAATCCGAAGAACGGCAGGTGCTTTCCATTGATTCCCAAACTAAAGAGATGCTTCAACTTGCGGATAAAGAGGGGTTGGAGATTGTCGAGATTAAAAGAGAGTCGCATTCAGCCAAAGCTACCGGCCAGCGGCCGATATTTAACGAACTTATCAATGACGTTAAGACCGGCAAGTTCAGCGGCATTCTGACGTGGGCTCCAGATCGCCTATCCCGCAATGCCGGAGACCTAGGGGCGCTTGTAGATTTAATGGACGAAAAGTTACTTTTAGAAGTCAGAACTTTCGGCCAAAAGTTTACGAATTCCCCAAGCGAGAAATTCCTTCTGATGATATTGGGGTCTCAAGCTAAATTAGAAAATGATCAAAAGGGCGTAAATGTGAAACGTGGATTAAGATCGCGGTGTGAAATGGGGTTGCGGCCGGGAGTCGCACCGACCGGATATCTCAACGAAAAACGAATGGATCGGAAATGCCACGTCTTGGTTGATCCGGAACGGGCACCAATTATCAAGAAAATGTACGAGAAGGTGGCCCATGAAAAATGGAGCGGCCGGAAAATATACCACTGGCTAAAACACGACCTCAATTTCTATACCCGAGGCAATAAAAATCTATCTTTAAGCAACGTCTATATTATTCTCCAAAACACGTTTTATTATGGAGTCTTTGAGTATCCGGAAAAAAGCGGCAATTGGTACACCGGCAAACATGAGCCTCTTATTACTAAAGAGTTGTTCGACAAAGTTCAGGAACAGTTTAAGAGAGATCGGATTCAGCGAGAAAGCAAAGAGTTCGCCTTCACTAAATTAATTACTTGCGGACACTGCGGATCGGGAATAACCGCGGACGAGAAATTCAAACAGCTCAAAGACGGCACTACGGCCAGATATGTTTACTATGGCTGCACCAGGAGTCGAGATTTGCACTGCAAGGGCGGATATTTACGGGAAGAAGATCTAATAATCCAACTTCTAAAAATCATCGACCAGATTGATATAAACGAGCTGGGCGTCCAGATAAAATTTGAACAAGAGGTCGTGCGATATAATAAATTCCGCAGAAATGTACTTGGAACACAAGAAAAATCTGGAGCGGAAGATGTCGACCTAAAAACCTACGCCAAATATCTTCTCAAAGAAGGAAGCGTGATCGAAAAGCGAGAATTGCTTTCGTCATTCAAAAGCAAATTAATCTTGGAACACAAGACGGTATCTGTAAGCGAAGCGTAATCAAGTCTACATTAACAGCAAACTTTGCCCAGCTACTAGCTCGCGTTACTTGTCCTGAGTTTATCGAAGGATCGAGGAGCCCGCTTGTCTATTTAACTATGATCTTTTTGGTTCTTGGATTTGGTTCGTAGAACGTGAAATATTTTCTTGCGGAAGAAGGTTGGAATACTTATATTTCCCTCATCAAAATCATTAACAGAGGAGTTTCGTTCGACTTCGTTCACATCTGTCCTTTCTTCGGAGATGGTTTTTGAACTTTGATCGATAAAGCCGGCCGCAATAAGAGTGATGTTGATTTCTTTTCTCTTCAAATTTTCGTCTTTAAAGACTCCGAATATAATTTTAGCTTCTGGATCGGCAGAACCAGTAATAACCTTTGCGGCTTCATTAACTTCGGAAAGGGTTAAATTTTCTCTGAAAGCAACCGCAAATAGGATACTTCCAGCGCCGCTAATAGGGATACCCAACAAAGGAGAATTGATGGCTTTTTTAGCAGCTTCAACCGCTCTATTGGCCCCGCTGGCACGCCCGATACCTATGACGGGGAGTTTTGCTTGAAAGCTCGGTTCGGCTATAATGGCTTTAATATCGGCAAAATCAACGTTAATGATACCTGGCTTCGTAATGAGATCCGAAATGCCCTGAACCGCATTCTTCAAAACCTCATTAGATAATGCAAAAGCGTCAGCAAGTGTAGTTTTTTTATTGGAGGTTTCCAAAAGACGATCGTTGGGAATGACGATCGCCGTATCAACAACTTCTGCAAAGCTCTTAAGGCCCTCTTCGGCGACTTTCATGCGCGGAGCTCCTTCAAAAGAAAAAGGCGTGGTGACTACGGCGATGGTCAATGAACCCCGATTTCTGGCTATTTCCGCAATAACTCGAGAAGCTCCGGTACCCGTACCGCCGCCTAAGCCGCAAGTTATAAATACTAAATCCGCACCCTTAAGGACGTCTTGAAGTTCGTCTTTGTTTTCTTCCGCAGCCTGACGACCAATGTGGGGATATGTGCCCGCACCTAAACCATGAGTAAGATTTTTGCCAATGTGTATCTTTTTTTCAGCTTTGCTGTGGTAAAGATCTTGGGCGTCGCAATCTACTACAATAAAGTCAACTCCGCTAACGCCGGATTTAACCATATAATCGATTGCATTGGAACCAGATCCCCCCACTCCCACCACTTTAATACTAGCCCCGAATTTGGGCCGGGGAGACTTCACGGCCTCTAATTTCGGTTTCCGTGGTTTCTGAGATTTTTTGAACTTCTTAAATTTTTTAAGCATAAATATGGTATCAGAGCCTTACTTTTCCTCTTTTTCTTCTTGTCTTAAAGCTTCCATTCTTGCTAAAATTTCATCCTCTTTCTTTTTGTATTCTGCTTCGGTAATTTCTTCCATCTCAAGGCGCATCTGTAAATCCAGAAGTTCTTTTTTTAGTTTTTCCGAGGTATCTTCTAATTCTTCTTCGACCATATTCTGTATTTTTCTGGCAATAAAAATTAATAAATCATCAATAAGAAACATATGTTTATTTTTAATTTATATTCCATATGCTATTTTAGTTAATTCCCCTAAAGAACTGACGCCTCGCACATCGTGGTCTAGTAACGGTATTAAAATAAGTTTTTTATCCGGGTATTGTTTTTTAATTATGTCCAAATATTTTTCCTGATTTTTTCTTTTGGTCAGGCAGAAACTGCATTTGGACGCTGGATATACAAAATTGGCAATAATATAGTTGTAATTAACTTTAAGTTTTTCCAAAGACTTGGCCAAATCCCCCATTATTCTTATCCCCATCTCCTCGGCAATAGTGATCATTATAAACTCTGTTTTTGGAGAATTAAATAAGATTTCTTGAATTTTCCTGACGTCTTTGGATAGATCTACTATTTTTTGGGCGATCTCTTCCAGCTTAAAACCCTGATATTTACGCAATATTTTAAAAATGCCTTTAAGCCAGTCTCTTGCCAGATCGGGAAGTTCTAAAAATCGAAGCAGATGTCCAGAGGCGGCTGAATCTAAAACATAAATATCATATTTATTCTCTTTTATTAAATCCATAATCTCTCTTAAGGCCATCAATTCTTCTAGCCCGGGCGGGGAAAGTTCCATCAATTCTTCTAAAACTTGCTTATCAAAAACTACATCCATTCCGGACCCTACAAATTTTCTGAATAAATATTCAATGCTTTTTTTGTATTCCTCTTTCCATTCTTGAAGTTTTTTCTGGGCATCTATTTCGGTGGCAAAAAGATTGTCAAAACCATTAATTAGGACAGCTTTCCTCGTAGTTAGAGGAATGTCTTGATCAAAAATATTGGAAAGAGCGTGGGCGGGATCGGTGGTGGTGATCAAAATTCTCTTATTTTTATATTTCTTAGCAAAGCCAATGGCGGTAGCCGCGGCTATTGAAGTTTTACCTACCCCGCCTTTTCCTCCGCAAATTACAAAATTCAAATCTTTCTTTAAAAAATCAGCCATTTTGCCTTGAGGAATTTCGGGAAATTTTGACAGAATCTTCGGGTAGGAAATCATAAGCTCCTTCTCGCCAAATAAAATTTGAGCATACTCATTTAAAGAATCCCTACCCCTGATCTCCGTAGGAAAGAGGGGCATCTTAAAAATCTGATAGTCCCTAAACTTTTCTTCGATCATTTTTATATATTTTTCTTTCATTCGAGAAACACAGAAAGAGCATGTTTCTTTGGCCATCATAATCCGATTAGCAATGACGCTCTTTGCTTTTATTCCCATTTTTTTCAAATCTTTAAGTAAAGATTCTATTTCTAGAATGCTTACTGGTTCGGGAGTGGTTACCGCGACAAATTCGGTTGCCTCTTGATTTTTTAAAAGTTTATCAACCCTATTTACATCTTGAGTAGTATTTTCTATAAATTCATCGCTTTTGTCTTTAATATATATTCCTTTTATGCGCCGCATCATAAAACGATGCTTTGCCATCATTAAATCTGCTACCCATAACCATCTTTTTATTGCTTGAGGTAAAGACAAAAGAACTCTGGTATGACCAGTGGGAGCGGTATCAAGAATAATAAGATCGTACTCTTTCTCTCTTAAGAGTTCGGCGATTTTTATTATTGCCATTATCTCATCCATTCCTGGTAGGGGCTTATCGGTAAATTCTTCTATGTCTTCTCTGTCAAGATAAGTCCCTCGATCTATTAAGGTTTTTATGGCTTCCTGGTATTTTTCTCTGAAATCCTCCATTAATTTTTTGGCATCCATTTCATAGGCCCAAACATTGTCCTGAATTTTGGTAATTTTATTTCCTACTTCAATATCAAAACTATCACCAATAGAAGGAGCGGGGTCGGTAGAAACTACTAAAATTTTTTTGTCTTTATAAGCTTTGGCGAAATATAAAGCGGTAGCGCAAGCCGAAGTAGTTTTACCGCTGCCGCCTTTTCCTCCAAAAATAATGAAATTTAATTCGGGATTCTGCAGAAATTGATTTCTCATAATTTCATAGGTGGAATCATAAAAATCATTTAATGATTAAAAAGCTTTCAATATCCTCTCTCTTTAACGAATATTGTTGAATTTTAACTTCTCCCAAAAATTCATCGCAACCCTGACAATAACTTTCTAAAATACGGTAAGCTTCGATAATCTTTTTCATCTTTTCAGCCTCTCCGCCGTATTTATCAGGATGATATTGGTGAGATAAGGCGCGGTAAGCTTTTTTAATTTCATCAAAGGCAACCTTTTCCCCTAAACCTAAAAATTTTCTCGCCTCATCAATTATTTCAAAATTCCCATGACCTAGATTAATATTACTGAAACTATAGGCAGCCATAGGGCCAATATATTTAAACCTTAATTTTCCTTCATATTTCTGGCCAAGTTCCTGCATTTTTTTATCGAGTTCTGGTTCTTTAATTTTTTCCATTAAAAAGGAAAGGTTGGCAATCATGTCTTCATCAATTAATTTATTAAACGTGGCGTCGCAAGCAATAGCGTTTAAAGTGGTATGAACGTCCTTAACGTATTCTTGCTTGCGGGCTTCTATTTTTTCGGAAACTAATCTTCCTAACTTCAGTTTAATGGGCATTCCGAAGATACTACTCTTTGAAGATATTTCCCGTTTTAGTTTCTGAATCTCCGAATCGGTACTGGCCAATTCCTCAAGAACTCTTTTGGGATCCCATCGCACCTGAACCGCAAATTCTGCTTTGCCGGTTACCTTTCTTAAAACGGTTTTAAATTGGAGAAAGGCTTTTTCTAAAATCCGAGATACTTCATTCGAACTTGGAGCAATCATCCCAAAGGTTAGGGGAACTATCTCATAATTCTTCATTATCTCTTCATTCACTTTCTGATGGATTGCAACATATTTTGTTAATTCTATTTTGTCTAACCGATCAAAATTAATAACCGGGGTATTGGAAACTACCGCCGCTATATTTTGGTAAGGAATAAGGTTTACTTCTTGATTGTTTATTCCAATGGGGCCGAAGCTTCGATTTTCGTTTTCCCGAATTATGGAATAGATATACTTACTCTGATCGGTCATAAAAAATTTGTTATTCTATAAAAAGTTCTACTTCGTCTTCTTTTTGGGTTTTAATCTCTCCTCTAATGCCTTGACGCGCCTTGAAAGATTTGTATTTTCTTTTGCCAGTTCGGATCCTTTTGCTTTGGAAGAAAGATATGAATCCGTCTCCCACCAATTAATGCCTATTTGTTGGGCTTTATCCACTGACGCGATAAGCAATCGTATCTTAATCGTCAAAAGCTCAACATCAGCTAACTTAATCTGAATATCGCCCGCGATAACGATGCCTTTATCTAAAACGCGCTCCAAAATATCGGCTAAATTAGTCGCTTGAATACCGTGTACTATTTGTTGGTTATTGCTCATAGTTTTTTTACATTAGATTACCTAATGGTCCGAGGTCTAAATTTAATTCTTCATCCTCTAATCCAAATATGGCCTTCATTTCGTCAATTTTTTTATCTAACGCTTTGAAAGTCAGTCCTAGTTTTTGAATTTCGACCTCAGAAAGATTGCCTTTTTGAATTCTCCGTTTTGTTTCTCTGAACATAAGGTCTTTGATCAACTTAACTAAGGTTAAGACAAGTTGCGCGATCCCTTTTTCTGCCTTCTCGGGATCGGAAGCCTCAATTATCTTTGGTATGTTCCTTTCTGCTTTTTTAATCTCATTTTCTAAAGCCTGCGTATATTCTCTATCCTCTTCGCTCATATCTTGAATGCCGTGGCCCTTTCTCAATTCTTCCGACCTCGAAATAGAAGTGATCAGAAGCTTCAAGCCAATGAAGATTAAATCTACATCAGCCACTCGGATAGCCAGCTCTCCATCCAAAACCGCTCCTTTTTCTAAAACTTTATCTAAGGCATCTATCAAAGTAACCCTCTCCTCTGTGGGCGATCCTCCTAAAGTCGCAATATTTTCTAATGTTTTGATTTTTGAATGCTTCATAGTTCGGTGAACTCACTACACAAAATTATAGGGGGGCCAGGGGCCGCTTGATTCAAAAGTAAAACCTATTTTTTCATGCTCGGCTTGCAACTTTTTAATCTCCTTATGGAATCTGTCGACTTTTTCTTTTTTAACGAGGAATGCTCCGTTAAAAGCCATTGAATCGTTTCTTTGGGTTAATTCTTTTCCAAGAATTTTATTTTCTTTCAGTTCTTCGGCTAACCCCTTGAGCCTTTCAAGAAAAAGAGGGATATAACTATTTACAGACTTTCTGGCCTCTCTTTTAGTCATCTCTTTCAATTCTTCTTCTAAAAAGTATTGTCTGCCCGCCGGTAAAGATTTAATTTCTTTAAGCTTTTTTTGAATCGTTGGTGAGGTTTTTTTAATTTCATTTTCAAGAAGATGAAATTTGGAGTAGATTTTCACAGAGTGTTCCTCTTTCCCTCGTAAGCTCCTAAGAAGGTTCCTGAATTTCAAGTAGTCTTTCTTCAAAGAACCTATTAAGCCCCCTCTGTCCTTAAAAATCGTTCCGAACCTCATAGGGATAACTGGGCCGTCAGAATTATTCATCGCTGTCTCGATCGCCTTTTCGTGCATCAGGGCTTTGTCTTTTATCCACTCCAAATCCTCTATCGCCCTTCTTTGAATCTCTCCTGACTCGAATTCCTTTAAAGAAACTTCGCTAGCTATTGCTTCGATGTCTTGATAAGGAATATGGAAAACTTTTCCTCCGCCAATGCCCTTGCTTACGCCTTTATCCGACAATTGCTTTTTTGCGGATGAGCAAACCCCATAAAGATAAAATCCTTTCATAAAGAGGGGGGTCCTTACGCTGCTTTACTAAAAGTGGTATCGCCTCTTTTACGAAGATCGGTCCGTTCATAACTAATTATTTTCCCACTCTGATCGACTCGTACCTCATATGTGCCCAGAACATCCATCCCGTCAGGAATGGATGTTTTCTCAATTACTTCTATAGTTGCCACCAAATCATTGCCCTCCTGTTTAAAGCCGATCGCTGATGGGGATTTAAATCCAGTCACGTCGGCCAACTCCTTTTTTGCTTTTTCAAGTATGTCTTTTGTTGCCATATTTTTAATGCTTAGACTTTGCTCAGCATTAACCCTGAGCTTGCCCGCCCCGCCTTGGCGGTGGTCGAATGGGTTAATCTTTTCACCCCGTTGATCCGCCAACTGACGGACTGCTTGGGGCCGACTGAGCGTTTTTTTAGCACCTTTAATTTCATCCCGCTTATTGGACTGTTGCGACCTTTTTACTTGCCCCGTAGCGAACTTGCTACGCCCCGTACTCGACGAGATCGTAGTTCTGGGGTTCTGCTTTGGGGCTTTTTTTGTTTTCGATTGAATCATTGAATCATGGATAAGAAATTAACTGAGGCTTATTTTTAAGCCGACGAAATTATACAAAGGAAAGGGGCCGGAGGGTTTCAACTTAGTGCTTGGGAAACTGTAAGCAAGCATTCCCACCTTTCTTGAAAATTCATTTTCTCTTCCTTTTTTTATTAAAAATGAGGCGTTCAAGATCATATTTTCTCCAAAGAGCTGCTGTTCTTTGAAATCTTCGGCTAAATCGCTGACGGCCTTAATTATGCTTTGAGCTTCTTCTTCCTTTCTTTTCTCTACTAATTTTCCAACCAGCTCTCCTGCGGCTATTATCTGTTGATGAGTTAGGGATGACGGTCTTTTTTTTAATCGCTGAAGTTCTGGAGATTTCTCGGCAACTTCTTGAAAAATAATCTGCATATCCGGCCAAAATGCTTTTAATCCTACCTCTGTTTTACCTTTAAATTTCCGGAAAAGCCCCTCAAGCTCATCCTTTCTCCCCTTAAGAACCCTTTCTTTTATAGCATCTTCGGTATCCGCAATATTACTAAAACTAAATGGGAGTACGTCATAATGCTTCATCGCTTCTTCTATCGGTTTCTGGTGGGCAATAATGTGTTCTCGCCATAAAGGGTAGCGGTCGCGCGAGGTATCGCTCACAAGACAAGAAAGATTCCCCTGATTAATTATATAAGCGGGGTTCCCTTCCAGGCCTTCCGGGCCATCAAAATTTCCGCCCGAGGCGGATCCGCCTTTGGCGGAAAACCGATCCTTGGGAATTTTGCCCTTGATAATGCAATGAAGATATTTTTTTGTCATTTCCCTTTTTTATCTTCCCGCCTTAAGCGAGGCTCGTCCGCGGCAGCTATGTTTTTTCTTCGCCAGCCCCAGCATTCCTTCCAAAAAAAGTCATCCCTTCCTTTACGAATCAGAATTCCAACTCCAAAAACAATAAGGAGCGCGGGCCAAATAATTCCCCATGTACTGCCGGAGATATAGCCCAAATTTTTCAACAAAAACGCCACTCCAATAACAATAAGAAATAAAGGTAAGATCATGCTTGAATCTAATTTATTATTCTTCGGCTTGTTTTTTTGTTTCATCAGCTATAGCCGCAATTAACGCGCCTTTAGTAACGCTATGAAGCGGCTGCGACGCTAAGCGTATTTCTCCTAACTTAATAGGCAATTGCGATTTTTGCAGAGCTTCCTGGAATCGTTTGAGAAACCCATTTGGCTTCGCAGTTCCTCCAGAAAGTATTACCGTCAAAGGTTTTTCAAGATGTAGGGCTGATTTCCCAAGCTCGGTTTTAAGATGTCCAACCACATAATCAAGTAGGATATCGTAATAGATTGAAAGAGCTTGTTCGATTCTTGAAAGATTCTCTCTTTTGTCTAAATCCAAATATGATTCTTTCCATCCAGTCACGGTACTTACCGGCTCGTTGATAGCCTGCGCCACCTGTTTATCTATCCAATCTCCTCCGCGGGCAATGCTGAAGGTCGCAACGGGAATAGATAAATTAGCCAGGCAAACATTAACCATTCCGCCGCCGAAAGAAAATGCAAGCCCGGTAAAGTTTTCTTCAGCAAGTTCAGAAAATATAACTGCCAAACCCTCATTGATCGGTTTCGGGGTGTAATCAAGACTCGAAAGAAAGCCGTTAATAATGTGCTGATGATAAAGAACGTCAAAATCAGCATCAATTGGCTGCGCGGGAACCGAATAATAAACCGTTTCGCCGACATGACGATGACGACCGACGGCGCCTTCGATTATGAGCTTAACAATAGGAAGGGCATCTTTTTCTTTTGGACTGATTACTCCTCGCTCTAACGGCCGCCTAACATTGCGCTGAAACAAATTTGCGAAGCGAAGCGCCCCGTTGCCGACAACGTAAAGTTGGTCTCCTTTTTGGATATACTTCACATTGTCTCTTTCAAAGATTGCCTTGATGTGGTCGCTGGATGGAACGTCAAAAAAAGCATCCCGCTCCATTCTAAAGGCAACCTCATTCCCAATCTTTTCGGCGGCATAAATAAAAGCCGTTCCGACGTCTAACCCTTTTCCGATCTGCAACGGCTCACGAGATTTCGGCAGGCGGGAATCCGTCTTTGGTGAAGATTTTTTATTCATTTTGATTAGATAATTTTTGTTTTTAGGTGTCTTCATATTTTTAATTTTTTATTAATTTTGACCTTTTATGATTTACAAATGTCAATCGTTTAATACTTTTCTGTATCGACCGGGCATCCGCCACTTCGGTGTTTTGATTCTTGTCCAGATTATGTTCTATCGGATAGAGCTGATCGGGCGTCAATTCTCTATTGATAAAATGAATTTCTGGATCCAAAGATGGGGGATCGTTTTTACTATCAAAACTACGGGACACCTCTACAAGAGTCGGGGTCTTTTTCTCTTCTGAACCGCCGCTTGAACGTTCTAATAGCGACCTCCCGTTAATGGTCAAAATAAATACATTATTGGCGGTCTTTTTAATTAACTTCTGCTTTAGTAATCCCTTGGAAATTAAAAAAGCGTAATCGGGACTCAAATTCATCTCCTTACTAATTTTCCGCGTGGAGCATTGACCGCCTACCTGATAGATAATATTTAGTATTTCTAATTCTCTGGAAGTCATATTTGTTGACCCATTCGACGCTGCTCAGGGTCAATCCTGAGCTTGTCGAAGGATTGAGATTTAAGCACATCGCTCATTTCTTTATCTAATTCTTTCAATTTATCTTTCACTTTTACAAACCCACTTCTTCTAGCTTCTAGTTGTTGTTTCTTTTCGACTAGGCTCGACCAAAGCTTTTCTACCTTGGCCATTTCTTCATCAACTGCTGCTGTTTCCTGTTCTATAAAAGCTAACTTTTGAACAAATTCTTCGGCAAATTTGTTGCGCGCTACAAACTGCGCCTGCCTTGGATTCGAATCCCGTCCTCTATTGACATCCCCATCCGTATTTCTGCCTTTACCTGCCCCGTACCGCGTCCCGACATCGGTCGAGGATCCTCGGCTTGCCGGGACTTGCTCTGGCGCGAGGTCGGCCCCTCGGCTATGCTCGGAACTTTCAGCCTTCATCACCTGGTTTCTCGCGGCTTTGAGCGTTTCAATGGTTTTGGGATCAAATTGTTGATATTGCTGGTTCATATTAATTATTTTTTGTTTATTATTTCTTCAAAATGACGCGCCCTTATCTTAAAGTCGTTTTTCGCCTCCCCCCGAACGAAATTCTCTCTCACGGCGGACATTGAAGCCTTTTTGCAGATTAACTCTATATCCGCGCCCGTAAAGCCTCCAGTTAGTTTTGCGAATTTCTTTAAGTTAACAGCGCGATCTAATGGCTTGTCTTTCGTATGGATATTGAATATGGCATATCGACACTCTTCGCTTGGTTTAGGAACCTCAAGCAAAAAATCAAATCTTCCCGCGCGAAGCAAAGCCGGATCAATCATATCTAATTTATTTGTCGCTCCTAAAACTACTACGCCTTTTAATTCCTCAATTCCGTCTAACTCCGCCAGAAACTGGCTCACTACTCTTTCCGTAACATGCGAATCCGCACCGCCTCCGCGCTTTGGCACTAAACTGTCCATTTCGTCAAAAAAAACAATGCAAGGGGAAGCCATTTTCGCCTTTTTAAACACTTCCCTGATTCCCTTTTCCGATTCCCCGATATACCTCGATAGAAGTTCCGGCCCTTTAATCGAAATAAAATTCACCCCCAGTTCAGTCGCGACGGCTTTCGCGAGAAGAGTTTTTCCGCAGCCCGGCGGCCCGTAGAGCATTATTCCTTTGGACGGTTTAAGTTTTACGTGATCAAGCGCATCGCCGTATTTTAACGGCCATTCAATCACCTCCTTGAGCGTTTGTTTTATATGCCCAAGCCCTCCCACGTCTTCCCATCTGACACTGGGAATCTCCGAAAAAACTTCGCGTAACGCCGACGGCTCGACCTCCTTCAGGGCCTCCCTAAAATGTCTGCCGCTAACCTCCAGCTTGCGCAGTTTCTCATACGGGATATATGATTTTTCTCCGCCAGAGGCGGATCCTCCTCCGGAGGAAAATTCAATCTCTGGCATGATTTCCCGCAATACCGACATCGCCGCTTCTCGGCAAAGGGCCTCAAGATCAGCCCCAACGAATCCATGCGTAATTTCAGCCAACTTATCTAAATCAACATCTTCTGCCAAAGGCATGCCGCGGGTATGAATTTCTAAGATCCCTTTCCGCGCGTTTCGATCTGGAATACCTATAGTAATCTCTCGATCAAATCGTCCCGGTCTTCGCAGAGCCGGATCAAGCACATTGGGAATGTTTGTTGCGCCAATAACGATCACCTGCCCACGCGATTCCAATCCGTCCATTAAAGCAAGAAGTTGAGCCACCACTCGTCGTTCTACCTGCTTTTCGCCGCCCATATCTTCTCGTTTCGGAGCAATCGCATCAATTTCATCAATAAAAAGAATTGCTGGCATATTCGCTTGAGCTTCCTCAAATACTTCTCTCAACCTCCCCTCCGACTCGCCATAAAACTTTCCCATTATTTCGGGACCCGAAATATGGGTAAAATAGGCATCGGTCTCATTAGCCACCGCCCGGGCAATTAATGTCTTTCCGCATCCCGGCGGCCCGTACAAAAGCACCCCCTTTGGAGGATCAATTCCCAGCCTCTCAAATAACTCGGGATATTTTAGCGGAAGTTCGATCATTTCCCTAATTCTCCGTATTTCTTTTCCTAATCCGCCAACATCTTCGTACGTTGCGCCAATCCCGTGTTTTTCTTTTTGAGCGCCCCTTAGCTTTATGGATGTAAGGGGCTTTATTAAAACTATTTTTTCTGGATCGGTATCTTCTACTAAAAAATCTTGGGCTCTTGTCCCAAAAAGCGTGGCTCTTATTTTGCTGCCTTTTATTACCGGAGTCCCGTCAAGTATCTCGGCCAAATATTGGGCATCTTCTTCTTTGAATAGTGTGTCGGTATTTAAGGGAGAGAGAACGAGCGCATGCGCGTCTTCATAGAGAGTCTTCTGAATTTCTACCTTTTCATCCAAGCCAACTTTCAAATTCTCTCTTGCGATGCCATCTATTTGAATAGTGCTGTTTCCTCGGTCCTCTGGATAAGCGGGCATTAGCCTTGCTACTGTTTCGTAATTTTTTTGATTTTTTATTTTTATTATATCTCCCGTATTAGCCTGAATTTTTGAAAAATATTTGGGATCGATTCTGGCTATGGCCCTGCCCACATCTTTGTTTTGGGCCGCGGCGACTTTAAGAATTACTGATTCAGTAATCTTTTGTCCCGGGCTCGCTTTAAATTTTAATGTCTTTACGGCCATAAAATAATTTTTATTTATTTGCTAAATTTATTTTGCTTTTTTAAATTTCAATTCTAATATTCCATTTTTAAAATTCATCTCCCGAGATTCAAAATTGATTGGGGCAGGGAGCAAAATTTCTTTGGCGTATTTCCGATCCTTATTCTCCGCCTCAAGCAAAAAAATATCCTTTTTCAGATCGAGCTTAATGCTCTTTTCATCAACCCCCGGTAATTCGGCGATTATCAAAATATGATCTTTCTCGTCAAACACATCAACGATTGGTTCTCTGGTCTCCGATACCTTCGGACCTCCTTTAGTTTTTTTAATATTCCCAAATGGTTCAACTTTTGTTTTTTGACCAAGACCGGTTTTAATAGTAAAGCCGTAAACTCCCCGAACATCCTTATTGCTTCCCAAACCTTTGATCGTGCCCGACTTTTTCATTTCGCCTCCCGCTTGCTCAACACGCTCCGCTAAATTAATAAATTTCTCCAATCCCTTAAGCAAACCGCCGACAAAAGGAATGTCGTCAAGCGATATTTCACCGTTTCCGGGTTCTTTTTCTTTTTTTTGTTCTTCTTTTTTCATAGTTCGATTTTACTCACTATGACCCTGAGTTTAGTCGAAGGGTCATAAAATTTTAAGAGTGCTTAAAAGCTTTTTAAAGAAAGGTTTTCTTTCTTTTTCTACCACTTTTACCACTGCTTTTGCCTTTCTTATTTTTTCCGCCCGAGGCCGATCCGCCTTTGGCGGAGACGTGGCTGGCTTTACGATTCTCATCTTTATCCTTGATTTCTTGGCGGGCTTTCTCTTCCTGAATTTACCCTTTCTTTTTTTTGCGCTCTTCCTTCTCGTCTTTGAGGCTGGAGATTTAGCTACCGAAGTATATCTACCTTCTTCAACAACGCCTTTGCCCTGACACAGCAAACAATGGAGATTAGTGCCTTTCTTTCTACCTACGCCTCCACACTCCTCACACAGACTATGTGGTTGCCTCGCCGTGACCCGGCCGCTACCTTTACAAACAATGCAAGACAAGCGTTCAGCTCCCGGCTGTGTCCCTCTGCCCTGACAAAAAGCGCATCGTAATTTACTTTTTTTTGGAGTCTTTTCCATCTTAACTAATACTCTAAAATGAATTTTCCTTTCGTGTCCTTTCCGAGTCCGAACCCTAATATTTTTTCAGAAACAACAATTTTCTTTGGCTGGTCAATCTTTCTCCTTGCCGCCTCAAGCTTCCCCTTTCCTTTTAAAAAACACATTTTTGAATGCCTAAAATCAATATAATCGTTCCTCTCGAGATTCTGGCAAATGAGCCTCGCGTAGTCGGTGCTGATCCTCGCCTCCCTCGCAATCGTAGCAATCGAGGCCTCTCCGCCCCAGTTCCAAATAATTTCTAGTACTTTCAGTTCCGTCCCTGACATATTAGTATCCTAATACCGTATGGCCGCCCGATTTGGAATAAGCCTCTCCCGCCTTGTCGAGTCCCTTACTTCCCGTGGTGGCAATCTTTAGTAGTCTAGTCATTCTCTTATTAATTACGGCTAAATTTTGATCGATCTGCTTCCTCCTTTTTTGCAATCCTATTTTTTCTTTCATGAGCCTGTCTCTCTCATTTTGACGCATATACAGATCTAAAAAGGCGGATTTTGACGAAGGGGGAATAGATCTTCTCCCGGTTGAACCCAGGCTTTTTAAATCATGAATACCCGAGAGATTAGCGGCTATTTTTTCCATGTGGATTAACAATATGTAGTTATAAGCTCTCCTACGACCTTTTTTACCTTACTGTGGTGAGCTTGCGAGCCTAATCGTGTTGTCTCCGAAGCCAAAACATCTTGGGCTAACTGACGGAACAGGCGGCTAGAAGCCGATACAGTTCCTCCGTTAGCTTGGAGGGATTTTGCCAACATTATTGAACCGCGAACAGTTGGCGCAAACTCATATTCACCGGAATCGCGAAGCGCTCTTACAATCTTGACAATTTTCTCGGCATCTTTTCGATCTAACCCGGATTTGGCTTGAGTGATGGCAATTTCCGTATTCTTATCAAAGTGTCTTAAATCCATAGTTACCATTCGATCGCGAAGCGCGTCTTGAGCTTTGTGCGTTCCAGCGTATTCTTCAGGATTTGAGGTAAAAATAGCGGCGAACTGCGGATGAACCTTAAGATAGTAAGACTCGCGCCCCTGTCTTGCTAAAGGCAAATCCATCACCCCTTCTTGCAGAATAGAAAGCAGGGTGTTGTTTGCTTCCGGCCGAGACCGGGTGAACTCGTCGTAAATAAGAGTAAAGCCGTTTTTTACCGCGATGGTTAAACGATTGTCCATCCAGTGCTTAGAGAAATCCTCTTCCTCTTTAAGGACGCTCGCAATAAAATTGTCCCGTAGCTTTCGGTATCGGTATCCATTTTCTCCGCCGATAAGATCGGAGGTTGAGTATTCTTCATCACCGTGGATCAACACTGCCGGACGGCCAATCTTTTGTGCTAAGTGCAAGGCCAAAGTGGTTTTCCCTGTCCCCGAAGCTCCTCTTAAATGCACGGGGAAACCAGCCCTCATATAATTCAGCGCCCGTCGGGTAAGATCTTTAATATACGGCGTCTCAACAAACCCGGCCACCGGACGGGGCTCAATAATTGCTTGTTCTTCGCCTTGTGACAAATAAGACATATTATTTATTCAGCTTTATGCTTTATGCTTTTTTCTTTTTTTGCTTCTTTTTCCGCTTCTTCGGCTTTTTCTTCCGCAATCGCTTTTTCCCGCTTCCTTAACATCCCCCAGCTTGCGTGCGCTTCTTTTCGTTCCCCTGCGTAATCGCCTAATAAATCCGCTACATGCTTTTGGATGCTGCCTACTCTGGATTGAATATCTTTCATTGTTGTCTGGAAATCAGCCATTCGATTTTCCTCGCTTTTGGCAAGAAAGTCTTTTAAATCCTTCGCCGTATCTTTTAGTTCCTTATCAAATCGCGAAAGTAGATCGCCGGTCTCGGCAGCAATGTTTTTTACTCTCTCTTGTATGTTCTTTATCGTCTCGTGTATATTCTTAAGCATTTTATGAAAGTCGGACATCCTGTCCTTTTTGTTATTATCCAGAAAAAGTTTCAAGTCCTGCGCCATTTGCTTTAATTCCTTATCGAACCGCGAAAGAAGATCCTGTGTATCTTTCTGATTGTTCTTAACGAATTTTAAGCGATCTCCTGTGGAGGTTTTAATATCGCTTACTAGATTTTTCATTTCTGTTGCCCATGCCATATGTTTTGATTTTAGAATTTAATTTATTAATTTTCCGACCTTACTTTTTATTATTTTTTTTGATCTCGTTCTCGTTAGCTACTTATTGAACCCAAGCCGTAACAGCTTGAACAGGGAAGGCCGGATTCCGGATTCTTTCCGTTACCTTCGCATTTTCCACATCTTTTTTCTCCTTTAATTTTTGTAACCGAGCCCCTCCCGCCGCATACAGTACAAGGCATCCGATGGTGAAAGAAAATACCCTTACCCTTGCAATACGGACAAACCTCCGTTGGCTCAATCACCTGAACCGTGCCCCTGCCAATGCAAACTTGGCAGTTGGAAAGCTTGGAGGGAACCTCGAAAGGATCCTTGCCCGCGCCCTTACAAAAAGCACAGGTAAGAGTTTTGATATTGCTTGAAGTTATTTTTTTTAGCTTTGTTGCCATATTATAAAATTCCTTTTTCTTTTTCGGCGAGCAACTCTCTAACTAACTTTCTCCCGTTCCAACACCGCCGCTTCTCTTTCTTTTTTGAATACCTCCAGCATCTTGTAGACCTCGCTCTGCATAATCGCAAGCTCAATCCTTACTTGCTCTCCGGTATTTACTTCTCTCCTTTGCTGATCCTGCTGTATGCGAACTAAAGTTTTTTTGAAATCTGCCAATCGGAGCTTCTCACCCTCTTTAAGCAACTCTCTTAATCGTTCTGCCACTCGAACCTCTTCTTCTCTGAAATCAGCAAGCATTTTTTTCACATTTTCTTCTCTTTTATGCTGGGTCAGGAGAATGTCTTGCATCATCGTATTGAAGTCTTTCTTGCGCAGTGATTCGCATTTAGCTAAAACTTCCCGAAGATTATCGCTCATCTCTTGCCTTTTTTCCCTAAATCCGTCCAGCGTCTTATGGGTATCTTCAACAATCTCTCCCACTACTCTTGTCCGCGCATCATACGAGGCAATAATATCCTTGGCTAAATTTTTTAGATTATTTTTCATTTTAATGTTGGATAAGCGCGCTTCTCATCCCGGTCCTGTTAAGTAGGACAAAGAAGGATTTATGAAAATGCTTCTTTAGGGTAGAAAAGGGCGTCTCGCCAACTTGCTCACGCCTACGCAGCGCTGGCAGTCAAGCCGATTGCTTCGGCATACTTCAACCAGGTCTCAACGGAAGCAACTACTACTCGGGCTTCAATAGCCAGCAATTCAATGCCAACCAATGATACCCTTGCCCAAGCATCAACCACCACTCCCTTATCAAGAATGCGGTCAATTACTTCCACCAAGCTGGAGCTAGACATTGATTTTTCTACAGCCATAGTTTTTTGAAATTTTATATAATTATTACGACCTTTATTGGTGTGGGTTTATGCCCCACCGCTAGAATCCAGCAAAGCGCTAGATTTTAGCGGCGAGGTACAAATGCTATTAAGTTTTCAAGAGTTTTGAAAATAAAAAATCCGCTGTAAAAAAATTTACAGCGGATTTTCCGTGTTGAATATTAAATTGAAAGACGCTAACGTCCTGTTTCGCTGAAACTTCTAGAGATGAATCGAATGCTTCTGCGGGGGGGGGGGGGGGGGGGGGGCAGGAGGAAGGCAAGAATATTCTCCCTCAAGTTGATTTTTAGCCCCTCAAAATTTTGAATTTTAATTTTCATACTCATTTGATTATTAACTAACAGAATTAAGTATAGCAAACCAATTTAAGTTAATGCAATGGCTTAACCCCCCCCTAAATTATAACCATTAACCGCGATCCCCTTACACGAAAAATGTTCTCTATTGTTGTCATATCAAATATAATAATAAACATAGCCTTGATGATGCGTAGCATATTTGCTCTTATGTGTACCACAATATTAGCATTTTTGTTCTTTATTAAGGACAATGTGTCCACAATTGTATTTGACTTAATTTTTCTCTAAAGTTATTTTCATATAAAGCCCCCCCCGATAAAAAGTTATCCACAGCCCTTGCGCAAGGGTCTATAGCCGGGTTTGGGGTTACTAGATCCAATAAAAATTATCTATACCCATGGTCAAAAAAAACATCTCATACAAAATGAAAAAACTAGGGGAATACCTTAAACTGCTTCGGAAGGAGCAGGACTTAAGTATCCGACGCGTTGCCAAACAATGCGAGGTAGCTCCCAGCTATCTTGCTAAAATAGAAGCCGGCGACACCTTCAAAACCATCGGTACAGACGCCCTCGTGAGGCTATCAAAATTCTACGGCATCCCAATATCCGCAATGCTAAAAAAAGCCGACTTTATTGATTCTTATGAAAGCGATCTGCCGGAACTTGCTCAATACCTTCGCGCAAAATATCAGCTCTCTCCCCAAGCGATCCGTGACATGGCGATGGCTAAAGAAATCGTTGATAAAAAGTATGGGCAAGCGCGGGGTTAAAGAAGATGGGGCGGTCGCGATGAACAATAAAGAACGCGCTATAAAAAGCGCGTTCTTTATTTCACTGCGATTAAGATAATTTGCATTAGAATTGCGGAGGTCAATGTTTTTTGGCACAAGTTTCTCTGGATTCTTTTCTATCTTCTTTTGAGCCCCTCCCTCCTTCGCATGAAGTTATGGAGGGCAAGGCGGTCTCTCGATAAAAAATGTTGACTGCGGGGGCACAAGGAATCGAACCCTGGTATCTTCTTTTGGAGAGAAGCGTTCTACCACTGAACTATGCCCCCAATAGCGCTTATTTTAACAGACTAAGCGGCAATTTTAAAGAGGTTAACCGCGTTCTTGGAAAAAACGTATTCCAAATCCCCCTTCGGGATTCCCAAACTTTTTGTGAACTTTATATAAGTCTTCATTGTAGCGAGCGGCCAGTCGGTGCCGTAAAGCAGTTTGCGCGGTGATGCATAAATCATCAACTCTTCTATCTTCTTTTTCATCATTTTTCCATAGCGGCCTTTCAAAGCCCGATCTTCAACGACTAGTCCAGAAATATCCGCATAAACATTTTTTCCCTTGTATAAAAGCTCTGCGCAATCAACAAGCCACGGATTTCCTAAATGCGCGATAATTATTTTAAGATCGGGAAAATCAGTCGCTACTGAATCAATATGCAACGGATGCGAATATTGAACTTTAGCCTGCGAATAACAAGTCGTGAGAGTATCGCCGGAATGGAAAATGACCGGCACATCGTATTTTTGGCAAAGTTTATAAATCGGTTCGGCAATTTTATCGCTCGGATAGAAATGTTGATAGCCGGGGTAAAGTTTAATACCTACAATCGTTTTCTTGCGTAACAATTCTTCAAGTATGTCCAAATCGGCTTTTTGATAATTTAAAACATCAATAGTGCCGATCACGCTGATATTTTTAAGCCCTTCAGTTAATTTTAGAGTTTCCACTACTAGCGGCGCGCATTGTTCTTGACCATCGCGCCTTTTAAAAAACGGCAAAATCAGAGCGTGATCCGTTTTACTTTCCTTCATTTCCTTCAAAAGTAGATTTAAGCTTTCTTGAAAAGTGGTTCTTATTTCGCCTTTGTGTAGGGCTATATGCGTATGGGAATCAATGATCATAAATTGATTATAACAAACCCCGTCGAATGACGGGGTTTGTTTTATCTCTTTGCCTCTTTGTGCGAAGTATGCTTTCTGCACCAATTGTCCCGATTTTGTATCCACGACCCCGTTGGGATCGACAAAATCGAGGATCCCGCCAACTTTTATTTTAATTGTGACGGGACAACGACCTATCTTTTACTTTCCTTGTGTACGGTATGCTTTCTGCACCAATTGCAAAATTTGGACAGCTCCAACTTCCGCTCGACAGTCTTTTTGTTTTTACGAGTGTAGTAATTAACCCGGTCGCAGACCGAGCATTTCATTTTTATTAAGTTAGCGCTGTATTTTGACGGCATATCGATTATGTATAAATTTTCGAGTCTGTAGACGAAGAAAATTTATCTACAGAATCGATACCCCGCCGCAGGCGTGGGTTACTTTGTTTTATCGATAATGCGAATGTATCTATAAAATTCAGTACCCCGCCGCAGGCGTGGGTTACTTTGTTTTATCGATAAGTCGCTTGAACGCTTCGCCTGATTTATATTTTTTAATCTGTCTCTCCCGCCTCCGGGCTTCTTGCAAGGTAGCATACTCTTCTACGCGAATAATTTCAAGTGGCCTATGCTTCCATAGGGACTTAGTCCTGCCGGAATTATGATATTTAAGCCTTTCTTGCACATCACGAGTATAACCAATGTAGTGTTTTCCGGTCTTTTTCGAGCGTAAAATATAAACGTAATACATGCCAATTTTATCTGAGCGAAAAGCGAAGCTATAAAATTGAGCACCCCGCCAGAGGCGGCGGTACTATATGTAGCCCGCGCCTTCGGCGGGGCAAATATACTAATGTTGCTCACGCCGATGGCGGGACAAAAATCGCTTCGCGATTTTTGAGCCAATGGCCGGATTTGAACCGGCGACCTACTCCTTCGCTTACACCTCTATTTTATAAAACGCGTATAAGAGGGCTAGACTGTATCTTCTCCGATAGTCATCGGAGCCCTTGTCAGTCGTTCGCTCGCCAAAGTTTTGCTATACAAAATTTAAGCGGGACGGTCTGAGCCTTGCGTAAGGCCTTTAACCGTTATTCGGGATTCACTGCAAAATTGCTAATGCAATGGGCAGGATCAACGACCCACCATGGAGTTGCTCTACCACTGAGCTACATTGGCAGTAAATTAACCAGCAAATTTCTCAACTTTGTATTGTGATACATCACCGTCAAAACTCCATACTTACTTTTCTTTCTATAAGTACCCATGGAACCTGACTTTGTGATTGTCGGTTTAAAGAACTGACTGCTGTTTATTCTAAGGTTTTTTATCCAAAAGTCCATAGCTTCGACCTTATCAATATCAGTGAAAATTTGCAGACCGAATCGCAAATCACTTTTCTTAATATTGAAAAATTTGATAAGAAAATCCATAAATCTTTTTATCAATTGAGGATCGGTGTTGCCTAGCCGGACGGAACCCATGTTTGCCTTTGTTCCTTCGCCCCAATACAATCCCATTCCCAATCCGAATAACTTGGCTTCTTCTAGGTTTCGTGGGTTTACAAAACGAAAAGGATCGCCGCCTGGGTTATGTTTCAAATAAATCGCATCGCTGATGGATCGTATTTGTATCTCGTACTTATCCATCCAATACTTTACTTTGTGCAATGAGCATCCGAAAGAATAAGCCATATCCTGCATAGATTTCCCTTTTTTATGATATAGATGACGCAATTTTTCTTTCTCTAACATTACTTTCTATTATACCATATATGGTAAAGTAAATACATTAAGATGAGCTGGTTCACCAAGCAAGTATAAAATTTGTTCAATGAGCCCCCTGTCAGAATTGGACTGACGTCTGCGGTTTACAAAACCGCTGCTTTGCCACTAAGCTAAGGGGGCGCTTTGTTCTCCGCTTACTTTATCTCGTCTTCGTATTCTTTGTAAAGGTCAACGTCGCCGCTTTGCTTGATCTGTTTTTCTTCGTAGGGGATCCCAACTCGGCGGTAAAATTCCTCGGCGATATTGTTAAATGTGCCAACAACCGTCGCAATCATCCAATATCGCATTTTGCCGAAAAGCAACTTGATGACTTTTAGAGTTAATCTGGTGCAGGCGTAGTTAATCAAACCCGCAAAGGCGCCATCGTAATTGTATTCTTTTGCCTCGGCAACGATTTTATCCGCCAATTCGTCTATAATCGGATCGAACTTTTTCCTGTCTTTTGGCGCGATGTAGGGCATAAGCCCATTCTACACTATTTTTGTGGGCAGGGCAGTGAGGGCACTCCGTTATTCGAACAGCTGGGAAGCCCTGCCTGCCGGCAGGCAGGGCTCGGTTTTCCCAATCCTTCCTACACAGGAAACTCCCGTTTCCCGGCCCCTTCCCGTTCGAATCCCTCCCAAGAAATTTAAAAACTGGCTATAAGAACCAGTTTTTAAATTTGTGGGCAGTGAGGGATTCGAACCCCCGAAGGCATAAAGCCAACGCGTCTACAGCGCGCCCCTTTTGACCGCTTAGGTAACTGCCCGTTTTTCGAATTACCTCCGACAAAGTCGAGACAATTACAAATTACCAATTACAAAGTCTTATGGCAACTGCTTATCTCCGCCGTTAGATTTTTCGCCGTTTCCGTTCCCGTTCTTTTTTGTCAGCCTGCCGAGGCGATGATTTATGAAGTTATCTATCTTCATAATCACCACTTTTGATTTTCGCAAAAATTTCGCCAAAAAGGAATTAATGTTCTCGTCTATTTTCGCCATCGGCACTTTAGCCATCAATTTATCAAAAGGATTAGGCCTTGCCGGAGCTGGTTCATTGCCAACCCGAGGCGCCGCCTTTGCCAGAAGATAAATTATCAAACCAAGGCTTAAAAAGATGAGTATTTGAAGAATGAAATTATACATGGGGTTATCGCGCCATTTATAGTTCATATCGGCAAAACTTTGCCACTTGGATATTCTCCCCGGTTTTAGCGACTACGCCCTTAATCAAAGCGTCAATGGTCAGTTTCTCATCTTTAATGAACGGCTGCTTAAGCAACTCCTCCGGATTTTCCGGGTTCATGGCCGCGATGTGCATCACTAAATCGTGGGCTAATTCCTTAAACGGATCAGAGTGGGCCACGAAATCCGTTTCGCAACGCAGTTCCATCAATACGCCAACCCGGTTGTTGTGAAGATAGCTTTCCAGAATCGCCGCGCCGGTTGTTCGAGTAGCTTTCTTTTCGGCTTTAACCAAACCGCGTTCGTTAACAATTTCGATTGCCTTGTCGAAATCGCCGCCGGCATCCTGCAACGCCTTCTTGCATTCCATTATTCCGGCGCCAGTCGCCTCTCTTAATTTTTGAACATCAGAAACTGTCATAGAAATTTTTAATTAACCTAATTACCTAAATAATGACCAATTTTATTAAAATAACTAATTGGAAATTGACACATTGGGATTTGATTAGATCAATTAGAAATTAGGATTTAGTAATTGGCAAAGCGATTGGTCGCTCTCGCGCTCCTTCTTCTACCTTGGCTTCTAGCTTACCGAGAATCCAAGCAATACTTGTCTTAGAGTTGTCATTGGCCGGAATCGGGTAATTCGCTAACTCCGGATCGGTATCGGTGCTTAAAATTGCCACAATGGGAATTTTGAGCCGTTTTGCTTCTCTGACGGCAGTGATGTGTTCATTCGCGTTTATAATCACCAGAACATCCGGCAGCCGGGTCAATCTTTCCAGGCCCACAAAGAATCCATTCAGCCGCTCAATTTCCTTGTCAAACTCCACCCGCTCTTTTTTGGTATATTTTTCTAATTTGCCGGTTGCTCTGTCGGATTTCAAATTCATATAGTACTGAATTCTTTTGGAGATGGTCTTGAAATTCGTCAAAGTGCCGCCCAACCAACGCTTTATCACAAATAACATAGAAAACTTTTTGGCAAAATTTTCCGTCAATTCTTGGGCCGCCGGCTTAGTGCCGACTACCAAAATCAGGCCTTCTTTCTTCGCGATCTCTTTTAAGAAATTCCCCGCCTTTTCCAATGCCTGCATGGTTTTGGACAAATCCAAAATTTCAATGCCGTTGCGGGTCGTAAAAATAAACGGCTTCATGCGCGGATGAGTTTTGGATTTTTTCCTTCCATATAAAACTCCGGCCTTCGCCATTTCTTCCAAAACCATCGGATCAATAGACGGACCTTGGGAGGCCGTTTCGGCAACCGGAGCAGCTTGATTTGCATTATCTAATTCAAACATTAGTACCTAATATATAATAACCGCTTTAAAAAAACAATCCCCGCTATAAATTCGACGGGGATCAAAAATTTACTGTTTGCTTCGAAAAATTCCGAAAAGTAGATCGTCTAACTGGTCTAAGAAACGGCAAGCCTTCTCAAAAAGAGTGGGTTTTGGGATATTTTTTACTGACAAGTCAATCACTTCAACGTTAAAAAACAGCTCTTCCCCCATGGCTTCTATTTCAGCCTCGAGTTGTTCAACGGTAATACCGCGACGATCAGCAATTCGCTTCATAACCAAATCGTGAGGGGTATTGTAAGGATGACCCATCTTGCCACCTCCTATTTGTGAATTAGAGCTACGAGGATTTTATCATAATTATTCTAATTCCGTCAAATGAAGCTCCCCGGGCTTACGCCCGGGGTATCCGGAGCTTCACCCGCCAAAATTTTCGCTTTGCGAAAAATTAGGCGGGTTTATTGTTTGTAACCAAATTCATCCCCGACCTTACGGTCGGGGTATTCTTTGGACAAACAATAAAAAAAGCGCCCTTACGAGCGCCCTGAAATTCGGCCAATCCATCCAAAGATTCTCTGCCAGACTGTCGGCGGAGGTGATGGCGGCTGACACTTTAAATATTCACCAAGTACCCGACAGGTTAAACAGTTCTTTAAGTGCAGGCAGCGGCTGCTGGGCAATTTGTTGAAGTACCAACGGTAAAATTCTTTTGCGCTGAAACATTCGTCATCATTTACGCTGGGCGACTCCAAACGTTTGTTTAACTCCTCAAGCGTGATGCCTAATTCTTGAGCCAAGTCCTCAAGCACCTGCCTCGTGCAAGAATTTTCCTTCATAGTTCGCCTCTCTAAATCAAACTTCGTTCGATCGGGCTATAGCCCGATGGGCTCGCCCATTTAGGGCGACCAATCCGCACAAGCGGATTGGTTTAGCCTTCCACGTAAATCCCTGCCTGCCGGCAGGCAGGTCTGACGCGGTACGAACTAACAAGATAGTATCACAAAGATCGAATAGCATCAAGAAATTGTTTTTTGAAATTTTCTTTTGAAAATCGGCTTGCGCGTTTACTGATATCTTGGCGAATAAATTTAAGGTTTTCAAATTTCTTTATCGCCGCAATTAAACTTTCCGCGCTTTGCTGTTCGAAAAACAAACCCGTTTTCTTATCTTCTGCTATCTCCAAAGCTCCGCCGGCCGCGTAAGCAATCACGGGCGTTCCGCAGGCTTGCGCTTCCGCCGCCACCAAACCGAAATCTTCAACTTGCGGGAAAATCAAAGCTTTCGCGCCATTGTAAAAATTTCGCAATTCTTCATCTTCAACAAACGGCAATAATTCAATATTCTTGATACTTGATGCTTGGTACTTGATACTTTCGTATTCCGGCCCATTGCCGACAATTTTCAATGGCAATCCCAATTTCGCGAAAGCGTCAATAACTAAATCGAATCGTTTGTAGTGGAGTAGTCTCCCAACGGCTAAATAATAATCTATCGGCATATTCGTGCGAATATGCCGATAGAAAAACCTGCTAGTGTCAACCGGCGGATAAATCACCTTCGCTTCCCTGCCGTAATAATTTTTTATTTTCTCGGCAATAAATTTGGAGTTGGCAATCAGAACGTCCGGCTTCTGCCCCGCATGGTAATCCCAGCGCTTTAGATAATTAAATATCGGCCCAAAGAGAGTGGTGAAAAATTTATTATCAAAATATTGGCGTGTTTCCCAAGCGTAACGAAGCGGCGTGTGGATATAGGAAATGTGCTTAGTATTCTTCCCGTATCTTATTCCTTTCGCGTATCCTGCCGAATCGGAAATAATCAAATCGTATTCATCACCTAAATTTATGGATTCCGCCGCAAACGGCATCAAAGGAATAAAAAGCCGGTGGTGTTTTCTGGCGAAAGGAAAATCTAAAAAGCTGGTTTTCTTCACTCGTCCGCGGAACCGCCCCAAAGTCCTCTTTTCATCATATAAAAGCGTGTAGATCGGGGCTTCCGGAAAAATTTCCATTAAAACTTCCAAAACTCGTTCTCCGCCCCCGTATTGATTTAAATAATCATGGACTAAAGCGACTTTCATAAACTTAGAATGTTATAATTATAGCGTATGAAACGTTTAGTGGATATCATTTTGGCATCTTTTGGTTTGATTATCACCGCTCCCTTTTGGCCCATAATCGCCACGGCTATTAAACTAGAAACCTTCGGGCCGGCGATCATAAAATTGCGTCGCGTTAGCGGCGGAAAAACCGTCTATGTTTATAAATTCCGTTCGATGATCGGAGGCGCTCACGGCCTGAAACCGTTATTAAAAGATTTGAACGAGCGCAAAGACGGCCCGTTTTTCAAAATAAGAAATGACCCCAGATTAACTACCGTCGGCAAACTGCTTAGAAAATTCCGGATTGACGAGGTTCCGCAACTAATCAATGTTTTGAAAGGTGAATTGGCTCTGATCGGGCCGCGACCGCACGAACCGGAAGAAGTAATTCATTATCCCGCCGAATATAAACATTTGATTCTGGCCAAATCCGGAGTTACCGGACTTTCTCAAGTTAGCGGCGCCTCCGGTTTGTCGTTTTTAAAAGAGTTAGAGCTCGACAGCTATTACGTCAAAAACCGCTCGGCGGCATTGGACTTAAAAATTTTAGCTAAAACCGCGAAAATAATTTTTTCCGACCCGACGGCGGTTTAGGCCTAAATGCTTCGCATCGGCCGACCGCTGGAAGCGGTTTAGGCTTCAATATCAATCCGCTCTCCTTTTCCTTCTTCTTTGCGATCTTTTGCCTTTTTAGATTTCTCCGATTCTTTTGACTCGTCTATCGGATGAACTTCTTTCGTTGCCCGCAGTTTTTTTAATTCCTCCGGAGTCGGCTTATTTTCTGGCGTGTATTTAATTTCGCCGATCATATCTATCGGTTTTATTGCTTGCCCAAAAGAGAATTGATGAGCGCGCGGGTGCGCGGTCCAACCGAGCCAATCGCTTCAAGGGCATTAGCCTCCTGGAATTTCATCAGTGCTTGCCTGGTAAGCTTGCCAAAATATCCGGTTACCGGTTCGTCTTTGGGCAACCCCCAATCGTTTTTTTGCAAGAAACTCTGGAGGAGCGCCACCTCCGCGCCGCGCATTCCCAACTTCAAACTTTGCGTGATGGTTTTTTGCTCTCCGACAACCGGCGCCACTGCCGACGCTGTCTGTACTACCGGAGTTATTTGTACGACCGGCGCCGCCGGCGGCACTCCAGTTTTGATGGAAAGGTCTTTTATCAATACCGCTTCAATTCCAATGCCGCCATCGCGATCCACCGTGGGCTTCCCTTTAACTTCCAAAATGTGCCCGACCAAAAGCTCTCCGGACGCGATTTTCTCCCCGTAAGCAGATTCGAATCTTGTATCGGAATCAATGGAAACAAACCATTTAATATTCCAGATTTTTACGGCAATCAAATTCAGCGCGTGCTTGTTGGTCATCTCCGCGCCGATGAAATGCGCCTCCCCGTTTGGATAGATGTGCATTTCCTGCGAATGAGAACTCGCAAGAACCGCCCCAGGCAAAACAATAAACATCGCCGCTCCGATTAAAATTTTGTAAATAAACATATTTTATAATTTACAACTTCAGCTTTTGATAGTCAATATGCGTGCTTTCTATTTCCCATGACACTTTTTATATTTCCTTGCTACGATATTCTAACATTCTATAGAATGTTAGAATATCTAATTCCCACAACACCATTACATTCTCAAGTATGTAAGGGCGTTTATAGAACTTATCTCCCGTGGCACCTCTGCTATTTATTGACTGCCCCACAGAAATTTGTTACTTTGCTTATAGAACTTCTCCGTATAATTGGAGGACGATGATGAAAGCCAAAATGGTCTTGCATCACGACGACCCACCCTGTACTGTTCGTTTGGACGAATATGGTGCTTGTCCGAAATGCAATCTTCACCCGGATACACAAAGCACTTGCTTCTACCCCCACTGCCCATCGTGTGATGTCCCGCTCAAAAACTTGCAATGCGCAAGGTGCAGAAAAACTTTTGAACGCCCCGTCTAATAGACGGGGTTTTTCTTTCCTCATGACCCATGGCATCTCTGCTTTTTTAATACCCAACCGCAGGAGCTTTCCTTATTTTAAGCCATTTCTCCACCTGTAGTATCGTCCAAATTGCTGAAATATAGAAAATGTCATGCGGAACAAAAATTTGACAAACATACTTAGCCATGCTAATATATTCACAGAACCAACTATCACTCACAAGGAGGACATGATGACCACGTTTCAAGAAATCTGGAATGTCTTTTCTACTGGTAGAGGCACTGTGCATGGACTTGACGCCATTTCTCTATCGGCGGTGTTCCGAATCGCCGAGATGGAACTTCGAGGTGACGCCCGAGGAGCCCAGTCAATGCGTGAGGGATTCCTCAAACACGAACCTCGTACCATCAGCCAGCCTATCAGCTCAGATCTACTCGACGAGTTCGTTCAGGAAATCAAGAACCATACGCGATTCGATGGCACAGTTGTTCTCAATGCAGATGGTCGGCGTCGCTACGAAAACCTTCATGATGTCGATTTATGATTACCGACCATGGATTCAAAACGGTAGTTCTTACTCGCGATGGCATTCAACCGTCATAACGCTTCGTGCTCAGGCCCAACTCTTCAGAGAAGGGCCTTTTTCTATTTCCCTACGCCCCGTGACACCTCTTATATTTTTTCCCGGAGCTGTCCGCCTTCGCCCCATCCTTCACGCAAGGTTTCGGAGGGCAAAGCAAGGCTTCGGCGGGACTCCGCTCGCTTTAAGAGTATCCCGCGTTATCGACCATGACAACGCTTGTACTTTATCGGGCGCCCCTCTTTATCCTTCGCTCCGCACGGGCAAGGATCATTTCTTCCTATATTTTTGTCGGCGTATTCATTTGATTTGTTTATTTGGATGACGGGTTGATCACCCATACCAACCGTGCCGCCTTTTAATTTTTCTGCGTTTTCTTTTATCCATACGTCAAAATCGGCCAGCATTTGCTGATAAAACAAATGTCCCTCTCTCCGATACTCCACCAGCGGATCATGCTGGCCGTAGGCGCGCAGGCGAACCGATTCCGCCAGCGCTTCCATATTTTCCAAATGGCTCATCCAGAGAAAATCCAGCATCTGCAGAACTTGCGGCACTACCTCGCGGGGTAGTGATATTTCTTTTATCCCCACCTCTGACGCGTCAGAGGTGGTATGACGCGTCATACCACCAGTTTCTAATACCTTTTGTCGCTTCTCGTAGATTGCCTTTCGCTGTTTATTCAAAACATCGTCGTAATCCAGCAAGTGCTTGCGCGCGTCAAAATTCAACCCTTCCACTCTCGCCTGCGCTTGCCCGACCGCCCGCGAAACCGCTCGCGATTCGATCGGCATATCTTCCGGAACTTTCAGCCACTCCATCATGCCCTTTATTCTGTCGCCGCCGAAAATTCTCATTAGATCATCTTCCAACGACAAGAAAAACTGGGAAGAACCGGGATCGCCTTGGCGGCCGGAGCGGCCCCTTAGCTGATTATCAATTCTCCGCGATTCGTGCCGTTCCGTGCCAATCACATGAAGTCCACCGGCATCAAGAACCCTTCGACGCTGCTCAGGGTCCCCGGGGTTACCCCCGGGAATAATATCCACGCCTCTGCCGGCCATATTCGTCGCCACGGTTACCGCTCCAGATTTTCCAGCCTGCGCGATGATGGCTCCTTCCCGCTCGTGATTTTTCGCGTTTAACATTTCATGGGGAACTCCTGCTTGATTAAGCAGTTTGGAAAGATATTCATTTTTTTCAATGGAAACTGTGCCGATCAAAATCGGCTGGCCTTTTTTGTGGCGTTTTTTTACGTCTTCCGCCACCGCTTTGTATTTTGCTTCCAAAGTTTTGTAAATAACGTCGGACAGATCTTTGCGGATCATCGGCCGATTGGGAGTAATCGTGGCGGCATCAAGTTTATAAACTTTATCAAATTCTTCCGCGGAGGTTTGCGCCGTGCCTGTCATGCCCGCGAGTTTTTGATACATGCGGAAATAATTTTGAATGGAAACGGAAGCGTAAGTGCGGGATTCGTTTTGCACGACTAATCCTTCCTTTGCTTCAATGGCTTGATGCAGACCTCCGGAATACCGCCTACCCGGAAGCATGCGGCCGGTAAATTGGTCAACTAAAATAATTTCGTCATTTTTTACGACATAATCGCGGTCTTTTTGGAAAAGCGCTTGGGCTTTCAAGCTTTCGGTTAAATAATGCGTGAGCCGCAAATTGTCCGGCGCGTAAAGATTTTTGACATTAAGCGATTTCTCAACTTTATTAATTCCCTCTTCGGTAATTTCAATGGCGTGGCGTTTTTCGTCCTTTGTATAATCCGTATTCTCTCCCAAACTGCGCGCGATTCTCGCGAAAGTTTTGTAATAATCGCTGGAGGCGGCATCTGGCGCGGAAATTATGAGCGGCGTGCGCGCTTCATCAACTAAGATGCTGTCCACTTCATCAATGATGGCGTAATTGGGCGCGCGCTGGACTTGTTGCTCAAGAGAATAAGTTAAATTGTCCCGCAGATAATCAAAACCAAATTCGTGATTGGTGCCGTAAGTGATGTCAGCCGCGTAAGCTTCACGGCGGCTGACCGGCCGCAAATAATCTTCCTGAATAAGATAACTTCCGGTTGTGTCTCGTTCTTTGTCCAACAAAGCGGACTCTTCTTGTTCGATGTTTACGCCACGAAAATGCGGGTCGTAAATTTTAGCCCCTTCATGGACTAAGCACGCCACCGAAAGGCCAAGCGCGTGATAAATCTGTCCCATCCAAACAGCGTCTCTTTTTGCCAGATATTCATTGACGGTTACAACGTGAACTCCTTTTCCAGAAAGGGCGTTCAAATAAGCGGGCGCGGTTGCGGCTAGAGTTTTACCTTCGCCGGTCCGCATTTCGGCGATTTTCCCCTGATGCAAAATAATGCCGCCCATCAACTGCACATCAAAATGCCGCTGGCCCAAATTTCGCTTTGCGGTTTCTCGAACCAACGCGAAAGCCCTAGGCAAAGCTTCATCCAGCGATAATTTATTTTCCTGAATCAGCCGGCGCAAAGAATTACTGTCTTCCAGCAATCTTTCATTGGAAAATTCTTTGATCTCCGCTTCTAGGGCGTTAATTTGATCAACAGTTTTCCGCAATTCGCGGTCGGACTTAAATATTTTAGAAATGAAGTTAAACATAGTTATTGTCATTGCGAGAAGCGCAACGATGAAGCAATCTTACAAAAATTCAGGTAAGATCGCCACAGTCCGATGGACATCGGACTTCGCGATGACGATTCTGAGCTTGCAATGACATTAGTATAAGCCTATTTATCCTCATTTGACAAATCCTGTTCCTGTGGTATACTTTCGGAAGTTTGATAGATTTCTATTTTTGAAAGAAAGGAGAACGCATGGGTAGAGTAGAGTTACTGGAGATGAGGGTGTTTCGAAGCCGTAAGATGGTTGTGGTCGAAAAAACAGAAACCAGCTCCAAAAGTATGATTGTGCCAGCGGATCCCGAAATCTGTTGCTATCAACTTACTGATGGAAAGTTTCTGGAAATCAAACACACCGATTCTGCCAATCCTTATTGGCACAGCGCAGATTACGAAATGCGCGACGGCGATGTGGTAGTTCGAGAGGCCAGAATTTGGGTGACAGAGATCGCCCCCATTCGAGACTCGATCGGAGCATTTCAATCCAGAGAAGACTTCGTTGAGATGATGACCAAACATTGGTCTGCCGAAATCCTGGAATCTGTCGTTTCGGAATGAAAAACAAAGAAAGGAAAAGAAGATGATGGACGGATTCTACTGGGCTCGAGTAAAATCGAGTAACACGAAGGAATTGATCCGCGTTGTCGGCGATCGATTCCAGCTTGTTTCCAAGGAGGTACCGAGGGCGTACGACCCCAACTGGTACCCCCTGAAGACTGTGGAAATTTTGGAACCATGCCATTAGTAAGGAGCACGCTGTGCCAAGCTATTGAACTCACCTTTTGGGTACTTGACAAATTCTGTGGGTATGCTATAATTGAGCAATAACAATGGCAATGTGCCGTTGTCGGCAGTTCTTCGAAATCTACATTTTTGGAGAGTACCATGAAGGAAATCGCCCAGCAGGCGCTGTCGCGCGGCCTGGTCTTGACCAAGGATCAGGAGCTGATCTTCAAGGAATTGGCGATCCGGGGCCCCAGCAAGGCACGGAGATTGGCGATCGTCAAGAAGATGGGCGGGGGGGTCTTCACCGAGGTGGTGAAGCTCATCAAGAAGTTCCGCCAGATCCTCAACGGCAAAGGCCATCAGGTGGGCGTCGCCGTGTTCGGCAAGACGCTCAACGAGAGGTATTGGCTCAACCAGGCCAGGGACGCCGGCTACATGGTTCTGAACGGCATCTCCCACGCGGAATTCTACCGCTAGCACCCAGGTCCGTACGCAATGACGTACGGGCCTATTTTATTTGACAAATCGCAATTTTTTGGTAAAATTTTGCTGTTCGTTGAAAACTTTTCCAAGGAGGATTGAATGGAAATGCTTGTCATCTCAATCATAGTTATTGTTATTGCGACTTTCTTGTGGTGGGGATTAAGGAAGTTGGAAAAACCGGAAATGGAGTCCGAAACAGCGGTTCTAGCAAAGCCGGTCGAAGAAAAAACAACGCCGGTTTCTTTTGCGGAATTTTCGCTAAACGAGGAATTTAGATGTCCGGTTTGCAAGAAAGTTTCCAAGACCGATGATTGCCATGGCGTGGTCTTCTGCTCTCATTGTAGAACTCCCCATCATGTCAATTGTTATAAGTTTATTGGACACTGCAGCATCTACGCTTGCCGTGGACAAAAAGATCCAGCCACATACCAAAAATCTTACGAATGTGGCGGCGATGAATAGCATAAGCGCTCCGACCACGGTCGGAGCGCTTTTTTATTTAATCCACTTTTACCTACCTACCGCTACCATATTACTACTGTTACATGTAACAGTAGTGGACAGACTTAAAAAAAAATAGGCTAGAATAATGACGCTCTTTGGGAACTAAATAAAGAAGCCCGCCGTCGCTAAAGCTATGGCGAGCAAAGGAGGGAAAATGCCGATACTACCGCAACTCACACAAGAATGGAAAGAAAAAGAACGGCGGGAAAGAAAAGTAAATAAGATTTCCTGGATAGTGTTTTTTGTTGTTGCGCTTATAACTTTCAGTTTTCCGTGGATTTCACTTCAAGTTTATAATCAAGAAATTATCAAACGAAGTTCAGCTATTTTCGCAGAAACCATATCACTTGTAAGCCTCGGGATCGCCCTAGCGGTAGTTGCCTTTTCAAGTATGACTAGAAAAGTTCATTCAGGCAGCAGTCAGGTCGCCTTGTTTATGATCCTCGGGATGTATATCGGATTAATGATTGGATTATCGATTTGGTTTTATATGACGTAAACCAAAACCCGCACGAGATGTGCGGGTTTTCTATTATAAATCAATTTTTCTTCCGGTACCGACCAAATCATGCTATTTGCAATCTTCGGGATGTATATTGGATCAATGATTGGATCATCAATCTGGTGGTTCATGGGATAAGAAATTTCAAAGTGCTTCGATGGACATCGGAGCACTTTTTTTATTTATCCCATGAAAAAGCCATGGCGCGTTAATGGGATATTTAGATTGGGACAATACTACTTTCCTCTTAATTTTCTTAGCTTTTCCTGCCCTCGGGAATCCTGCGGGCGGAATTTTTCTGAATATTTTTTAATTTCGCGCTGGAGTTCGTTTCTGACTTCATCAACGCCCAGCCGAACATCCCAATTCTCCGATTCCGCTCTCAAAAGTTTGCCGGGCAATTCTAAATTGCATTCTATATGGTAAACGTTGCCCTTCTTGTGATGTTTGGTGCTTCTGGCGATTTCTACTTGCGCCTGCGCAATAGTCTTTTCATCCAAACGATGAATAAATTTTTCCAGCGAATTAATTTTATCAATCACATACTTCTCAATCGCCGGCGTAGAATCTAAATTTGTGTATTTGATATTTATATTCATGGTGTTAGCACACGAATGCTTGGTGCGAATGTTTGCGAATGATATGCGAATCGCGAATATTCGCAATAATAATTTGTGATAATTCGCACTAGGTATTTGTGTATCATTTTAAACATAAATAATCTCCTCCTCTAATTTTATGCCGAACTTTTCTTTCACGCCAGCTTTTACCAATTTAATTAAAATTTTAACATCTTCCGCTTTCGCGTCCAAGACATTAACAATAAAATTCGGGTGCTTCGGGGAAATCATCGCTCCGCCCCAGCTTACGCCTTTTAATCCGCATTCGGAAATTAAATGCGCTGTTGGAACAACCGGGAAAGGGTCGGTTTTAATCACATGAGCCAATTCGCCGTGCAGCTTTTTGGGAACCAAACGCAAGTCAATATTTTTAAAAATACTGCCAATATTGGGATATTCCAGCGGCTGGCGCTCCTGGCGGTATTTAATTTTTTCTTCAATCGCCGCGCGAATCGCTTTCTTGTCCCCCTTCTTTAATGCGAGGGTTGTTTCTAAAACAACTTCTTTTCCGTCATTCACTTTGAAAATGCTGTTCCGATAGCCAAATTGGCATTTACTATTATCACGTTTAATATTTTTTGGTGTTTTTCCGAAAATATCCAAGCTGACAACTTCCATAATAGAATCTTTAATCTCGCCGCCGAAAGCTCCGGCATTTCCGCGAATAGCTCCGCCAACAGTGCCCGGCAAACCACCGGCCCACTCTAAACCAGATAACCCCTTTTCAACGCAAAAATTCAACAAGTCGGAAATTAACACGCCCGCCCCAACCTGACACTTGACACCTGATACCTGCAACTTTTTTATTTCTGGTTTCAAAACTAAGCCGTCAAAACCTTTGTCGTTAATCAAAAGATTTGTGCCGCCGCCTAAAATAAAAATCGGCAATTTTTCTTTTTTTGCTTTTTCAACGGCTTTGGTGATACCGTCAATATTTTTCGCAACGTAAAAATGGCGGGCTTGTCCGCCAATTTTATAATTGCTGTGCTGTTTTAGATCTATCCCCGTCTGAAACATTTATCTGCTCTTACTTTAAAACAATAATTGCCTTTTGCCAACTTTTTTTGTTGTTATATAATGAATAGGAGATCGGCCCTTTGATGGGCTGCATGGACGCGCACTCACTCAACACAAATTGTATGGAGGTCACCACATGCAGCCCCTTAAGGGGCTGACTTTTTTTATTTTTTATGCTAAGCTTCGGATAGTTTTTTTGATAAGGAACAATATGGATAAGGCAAAAACACTGACAGGTAAATGCGAGTTTTATTCGGAAACAGGAACGGAGGGCGGCTATTGGGCATTTCAAGATAGTCGTTTCATAAAACCCAACACCACACAATTCGTTTGCAAAAAGTGCTACGTGGTGTGGGATAAGAAAAGAAGTCCGAATGGCCCAGCCCCGATCGTTGAAGGCGCCCTTTCCGTTGATAAAATAATACTGATAACCAAGGAAACGATTAAGAAAAATTATAAATTACCGCGAAAGTGTCGGCCAAATAAACACGAATTCGAACTTTCGCCTAATGAATTTGAAGAATATGAAGGCCTTCATATTCTTAAAGACGGCGACTATTTGTTTATTAATTCACCGAAAGAACCGGATAAAATTGTTTGGGAAGGGATAATTTCTCTTCATCAATATCCGGCTTTTAAAAAAGCCGTGTTTGGATGTTGGATGCACGCTGATCAAAATGGTGTCGACAGAAAAAAATGGGCTGAATATTTCTTCAAAGAATATCCCGCAAAACTTATCAAAAAGGAGAGCCTATGAAACCCGATCCGTACGAACAGATTGCCGATCTTGTAATGGATGAACTTTCCTATCTTCCGGAAGCCGAAAGAATTCCACAAAAGTTTATGGAACATATGACGATAAAGGCTGAAAAAATATTTAAGGAAACTTCTTGGCTTGACTACCAAAAACGCGATGCTTTAGAAACTGTGTTAATCTCTTTAAAAGCTGACAGATTGATGATTTTTGTTAAAGATTTCGCTGGAAGAGATATTTTGGCCGTCAGTGAAACTTACAAACTCAATGCATACCGCCCCTAACACGGGCGGGTTTTTTTAAATTTTGGTCGTAGGGAAACCGAAATTCCAAGGAGAAATCCCAGCACTAAATTTTGCCATTTCAAAATCAAAACTTTTTTCAAAAATATCGCCTTCTTTTCAAACTATAGCGATGCGCTTCGCCCATAAAGGAGTGGGCCTATTCGGCCCGCGCGCATCGTGAGTTATATCACGGCAAAATTAGTGCGGGATGCTCGATTTTGTAACCTCGCTACGCTTCGGACAAAATCGGCAAACCAAAAGTCCCCTTGCGGGGACTTTTGGCCACAAATTGAGCGGGGCACTTCTTGATTCGGCTTGCGCTAAATCAGGCAGTACTCATCACTCACTCTAATTACATTGTACACGAGTTGACTTTAAAAGTCAAATAGAGTACAATTTGTATAAGTCGAAACATGCTTTTTACAAACCTTAACTTAAAGATAATTAAATATGGGTACCCTAATACTTTTGGGGGCGGTTTTACTTGGAATCGGAATAGCCGCCGGCTACTTTATTCGCCAGACGCTTGCCGCCAAGCACACTAGTTCTCTCGAAGAAAAATCAAAAAAAATAGTCCTTGAAGCGCAAGAAAAGGCCGTAGCTTTGCTTGAAGAAGTCAAAAAAGAGGAGCGCGAAAGAAAGCTGCAGTCGGATAAAAACGAAGAGCGGCTTGCGCGCAAAGACGAGTCCCTGGAACAACGCTCTCGGGAACTCAACAAAACCGAATCTCGTCTTAAAGACGAGCTGATTGATGTCGAGCAAGAGAAAAAGGAAACTTCCGAGCTTCAGAAAAAAGCAGTGGGGCAACTGGAAAAAGTGGCGGGTTTGAGCGCGACGGATGCCAAAGCCCAATTATTTAAAGAGCTGGAGGACCAGCATCGCCACGAACTTGTCAAAACCATCCAAAGCTTGGAGGGGCAGAAGCGTGAAGAAATTGAAAAGAAAAGTTTGGAAATAATTACCACTGCCTTACAACGCTACGCTCGCTCGCATGTCGCCGATTTAACCACCACCGTTTTTAATCTTCCCAACGAGGAGATGAAGGGCAAAATCATCGGCCGCGAAGGCCGTAATATCCGCGCGCTGGAACGCCTCACTGGAACGGAGTTGATTGTTGATGAAACACCGGAAAATATCGTCATTTCTTCATTTGACCCGTTGAGGCGCGAAACCGCCCGCTTAGCTTTGGAAAAATTAGTGAAAGACGGCCGCATTCAACCGGCTAAGATTGAGGAAAAAGTTGAGGAAGCCAAAAACGAACTGACTAAGAGAATGCAGGAGATCGGCGAACAGTCGGCTTTGGAGATTGGAGTTGTGGACTTCCCCAAAGAAGTAACACAGCTTTTGGGCCGCTTGTATTTCCGCACCAGTTACGGCCAGAACGTTTTAGTGCACTCCATTGAAATGGCTCACATTTCGGGAATGATCGCCGCGGAAACCGGCGCCAATGTGGACATCGCGAAAAGAGCCGCGCTTTTGCACGACATCGGAAAAGCGATCAGCCACGAAGTAGAGGGCACCCATGTCAACCTCGGAAGAAAGATCCTGCAAAAATACGGCATTGATGAAAAAGTAATTCGGGGAATGGAATCCCACCACGAAGAATATCCCTTCGCCACTCCGGAATCATTTATCGTAGCCGCCGCCGATATTTTATCTGCCGCGCGTCCCGGCGCCCGCAGAGACACGGTAGAAAATTATCTCAAACGCTTGCAGGATTTGGAAAAAATCGCCACTGATTTTGAGGGCGTCAAAACCGCCTATGCCCTTTCGGCCGGGAGAGAAATTCGCATCTTTGTGGTGCCGGAAAAAATTGACGACTTCGGTGCCCTGCAACTTGCCAAGTCCGTTGCCGCTAAAGTTCAATCGGAATTGAAATATCCGGGAGAAATTAAGGTAAACGTAATTAGAGAAACAAGGGCGGTGGAATACGCGAAGTAACGAGAAGTGAGAAGCTAGAAACTAGAAGCTAGGATTTGGTATAATTAAGTCAAATCTAAAAGGTCGATTCGTAGATTCGTAAAAATTCGTATTTCGTAAAATTATGAAAAAAGAAGGACTAATCGAAGCCGTTATGAAAGCGGCAAAAATAGAAACGAAGAAAATGGCTCAAGAGGCAGTAAACGCGGTTTTTGAAGCCATTACCAAAACTTTGAGCCGTGGCGAAGAAGTCGGGGTTACCGGGTTTGGGTCATTTAGAGTTGTTAAGACCAAAGCCAGAATGGGTATTAACCCGAAAACAATGGAGAAGATCCAGATCAAGGCAGGCACTAAACCAAAATTCAAAGCCGGAAAAGAATTGAAAGACGCGGTGAAATAACTGCGGACTACGCAGACTCGTGCGGACCGCACGGACCTACGCGGACTAACGCAGAAAAAAAACCGCTCGTGAGGGGCGGTTTTTTGTTTGGGCTTAGTATTTTGCGGTTCGACCTTTCATCTGCTATGACACGTCATAGCGCTATGACGTGTCATAGCAGTGATTATCAACTAATCTAAATTGCCCGCGAGACGGTTTTCTTAAAAGTTCTCCTGCGACCGAAAGGCGAAAAAACTTTTGCCGTAGGAGTAAATCTATTCTGGATCTTAGGAAGTCCGACTTCCTAAGAACTCTGACGCGTCATAGCGGTGATCGAAAATACCTTCCGGTCGAAAGATATATTTTTCGAGAAAAATCCCGCTCTTAGTTAAGTATCAATACTTTAAAGTATTGAAGTGTGAACTCACTGACTAATAATCCTGTAATGTGCCGAGTGTTTAGTGACGCGGTTCGCCGATTGGCAATGGCGTGTTAATGATTACTTCAACGCTTCTTTCAGCAAGTTGGAAATTTCCAAAAACTTCTTGTAGGCCAATTTTATTTCCCCTATCGCTTCAGAAAGAAGACTGCGCGGATTTTCAAACTCCCGCCCAGATCCGTCTGAGCGAGGCTCGCCCAATGCTTGGGCGGCGGATTCCGCTTGCTCGATTAAATCGTTGGCTGAGACAAGCAGAAGATGGGCTTCGTTGAGCAAAAACCCCGCTTTTTCCGGTTTGAGAATCTTTAAGTCAATCAATCGCTCAAGGTCGTTTTTAATTCTTAGAAACCGGCTCTCGGCAATTTTCAAAATAGATTTAGTTTGAAAAATCAAAAGGAAGTCAGAAATTCTTTTAATTTCCGCCCCCAGTTCGCCCGCTCTTTTTTCTTTTAATTCCGCGGCGAGAAATCTTATATTGGAACCGTCGGGATTAACTTCCAAAGATTGGTAGTAATTCAAAGTTTCTTCCAAAAATCCTAAGTATTCCTGACGCAATAATTCCTGCTCTTTGGAAATATTTTTAAGTCCCTGCAGCCCCTTTTTAAGATCGGCGGCTTGATTCACTAGGCGCTCAATCACGTCTTCCAAGGTAATCGTTCTAGGTGCTTCGGATTGGGCTAAAACCTGCGGTTCGCCCGATACAGCGCCCGCTAAATTTACGAAGATTATTGAAAAAATAAAAAATGACAAAAAAATACCGATTACCCTTTTAGATGTCATAGCGAAAGGTCTTTCAAAAGCTCATCTATTCTGGCGCCGATTTCTTTATCTTCGCCAAGGTTATAGGTAACTTCTCCAAGCTGAATCTGAAAATCCAGTTTCTGCTCCTCTGCTTTTAAATTCTCGTCGTTAAGACTGGATAGAATCATCGGTGAAAGGTTTTTCACATTGAAAAAGGAAAGACCGCCTAAAGCCACAAATAACAAAGCACTCGCTAAAGTGAGCGCCGATGCCAACTTAATGCTTTCAAAAATACCGATTTTCAAACCCATGAAACCGCGCCTGATTTGGGGACTTGCGAGAATAATCTGGCGAGAACGCTTAACGAACCCCTCATCGGGCATGATGGCTTTTAATTGTTTTAAAATTTTGATTAATCCTTCTTCCATAGTAATGCTTTAAGATTATTGATGGCACGGTGTTGTAAAAGTCTTACCGCGCCTTCTGTTTTATCGAGGGTATCGGCAATTTCTTCGTTGGAAAAGTCTTCAATGAACTTTAGAAGAACCACGTCCTGCTGTTCCGGGCTTAATCTAGTGATCGCTGCTTTAACCTGCTCAATTTCCAAAACCGTATTCAGGTTTGTTTCGGCCACTCCCACCACTTTCAGTAAATCTTCATCTAAGTTTTCAATACTGGCATGGAACTTCCTGGTTCGGTAGTGGTCAATCACTTTATTGCGGGCAATCTGGTAAAGCCAGCTTGAGAATGGGAACCCTCTGTGTTTGTAGCCCTTCAAATTCTGCCAGGCGCTTAAAAAAACTTCGTGGGTCAGATCTTCCGCCTCCGCCTTGTCGTTGACCTTCGCCAGCACAAATCGGTAAATAGGCGCTATATAATGATCGTAAAGCTGCCCAAAAGGCCCTTCCTCCCCCTTCTTTGCCTTCCTTATTAAACTGTCCTCACCCTCTAACATATATAACGAATAAGTTAACCTTTGGTTTCTCGACTAGAACAGATCGTCCTTATCAATAGTAACATGTATTACTAATTACTAATCGGCACTAATTAGGCCAATAGCTAATTAAAGTTCCAATCGAATTTGCATTATTTGCCCAAATTAGCATTATGGTTCGACTGGGCTCGCCATCTATATCCTGAGCTTGTCGAAGGATTCGCGATTACTCTCATCGGAATTAAAAATCCTCCAACTGACCGCTGGAGGACTCTTATTTAGATATACTATTATTTTTTTGGGGAAAAGTCAAATAGCTGTGGGGTCTATTCTTGGAATAGTTCGGACGGTTTTCGTCCCGACCGCGGTCGTGGACGAGGAAAGTCCTACGCGAAAATTCGGAAAGGCGGCGGCTTATTGCTCGGCCGTGCCTCGCACGGCTTAGAGAGCCGCACCGCTGACAATTTTCCCGCCACTTATTTTAAAACTTTAGAAGGCGGGATTGCGTTTTGTAACTTCGCTTCGCTCAGACAAAACGGGAACAAGTTTTTCTTCCTAGAGCGTCCGTGCGGACGCACGGAGTAGCTTGGCGGCAAATTTCTTAAAATCCTATTTTCAATCTTGGTCGATAATTTTTCCTATTTAGCTGCTGATTTTATTTTTCTCAAAACCAAAAGTCCGAAAAGTACGAGAACCCCCATGCCCGCTATCGCATATGAATAACTTGTTTTTCCACTTTCCACCGTAGCTACCAAGATAACACTCCACGTAATCGGACCGATAAATGTCGCGAAACGTTCCGCAAGCGTATAAAAACTAAACGATCGCGCTTCTATTTCCCGCGGCGTCAATTCCGACACCATTGCCCTACTTACGCCCCATGTTGCCCCATAGAATAATCCCGCAACAAGACAGATGGCGATGGCCACAGTGAGCGATGGCGCAAATGCGAGTATCGGAAAGAAGACAATCCAAAAAATAAGAATACTAGAAAGTGTAAACTTAGTTCCTTTTTTGTCTGCCATTTTTCCGAATATAAGTGAGCCCACGGCAGAAAAAGTGAGAATTCCCGCCGTGATATACGTCTTAACACTATCCGTGGCGCTGAAAACTCTTTCAAGAAAGATGGGAAAGTTGTTCGCAAACGTCAGGAGCGCATCGCTGAAAAGAAAATACGCGATGAAAAGCAGTGAAAGATTTCTTATTGAGAAAACAGTTTTAATGGTCTGAAATACTTTTGCATATTCGTCGCTTATGCTCATTTTTGTAATGACTTTTCCCGCCGTGGCTTCTTTGTATTTAAGAAGCATCGGGAGGGCAAAGATTATAAACAAGATAATAGCGGGAATAAGGGTCTGGGCACGGCCTGGCGCCCCGAAAAGCTTGATTGCTCCCGTTGCAAACGGCAGTGTTATGAGAAGACCGAAAACTTGCCCAATATAGTTTGCTCCAATCCCCAATCCCGAAACCCAGCCTCGGTTTATGTCTGTAGAAAGGTTATTGATCATCGGTGTGTAATAAACAAAACTCATCAGATAAAAATACATGGCAAGCGTAAAAAGTGCCGTTGCAAGAAGTGCTTGAGATGGCGTAAAGAGCATAACCAATGCCGTGGAAAGATAGAAAATAAGCATGATCACTGACGTAACGCGGACACCTGCAAGCTTACGGCCGGTCACATCAAGCCTTTGCCCAGCAATAGGAGCCGTCAATATAAAAAGCAGTGACGATCCTATAAGCGTTGCATTATACCACCAGTCGGGCTTTCCGTTGTCTACGACAAGCCACTGGGAGAAGTAAAAAAGGAACACAATCATAATGATCGAGTTCGCAAAGTCATAGAGTGACCACAGAAATATATTCTTTTTCATATGATTAAAATTTTTTCTTCCCCCAAAATTATCGACCGACCAACGCCGGCTTTTTAGAAGGGGTTCTTGCTTCTTTTTCTACCAAGCTGTCAGCTTTGGCCAAAAACTTGCTTGCTTCCAAAATCTCAACCAAAACAGGCTCATCCTTCTTAGAAAAGTGGACTATTACGTTGCCGATTTCCTTGGCAAAATCAATCGACCTATTGGAAAGCTCCCAGCTTAGCACATCGGCCTCCGGTTCGTATGAAATTCTTACATTATTTTTGCTTTTCATATTGCTTTTTTCTTCCTGGATAGAAAGTAATCACTTTTTTATCTTTACCATCCTCTTTGTATACTACCCGCAAAATATGATTCCGGTCAATTTTTCGTTAAGCAATCAAAAGCGGCAAGCGCGACCCATCGATTAACTCCGGTTTTTCCAGAGTTTTCAAAACTTGTTCCTTGGAAACAAAAAATTTGTGCCGTTTCAAAATTTCAAATTTGTCGTTCGCGTGGCGAGTAAAAATTATCATCTGTTTGGTGGGTGTGGGAGGTATCGAACCTCCGGCCTTTCCCTTATCAGAGGAATGCTCTACCACTGAGCTACACACCCTAATACCAATAAAACTATCAAATTATTACATATATACTAAAACTTTTTCAAATATATGTCACCAAAGGCTTTAATGGCCATCATAAGCTCTCTTCTCTTCTCACCGCTTGAAAAACTTACTTGACATGTTCCATGACGAAAAGATTCCTTATAAGAAAAACTGTTCTTCTTCATCTTGCGAACTATGGACTTATAAAATTGACCATCCAAAAGCCCTAATTCACTTTTCCAGAAATTAATTTCCTCGGGAACGTTCATATTATCGTATAAGTGCAATTGAACTTTAAGGTGTTTCTTTACAACTCCCAAAAATTGTTCAAGCCATTTAATGAAAAAGGTAATGAGTTTGGAATCCGTATTTGCGAGAACAATTCTATAAAGATCTCTCTTGTTGCCTTCGCCTTGATACAACATTAGGCCGGCAACGAAAAAGGCGTCTTTAGAAATCTTGCTTAGTTTAGTCAAATATTTATCGTATACCTGCCGGTCTTTCTCTTCGCGCTTTTTACGCATCGTATTCCTAAATCTTTCTCTCGAAACCTCGCCTTTCTGCCATCCTAATCGTCGTAACTCGAGAATTCGTTTATCAGCGAGTGGAAAATCTTTTAACCAATAACTTAAAGTGCTTTTGGAGACACCAAGCCGCTTTCTGATTTCTCCATAACTCAACTCTTTCTTAAGCCTAAGTTCTAGCGCCTTTCGACGCAATATCGCGTGCATAGTCTAATTGTACCATAGTAATCCATCTTGGGAAGACAGTGTTCTACCACTGAACTAATTGCCCAAATTTTTTACGGGGTACCACCGCCACCCGGATAGCCATCGGGACGGGAACTATGCACGCCTAAAAACTATCGAGGAATTTTTAACTCGTTGAATTTTTCTAGATTAAAAGTAACAACTTCCGGGGTTTTTGGCAAGATTTTCTCCGAAACCGCGGAAACCCTCGCGATTAAAAAAATGACGTAATAAGCGGAATAAACCAGCAATAGCGCTGCCAACAATCCTCCAATTAAATAATAAATAATTTGTTTGCCCATTATTGATAGAAAACTTGAGCGTTGGCGACGATATTATATTTATCCCCGCTTGATTTCCTGGTCATATTCAAAGAATTAATTTTTACAAAAAATCGGCTCTGCTCAATTTCTTTCAAAAATTTTACGAGGACGCCGTAGCCAGCTTCGCTGGTTATTAAAAACTGCGTGAATCCCGGAGCTTCATCGGTGGCCGGAGTTTCACCGACCAAACTGAAATTGACGCCGATTTTCGCTTTTTTGGCCAAGTCGGCTAATTCCTTATCAAAACTTGCCAGCTGTGCCCTTGGCGGTAAAACGCGATTCAATTCGTCAGTCAAAGGTTGGGATTTTTCAAGGTCGGATTTTAGCTGTGGCAGTAAATTTGTAGCCCGCGAAAGAAAATCCAAATCGGACTTCTGAACCAGAATTTTCGCGGCCGCTTTGTCCAATTGCGGGGCAATAAACTGGATGGCGAACACCAAGACAACAAGAACTCCAAAAGCAATTCCCGCCTGAATTAAAAGTTGCTTTTTAAAAATGTCCATCCCGTTAGAAGTGGCGAAATTTCGACTTTTCTATTTGATTCTTTGGCATATTGTGTAATAATCCCTCTAGAAATGGTGTCGAGTTGGGTTCCACTTCTAACGGGATCCATTACTATTGTAGTATAACAAACTATGGAATTGCGTTTTCTAAATGTCGGCGAAGAAAATTACCCGGAGCTACTGAAGGAAATCCCAGATCCTCCGGCAAAACTTTATTATAAAGGCGCTTTTAGCCAAGACGGCCGGCCTCATATCGCGATTGTCGGAACTCGCAAGGCAACACTTGCCGGCCGCCAGATCGCTAAACAATTTGCCAAAGCACTGGCCAGTCGAGGCGCCGTAATTGTGAGTGGCCTCGCCATGGGCATTGATACCGCCGCCCACGAAGGGGTGCTCGAGGCTAAGGGAAAAACCATCGCTGTATTGGGCAACGGCCTTGATTGGATTTATCCAAAACAAAATGAAAAGTTGGCCAAGCAAATACTTGAAACCGGCGGCGCTTTGGTAAGCGAATATTCGCCGGAGACAGAATCTCTACCTCATCATTTTTTGGAACGAAATCGCATAGTCAGCGGTTTATCGCTTGGCGTGGTTGTTATAGAAGCGCCGGAGCAATCCGGCTCATTAAATACCGCGAGCCACGCGCTAGAACAAAACCGGGAGGTGTTTGTGGTGCCGGGGCCGCTTAATAATCCAAACTATGCGGGTTCACATGCGCTCTTACGAGCTGGCGCCCGCTTGGTCACCAAACCCGAAGAAATTTTGGATGATCTCAATCTTTCAAGCGCCGGCAACACACAGCAAGATTTATTTATAAATAACCCCGGGCTTAACGAAAAGCAGAAATCTTTACTGGCCACTCTTCAAGAAGCCGGCGAGCCGATCGGCATCGACAAAATTCAAGAATTAACCAAAATGGACATTTCCGCCATCAACCGCAATCTGACTTTTTTATTAATTCAAAGTATTGTTAAGGAAGAAGGTGGACGCTACTCGCTATAAAATCCGAAGCACGAAATCCGAAATACGAAACAATATCAAATGACCAAAATTCCAAATCCTAAAACTGGGTTTAATAAATTAGAATTTAATATTTATAATTTGTTTCGAATTTCGATATTCGAATTTCGAATTTAAAACTTATGAACCTAGTCATCGTAGAATCTCCGACAAAGGCAAAAACAATTTCCAAGTTTCTTGGCCCCGATTATAAAGTCGAGTCTTCTTACGGCCATATTCGCGATTTGCCGAAAAGCACTCTTGGCATAGATATCGAACACAACTTCGAACCGAAATATATTGTTCCCGCCAAAGCGAAGAAAGTCGTAAAACAACTCAAAGAAGACGCCAAAAAGAGCGACAGCGTGATTCTGGCTACTGACGAAGACCGCGAAGGAGAGGCGATTGCTTGGCATCTTGCCCAAGCTTTAGGACTAAAAAAAATTCAACGGATTGTTTTCCATGAAATTACAAAAACGGCGATTGAAAATTCTTTAAAAACCCCGCGCGATTTAAACTCTAATTTGGTTGACGCCCAACAAGCTCGCCGAATTTTGGATCGGTTGGTCGGCTATAAACTTTCGCCATTTTTGTGGAAAAAAGTGGCCCGAGGACTTTCCGCCGGCCGCGTGCAATCAGTAACGATGCGCCTGATCGTTGATAGAGAGAACGAGATCCGGAAATTCAAATCCGAAGAATACTGGTCGATTGAAGCCCTGCTTCAATCGCGCGGAACAACGCAGAACGAAACGCAGAACCGCGCAGAAAAAGATTTCACGGCTGCTCTGGTAAAAATCGGCCAAGAAACGATTGATAAATTCGATATCAAAACCAAAGAACAGGCCGACGGAATAGTTAATGAGTTGAGGAGTTATGAGTTTGCAGTAACGGCCGTCGAAAGGAGAGAGGTTCATAAAAACCCGCCCACTCCTTTCACGACCAGCACCATGCAGCAGGAAGCGGCTAAACGCCTCGGCTTTTCTTCTAAAAAAACCATGGTCATCGCCCAGCATTTGTATGAAAACGGCCACATTACTTATATGCGTACCGATTCGGTCAATCTATCGCAAGAATCAGTGGCCGCCGCCAAAAATTGGCTCACTAAAGAACTGGGGCCTCAATACGCTTTGGAATCGCCGAGGTTTTTCAAAGCCAAATCCAAATTAGTCCAAGAAGCTCACGAAGCCGTCAGGCCATCTCATGTCGAAAATTCCCCGGATAAAATAGAACTCGCCGACGGAGGCGAGGAAAAACTCTACAAACTCATTTGGCAAAGATTTGTCGCCACTCAAATGCCGGCCGCAAAAGCCGCTTTAAGTTCTATTGATGTCGCGGCCGGCAAATATACTTTGCGCGCGAGCGGTCAACAGATTATTTTTGATGGCTACTTGAAAATCTGGCCGCAAAAGTTTTCGGAAAAAGAACTACCCACGATGGCCAAAGGCGAGGAATTGAAAATAAAAGACGTCGTCCCCTCCCAGCACTTCACCGAACCGCCGGCAAGATACAGCGAAGCCACAATCATTAAGGCTCTTGAGGAGCACGGCATTGGGCGCCCGTCCACCTACGCTCCTACTATTTCCACCATTCAAGTCCGCAACTATGTCCGCAAAGAAACCGGAAGGTTTTTCCCGACGGAAATAGGAGAATTGGTTAATAAAGTCCTGACGGAGCACTTTCCTCAAATAGTGGATATTGATTTCACTGCTCAAATGGAAGAAAGCCTCGACCAAGTCGCCCATGGGAAAGAAAAATGGCAGGATTTGATCGGCAGCTTTTACGAGCCTTTCGCAAAACGGCTTGAAAAGAAATACGAAGAGGTCTCCAAAGAAGAATTGGTGCCGGAAGAAAAAACCGACCAGATTTGCGAAAAGTGCGGCAAGCCGATGGTAATTAAATATGGCCGCTTCGGGAAATTTATGGCCTGCTCTGGCTTCCCGGATTGCAAAAATACCAAACCACTTCCGAAAGATGCTCCTAGGCCTATCGGCATGAAATGCCCGAAGTGTCTGGCTTCGCCGGATCCCGCGCAGCCGAACGATCCGGGAGAGATTGTAGAGCGACGGGTCTCAAGAGGCCGCGCCCGAGGAAAGATTTTCTGGGGCTGCAACCGCTATCCTAAATGCGATTACGCAAGCTGGACGAATCCTTTAAACCCGCCGGAAGAAAAAACTGAAAAAGTCATAGAAGAAAAATCAGAGGAAGAAAATAAATCCGTTAATTAAATTTTTTGGTTCTTGAAAATCTTAAAAGCTCCGGTCAAAGTTTTTCGCATATCAGGAAACACCGCAATAACGGAACTATTTTTAACGCCGGACTTATATTTACTTAGATCAAGCGCATGTTTAAGTTCATTCGGCTTTACTAATCTAATTCCGCCAGAGTCTGGTCCAAGTCTAATTTTTTTCAAAAATTGATAAGACATCAGGGTTGTATAAATAATTCCCAATTCATTTTTCCTTTCAAATTCTGAAACTTTGAAAATCGGCTGATTCTTAAGTAAGGTTGCGACGCTAGAACCCAGTTCTTCTTTTACTTCTCTTAATAAAGCGTCTTTTGGCAGTTCGCCCTTATTAATTCCCCCATAAACAGTCACCTGACAACCACCGGAATAATATTGAGACCGCATTTCTTCGGTATTAAAATAACCGCGCGCCTGCAAAATCGCCACTCGTCCAATTTTGGGAATATCGGTCAGAATCAGGAGTCCGACGCCAGAACGAATTTTATGTTCCATAGAAAGATACTATCAGTTTTATTAAAAAATAAAAGTTAATCGGCGCTTTGACGCGTCAAAATGAGGTCAGAAATAAGTGTGCTGACGCGTCAGCACACCACTATCGCATGCGATAGTGGTTAGAGATGAAACTCCGCAGATTTACACCCGTGGTATTGGTTAGGAAGCAATAGAAAAAATCCCCCCGACGGCTATCGGGGGACGAGTATTTATTTTCTCAACAGAGTAAAGGCTCTCTGAATCGTTTCCTTGGTATCGGCAAACATCGCCAGAATATTGCGATCGGTGACGCCAACCTTCTTGTCAAAATTCTTCAAATCCTGAATTTTTTCGATTTCTTCTTCCTTCAGCAATCGAATGCCGCCGGAAGAAGGACCAAGACAAATATTTTTCAAAAATTCACAGGGCAGTTTCACGGCGTAAGCGACCTTCAAATTCTTTTCGTCTTCAAAACGGTAAATCTCTCTGAGTGTTTCCAGCTTGTCTTCGGATGGATTATCTCTTTCCACTTCCACGGCTGTATCAAAGTTCTCTCCTAATTCTCTATCTCTAAAATTAGGATTTTTAATTAGGTGACGGTATTTCTCTGGGAGTAGTATGCCGCCTCTGTCGCAAACTTTGTAAAGTGTGGCCACGCCCATTTCCTCTTGGATTTCACGGAAAAGCGCTCCAGGCATCGATTCGCTCTCTTCAACGCCACCCCAAACCGTCAACTGCATTGCGCCGGGGAAAGATTCCGGACCCATCTTTTCGTGATTAAATTCGCCTCTACGCTGTAAAACCGCGACCAATCCGTAATTCGGCAATTCAGTCATTATCAGAAGACCGGTCACTCGCCTTTTTTCTGCCATCCGCTGTCTCCTTTATCTTGTAAAAAGCCTGCCCGGAGTATAGGTTAAAATTAAAGAGATGTCTAGATTACAGAAAATTTTACTTTCAAGCGAGTTGGTCAAAAAAGCTTACGATTTCGCGAAGCTTGCTCATGCCGGGCAAAAAAGAAAAAACGGCGAGCCGTATCTGACCCACTGCGTTGCGGCAGCGGAATCTATTGCCGGATGGAAACTGGATGACGCCACCGTCGCCGCCGCCCTGCTTCACGACATAGTAGAAGACACCGATCACTCGATTGAAGATGTCAAAAAAGAGTTCGGTGAAGAAGTGGCTTTTCTTGTTGACGGAGTTACTAAAATCGGGAAGGTTCGCTACCGCGGCATTGAAGCCAAAGTGGAAAATCTCCGAAAATTCATCCTGTACCTTAGCCGGGATATTCGGGTGATTTTGGTTAAACTCGCCGACCGATTACACAATATGAAAACTCTTTACGCCTTGCCGCCGCAGAAGCAGAAACGGATCGCGCTTGAAACCATGGATATTTACGCGCCGCTTGCCTACCGCCTTGGTATGCAAAAATTGAGCGGCGAGTTGGAAGATTTGGCCTTCCCTTATCTTTACCCTCAAGAACACAAATGGCTGATAGAAAATGTTAAGGAAAAATTTGAAGAAAGGGAGCGGTATGCGAACAAATTAAAACCAGTGATTGAAAAAGAATTAAAAAATAATGCCGTGGGGATGGTAAGAATGGATTCGCGCGCGAAAAGATATACTAGCCTTTATAAAAAACTTCTTCGCTACGATATGAATGTCGAAAGTATTTATGATTTGGTGGCGCTGCGGATTATTGTGCCAAATGTTGAAGATTGCTATGCCACCCTAGGCGTCATCCATAAGATGTGGCCTCCGGTTCCGCACCGTTTTAAAGACTACATTGCTTTGCCGAAACCCAACGGCTACCGAAGCCTTCACACTACGGTTTTCGGACCGGAAAATAAAATCACGGAAATTCAAATAAAAACCGAGCAAATGCACGATGAATCCGAAAATGGCATTGCCGCTCATTTCGCGTACCAACAAACAAAAAACACCAAAGATTATCTAGAAAAAATAGCTTCGTTCGCCGAGAAAAAAGAACTTGCTTGGATTCAGCAACTACGCGGTTGGCAAAAAAATTTCACTAATCCGGAAGAATTTGTCCAATCTTTGAAAATCGATTTTTTCCAGGATCGTATTTTGACGCTCACGCCGCAAGGCGAAGTAATTGACTTGCCGGTAGGCGCCACGCCGGTAGATTTTGCTTACCAAATACATACCGAGATCGGAAACCATTGCTCCGGAGCAAAAGTGAATGCTAAAATCGCGCCGCTGGATCAACCGCTTAAATCTGGCGATTTGGTGGAAATCATCACCCAAAAAAACAAAAATCCTTCAGAATCATGGCTTTCTTTTGTGCGCACCGGTAGTGCCCGCAACCACATCCGCGCCGGCTTAAGGAGTCATATTCCCGCCCTTACAAAAACTGAATCGAAATCCACCGAACTGAAATTAACAGTTAAAGATCACGCGGGTCTCATCAATGATGTTTCAGAGGTAATTACCCGCTCGCATGTTCATATTCAATCGGTGAACGCAAAATTTCCGCTTATCAAGATCCACTGCGATGTTTTAACGAAAGATAAAGCGGAAAAATTAATAGAAAAACTTAAAAAGATAAAGGGGGTTCAGCGGGCGGATTGGCGACTGGTGTAGTGGTAAGTTTCGCGACAATTCCCCTTAATTCTTCCGGAGAATAAAAAGCGATGATTAGCTTCCCTGTTTCTCCGGATTTCTCCACCCTTACTTTCGTGCCCAACGCGCTTTCCAACTCCTTTTGCAGGAGCTCTGTTTCCACGTCAACCAAAACCGGTTGAGCGATCGGCAATTCCTCTTTTGACGTTTGCGCTCTCAAGGTTTGGATTCTTGATTTTAGTTCCCGCACGCTCATATTATTTCTCAATAAATCTTCGAAAAACATCTGTTGCTGCTTCAAGTCATCAACCGTCAGCAAAAGCCGCCCCTGACTTTCGCTAAGCTGGCCTTTGCCGATCGCTTCCTGGATATTGGACGGCAAGGACAACAACCGGATCGTGTTCGCTATAGATTCGCGACTCTTGCCAAGACGGCTTGCAATCTCTCTCTGGGTAAGACGAAATTCGTCCTGCAATTTGGCATAAGCTCGAGCCGCTTCAATGGGGCTTAAATCGGCTCTCTGCACATTTTCGATAACTGCCAATTCCAACCGCTCGCGCTCCAAATTGACGTTTCTGATAATCGCCGGAATTCTTTCCAGTCCAAGCATCTGGGCCGCTCGCCAACGCCGCTCACCGGCAATCAGCTGATAACTCACTTCGGTCCCGATATCGCTTTCTCGTTCAATCTTGGAAACAATAATCGGCTGCAGAATCCCAAACTCCCTGATAGAGGCGGCTAATTCCCTCAAAGCAGTTTCATCAAAATCCCGCCGCGGCTGCTGCGGGTTGGGAGAAATTTTATCTACCTCAATCAAGAAAACTGGTCCTTGAATTGGTGGGTTTTCCATGCTAATTATTATATAGCTAATTACAGCACTTTTACAGCACTGGGCAAGTATCGGCTTTTGCAATTGATAAGAGAAATTTTTCTCAAATCCGCGACGCGCGAATGAGCCGTACTGATGTACGGTGAGTCCGCGCAACAAAGGAGTTGAGAAAAATTTCCTTAAGCGGAAGCGGTTAATTGCAAAGGGTTTGATACTTGATCAGTGCCTAGGCCCGGGTGGCGGAATGGCAGACGCAATGGACTCAAAATCCATCGATCGCAAGGTCATGCGAGTTCGACTCTCGCCCCGGGCACCAGCGCCCTTAGCTCAGTGGTAGAGCGTTCCCTTGACATGGGAAAGGCCGGAGGTTCGATCCCCCCAGGGCGCACCAAGTTCTTTGAAAGGAGAAAACGTGAGCAAGCTAAAAGCGGTTTTTCTCGATCGGGACGGCACGATCAATAAGGCAATCCAACGCCCGAATTTTGGAAAAAAAATCACCGCGCCCTTTTCTCTGGAGGAGTTGGAGTTCACTCCCCATCTTGATGAAGCGATTAGGATGTTTCGCCAACTGAATTATCTGGTCATAATCATCACTAACCAACCGGATGTGGCCTACGGGTACATCTCTCAAGAAGATTGGCAAAAAATCCACAACGAGATTTTATATAGAGTAAAACCGAATTCCTGTTTTATGTGCCGACATCGACGCGAAGACGGTTGCCCGATGAGAAAACCCTCCCCTATGATGATTTTGGCGGCCGCCGATAGCTGGGGAATCGATTTAAAAAAATCCTTCATGATCGGCGATACCGAAGTTGATATGATGGCCGGGAAAAGCGCCGGCTGCCGTCGTCTGTTGGTAGATACCCCCTACAACGCCGGAGTAGAATCCGACGACCTAGTCCTGGATTTGAAAGAAGCGGCTTGGTGGATTAGCGCTACGGATAGATTAGATCAAATGGAATAGTTCCTATCTTGCCCCGCCCTTTCTCCTAATTTTAGAAAAGGCGGGGCTTTTCTTTTTACAAGCAAAAAGCTTTAATCTTGGAGTGGAGAAAAAAATAGAAATCATTTATCAAGACGCGGATATTTTAGCCATTAACAAACCGGCTGGCCTTCTTGTTCATCCTACCCACATTTCAAAGGAAAAAACTCTGACGGATTGGCTTTTGGGAAAATTTCCGGAAATTAAAACTGTCGGCGACGATCCGGAAAACCGGCCAGGAATTGTCCACCGTTTGGATAAAGAAACTTCCGGCGTCATGATTATCGCCCGCCATCAAAAAGCTTTTGAATATTTAAAGAAACTTTTCCAGACGCGCCAAATCAAAAAAACTTACTTGGCTTTGGTTTGGGGTAGAGTTGCCCAACATTCCGGCATTATTGAAAAACCTCTCGGCCTTAAAACCGGCAGCCTAAAAAGGACTACTCGCATCGAAGGGGCGAAAATGGTTAAAGAAGCGAAAACTCTTTACCGAGTTAAGAAGTATGTAGTCCTTCGACCGCCGCCACGGCGGGGCAGGCAAGCTCAGGACAATAAAGTGCCTGGCACTTTATTAGAAGTTGAGCCGCTAACGGGCAGAACCCATCAAATTCGCGTCCATCTAGCTTCCATCGGGCATCCGGTTGTGGGGGACACTTTGTACAGCAAAAAACGGGCGCCCGCGGGAATTGAAAGAATGTTTTTGCACGCCGAATCGATTGAGCTGACATTACCCAACGGCAGTCGAACAAAAATCGAAGCGGACTTGCCCCGTACCTTAAAAACTTTCCTAGAAATCAAATTAGGAGATAATTCAGAACTTGATTCTCTGCAATAAACGACTCAAAAGATTAAAGTGCGGGGTCTTCCTCCAGAGTTAAATCCAGAAAAACTCTTGCCGGCAGATCTCGGCCAGAATAGTTAAAAATTCGGGAGCCGCTTTCTTTCCATTGAAAGCCCTCCGGCGCTTCTACGATAACGTCCAATTCTCCATTCACTCCCGATTGCTTTTCAAAAATCAGATGATAGGCCCCGCCGACGAGGTTAATCTTGTTTGGGCTTAAATAATTAAGCTCCAACTTACCGGTAGTTCCCGCCTTCACGTCCAACCAACGCGCAAAGGAAGTTTTTCCAAAAACCAATGCATCGGACTGCTCGATTGCCTTTAACGATTCGTCAGTTATATAATTCTTGCCGCGATAATCTAACAGGGGTTTTATGATTTTCGGAGTATCGCCGGAAATCTTCAGAAGTTTTGAGTTTGGCGTAACGAAGACCTGTAAATAATTCCGATTAGTGGCGCGGTACCACCAGTCTTTTTCGTTTTGGCCATTGTGATTTCTTTCGATCGTTAAGTGATTTTCGATTTGACCCAGTTTATCCACCTTGGCTTCCAGTTTTATTTTTTGTTTTATGAAGGCATCGCTTTTGCCGCCAGCGATATTCGCGTTTACTACCGCCAGATATTCGCCATTGAAATTTTCCGGCAAAACGGCCACCTCGCCTCCCACTCCCAGCCGCTTTAGATAATCTTCAATTGCCCCATCCTTAAAATAAACCATGATGTCTTTTTTCCTGAAGCGATCCCCCATCTTCTCAATGAAACTATCTTTCTCAATCGGTTTAGCAAGGCGATCGAAAATGAGCGGAGTGAGAACCTTCAAGATTTTTTTGGGATCGTTTTTGGCTTTGTCAGCGCCCGCTTCTACTTCACGCTGTACTTCAGCCAAAAAATTATCTTTATTAATAGTCAGGTTATATTCCGGCAGATCTATTGGTCCGATAATTTCCAGCAAGTCTTTTATAACTTCCACATTCACGGCCACCGCGCCGGCAAATTTAACCCCAGTTTCTTTATAAATCTTGGATGATTCCAGAAAATCAGACACCTTTTTAGCTGATGTAGGAAAATCAAAAAACCAATTGGCGTCTCGAGCTCCCCATCGGCCGGTAATCCCCTGGAGCGGTTTAGGCGGGATTACATTGATGTCCAGTTGGCCATCGGGATCATAAATATCCCGTACTTCCAGATCCAACAAGTTCCCCTGGAAAAGCGTGGCGATGCCATAACTCCCGATAAAGCCGCCGGCTGGGCGAATTTCGGAGGGGTTTTGAAAAAGGATTAACAATCGCTGTTTTTTGGACTGTTCCAACCACCCGATGAAAGCTTTCAAAAAGTTCTCGGATTCTTCGATTTTAGAATCCGGCTTGTCTCCCTTCGAGAGATCTCCCGTAGGGAGAGAAAACTCTTCTCCCAACTGATAGCCCAATCCTGCCGCCTGCGACTTCAAATTGTCGGTTAGTTCGCCGATCTTGGACAAATCATCCGTAAGACTTTTGAAATGTTCGATCAAAAACGCTCCTTTTTTGTTGATCATCAATGACAAGCCGTTAGCTTTTAATTCTTCCAAGGTGCCGCTTAAATGAACGGTGTTTTGGCTAAGAGAAAAAAGATCGTTGAGAATTTTCGGCAAATTTTTTATCGGCGCTTGAGAATTCAAGGTTTGCAATTCCCGGGAGGCCGCCTGGAAAGATTCTTTCGCCCCCGCTAGATCAAAAGCCAACAAAGCGTCGGCTCCTTGCTTGAAATGATCGTAGATAATCGGAGCGGTATTTTCAGCGTGCTGTTTGAAACGGAAAAGATTAAAACCGAAAACGCCGATAATCAATAAAAAAACTGCCAGCGCCGCGACCAGCGGAACTTTGAAGTTACTCTTGGGTTGCGGCGGAGAAGTGGTTTTAAGCGGTATGTATGGAAGGCTAATGGGCACCCGAACCATCCGCGGCGTAGGCGATTTCTCTCTGGAATGCTTGATGTCAAAGAATTTTTTTGTCATGACAAAATAATACTAATCTGCGAATTTATGCGAATGCCGCGAATTTCATTTAATATTGTTAAAAACTTCTAAGGTTTCCTCCGCTGTTTTTTTCCATGTAAATCTTTTGACATTTTCTTGACCGGCTTTGATGAGTTTGCCGCGCAATTGATTGTTTAACGCCGCTTCTTCAACCGCGTTTGCCAAATCTTCAACCTTCCAGGGGTTTACCAAGAGAGCGCTGTCCCCCACTATTTCCGGCAAAGAAGTCCGATCAGAAACTACCACCGGACAACCGCACGCCTGCGCTTCAAGCGGAGGAAAACCGAAACCCTCAAAAAAAGACGGGTAAACAAAGACCTTAGCTAAATTATATAACGAAACCCGCTCTTCGGGGCTTACTGCTCCTTTTAAAACTATGTCTCCTTTATGCGGCGAAGCAGATATTTCCCGAAGGATGTCTTCAAAGAGCCATCCGGGACGGCCCGCAATTACCAACTGCCAATCGCGAAAGGCCGCCTTGTTTTTCAATATATTAAAAGCTCGGATGATAGCGGGAACATTTTTCCGCGGCTCCAGTGTTCCCAGATATAGAATGTACGGCTTATGGTCATTGCGAGCCCCCACCTCTGACGCGCCTGCCTGCCGGTAGGCAAGGTCAGAGGTGGAAGACGCGGCAATCTTACCGAATTCTTCCGAGATCCCCGAATAAACCACAGAGATTTTCTCCGGGGAAATACCGAGTAAATTAACCAGATCGTTTTTAGTAAACTCGGAAACGGCGATTATCTTTTCGGCCTCCCGGGCCTGCTTCTTGATATTCTGCAGCCAATGCCAAAACTTCTGCTTCCAAGAAAAAAAGCTTGGGTGATGCAGAAAAGAAAGATCATGAAAAGTAATGACCCTTGGGGCTTTGCGAACCGATAAGATATTAAAATGCGGACTGAAAACCAAATCGGTTTTTATGAAATTATCAATGGCGGGAAATCTGAAAAATCGGGTAGAAAAATCTAGAACTTTATTAGGCAAATGCCAGTCAATAACTTTAATCCCCGAGCGAAGTCGAGGGGCTACGTTAATATCGAGCAGCTGTTTTCTTAATCCATTATAAAACAGAATATAGTCATTGCTACGGTCAATGGTTAAAATTTGCTGCAGCAAATTTCGGGTATACTCTTCGATTCCAGAAACTCCCCCTTTTCCTAAAAGCCTAATGTCAACTAAAATTTGCATATTATAAATTATAACAGTTAAAATAAGATTATCCTGTTAATGTAGTTTGGGTTACGGCTCAAGCCCACGGGATGTCTCGTTTGAGATTTCGCCAGAATATAAGCGCCCATGGGTTCTTGTAGCGCGCGAACCAAATAGAGATGGAACTTCTTGCTTGCTTTTAGTGGAGGTGTTCGATAAATATCGGATTGCTCCCGAATAAAATACAGAAAAGAAGAGAAGAAATCTCAAGCTTTTCAGTGAATTTAGATAAAGGCAGGCAATCTCTCGACTCTTACGGCAACCGTGTCAACGTCGGCGACTTCGACCACGATGGGCTCAACGTCAACGACTATCATCCGGACTGGGATGACAACGACTGGATGCGTGTCTGCGTCTCTCGGAACTTCCATTCCTAAAATCTAAAACCCTCCGATTTCGGAGGGTTTTAGATTCCTTTGGCCATCTTTATCCACCCGCCGAGCATTCTTCCTATCTCGTCAATACTCTGCTGTAAAACCAGATAATGCTTATTATCCAATGCCTTGATATCTTGCGCTAATCGCAAGTGTATTCTCAATAGATTGATTTTAAGACTGGCTTTCGATAGGTGAGGTAGTTTCTCTGCTTTGGTCAACTGACCCGCGTAAACAATCAGCTCTAAAATTTCTAGAATGATCCTCTCGCATTTCTGACCCAAAGAATATTTATGCTGCCTCGGAAAATTCTGCAAACAAAGATAAAACTCCTTGTAGAGTTCGTAAACCTTTTTAAATATCGGTATATCAAAATCATTCATGAAAGTTTTTAACAAAATTTTCGAAAGGATTATCTCGTTGGAAGGTCTTTTTTCCGCTTGGAGCGAATTTAAACATGGAAAGCAAAAGAAAAAAGATGTTGTGGAATTTGAATATAAGCTTGAAGAAAACATTTTCCAACTTCACCGCGAATTGAAAGAAAAAACATACAAACATGGACCATATAAAAGTTTCTGGATTCATGATCCTAAACAAAGGCATATTCATAAAGCATTGGTTAGGGACAGGGTTATTCATCATGCCTTATTCTCGGTTTTGAACCCTATTTTTGAACCGACTTTTATTTATGATTCTTATTCTTGTCGTGAAAATAAAGGCACTCATAAAGGGGTTAATAAGTTGAGGGATGTCTTAAGAAAAGTTAGTAAAAATAATTATAAGGATTGTTTTGTTCTTAAGTGCGATGTCAGAAAGTTTTTTGCGTCGGTTAATCACGAAATCCTGATTTCAATAATCGCAAAGAGGATAAAGGATGGCGACGCGATGTGGTTAATCAAAGAGATTGTGGAAAGTTTTTCTCCGGGCCTGCCCATCGGCAATCTGACCAGCCAGATTTTTGCAAACATCTACCTCAACGAGCTCGATCAGTTCATTAAAAACGGACTGCGAATCCCTTTCTATCTGCGATACTCCGATGATTTTGCGCTCGTTGACAATTCCAAAGAACAATTATGGGGTTGGCTGTCGGATATTAGGAAATTCCTATCAGAAAGACTGAAGCTAGAACTTCACCCCAAAAAAGTTATTCTCTGCAAATACCATCAAGGTATGGACTTTCTTGGTTACATCCAATTTCCAAATCATCGAACGCTCCGCCAGAAAACTAAACGGCGTATTTTGAATAGAGTTAATCTTGGAATTTCCGAAAAGTCACTGCAGTCCTATCTTGGCGTGCTTTCCCATGCCAATTCCTACGAGCTTTCGGAAAAAATAAAAAACCTGTTTTGGCTAAACAGGCACGAAAAATAAACGACGACCTTTATCTTCTAAAAATTTCGATGGATGGATGGATGGATGGATGGATGGATGGAAATGGAACGCTTTTTCATACTACATTATTATTTTATCAGACATTACTTGGAATAAAAAGAACCCTCGATTACTCAAGGGTTCTAGATTCAAGGATTCAAGAGTTTCAAGCTCTCAAATCTCAAGAATCAGCTTTGGAACTTCCGAGAGACGCAGACACGCACCCAGACGAAGTCAACCCAGCCCGGAAGAAAGCCGTCGACGAAGAGCCCATCGTGGCCGAAGCCGCCGACGTGGACACGGTTGCCGTAAGAGTCGAGATTCCTTCCCCAGTGATACCAGGTTTTCAAGAGTCGTTCTTTGGTAGTCTGGTAAATGGAGAAGATCGCTTCGGCGATGACTGCTTCGTGAGATCGTTCGTAGTCATTGCCGAGCTCTTTTACCTTGGATTCCTGGTTGTCCCAGTTGGTTCCTCCCCACCGGCCGTTGAAGTCGATGAGGTAGTAGCCGGATTCCGGCTTCTGGGTGGCCCAATCGTTTTCCTGCTTCTCCATCCACCAGTCCTGATTGTAGAAACAGGGCTGGGAATTGGAGTTGATTCCTCGCTTCTCTTGCTGTTCGCGGAGGGAGAGACCGAAGACGTAGACCAAACGCCAGTCGGTGCCGGCAATCCGGTTCTGCTCGGCGCACTCGCGGAGAGTGGCTTCGCTGTACCGGATTGGGACGTTCTGGGGAACGTCCTTCTTGCCACAAGCCTTGGCGGCCTGGTCGGCGGTGAGCACCTTGCCTTCGCCCAAGATGTTGAGAGCGCGGACGATGGTAACCCGGCTCTCAACGAACCGGTTAGGGTTCTTTAAGAACCCATTAAGGTGGTCAAACCCGACCGTTCCATCCGCAACCATGCGGAACAGGTCCTTGAGCTGGCCGGCCGTCACGGTCGACCCGCTAACGACGACTCTTGTCTTCATCGCCGCATCTCCTTACTGGAGTTCACCCGAAAATCCGTCGGGTACGGCTTTCCTTAACGTTAAGGAACTACTAACAGTATAGCAAAGCTAAGATGCTTTGTCAAGGTCTTTACAAGAAACATATTTAGGTATTAAAATATAAGCTATTATGCTAGATGAAAAAACAAATGCGAAGATCAAGTCCGGCGCTACTGTCCGGGTTTGGGAAAAAATTAAAGAGGGCGACAAAGAAAGAGTCGCCAAATTTGAAGGCCTGGTCCTCGCGCGCAAACACGGCAGCGAGAAAGGCGCTACCTTTACCGTCCGCTCAACTGTTGCCGGAGTCGGTGTGGAAAAAATTTTCCCGATCCATTCCCCTCGGATTGACAAGGTGGAGATTATAAATTCTCCCCGCAAAGTCAGCCGCTCCAAGCTTTATTACGTCCGCGAACTATCTAAGCGGCAAATCCGCCAGAAATTGGGAACCGGAACCGAAAAGACGAAAGTTGCCGCAACGACCCAAGCTCCCGCCGAATCAAAAACCGCTCCAAAGTAATATAGGAGCGGTTTTTGCTATAATATTATGAATTACGAAATAGCTCAAAAGTTATTCCCTGAGCTTGTCGAAGGGTAACCTTTTGGCTTAACCGGCAGGAAAGCCTTCGACTTCGCTCAGGCAATAACCGCATTTCGTAATTCATAGTATAATAGGCAAACAAGGCCTGATATAGGCCCGGGTGCTGTAATTGGTAGCCAGGCATGCTTGAGGTGCATGTGCCGCAAGGCGTGGAGGTTCGAGTCCTCTCCCGGGCACAAAAAATAAAGCCATCGTTTGTCGATGGCTTTATTTTTTCTTGATGGATTCGAACCAAGCAGCGCCCCGATAGCGGCGTTTTTGTTATAATAAAACGGATCATGAATTGGCTTACCTCGCTCGCTAACTATTTCATACATATTGATAAATACCTCGGGCCGGTAATTCAAAATTACGGGGTGTGGACTTACGGTATTTTATTTTTGATAATTTTTCTGGAAACAGGACTGGTGGTAATGCCCCTCCTTCCCGGCGATTCTTTATTGTTTGCCGCTGGAGCGTTTGCCGCTCAAGGTTTTCTTAACCCGGTTATTCTATTTGTTCTTCTTTCTCTGGCGGCTATTGTCGGCGACACGGTAAATTATTGGATCGGCCACCGTGTCGGGAAAAAGGTTTTTGAAAAAGACCGCCCCTTTATCAACGAAGAGTATCTGAAGCGCACCCAGAATTTCTATGAAAAACACGGCAAGAAAACAATAATCATCGCCCGCTTCATTCCGATTATCCGAACTTTCGCCCCCTTTATTGCCGGCGTCGGAAAAATGAATTATTCAACTTTTATCGGCTATAACGTCTTTGGCGGCCTTCTTTGGGTGGCCTTGTTTGTTTTCGGAGGCTACTTCTTCGGCAATGTGCCAAGTGTTCGAGAAAATTTCTCCTTAGTTATAATCGCTATTATTGTCATTTCTCTAGTACCGGTGATAGTGGAATTTTGGAAACACCGCAATAAAAAAATTTCTAATTCCTAATTACTAATTTCTAATAACTAGTTACTGATTTCTGATTTCTGATTTCTAATTTCTCCCGCTACCCATCAAACCAAGTTTTAGAAAGCGGAATTCTTAATTTTTGCATGAGGTGTGTTATAATAAACGTATTCGCGTTTTAATTAGCCATTAGCCTAATTAGTGCCGATTAGTAATTAGTAATAAGTTAAGTGATAATCGTTAGCGATTACTCTATGGAAAAATCACCAATTGTAGAAACAATCAAAAAAGCGATGCCGGCGGTCGTATCTATTGTTATTTCTAAAAGCCTGGAAGCGATCGAAAAAGAAATCCCGCCGGAAATCCTTCCCTTTTTGCCATTCGGACATCCCCATCTTGATATTCCCCAAGAAGAAATAGATGCCCATGGGATGGTAAAAATCGGCGGCGGCTCCGGCTTTATTGTCGATCCTAGCGGAATTATTCTTACCAATAAACATGTCGTGATTGATCCTAAGGCCGAATATACGGTCATCACCAATGACGAGAAAAAACATAAAGCGGAGGTGTTGGCCCGCGATCCCGTAGATGATGTGGCGATTTTAAAAATAAGCGGCAAGAATCTCCCCAGCGTGCAACTGGGTGAATCAACCGGATTAGAGTTGGGTCAATCGGTCATCGCCATCGGCAACGCGCTCGGGATTTTCAAGAATACCGTCTCGGCGGGTATTATTTCCGGACTCTCCCGCTCTATTCGGGCGGCTACTTCCCCGATGGTGGCTGCTCAAGAACTGCGGGGTCTCATTCAAACCGACGCCGCCATCAATCCGGGCAATTCCGGCGGCCCACTGGTAAACTTAGACGGAGAAGCCATCGGCATTAACGCCGCCATAGTCTTTGGAGCCCAAAATCTGGGTTTCGCGATACCGATCAATTACGCCAAACGAGATTTGGCCGATCTCAAAAAATTCGGCCGCATTAAACGACCGCTCTTAGGATTGCGCTATTTGACGATCGACGAGAACATGAGTGAAAAAATGAAGTTGACCGTTAGTGGCGGAGCCATGATTGCCGGCCAACCGCCGCATACTCCGGGAGTTATTCCCGGTAGTCCCGCGCATAAAGCCGGGTTGAAAGAAAAAGATATCGTTTTGGAATGCGATGGCGTTAAAATTACCACCGAAAGAACCATTCAAGATATCCTTGAAGAAAAAGAGGTAGGTGACATATTAAACCTGAAAGTGCTGCGCGGTAAAAAAACTTTTACCGCGGAGGTAAAACTGACCGAGAGAAAATAGAATCTATCGAACTCGCTAAAAATTGGGTGCCGGTCCACAACGCGCCATTGTGCTTATAAAGCGCGAGGGCGCCGAAAACGGCGAGCATTAATAACGTTAGCGGGAAGAAATAACGCATTGGCGTAGAAATTTAAACCTACTCCACAGTTACGCTCTTGGCAAGATTGCGCGGCTTATCGACGTCATGACCTCGTAAAATTCCGGAATAATAAGCAAAAAGCTGGAGCGGCACCACGTTCAGCATCGGCTCCAATTGTTCTATGGTTTTTGGAACATACAAAACGTCATCCGCCAACTTGGCGATTTTTTTATCTCCTACCGTCGCAATCGCCAAAATCGGACCGGAGCGGGCTTTGATTTCTTCCAAATTGGAAATCATCTTTTCGTAAACGCTATTCTGGGTTGCCAAAGCGATGGTTGGGAAATTTTTGTCCACCAGCGCGATGGGGCCGTGCTTCATTTCCCCGCCGGCATAACCCTCGGCGTGAACATAAGAAATTTCTTTGAGTTTCAAAGCTCCCTCCAAAGCGGTCGGATAATTATATCCGCGGCCCAGGTATAAAAAGTTATTGTATTTCAGATATTTCTGGGCCAGATTTTTTATCCGGCCGCTGTCTTTCATCACCGCTTTGATTTTGGCGGGCATTAAAGCCAGTTCCTTCATCACCTCGTTCCGGACTTTGCTTTTATTTTGATTAAGATACAGGGCCATCAGAGTTAAAACTCCCAGTTGAGACAGAAAGGCCTTGGTAGAAGCAACGCCGATTTCCGGGCCGGCGTGATTATAAACTCCAGCCACGGTTTCCCGGGCAATGCTCGAACCGACCGCGTTAACAATGCCAAGGGTTAAAAGTTTGTGGTTCTTGGCTTTGCGAAGCGCCGCCAAAGTATCGGCGGTTTCTCCCGATTGGGAAATAAATAAAGCAGCGGTCCCTTTTTTTATGGGGTGTTTCCGATAGCGATATTCGGACGCAAGCATCGCCTTGGCGGGCAAATCGGTTAATTCTTCAAAGAGCATCTCCCCAACTAGACCGGAGTAATAGGATGTTCCACAGGCCAAAATTTCCATCTTTTTTATTGCTTTGAGCTTGTCGGCAACGCTTTCCAACCCACCGAGTTTAACGGAATTTTTCTTCAAGCGGCCCCTCAAGGCGGAAAGCAGAACTTCCGGCCCTTCAAAAATTTCTTTAAGCATGAAGTGAGGAAAATCTCCTTTCCTTGCTTGTTCGGGATCAATATCCAGTTTTTCAATTTTGGGACGGGCGGGGCCGATTTTAAATCCATTTAGGGAAAGCTCGCCTCTCTGGCCGTCTTTTAGATAAATTACCTTTTTAACCAAACCGGCCAGTGCCGTTGGGTCGGAAGCAATATAATAGCCGTCTTTACCAACACCGACCACCAACGGGCTGCCCAGCCGCGCGATATAAATTCTTTGCGGTTCGTTTTTTTGAATTACCGCAAGCGCGTAAGCGCCGATAATTTTTTTAAGCGCCGGCTCAAAGCCGTATTCCTCGATTAAGTGGGCGGCGACTTCGGTATCGGTTTGCGACCTAAAACGATGGCCTTTTTTAACCAATTCATCTTTAAGCTCCCGATAATTTTCAACAATGCCGTTATGAACAAGGAGGATTTCTTTTTTGCAATCATAATGGGGATGAGCATTAACTTCGTTGGGTACTCCGTGAGTGGCCCAGCGGGTGTGGCCGATAGCCGCGGTCAGCGGTAAGGATTTTTCGCTCTCTATTAACTTTCCCAAATTGTCCAATTTCCCAACCGCTTTAATTACCTTCAGCCCTTTGGCTTTGCTCAAGGTTAGTTTTTCGCGCGGCAAAAAACTAAAAAAGGCTACGCCCGCCGAGTCGTAGCCCCTGTATTCCAATTTCTTTAGATTGGCGAAAACAATCGGAAGTCCATCTTTTCTGCCTATGTAACCGGCTATGCCGCACATGTCATTATCCTATAAATTTTCGGTTGCGTTAGCAAATAGAAAATTTGCTAATTAAAAACCGCTCGTCAATTGACGAGCGGTTCACGCTTATTCGTCCGGCTCTCTCTTGCAAAGAATTCTCTTGCCATCACACCAATGGCAAGGTGGGAACTTTGCCGCTTCCTGCTCAAGTTCGTGCAACACGAGTCGAAAAAGTTCTTTCGGTTTTCCTTCTTTGACAACCTTTAATTGGGCGTTTTCCAAAACTCTGGCCCAGCGATCATAGACTTTCTTATGAGCATTGACCCCCGTGCCCCGGCAAAAACTACATGGTTTCGCCGACCAAACTTCCATTGTTCTTCTCCTATTCTAGCAAAAGTAACTGACCATATCTTAACCTAAATTATAAAATTAATCAAGCGGTCTTTAACAAAGATAGTTTTTTTCGGTTTAGCGGTGCCGAGCCACTTTTTAGCGGCTGGCTCGCTTAAAGCAAGCGCCGTGGCGCTTTCCTGGCTGATTCCTTTATTTGCCAGCAACTTTCCGCGTAATTTGCCGTTAATCTGAATTAAAAGTTCGAATTTTTCCTCAATTATCATTTTTTCATCCCATTCCGGCCATTTCTCATAATCAAGTAGAGTTTTTTCGCCAGCTTTTTCCCAAAGTTCTTGGGCGAGATGCGGCGCGAAAGGAAATAGTAATTTAACGAGAATTAAGAAGTATGAAGTATGAATTATGGGAAGTTTTTCCATCTCGTTGAGTAAAATCATCATCGCGCTAATGGCAGTATTAAATTTAAAAGATTTTATATCTTCGGTGACTTTTTTGATGGTTTGGTGGATTAACTGTTGGGTGTTGGGTGTTGGGTGTTGGAGTTGTTCTAATTTTTCATCTCCAACATTTCCAACTTCCAACTCCGAACATAATTTATAAATTCTTCCCAAAAAACGGTGCGGCCCTACAATTCCCCGCGAATCCCACGGCTTCGCATCTGCGAGCGGCCCCATAAACATTTCGTAGAGTCGCAAAGAGTCGGCTCCGAATTTTTCTATCATTTCGTCGGGGTTCACGATATTACCTTTAGACTTAGACATTTTCTGACCATCGGGCCCCATAATCAATCCCTGGTTGATTAGCTTCGTAAACGGCTCTTTTGTTGAAACCACGCCGATATCGTACAAAAATTTATGCCAAAAACGGGCGTATAAAAGGTGAAGCACGGCATGCTCCACTCCGCCGATATAAAGATCCACCCCTCCTTCGCCAAGCCTGCCTGTCCGGTAGGCAGGGCTTCGGAGGGCAGGCGACATCCAATATTCTTCTCTTTCTTTTGATACTGGGACTTCCTTATTCGCTGGGTCCAAGTAGCGCAGATAATACCAGTTGGAACCGGCCCATTGCGGCATAGTATTGGTCTCCCGTTTTGCCCAATCGCCGCACTTCGGGCATTTTACCTTCACCCACTTGGTAACTCCGGCAAGCGGAGATTCCGCTTCGCCAGTCGGTTCGTAATTTTTGACTTTAGGCAACTCCACCGGCAAATCTTCTTCCGGCACAGCCATCCAACCAGGATTTAATAACTCACCTTCGTTAAAGTGTTTCGGATTTAGGATTTCGGATTTCGGATTTTCCGCTAATTTTTTGCAAGAATCGCAAAAAATTAGCGGAATTGGTTCTCCCCAATAACGTTGGCGGGAAAAAATCCAGTCGCGCAATTTATAATTGACGGCCTTTTTGCCCCCCGTCTTGGAAATCACTTCATCGTTTGGCAAAAGAGGCTCGTCAACGATCGGCAATTTAAATTTTTCGGCAAATTCTCGGTCTCGCTCATCGTGTTGAGGCACGGCCATAATCGCTCCAGTGCCGTAATTAACCAAAACATAATCAGAAATCCAAACTGGGATTTCTTTGCCGTTGAGGGGATTTATTGCTTTTATTCCTTTGAGCTCTATGCCGGTTTTCTCTTTACTTTCTTGCCGCTCCCGTTCGCTCGTATTTTTCGACTTTTCGATATATTTTTTCACTTCTACTAGATTCTCGATTCTAGATTCTAGATTCTGAATTAATGGGTGTTCCGGCGCCAAAACCAAATAGGTCGCTCCGGCTAAAGTGTCGAGGCGGGTCGTAAAAACTTCTATTTCGTCTTCGGTGCAAACTCGGTCGCAGACCAAATGAAACTTAATTAAGACGCCCTCCGAGCGCCCGATCCAATTTTTTTGCATCTCCTTAACACGTTCCGGCCAATCCAAATCCTCCAAATCGGCAAGTAGACGATCGGCATAGGCGGTAATTTTTAAAATCCATTGTTTTAACTTCTTCCTTTCCACTTTTGTGCCGCAGCGCTCGCAGCAGCCGTCAATCACCTCTTCATTGGCAAGAACTGTTTTATCCTGCGGGCACCAATTAACTGGAATTTCGGCTTCGTAGGCCAGTCCTTTTTTGAAAAGCTGCAGAAAAATCCACTGGGTCCATTTGTAATAATCCGGGTCAGTGGTATTAATTTCCCTCTGCCAATCATAGCTAAATCCCAAACTATTTAGCTGCTCTTTAAATCTCTTGACGTTCTTTTTTACTACCTCCGCGGGATGGGTTTTGGTTTTAATGGCGTAATTCTCCGCCGGCAAGCCGAAGGCATCCCAGCCCATTGGATGTAACACATTAAAGCCGTTCATCCGCAGAAACCGGCTATATACGTCTGAAGCGGTATAACCCTCCACATGCCCGACGTGCAAGCCGTTTCCCGAAGGATACGGGAACATATCCAAAACGTAAGTTTTGCCCTTCGTAGCTTCACGCGAAGAAGGGTTTACATCCGCAATATGCCAGATTTCATACTCATTCTTCGCCCATACCTTTTGCCATTTTTTCTCTATCCGCTTAAAGTTGTATTTCATGAATGATTAAATTTTAGCTAATTTTCGCAAATGAAGCCACTCCACGGCCTTACGGCCGTGGTTTCGGGCTTCACCCGCCGAAATTTTCGCTTCGCGAAAAATTAGGCGGGTTTATTGTTTGTAACCAAATTTCACCGATATCTTTTCAAAAATATATTTAGGTAGGCGGGATCCCGCCAAAGGCGGTGACATCCCCGACCTTACCCACGGCCCCGCTGTAAGCGGAGCCTCGCCTATGGCAGGGCGTGGCGGTCGGGGTTTTCTTTGGACAAACAATAAAAAAAGCCGACAGTCGTCGGCTCTTATGTTTCACTCACGGAATCTGCGGTAGACGCATTGATGGATTGCTGGCAGGCATTCAAGGTCTTGATACGAAACATCGTTTCTCTCTTATCGCGGAGCGATTTATCGCGCAGGAATTTATTTATTTTGCCTTCCTTAATGCTTAGTTGTCTGACTCCTCGCGGCTTGCGTCTGAAACGACAGCATTGACCGGCAACGGCACTAATCAGCGACCCCAGGCCATATTCAATGCCTTCAAGCTCCATGAAACAGTGATATGATCTTGCCACTTATAAAAGAGGGTGCCGATGACTATTACCATCATCCAAACAGAGCATCCAGGGGCTGCAATAAGCAATATCAAAATCTCCGCCTTTCCCATTATGATTTTCCCAAATCAATTTATCGGAGTTGGTTAGTTCCACTAAGCGAGAAATAAAATCCGAGCCAGGATTGTTTTCTGCCACTTTGCCCTCCGAAATATCAAGAACCAACTACATTATATCAAAATTTTGAAAACTTGCAATGCGGATTTAGTGGTTTGTTCCGCAACTTTTTCCAAGTCAATGCCTTTTATCTCTCCAAGTTTTTTAGCAGTTTCCACAATATAAGACGGTTCGTTGCGACGGCCGCGGTAGGGCTCCGGAGCAACATACGGCGCATCGGTTTCAAGCAAAATCCGATCCAACGGAATATATTTTATTGCCTCATCGTAGTCGCGAGAAAATGTAATCACCCCGCCGAAAGTGAAATGCGCGCCAAAATCTACTAATTTTTTTGTTACCTCAAGCGACCCTGCATAGAAGTGAAAAATTTTATCCGGCAAACTATCATAAGTAGAAAGTAAATGTATGGCATCCAGATATGCGTCGTCTGTTCCTTTAGACGGACGGCAGTGCATCATCAGCGCTTTTTTGAGATCTTTGGCAATTTCAACTTGAACCCCAAAAGCTTCCTGTTGATCTTCTTTTTCTTTTTTCTCGCCAACTAGCCGATAATAATCTAAGCCAAATTCGCCAATGGCAACTACTTCCGGATTTTCGGCAATCTTGCGCAAACGTTTTGCATCAAATTCTTCCCGTTCGGTTTTTTCTTGCTCTTTTTTATCGTGATACCACGCGCTCGCGAAATGATTGGGATGGAAACCCGCCGTCGCCCAAATATCTCCCGGGTATTTTCTGGCAAGCGTAACCGCCGCTTCCGAAGAAGCGGCTTGAGTTCCAACGCTAATCATCTTCACTCCCACATTTTTGGCACGTTTAATCACCGCATCACGATCGGCATCATAAACAGGAAAATGTACGTGTGTATGTGAATCTATAATCATCTGGCGTGCTGACGCGTCAATACACTTAGAAACGACGGCCGTTTTTAAGTCCGATACCCGGAGGTCGTGGCGGGTTTTTCAATAAATCCAGAATATCAACACCGTTAAGACCATCTAATAAATCATCTAACCAAGATTTTTGAGCCAATAATTGAACGGGTTTGGATTTTGGACGGGATTTGAAAGATCGTTGACTCTTATAAGCGCCGAGATTGCCAAAGCAGTTTTTCTTCAAAGCATTAATCGTGGCTGTGCCCATCCAAAGAACGCGGCCGATTTCCCTAATTCCCATTCCGCTTCTAATTAGCGCCAACGCCGCTATTCTCTTAGTTATTAAGTCCTTTTCGTATTCGCTAAAAAGAGACCCCGCTACTCTGCTTGTCTCTTTTAATGTTTTAGTCGCCGTCAATTTTTCTAAAAATCTCTGCCACAAAAAATATTTCCATTCGGTACGGTGTTTGCTTTTAAAATCTTTATCGCTGACCATTCTTTTCATATTACATCTATATTACTCTGCCGTATTGACGCGTCAATACACGCCAGTACAAAATTTTCTCCTGTGCTGACACGTCAGCACAGGAGAAAAAAAGAAAGCCCCTGTTCGTCAGCTGACGAACAGGGGCTTTGGGGGGCCAGAGATCAGGGGTCCAGGAAATTATCCGGCCTTCTTTCCGCATGCCACGGGGAAAGACTGGCATCGCTAGAGACGCGAAATCGACAATTAGGAGTCAGGCAATCCGCGGGAAAAGATTCTCTATCTTTTTGACTCGCAAAACGCTCTTCCCTTCCCACGCAATGGCCGCCGTAATTTTTTCTGAAGTTTCCGGCAAAAATGGCTTTAAAAGCGAGGCAACGTTATCCAAAATTACTATCGCATTAACTATTGACGCTTGACGCTTGACGCTTGACGCTGATGCATCCCAAGGCTTTTCTTCGTTGATATAAGAGTCTCCAAAATGGATCAAATCCCAAATAGACGCAATCGCTTCGTGGAATTTAAAATTAACCAATTTTTCTTCAACTAAATCCTTTGCTTTTTCTATTTCGCCGGAGGCTTTTTTTAAAATATCTTTCTTTAAATTAACTTCCATGCCGCCTAATTTTTCGCCGAGAGTTAAAACCCGGGCGGTAAAATTACCAAGTCCATTTGCCAAATCGGCATTATAAAGGGTTTCAAATTTTTCGTAGCTGAAATCTCCGTCTTCAAAAGGCGAAATTTCGCGCAAGAGATAATAACGAACGGCGTCTGTACCAGCTTGTGGTGAGCCTGCTTGCCCCGCCCTGACGGTGGCCGAACCATATTTTTTGACCAGCTCCACCGGATCGATGACATTGCCGACGGTTTTGGAAATCTTCTGGCCGCCAACGGTTAAAAATCCGTGAACGAAAACGTTTTTAGGAAGCGGCAAACCGACCGCGAGAAGCATCCCCGGCCAGATTGCCGCGTGGAAACGAAGATTGTCTTTGCCGATTACCTGCACATCGGCCGGCCAGTATTTCTTAAAATCGGATTCATTAGCACTGCCATAGCCCAAAGCCGAAATATAATTCACCAGCGCTTCCGCCCAAACGTACATAGTTTGGCTAGAATCGCCCGGAATGGGAACGCCCCAAGATAAATCTTTGCTGGGTCGGGAAAAACTGATGTCTTCCAACCCCTCCTTCAGAAACGCGAGAATTTCGTTCTTCCTGCTTTCCGGAATAATTTTTAACTCATCGCTTTTAATTCTTTTTTCTATTTCTCTTGTGTATTGAGAAAGACGGAAAAACCAGTTTTCTTCCTCAATCGCTTCGGGTTTTTTTTGATGGTCTTTGCAAAGACCATCAGTTAAATCTTTTTCAGTCACAAAAGCTTCGTGGCCAACGCAATAGAGTCCCTTGTAAGTTTTTTTATAAAGGTCGCCTTTGTCGGCAAGAGTTTTCCAAACTTTCTGCGCCCCGGGCCAATGACGCTTCTGATCGGAAGTGCGAATGAAATCGTCCCACGATAAATTTAAAATCTCTTTCAGAGAACGAAACTTGGCCGAGTTTTCATCAACGAATTCTTTAGACGTTTTGCCGGTCATTTCCGCGCCTCTTACAATTTTCGCGCCATGCTCGTCGGTACCGGTCAAAAACCGCACGTCAAAACCACACTGGCGCTTGTAGCGAGCCAAAACATCCGCATAGATAGAATCAAGCACATTCCCAAGATGGGGAGCGGAATTTACATAGGGTATTGAGGTTGTGATATAGAACTTGGCCATCGGAGTAAGCACTAATAATTATTACTAATTACTAATCGGCACCAATTAAGCTAATGGCTAATTACAATGCGGATTTCGGCAAAATAATGTCCCGATTCCATCGAGGACTCTCGACGAAGTCGGAGCTAACAACGGATTCGCGTTATTTCGAAACAGATTAGCATTTTTCGCAATCACTCCGCTAGATTCCCAAGCTGCGCCTGCGAGCTTTCGCGGCGGACCAGTCGTTAATAACTTCCTGTAAAAGCACTGCCGCCGGAACCGCCAGAACCAAACCAACAAAGCCAAAAACTTGGGCGCCGATTAGAAGCGAAATCAAAATCACCACGGGCTCAAGCGAAGTCGTTAGGTTGGTAACGGCCGGGACCAAAACATGGTTTTCCAATTGCTGGATGATGATGAATAATATCAAAACGTAAAACGCCACCGATAAAGAACTGGTTAAACCCACTAAAACCGCGATGCTGCCGCTGAAAATCGGACCAACATAAGGCACTAGCTCGAAAATTCCGGCGAGAATACCTAAGATCAAGCTGTATTTCACTCCCAAAAGCCAAAGACCGATGAAAGTTATAAGACCCACGCCAACACTCAAAACAATCTGTCCGCCCAGCCAACGGCCGATTTTTTTTCTGATTCGTCCATAAAGGTCTAGAATCCTTGGTTCATAAACAGCGGGCAATATAGTAATTAAAAACCTCTCTACGCCGTCGCGGCCCACCGTCAGGTAAAAAGACAGCACAAATACCGAAAGCGTGGCCGTCAAACCGCCCAAAAACTTGGTGCCGATATCCAGAAGCGAGGTACTGCCGCTCAACAAAAGATTGGTTACCCTGGCCAATGACTGGTTAATGGATTCTATGAGTCCGGAGGTGTCAATGAACTCAAATACCGTGCCGGAATATTTACCGACGCTTCCCAAAAGAGTGTTAAATTCTGAAAGCGCGATTGGAATGATCGCGTAGGCCAGAAGAGCGATAAAGAAAATAAGCAAAATATAAATGGCGAGGGTTCCTAAAATTCTCGGAATTTTCCTTTTCTCAAGCCAAGTAACAATCGGGTCCAAAGCCGAAGAAATTACGATTGCCAAAAATAACGCGACTAAAATATCGCGCGCGGTAAACAAAACTACCGCTAGAACGAGCATTATCAAAACCCGCCACAGCGTCCCCCAACTAATTGTGATTCCCTTATTGCCGTCCATTACCTTCTACTCTAATTGAAACGGAGTAGTTTTTCAAATTGTTTCCTGTCCTTGTAGGGTCCGATTAGGGCCAAGTTCAATTTCTGATTCTTAAAAATATCTTTTGCCACGCTAACTATCTCCTCTTTTTTTACTTTATTAATGGCCTTGGCCACCTCTTCCGGCGTCATAGTGGAACGCTCCAAAATCTCCTGCCCGCCGTAAAAAATGCCTTGGGCATCGGAAGTTTCAAGTCCCAGCAACATTCTGCCGGTTAAATGATCCTTGGCGTTTGCCAAATCCTTTTCGCTGATGTCCCCGGCGGAAATTCTGGAAAGTTCGCCTAAAATTGCCTTTATAACAACTTCAAGCTTCTTATGATCCACCCCGGCTGAAACTGACAAAAAACCATGGTCAGTCAGAAGTTCCGAATCGGCCTTAACGTAGTAAGCCGCTCCCAATTCCTCCCGCACTTTTTGAAAAAGACGCGAACTCATTCCGCCGCCCAAAATATCCGCTAAAATTTCCAAAGCGTATTTTCTCGGATCAAAAAGATTGTAAGCGCGGCAGCCCAGAATCAAATGGGTTTGGTCGGACTCTTTGTATTTAACCAGAATTTCCGGTTTTTTCTGCGATTCCGCCGTTTTCACTTTGCCGAATTTTTTCGTGTCCCTAATGCCGGAAAAGGTTTTTTCAATTTTGGCGAGCATCTTTTTCGGCTCGAAATTTCCGGCGACCACAATCACGGTCGCTTTGGCGACATAGTGCCGCGAACGGTAATCGACAACTGCTTCGCGGGTGAGTTTTTTAATTATCTCTTTTTTTCCTCCAACATCCCATCCCGCCGGTTGGTCTCCATACAAAAGTTCCAAAAAAAGGTCGGCCACTTTTCTCTGCGGCATATCTTCGTACATATTCAATTCTTCGATTACCACCCCTTTTTCTTTTTCAATTTCTTTCGCGTCAAAAACGGGATTTAAATAGAGGTCGCTGATGACGTTTAAAATGGTGTCGTTGTGCCGCGCCGCCGCTTTGGCAAAATAACCGGTCCATTCCTGGGAAGTGAAGGCATTGTATTCCGAACCGATGCGGTCCAATTCCCCGGCAATGGCGAGAGCGTTCGGCCGTTTGGTTGTTCCCTTGAAACACAAATGCTCCAGAAAATGAGAAATGCCGCTGATGTCTTTTGTTTCGTATTTAGAACCCGCCTCCACCAATACCAAAAAAGTAGTGGCAAGCGTGTCCGGCCGCGGCACCATAATCACCCGAAGTCCGTTTTTTAAAGTTTTCTTTTGGAATTCCGCCATTGCAATTATTATAATGTATAAAATCTAATTCTGCCAATACTATCACGCGTGATAGTGCCGTAAAAGTTACTTTTAAAAAATTTATTTGAATAAGAAAATCCCCTCCGACGTAACGTCGTCGGAGGGGATGAGGACCCCCGCCTTCGCCAAGGCTTCGGCGGGCAAGCAAGGACCAAGGGTCCAAGGGACTGGCCCGCCTACCGGCGGGAGGACTTGCGGAACGCGAGGAAGCGACAGTGCCCGCACCAATCGTTCTCGAGGTAATCGAGGCTCAGGTCCCGCTCGCCGCGCCAATCATCGAGGTAAGGCACGAAGAGACCGCCGTCCGAGTCGCGCCAAGCCTGGCCGAGAGCAACTACGGCATCCTTGCCATTCCAGTTCGCGAGCATCCAGGTAAGGAGTTCGCGGAAGTTGGCGGGACGGTAGCCGTCTTTCTCCATTTTTTTGAGGGCGTAGTCTGAGGAGACGTCCTTATCGAAATGGTAGGCCTTGGCACCTTCACAGTTGATGCCGACATCCGGGAAGTTGGCTTCGGTGATGTTCGGATTGACGTAGCTGAAGTTGCCGGTGGAGATCAGATTGGTGAAAGGCTTAGCGGGGTTGGCAGCGCCGCTTGCGCCACCCTCCACTCCATTCCCAAGCCGGAACTTATTGTTCTTGATGGCTTGGAGAATTTTCACGACTTCTTCCGGATCGCGCTTGCCGCTGACTACCATCTCAACAATCCCACCTTCACCGCTCCAAAGCCGATGCATATGCAACTCGGCCTGCATTTTCTCCTGGTCGGTTTTCGCGACCATAAACGCCCATCCTTTCTCTATGCCTCCGGTTCTAGCGGAAGCGACTAATCCTTGCTCCGAGAGCGCACTGCCCGCGGAAAAAACAAGAATTCTACCTGATTCAAAGAACTGTGCTATTCTAGCATATCTTCAAGAAAAGTCAATAGCTTGGAGATTTTCACTCTTTTTTGTTTCATTGTGTCGCGGTCGCGGATGGTAACGGCTTTGTCTTTTTTAGTATCAAAATCAACAGTTACGCAATAAGGGGTACCTATTTCGTCTTGGCGACGGTAACGCTTGCCGATGCTTTGGGTTTCGTCATATTCGCAAACAAATTTTCCGGAAAGCTCTTTGTAAATGGGCTTGGCGATTTTGCTTAATTCCGGTTTTTTGGAAAGCGGCAAAACGGCAACCTTAATCGGCGCAAGCCAATTCGGAAACCGCATTACAGTTCGCATTTCTTCTTCTCCGCCTTCACTTTTTCCTTTTTCATTTTTACTTTTTACTTTCTCCTCATGATACGCTTCCAACATCGCAACCAAAACCGAGCGATCCACTCCCCAAGTCGGCTCAATCACGTGCGGCACGAACCTATCCTTAGGATTTTCGGGATCGGTATAAGAAAGATCTTGGCCGCTCGCTTTCATGTGATTTTGCAAGTCAAAATCGCCGCGATACGCAAGCCCGTAAAGCTCTTTTCTGCCAAACGGATATTCATATTCAATATCCACCGTGCGCTTTGAGTAGTGGGCGCGCTCGTCTGCCGGAATTTCTTGGTAGTGCAGTTTTTTTTCAGAAACACCCAAGTGCTTGAGCCACTTTTTCATTTCGCCCAGCCAATGCTCGAAGTGCTTTTCCCACTCCGCTTCCCGGACGAAATACTCTATCTCCATCTGCTCGAATTCCCGGGTACGGAAAATGAAATTTCCCGGAGTAATTTCATTTCGGAAAGCCTTGCCCATTTGGGCTATGCCAAACGGCAACCGCTTGCGGGTAGTATCCAAAACATTTTTAAAATCCACGAACATTGCCTGCGCTGTCTCCGGACGAAGATAAACAGTATTCGCTTTTTCTTCCGTCGGACCCATGAAAGTTTTGAACATTAAATTAAATTGCTTGGCTTCGGTTAGCTGGCCTTCGCAATCAGAGCAATGGTCGGCGGTTAATTGGTCAGCGCGGAAACGATGATGGCACTTTTTACATTCAACTAAAGGATCGGAAAATCCGGCAACGTGTCCGGAAGCCTCCCAAACTTTGGGATTCATCATCAAGGCGGCGTCTATCCCGACGACATCGGCGCGCTGGCGGACAAACCAATTCCACCATTCATCTTTAATATTTTTCTTCAATTCCGCGCCCAAAGGCCCGTAATCCCAAGAGTTTTGAAGCCCGCCGTAAATTTCGGAACCTTTATATATAAACCCCCTTCTCTTTGACAAAGAAATAATTTTGTCCATCAAATTACCAAGTTGTTCGCTTTTTTGTTGATTATTCATAAATTATTGTGGCCCCGAAGCAATTTTCTTCGAAAATTGACGGGGTGCTCGATTTTGTAACCTCGCTTCGCTCGGACAAAATCGGCAAAAAATAAAACCCCGCCTTTTCGATAAATTAATTACTTTGTCCATTAAATCGGCCATAGTTTATTGAGTCACCAAACCTTGCGATCCGCTCACCGTCGGATCGTCGGGCAGTTGCGTTGTTACGCTGAAATCTCTTTCGGAAAGCTCAACATCGGTAAATTCATCAACCGCTTTAATCGTGGTTTCGCCGATAAGCGGCATAAACCGGCTTAAATCCGAAGATGACGGCGTAGCTTCGATTTGAAAAATCGTTTCCGTTGGCTTGCTGATAACGCCAGTGGTGGCGGGAATGCGGTCAATTTTCCAGATTATTTCCTGGGTACGCTCATTGTAGGCGGGCGATGATCCCGCGGTAACTTTTGAAACTCCGATAAAACGAACATTACCGCCGAGGAAGGCCTTTACTTCCACGTCTTTAACGTCAGTGCTTTGATTGGTGATTAACCAGTGGATTGTGTATTGAGTCGGCTGATTAACCTTTGGCGGAAAGGGCCCTTTATTGAGAATCCCGGAAGGGGCGTCACGAAAATAGGCTCGGGCATCAATTTTGGTTTGGCCGGCAATTTTAGTTTCCAAACTTGTTACGCTGAAAGTTTTTTCCGCCGCGACAAAATGAGGAACAGTCGGCGACTCAATACTCGCCGAAACTTTTAGAGTGAAGTTTTTGTCACTTAACCGCTTAATCGGATAGGCCGATTTGGTTTTAACGGTAAAATTGACCGATCCCGATTGGCCGGCAGAAATTGTTCCCAATTGGGAAATGTTGGAAGCGTTCCAAACCAAAGTGTTGTCGGTGGAACGGAAAATCCCCGCGGTCTGTAAGGTGGAAAAATCAAACATACTGCCGATGAGTTGAGCTTTGATGATAACATCCCGCAAAGCAACATCGGTGCCGTTAACGTAGTTTAGAGCGTAAGAAAGTGTATCGTCGGCTTTGGCGATGTAATCATTGTCATTGTTTAAAGAAATTTTCAAGGAAAGCGGCGAGGTGGCAATGGCAATGGAGGCGATGTTGGCACTGATGTCGTAATTCTGTCCCAAGAAACTGGTTTGGATAACGGCTTTAATTTCAAAGGACGATCCTTCCGGCCCAATGACGTTGCCAGTGAGTTTAAATTTCATTTCCGACCCTTTCCGAAGGCCGCCTAAAATCCAAACATTATTCCCTAAATCCGGCTGCAAGGTTGATTTAACCAAATTAAAGGTGATCGGGTAATCGATTTTTAGCCGCAAGTCGTTAAAGTCGGTATCGGAAGAATTTTTATAGGAAATTTCGGTGTCAAAGTTCTCGCCACTGAAAATCTTTTGCGGAGTGGCGATGTCTAAAGGAACCGCGTACCCGCCGATGGCGACATCAACATCCGATTCTTTTTGGAAACGCGAGCTTAATGAACCGGATAAATAAGTGACGGAGGCGCTGATTCGCTTAAAGGTATTTTCTCCGTTAAGCGCGATCAGTTTAAAGCTTTGCTGGGTTAAACTACCTTCGCCTAGAGTTTTTAATTCCCTAAAATCAACGTTTTTGGTTGCCGGCGATCCAAGAAAAGCAACGCCTTCCGGCAAATTAACCGATAGCCGTACTTCTTCCAAAATGTTGTTTGAGCTGTTAGCGACATTAATTTTCAGATCGAAAGGAACGCCGATAAGAATTTTTTCCGGCGCGGTTAATTCCAAACCCAATCCCTTAGCTAATCCTCCTTGATACGCAAAAAAGGCGATGATACTTCCGCCTATAATAAAAACGGCAAGGAAAATTAAAATAATTTTGGTACTAATTCGCATTATTTTGAATCAAATTCGCAGTGTTAGCATGCGAATGCCTAGTGCGAATGTTTGCGAATGATGTGCGAATCGCGAATATTCGCAGTAATAATTCGTGATAATTCGCACTAGGTATTTGTGTGTACGCATTCTCTATTTTAACGCAAAACTTGACGGCCGACCAGCTCTGATAAAACAGGCGACGCAATAATACGTTAGTTCGTTGAGTAAAAAATGAGCCGGATCCGCAGCGGCGCAATTTTGACAAACGGCGAATTCCGTACCAAAGCCCAAAATCCCCAAAACCCTTTCGCCGTTTAACTCTTCTTTCTTCAGTAAATCCCAGAGCTCGAAATCCGGTTGGCCCTCCGCGGTTAATTCTTTAATCAAGTTTAGCATTCCTAAAATTTCCCATTTTTTCGGCAGATTAGAAATCTTTAGAGCGTCGACGATCCGGAAAGCGTTTTTTCGCACCAAGCGAACCTGGACCAAATTTCCGGGCTCGAGGTGCGAAGCCAATTTAGAAACTATCTTGCGGACGCTAGTGGCTTTGGCGACGACCTTGCCCAGATCTTTGCAATACAAAAAAATCCTGGAATCAAAATCACCGGAATCTTCTTTGTCCAAAACAACGGCTTCGGTATAGTACTCAACCACCCTATAATCCTATTAAATTCATAACTCACAGCGCAATGGTCAATATTCCGTCATAACACTTGAGTAGCGATCGCTACTCAAGTGTTATGACGTCAACGTGGCAAGATGAGCGTCCTCGCAATATTCCAATTACCACGCTATAGCGTGGTAATTGGAATAAAATTAAAACATTAGAATTTTGGGATAAAAAATCCCCCGCTGATTACAGCGGGGGATGTTATTTTTCTAAAAGATCAATAATTTTATTGGTTTGTTCGTACGCCTTGTCAATGGCAATTCTGAAACTACCCTCGTCGCCTTTATTAAAGTGAAGGGCATGCAAGGAAGCGGGAACCTCCGCGACAATAGGAATAATTAAATGAGGCACGAAATTGGGATCATCGCCGCGGGAAAGTGAAGCCATAAAACTGGTAAGACCATGAGTAAATCGCTCCCAAAGCGATTGAGAGGTAGCAGAGGAAACGTCCAAAATCTTAAAATCTGACGGCCTTTCCGGAGATTCGCTTAAATCTTCTCGGAAAATCTTCTGATTCAGCTCGTCGAGAACGATATTGAACGGCACCATAAGCTGATGCCACCATTCCTCGTTTTCCGGATTAGCGACAAATCGTCCATGATTAATAGTCAAAACAAAAATCGTATCGCATCCCGCCTTAATAGCGGAAGCTATCGAATGCGTCAGACCATCACCATGAAATTCGCCAAAAATATTAACTTGCGGAAAGATGGCGGGAATACTCATTGAGGCACGCAAAACATCTCGGAAAATCTCCGGATCCTTCACAAAACGCTCATCGTGATTAGAAAAAAGAGTGTGAGCGTTCTGCCGAGAACGGTTCCGGGTAGCAACCTGAAATTCAATCGGAGAAGCAATTATCTTACGCATATCCAAACGCTCTAAAAGCTTCCTCAAGCCTTTATCTTTAAAAATGTAGCCGGGGTGCGTTCTTGGCCAGATCGCCCCGACCATATCAAGTTTATGGCAAATATAAGACGGTCCTTCTCTGCAAATAAACATCCACTCATCTTCGGTTTCATTAACGGCATCTTCGGTAAAGTCGCCTTCTACCATCTTAGATCCATTAGCCGCGCCGACTGAAACAACCTGGACATATTGCGGCTTTATTCCCCGCTTTACCATTGAACGCATAGAGCCGAGTTGGGCGATTTGCTTAAATCCGCCGCCATCCAGAATCCACGCGATTTTCCCCAATAGTTTTAGATCCATCAGCCACCCTTGCCCTCCGAAGCTTTACGCGAAGGAGGGTCCTTATCAAAGAACTAAAAACTGCCATCATTTTGGCACTTTAAAAAAACGAAGTCAACCTCCGTTATTCCGACTGCACTTTCAGTTTTTTCGAACGCTGGCGATTGAGTTTGGGCAGTTTGATAGTAAGCACGCCGTTTTTTACAAAAGCCTCCGCTTTTTCCGCGTCCACTTCTTGAGGCAAAATAATCGAACGGGAAAATCTTCCCCAATAACATTCTTGATAAAAATAATCTTCGTCCTTAACGCGGCGCTCTTTTTGACGACTTCCTTTGATAGTTACCGATTCGCTGGTAATGGCAATATCCAAATCTTCAGCTTTAACTCCGGCAATCGGAGACTCTAAAATAATTTCATCGGGCATTTGATACATATCAATCGTCAATTGGCCATCGCCTTCGTCAAGAAATTCTTCATCAGCCAAAGACTGCCTTTCTTTTCCGCCGGAGGCGGATCCTCCTCTGGAGGACAACGCGGAATTGCCGACTTTAGCCAGCTCCACATCGCCTTCTGCCGAAGATTCCAGATTCTCCGCGTCTATATTTTGTTCTTCTAGTTCGTCATTCATATTATTTATAATATTCGCATTATTTTGCAGTTATTCGCATTGTTCGCCCTGCCTACCGGCAGGCAGGGATTACTCCTTTTTCAGTTTCTCAAAACCATTGAATATAAACAGCGCTATGAACATAAGAAATACCAATGGCAACGCTACGGGCTCTGATTTAATTATAAGATAGTTGAAAATAGCATGCAATAAAGTGGCGATGGCCAAACCGGAAAGAATTAACCCGGCATAACCGGACCGCCGGGCGATGGCCTTGCCCCAGTAATAGCCCACTAATCCTGAAGCGAGGGCGTGAAGAAGAGTAGCCCCTACAAAACGCAAAATTATGGTTTCGAGCGGCCCCGGAGAGGATAAAGACAAGGAGTTGCTCTGGACAATCGAAGCAATATTTTCCACGGTGGCAAAACCCAGCGCGGCAACGATCATATAGATCATGGCATCCACCGGCTCATCAAATTCTTTCCTCCGGCCCACCGCCAGATACACCGCTAAAAATTTGAAAAATTCCTCGATCCCGGCAAGAAATAAAAAAGCAACGAAGCTGTAGGATGCGAATCCCCGGCCAAGCAACCAGTCATTTATCAAAATCTGCCCTTGTAAAACAAAAACCGTAATCAGAGCGCCAATCAGAAAGGTTAAAAAAATCAGGCGCTTCGGCTCCGGGTGGCGCAAATCTTCTTGCAGATAAAAAACCAACCAGGCCAATCCGGGGAGTACTCCCAGTAAAATGGAGAAAATTATGACTACCATTTCTCAATAATTAAATTGCCGAGGGATAATTTTTGATATATCTCTTCGGTAATAAAGGGCATGAAAGGATGAAGTAATTTCAGCGAATCAACCAGTATTTGCCCCAATACCATTTTAACATTTTCGTCTTCCCGCTTTTTAGACAACTCAATATATTTATCGGCAAATTCATGCCAGACAAATTCGTAGGCCTTGTGTAAAGCGGGACCAAGATTGTAATTTTTTATATCTTGTTCTATTTCTTTTTTAACTTTTTCAAGTTTTTCCAAAATTTCTTGATCTTCAGCAGCCGTCGGCTTGACGCTTGACGCTTGATGCTTGATGCTTCCGATTTTTCCCAAACAAAATCGGCCGATGTTCCAAATCTTATTCGCGAATTTCTTTCCGGCCATCACCGCGGTTTCGTCCCAATGGATGTCCTGCGTACCCATCGCTTGCCAGATAATGCCGAAGCGGGTGGCGTCCGCTCCATATTTATCAATAAGCCCCAGCGGATCAATGCCGGTACCCAAACTCTTGGACATCCGCTTCCCTTCTTTGGTTAAAATTGTCGCGTGAATGAGCGTTTCGGGAAAAGGCGTTTCGCCCATAAATTCCAAACCGGAGAAAATCATTCGGGCAACCCACAAGTTAATAATGTCGCGAGCGGTTATTAAAACGTTGGAGGGATAAAAATCTTTACGATCTTTTTCCGAGAGTCCGGCAAACGGCCAGAGGGCGGATGAAAACCAGGTATCCAGTACATCGGTAGATTGAATCCATCCTATCGGCTCTGGAGGTTTCTCCCCAACGAATATTTTGGCCTCGCTAGTTTTCCGGTGGATTTTTTTACTTTCAAGCCATGCCTCATCAATAAGTCCTCGTTCCTTGAGAACGTTTATGTAACCCCGATATAGCTGTATTTCATCCTCGTTTGACGGATAGGAGGCCCATGAAATATTCCTTTTCCCATCAGGATCTAGCTTATGCGAAAAATGATCGAACTCAGCGTCATTTTGAAAACCCAATTTCTTATACAAGACCCCTTTTTTGAAGTGTACTGCTTCCATGTCGCTACCCGGACTTGTCTTAAACCAAACCGGCAATTGGTGCCCCCACCAGATTTGGCGCGAAATGCACCAGTCTTTGATGTTCTCCAACCATGGCAAAGGCACTTTCTCAAAATTTTCCGGAATGATTTTAGTTTTGCCTGACTTTATAGTTTTTAGAGTTTTTTTAGCGAGCTCCCCCATTTTCAAAAACCATTGATTGCTACGTAGCGGTTCAAGTACCGTACCCGAGCGATAGCAAATCGCCACATTATGTTTATAATCTTCCGTTCTTTCCAAAAGTCCCGCTTCCTCCAATTCTTTAACCACTTTTTCTCTTGCTTCCAAAACTTTCAGCCCTTTAAAATTTTCACCCGCCGCTTCGGTCATTCTGCCGCGCTCATCAATGATATCTATCGGTTCCAATTTGTGTCGCTCGGCGATTTCCGCGTCCAAAAGATCGTGCGCCGGGGTAACCTTCACCGCTCCGGTTCCAAAGGCCATATCAATCGCGTCATCGGCAACAATCGGAATCTCACGATTCTGAATCGGCAATAATATTTTTTTACCAACCAGTTTTTTATAACGAGCGTCTTTCGGATTCACCGCCACTGCGGCATCACCAAGCATTGTTTCCGGCCGAGTAGTCGCGACTGTCACACTGGCTGACGCATCAGCCAACGGATATTTTATATACCAAAGCTTCCCTTGCTCTTCTTTGTATTCAACCTCCAAATCCGAAAGCGAAGTTTGGCAAGCCGTGCACCAGCTGACTATTCTTTTTCCCCGATAGATCAATCCTTGTTCGTAATAATGAAGAAAGGCTTTTTGCACCCACTTGGCGTATTCGGAGTCCATTGTAAACCGCAGCCGCGACCAATCGCACGATGCGCCAAGCTTTTTGAGCTGTTCAATGATGATATTCCCGTATTTTTCTTTCCATTCCCAAACTTTTTCAATAAATTTTTCCCGGCCCAAATCCCAACGACTCACGCCTTCTTTGCGTAATTGCTTTTCCACTACATTTTGGGTGGCAATGCCGGCGTGATCCGTACCCGGAAACCAAACAGTCCTATCTCCCCGCATCCGGTGATAACGTATTAAAATATCGGTAATCGTGGCATTAAGCGCGTGACCCATGTGCAAGGAGCCGGTCACGTTGGGAGGGGGCAGATGGATCGCATAGGAAGTCCTTCGACTTCGCTCAGGAACTTTATTTGCTGAGCCTGTCGAAGCAATACTATGGTTGTCTGGATTAAAATAGCCGGACTCTTCCCAAAGTTTGTAGATTTTTTCCTCGGTTGATTTAGGATCGTAAGCTTTTTCTTGCTCCTCGTTCATTGGTGTTTATTATAGCTTCAAATTAAGTACAAAAAAAGCGCCTCATTAAAAGGCACGGTCTTTTCTCTTCCAAGAGAAGTTCTCGGAGAAGAAAAACTATAAGAGCTCCCTAATGCCCTTCTCGAGAGTGATTTTCGGACTCCAGCCCAAAAGCTCTTTGGCTTTGGCGGTGTCGGCCATTGAATGCTTCGGCTCAATGCGGGGAGTAATATAAGCCTTAGGTCCGCCGACCAGCTCGGCAATATAATTCACGCTGTAGCTTTTAGCCGAACCGATGTTGATGGCCTCTCCCCGACCGATTTTCTTGCCCCGCATCGCCAAAATGTTGGCGTTCACTACATCTTCAACGTGAGTAAAGGCGCGGGTTTGTTCGCCATCTCCGACAATGGTTAATTTAGCGCTGGCCGCTTTCTGGTTTAAAAAGGTTTTAATAACGCTCAAATAAGCGCCGGCATCGGCCATTCTCGGGCCGTAAACATTGAAATAGCGAAGCGAAACGGTTTCCATGCCATAAAGTAAAGAGAAAATTCTGGCGTATTCTTCGCCGATGTATTTTTGCAATCCGTAAGGGCTGATCGGCTGCGGCCGCAATCCCTCATGAACCGGTAAAACTTCGGCGTTGCCGTAAACTGATGAAGACGAAGAATAAACTACCCTTTTAACTTTGGCATCACGAGCGGCTATCAAAACATTTAAAGTTCCCGTAGCGTTTGCTTCGTGGGTTTCACCGGGTTTTTCGATGGAAAGCGGAACTCGTGGAATGGCGGCCAAATGAAAAACTCCGTCTTGACTCTTGAAGACAGGTCGAATTTTTTCCAGATTCGTAATGTCCGCTTTTATGAATTTGGCTTTCCGGTTGATGTTGGATTTATTGCCGGTGGATAAATTATCCAAAACCGAGACCTTGTGGCCTAAACCAATTAATTCGTCCACCAAGTGAGAGCCAATAAAGCCCGCGCCGCCGACTACAAGGTATTTTGCCATGTCTATGTTCTAACATTCACAAAAGAATCCGTCCAGTTGGTCGGTCGCAATTGCTGAACGCAACGCAAGCCTATTTTGTCTGCCAGTCCGACCTATCTGCCAAAGCGTTGGCGGCGGCACGAAGCAAAACATTTTTCTCTTTTTTTATAAGAGCTGGCTAGACTTTTATTTCGTTCGTCTCTTTAGGAAAAACCATTGCCGCAATCTTTAAAAGCAAAGCTAGCGCTATCACAATGGCGGCAACGAGGCTTATCGGCAGCAACCCGCCGGGCCACCCGGCTGGTTTTAACCATCCCGCAAGTCCCATAACGAATACGTGGAAGAAGATAAGAATCAGACCGAGATAGCCGAAGCGTTGCACGGCAAGCCACCGCCCGGGCTCTATTGATTTTACTACCGCGGGAATTGAGGAAATGGCTACCAGCGCGAAAATAAAGAAAGCTAAAACTCCAAAAAGCATCGAAAGCTCGCCGACAAGATTGAGTTTGCCGCCGACGAGGAAAAATTTTGGATAATAAGCGGGGCTAAAAATCAGAAGGGATATCAGGCCATGAATAGCCGCGAGGCCAAAGCCCAAAAGCCCAAAAAACTTCCGCAAACCAAGCGCGGAGACGAACGTCTTCGGCCAAAATCGTGCGAGTGAACCAAGCGCGTACGAGAGCGCGATGAAAACGACGGCCGAGAGCGAAATTGCTTTGTTCGAGATAAAAAGAGGCAATTCAATCCATGGAGTCCCCTTAATTATATTGTATCGAATGACGGCATAAGCAAAAACTACCAGAAAAATAACAAATGATACAAAAAATTGCTTTTTCATAATAGCATTATACTAATTTTGCAAATCATTGACAACTGAATGCTTGCCTACTCGAAAGCTGGGAAATAGACAAAATTTTTCAATTTAGAACTTAGATTCAGTTTCGGATACAAATCACAAGGATATATTGCAACCAGTTTTATTCCAAATTTTTTGCAAAGTCTTTGTTTGATCTTTATGCTTTTATCGTAACGCGGGCTGTCTTTAGCAAGACCAAAGTATTCAACAAAAATATTTTCACGAATAGACCAATCAGCTTTGTGATTGCTATCAGGATAAGCAACATCTCGTATGTGCTCAACCCCATTGTCGGTTAGCCAGTTATCAATCAACGCCTCGGAAATAGAATCGCAAGAGTGGCCGTCTTTGGCTTTGGTCATAACGCGCTTATACATTCGATTTTCGTGAGAACGATTGGGTTTGAGATCGGCTGCAATTATTGAGTTATTCCAAGAACCGAATGCATGCTCGCACGCATTCGCCAATTTGGGTATCTCACGCTTTGCCGGGACTCGTCCCAATTTTTCATAAGTATGTTTTAGAGATTTAATAAGATCCTCTGGTTTATGCCGTACGCGAGATTTTTTATAACAAACACCGGAACAATAAGTATTACCTCCTTTAAATTGGTTTTGGCAAATTCGGCAAGTTTTAAATTTAACAACGTGTTTAGGAAATTTTTTGTTATTAACAATAGCGGCGCAGCTCCCGGTACAATAGTTGCTTGGTCCAAATTCTTTTCTCAATTTCTCAAATTGTTTACCGCATTCCGTATTATCACAAATTACAATAACTCGCCTTCTAAAATAATTTCCTTGACACTCTTTAGAACAATAAAAATTGTGGCCTAGTTTTTTATTCTCGTTAAATCTATTTCGGTGACGGAAAAACCCCTTTTTGCAATAATTACATTTTACCTGAGGCATAATAATACTAATTATACCATGCCCAATCGGTATACTAGGAATCGAACTCTCTTGTCAGGCTGCCCAGATTTGAACTGGAGCCGCCGCCTCCCGAAGGCGGTATGCTACCGCTACACCACAGCCTGTAACCTACTTCACAAAGTACTTCTTCTTGATTTCTTCGTCACTTGGTTTTTTTTACGCTCTCCACACGATACTGGGTCATAATCGCTTCGTCAACACGCTTCTGGGCTTCAACAGCCTGCTTTTTGGCCTGCTCCCGCATTTCAGACAATTTTTTATCGCTAAGCTTTCCAAGTGTTTGCACTTCTTTTAAAAGTTTTTCTTTTTCATTAAATTCCGGATTATCCAAAGCTTTTTCCAATAAAATCGCTAAAACGGCCCCAACCTTCGGACCAGGCTCAATACTTAACTCATCCATGATATCTTTGCCTTTAACCTTCAACATTTTCGCGCTAATCGGATCTTTCATCGCTCTTTCAATCATGGCTTTGAAATGACGAAGCCGGTAGGGAACGGCGACTTCGACTCCGGAGCCGATGCGATCGGCCTCGCGAAGTTTCATGAGATCGTCAACATTTTCCACGCCAACCCGATTAACAAATCTGCGCGCGCCCCGCGTAGTTCCCATCTCCGGATCGTAAGAAAACATATGCTCACGAACCAGTAAAGCAATTTTTTCAATTTCCTTTCTGGGAAATTTCAAACGATCCAGAATCTCCAGAACCATTCTCTCTCCAATGTATTGGTGTTGGTAGAAAGTCCATTCTCCTCTCTTTCCTTGATTAATTCGAGTTCCTTCGGGCCTTGCTTCCCAATCGCGAGATTTTGGCTTTCCGACATCGTGCAATAAAGAAGCTAGACGCAGATATAATGGGAATTTTTTACTGGACGCGTATTCCAAAGCATGAACGTTATGCTCAAAAACGGTATAGATATGGTGCATATTTTGGTCCATTTCAACGCCTTCGCATAATTCCGGTATCACATATTTTAATAACCCCAGCTTTTCCATTTTTCGGATGCCGTTTCCGGCGTTTTCGGTCATCAACAGTTTTTCCAATTCTTGGGCAATTCTTTCTTTCGCGATAAATTCTATCAAGCCAGCGTTAGCCTTAATCGCCTCGGCTGTTTTTTCTTCAATCTCAAAACCAAGGCGGGTTGCCAAACGAACGGCCCGCATCAACCGTAAAGCATCTTCCTGAAATCTCTCCGCGGGATTGCCTACCGCTCTGATTAACTTATTTTCTAAATCTCGACGACCGCCGAAAGGATCTACCAACCCGGCTGTTCTCCTCACTCCGGTGGTAACTTGGTAAGCCATGGCGTTGATGGTAAAATCGCGGCGCGAAAGATCTTCTTCAACTGTTTCCGCGAACTTAACTTCATCGGGATGACGCTTATCCGTGTATTTTCCTTCTTTTCTGAAAGTGGTAACTTCCACGATCTTCATCGCCGGATCTTCTGATCCGGTTTTTACCGCGACAGTGCCGAATTGGTTTTCATAAACGCTTTCAGGAAAAGTTTTTTGGATCTGTTCCGGTTTGGCATTGGTGGTAAAATCCCAATCTTTGGGTTTTTGTCCAAGCAAAAGATCCCGCAAACAACCGCCTACCAGATAAGGCTCGAAACCGGCATCGGTTAATTTGTCAGATACATCTTTTATTTCTTTGGCTTCTTCAAACCGCTGTTCCAGGTTTTTCAAAAATTCTATTTCCGTTTCAGTTTTCTTTGGCATTCTTTCCACAGATTTATCGCGCGGTAGTGAGCGCTTTTTCAATCAAAGCTTTTAAAGTTTCGTAAGGGACGGCTCCGGAAACTGGCTCGCCGTTTACGAAAGTGGTCGGGGTGCCGCGAACTCCTGCCGCCACTCCGTCGTTATAATCTTTCTGGATTTCCTCTTTGTATTTTTGAGAATCTAAACAGGAATTAAATTTGGCGGAATCTAAATTAAGCTCAACAGCCAAGGATTTAAGAAAGGCACTGGAAAGATTACCGTTGTGCTCTTTGCCATCGGCAACCTCCGCTTCATAAAGCTTATCGTGATATGCCCAAAACTTGCCTTGTTCCGCGGCACATTCGGAAGCCAAAACCGCGGCTTGAGATTCGGGACCCAGAAAAGCAAAATCACGGTAAATCATTTTTACCTTGCCGGTTTTGATATATTCTTCGCGCAACAACGGCTCAACTTGAGAGAAAAATTTCCCGCAGAACGGACACTGATAATCTCCAAACTCAACAATTGTTACCGGCGCTTTTGGATCACCGAGAACAACATCGTCATCCGCCAAGTCTTTATTTTCCACAGTCGCGGAAACATCCGCCAACTGGCCGGCAGTTTTAGATCCAGTGCTGTAAATGACCGCTCCGGCTATCAACAAAGCAGCCACCAAAATGCTGGCGGGCAATAAAAAATCTTTAGAATTTTTTTGACTATCATCCATACTTTCTTTAATATAAAGGCATTATGTCCCTTGCTGTCAAGCTAAAACAACTGGCTCTGGTTTTGGGAGACATCGCTGTCTTGTACGCTTCGCTCGCGGCCACGCTTTTTCTGCGTTATAACGGATTTTCACGAGAGATTTTAAGCGTTCATCTTTGGCCGTTTACGGTCATCTTTGCCATCTGGATCGTCTCTTTCTACATCGGCGGGCTATATGATCTCCGCGGTCTCAAAAACGATGTTAATTTTGCCAAAAGATTTGTGTCCATTTCGCTCATTAACGCGGGCATCGCGGTCATTCTTTTCTATTTTATTCCTGCTTTCGGCATTACTCCCAAGACCAACCTATTTATAGTAGTAGCGATTGCCGGTTTGGGCGGATATTTTTGGAGAACTTTTTATAACACTCTTCTGGGCGCCGGCGCCCCGAATAACCGTATTTTGATGCTCGGCTACAACCAGACAGTGGAACAACTGGTAAACCATATCAGCCAGAACCTCCAGTTGGGCTATGAGGTGAACTTCTGGATGAAAGAGGGCTTGCAGGACAAGGAATTGGATCATTTGGCCCAGATTATTATCGCCAACAAAATAAACCTCATCGTCATTCCGGCCCACATCAAGAAAAATTCCCGGGCTGCCCGCCTTATCTATAAAAACTTGGTTCTGGGAATCGAAGTTTGGGATTTAGCCACTTTGTACGAAAATATTTTTCAGAAATTGCCGCTTGCCGAATTGGAAGAGGTTTGGTTTTTGGAGAATATCGCGAAAAGCCATAAGGTTTATGAGTTCTTCAAGCGCCCGATTGAGGTTTCTCTGGCAATTATTTTGGGAGTCGTTCTCCTTCCGATCGCTTTGTTGATTTCGTTGCTAATCGCCGTCACCTCCCGCGGCCCAATTATCTTCCATCAAAAGCGTGCCGGCCAAAACGAAAAAGAATTTATGATTTATAAGTTCCGGACCATGAAAGTGGACGCCGAGAAAGACGGCCCGCAATGGGCGAGCCCTGACGACCGCCGCACTACGATCATCGGCAAATTTCTCCGCAAAATCCACCTCGACGAATTGCCCCAACTTATAAACATCGTTAACGGCGACCTCTCTTTCGTGGGTCCCAGACCCGAACGACCGGAATTCGTAAGTAAGTTAATAAAAGACGTTCCTTATTTCGAACTGCGGCTTTTGGTGCGCCCCGGCATTACCGGTTGGGCGCAAATCAATTATAAATACGGCGCTTCGGTGGAAGATGCTTATGAAAAACTGCAATATGATATGTACTATCTGAAAAATCGCTCTCTTGCGTTGGACTTTTTGATTTTATTGAGAACGATAAAATATTTATTCACCAACCTGAAATAATTCAAAAAGCAAAATGCAAAGAGTAAAATTACAAATTAAAATTCAAAAATTTTACATTTTGGATTGTCATTTTGATATTTGATTTTTAATTTTTTATATTAATGAAATTATTAGACTGGCTTCTTAATAATCACACGGTGGGCCAAACTATCGCCAAAAACACTTTCTGGCTCTTTTCCGGTCAGTTAATGAGCCGCCTTTTACGCGCCGCTATTGTTATTTATGCCGCTAGAATTTTAGGAGCCGCGAGTTGGGGAGCGTTTTCTTACGCTTTGGGAATCGCCGCCTTTCTGACTATCTTTTCCGATATCGGCATTAACGCCCTCATTACCAAAGAAACTATCCGCAATCCCCAGCTTAAAGATCGGTACTTATCAACGGCTTTTTTTACCAAAATAGCTATTCTGACGGTCTTTATCGTTGGGGTAATTCTTTTCTTTCCTTATTTAACTAAAATCGAAGAGACGGCAATAATTATGCCGATTTTAATTTTTGTTTTTGCTTTCGACACGCTTCGCGATTTGGGCTCGGCGGTCAGCCGCGCTTTGGAAAAAATGCAGATCGAAGCGGGCGTTCAAATTTTTACCAATCTTGCCATCGTAATTCTTGGCTTCATGTTTTTATCCCTAAGCAAAACGAGCCAAGCGTTGGCCTTTGCTTATGCCGCCGGCAGCGGTCTGGGGCTGATAGCTATCTTTTATACTCTTCATCGGCACTTTCGGAATCTTTTTAAAAATTTCCAATTCTCACTTATAAAACCGATCATCCTCACCGCCTGGCCATTCGGGCTGATGGGGATGATGGGCGTCATTATGCTCAATACCGATATTATTATGCTCGGCTGGCTCCGCTCGCCCGAAGAAGTCGGTTATTATTCCGCCGCTCAAAAAATCATTCAACTTTTGTATGTCTTTCCGGCTCTGATCGCAACGAGCATCTTTCCGATAATGGCCCGAATGGCTGCCCAAAACGCCGTCTTTGTAAAAAACACTCTGGAGAAAGCCATGGCTCTGGTAATTTTGGTGGCGCTGCCGCTCACGATAGTGGGGATTGTATTCGCGCCGCAGATAATTAGCTTGCTCTTCGGCTCTGAATACTCTCCTGCCGTTCTGGCTTTTCGAATTTTAATGGCAACGGTTTTGATTGTTTACCCCTCTACTTTAATCGGCAATGCCATTTTCGCTTATGACCAGCAAAAGAGTTTTATCCTCTTTGTTTTGATCGCCGCTTTTGGCAATGTGGTTTTCAACTTCCTTCTCATTCCTAAACTAGGCATTGAAGGCGCGGCTATTTCAACAGTCATTACCCAGCTCATTACCAATGCCCTAATTTGGCGCAAGATGAAAAAGATAAATAACTTTTCGGTGTGGCCGGTAATACAAAGGATTTTGAAATTAAAATAGCCCCTGCTTGCGCAAGGGCTCAACCTGCCTGCCGGCAGGCAGGAATTCAAGGATTCAAAAGTTTCAAGCTCTCAAATTTCAAGAATCAGCTTTGGCTTGTCCTGAGCTAGATCGAAGGAAACTTCCGAGAGACGCAGACACGCAACCAGCCGCCGCCAGCCCAGCCCGGACGAAAGCCGCGGACGCTGAGCCCAACGTGGACGAAGCCGCCGACGCTGACACGGAGGCCGCAAGAGTCGAGATTCCTTCCCCAGTGGTACCAGTTCTCCAGGAGCCGCTCCTGGGTGGTCTGGTAGATGGAGAGGATGGATTCGGAGACGACGGCTTCGTGAGTACGTTCGTAGTCGGAACCGAGCTTCCGGAT